>Ga0315278_10000002_pt1 | contig 471465 bp, 407 predicted proteins | sample YL17G06_0_MG_FD_203880 | JGI IMG/M metagenome (GOLD analysis project Ga0315278, IMG submission 203880) | Sediment microbial communities from Yellowstone Lake, YNP, Wyoming, USA - YL17G06_0 | ecosystem: Environmental > Aquatic > Freshwater > Lake > Sediment | place: USA: Wyoming | collected... | reverse complement strand
CCGAAGGCTCCGATCACCCAGCCTGTCCCGCACACCGATGCGGGACTCTCTCCGCCTTCGGGTGTTGATTGTTTAGAAGAAATAAACTAACATTCAAAACAGTCCAGAAATCGGGGGCTCGCCAGGAGAAGTCCCCATGCAACGATGAGGAGTGTGCTGAGAATGATACCCAGAACTAATTTATTAACTTTAAACATCTTTACCTCCAAACAAGACTACAAGAAATTTCAATAAGCAGGAATTAATATTATTATATTACCATAGATGATCAGAAAATTCAAGATGAACTTGATTACTAAAATAGGGGATTCATTGCATCTTTCACTGATAATTCACTCGGTATAAAAGTAGTATTTCATAGGACTATTTAAGCATCTTCGAGGTTTTCAAAATTATTTTTACTTATTTATCCCTCGGGCAACTTTTTTAAGATTTTTTGCGTCTATATAATGGAATCTAATATGAGGTGAATATGAAGATAGATGTCAAAATGTCTGGAATAGCATTGGTTATCTATAGTGTATTTATGTTGAATAGCTTTTTTATCCTCGGATCAGAGGGAGATGCGCGGAAGGTTATTAAAGTTGATAAACCCCCTGTTATAGACGGCATCCTGGACGAATCAATATGGAAAACATCACCGACAATCTCAGAGGATTTTATTACACTGACACCGGCATATGGCGAGATAATGCCGAAGAAAACTTATGTCTGGATCGCTTATGATACCGAGAATTTATATTTCGCCTTTAAATGTTTTGATAATGAGCCTGACAAACTCAAGACGTCAACGACAAAGAGAGATAATATCTGGACCGATGATATTGTCGGGTTGATACTCGATACATCCAATAACAGGCAAGAGGCTTATGAATTCTATGTAAACCCGAGCGGGATACAGGGAGACTTATTATTCGTATCATCAACGGAGGATCAGGAGCCGGACTGGGTCTGGAACAGCGCGGCGAAAATCGTGGAGGACGGTTATACGGCCGAGATTCATATTCCACTGAAAAACATTCGCTATACCGACGGAAAAAACGTGGAAATGGGTTTTATGGCAATCCGGGCAATCAGCCGCTCAGGATTACAGGGATCTTATCCTCCATGTCCTCCTGGAAAAGGCATCATTCAATCACTTTCAACAATCATATTCGATGAATTGGCAAGCCAGCAAAAGCTCGAGATACTACCGTCGGCAACCTACAGCAGCATTTGGGACCGGCCGACCCCGGAGAATTGGTCGAACGCTGATGACACCCCAGAGCTGGGAGTAAGCGCAAAATATGGTATTTCATCTTCAACAGTGGCGGAAGCAACCATAAATCCGGACTTCAGCCAGGTGGAGAGCGATCAATTCCAGATCGTTGTAAATCAGCGTTACCCGATTTTTTATTCGGAAAAGCGGCCATTCTTTATGGAAGCCGGAAATTTCTTCAACCTTGCCGGAGCGGGTTGGAACAACCTATCGACCGCCGTCCATACAAGAAATATCGTTGATCCCGAATGGGGAGTTAAATTCAGAGGCGAGACTGGCAATCTATCTTTCAGCATGCTGGCGGCAGGAGATGAATTCCCCGGAAGAAAATGGGATGAAGCCGACGGCGTCAATCCTGATGAAGGGAAAAACGCTGATTACTATGTCGGCAGGATCAAATATGGCCTCGGCGGAGAAAATTACATTGGAGCAATTTATTCCGGCAGAGAGCTTTCCGGCAGCAGCAACCGCGTGGCAGGTGTGGATTTGAATCTCCGTTTTGCAGACAACCACAATTTTATGGGAAATTATCTTTACAGCTTCAATGAAGATCCATCGAATAGTATCAACTCCAATGGAGGCGCTCTAACACTGGTGTATCAATATAATACGAAAGCGCTCGAAATGCGGGGCGTTTTCGAAGATTTTTCACCAGACTTTCAGATGAACACTGCATTTTACAATCGCACAGGTTTCACCGATGGAGTGGGTTCAGTCCGTTTCAGCCTCTTCCCCGACCCGGAAAAAATTGAATGGCTGAAGAAGGTCACGTTCGCTGTTACAGGCACTTATCTCCATGACAAAACAACAGAGATGGATGATTCATACGTTCAAATAAATGCGCGGCTCGATTTCCTGAAGCAAGCCTATTTCTGCACTTGTTATCACTTTTACACTGAAAGCTGGGCTGGAACATCATTTGACCATACTGATTTCAATATACACGCCGGCGCCCAACCAACAAATTGGCTAAATATATCTTTGGGACTGACAACCGGAACCTTCATATACTATGACCCGGAGAATCCTTTTCTTGGCGACAGTCCAACTTATAGTATATCGCTGGAGATCCAACCGAATGAAAACTTCTCTCAAAGCTTTTCGTATACATATTCATTCTTTGACCGGGAGTCAAACGGAGAAAGAATATACGACCTGAACATCATCAACTCAAAAACCACATATCAATTCGATAAATACTTCTTTGTCCGGGCGATAATAAAATATGACAGCTATTTGGAACGTGTGCTCACCGATCTTCTCGCTTCTTACACACTCAGCCCCGGAACAGTTTTACACCTGGGCTACGGTTCGATGCACGAAAACCTGGAATGGAATAACAACGAATGGATCACGGGTTCTAATATGGCAAAGTATTACCAGACAAGGCAGAGCATTTTCTTTAAGATGAGTTATTTATTCCAATTGTAAAGTAAAAGGCGTGTGAATCATCCCCTACGAATAACATCAGAATATGAAAAGGGCTGTCTTGATTATTTCGAGACAGCCCTGATTTTCAAGAGCGGCTCTTTACGAATAGCATTTGCTTAAAAGTAATAGTATTTTCCGCAAGCTACCTTGGATATGCATCTCTTTCAGTTAATACTAACACTCACATTGGTCCAGTCTGTAAAGGCCAGGACACTGCCTATTATAATTTAAGACGATATAACAGAAATAATGAGCTGTAGAATTTTATTTTTGCACCAGGCCGGTTATAACGTTCCTTAAAGCATTTGATGTTATATAGATGTTTTTATCCCCTTCGATCATCAGGTAGTTCTGAGATGGGTTGTCACCTGGGATGAAGCCGCCGATTTTGATGACCGTTTTTTTATCGCCTGTCAGTTTCAGGGTTATCGTGGCGAAGGGCGGTTCCAGGCCGTAATCCGAGAGCCTTGCCGGTTTGACGGCTGTTCCATCCATTTTTAGGTTCAGGACATCCCAGAGGATATCGTCAACATTCTTATCCCGCAGTTCATTCGGCTCGGAAACCTCCCATTTGTCCCCGTCCTTTTCGATGATTATGTCGGCGGGCTTCTTTCCAACGACTGCGCGGATGGTTATCTTTTCAACCTCATCCGCCTTTGCGTGTATCAATTCCTTCTCCCGCAGGTCGAACGGGGTCTTGATAACGTCTTTCAACGTATCGTTGGAAACAAGATAAACCTCTTCATCGTTGCCGGCAACCTTCGCATAGCGGCCGTTGATTTTATCTTTCTTGCACGCCGCGCCGATTATGATGGAGTATGCCTTTTCCTCTTTCGTATCAGGATTCATCTTGTTCTTGCCGCTTTTAAAGGTGATCACGGCATATGGCTTACCGAACGTTGCTTTCTTCTGTGTCTCCGGCGTAGGTTTCAGAAAATCCGTCGCGCTGATGTTCGCGATCCGGCTGTTCAGCGAGTTGCACTCCCAGTGGCTTGCCCGCAGCTTTTCCGGTTCGTAAATCTCGAACTCGGACGAATCCTTCCCTGTTCTTCTGAAGGCGACCGTCTTTTGGGGGCCGGCAATCCTCATGTCATTTATCGAGTCGAAGGAAACATCCACGATCTTCCTGCTTTTCCAGGCTTGCACATCGGTTTTAAGGTCGGTGATGAGCATCTTCTCAACGAGCAGGTCGGACTTGCATCCCGAGCTACGGGCATAGATTTTTTCCGGTTCCGCGGGTGTTGCAGGCCCGCCCCTGGCTTTATTCTTCACGACCGGAATTCCCGATGTTTTCACCTTTCCAAATATTAACCGCAGTTCTCTCCCATCAGCGTCTTTCAAGGCAACCTGGATTTGCGGGGTGCCCAAGCCTCTCTTGTCTTCCTTGCCCTCATCCTGCTTCAAGAACTCCTTAACTTCCGCAGATGAAAGCAAATTCAGTGCCCGTTTGACGATCTCGTCATCGGCGCGGTATATTTTATCCGCCGTAAGCATCCAGCTGTCGTCCGTCTTCTGTATGTTGAATGTCTTTCCCGATACCGTGAAACTGAAGCTTGAAATCTTGTCGGGCTCCAAATTCACAAGTTTTTTATCCCGGAAATCGTAAAGGCTTTTATCCGCCGCCAAAAGTATCCCTGAATCGATTACGTATAAGTTTTTATCTTCGCCCATCATCAGGTACACGCCATCATCAGAAGGCGTTTTCTTCCCAAGTTTGAATATGTTTTCCGCCGTCCCGGTTTTCACTTTCAGGATTATGGCAGTCTCGGAGAGCCCATACTGTCCGAGGTTTGAGATTTTTCCAAGCGATTCGCTCTTTTGGATGCTGCCGAGTTTTTCAATCAGAAATGAAACATTTTCGTTATCCGCCACGATCATCCCCTCGTCCTGATTCTCGATTCTCCATACGGATAACTTCTGATCCTTGACGAATATGATATTTTCGCCCAGCCTGGAAAGTGCTATCTCCGTTATCTCATCAATCTTGATGGAGGATAGATTATCTGTCGTTTTTTCAGCTTGTTCTTTTTTCGCTTTCCTCGCTGAATCAACCAGGTAAAAGCCGATCAATACGCTTAATACAATCAATGAGATAAAGGTTCGCTTGAAACTCATGGATACTCCTTTCAGCCGAAGGATAAAATCCGGTTACTGCTCAGTCAAAGATTTCGGGCTTATTTGTCCTTGAAATACCTATGACTTCTCGATCGAAGGATCAGGAATCCCAGGATGAGAATCGCAAGCGGCGCGATTATTACATTGACCCAGAGTATATTTTTCGCCTCCGCGTCGCTCAGGAAAATCGGCGTCCCCTCCAAATGTGGGGGGCGCACCGAAATCAGGTCTTCCTCTTCCGTAAGCCATGCGATTGTGTTTAGGACAAAATCATAGTTGCCGCGTCTGCTTCCGAAGATATAATCCATCGTGAAATCCGAGTCGCCCATAATCACGACCCTCGCTTTGCCGTTCTTGGTGCCTTCGGGAGAAGCTATTATGCTCATGTCGGGAGAGTTCTTCAAATCTTTTTTCTCCACACCGATATTTTCCGTCTTCAGCCGCGATTTCTCCTGATCATCGAGTTTTATCTCCGGCGGCGTCCATTTGCCGGTGTTTATTTCCAGGGCGACTCCCAGGGAAACCGGGCCGTTTTTCTCGGTCTTTCCGGAACGTTTCATCATCCCCGAAAGCGCATCCACGCTTAAAATCTCCGAACGGGTATTCTCTATTGTGGAAACAAGAATATTCCCTGTGACTCCTTCGGGCATTTTTGCAGCCGTATCTACAGTGCGGGCCTTGTCATAGATCGTATCGAGGTTAAATTCGCGCGTTATCTTCGAATTGCCGTAATTGTTCGTTATAGGAGTGTATATATTGCCCGTCACGAAATCCAATTCGCTTACGGAATTCACGACAACAATGTTCCTGCCGATCCTGACTCCAAGCTTGTCGAGGTCCGAAGTCGTCCTGGGCGCCATGCCCGGATCGAGCATAACGTATAAGCTGCCCCCGCGTTTGATATAATCGAAGATCCCCTTCAATTCGAGCGGGAAAAGATCCGCTCGAAGCCCGGCGATGATCAGAAGATCGCAATCATCTGGCACCCTTCCGCCTGTGAGCGGCAGCTTCAGGGGCACGGTTTTATAATTCATATTCTTCAACTGCTGGTCCAGGTAGTATATACCGGAACCATCGGTAACATCCGCAGCTCGCTCGCCGTGGCCGGTGAGGTAATATACCTTTTTTCCGCTTTCACGGGACATGCGGATCACGGCGTTCGTCACCTTCTCTTCGGAAAGATCGCTAAGGATCTCCTCTTTCTTGCCGCTTGTCACTATCAGCGTTCCCGGAACAGTTACTTTATATTTTTCGGCGATCTCCGGCTCTTTATTGATATTATAAAGTTTATAGCCGAACTTTCCGCCGTAAAGAGTGAACTGCTCCAGAAGGTCGTCCATCTGCTGCCGTCCAAGTGTATAACGCTTTTGGTATGTGCCGTAGAAGCCGTAAACGGTTACATCCTCTTTCAGGTTTTTCAGTACCTTTATCGTCTGATCGGACAAGCTGTAACGGGCATTCGCCGTGACATCTATCTGCACATCATTATTAAGAGCGAGGAGATAGATGAAAACGATTATCCCAAGCATGATGACCGTAAGCAGGAAAAAGTTGAGAGCATACCTGATCCAGCGACGGCGAAGAATGTCGGAAACCGACCGCAGATTCTTGAGCAAAAAGTATATACCTATTGCGACAGCCAGCCCTAAAAAGACAGCCGTGCGTAGCTGAAACGAACCGCCGATGAGATCGCGCAGAGTAAGAGAAATCATCGCAGCGGCGATAAAGCCCAGTATCAGATTCAAATTGTTTTTCAGATTCGGGAGCTTCATTTCGATCCCCTCCATTTCGCCGTTTCAAGAGACTGGCCGGTGAGAATGATAAAGAAAGCTATAAACCCAAGGAAGAAAACAGTGTCCGAGAGGCTTATAACGCCTTTGGCAAAATTGTCATAATGATTGTTGAGCGAAAGCCTGCGCAGTATCTCCGAAAGGCCGGTGCTGCTGTAAACATCCGTCCAGCCAACGATCCAGAGCACAAGAAGCGCCCCGAACGTTCCGACGGAGCTGATGATCTGGTTCTCGGTCAGCGATGAAACGAATATGCCGATAGCGAGATAAGCAGCGCCGAGAAAAAGCAATCCGAGGTAACCCGCCATTACAGAACCCCATTCGATCGAACCCATCTCTCCTGCATACAGGTTCAGATAAAAAAGGGATGTCACCGTAAGGAAGAGCATCAAGAACAGGACGGTAACGGTCGCGAAATATTTTCCGAGAACGATCTGGTAGTCCCTAACGGGAGACGTGACCAGCATTTCGATGGTCCCGCTTTTCTTTTCTTCGCTGAAAATCCGCATCGTAAGCAGCGGCACAACAAAAAGCATAATCACGGACGTATTACCGAACAGAAAGCGTATGAGGTGTTCGTTCAGATTATAGGGAAATCCCTGAGTCTGCATCTGTTGCTGGTTCATAAATGAGGCGCTGACTCGTGCATACTCGGTGATCAGGTCGTAGAAAAAATATCCGGTGAGAAGCAGAAACATCGCAGCTACCACATAACCGATCCACGTGCTAAAAATCAGCCGAAGCTCTTTCTTATAAATAGTCCAGAGGGCTTTCATCTCTTGCTCCTTTCGTGCTGATTCACCAGATTAATGAAAATCTCTTCGAGGTTGTTCTGCCTGGTTTCCATCGCCAACAAATCCCATTTATTCTTCACAATAAATGATGATATTTCGCTCCTGATCTTGTTCATATTACCCGAAATAATTATTACGAAATCATTAGTTCCGGATTCAACTGGTTTCGACAGACTTACCGATTTCACCCCATTTATTTTTTCGATGCCGGCGCGGATCTTCTTCTCCGGACCCTTGACGGAAAGAAAAACCGTCGTACCGCCGAGGGCTTTCTCGGCAAGTTTTTCCTGGGTATCAAGGGCGATAAGTTCGCCCTTATGTATGACCGCGATCCGGCTGCAGATTACGCTAACTTCCGGCAGTATGTGCGATGAAAGGATAACAGTCCGCTTGCCGGCGAAACTCTTGATGAGCTCTCGAATTTCTATTATCTGCATCGGGTCGAGACCGATTGTTGGTTCATCAAGGATTAATATCTGAGGATTATTTATAAGCGCCTGCGCAAGGCCGACGCGCTGCCTGTATCCTTTCGAGAGCGTGCGGATAAGCTTATGTTCGACATCTTCTATGGCGCAGCTTTGCAGAACGGATTTTACCCTTTTCGCTCTTTCCGATTTCTGCACTCCGCGAAGCTCCGCGAAGAAATTCAAACTTTCGAGCACTGTGAAATCTTCGTAGAAGGGGACGGTTTCAGGCATGTAGCCGATTATCTTCTTCGCTTTCAACGGTTCCCTGCGAATGTCGTACCCGTTTAATTTGACATCCCCGGATGTGGCTGGAAGAAAACCCGTGATAATTCGCATCGCGGTAGTCTTTCCAGCGCCGTTCGGCCCAAGAAAACCGAGAATCTCCCCCTTTTTGACCTCGAACGAGACGTTATCCAAGGCTGTCAATTTGCCGTACTCTTTGGTCAGATTGAGCACTTCAATCATAGGTCAGCTCCTTTAAGCAGATTATTCAATCCAATAGAACGTTTATAATCATTAAAATTCAATTTCTGATAATAGTTATTACTAATCCTTAATTAGAAACAACAAGAAATATACCAATAGAGAAAAATTATATCAAAGGGATTTTACTTTTTAAATGGACTATATCCCTCCCGTACTTTCCATAACCGTCGTCTGTTTAAAACATTTTGACCTGAATATCTTATATAAGTATAATTCAAGACTGTGTTTTAAGCAGCTTTGGGGCTTAATTGGAGATGTAAGATGAATAAACAATTATCGCTGTTCTTTTTCGCAGCTATGCTTCTTTTTGGGAGCTTGATCCGGCCTCAAGCGGATATCGTGATTCAAAAAGTTTCAATAGACCCGGCTAAGCCAACTCCGGGAGATGTTATAATAATCACGGCAATTATAACCAATCCCACTTTGTACGATTTCAAGGGGACACTGAAAATCCAGATCATTCTGGACGATAAATCAGTATTTGAACAGGAAGAAAACGGATTCTCTTCACAGTCCGTAAAAACGTATCAACAGGAGGTAGCCCCGACTCCGGGAGACCATTCGATCAAGGTGATCGCGGACCCCGGTTCCGAAATGGAATTGAACGCGCTCAACAACATCGAGGAACTGTACTTTTCCGTCCTGACTGCGGATGAACGAAAAGGCCGTGAACATGAGGCTGAGATAAAAGACCTGCCCGATCTCGTCTGCGAGGAGATGATCCGTCCCGGAAAAGCCGATATGATCCCCGGTAATACCGTCATTTTTTATGCCGTTTTCACTCTATACGCAAACGAGCCCATCCCCGGACCCCTCGCCGCAACCTGGGTGATGGATGATAAGGAACTGGCTAAAATCAATGTGAAAAATTTTCCTCCTAACATCAAGTGGAAGTTCGGGATGAAATGGGCTGCTAAAACCGGGAGGCATGATCTCAAAGCTGCCATAGATGCCGATAATATTATCAAAGAAAAAAATGATGATTCCAACAATACCTGCGAACTGACGTTCTCCGTTCATCCTAAATCTCCTGATATCGAAGATGGGGCGCCGGAGGGCAGGATAAGAAAACTCGGGTTTCAAAAAAACCTCGAAGCAATAAAGGATGACCCGGTTTATATCGAGGAAGTGATGATCGAACCTGTCTCCGTCGAAGGCGAAGAAGACCCCAACCTTCAAAGGGTCACATATGTCGTTCACAACAGGGGATACCGGGAGTATAGAAACATCCAGATAACGGCCTCTTCGCAGGGAAAGTTTTTTCACTCTTTTTATATCGAGAGACTCCTTTCCGGAGAAAGATACGAAATGGCATTCATCGAAAGCGTCGGAAAAGGAGCCATCCATTTCAGAATCAATCTGGAAGAATCAACGATCGAGCAGAATGGATTTTTCTTCCAGGAAGGAGAAAGAAACTGATTACCTAAAGTGTTGTATTTATTATAAAAAAATAATAATCCGTTTAAAGATACTTGGAATCAGAAATCACTGCGGAGGTTAAATATTCAATGCAAAAAATTCACAGCACTGCGATAGTTCATCCTGACGCCGTAATCGGCGAAGGATGTGAAATAGGTCCTTTCGCAGTAATAGAGAAGGACGTTATTCTCGGAAAAAATTGTAAAATTGCTGCCCACGCCGTTATCAAGGAATATGTCACGATGGGGGATAACAATAAAGTCGGGGAATCATCAGTAATCGGGGGAAAACCGCAGGACGTCAAATTCACAGATTCCAGAACTTTTATTAAAATCGGAGATAACAACACCTTCAGGGAATTTGTAACCGTCCATGTAGGAACCGAAGAAGGCTCTGCAACCACCATCGGGAATAATAATTTTATGATGGGGTATGTGCACATTGCGCATAACTGCAATCTCGGCAACAATATTGTAATCGCAAACTACTCTGCTTTTGCCGGTCATGTGGATATCGGAGATTTTGCATTCATATCCGCAGGAACGCTCGTTCATCAATTCGCAAAAATCGGACAGTCAGTGATGGTCGGCGGAGGCACCAGGCTCAGAATGGATGCGTTGCCGTTCTTTATGATAAACGGAGATCCGGCGGGACTGTTCGGACTTAATCTCGTCGGCTTGAGAAGAAGGGGATTTCGTAGGGAACAAATATCCGCGCTTAAAGAAGCTAATAGAATCCTTTTCTATTCAGGGCTTCTCCTCGATGACGCTTTCAACAAGCTCAAGACCTTGGATGATAAAAACGTGGATCATCTCGTAACATTCATCCAGAGCTCGAAGCGCGGTTTCCATCATCCCCTGAAAGGGAGAAAAAGGAAATATATCGCGGCTCAGGAAAACGGAGAAAATTCAAATGAAGGACGATAGATATCCAACAATGGCGGGAGAATTGAAGATCAAGATCAACGACAATATTCTTCCGGGACACTACGCCAATCAGATTGTCATTATGCATTCGCAGGACGAATTCATTCTGGACTACGTTGCGGCATTCCCCCCTGAACCATCTGTGGTCAGCAGGGTTGTGATGACGCCCGGGCATTTCAAGCGGATTCTCGCGGCAATGAACGATAATCTTAAAAAATACGAAAGCCAGTTCGGAGAAATAAAAACGGCGGTTGAGCCGATAACGCCGGCGGGCTCTCAGCCTCTTCATTAAGTTCGAACAGAAAGGATTTGAAGCGGAATATGAAATTGGAATTGACGGGCGGCAAACTGCTGACCCATGAAGAGTACCGCGCGATGGGGTACAAATGCGGTCTTGAGATTCACCAGCAACTTAACACCGAGAAAAAGCTCTTCTGTCATTGCCCGGTGGGACTCGTTTACAAAGAACCGGATGCAAAGATACTCAGACATATGAGGCCTACACTTTCCGAGCTCGGGGAATACGACGGAACGGCTCTGATGGAGTTCAAGACCAGGAAAGAGGTCATATATCAACTTTTCAGGGACAACACCTGCACATACGAGATGGACGACACACCTCCCTTCCCGGTAAACCAGCAGGCGATTGATATCGCGATTGAGATCGCCCTGCTTTTCAATTGCAGCGTTGTTGACGAAGTTCACGTCGTGCGCAAGCAGTACCTCGACGGCTCCATTCCTGCAGGTTTTCAACGCACGGCCGTCATTGGGTTGGACGGCTGGATTCCATATAAAGACCGGAAGATAAGAATAATGATGCTCACGCTTGAAGAGGACGCGTGCAGGGAGGTCTCCGACATCGGCCATACGATTACGTTTACAACCGACAGACTTTCCACCCCTCTTGTGGAAGTGATCACCTGCCCGGATATCGAATCGCCCCATGAAATCCAGGAGATCAATTGGCTGCTTGCCGAAGTGCTGCGCTCCAGCGGAAAGGTCCGGCGCGGGATAGGCACGGTCCGCGAGGATGTAAACGTCAGCATCAAAGGCGGGACGAGGGTCGAAATAAAAGGCGTTCCCAAGATCGGTCTTCATACCGCCCTTACTCACAATGAAGCGCTACGGCAGAGAAACCTGCTCGAAGTGAAAGATATGCTTAATCGCAAAGGCCTGCAAAAGAGAGAAGATTTCGGATTTCGCCGATCAGACGTGACGGACAAAGCGGATTGGAAGAAATTCATCCCCACTCTCCCTGACGGTGTTTTCAGAGTGATGGCACTCGTGAGCCGTGGAATCGAAGAAGCAATCAACTACCCTTTGCAGCAGGGAACCGACATAGCGTCCGAGATCGGCGGCCGGGTGCGAGTAGTGGCCTGTCTCGACAGAATGCCTAATTTTATGCACTCTAAGGCCGAGAAGGGCAACTTCGTGCCCGTCGAGACCTGGGAGCGTCTTAATAAAGAATTAAAGACCGAGAAAGAAGATACCGTCATTCTGGTCTGGGGCAGCCAAAAGGACACCGAAACAGCTTTGACGGAAATCGAGGACAGGATTGCCGAACTCGCGAAAGGGATACCGAACGAGACGCGCCAGTCGCTCGGAAACGGAGTGACCGACTTCGAAAGAATCCTGCCGGGTCCGAACCGTATGTACCCCGATACCGATTCGTCGCCGACGAAAATCACCGCGGAAAGAATTCAAAGAATCAAAGACAACCTCCCGCCTAATCCCTTTACGATTATGGCTTATTGTGACGAACAAAAAATCCCTCGCAAGATAACGGAAAAGATTTTAAAGAAAGGACTGGGAAGCCTGTTCTATTCCACAGTTAAAAAATCTCCGCTGAAACCTATGACGGTTGCCGTATTCATCGCGGAGAAGCTGCCGCAACTCAGGCGCGAAGGGCATGCTATCGAAAACGGAAATTATCTCTGGGTCGAAGAGCTGCTATGCTCGCTTGAAAAGGACGTCCTGCCGCATATTTCCGCCTTAACAGCTGCTGCCCGCGCGTACCTCTCAGGCAAGGCTGCCACTCCTGCCGAGGCGGTTAGGGCAGCTTATCATGAGGACACGCCGGAGGAGGCAATCCGCTCGGAGATCAAACTTATAGCCGCGAAAAATGAAATCGCTTCGATCGTGGACAGAAATAAGAAAACAAGAGCTATTATGAAGCTTTTAAAAGATAAATTCGGCAGCTTTACGGCGACGGATAAAATCGCAGGGACAATAGACACTTTAATCAACACGAAATAAGGACACAGGGAATGAATAAAAAGGCAATCCTCTTAGTAATATTTATTATATCAGGTTCGTTCATCACCGCGGACCAGGCAGCTCGGGACAAGAAAATAGACGAATGCCAGCCGCTGCTGAAAGAAGCGGTTGAGCTGCACTCCAAAAAGGACACCGATGGGGCAATAAAGAAGATGCTGGAGGCAATCAAGAGGGTCCCGGATTACCATAACTTCCACAATCTGCTCGCCTACCTCTACTCCGTCAAGAAAGACTACAAAAACCAGTACCTCTCCGCAAAAAAGACGGTCGAGCTCTATGAACTTGCCAAAAAGCGAGGCGAAAAGCGGAATATGACAGATGTTTTTTATATCAACCTCGGCGCCGCCTGCGTTAATTATTCATATGAACTCCGCCAGAAAAACGATTTCAAGAATGAAGTCGCTCTCCTGAAAGAGGGCTTGAAGAACTTCAAGCTATTTACCGTCCTCGTGAAAGGCGGCAAGGAGAGAAAGCAGGCGCTCGAACAAATCAAAGCGCTGGAGAAAGAACTGATACCAAAGGCGGAGAAGAGACTCAAGGGCCAACCAAAAACAGCTTCATTGAAATAATCACTGAACCGGTGTTGATCTTATCAATAACTGATCTCGGATATGCAGAAGGACCTTATCGAATTATTTCCGACTGGCTATTATTTTTACTGGATAGATAGAGAGCCAGCTGATTTTTTAAACCTTTTGTGGATTTATCCGACCGATGACAGATCTATCTCTTTCTTTATCCTTCCTATGAAATCCGTGTGGTCATCAAGATAAATTAACTAAAACCTCGTTAGCAATCTTGAAATGGGACCAACTTGACCGGCAGGAATTGTAAAGTATGATAGCCGTGTAATGAAACAGACCGCAATTTTATTAAAAAACATTTTTATCAAACCGCTTAGGCGGCTTTTTTTCCTCACCCCCGCTGGCGGACGGTTATGGGTCAAATGCGTATACTTCTTAAAGGGTAATGCGCATAATGGCAAAAAAGAATTGTCAATCGAGGAAAGAGCGGCTATCGTCCAGCGTCCCGATTTTTACGACGCTGAATATTTCGACAAGGGAAAGGGGGCGGGTGATGAAAGCGGCTACAAAACATACGTAAGTTATGAAAAAGACATAAACCTCGCCCGGCAGGCGAAGACGTTTTTCAATCCCAGGATTTCGTTGGATGTCGGTTGCGCGCGTGGTTTCGTCGCATCAGAACAAAGAAAGCTCGGTATAAATGCCTATGGCTCGGATTTCAGCACATACGCCATAAGCACAGCAGATGCAGATATCCGTCCTTTCCTGTTCGTCTCCGATTGTTCCGCCCTCCCCTTAAAACGCGATTTCTTTGACCTTGTAACCTGTTATGAAACGCTTGAGCATCTCGAAGGGGATTCCTGCCGCATGGCGATGGATGAGCTTACAAGAATAACGAAAGATTTTTTGTGGATCAGCACGCCCTGCCTCGGCTACAACGACCTGTATTTCCCGCCGGGCTGGCCGCAAGGGAAGATCAAGAAAGAATTCGTCCATTTATACGAGAAAGAGGTGGATTTTCCCGACCCGGCCCTCCTGGAGCATCTCGCGCTCGACAGGAACGGTTTTCCCATCGAAGGGCATGTAACAATCGCATCTTTCCGCTGGTGGACCGAGAACTTCATCAACCGCGGCTTCATTCGCCGCGGAGACAAAGAAAAGAAACTCGCCGAGGCTGTATATGAAATACGCACAGGCGGCCTGAACACGATGGTTTTCGAGAAACTGAAACCTTCAATAAATACAAATAATCAGCAAGCGGAGCGGATCATTAAAATAAAAAATGATGACGCGCAGGACAACACAGTAATAATCTGGACGTCTGGAGAGCCGGGGGAGGCCAGAAGCAAAACTCTAAAATTCGATCCAGGTTCTTATGAGGCAGAATTTAACATCGGATTCGATCCGATAAAAAAGGATATTCCCGACTGGGTGCGCATTATAACCTGCGATATCCGTTCGAAAGACGGAGAAAAAATATTGGGATTAAAAACGATCCACATTGAAGATTTCAAGGGCGAAAACCAAAAGACATTTACAACCAGGTTCGGCTGCAACGAGCCAACCCATATAGAATTCAAGTTCCATTCTCCAGCCAGTTCCGGAACAATACTCAAGAACAGTATAAAAATAATAAGAAGCAATTGACGGTTCCTCGCCGATCTTCAATATGCATGAATAGAAGATAGAAGGGATATAATAACAGAACCGGGGAATTGTTAATTAAACAAATCCCCGGTTTATGATACTCCCCTTAAAAGCTATATCTCAAAACCAATTTAAGTGAGTAAAGGAGTTAATCTCCCTCTTGCCAGTCTAACAACCAACACGGAAGATGAAAAAGATTACTTGAGGTGATTTCAAAAACTTCATTGTTGCCCTCATTCAGTTCTGGAATTTCATTGTTCGGATCAACAATAAACCTGACGCAGGCAGCCTGATGCGAAGTGCCTGTCCAATGAGCTTGATAATAACCTGAAGTGGGAACTTGTGCTATATTGACCCTCCCGACAACCAATTTTTCCTCCCTGCCCTTGAGGACATATTCGCCTCTGGAAGCATCATATCTTCCGGATGGACAATTGGGACATGGTTGGCCTGCTTGTTCGACCATCTTCCAGCTCAAACTCGTCAGACATCTCTGACCGAGGTTTTTAATCTTGAACCGATATTCATAGATGCTCGGATTAGGGCTTAAAGAAATGTGCCTGAAGACGACATCCGTTATTATCAAGTCCGTATCCGCATCTCTGAACTGCCTGCATGGATCCGGAAACATAAACTCGGCCGTGTTCTGGTAAACATTAGTATAGGCAATGAGCTCAGGCTGCGGCGGAGTACCCGATCCTCCGACGTTCAGAGGAATTTCGATTCTGTCATTACCGCTCTCCTGTCCGGCAAGTGAATGAGCAGGGTCTATCTGGAGGAAAACCGTATGCATTCCGGCTGTGGCGGTCCATTGAAAATTCACATTCCGGTTGCCGTTGTCCTCAACAGTACCCCAATTATGATCATAAATATTCGCCCCATCAACTCCGCCAATAACACGCAAGCCGTTTGCCGGGCCGTTGTTGACACGCAGGTTTGCAGAAATCGTTACCACCTGTCCAGCCGTTGGCGAAGGAGGATTTGCGGAACTGCCCGGAAGCCAGACTACATCGAGTGTCGGTGAGGGGCCCGGGCCGCCTGTCGAAACATTCACAGGTATCTCGAGCCTGTCATTGCTTGCCACTTGTCCTGCAAGCGAGCGGTCGGGATCAATCTGAAGGAATATTGTATGACTGCCGGCTACGGCGACCCATTGAAAAGAGACGGTTCTGTTAAGATTGTTTTCAATGTTTGCCCACGAGCGGTCGTAAATAATTGATCCATCCACTCCACCGGTTACCCTAAGGTTCCGTACAGGACCGTCAGCAACGTGGAAAGATGCCGTTATAACAACTGTCTGGCCTACCGACGGCGCAGGAGGAACGACCGACGGTCGCCCCTGCCAAGCGATGTCGAGTGGAAAGGCCGAAATACAACAAAACAACATAATCGCAAAAACAAATTTTAATGATTTCATATCCCCTACTCCTAAATGTGAATCAATTTTACTAATTTTTTGTAAATATTATGTAAGATAGATTACACTTTCTCAACTTTGTTTAAATTCCCGTTGATGATAAATATTTCGTTCAAATATTCTAAATCCACAATACCTTCAAATTCAATCCATTATCAGTTATCGCAAAACTTCCTGCGGGACATGGTACTGAGGAATTTTTTAACCTTTGAGCTGGTTCAGATCCTTATTATCGGACTATATAAAATGGATTCATAACCCGGCAACCGCATTTGTGATAACGTTCATTATCACCGAAGGGAACAGGCCGAGAGCAATGACACATAACGCAAAGAGGCTGATGACCGCAAGCTCCACGCGTGTCGGATGTATTTCCTTTGCCGGTTGATCTCCCTTTTCCATATACATCACAAGGATTACACGGAGATAGTAATAGACTGACACGACGCTGTTCAGAACTGCAATGATGGCAAGCGGTGCCATACCCGCTTTGAGAGCGGCATAGAAGATTTGGAACTTGCCCATAAATCCCGCGAGGGGCGGGATGCCCATCAGCGAGAACATAAAAACCGATATGAACAACGCCAAAAGAGGCTTGCGGCGGGATAGGCCTCCATAGTTATCAATATGATATCGCTCATCTTTCTCTCCCGCGACAACCATCGCCGAGGCAAAGGCTCCGATATTCATAAACAGATAAACCACAAGGTAAAAAATGACCGCCGACAGGGACAAATTGGAAGATGCAGCATTTCCGTATGAAACTATGCCTACTAAAATGTAGCCCGAATGCGCTATGGAAGAATACGCCAGCATACGTTTTATATTGTCCTGCCGGAGAGCGGCGATATTGCCCCAGGTCATGGTGATGATGGCAAGAAATTGAAGAAGGATCGTCCATTCCTTCGCGGCGGGTGTCATAGCGGCAAGAACAGCAATCAGCGCGGCATAGGCGGCACATTTGACCGATACTGACATAAAACCGGTGAGAGGGGTCGGCGCTCCCTGGTAAACGTCCGGGGTCCACATATGGAAAGGCGCCAACGCAAGCTTGAACGCAAACCCGACGAGGATCAAAATCATTGCGAGCAAAAAGATTACAGATTGAGCAATGGCTCTTCCTGATGCGAGGGCTTGAGCGATTCCCGAGAGTTTCGTCGTTCCCGTCGCGCCGAAGACAAGCGCGATTCCATATAGAATAAAAGCGGTCGTAAAGGCTCCCATAAGGAGATATTTGATCGCTGCCTCGTTCGATTCCTTCGTCGTCCTGAAAAGCCCGACCATTATATATAGAGGGATGGACATCAATTCCAATCCGAGGAAAAAAACCATCAGGTCCGCGGCTGATGCCATTACGAACATACCCGCAACGGAAAAAAGCAGCAGGCTGTAAAACTCCCCGTAGCTGTACCCCACCCTCTCAAGATATGATATGGATAGCAATACAGTAAAAAAGGCCGCTGCCAGAAAAATCATATCGAATAAATTCGTGACCGCATTCAACCGCGCAAGACCGTTCATGCAATAACCTGAGATACTCCAGCGGTTGATGACGAATCCCGATATCACTAGTAACGCTAACAGGTTCCAGAACGCGACCGGCTTTTTCCGTTTCCCTTTAAGGATCAGGTCTATTATCAGGGCAATAATCCCCGAAGCGACGAGTGATATTTCCGGTAAAAGATATTTGATTGCCAGCTCAGAATTCATTTGCGAGCCTCCGATCCTTTTTCGTCTCCCATAGCGCTATGCCCGGGCAAGGAATCATGGCCTCCCGACGGAAGATGCAGATTCAAGCGGTTCAGTTTTTCCGGTTCTTTCAGTCCCAGTTCCCGGTTGATCTTGTCCGCCATCTTATTGACTGTTGCTTCCGTCTTGGACATAAAAGTCATCGGATGCACACCGATCCAGATAATCAAAATAAGAACAGGTACAATATAAATCATCTCTCGCAGGGATATATCCTTGATCTTCCTGTTTTCTTCTTTCGTTATGGAGCCGAACATCGCCCTCTTGAACCACCATAGTATATAGGCAGCTGCGAAGATCACTCCGGTTCCAGCAATGACCGCGAAAACCTTGTTATCATAAAAAATCGATGTGAAACTGCCCAACAGTATGTTGAACTCGCCCACAAAACCGTTCAGTCCCGGCAGGCCGAGAGAAGAAAGGGCAGTGATCATAAACACGGTGGCGAATACGGGCATGTTTTTCGATAACCCGCCGAATTCGCTTATCATCCTCGTATGCCGCCTCTCGTAAAGCATTCCCACGATCAGGAAGAGCGCGCCGGTCGAAAGCCCGTGATTTACCATCTGAATAATCCCGCCTTGTATGCCTATCGTATTGGCGGCGAACAGCCCGAGAACCACAAAACCGAGGTGGCTTACGGATGAGTATGCGACAAGCTTCTTCATATCCCTCTGGACGAGAGAGACGAGGGCACCGTATATTATGCCGATTACGGCAATGATTGCGATTGGGGTCTTGAAATAATATGCCGATTTGGGAAAGAATCCGATGCAGAATCTGAGAAGTCCATATGTTCCCATTTTCAGCAGAACACCAGCGAGAATAACTGATCCTGGGGTCGGGGCCTCCACGTGTGCGTCCGGAAGCCATGTATGCAGCGGGAAGAGCGGCACCTTGATGGCGAACGCGAGAAAGAAAGCCGCAAAGAGCCATTTCTCGGTATCCAGGGGAAGATTGATAAGCCCGCCGAGCTGTGTAATATCGAGTGTTTTATATTGAATATAAAGAAAGATGATGGCAAGAAGCATCAGAACGGAGCCAACCATTGTATATATAAAGAACTTCACTGCTGCATAGATTCTGCGAGCGCCGCCCCAGATGCCGATGATGAAATACATCGGGATCAGCATTAGTTCCCAGAAAATATAAAACAAAACGAGATCGAGGGAGAGGAAAACGCCGAGCATTCCTGTCTCGAGTGCCAGCATAAAAACCAGGTATTCCTTCAGCCGCTCTTTGATCGTCGTCCATCCGGACAAGAGGACGATAGGGGTGAGAAAAGTCGTAAGCATCACAAGAAGGATGCTTATCCCATCAACGCCGAGATGATAATCTATTCGGAAGTCTCCAAATGTGAGCCATCTGGAATGCTCCACGAACTGCATCCCCGCCTGGCTGCCTTCGAACAATGTAAAAAGCCGTATTGATAATAAAAAACTCAACACAGAAATAATCAGAGCGACCCATTTCAATAAGGATTCCCTGTTCTTCGGCAGGAAGATGAGTATCAGAGCGCCCGCTATCGGCAGGAAAGTGATCAGGCTAAGGATGCTCGAATTCATAATATCTCCCTAAAACAACAGCCATATTAAGATCAGGACTCCGATCAGGAATACAACTATATATGTTTGCAGATACCCGCTTTGCAGTCTTGAAATTACGCCGCTGAACCTCTTGAAAAATCCTGCGCTGCCGTTCACCATCACGCCGTCAATGAATCCTTCATCAATCCAGCTTTTTAAGAGATTATCGCTGATCCAGATAACAGGACGGAGAATAACCGCGTTGTATAGCTCATCAATCTTATATTTGTTATGAACAAGTTTGTAAATCCATCCGAGCTTCTCGGTAACCTGCTTAGGTTTTTCAAAACTGCCGGTTTTATAAAAATATGAAGCGAGTAAGATGCCTCCCGTCGCAACTCCGACGGAAACAAAAACCAACAGCCACTCCATCACAGCGGAAATATGCGACACACCGCCGCTTCCTACCGCGCCCGATATCACCGGCGCGAGATAACCGCCGAGCCAGTTTCCCCCACCGAGAAAACCGGGTATGCCCATCAAACCCATAAGAACCGCTCCGCCGGCGAGAATCATCAACGGAACCGTCATTACCCTGGGAGATTCGTGGATATGCTCTCTGCGCTCGGCAAGTCCCCTGTATTCCCCCTCGAATGTCATAAATAACAAGCGGAATATATAAAACGCGGTCAACGCTGCCGTAATTATACCGATTGACCAAAGCAATTTTGGAAGGAATCCCGAATGTGCAAAAACATCGGCAAGTATCGCATCCTTGCTGAAGAAACCTGCAAAAGGCGGGATTCCGGCGATGGCGAGAGATGCGATGAACATCGTGGGCTGCGTTATCTTCATATATTTTTTAAGCGCGCCCATCCGGCGCATATCGAGTTCATCTCCTGTGCCATGCATCACCGAGCCCGCCCCGAGGAACAGAAGCGCCTTGAAGAAGGCATGGGTCAACAGATGGAATATCCCGGCTGTAAAAGCCCCGATCCCTACGGCAAGAAACATATAACCGAGCTGCGATATCGTGGAATAGGCGAGCACACGTTTGATATCGAACTGGGTCATTCCAATTGTAGCGGCGAACATTGCGGTCAACGCGCCGACAACAGCGACTATGATCATCGTTTTCGGAGAAAGGACATAAAGGAAATTCGCCCTCGCTACCATATAAACTCCCGCCGTTACCATCGTAGCGGCGTGGATAAGAGCAGATACAGGAGTAGGCCCTTCCATAGCGTCGGGCAGCCAGATGTGCAAAGGCAGCTGGGCGGACTTGCCCGTCGCCCCTATGAAAAGCAGCAAAGTTGCAGCTGTGATGATCCCGCCTGTCATCTCCACGGGCATCGAAGCAGAGAGAGAGCGGAGCTCCATAAAATTAAGCGTTCCGAAGACCGAGAACAGGGTGAACATCCCCAGCAGGAAGCCGAGGTCGCCGATCCTGTTGACGATAAAAGCCTTCATGCCGGCGTTCGCAGCTGAGGGTTTTTCATACCAAAAGCCGATTAATAAATATGAACAAAGCCCCACCCCTTCCCATCCGATGAACATCATCAGGAAATTGTCCGCCAGAACCAATGTGAGCATGGCGAACATAAAAAGATTCATATATGCGAAAAATCTCGCCTTGCCGGGATCGTGAGACATATATCCGCATGAATATATATGAATGAGCAGTCCCACACCCGTTACCATTACGATCATTATCAAGGAAAGCGGGTCGAAGAGGAGGGAAAAATCCGACTGGAAATCGCCTGCCTTTATCCAGGTGAACAACTTCAAACCTTTCGATTCGAACCCGCTTGCAAACGCGTGAAATGCCAATATAAAAGATATGGAGATCGATCCCACACCTACGGCGAATACTCCCCAGTCCGGAAACTTCTTTCCGAACAAGCCGTTCACCAGAAATCCGAGGAGCGGAGCGATTATTATGAAAGGATAAAGGCTTTCCATTTCTATCCCTTGAGTTCCCTTATATCGTCAATATTGATGGTCTTCCTGTTTCTGAAAATCATAATCACAAGAGCCAATCCCACGGCAACCTCTGCTGCCGCGACCGCCATCACGAAAAATACCGCGACCTGGCCGTCAATATTCTGGTGGTATCTCGCGAAGGCGATGAACGCAAGGTTTGCGGCGTTCAACATAAGTTCGATGGACATTAAGATCAAAATCACATTTCGCCGGATAACCACGCCGATGATGCCGATGATGAACAGGACTGCGCTTAAGCCGACGACCCAGTGAAGCTGCAACATTTACTTGATCTCCTTCCTGCTGAAAAGAACCGCCCCTACGATCCCGACAAGAAGTATCACCGAAACTATTTCGAAAGGATAAATCCAATCCGTCAGCAGTGTCCAGCCGAACAACTTGATATTATTTCCAACGACGGTTTGCGGGGTTCCTTCGTTATGCGGAAAATCGGGCTTTTTCATCAATTCGAGATTATCCGGCGAAGTCAGTCCTTCTATCGAAGGCAGAAGCGTCGAAAGGATTATCCACAGGAAAAGGACTGCGAGAAGCGTTCCGAGGATTTTCACGAAAAACAGCCTGAAGCTGATTCCCGGAGGGCGCGATAGATTGAGGAGCATTATTGTAAAGATGATCAACACCATTATCGCACCTGCATAGACGATCACCTGGAAGATTCCGATAAGGGGGGCGTTCAGCATAAAATAGATCCCGCCGATTGCACAAAAAGCGGAGACAAGAAACAATGCGGACACAAGCGGATTGCGCCGGGTGATCATCAATATCGAAGAGATTACGGCGATTCCGGCGAATGCGATAAAAAGAATTGTGGCTAACATTCCCAATACCTATCGAAGGATGACAGCCGGATTTATACCATCATTTTTTTATAATTTCAAAACAAAATGAGAACTTCCGATGTTATTAAGGTTTGAGGTAAGGAATAATCTGGAATTTTTTTGGATTAGATTGATAATGATTATCATGCTTAGCCGATATGAGAGCTAATTAAATGAAAAGTAAGGAGCAATATATGAAAAAAATTTGTGTCCTCTTGCTTGCCATCGGTCTCGTTTTCGGATCCCTCGTCCTTGTGGGCGACGAGACAGGAATAACCGAAGATATGCTGAAAAGCTACAGCGAGCAGGTTAAAAACGACAAGACCATCAAGATGAAAACCAACGCCCTGACGAATAATACCATCAAAGAACTGACTCTGAACTGGGACATCGTCAACAGCTTCGATTTCCAATTTACTAAGAAACTGGATATGTACACCGTCACGGCACAGGAGCAGACAGGCCGCTGCTGGCTTTTCGCCGCGTTGAACGTTATGAGAAGAGACGTCGCGAAACGGCTGAAGATGAGCAATTTCGAACTCAGCCAGACATATAATTACTTTTACGACAAGCTCGAAAAATCGAATATGTTCCTCGAATATATAATCGCGAACGCCGATAAAAAACTCACGGACCGCGCCATCTCCGATTATCTTGAAAACCCGTCCGCTGACGGCGGCTGGTGGAACTACGCTGTCGAGCTGATCAAGAAATACGGCGTTGTTCCCAAGTCCGTGATGCGGGAAAACGTCAACAGCGAAAACTCCGGCCAGATGTGTATGATCCTGGACAAGCTCCTGCGCAGAGATGCCTTCGAGCTGCGTAAAAAACACTCTGAAGGCGCTAAAGTGAAATCATTGAGGGAAGAGAAGATAAAAATGCTGGAGGATATTTACAAAGTCCTCGTGATGCATCTCGGCGAACCGCCGCAGAAATTCAATTTCCGCTATGAAGATAAGGATCAGAAGCTTTCCGATCTCAAAGAATATTCGCCGCAGAGCTTCCTGAAAGAGATTGTCCTCGTGAACCTCGATGACTATGTCGTCTTTATGAACGACCCGCGCTATCCGTTCGGTAAGCTTTACCGTTTCGAACTCGGCAGAGATATGATGGATAAAGAGGATTTCACACTGATCAACGTTGATATCAAAACCCTGAAATCTCTAACGATGAAATCCCTCCTCGGCGACGATCCGGTCTGGTTCGCGGCGGACGTCGGCCAGCAGAGCGAGCGGAAGAAAGGTATCCTCGCCGATCATCTTTATGAATTTGGCAAATTCCTCAATACCTGCTTTTGCATGGACAAAGCAACAAGGATAGATTACCACGACGAAAATCCGAACCACGCGATGGTCTTCGCCGGAGTGGATATCCAAAACGACAAGCCGGTGAAATGGCTCGTGGAAAACAGCTGGGGGACACAGAACGGCAAGGACGGCTATTTCGTAATGTACGACAACTGGTTCGATGAATTCGTCCTCTGCTCCATCGTGAACAAGAAATACGTTTCGCCGGACCTGATGGACATCCTGAAAACGAAGCCAGTCATCCTCTCCCCCTGGGATGCGATGGCAAAATTGCTGAAAAACGTCAATTAATCTTAAAATATCATATTGTAACAATCCCCGGGAGCGGCTGAAACCGCTCCTGGATTTTTCATTTTCAGATTCGAAATTCAAGAAGAAGTCTTGCCCGGAGATTCTTGATAAGACAGTAGCTCACATCTTCCTATTCCTTTTAGTATCCATTTACTATCATTCTACAAATCTAATTAGCTCAACCCCTTGGAAAATTAAAATCCTAATACTAAAAATTATCCGGTTTCTGTTATAATTAAATCTATGTTGCAGAGAGCAATTGCCCTTTTTAAACGCCCCTACCCTGCTGATTTTTCACCATCTTCTTATCTTATTCACGGTCTGTTTGTCGGGATTTTCGTTTTCATTTTTATGATAGCATTTCAGCCCTTCGGTCTTTATTCTCTTCCAGAACTGCCCCGAACGCTGCTGTATATCGGTTATGGAATCATGGCTTTCCTTGCTATCTCGCTGAACAACCTTCTGTTTCCAAGGTTTCTGCCGGGATTTTTCCGCGAAGACGGATGGAATACCGGAAAAAACATCCTCTTCATGACCTGGATCACGCTGATAATCGGCCTTGGAAGCTATTATGTAACACTCGCTATCTGCAGGTCTTTTGGTTTATCCACAAATTGGGTACGTATAACGCCCATCTTGAAAGGAACATTTTTCATCGGCGTGATACCGATATCTGCAATCATCTTGTTCGAATCCCACAGGTTCCAGCAGCGCAGCGAGCGGATCGTGTCCGAAACCAACCGCCGCCTCGACGAACACGCAGCCCGGCCCGTAAATACAGAGGCCGTGGAAAAAATTGTCCTTATAGCGGAAAACAACCGCGATAAATTCAGCGCGGCTCTGACTGATTTGATGCATATAGATGCCGAAGAGAATTATGTGCGTGTCCATTTTAAAAAATCTCAAGCCGATCAAATACTCCTGCGCAGCAGCCTGGGGCGGATTGAACGGCAGATCCGACCGTTTTATCCTCGTCTTTTCCGCTGCCACCGCGCACACATCGTCAACATAAGCCGTATCCGGAAGGTTACCGGCAACGCCCAGGGATTGCGTCTGACCCTGGAGGATGTGGAGAATCCCATTCCCGTTTCCCGGCGCTATGTAGATGAGTTCCGCCGCGCGGTAATCAACCAGCTGTAAAACCGCCTTACCATTCGTCCCAAAGCCTTGCCGCTGGTCACCGATTCTTGTCGCTCGTCACAAGTTCTTGTCCGTCGTCACAAAGCCTTTTACAACTGATATTTACGGTTTTAAATTGGCAGTGGCGGTTAGGAAATTATCCGCCGTGAGTAATTTGAAAGGAGTATAAAATGAAAAAAAATCTTTTATGTAAATTAGTTCTCGGTTTAACGGCTTTATGGCTGATGGTGCCTCAGAACGCCTCTGCCTGTTCGACCTTTGTTCTGGAAAATGGCGGGAAGCTTCTCTTTGGCCGTAATTACGACTTCTTCACCGGAAACGGCGCCGTTATCGTCAACCCGCGCAACCTTGCCAAGACGGCGCTGGTTTACCCGGGCGAGATACCTGCATCGTGGACAGCAAAATACGGCAGCATCACCTTCAACCAGGTGGGACGTGAATTTCCGATGGGAGGAATGAACGAAGCCGGCCTGGTTGTGGAAATGATGTGGCTGGCGGAAGCCGAATACCCCGCGCGGGATTCCCGTCCCGCGGTGATGGAACTGCAATGGATACAGTATATCCTGGATACCAGCGCTACAATCGCCGAAGCGAAAACCAACAACAGCCTCGTGCGCATAATGCCGAGCGAGAGCCGCCTTCATTTCCTTTTACTCGATCACAGCGGAAAAACGGCGGTTGTGGAGTTCATCAACGGCCAAACATTGTTTTACAGCGGCGACGACTTGCCGGTGCCGGCGCTCACCAACAAACCATACACCTTGTGCCTTGCCGCTATAAAGGAATTCCAGGGATTCGGCGGATCGAAGGCTCTTGGCACAACCATAAACGACCCGGATCGTTTTGTTACATTGGCGGATTCTCTCAAGAAACCCATCGGTAAAGGCAATCTTCTCGACCGCGCCTTCGAAATCCTGGATCAGGTTCACTGCGATTACCAGGAGAGTCCAACGCAATGGCGCATAGTCTATGATCCGCTAAACCTGGAAATTCATTTCCAGACTCTGGAAAACACTCAGCTCCGCACAATTCGTTTCCAAGATTTTTCTTTTAGTTGTAGTGAGAAAGCCAAGGTTCTCGACCTTCAATCCGCCGGATCCGGCAATGTGGGAAAAACCTTCGACGATTATTCCCTTGCTGTCAACGACGCTTTAGTTCATAAAACTTTCGGCATCTATAAAAAAGTCGGTTTCGGGAAAGAGATGCCCGAGATGTATTTGATGGTCCTGGCCGGTTATCCGGAATCCCTGATCTGCCATTGATAAGTGAAAATCTTTAACCTACTTTAAATCATCTGTCTATAAGACCGCTTAAGGAATAAAAAAGCGGTCTTTTTTTTTAATTTTATTGATTGTGCATCAGACTAATTAAGCCGGAAGCTGCCCAATAAGCGTCATTAAAAAATATGGTAGCATTTTATTTTCATTGATGATCAATTATGAAGCTGAGTCTGGAATTGCAGCATTGCCATAATGGTGAAGCCTGCGACGTTGCTGAATTTTTCGCTGTTCGGTGCAGAGCTATCCCGAATCCCACCGTCCGTCGGATCTAAAGTTGTATCCAATATCCATGTAAGGCTTTTCTCAGGTTGAGGATAATTCAAAGATGAAGCGGCAAGAGCGTATAGGGCCGCATTCATGCTGAATCCCGGATCGCCTTCATAGCAAACAAGACTCCCGTCTGTTTGAACGCACAAACTCAGCCATGCAAAAGCCGCTTCGTTTTCACTGTTCCGCTGGAAAACCCAAGGCAGATACCCCTGAGGGAAGGTGCCGTTGAAGCCTTCGAAATCAAGACAAAGACTGCCATCCTCATCCAATCCGAGGGCAAAACATCCATCTGAAACACTGAAGAATTGGGAACAAACTTTTTCTTTAAGCTTGGCAGCAGGAGTTTCATACGCCTGATCACCGTATAACAGCCATCCAGCTTGCAGGCCCAGATATACGTCTGCCTGATCGGCTGTATAACAGAAGCGCCATAGATGCCACCGGTTGTCTGATTTCCACTTATGCCAGCTGCTGTAAAAATATCCATCCTTGCTGATATTGTGAGATAAAAGGAAATCAAGCGCTGCTTTCGCGTTTAACTCATATTTGTCGGCAAGAGACCTGGAATCGCTTAATTTCGAATGTAGATATAAAAGATAAACGAACAGCGCGCTTGTGGCATCCACCCCTCGAACATTGCTGATACCGGGTCCTACTGATACCGGGACTGGATTATAAGGCGGCGTGGCGGAAAATGCGTAATACCAGCTGCCCCGCCAATTTTCATCCGACATCTCCTCCCTTTCCGCAAGCCAATTTATGCCCCGTTCCATTGCGGTAAGATATTTGCCGTCTTTGCTGTATTCATAAGCCGCTGCGAATCCTATCAATGCATATTCCATATTTGAATCCTCGTTCACGGTGTCCCATCCTGGCGCATCAGGAATAGCCCCGTCAGTATTCTGCCGCCCTAAAAGATAGTCGGCAATTTTCAATGAGGCAATTTGATACTTGCTTGGCGGAGGCGGTGGCACCGGAGGAATGGGCGGCTCCGGCGGCGGCTTCGAATCATCGCAACATAATATAAATAAAGATAACAAGACAATTAAAAATTTAAAAAATGCGGAATTCTTTTTTATCAACTTGATCTAACCTTGGTCATTAACCAATCCATTCTTTTTCCAATTTTCTTATTTTCCTAAAAAGCAATTTCCTGCAAGAATCGCTATTGTTGTAATACTCGGAACTTAATTTTAGAATATTTTGTTGTAACACTCAATTTTCTCATATGTATCAGCATCCCACTCATTTCATTGGTGCATGGTCTATGATCCGCTTGCCGCATGCCGGCCTCCCCCCGGCATAGAAGTGATCCCCCCGAACTGACGCAGGAAGAAAAATTAAGCTGCGATATAATCTATCTGATTTGTAAAAGTAAAAAATCAGATTTACGAAATGGAACCTTACAGTGCCTGAGGTTATACTATTATTTCTATATACACTATGCATCCAAAGACCTCATTCCAATTTAACGACAAATTTGCAGATTAAAAGAATAGTTAAGAATCTAAATACTTAGCAATAATTAGATATTATTATACAATAAGCTATGCTAATCGTATTATTTCAATTTATTTGTTCTCATAAGGAAATATTATGAGAGGTTTAACAGATCGTTCATTGGATATACTACCTTTATATTTTAAAAGAATTCATTTAAAAAATATAACCTTCATTAGCATTGGACGGTTATTAAGACATTATAGAAAATATAAAAAGGATAAAAAAAGATTCTTACATATTCATAAATTTATAGGACAGGACGACTCTGATTATGTGCTGAGGGAAAGCAACAAGAAATTAAGTAAAGCTTTGAAAAATGATCAAAAGCATCAAGGGATTGTTATACTTGGCAAGTCAATGATGGGCAAAACAACAATGATCTTAAACGAGATATTAAGAAATAAGAAATCCTTAAGACATTATTGGATTTTTATGCCTGATAATGCAGAAGCATTAGCAAATTGGCATAGAAAGCTTCCTTTCCGAATAGATGTTCACAAAATTATAATAATTCTTGATGATCTGAATAAATACATAACTATAGATCAACAAACATTTAGTAAAATATTGGATAAGTTTAAAAAACGAAATCCTATTCTTATTGCTACCTGCCGTACTGGGGATGAATGGAAAAGTGTTGAAGATAAATTCGGTGCCTATTTCCCGAACAAGATTTATCTGGAAAATATTTCAAAGCAATCAGCCGAGAAACTTTCTAATAAAGTGGAAGGTGCTGATATCGATCGTTTCGACGGTTCTCCTGGCTCTGTAGTACTGGGAATCGGTATCCAGGAAAAGAAAATAAGAAATATGGAGAGAGAATCTCCTTATTGCTATTTAGTACTTCAGGCAGCTACTATATGTAATCGCTTCCTCTTATTCGATTGTTATAATAAGAAACTATTACAAGAAATAATCGAAGATGTATTGGAAACGAAGAACAATTATCCAGACTATATAAACTGTATTACCAAGCTTGAAGACAATGATTTAATTACATTAAACAAGAATGAGGAAATTTCAATAATTGATGCATATTTAGATTCTATATATAAAATACTTGAAAAACATAGCAATACCATATTAAAAAAAATGGAGAAATTTGTCTTTGATCATCCTGAATATAAAAGTAGACTTGCAGACTTCTTCAATTATTTTATTGGCTTGTTCCTATCTATAAAAGGTATGAATGAACAAGCAATCGAAGCTTATAAAAAATCAATCGAATTGAAAGAGGATGAACCGAATGCTTGGTATAATCTCGGAATAGCATTGTATAAAATTAATAAAATTGATGAAGCCATAGATGCTTATAAGAAAGCAACCGAATTAGAAGATGATTTTTCAGAGGCTTGGATTAATCTTGGTAATGCCTTCAGTAACAAAAGAAAATATGATGACGCAATAAAAGCGTATCAGATAGTTCTAAAATTGAAAATTGATGAACCATTCATGTTAAATAATATAGGTAATGCATTAAGATTGAAGGGAGATATCGATCAATCAATAGAGGTTTTGAAAAAAGCTTTATTTTTAAAAGAAAACTACCCAGATGCCTTAGTAAATCTTGGTAATGCATTGAGTGAAAAAGGTGACGTTGTAGAAGCAATAAATTCATATCAGAAGGCAATAGATTTAGAGCCAAATCATAAAAACGCCTGGTATAATCTAGGTACTATTTTAGGCAAAACCGGATATTATGATAAAGCAATGGCAGCTTTTGAAAAAGCTTTGACTTTAAATGAGAATGACCTTGATGTTTTAGTTAATTTAGGTATTGCTTTAAGCATAATGGGTGAATTTGCAAAAGCTATAAATGCTTTCCGAAAAGCTATTAAATTAAAGCACGACTACCCAAACGCTTGGTATAATCTCGGTACTACTCTTGGACAAAAAGGCGAAATTGATGAAGCTATAGTGGCTCTTAAAAAAGCAATAGAGCTGGAAGAGGAAAACCTAAAAGCTTGGGTAAATCTCGGAAATGTCTACAGAATGAAGGGATCTATTGATGATGCTATTAATGCATATAACAAAGCCATAAATTTAAAAGAAGACCATCCACTTGCTTGGTATAATCTCGGTGTTGCTTTCGGCGAAAAAGGTGAAACGAATAAAGAAATAAAGGCTCTAAAAAAGGCTATTGATTTAAAAGAAGACTATATAGATGCATGGTACGCCCTTGGTCTTGCTTTAAAATTAAAAGGCAACATAGATGAATCAAAACAAGCCTTTAAGAAAAGCAAAGAATTAACGAAGAAGAAAAATAAATAAACGCTGACATATCTCCTGAGCTCACTCTGACATGAATATGCATAAAGAATATTAATAACTTTCTTCTATTCTTGATTTTAAAATTTCTTGCTGGGATCTATGTCTTGGTGGGCTAGTGGCGGAATTCATACTCGCGATTGAAGGAATAATAGGTGAAACTTTCAGATATAAAGACTTATATAATTAATACATACTAAAATGAAGATATCCGGCTGATGCCCTTCGAAGTATCCCCGAATATGACCGCATATTATTAAGGTAACAATCCGTTGAGATTTAAAGATATATTTCTCGAAACCCATCTTTGTTTTGGGCAAAGATGTTTATGCTTAAATAACGGGTATACTTTATTTCCGTCCGTTGAATTAAATTGGAATTCTTCATAAAATGTTATCATTATTAATAATGACTTTCTTTTATAAGAGGAAATATGAAAGACAAAAAAACTTTAACGGCCCCGTGCGGGTTGGGATGTTTCCTGTGCGATTTCTATGAAGAGAATCTGACGGATGAGCTTGCCGGGATGATGCATACCAAGTTCGGCGTACCGAAGGAAGCAATTCCATGCAAGGGCTGCCGGCAGCAGGACGGGAAGCATTTTCATATACCGCAAGGGTGCGCCACATTGGATTGCGTCAAAGCCAAGGGCGTGGAATTATGCAACAACTGCGCGGATTTTCCTTGCGCCTTGCTGGCGCCGGTCGCCGATCAGGCCGCGAGATACCCGCATAATATCAAAGTCTATAATCTGAGCAGGATTAAGAACATTGGGCTTGACCGCTGGATCGAAGAGGCTGGACAAATCTGTGAGAAGTATTTCAAGCATAAATTTGTCGTGGGAAAAGGCCAGGCGGATTGAGGAATCACCAGAAAGAATTAAAAAATATCGGGTTGTCATTCAAATTAAAATCGAGTTTAAAAACTAATTTGGAGCAGGTGCCCTGAAGGGACACTCTGCTCCCGCAGAGAGATTGCTTCGTTTTTATAATTTGTTGATTCTAAAACGAAGATATTAAAGAAATCCTTCGGATTTTACAGAAATCCTTCGGATTTTCGGCTACAAGCAATCTTGACTTTTCAGGATTTTCTGTTAATATAATGATAGGTTAAAGGAGGAAATCTATGCGTAAACTTACTTTAATGTTTTTATGTCTTGTTTTGGCTGTAGCTTCCGTATCCAGTATCTACGCGGAAACTTCCAATGTGTCTTCTGATAAATCAAAATTCTACATCAACCTGGGCGCACTTGCTAATCAGGACTTCGATGTGTTCTGGTGGCAGACGGGCGTAATGCTTGATCTCCCGCTGGGAAGTAACCTGTTCCTGACGCCTGAAGCCATGCTCATCGGATACAAATTCGCTTTTGATACAGTATATTTGTTTCCCGGCGCGACAATGAACCTGAAATTCGGAAATAAGGGTAATGAATTCTTTGTCGGAGCCGGTTTATTAATCTATTTTTACTTGGCGCCGGAAGTTGGAGGCGGTGATGATCTAATGCTCAAAATTCACGGCGGCTTCATCGGCGACAATATCAAGTTGACCATCTATACGTATGACTATTTCGACGGTGGTCTCTTTGATTATCTTTACATCGGAGCGAATGTCGGTTTTGCTCTCTAAAAAAGTATTGTCTTGAATTTCAATGGACATCGCATCATCGCGATGTCCTTTTTCTTTTGAAAATTGATCCAAGTTTGCACATTTCCTTTTTGAATGACGCAGGCTATCTCATATAACCGAATAATAATTCAGAATACTTGTTTCTGAAGTCAGAATTCCATATGCAAGTACAACATTCTCTATTTCCTTGAGTGTTATCAGTTTCTTCCGAACATCCAGACATAAGTAGGCTTAAACACAGGATGTATTGACTTTTCCGGTTTTTAATGTTACTATGTATGCAGGTTAAGGAGGAATCTATGCGTAAATTAACTTTGTTATTTGTGTGTTTGTTGCTAATTGCAACCTTTGTGCCCAAAATTAATGCGGAAACCACTAAGACGACTCCTGATGAAATGAAATTCTACATTAATGTAGGCGCTATCACCTATACCTCTTTCGACACTTTCTGGTGGCAGATAGGCGCAATGGTCGACCTTCCCCTGGGGAACAATCTGTTTATCACTCCTGAAGTGATGTTTTCAGGTTGGAGATTCGACTTTGAAGAGTTATCGCTATATCCTGGCGCGACGATAAACCTGAAATTCGGAGAAAAAAGCAATGAATTCTTTGTTGGAAGCGGTTTATTGATTTATCTTGTATTGGCGCCATCCGATGTGGATACCAATTTCGCCCTAAAAATTCATGGCGGCTACATAGGCAACAATATCAAGTTAACGCTCTTTTATACGCACCTCTTGAAAGACATCAGTTGGTTTTTACCAGATTACTTCGGAGCGAATATCGGTTTTGCGCTTTAAAACAGTTTTATCCTGAAATTTAAGGGACATCGCGATAACGCGATGTCCTTTTTCTTTTGAAAATTATTCCAAGTTTGAACTTTTCTTTTTAATGATTCGATCCGGTTGTTGCTAATGGCAACAGAAAAATTGAGCTCTTGATGCTTAAACCCGGTTTGCTTTTAAATACAGCCGCGTTTATAATTTTCGGATGATTGGCCGATTAAGAGGTAAGCTTACGCGTTTGAAACCTGGTGAAGTCATCCTGGATGCCGGCGGTGTGGGCTATCTCGTGAAGCTGTCCTACAATTCCTTTTACCAGCTCCCGGAAGACGGGGAAGAAGCAGTATTGTTGATACATACATACGTCCGGGAGGACGTTTTAAATCTATATGGTTTCGTGAGCAATCTCGAGAAAGAGCTCTTCCTTCGCCTCATCAGTGTCAGCGGTATAGGACCGCGCCTGGCGATTAACATTTTATCCGGTATATCCGCGGCAGAGCTGGTGGATGCCGTGAACAGCGCCTCTGTTGACCGGCTCCAGGCGATACCCGGCGTGGGGAAAAAAACCGCCGAGCGGATCTCGATCGAGATGCGCGACAAGCTGAAGAACCTGAGCGCCGAAGGGATGACTGAGGTTGAAAGAATCGCCGCGTTCGGTGCGTCGCCCCTCCAGAACGACGCCGTCTCCGCCCTTCTCAACCTGGGGTATAAACGCAAGGATGCTGAAACCGCTTTCTCGGCAGCATCAAAGGAACTCGGCAGCGGCACGGAGTTCCAGGATTTATTGAAAAAATGTCTTATACATCTTTCAGGAGGTTTCTTGAAATGACGATTGATCCGTCTGAGCAAAGCTTGGTTCAAAAAAATTTGGCGAAGGCGAGGATAATCTGGTTCTCGAACTTTATTGCAGCCGCAGCCTTGTACTTTATTATTTCCACTCTCAGTTTCACCGTTGTAACCGATCAGCCCTACGTGCATTATGTCCTGGGCGGTCTCGCAATCAGCGAACTTATCGTGATCGTCGTGATGCGCAGGATAAGGCTCAAGCCATCCTTGATAAAAAGCCTTTCACAAAGTGGGCAAGGGGAGGTTGCAAGGAATTTCTTTTTTATAGATGTGATTTCGATCTTCCTGTCGGACAGCATAATGGTATACGGCGTAATCGGTTACGTCATCATCGGCGATTTTCAGATTTTAAAAGTCTTCGCCGCCGTAACCGCCCTCGCGCTTCTGTACTTCTTCCCCAGGGAAACCGTCTGGACGAGGCAGTACGAGGACTCGATCACTTCGTCATAAAATAACTCGGATCTTTAAAATATTATGAAAACCAGTCATTCTGAAGAAAACAACCAAGGGAAACTCCTGAAGAATCTGTCAGGTTTTTCCTCTGAATCCCTTCGAAGCATGCGTCAAAATGACAAAAGGCAAGTTTTTCCAAGGCCTCTAATAAGGAATATCCCATTCGATGCCTGAAAGAATCGTAACGCCGAAGCCCATCGAAGAAGAATTTAGCTTCGAATCCTCCCTCCGTCCGAAAAGCCTCGATGAGTTCATCGGGCAGATAAAAATCAAAGAAAAGATAAAGATTTTCATCGAGGCGGCTAAAAACAGGGGCGAGGCTCTCGATCACTGCTTCTTCTTCGGCCCGCCGGGACTGGGCAAGACGACGCTCGCAAATATTATCGCGAACGAACTCGGCGTCGGAATCCGCTCGACATCAGGGCCCGTCATCTCCAAACCGGGCGACCTTGCCGCGATTCTCACCAACCTCAGGGAAAAGGAAGTTCTTTTCATTGATGAAATCCACAGGCTATCTCCGCAGGTGGAGGAGATACTCTACCCCGCGATGGAGGATTTCAAGATAGACCTCGTAATCGGCCAGGGGCCGTCGGCGAGGACAATTAAGATAGACCTGCCCCATTTCACGCTCGTTGGGGCGACCACGCGTGTAGGACTGCTTACCTCTCCGCTGCGGTCACGGTTCGGAATAACCATACGTCTGAACTTCTATGAATCCCAGGACCTGGAGCATATACTCATCCGCTCCGCGAAATTGCTGGAAGCGGAACACGAAGACGAAGCCCTGAAGATTCTTTCGAAACGTTCCCGGGGGACTCCGAGGATCGCGAACAGGCTGCTGAAAAGGGTTCGGGATTATGCCCAGGTCAAAGGTGACGGAAAACTTACAACCGGCATCGCTCTCGCGGCGCTCGAAATGCTCGAGGTTGATGATTACGGGTTCGACGAGATAGACCGCCGGATACTTCTCACGATCATCGAGAAATATAACGGCGGCCCTGTCGGCTTGGGGACGATAGCCGCATCCATCGGGGAGGAGAAGGACGCCGTGGAGGATATATATGAGCCGTTTCTACTGCAAATAGGTTTCATTGACCGCACACGGCAGGGACGATGCGCCACTTCCCTCGCGTATAAGCACTTCGGGCTGAAGCGACACGCATCTCGGGAACAGGGGAAGCTCTGGCAATAATCATTCGAACATCAAACCCTTTTACAATGTTTCTTTTCAAACCTCCCTTAAACATTTGCATTATTGTCGAATGGTTTTTATAATCTCTCAACATATTTTCATTGAAAACCTTTATCAAGGAGTCAGATAGTATGAAGAAAATCGTTGAATTACCGAAGAACGCTTACACCGAGCTGAAATCGGGCGAAAAATATGTGCCGATCATCCAGGCAAACGAAACGCTTAAAGAGATCACGTTTCGCTCGGTCGGCTGGGGTATTTTTATGTGCGTCCTGTTCTCGCTCGCGGCATCATTCCTCGGATTGAAAGCGGGACAGGTTTTCGAAGCCGCCATACCCATCGCCATCCTGGCGGTAGGGATGTCGAACCTTTTCAAACGCCGCAACACGATTCTTGAAAATGTCATCATTCAGTCCATCGGCGCGATGTCCGGCGTCGTAGTGGCAGGAGCGATCTTCACTCTGCCCGCTATGTACATCCTGAAGCTCGATCAATCCGTCGGCGTCAGCATCTGGAAGCTCTTCATCGTGTCGCTCTTCGGCGGAATACTCGGAATCCTGTTCCTCATCCCGTTCCGGAAATATTTCGTCGCCGATATGCACGGCAAGTTCCCCTTCCCCGAGGCGACCGCGACCACCGAAGTCCTCGTCGCCGGCGAGAAAGGCGGAGAGCAGGCAAAGACCCTTCTCCTCGCCTCGCTATTCGCCGGGTTAATGGATTGGCTCATCTATACCTTCCACACCTGGCCGGAAGTGGTTACTTCACGCATCTTCGAAGCGGGCAGGAACGTTGCGGACAAGATCAAGATGGAGTTCCGCCTGAACATCCTCGCTTCCATCCTCGGACTGGGTTACATAATCGGCTTGCGCTACTCCGCCATAATTGTCGCAGGCAGCTTCCTTTCATGGTATGTTCTCGTCCCCGCGGTATTTTACTTCGGCCAGCATCTGATGCTCTCTGTTCCGCCGGCAGGTGTTGACTCTCTGATCAGCGGGATGAGCGCGGAAACCATTTTCAGGACTTACGTAAACAAGATCGGCATCGGCGCAATCGCGGCAGCCGGCATTATAGCAATCATCAAATCATATAAAGTCATCTGGAACGCCTTCGCTAAAGGATTCGGAGAGATATTCAAGAGCAAGAAGAAGGCCGCCTCATCCGCGAAGTTGATAAGGACAGACCGGGATTTAAAGATGTCGACAATCATTTTTGGCATAGTCATTGCCATCCTCTTGATCCTGATCTTCTTCAGGTTCTTCGTTTTAAATCCCGTTGAGGGCGCATGGAAACTCAGCTTAATAGCCTTCGCAATGGTAACGGTCTTCGCATTCCTGTTCACTACGGTCGCGGCAAGGGCGATAGCCATTGTGGGATCGAGCCCAGTCTCCGGAATGACCCTTATGACTCTGATCCTGAGCTCCGTATTCCTTGTATCGGCCGGGCTTACGGGGACATATGGTATGCTTGCGGCGCTCCTGATCGGCGGCGTGGTCTGCACGGCGCTGTCGGTTGCCGGAGGCTTCATAACCGACCTCAAGATAGGCTACTGGATAGGTTCCACGCCCTGGAACCAGCAGCGGTTCAAGTTCCTCGGCGCTTTGGTCGCCTCGCTGTCGGTTGCCTTTTTTATTCCAATTCTCGCCAAGGCTTTCGGATTCTCCGTCACTCCTGAACATCCGGACCCTCTTGCCGCTCCGCAGGCGAACGCGATGGCGGCAGTCCTGAATTCCCTCATGTCCGCGGAACAGGTACCGTGGCTTCTATACGGGATCGGAATTTTCATCACACTCGCGATGGAACTCGGCAAGATGCCTTCTCTCGCCTTCGCGCTCGGGATGTACCTGCCGATAGAGCTCAACCTTCCGCTCGTGATCGGCGGTCTGATCGGCTACATCGTCGCCAAATCCTCGAAAGACACAAAGGTCAGCAATGAGAGAAAGGATAAGGGAACGCTCATAGCATCAGGCTTCATCGCAGGCGGCGCTATTATGGGCGTCATGGCGTCATTCCTGCGGGTTATAAAGATCAAGGGCAAAACCATCGAGTCTATCCTAAGCAGTGGCTGGGATGCAAAACCGTTTGGCGGATGGCTCGCATTGGGCGCTTACGCGATAATCATCGCCTACCTGCTGTTCGTCTCGATGAGAACCAAAAAAGCCAAGAAATAATTCCTATTAAATTTCGAAGAGGAAGAAGCCCGGGCTGACACTCCGGGCTTCTTTTTTAGAAGACTTTAAATTGAAAAATAGATGTAATGAAAAAAAGCAGTTCGCAATAATGATCATTTGAATTGAAGATGGAAAAATCAGGAATTTTCCACGGAAACGTCGCTCAAGCCATGATCATTAAGTTCATTTTGAAATACTTTAAATAATTGGAAACGATTATTTATGCTTAATTTTTTGTATATGTTGTAGATATGCGTATCCACCGTTCTCCTTGACAAAAACAATTCATCCGCTATCTGGTTATTGCTTTTTCCTTTAAGTATTTTGCCTACTATTTCATATTCGCGTCTGGAGATGTCCCTGGTGTGGGATACTTTAAACGAAACTAAATCATCATTCTCGTTGCCACGGTCAAGATCATTTTTGAAATGATAATATATCCCTGCCACCGGCAATGAGTTCATAATAATAAGATAAGAACAAAGATAATTCGCTTCTGCTAATCTGAACAATATAGCCGCAAAAAACAAAATAAAACAGACATAGTAAAGAGCAATATATTTAACCAGCTTCTTAACTCCGCAATCCAACTGCCGGCCCGTTATTCCCAACAAATAAAGAATTGGGGCCATCATAAAATAAATGCTGAATACATCGAGTATTGTCGGCACGGTGATAAAGCCTTTATTTATATTCTCAAAAAAATGAGAATTGAACCAATTTAGTATAAAACAAGCGCAGGAAAGAATCATAATGGACAACATAGAATATTTGTAGATCTTTGGAATATCTTTTCCGCCGATTCCCCAGCAAAATACGTTGAAGAAATACAGAGTCGCCATTTTCAGCAATAAAAATACAACCCCTAATAAAAGGCTTTTTTGAAAGATGGCACAAGATATATTCTTAATGTTGCTATTATTGGGAATTATTAAAAACAATATCATTAAGAAGAAAGAAGTGATTTGAAAATATAATAAGTAAAAGATGTATTTTAGCTTTAGAGCTATTGCCAATTTTGCTGAATAAAAAATGGCGCTTATGGCGATACATATTGAAAAGAAATATATCAATATAAAAGTATTTGTCATGTCTTCTATGTTTATCTGCTATTTTCTAATTTAGATGTTTTGATCAGAAAATCCCCGGAATCAAGACATCAAGTCTTATATGATATGAAAGATAATCAGGAAGTCAAATAGATTTTCAATAGAGCATAGATCTTCTCCAGGATAAGTACAAATACGCATAATTCAAGATTACGCATTTATACCTATTTGAATTAATGCTCTTTCTTATATTATCGAGTTTCTTTTTGTAATGATTAAGGGGGAAAAGAGCTGTCATATTTCAAGATTTTCTGGAGATAGCTGTAATTTTCCGGATAGAGAGAAAGATTAAACAGATATTGACAATATGTAACATTTTTCAGTAGGAGGAAAGGAAAATGAAAAATCTAAAAGAAGTACTGAATGGTATCTTCGAGAATGCAAGAAAAGAGATGCCGGAATTGCTCGCTATGGGTATTTCAAAATTTGAGGACGGTTTGATGCTTGCTGAATGGAAAATTGATCCCAGTTTTAAAGCTGATGAAGCAGGTGCGTATGGGAATAAAGCCGTCATTGCTTGCAAGAAAGCCGGCAAAGCCATGTCGCAAAAAAATGAATTGATAGAAGTAATGATGATAATTCCCGGTATATTTCTTATGTTTAGAATAATAGGCCCGAAATATTGGATGGGAATTGCTTTAGCGCCTAACGCAAACATCGGCATTACAAGGGTATTATTAAAAAAATTCGAAGAAGAACTTATGAAGGCTTTATACTAATTTTTTTGGAGGATGAAAATGGCTAAAATTTCAGATATTTTGGATCAGATTGTCAAAGAGAGTGTTGATATACTTGGCGTTTGTGTTTTCGATCATAAATCAGGAGTTTTAATTGCGGAAAAAAATGTCGATTCGAAAATAGATCTTGCCATTCCGTCAGCATATTTTTCGGAATTCGTAAAAAGCGCGTCAGGCGCTGTCAAGGCAATGGGTATACCAGCCGAGATTGACGAATACCTGATAACCTTTAATAATTTCTATTTAATTATCAAATCCGTAAAAAATATGAAACATTCCATTTTATGTTATATCAGCCTTACAGGAAACCAGTCCTACATTAAAGAGATATTAAGCAAATACGAAGATCCTATTAATAAGGAATTGAAAATTATTTAACAACACTGAAAGCAATTTCTCATTGGCCAAATGTATCTTCTGAAACGCGCAGAAGAATTATAAAGATATTGATAGTTTATTAAATTTTTCATTAGGAGAAAAACACACATGAAAAACATGAAAGAAGTAGTTGCCGGTATTTTCGAAAGGACTCGAAAAGAAATACCTGAATTTATATCAATTAGTTTGGTGAATATAAGTGACGGAATGCCGCTCGCTTTTTCATCCGTAGTTCCAGAAGCTCAGGGGAAAGGTGATATTTCTTCCGCGTATGGAACAAATGCCATCATTTCCTGCAGAAAAGCCCTCAAGGCGATGTCGCAAAAAAATGAATTGATAGAATGTATTTATTTTAAACCCGAAGTTCTTTCAATATTCAGAGTAATAGGCCCAAAATACTGGATGGGATTGGGTTTTGCCCCAAATGCAAACCTCGGTATTATAAAAGTGCTTATGGGAAAATTTGAAGAAGAACTTATGAAGGTATTATATTAATTTCTCCGGAGAATAAAAAATGTCCAGTATTTTCAGTATACTAAATGATATCGTTAAAGAAAGCGATGAAATCTTAGGTATTTGCGTTTTTGATTATTTGTCAGGAGTTTCTATCGCTGACAAAAGTGTTGATTCTAAAATAGATCTTTCCATTCCAGCCGCTTATTTTTCTGAATTTATGAAACATTCAAAAGAAAATTTCAAGCAGCTCGGACTACCCGATAGTATTGATGAATGTTTGATAAAAGCTAATAACTTTTTCATAATAATCAAATCCATCAAAAATATGAAATATCACGTTCTTTGTTATATCAGTCTTACCGGAAACCAGTCGTTCGTTAAAGAGATATTAAAAAAATACGAAGATCCTCTATCTAATGAATTACAATCCCTCTAAGGCAAGGGCAGTATTTTCTCATGTTAAAAAGTGAAGAAATTTTTTCCGAGCATCGCAATTCTATTAATTATCGTTAGTAATGATAATAATGATCGAGAATGGGGGGGGGGAGCATCGCGTATTTTACATGTGTTATCACAAATACACTAATATGTAAAAGTGACAAGATGCTCTTCGCAACCCCCTGAATAGAGTTAGAGTTAATCTTATTTTTCAGGGGGTATCTTATTTGATCCTTCAGAAAGCAAAAAATCAACATTAATCTCATTAGCGCCATGGATAAAAAGGATAGCTATTTCTCATTGAGAGTTTAGCTTGTTTAAAGGTTGAACAACTTTTAACAAATATATCTATATCGGGAAGGGGGCAAAATTATGATAGGGACAACAATTTCTCATTATCGGATCATCGAGAAGATCGGCGAAGGCGGAGCTGGAATAGTCTACAAAGCCGAGGATATTTCGCTGAATCGAATAGTCGCATTAAAATTTCTTCATAGAAACGTTATCGCGACCCAGGATCGGAAAAAGCCATTCATTAGAGAAGCGCAAGCTGCCGCTTCGCTGAATCATCAAAATATATGCACAATTCATGGCATAGGGGAGGCTGAAGAAAAGGTTTTTATCGTAATGGAATATGTCGAAGGGGAGACTCTTCAACAATATATCAATAATAAGAAGCTAAGCATAAAAGAAATTCTGAATATCAGTCTCCAAATTGCAGAAGGGCTGAAAGAGGCACATAATAAGGAACTTATCCATAGTGATCTAAAAAGCTCCAACATTATGATGACTCCAAAAGGGACAGTCAAAATTATGGACTTTGGTCTTGCCAGGCCGGTCGGATCTTCTCCGATAACAAATCCATCTACAAGCCGTGATTCGATTTGTTATCTATCCCCGGAGCAAATCAAGAAAGAAAGCATTGACAAGCAAAGCGATATTTGGGCATTCGGCGTGATATTGTATCAGATGATTACTCAAAACATGCCCTTTAAAGGCTCAAAAGATGCTTCTATATTGTATTCCATAATAAGTTATGACCCAACACCGCTTGAAAGATATAATAAAAATGTGCCTCTGGAATTGAAAAACATCATTGGAAAATCTCTTTCAAAAGATGTGGCGCATAGGCATAAAGATGCAAATGAATTACTAAGAGAACTATTGCCTCTGAAAGATAAGCCTTTTGCTGAACTCGATGGTACTTCTAATGATTCAAATCCCAGGAAGACATTGATTAAAGTTGGTCTGGTTACGGCGGCGTTAATAATAATCGGGTTATTATTTCTGATTTTAGGTAAAAAGGAAGGCCCCCTGTATAAATATGGCAACATGCCGAAGCTTGCGATATTGGCCTTCGAGAGCATGAATAAAGACAAGGATATTACATACTTCTGTTATGGTATTGCCGATGAAATTTCCAACAAACTCTCCCGTCTTAAGCAATTGCAGGTGATTTCTCGTTCGTCAGCTTCAATCCGTTTATATAATTTCACCGAGAAAAGCCCGCAGAAAATCGGCGAACGACTTATGGTGGATTATATCGTGAAAGGCGCGGTTCAACGGACAGGCGAGAAGATATTAATCAAGTCAGAATTATTCGATACTGAAAGCAGCGAACAATTATGGACAGGTCAATATAATATCGAGAATAAAGATATTTTTAAAGCTCAGGCAGACCTTACAAAACAAATAGCAATCGCTTTAAAATCGAGGATTCCTGTTGATGAAATCGAACTCCTCGAACAACAACAAAAGACCAAGAGTTTCAATGCTTATGACACTTATCTCCTCGGGCGCTATCATTGGGAGAAACGTACTTCTAAAGACCTGTTTAAAGCTCTTGAATATTTCCAAAAAGCTATAACAATAGATCCTAATTTCGCGTTGGCCTATACCGGCATAGCGGATGTCTATACTATTCTATCCGATAGAGATTTAATCAGCAAAAATGTGGCATACCCCAAGGCAATCGAGGCAGTAAAGACCGCATTGTCGCTCGACAAATCTCTTGCAGAAGCTCACACAGCGCTGGGAGGAGTAAAATTTATACTCGAAAATAATATTCCCGAAGCTAAAAAAGAACTCCGTCTGGCAATTGAACTCAATCCATCCTATGCGATTGCCTACACCTGGTATTCTTATGTCCTCAATTTCAGCAGCGAAGATATAACTATTATATTGGACGAGGGAACGAAAGCTCTTGAAAAAGCGCTCGAGATAGATCCATTTTCTATAGTGATAAACATCAATCTTTATGAATATAGAACACACGCATATGACTGGAAGAAAGCGGAAGAAATAATGGCCTTAGTCAAGGAATTGAATGAGTCTTCTCCGGATTATATTAATTATTATATTCAATTTTTGATCTTCACCGGCAAGACAAACAAGCTCACGGCAGAGGTGATCAACCTGAATAACAGAATAAAAAACAGTGAAGACAATTTAGACCTTTACAGAGCCCTGACCTCCGCTTTATTCTATCTCGGCCGTTATGATGAATCTATCGGACTGTTGAGGATCAAGATCATCAAAGACAGCGCTTCGGCAGAGTCTCATTATTTACTCGGTTTCAACTTTCTAATGAAGAAAAATTACACCGGAGCAATCGGCGAATTCGATAAGATCAAGGAATACGATAAACAGCCTTACGCCCCGGTTGAAGTGTTATCAGCGATTGCAAAAAACCGTCTCGGAAACAGCACGGAACTAACAAGCTTAATTCAACGCCTGGAGAGCACTAACAAGAAAGAAAAACAACCCTCGGTAGCCCTGGCAGAGCTTTATTGTGAACTCGGGAACGATGAAGCTACGTTCCGCTATATAAATGAAGCGGTATCCAAGCATGACCTCGGCATTCTCACTTTCAAATTGAATCCACTCTTCCTGAAGTATCATGGTAATCCCAAGTTCAAAGAAATTCTAAAAAAGATGAACTTAATTTGATTTAAGAGCTATCAAGCCTCACGACAGGTCAATAGAAGATGGATCCAACCGCGGTTGGGATGCAAAACCATTCGGCGGATGGCTCCTATTGGGCGCTTACACCTAGATTATCGCTTACCTGCTATTCGTCACGATTAGGAACAAAATTCTACAAAATAACGGGTATTAGATTTTGAAGAAGAATAAGCCCGGGCCAATACCCGGGCTTTTTTTAATACATACGGATTAAAAGAAAAGCTACATTATAAATGTTGAGTCTGAAGTTCAGCCAGATAAGTATGAAAGAATAAAATATAATAAATTATGGCGGAAAATCACTGACAATGAAAAGCAATCTCATATCCCATCCAGGTGGGTAGCGGATACGTTGTCATATAGTTCTTGTTGAACAGGACCGTCAGTTTTCCTGGAACCCTTCTGCTTCTTTAGCAATTCATCAGCATAATCTCTACCTTTCTTGATTGAAATATTTCCAGGTTCTATTTTTAGCGCTTCATCGAAAACCGAAATCGCTTTTTCGAACTTTTTCCGTCCGATCAGGGAATAGCCCTTGAACAGGTATGCATCCATCTTTTTCGGATCCATTTGAATGACTTTGTCGGCAGCTTCGATGGCATCCGGGAATTCCTTTTGAGCAAAATATGCGAAAGAAAGCATAAGCCAGATATCAATATCATCCGGTTTAAATTCAGCTGCTTCTTCGAGAATATCAACCGCATCTTCATACTCTTTCATGGCGATCTTAATTTGGGATTTGATCTTTCTCAACGATATATCGTCCGGATAGGTTTCCAATCCTGTCTCTGCGCATTTCTGCGCTTCAACGAACTTTTTCATATCCTTATAATTTAGGGCCGCCCAGAAAAAAATTTCCTTAGTCGATGGATTCGCATTCAATAAGGTATTAAATATCTCTTCCGCTTCGGTGAAGCGCTTTTGTTGATATAACTCAACCGCCTGCTTGAGCATCAACTCATTATCATTAACCGATCCTTCATCACTGACCTGCCATGCTCCCAATACTATGGGCAAGACAAGCATAATTAACAATATTTCTGAGATGATAAATGTCCTATTCATTTTATATAGCCCTCCCATAGCTGTATAAACGAAGTGAAAATGAGAAAGTTCCATAAGCACCTTTAGTTACAGTGGGCTAATCACAGAAACATCCCGACCGAATAGCTGAGAGTGGAATTGGACTCTGAACCGAGCAAACGAATATGACAAGTTACTTATGAATATTCCGGCCGAATTTCTTGAAGAGTTCGTTTCTTTCGATTCTAAGGATCACCGGCCTTCCATGCGGGCAGCGATACGGTTCTTTGCATAGCGCGAGTTGGGATAGCAGCCATTCCATCTTATCTCTTTCGAGAGGCATATTCTTGCTGACGGAGCCCCTGCAGGCGATCAGCGCGATTACCTCTTCAAGCAGGTTGTCTTTCAAGCCCTCTCCCCGGCCGGATTTCCCGATGTCTTCCGCCAGGTCTATGATCTCGCGTATTATCCGCTCCGCGGAAATTCTTATTTCAGATGGGACCGCTTTGACCGCCCATGTCCGTTCGCCAAACGGCTCCGTCTGGAATCCTAGGTGCGCGAGATCTTCCGCGATATCCTTAAGGATTATGTCATCCTCTCGCGTGACTTCGAAGGTCTCCGGTATCAGAAGCCCTTGAGATTCTATTTTTTTGTCCGCATACCTGGCCTTGATCTCTTCATATCTAATCCTCTCATGGGCGACGTGCTGGTCAATTATCATTAAATCGTCATCGGTCTGGGCGATTATGAAGCTGTTCTGGAACTGGCCTATCAGCCGCATATTTATTTTCGACAGATCAGGAACGATGAAGAAATCCTTCGGTGAAACATCAGACACACTAAACGAATCCAACTGATCTTCGGTGACTTCATTGTCTTCCAAAGATACACTGTATTTTTTCCGGCCAGGGATGAAACCGGCATCTCCGCCCGGCCGACGGGTTACGACAGCTCCTGCCGAAGAGTCACAATTCTTTTTTGTTTTTAAGAAATTATTTGCTTCTTCCTTCCGGGATTCCGATGAACCGGAAGCGGCAGACTTCAAAGGAACAGTCGAACCTGACAGGTAATCGGAGAATCCCTGCGCGCCCGGCATTGCAGCCGCCGATGATTCAACAGGTTTTCTTTTCGGTTCTTCAGAGGAGAGCTCGGCTATTTTCAAGACGGGGCTGCTCTTGATAAGTGCTGTGCGGATGGATTCCTCGATCACCTGACGGATTAAATTGGGTGACCTGAACCGCGCCTCCATCTTTGCCGGATGGACGTTGACGTCGACCTGGTCGAACGGGAGCTCTATGAAGAGAAAAACGCTTGGATAACTTCCGGGGGGTATGAGCGATTTATATGAAGCCGCCACGGACGACGATATCAACTTGTCGTCCACCGACCGTCCGTTGATATAAAAATGAAGCCCGTCCCGCGACGAACGCTTGTGGTTGGTATGCGAGCAATACCCGAAGGCTCGAATCTCTCCGGACTTCCCTTCGAAGGGCATAAGCGACCTGGCGAGTTCCACACCGGCGAGGCCGTGAATCCGCTCGAACAAAGTCTTGGCAGGCGAGACCCGGAAAAGCACTTTGCCGCCGTCGAATACGGTAAACTTGAGGTCTTTATAGATGACGGCGTAATTGGTTAAAATCCTTACGATCCAGCGCATCTCCGCCGAGTCGCTTTTCAGAAATTTCAACCGGGCCGGCGTGTTGAAGAAAAGCTCTCCCACCCTGATCGTGGTCCCCGGTTCACGCGCAGCCTTCTCGACTTTAAGCAGCTTTCCCCCAGCCACTTCAACCCGCGTCCCCGCCGATTCTTCAGGTGTCTTTGTGAGCATGGTCAGCCTCGATACGGATGCGATCGAAGCAAGCGCCTCTCCTCTAAAGCCGAGAGTGGAGATCGAATCGAGGTCTTCCGGATTTTTAATCTTGCTGGTGGAGTGCCGTTCAAGGGAGATAATGGCGTCATCATAATCCATTCCGCAGCCGTCATCACTGACCTGGATGAGTTTTCGCCCGCTTCCCTCGATGCGGACCTCGACTTCCTTCGCGCCGGAATCTATTGAATTCTCGATGAGTTCCTTAACGACGGATGCAGGTTTATCCACAACTTCCCCGGCGGCGATACGGTTCGAGACCCTGTCCGGGAGGATGAAAATCTTGCCCATATCAGCGGATCGAACCGATTTTTGAAGCGGACTTAAATAATACGAAATGCAGGACAGCCCAGAAGCCGTCACCTATTCCGAGCAGCAGAAAAGTAAATGGCTGGGCGAAGAACGCCCAAGCGGAGAAAAAGAAAAGGAAACCGAAGAATCTCGCGGCGATTGCGATAAATACTATTTCCCTGAACCTGGAACAGTCCACCCAGTATAATGAATAAAAGAAGCCGATTATAACAAGAAAGAGACCGTCGAGCCGCAGATAGACCTGCTCGGCGGGCATATCAAGGCTTATTATCATTGCCAGAACACCGGGCAATAAAAGGATAAAAAAACCGAAGAACCAGTCATAGGCAGCTCCCAGAAGCATCGAATATTGAAGCGCGTTTTTTTTCATTATAGTTTTTACCGCATCAAGGCTTTCGAAAATAATGTTTTTTGAATCAACCGATATCGGATGGATGAATGTTCCTGCTTATCAGGAAATACTCCACCTGGGTCTCATCCTCGGAGTTGCAAAATATTCTCGCCGAGCCGGACCCCAGGATCATACGGTTCAAATCTACGGGGGCGTCTTGCCTGATATCCTCGTGGCCGTATTCCTCGACCTGCGCACGGTTAAATATTTTAAAGCCCAGCAGAGTTCTCTTGAACCTGTCATAATCTCCCCACTCCATCAATAAACGAGGCATCCCCGCTCCGGACAGCTTCCCTCGCTCCCTTTCGATCACATATAATCCGCGTTCCGTGAATATGTATTTCTTCTTGTAAAAAATAAGGTTGAAAAAGATCGGAACCATAATAAAAATGAAGATGAAATTATCAGGCAGTGTGCTCCTGAGCTTCTCGCTCAGAATTAGAAGAACTATAGGACCGATGATTATTCCTGCAAGTCCAAATCCAGCAATAACTCGCAAAGGCGCCGAAAGCTTATATATATATTCGAACAACACGGGTTCAGGTATTTCGTTTTTATACTCTTCAGGATTTGTGTTCGGACTTCCCATATGTTTACCAAGAATCATCTTTCAACATATTTTATACCAAAGACTGTAATCAGTAAAGGCCGACTGCAGAAAAAGTCGTCATTATTCCTTTAAGACAGGGATATTATTTTCTATATTTAAGGAGATGATATCAGAGCTTGATAAAAATAAAAAAGGGCTTAAAAGCCCTTATTAACCTTGAAATCAGTTTGTTGAACTGTTGATTTACTTTTTTTCTTCCAGTTTTGCGGCTATAGCGGTTTTTAATATCTCGATTTTTACATCGCTCGCGATCTTGAGTTGAATACGATCCTCCTGGACGCCAGCGATCACACCGTAAATCCCACCGGTGGTGATCACTTTATCGCCGTTTTTCAACGTCTGTATCATCTTCTGAAGCTGTTTGCGCTGTTTGCGCATAGGGGCAAAAAGCAAGAACCAGAATATGACGATTATAAGTAAAAACGGCAGGAATGAGCCTAAAAGGTCTGCCTGTGGCTGCTTGCCGGCTTGCAGGTTGCTGCTTAAGAGGTTCAGATTAAAAAGCTGCATCAATAACTCCTATATATTCTTTTTCTAAGGATATGTTTCCTTGTATCTCGGAAGGTTCAACGCCATCCAATCACAAAATCTTCCGGACTTCAAAGACTGCCTTATCCGGTTTAATAAGTCAAGATAAAAGTGCAGGTTATGAATCGTCAATAATATTGCTGCGGTGATTTCTCCGGCCATAAAAAGATGCCTGAGATATGCCCTGCTGAAATTCCGGCAGGTATAGCATCCGCATTCCGGGTCCACCGGCAAGGCGTCTTCTTTATATTTTGCATGCTTGATGATGATTTTACCGTTATGCGTGAAAGCGTAGCCGTTGCGCGCGTTTCTCGTCGGAAGCACGCAATCGAACATATCAATGCCCATCGAAACCGCCTCGATTATATCCACGGGCATCCCTGCCCCCATCAGGTAATGCGGCTTGTCATCGGGAATCATCGGAACCGTGCATTCGACGATTTCGAACATCTGATCCTTCGGCTCCCCAACGCTGAGACCTCCCAGAGCATACCCGTCGAAACCGATAGAGCAGATATCCCCTGCACTCTTGGCGCGTAAATCCCGATAGATCCCGCCCTGTATTATGCCGAAAAGCGCGGAATCGCTATTTTCCCGGTGGGCATCCTTCGAACGTTTTGCCCAGCGAGCGGTCAGGTCCGCGGATTCCGCCACCTGCTGCCTTGCCGCAGGATACGGAGTGCATTCGTCAAAGGCCATGATGATATCGGAACCGAGCGCGATCTGAACCTCGATCGAACTCTCGGGTGTGAATAAATGCGCCGAACCGTCAATATGAGAACGGAAGAAAACCCCCTCCTCCGTTACCTTGTTCAGATCCGACATTGAATAAACCTGGAATCCGCCGCTATCGGTGAGGATCGGCCTATCCCAGCTTATAAACCTGTGAAGCCCGCCGAGGGATTCTATCAATTTGTGCCCCGGCCTTAAATAAAGATGATATGTATTGCCGAGGATTATCTCGACATTCAGTTGAAGCAGCATTTCGTGCGTCATCGCCTTGACCGCACCCTGCGTTCCCACAGGCATAAATACGGGGGTGATTATTTTTCCATGAGAAGTCGAAATTTCTCCCAAGCGGGCATGGGTTTTATTATCCTTTGATATAATTTCGAATGAAAACATTTTATCGGCGATCTATTAATTCTTCCGGAAGACCAGACGTTTCGCTAATCCTGACCGCTTCATCATCAATTTTCTCTCCCATGATAAGGAAGAACGCTGCTGTAGAAACTCCGGCTGTGGATTCGAGCGACCACAATAATAAAAATAACATCTGTGCCGTTGTTTTTCAAATCAGGTTTACAGCTATTCCCGGACTCATGCGAAGGACGATATCAGTTGCCCCCTTGAATCACTAATATCCAATCTTTATATGCCTTTGGTTCTGTTCAGGATTGATCTTAATCTCGTCTCTATTTGGACCTTTTCGTTATAAAGATTATTTTTCATCAGCGCGAGGAATATTTTATAGGTCAGCTGTTTCATCAGATACAGATCTTCTCTCGTGAATTTCGGCTGTTTCTGTTTATTCACAGCCTCGATGATGCCGATGACCTTGTCGAAAAGCACAATAGGATAAGCAGCTATGCTTTTTATCGGCGTATGGACCATCTTACGTACCTTAACTGATATCCGCTCATCATTCTCGGCATTGGAAATGAGAACCGGTTTCTTTATATTCAGAATCATTCCTTCGATTCCTTCGGTGGGAGATAAAACGGCCGGTTCCTTGATCCCTCCCATGATGCTCAGAAAAGATCTTACATATAGAACATCCTGGTTGAATTCGTTGTCCAGCATAAAGAGAATCAGGGTTTCACATTCCAGTATCCCAATGCATCTGTTTAAAAGAACGGAGAACATCTCTTCCGGCTGTTCCTGCTGAATGATCACCTGGTCTATTTCATTCAAAACCTGTGCGGTTCTTATCTGATTTCTCTGATCGTTCAGAAGCTGCGCGTTTCGAAGAGATAGAAGAATCTGAGAGTTGAGTATTTCGAGGACGAGCAAATCCTCCTGGCTGAAAGATGAACCGTCATACTTGTTATTTACATTGATAACGCCGATAACCCTGTTTCCAATTTTCAGAGGCAGGCTGATGAATGATCCCGATTTATACTGGGTCTTGTCCTGGGGTGTTTTCAGGTGTTTGAATTGGTTGACATCGTTCGTAAGGATCGGTTGTCCAACTTTTGCGACGTAACCCGCGATACCTTCGCCGATCAGGATGGGAGGCCTTTTCAACGCCTCAGCAGGCAATCCTTTCTGAGCCGCAATGATCAGCTTGCCCGCCACATTGTCCACAAGCATCAGAGAAACGCTGTCAACCATCAAAATAGACGATATCATCTCGACCATTTTTTGCAGCAGCAAATCATTGTAAACGGTTATCTGTTCCGGGAAAGTGGAAGCAAACTCTTCGAGCAGCTTGTCCGAACTCTCCGCAAGGGCTTCCAGAAAGGGAATTGCATCTTTCTTTTCGGTGCTGATCTGGACGACAGGCCCTTTTTTCTCATTAGATTCTTTCGCCCGTAAAATAATGTTGTACAGTTCCTCAGTATTTATTGGCGTTCTCAATGACAGAAACCCTCCGTCGCTGACCAGTTTCCTTGCCGCGGATATATACTTCGGGCTGCTCAGAATGATTACAGGTTTTCCGGGATATAAGTTCTTTAAACTATAAAACCAGGATACATCATCCTTTTTCAAATCCACGTTATAAACGAGGACATCAGGCGCCGAAACCTTGCCGATCTCCTGTAAATCCTTGAGTTCGGCGAAATACAGGGCATTAATGCTCTTTTCATTGAGATATTGCTTAGTGAGCTCTGCATTGAAGTTAACAAAATCAATGAAAAAAACATTCATCTGACCTTGAACTTTCTTGCTCTCAACCATCAGAATTTTTTCCCTTCGATAAAAATGGACATATTTATCCTTCTAAATGATTATAACCGATAATTCTTGTAATGGAAAAATATTTATTAGCGCTCTCACCCATTACTGCGGCCTCAACTTGACTCCAACCGGCGGCTTTCATATACTTAAAGAGGGAAAATTTGAAAGATGGAGTTTACAGGAGTATGAATAAAACTTTAAAAGATACCGATCCTTTGGTCTATCAAGCGATCCAGGATGAAATTGAGAGACAACATAAAGGCCTCGAACTGATCGCATCCGAGAATTTTGTCAGCCGCGCGGTGCTGACAGCCGTCGGATCTGTTTTTACAAATAAATACGCCGAAGGTTATCCGCGAAAAAGATATTATGGAGGATGCGTTTTTGCCGATGTAGTGGAAGATGAAGCCAGAAATAGAATGAAGGAACTGTTCGGCGCACAGCATGCGAACGTTCAACCGCACTCCGGCACCCAAGCCAACCAGGCGGTGTATTTTGCCGTTCTTAAGCCTGGAGATACTCTTCTCGGTATGAGCCTTTCGCACGGCGGCCATTTGAGCCACGGTCATCCTGTAAACTTCACAGGCAAGCTCTACAATATTGTTCAATACGGAGTCAAAAAAGATACCGAGCAGATAGATTATGACGAGATGGAGAAACTCGCAAAGGAACATAAACCGAAGCTGATCGTGTGCGGCGCAAGCGCATACGCAAGAACCATCCATTTCGATAGGATTCAGGAAATCGCGGCCAAGGTCGGAGCACTCGTTCTTGCGGACATAGCGCATATTGCCGGACTCGTCGCAACCGGTCTTCATCCTTCTCCCGTCCCTCACAACGCATTCGTCTCGACAACAACTCATAAGACACTTCGGGGACCAAGAGGCGGGGCGGTTATGTGCAAGGAGGAATATTCAGCGGATCTGGATAAAGCGGTCTTCCCCGGTGGTCAGGGCGGACCACTCGTTCATGTAATCGCCGGCAAGGCCGTCTGCTTCAAGGAAGCTTCGACTCCCGAATTTAAGGATTACCAGAAACAAATATTAATAAACGCGTCGGCGTTGGCGGATACGATAGCCGGAAGAGGATTCAGACTCGTCAGCGGCGGAACCGACAACCATTTGATGCTGGTTGATGTATTTTCAAGAGGGATCACCGGCAAAGATGCTGAGAAGGCTCTCGGAAAAGCTGAAATTACCGTCAATAAAAATACAATTCCCTTCGACACTCAGAGCCCATTTGTTGCAAGCGGTATCAGGATTGGTACGCCGGCGGTTACAACGAGAGGCATGAAAGAACCTGAAATGAAAATCATCGGAAACCTGATCTGCGATCTCCTTGAAAACATCAATGACGAAAATAAAATTGCTGCCGTGAAAGAAGGCGTTACAGACCTGACTGCAAAATTCCCGCTGTATCAGGATATCAAGGACATGTGGAAATAGCCGGAAGAGTTCTTTCATTCTGAACGTCATACGGAATAGGAAAGAATGAACATATAAAATAGCGCTGCTCTTCAGAAAAAATCTCAGTTTAAGAAAGGTTAAGCAGATGAAGAAAATGTATGAAATCTTCGGAGTCTCTCCGTTCATCCCGATCATGGAGCATATGAAAAAAGTAAAGGAATGCGTGGATTTCCTGCCTTCCTTCTTCAACAAATATCTCGAGAAAGATTATGAGGGAGCAAAGGCAATTTTTAAGGATATATGCAAAAGAGAGCATGATGCGGATGAAATCAAGAAAGACATCAGGGATAGGCTGCCGAAAAATTTCATGCTGCCTGTCGCCCGCCCGGACATCCTCAACTATTTAAAGCAGCAAGACAATATCGCCGATGCCGCCGAGGACAGCAGCGCGTTATGCATGCTTAAAAACCTATCCCTCCCAAAGGATCTCCATCAACCGCTGAAGGACCTTCTGGACAAGAATATCAAAACTGTGGAGAAAACTGCGGAGATATCAGCTTCTTTGGGCGACCTGACCAAATCGGGTTTCAATAAAAAAATGTCCGGCTATGTGCATCAGTTGATCAAAGAAGTGGAGTTCATGGAATGGGAATGCGATAAACTTCAGATGTGTTTCTTCAAGAAGCTCTTCCAGATCGAGAAGGAAATAGACGCGGTATCTGTCATTCTCTGGTTCGATGTAGTCCATGAGATCACGGACCTCTCGAACGCTTCTGAAAACGTCGGCGAACAAATGAGAATGATGCTTGCAAAAAGATGATTTTTTCGCATTGAATAATTAGGGAACATCAAACTATCGGGGGGTTGATGGAAATCTCAACTATTTTTCTGCTGGCGACAATAGCCGTCTCTCTTTATTCCTCGTTCATGGGCGGAGCCAACGATCTTGCAAATTCCATGGGCACATCCGTCGGTTCAGGAGTTTTGACCCATAAAAAAGCGGTGATCGTAGCGGCGATTACAACATTTACTGGGGCGATCCTTGTAGGGCAATATGTGACGGCGACTATAGGGAAGGGAATTGTTGATCCTTCGCATTTCCTCGACAGCAAAGAGCATTTCATCTACGGAATGTTCGCCGCGATCTTCGGAAGCGGATTGTTTCTCAACATCGCAAATTATTTCGGACTACCAGTTTCCACAACACATTCGATAGTCGGGGCTGTGGCGGGCTTCGGCCTCATCGCTCAAGGGCCTGGTTGTATAAACTGGGTAAATATATTGAAGATAGCCGGTTCGTGGGTGACATCGCCTCTTTTAGGCGGAATATTAGGATTTATTATCTTCGTATTTATAAGAAAAAATATACTCGAGTCAAACAACCCAAAGAAAGCAGCCCAATTCGTTTTGCCTGTTTCCATTGTTTTTGTAATGACAACCATTATCCTGTCCTTCCTGCACACCGGTTTGAAAAATATGCATTTACATATTTCATTTCTTGCATCATCTCTGATAGCGTTGGCTTTCAGCGCTTTTCTTGGTCTGTATATCGGTTGGAGGATTCATATTCAGATCAAGAAGAAAAAGAGTGAATATGACATAATAGATAAAGCTTTCATAAGACTGCAGGTTCTTTCTGCCAGTTTCGTTGCATTCGCCTATGGCGCAAACGATGTAGGAAACGGCGTAGGCCCATTGGTTGCTATAGTGAAAATAACAGGGAAAAATTATAACCCATCAGATAACCATATCCCTTTTTGGATCATCCTGCTTGGAGCGGTCGGGATCGTATCGGGTCTTGCCGTATTCGGAGCCCGTGTCCTGGCAACTATCGGAAAGAAGATCACCGAAATAACACCGCTGCGCGGCTTCAGCGCAGAATTCGGCGCCGCCACTACTGTCCTGGTTGCTTCAAGGATGGGGATGCCGATCTCCACTACTCACACTATTGTAGGAGCGGTCATCGGTGTAGGCCTCGCCAGAGGAATGGAGGCTCTTGACCTCGGCTTGGTCAGGAAAATATTATACTCTTGGCTGCTCACGATTCCGGCGTCTGTGGTTTTCTCCGCAATCATATATTATATATTGATAAAGATTTTTTAACTTCTCCGGCATCTTGCAATAATCAGAAGCAGAAAAAAATGATTTCATTCCGGATCAATGAAAAAACATTAGAATTAGTCGAAGGGGATATCACACTTCAAACCACCGATGCGATTGCTAACGCGGCAAATTCGGGTTTGAGGGGCGGAGGTGGTGTGGATGGAGCAATCCATCGGGCTGGTGGTCCGGCAATAATGGAAGCGTGCCGAAAAATCGGAGGATGCCCTCCAGGAGAAGCTGTGATCACAACTGGGGGCAACCTTGCAGCCAAATTCGTCATTCACACAGTGGGCCCCATCTGGCACGGCGGAACTAAAGGGGAACCGGAAATCCTGAGAAACGCCTATAAAAATTCACTCAATGTCTCTGAAAAAAACGAACTTAAAAGCATCGCATTTCCATCCATTAGCACAGGCGTTTATGGATATCCTATTTCTGAAGCCTCCGAGATCGCCCTTAGTGTTGTTATTAAACACCTTGAAGGACCTTCGAGTCTTGAATTGGTCCGCTTTGTGCTTTTTGGTAACGATAACTATGATGCATACGTAAAGACTCTCAACAAAATTCGCAGCTAACTACATACATTTTATCTGCATAATAATATCAGTATTCCTTTTAATTTCGGGATTTGCGCCGCCAATAATTCATCACTTTGGCAGGCATCAAGTAATCATTTGAAACAAGTCTTTTTTCCTGATATTATGGCCGGAAATTGAAAGAGGATGTGTAGCATGAAAAGAGGATTTTGGTTTATTGTAATAGCACTCGTTTTGCTGACGACGATCTCATGTGAAGATTCATCGAACCCGTTGCCGGCCCTGGAATCATTATCGCAGACATCAAGGGTTATAGGTATGCCTTCATTCATCTTAACCGTAAAAGGATTGAATTTCGCAAAAGGCTCGGAAATAGTTTTCAATGGCATTACATTAAATACAGATTACAAGGGTAGCCAGGAGCTGAGCGCTGAAATCACGACGGAAGACATTAATGAGGCTTTTGCCTTATCAGCGTCCGGATTTTCCAATCCCAAAGAAGTAACTATCCCCATCTTTGTAAAAAATCCTCGCCCCGGTGGAGGCAAATCAGAAGCTCTTCAATTGATAATCAGAGACAAATTTACGTTTCAGAATCCTATAAAAATCTCCGATGCAAAATTAACGGTTTTTGATGTAAAGGCTTATTACGATAAATATGAAACCCTCCATTGTGCGTGGCAGATAAAGAATGATACAACCCTCTGGCTTTCCTATACCCAGACAAGATCCAAAGGAGAGCAATTTACAACATCCCAATACCTGGAAGAACTTGTTCTGACAGAGAGCTCAGGAAATAAGATAGAATTCGCCTCAGGAGAGAATAAAAGCACCTATGCTTTCTGGGACTATGTAATCAGTAACACAGACGGCACAAAATATAAATTGATGGGAGATTATTCCGGTGATAACGGATTTACCTTCGGAGGACCCTTTTTCCCGGCCGACACCACTGATAAAATAAAGGATTATGCGATAGGAACTTACGGCACCGGCAATATCTTCTGTGCCTGGATTAATATCAACACCGATAACATAGGCACAGTCCTTTTCTCAAGAAGCGTCGAGAGCGGCACAAATTTTTCTTCTGCAAAGCAGTTGAATCTGACCAGCGCACATTCAGGAATCGGGATGGTTGTTGGTGACAACGGCATCATCTATGTTTCATGGATCGCTTCTGATCTCGTTACGGGAAAGAATGCGATATACTATACATATTCAAGCGACTTTGGATTAAATTTCGCAGAGCAGAAACAGATCACTGTGGCCTCCTCTCCCAACGAAAAATTCCACAAGATTTTCTCAGCAACCGGGTATGACGGCAGAATTTACAAGTCGTGGTGGCAGACGGATACAGCAGACCCAAGCCGATTTGTGGCCAGGATTGCTGTGAGTAACGAGGATTGTTCTTGTTTCAAACTTGCGACAATCGGCGAATTTACCGGACTTGATATCGATAATCTGCCCGACATTCAGTTGGCGATAGATAAGATAAATAACCTCTACAGCGTCATCGTAACCGCCGATAATAAAATAAATATATATAGGAGCGCCGACGGATGCACAAGCTTCCAACAGACCGCCGATACACAAAATTGGGGCGCAACGGGACCTGCATCATTCGCGCTCGATGAAAACGGCGGATTTTTCTTCCTGTTCCCGTTGAAGATCGAATATACAGAAGTGGACGATAGCGGAGAGAAGGTTACAAAAACCGCAATCGAAGCTTTCCTGATAAGAAGCAACGAATAATACTGAATCCTGTCCGGCCAAATTTTCGTTTTGGTCCGAAGGCGGTATGTGCTAATAGGATGCATGCGGGGATTCCTACGTTGGAATCTAAAGGCAGCCGAGCAGTTAAAATCATTATATATTTCAAGTCAAAAGCGGACGAAGAATAGAAACTCTCCTTTCGTTTTTAGATAAACCGGCTAAGAATACAAAATCTTTAATATCTTAATGGATCGCGGATGCGTTGTTCAAAATCCGGTTTTTATCAGCCCTGTCTTGGGATCAAGCTCCGAACCTAGCATCGAATGCGGGATAAGATAAACAATAATCATCAAGGCCGCTGCGGCAACAACCCAATATTTGCTCCTTTTTTTCATAAAGAACGCTGCTATCCAGAAGATGATTGATAAAAGCGTCTTATTGTCCGTCAAGTCGAACCCGAACGGAACACCGGTCCAGAGCTTGCCAAAAGCATACTTTTGTATGATGGGGCCGAAAACAAGTCCGCCGAGAATTACAATGATTAATGTCGCCGTCACCATCCAGCTGTAATTGCCGTCTTTCCTCAACGCTTCCATACCGGTTCTGACACCGAACAGAATAGCGAGGAACATCAATACGATGTGCGGTATCAGATAAATAGCTGGAACATCCCCCCTAAAACGGACAACCGCTGCTTTCCCTTCATTGAGAAAATGCTCTTTCCCGTTCACAATTATTTTTACTATATACTCCATCTTCCCGGCAGGCGGTAAGCCCTGTATCCAGCCGCTAAATTCGCTTCCCAATCGGTTCATTTTAACTTCAGACCATTTTTCGCCGGATTTATAAACCCTGAACATAATGAAAGCATTTTCTGATGTTCCATTAAAGATAACCTTTACCTGCAAAGATTTATCGGCAAGAGAGCTTCTGTTAAATTCATATTGAAAGGAAGTCTCTCCAAATTTTTCTATTTTCTTTATCGGATATGAGGGACCCGTTCTCCTTTGATATATGCTTACGAAAAGCATCAGAAGAATTGACAGCATCCACAGTACAAGTGAAAATCCTTTTCTTTTCACAACTACCTTCCTTCCGGATTAAGATATCAATCGGTATCCTTATTGCGTTAAATCTGGTTAATTTCAAAAACAGAATGAACACTATACTGTAAGTTTATTTTTTATCCAGATAATTCAATTTCATCTGCTCGCCCAATTCAAGAATTTTCACTTTTTCCTTAAGACTGTATTTTTTTATAATCTCCCGAAGATATCTCGCCGGTTCTTCCAGCGGCAGTTCAAGGGATCCGACATTCTTGAAGGTTTTATAGTGAATCGGTATTGCAAGTTTCGCGCCGAGCACGCGGATTGCATCCGGGAAATTGCCAGGTCCCATATGTATGGTCTTGAGCATCCTGTCAACCCGAGGATTTCCATTCCTGGAACGATAGTGGCTTATCGGCAACAAGGCGACATCTATATCGAATTTTTTCCCTATCTCATTGAATACATCGAAGAATGCCGTATCGCCTGCAAAATATATCGTCTTTGCCCCCTCGATCACATAACCTGAAATCCTCGCTCCTCCATGCCTGCCGGGGACCGCGGTAATTCTCACCCCCTTGACCTCAGTGCTTTTCCACCATCCGAGTTCCCTAACATCCATAAATCCAATATTCCTGACTTTATTTCCTATACCTTTGGAGATGATCACCGGCATATCTTTCGGAAACCTCTCGAGGGTGGCTTTGTCCAGATGGTCGTAATGTTCGTGGGAAATACAGATCAGGTCAATCGGCGGAAGATTTTCGAATTTCACCGCCGGTTCATAATACCTTTTTGCAAAAAGAAGAATGAAATCGCTGTACATGGGGTCCGTGATTATATTTACGTCATCGAGGTGTAATAACAACGTTGAATGACCGATCCATGTGATCGAACTCTCTCCGCGGGGAAAACGCAAGTCTCTTTCCGGGACTCTTTCTATTCGATGCCATATGCTGATATTTGCTAAAAATACAGCGAGAAGAATCAGAAAAACAACTCCAAGCGCAATCATCATTTTTTTTACCAACTTCTTAAAATTAAGTCTTATCAAGATAACGCTGCCTCTCTATTATTATAAAAGTCCGCCGGTGATTAATAAATACTGAAAAATAAGCCAACTAATTCCTGTCCGAACGTCCGTCATTCGAGTTCCTCTGTACAGAAAATCAGTCTTCCTGCAATCGCTTCCGCCGCCTGCGCTTGCTCAACTCCCCGCTCTGCTGCCAGAGTATGCCGGCTACTATAAACACCAAACCGGCGACGGAAGAAAGCAGAATCTCCTCACCCACGAGAAAATGTATGAAAACAAAAGAAAGAAACGGAGAAAGATATATAAGGATGCTCACGTGAGCTGTCGTCGGCGCCAGCTTCATCGCTTTCAACCAGAGGACAAACGTGATTCCCATTTCGAAAAAACCTATGTAGGCGGCTCCTAATATCCCCGTGATCGGCGGAAACCTCAGATCATAATTAATAATCCAAAAAAGGGTTATAAAAACGAGACCGAAAGAAAAATTCAGGAAAAGCTTTATCACAGGTTCACGCTTATCCCGGGCATTGAATATCCAGTATAAAGACCAGATCAAGGAACTGGCGACAGCCAGAAAGACGCCTAAAGGTTCCTTGAATTCCAAATTTGAAACGTTCCCTTCGGTGGCTATGATGATCACTCCGATAAAGCTAACAAAGACCGCTGCAATGCTCTTCAATTGGACTTTTTGTTTGAGAAGAGGGATGGAAAGTAAGGCGATCGCGATGCCCCACGTGAAATTCAGCGGCTGAGCCAGCTGAGCCGGAAGAAGCGAGTAAACCTTGAACAGAATAAGGTAGTAAAAAAACGGATTGATAAAGCCGAGGATGGCGGACGCCCGGATGTCTTGCAACGAGACCCGTCGAATCTCTCCAAACCTGCCCTGAGTGACAAGGATTATCAGTAAAATCAAGAATGAAAAAAATGTGGAATATAACAGCATTTCGACGAAGTCGAGACTGCGCAGTGTGATCTTGAATGCGCTTGCGACGGTTGACCAGAAAAAGACGGCGATCAGACCGTAGAAATACGGATTCTCTTTAAGTGGTGTAGCTTTAGACAAAAGACTGATTCTTCCTTTATTAATTCTTATTCCAATCAAGGAATCCCTTCTCGAATCTGGTTTTCAACCTGTCGAGAACATAACCCCATGTATTGTCGAAATAACCGTGTACTTCGTCCCAATTTTTTCCGTTGCCGAATCCGACATGATGAAGGGTGACTTTTACGTTGCCTTCTCCTATGTTGTCAAACAACAACACAATCCAGGTTTGTGTCTGATAATTTGCTCGTAATTCCTTGAATTTAGGCGGGATTCCCCATTCGAACGAAAGCATTTTCATCGGGAGGTAGCTCAGGACCCGGCACCCATCGCTTCCCCTCTGTCCTTCCGGCGCCCCGTCTATTAAATATAGCTCATATGGTCCGCCTTTTTCGATTTTGATATTACCGTTCGGCGTAAAAAATTCACCCATTCCCTTCATGGTTGTCCATGCATCCCACGCCTCTTTCAGAGTCGCCCTGATGATGACGGATTTCTCCAATATCTTTTCCTGCGAAAATCCGAAAGAAAGAAAAACGAGATTGAAAAGAATACAAAAGATAAGTATCAATTTCTGCGAGGCTATTCTTTTCGTAACGAATACAGTCATCTTTCACCTCAATGCGGTTTAGTAAAAGTTATATTAAACGTTGCAAAAAAGAAATACCTTTCAGATATTTCATTTTCGGATACTGTAGAATCCGATTCCTATAAATATTTAATCAATCGTTTGAAATGCATATTTTCAAGAAAGATATTATAATAAGAGAAACAATTTTGAAAAAAGGGAATGATATGCGTAAGGCGATTTTCAGTATAAATGCCGTCTTTTTCCTGATCATTCTTCTCGCCCAAGCCTTGCTTTCCGGGGTCGACCAGAAAGAGCCGATAAAGATAAATCATGAGATTCTCGGCGAGGGTCTGCCTATCATAATGCTTCATGATTTCGGGACCGACAGCAATCAGATGAAGGGCTGCATGGAACCGCTCTTTAAAAAGCGGCCTGGTTGGAAAAGGGTTTATATTGACCTCCCCGGGATGGGCAAAACCGAGGCAAAAAACTGGGTAAACAACACTGACAGGATTGATGAGATTGTTTCCTCTCTGATAGACACCAGGTTTATGAACCAAAAGATTGTGCTCGCCGGACATTCGTACGGCGCTTATTTAGCCCGGGCCATCGCACAGGAAAAAGGGGATAATGTCGAGGGGATTCTTATGATAGCGCCCCTCACCGTCCCTGAAACCGAAAAAAGAAGGCTGCCTAAATATCAAATATTGGAAAAAGATCCAAATTTGATTGCAAAACTTAATCCTGAAGATGCAAAGTTGTTTCAGACCCAGGTTGTTACTCAAAACGAAAAGACATGGCAAAGGTTCAAAGATGACATCCTCCCCGGAATCAAGGCAGCGAATACGGAATACCTGATGAAGCTCAGAGGACTGGGTTTTGCTTTTTCATATGATCTTAATAATGTAAGAATGTTTTTCCAGAAACCTTCATTGATAATCACCGGAAGACAGGATCATATTATAGGCTGTCTTGATGCGCTTGATCTTCTCGATTTTTTTCCAAAAGCCGATTTTGTCGCCCTGGATTTCGCCGGGCATAATTTGCAGTTCGAGCAGGAAGAAGCGTTCAATTTTCTTGTAAACCGCTGGCTGGATAGAATTGAAAAGAACCTTAAAACCGAATATTTTCTAAATGTCCCGGCTGTCGAAGGCATTATTGATATCGATAAAACCGAAGAATAACCCGAAACCCAATCAGAATATCATCAATTCCAGCTTAATCCGGAGTCTTTTTGGAAAAAACTCTTTTTATATTACAGACTCGATCATACCTTGCCGCTTGCCCCAGCTTAACCGCCCAAGAGTATCTGCCTGGAGACCAAGTAAACCAGGAACATTGCCCCGATAACATACATAAAAACAGGAACTTTTCTGCCTTTGCCGCTGAATAATTTCAAGAGCGGATAGGAAATGAAGCCAAGCGCCATCCCGTCAGCGATGCTGTAAGTTAAGGGTATGCCGATAATCATCAGAAAAGCGGGAAGCGCTTCGTCGAACGTATCCCAATCAATCTCCTTGATGCTTTTCGTCATCAGGCATCCGACGATTATCATAACCGGGGCGGTTATCGGGTAAAGTATCCCTCCCCCCGCAACGGCACAGCCTCCGCCGATCATCTTCACGAGCGGTGAAAAAAATATCGCCAGCAGGAAAAGGATGCCTGTCGTAAAGCTCGCGAGGCCTGTCCTTGCGCCGTATGCAATTCCCGCTGAACTCTCGATATAGCTGTTTACCGTGGAAGTGCCGAACAAGGCTCCGCCCACGGTTCCAATGGCATCGCCCATCAATGCCCTACCCAACCTGTTTTCATTTTTTTTATTCAGCAAACCCGCCTGATTCGCTACTGCGACCAGGGTTCCCATCGCGTCGAACATATCCATAAACAGAAAGATTACGGCGATTACAAGGAAGTCCAGCGTCAGAAAGAGGCTGAAGTCGAATTTCATCATTGTCGGAGCGAGGGACGGCGGCATCGATATGATGCCCTGATATTTGATGATTCCGAAGAGAAGGCCCGCTCCCGTCGAAACGAGCATTCCCCAAAGGATTGCCCCCCTTACTTTCCTGCTCATCAGGATTGTAATAAATATCAAGCCGAACAACGCGAGCAGAACCGGCGCCCTTCTCAAATCCGCCATTGCCAGAACCCCGGCCTTTGGTTTCTCAATTATTCCAGCCCAACCAAGACCTATAAAAGATATGAAAATCCCTATACCAACCGCGATGGCATGCTTCAGAGAGTCGGGCAGCGATTTGATTATCGCCTGCCTGAACTTCAATAATGTTAATATAATGAACATCACACCTGAAAATAAAACGGCCGTCAACGCTCCCCGCCATCCAAGCACAGTCCCGCCGACACTCAAAGACGCCACAGTCAGAAAAAGGAAGTTCTCCCCCATTGCAGGCGCCTGGGCAACCGGGTAATTCGCCAGGAATGCCATAATAAATGTCCCTATGGCGGCGGACAGGCAGGTGGCGATCATAACGGCATCGAAATCCATTCCAGCGAGAGAGAGAACGCCGGGCTGAACGAAAATAATATAGGCCATTGTCATGAAGGTTATCAGACCTCCGCCGATTTCCCTTCTGACAGTTGTTTTATGCTCTGCGAGCTTGAACAATTTTTCAAGCATATAGTCTCCCTATAAAAAACTAACGATACTTTTTGAAACCTGTTACTAATTTAGTGTATAATACCGGGTGCAGGAACTCAATAAATCTGAAAGGTATTATTTTCATGAATGCAACGAAACTACTTAAAGTAATGTTTTTCGCAATGGCATTATCAGTGATATCGCTCCCGTTGTTTTCCCAGAACGAACAAAAAGATGATCAAAACTTCCTCGAATTCTCTTTGTCGGTCGGCTCGGGATCGGATGCTGACCTGGTATTCAATGATAATTCGCAGATTTACATCGATACCAGCTATCTCTTGTCGGTAAACCTTGCATATTTTTTTAACAGATTTGCGGCAGTTGAGGTGAGTTTTATCAATCGTTTTGATAAGGCTTACTATGTACCTGATAAATCTTTCTCCATAGACCCTTCCAACTATATACGTGAAAATTTCTATAACTATCACTTGAATATGGGCTTGCTTTTCAATTTCGGAGATTTGGTGCATGTTCCATTTGTTACAGCTGGAGTCGGAATCACAAACCTTCAATTCAGCGATGCCTTCGAAGTCGCTGATTGCAATAACCGGTTCACGATTTTTGGAGCTGCGGGTTACAAATACTTCCTTAGCGAAAATTTCGCCGCCAGAGTCCAGATGACTATGGAATTTTTCGATTACGAAAACCTTAATCATCAAAACGAGTTCTTCTCCAATATCTTAATATCGGCAGGCTTGACCTTTAGAATTCAATAAATTTTTTAAAAGATCAAACAGAAAAGTGCCCGACGAAAAAAAAAGAGAACTACGCTTTCAGGCGATCCTCATCCTTACCGTTGTAATATTGTGGTTTCCCGCAAAAAATATCTATTTCATCGGGGATGATTTCACGCTTCTCACGGAACAGCTGGTTAATCCGTTTTCACTTTTCACGATCTCCGCTCAATTCATTATGCCTGTCTTTAAAGCCTTTCTCGCCATAGGAGGAATACTGTTTGGAGGAAGCGCGCCAGGCTACCACTTTCTCATTCTTTTAATTCATATCTTCAATGTCCTTATGTTCTACAGAATACTGCTCCGCTTCAACGACTCCAGGATAGCAGCATTCATTTCAGCATTGCTCTGGGGAACTTTGCCCCAGTACGCAGAATCCCTCTTCTGGATTACGGGTTCGGTGCACACAATCACGCTCTTCTTTGTCTTCTCGGCATTCCTGCTTTTCTTGAAATGGCATGATGAAAAAAAGCCGGTATTTCTTGTATCGTCATTGATACTGTCGGTTTTTGCTTTTTACACAAAAGAGACCGCTGTAGTTCTCCTTTTCATAGCCGGGGCGTATCTTTATCATGAAAAACGTTCCTTCAAGAAAACGCTTTCGACAATCACTCCGCACCTGGCGCTGTTTGCGGCTATGATCGCCACCAATCAGATCATCAGGCATTCCATGGGAATTCAGCTGACAGGCTACTACTCGACAAATATAGCGGATTATCTGAAGAATATTTGCTATTACACCGCTTACAATCTTTTCGGATTTCAGGTTTTCCCCGATCTTCTGATGTCCTCGATGATTGTTTTATCGTTCGTTTTGGGACTATATTTGTTAAGAAAGACGCGCTACTTCATCTATGTCGCTTTATATCTCCTGTCGCTGATCCCATTCATTGTTGTCGCGAAAATGCCTCAGAGGTATAGCTACATCACAACGCTATGGCTGTTCCCTCCGATAGTTCTCGCTCTGAAGAGTTATTTTCTTCAGCAAAAAAACCGAATTTTGCGATATTCAGTTCTACCCCTTGTCATACTGTTTATGCTTGTTTCAATCATCAGGCTGCGAATCGAATATCTTGATTATAAGAATTTCGGTGATATGCACCGGCTCGTCGTAAAGAACACCCAGGCATTTATCGAGCAAAACGGTGTGGCGGATGATACATATTACATCTTCGTAAACGACCGCGCTGTATGGACACCGTTTTTGATTAATAAAAATATGCGCGGTTTCAAGAAGCTCTGGGCGATAAGAGACAAAGGGGTAGCTGATCTCATCTATTTCAATGACCTTTTCAATTTCTGTATTCAAACTGACAAAAGCGGCGGACTATATAAAAACGGGACTATTGTATCTCAAGCAGACCGGGACAAGGCGCTCGGCGCAATCAAGAAGGGAAATTATTACCTCCTCCGCTATGATTACCAGTCGGGTATGTTGGGGGCAAAATTCAATGATGAGGGCAAGAAGAGAATGGAACACATAGTTGTACTGCCGGAACCGTTTATACCATATCTCGTAAAGAAAAAATCCGACAGCCCTGTAAATGTTCCTTTAAAAGATGTTGGAGAGAAAAAATGAGCAAGATTGAACAATGGAAAAAAGAGAGGGAAAGGCTCAACGAATTGCTTCTTTCGAAAGACCATCTCGGAATTAAAAGGTTCTTCCGCCTGGATTCGGCGGCCTATGAGCCTGGTTCGCTTGACTCAAAAACCAAGGAGATGCTTGGCCTCGCCTGTTCCGTAGTCCTTCGATGCGATGACTGCATCAACTATCATTTGATCCAATGCGCCGGCGCCGGAGTGACGACAGAGGAACTGCTCGATATCCTGAATGTATCATTGATCGTCGGCGGTTCGATAACGATCCCTCATATAAGACGAGCGATGCAATCCTGGGAAGAGATTCATTCAGGGAAATAGGTTGATTATTCCCTTTAAAAATCTTTTCATTATTCAATATTCTTTCCAAAAAGCAGCCCTGAAGTAATAAGCTCAGTAATCGTTTCAATCTTAAGATCCGGGCAGGCATCTTCTATCAATTTCCTTTCACCGTATCCATCAAGCAAAGCGACAGAATATATACCTGCAGCTTTTGCTGCCATCACATCTACATATGTATCGCCGATCATAATCGCCCTGCCCGGTTGTGATCCGAGCAATTTTAGAGCTAGCAAAAGTTGCTCCGGGTCCGGTTTAGGGCGTTTCACGAGGTCAATTCCGCAGACGGCATCGAAAAATTCCAGGGCTCCGAGATGCTCAAGGGTCTTAACCGTCGTATCGGTCGCTTTAGAGGTGGCAATACATAATTTGACTCCGGAGTCTTTCAAAAATGAAATTGTTTCAAACACACCTTTCCGTAAATGTGTTTTCTCAGGCAGAATCTCGCGGGCGTGGCTACGATAAGCATCCATAACCTCTTGCATCAAATAATGTCTGTCCTCCGGCAGGAAGTCCCTGTAAATATCGAGAAGAGGCAACCCTATTTTCTTCCGAATTTCATCCAGCGACGGGGATACAATATCAAATTTACCGAAAGCAAGATTGAAACACTCGACGATAGCATCCAAGCCGTCAACAAGCGTTCCGTCGAAATCAAATATTACGCTATCATATCGTTTCATTTTTTATCGAGGCATTAGTGCCGGCCGGTCAAGTATTATTCCAGCTCTTCTTGAACCTCAAGCAACAGCCGTTTTGCGTCTTCTTTATCCCTTTTCGCTTCGGGAACCCATCTCGGGTCAGGTTCCATAGCTATCACCTTTTCAAGCAGCTTCTTGGCTTCCATGTACTCATCTTCATCCATCAACGTCTCGGCGAGGAAGACATAGTTCATTGTGTGTGTCGGCGCGATTTTTACAGCCTTTTTGAGGTATTCGATTGAAAGATCATTATCACCTCCGAAGATGCCAGGCAAGCGGAATTTGAGGCGTCCGAGAACCCTGTAAGACCCCGCCCCTTCATATTCTTCGTCAAGCTTCGCTGCCTTCAACATTGTGTCTTCCAGGTCATGCCGGATGGACAGGCTTTTCATCACTCCGTTCGCTTCGCCCCAGCTCCCAAGATTCACGCCGAGCCAAAAATGCCCCTCAACACGGTCTTTGTTGAACTTCATCGCGATCTTCGCCCAATGCATCCCTTTATCAAAAGTTTGTTTCCTGCCGTCTTCGTCATCTTCGGAAAGCTTGGTACCGTAAAAATAATAAGCGCGGGAAATTCTCCATGTCGCTTCATAATTCTTTTGGTCTATTTCAAGAGCCGCCTTATATTTATCAATCGCCTTCATAATATTTCGGGCATCATCCCTCGCAGCATAAAAATCATCACCATCCTTGATCAATGACTGGACGCCACCGGAAGCGGAAGGCGATGGCTTTATTGTTTCAAATTTAGCTTGCGCTTTGATGAAAACAGGAAAGATTAAAAGTGAAAAAACTATGGTGCATAATGCGATTTTTTTAAACATTTATCTACCTCCATAAGACTTATGCGTATAAGCATATCAGTACATCCCCCCATGGTCAATTTTTATGATACAGTTGTTTTACTCTTATACTACTGCCGCTTCAAATGTTGGCAGTTTTAATGTAAACTTCTCTGAATGTATTCAGATAATAACGAGGTTGAGATGTTCGACAACGACAGCTATGACCCACAGGTCATATACAGGGAAGTCCAGGGATTCAACCACCCGGCTATGTGGATTCTCATAGCGGTGATAGATATTATCATTATAGGTAATATTGTCCTGATGTACTTGGTTCAAAAAAAGTTGATTCCATCGAAACCTGGAGACGATCTCAACGCAACCAGCTTCGCAGTCATTTCAGGTCTTTTAATTATCTTTATGCTGTCCCTGAACTGGTTTTTAATCAGCCTCAAGCTGATTACTGAAATCAGGATTGACTATCTCTTCATTCACCTCTACCCCGGCTTCAAGAGAAAAATCGAGTACAGCGACATATCGAAGATCGAGATCGCCAACTTCAGCCCGCTGAAACAAGGTGGCGCCTGGGGATACCATTTTGCTCCCGGATGGAGATGTTACAATGCCCCGGGCGGCGGCAAGACGGCGATCCAAATCACAAGGAAAGATAATATGAAAATCATCATTTCCTCCCGGGAACGAGAGATGGTAATGAAACAAATCAGGGACGCCGCTCGTACTTACGGTGTGAATCTTTAGAAACCGGACATCCATTTTAAAAATCCATATTAAATGAATAAAACTTGTGCACAAGTCGCCATGCTCCGCTGTGAAAACTACGAACATCGTTGCGTGAGGGAATCCATTCAGCGGGGGATCGAGCTCCTCGGCGGGATTGAAAGGTTCGCCCGAAGAGGGGAAAGGATCATCCTGAAACCTAACCTCCTTATACCGGCATCAGCCGAATCCGCGGTTCTGACTCACCCAGCTATCTTCCGCGTGGTCGGCGAGATATTCACCGATGGAGGCGCAGAGCTGCTTTGGGGGGATTCCCCCGCCGTTGGAACACCCTCTATGGCCGCAAGACAGTGCGGAATACTCGGGGAAGCGGTGAGGCTTGGAATAAAACAGGCGGAATTCGGCCGTTCGGAAAATATCAGCCACCACGAAGGAATCCGCAACAAGAGCTTCAGGATTGCGCGCGGCATCGTTGAAGCAGATGGTGTGGTCAGCATTCCGAAAATGAAAACGCACGGCTTGATGAAAATAACCGGAGCGTTCAAGAACTCGTTCGGATGCCTGCCCGGCTTCCAGAAGAGCGAATATCACCTCCGGTTCAGGAACCGCGAGGATTTTGCCAGGATGCTGATTGACCTGGACGCAATCGTTGCCCCCAGGCTTTATATTATGGATGGAGTCGTCGCGATGGAGGGAGAAGGCCCCAGAAGCGGCGATCCGAAAAAAATGAACGTTATAATAATCGGCACTGACCCTGTCGCGGTTGACACGGTCTTTGCGCGGCTTGTCAATATCAATCCCCGCCTTGTCCCCTGTCTCGCTGAAGCGGAAAAAATCTACAGCGAAGCTCAGAAAGCTACCGAGAATATAATAAAAACTAACAATATGGGGAATCCTAAAAGGTTCAGGTCTCCGCATCCGGACATATTTGGTTCTCCCAACAAAGGCGGATTTGAGTCTCCAACCCCTAACTTTTCCGCATTATCAGCTCTTCAAAAAACAAACGTGCTCAGGTCTCCGCATTTGAATCCTTCCGAATTATTCGATCTTAAAAAAATCGAAATCCTCGGCGACTCATTGGAAGAACTCTCCGACCCAACGTTTAAGATTGACCGCAGCCCGGTTCGCGAACCTTCGGACACGCCGCTCGTCAGATTTGCCCGAAAGCTGATTATCAAGAAACCGAAGATGATACCTGAAAGATGCGTGAAATGCGGCTCCTGCGTAAAAATCTGCCCCACATCGCCGAAGTCCGTTGATTTCACAGCCCCCGGAGACAATACCAACCCTCCCGTCTTTAACTATGCAACCTGTATCCGCTGCTACTGCTGCCACGAGGTCTGCCCCGCAAAAGCGATAGAACTCAGATCTTTTTTCTAATATTTGTTGGTTATCAGATGAATGCCGGGAAATCAAAACTCAGAAAGAATCGCTTTCGCTATTTGACGATACCGTAGATACTGTATTGCATCCCCTTATCCAGAAGTGTGTAATCGTAGATGGGATAAACCTGCTCGAACATATCTATCGTCACAGCGCTTTTGGAATTCTCACGGATGAGCAGGAAAACCTTCGCACCCGCTCCCAGAATTTCATCGATGACGGCGGATATCCGCTCGCTCTTTTTATCGGCGGCTGTGGCCCAATCAATTGTGAACGTCTGCCGCTTCGCCTCGAACGGAAGGTAATGCCAAAAAAGCGGGTCGGCGCTGGATTCATTGTTCGTCTCAAAAAATAGAGCAAGGTCGTCTTTCGAGGTGTTTGTTTTCAACCATTCTGAAATCTTATAAGATGGGTTCGAATCGGGCGAGGCTGCAGGCAATATCGTTGTCGCCAGGTTTCCGCCTATGAGCACAATGAATAGTAAGATTCCGATGACAAGAGCTGTGCGATTCAGCGCCGCCCACTTCCCGCCGAAAATCGTGACACCGAAAATCATAGCCATCGGCGGCATCCAAAGCAGGGATGACTGCGTCGCCGACGAAGACCAGAGCGCGTAAAATATCAGCATCGGTATCAACCAGGCGAACGAGAAGAGAGTGATATCTTTTTCCTTGTTTTCGTAATCCTCCCACTTGATAATCGCGATGATGAGGATGCCGATTAGCAGCAGACCTGCGGCAACCTGGAAGATCGGCGAAAGGTTCGTCCCGCCACCAACCAGACCTGCGCCGGTCAGCGTTAGCGGCTTCAGCGCCGCGGTGGCCTCCAGCTGGAAAGCTCCGCCCTCCTTGCCGGTGTAATAATTCACCTCCAGCCCCTTCACCAGGAGATTGCCGTAGTCCTCGACATCGTCCATTCCGAGCGCCTCATAAATAATCGCGAATCCGACAAGAAGGATGAAGAGCGCGACGGCAAGCGTGACAAATTTGAGTCCCAGCTGATAGTCCTTTCCGTAAGGGTTATAGAAGATCGCCGGAATTATCAAAAGCACGGCTGTTATATCCAAAAGCAGGATGAATCCGAGGAGGATGCCGAGGATCAGGTGAAACACTGCCGACGGGACGCTTGAATGCAGCTTGAAAAGGAAAAACAGGTAAATCACAGTAAGGAAAAGAGCGAGAATCCCTCCCCCCGCCGCGCGGCTCGAATACCAGAAGACGTAACAGAAGCTCAAGAAAAGCGCCGCGAAAAGGGCCGTGAACGGCTGCACCGTCATCGTCCGTATCAGCGCGAAGAAAATCCAGAGGGTGAGGAGTCCTATCGCCAGATTGAACCCTTTCAAAAAGCCGAGGGCGGTTGCTTCGGGAAAGACCGCCGAGGCGCCTTTATAAAGCGCGAACATCGCCATATGATAAAAAGGCTTGTGCGTGTTGAAGAGCGAGAGCGTGTTGCCGTCCCGCGCTGCCGTCTCAATCTTCGACGCCGTAAAAAGCGATTCCCCGGAATCATGAAAATACGGGACAACAATATAAAGAATAGATAGAAGAACTAAAACTGCTATCGCGATAAAATCCTTTTTTGACATTCCCCTACTCCTGTTAAAGGTTTACCTGTTATTTTAAAAGCAACGGAAAATATATCAATAGGCGTTTGAATAAAGAGAAGATAAATCTTCAGCGCTGGGAATAGTTTCCAAAACACGTTTGTATAAGTTGCTCTCTATGCTTGTTAAAAACAGAGGCATGAACTTTTCCACGAAAATATCGTTTGATATTTGTAAGGTATGTTCTTTTTCATCTCGGTATTGCTGTAAAACAGATAAGTACCAACAAACTGGTTTTAACTTTCAGGATCTGAACTCGAACTTCAACGAACTGCCAGAAAAAATGCAAAATAATTGGATTACCAATAACGCAAAGGAGTATTTATTATGAAAAGACGCATTCTGATCCTTCCGATACTTTTTATGATCCTGTTCATTTCAGGCTGCGCGCAGAAATATATGTACACGCCGCCTGAACTGGAAAGCATTTTCAAGACCAAATTGAATATGAATCCCTCCGAAGCAAATGAATTCCTTCCTTTCATCCCGTCCGAAAAAACCGCGGAGATGGTGAGGGATATCCCCGTCAATACATCAAACGTTCAAGCCGTGGGGCTGATCCTTATGCGCAAGATCACCAGCGAAGGAAAATTCAACGTAACGATGAAACGGGTGGAGGATACCACCGCGTTGATAACCGAAATCCCCAGGAACGCGGATCCTATCGAGCATCTCAACACATTCATAGCCCTTGCCCGCCAGCTCGGGTTCGAAGCGGTCTATGTGAAAGTGACCAGGAACATGGGGTATAACTCGGACGAGTATTTCAATTACGTGGAAAACCATATTTGCGCCGGCATTAAATCCGGCAGCCAGGTTTTTCTTTTCGATTTTATCAACAACCCCAGGGCTTATAAGAGCTATAAGATATTGAACGATCCGGAAGCGATCGCCATTATTATGAACCTACGCGGCGTGCAGAACGACAGGCGGTTCCTGCTTACCGGGAAAAATGAATTCAAGGAAAAAGCATTATCCTGCTACAGGGCCGCCGTGGACCTAACGTCCGACAGCGCTCCGGCGATGAACAACCTCGCGGTTATGGATATCAGAGAAGGCAATTTGGCGGAGGCCGAGGAACTGCTGCATAGAAGCTTGAAAGCCGATAATTCCATGAACGTTGCCCGTTATAACCTGGCTGAAATCTATCTTCGCGCAGGCAGGATGGAAGAAGCGATCGAGCTGCTGAAAGAAAACATCGAGAAATCTCCGAGGGACCCGTATACAAACTACCGCCTCGGAATGCTGTATTTCACCCAGAAGAAAAATGCAGAAGCAGAAGAATGCTTCAAGAAGGCGATTTCATATAAAAAAGATTACTTCGAGCCGCGCCTCTCCATGATATCACTATACCTGGCGGCCAACCGCATCGAAGACGCCAAGGCCCTGCTGAAAGACTCCAACCTGATATTCCCCGAAAACACCAAACTGAAATACATGGGCGACGCGCTCACAATTACGGAAGAGGAATTACCCCTGGATGCGGAGTAAGATGCTGGGCAAAAGTCAGCAAAGTAATTATAATTATTTAAACGGATAAACTATCGAAACCGCATTATAGTATGCAAGCATTTACGAGGCAGCAGCAGGTTAATGCTCTTTGCTCGGGGATGCTTCGCAGGGCGACAGCCGGGCATCTTCGTATAAATATGCGTCATGCTCGGGGAGGCTTCGAAGGGCAACGACCGGGCATCTTCGTATAAATATGCGTCATGCTCGGGGATGCTTCGCAGGGCGACAGCCGGGCATCTTCGTATAAATATGCGTCATGCTCGGGGAGGCTTCGAAGGGCAACGACCGGGCATCTTCCTTTGAGGTTATTTTGTTCTTGGCGGTTCAGGTACGGAGACGCTGAACCTGCCCGAGAAAAACAGAAATACACTAATACGAAGATTATTCGCCGTCTAACCTTCGAAGAATCCCGGATAATGACAAACATTTTCTCATCGCGGGGCGTGGCCCGCTCCCACAAATATAATGCCGTTATGCTCGGGGATGCTTCGCAGGGCGACAGCCGGGCATCTTCGTATAAATATGCGTCATGCTCGGGGATGCTTCGCAGGGCGACAGCCGGGCATCTTCGTATAAATATGCGTCATGCTCGGGGAGGCTTCGAAGGGCAACGACCGGGCATCTTCTTTTGAGGTTATTTTGTTCTTGGCGGTTCAGGTGCAGAGACGCTGAACCTGCCTGAGAAATACACTAATACGAAGATTATCCGCCGTCTAACCTTCCAAGAATCCCGGATAATGACAAACATTTTCTCATCGCGGGGCGTGGCCCGCTCCCACAAATATAATGCCGTTATGCTCGGGGATGCTTCGCAGGGCGACAGCCGGGCATCTTCGTATAAATATGCGTCATGCTCGGGGAGGCTTCGAAGGGCAACGACCGGGCATCTTCTTTTGAGGTTATTTTGTTCTTGGCGGTTCAGGTGCAGAGACGCTGAACCTGCCTGAGAAATACACTAATACGAAGATTATTCGCCGTCTAACCTTCGAAGAATCCCGGATAATGACAAACATTTTCTTATCGCGGGGCGTGGCCCGCAATCTACCGACCATCATCCTGACGAAATCTTCGGAAGGGTACAAGGGAAGGAACTATGCGGGAGCAGGTGTCCCTTTACACCTGCTCCCCGGTCAGGGCGTAATTTCAAAGAATTGCAAGATTGATAAGAATATTATGGCGACACTATACTCTCATGTAGCAATCCTGGTCACAGCAGATTTACATTGACTTTTAAATATATAAATGATATTATAGTCCTTGTAACTGATTGGTTATCAACCCTTTAGAATAATGGAGGACTAAAATGAGAAGGATACTTTTGTGTTTGTTTATAGTGTTATTTTTGCTTTCCTTGTTCGGTTGTGGCACTGACAATAATGATAATCCGGTGCCGGTTTTATCATCCCTTGCTCCCACATCGATCGCAGCGAATATGCCCGCATTCACTTTGGTGTTGAATGGTTCGAATTTTGTTCAAGGTTCCACCGTCAGTTTCGGCGGCACTGCAAAAAGCGCGACTTTTGTCAGTTCAACGGAACTTCAATGCTCGATAAGCCAAGCGGATATACAAGGCCTTGCGCTAATGGACGATCCCGGCATAGGTTTGGCGAATCTTCAGGATGCAGCTATTACCGTTAACGTGACAAATCCTACGCCGGGGGGAGGAAATTCCAACTCTATGACGTTCAACGTAACAAGCAACTATAGTTTTATAACGCCCACAAATATCTCCAATGACAACTATGAATCAGCACGCACGCGGATAGGATTGGATGCCCAGAATAACATCAGCGTGGTCTGGGATCAGCAGCATGTCGGAGGCGTCACGGAAATTATTTACACAAGATCCGCCGATCATGGAACTACCTGGTCCACTCAAGTCGATATTTCGCACGCCAACACGGAATCAATATATCCTGATTTGGCCATTGGAACACCCGGAGACATCAATGTCGTCTGGCAAAAGGCTTTGGGAGCTCAATACGATATCTTTTTCGGCCGTTCAGCCGACAGCGGTTCCACATGGAGCGAGCCGTTGAATATATCCAAGACCACTTTAAAATCTACTTCGCCAGCTATCGCCGTCGATCTATCAGGCAACGTAAATGTCGTATGGTCGGAGGTTGTTAAATTTGGATCGACTGCTGTTTTTTATAAAGACTGTCTCTATTTCTCCCGCTCGACAAACAGCGGTGTATTTTTCAGCGCGCCGTTAAACATCGCCGAAACCATCTGCCCATGTTATCCGGCCATCGCTGTGGATCCAGCAGGAAGAATTTTCGTAGCTTATCGTAACGGTGGATGCAGTGCGGTTGGGGAAATTTTATACATGCTCTCTGGCGACGGTGGGTCGTCCTGGAGCGCTCCAAAATTGCTTTCAATCGACCCAGAGGATGCGAATTTACCGGCCTTCGCAGTTGACTCGAATGGATACATTAACCTGGTATGGCAGCAGGCTGTATCAAATAGCTGGGAGATATTCTTTTCCCGTTCCACCGATATCGGTTCGACATGGAGCACTCCGGTGAACATCTCGCAAACAAGCGGCAATTCCCAACATCCATCCATCACCGTAGATACATTGAAAAACCTGAATGTAACCTGGGATGAAGACGTTGCAGGCGTCGAGGAGATATATCAATCCAGATCCGTCAATAACGGCGCAGACTGGACGAGTAACGCCAATATCTCCAATAATGCCGGCGAATCCTTCGGCCCGGACATCGTTGTGGATAGCAGCTGCAACCTGTATTTCGTGTGGCTCGACAGGACCACCGGCACAACCGAAACATACTTCCTCAGATCCATCATCGCCGCTGCACTCAATCGCTAGCGTAACCGGCAGCAGAATGATGAGCGACTGAGTTCTGACCTTCTGCAGTTATAAAAGACATATGATAGCCCGGGATGGTCTTCATCCCGGGTCTTTTTTTGATTTTGTGGGAGCGGGCCACGTCCCGCGATCTATCAGTCGTCATCCTGACGAAATCTTCAGAGAGATACAAGGGAAGGAACTATGCGGGAGCTGGTGTCCCGCAAGGGCACCTGCTCCCAAATAAATGCCGTCATGCTCGGGGATGCCGCGAAGGGCGACGACCGGGCATCTGCTTTTGAGGTTATTTTGTTCTTGGCGGTTCAGGTGCGGAGACGCTGAACCTGCCCGAGAAATGCACTAATACGAAGATTATCCGCCGTCTAACCTTCGAAGAATCCCGGATAATGACAAACATTGCTTATCGCGGGACGTGGCCCGCTCCCACAAAAAAATGCCGTCATGCTCGGGGAGGCTGCGAAGAGCGGCAGCCGGGCATCTTCTTTTGAGGTTATTTTGTTCTTGGCGGTTCAGGTGCGGAGACGCTGAACCTGCCCGAGAAATACACTAATACGAAGATTATCCGCCGTCTAACCTTCCAAGAATCCCGGATAATGACAAACATTTTCTCATCGCGGGACGTGGCCCGCTCCCACAAAAAAATGCCGTCATGCTCGGGGAGGCTGCGAAGAGCGGCAGCCGGGCATCTTCGTTTTAAATGCATTGGTTCGCTGAGCACGGTCTCCGCACCCCTCCCAGCGTATATGATTGATCATAAAAACAAAGGATTAAACCTTTAAAGCCTTATTCCCGCTGCAATACTCAAGGGAATTTCGTAAACTCCCCCACCGGTGATCCCTACTGAGGATATAATACCAATTCCTGATTGTCATAGTTATAAAATGAGTCCCGCAATTCAAATCCCCGGCGACATGCAATGAGCTTACTTAAATCCTCCGAGTAGGGGACACACCTACTACAGCTGATGTGCTACCTACACCATTAGAAATCATTTTAAAAATAACTCAATTATCAATGGCAAGAAAGAAGCCACAGAACTAATAATATTACGACGCTTTTCATCCTTCTCTAAAAAAGATAAAGTAATAAAATAACTTGCTGATAATACCGATAGTGTCTGCGGAAGACTAAAATGAATATTAATTTCATTAAGTTGAAGAACAATCCAAATTGTAAGTAATAAATGAGGACAAACAAAACTTAGTAGATAAGATTTTATCTTGTTCTCCAATGATTCCTTTTCCGATTTCTTATATCCTTTCTCTAATTCATCAATTAAAGATTTTAAATAATCAATCTTTCGCCTCAATGAGTCGATTAATCTTTTCCATCTATTATCAATTCTTGAATATTGCGCATGAAAGTGGTTTTTGATATCTGTTAAATATTTTCCACTATATATCTGACTAAATACTCTTTCACATTTTTTTTCCCAAGATTCTATATCTGATATAGCATTTTGAAATTCTTGACATTGATCAGCTGGATCCTCCCCCGCCAGAGAATGAATATTTGGAACAGGTACATTTATATCTTCTTTATTTTTTTTAAGTAGTTTTTTCCCCTCAGAAATTAATTCTTGCAGTAATTTAATTTCTTTTTGGTTTTTTTTAAATAATAGCATTTTATTTAGCCAGATAAATTGTATCCTAAAACAGCGCTAAATTATCTTTTCTCAAGATATACTATAATAGTTTTACTGATTTTGAAACTTGAATATTAGGCCATCTGTTCCAGTTTAATTGATCATAATCTTGATTAAATAGGTTGCTGCTATGTCCCAAGAGAAACCTTTTTTGGTAATTAGATGAGAGTTTATACTCAGTTTCATTAAGGCTTTTGAATTTTCATTAAACAATTTAACAATTGCATTACCTATCTCTTGAGGCTTATCCGGTTTAGAGAGTATGCCGTTGATGCCTGGTTGGACCTTGTCGGGGAGGCCGCCGACGGCGTTCGCGATGATGGCGCATTTATGGATCATCGCTTCGAGGGTGGCGATGGAGCTCCCTTCGAAGAGCGACGGCAGGACGAAGATATCCGCCAGTTCATATAGGTTATGCAGCTCAGCGTCGTTCAGAGTTCCGGCGAGGGTTATCTTGTCTTGAAGATTGTTTTCGCCAATAGCCGCTTCGAGGTTGCGCCGCTGGGAGCCTTTGCCTACGATTATCAGTTTCCAGGGCTTTTTTATCTTATCTTTAATACGCGCCATTTGGTTTATCAGGTTCAGATGCCCTTTGTTCTTTTCCAATCTACCGACGGAGAGTAGGAGGATTTCGCCTTTTTTCAGTCCGAACCGTTCGCGTAAACTTTTTTGAATTTTAATGCTGACGTAGCCGAGGGCTTCCTCCACGTCTATCGCGTTCGGCAGCATTACGATCTTCTCGTCGCTGACTCGCAAGCATTCTCTCACCTGCGGGATCATAATCTTATCCGTCGCCACGACGATGTCCGCGTCCCTCGCGGCGAAAAGCATCTTGCGCCTGAAGGGATAATACAGAATCTTCTTTATGATGTTCGTATGCTTGAATTCTTCCATTCCGTGGGGGTTCAGCATCAATTTCGGTCTGTTGGGGATTTTGCTAAGCATCCTGCCAGCCGCCCAGCCGGTGAGCCCGTGTGCGATGACGCAGTCGAACCGTCCCGCCTCCGTGTCTTGTCTTATTGTCTCTACCATCGCCTTCGCGGAGAACGGGTAATTAGTGAGCCGGTCGAGGATGATGAAGCCGCCCCTTCGCGGCAACGGCAGGGGCCTCCGGGAGACAAATTTCACGTCCACCCTGCCCTTCTCTTTGAAGACGCCTTCCGGTTTCTGCACGCAGCCCGGCGCCGGGGGTTCTGTTATTAGTGTTATCCCGCAACCTCGGCGCGCGAGGTGCTTCGCCTGGCAATAGATATGCCGCTCCAGCCCGCCGTAGTTATGGAAGGGATGCGCCGCCCGCGAGAGGATCGCGATATTAAGCGGGCGTTTGTTTTTCGGCGACGATTTTTTCATACAAGCCCAGCCATTCCCCCGCCAGCTTCTCCGAGTTGAACCGCTCTGTGACAGTTTTTTTGGATTCTTTAGAGAAAAGTTTCAGCTTTTCATTATCCGCTGCTAAAGAGACCGCCTTCGCGATGAACTCGTCCTCGCTCCTGCCGAGCAGGCCGTTTTTCCCATCCGCGATGATCTCCGGCGTCCCGCCGCTTGCCATTGCGACGACCGGCAGTCCCACGGAGAGCGCCTCCAGCAGGACGCGGCTGAGCGGCTCCGCCCAGACGGAAGGGAAGAGGAGCATCTTCGCGTTATTCATTATGCGGAGGACGTCGTCGTTCGGAATCCAGTTCAGGAAGACAGCCCGGCTGCCGGATTGCTCCGTCAGTTTTATCAGGCCCGCTCGTTCGCTTCCGCCGCCGATGAAGACAACCGGAGCCGTGAACTTCGGATTCTCGAGGATTTTTTCCAGCACCGCGGTCCCTTTATATTTTTCCATCTTGCCGATGAAGACCGCGTAGGACGGGGTGATAAAAAATTCCGCCGGTTGCTTCAGGACGGAATTCACGTATTCGATATCCACGCCGTTCGGGATGACAACGCTTTTTATATCCGGGATGACTTTTCTAACCTCTTTTTCGAGATGGCGGCTGACGAAGACGACCATATCGGCGGCCGCCAGCACGTCCCGCCTCTTCTGCATCTCTTTTCTCAATGCCGGAAGCGCGAAGGATGAGAATGGGGAGTAACCCTTGTTATATTCGGCGAAACATCTCTTCATCTTATCGTCCGCGCAGCCCGCGCAGTGCCTGCCGTCCTGAATCATCGTGGAATACAGGCAGACCGGCCAGTAATCGCGCACTGTCACAACGAAGGGAATGCCTCGTTTACGCGCGGCTCCTTCGCTTGCGAGCGCCGAAAGATAATGTGCGGCGTGAACCGCCTGAATATTTTCCTTCGTGATGATGCCGGAAACCGCATCCTCGAAGGCGGAGAGTGATCTCTTTTTTTCCACGAACCGCATTGCAGGGCCGTCTTTCAGGTCCCGGCCGTATCTGATGACCTCCACGCCCCTGTAGTCGTCATGCGTGACGCCTTTCCCATCGCTATCGAACGTGAGGACTTTCACGTTCATACCGGCCTCTTTAAGCGCCCTCGCAAGGAAAAAAGTGCTCCATCCGCTCCCGCCGCAATTGGGCGGGAACACGTCGCTTGTAAGCAGAATATTCATTTATTATTCAATCTCTTTCTTATTATCCGATCAAGGTCTTTGCAGTGTTTATCCCAGGAGTAGCGCTCCGATACCCGTTCGAATGCGCTTCGGCCAATCTTATCTCTTTGCGCGGCAGTCATTTGCAGCAGATTCACAATTTTTTCCGCGCAAGCCGATGCATCTCCCGGCGGATATAACATTCCATCGCGGCCGTTACGGATTATATCATTCAAAGGCTCCACATCAATCGTTACGACGGGCAGCGACGACGCCATATATTCGAAGATTTTAAGCGGAGACCAGTAGAAGCCGAGCTTCAGCTGGCCGTGAAGCGTTGGGTTAAACGGCGCCACGCCGATGTCCGCGGCGGCGAGATGCGCCGGGACCTCCGAATACCCTATCCCGCCGGTGAATTTGAAACGCTCTCCGAATCCCTTTTTATGCACCCACTTTTCAAGTTTTGCCGATTCTGGACCGTCGCCGATCATCAGGAAGACCGGAGCTATATCCGGATTGTTTCCGATGATTATCTCCGCCGCCCTCGCAAGGTCCCAAACCCCATGCCATTCACGGAAAGAGCCGAGAAAGACTATGACGGAGGCATCCGGCCTGATGCCGAGCGGTTTCCTCGCTTCGCTTTTTGACGGTTTATTGCGGAACCGGTCCACAGCCGCCCCCCAATCCACCTTATGGATTTTTTCCGCCGGCACAGACAGCGGAAGGATCGACAGAAGCGGGGCGATAATATCCGAGGAGCTCCGGCACTGGAATTCACGATATCTCTTCATCGGCCTGAATATCATAAAGCGGTCGAGGAAAGCCTTCAACGATCCCGGATGATCAACCACCGGTGAATTCACCTCCAGCATTACGGGGATGCCAAATCTGCGGCCTGCGAGGATTCCGGCACCGCCGAAGTTATAATACCGCTCGATGATGTAATCCGGCTTGATATCTTCGGCAAGGCTGTATGCATATTTTTTGGAAAGCCATAGCATGGACTTGAGGCGATATTCCGGCACAAGGCGGTGAATACGGACGTCGCCATATAAGTTTTCAACCTCCGGCCGCCCCTCGATCCGCCGGGCGAGGATATCAACGCTATGTCCAAGAGCTGCCAGGCCGCGCGAGACCTCTTCCACATGGACGCTGCCGCCCACCTTGCCGGGTACGCATTCGGCAGGCGCTATATACAAAATCTTGAATCCTTTAAGTGAAGTCATTTCGTTTTCAGACCAAGGCTATATTAATTCAGCATATATATGCAGTCAAACAGGGCGGAGTTAACTTAATCAGAAAAAAGAAGTAATATAGCCGTTTTGAAATACAAAGAACAAACGAGCGTAATCAAATGGATCGAACGTAAGTAATGGTGAAAATGAAAGAAAGCAAATGACGACGATTGATACGAACGGGAACAACGGCCGCGCGTGGATGCTGGGAAATGAAAAGATCGGGAAGCTTCTCTGGAGGCTTTCTCTTCCGTCCATTATCGGGCTTATCGTCCAGGCGACATATAATCTGGTTGATACGATCTTCGTCGGCAGAGCCGTCGGAGTTCACGCTATCGCAGGGCTCACCGTAGCTTTGCCTTTGCAGATACTCGTGATGGCAATCATCCAAACCGTCGCAGTAGGGGCTTCATCCATCATATCCAGAAGTCTCGGAGCGGGAGATAAGGAAAAAGCCAACCGCGCGCTCGGAAACGCTACAACCATCTCCCTTCTTTTGGGGATATTGATTACAATTCTCGGCTTGATTTTTATGGAACCGCTGTTGACGCTGTTCGGAGGGACGGAAGCCATAACCCCATACGCGAAGGATTACCTGTCCATCATCCTGCTGGGAACGGTTTTCTTTTCATATGCAGGGCCCGCGAACGAGCTTGCGCGCGCGGAAGGAAACGCGAAGATTGCCATGTTCACGATGATCCTCTCCGCCATAACGAATATCATCCTGGATGCTGTATTCATCCTGGGTCTCGGAATGGGCGTCAAAGGCGCGGCGCTTGCGACGATAATCGCCCAGGCTGTTGCCGCGGTAAATATGTTCAGCTATTTTATGAGCGGAAAAAGCATGCTTCATTACAGCAGAAAGAACCTCAAGCCGGACAGAGCGATAAGCAGGGAGATATTTACGATAGGTTCTTCGGCATTCATCCGTCACGGCGGCGCCAGCCTGACGATGATTATTCTCAATCAATCCCTCATTCACTACGGAGGGGAGATTGCGATCGCCGCTTACGGCGTGATCAACAAAGTGCTGTTATTTACATTCATGCCGATGTTCGGAATCGTCCAGGGTTTTCAGCCTATCGTCGGATTCAACTATGGTGCCAAAAAAATCGGCAGGGTGAAACAATCCATAAGCACAGCTGTCAAACTGGCTACTATCTGGTCAACCTTTATGTTCGGCCTGATTTTTCTGTTCCCAAGGACCATGGTCGGTATATTCAGCCAGGATAAGGAACTGCTGGCGATGGGCGGCGGCGCAATAAAAATCGTCGTGGCGCTTTTATCTTTTATAGGCTTCCAGGTTATATGCGCAGGATTGTTTCAATCACTCGGGAAGGCCACTCAGGCGTTTATACTTGCTATTTCCCGGCAGATGCTTTTTCTTATTCCACTTCTGCTTCTGCTTCCCCTGTTTTTCGGCCTGCAAGGAATCTGGCTTGCCTTTCCGGCAACGGAATTATTATCCATGTTATTGACAACAGCGCTTTTTACCAGACAATGGTCGGAGTTCAACAAGATCAGTTCAAGTAGTGAAGAGAAGAAAGCTGCGGAAATCATCCTGGAGGCTGGTTAGTTCCATCAACGTATTTCCGCTGCAGAGACAATCTGTAAACCACGTTTAAGGAGGAGAGAAGATGTTCAGTTTTGCAGGAATCAACTGGCTTGCCGTGATCGTATCCGGGGCAGCGGCGATGATGATCGGATTTTTGTGGTATGGACCATTATTCGGCAAAGCCTGGAAGAAGGCGAATAAATTCACCGAGAAAGATATGAAGAACATGAAAATCACGCCGAAGATAGCGATGAGCCTCGGCACTATCAATGCATTCGTGATGGCTATTTTCCTCGCTTTGATCCTTTCGGCCCTCAACAGCAACTCTTTGGTTAATGGAATTATCGCCGGCGTCGTTCTCTGGGCGGCAATCGCAGCAACCACACGCTTCAACAGCATCATCTTCGAACAGCGCCCGTTATCGCTCTTCATCATCAATGCCGGGTATGACCTTGTAACTATTCTGGCGATGGGAATAATTCTCTCTGTATGGAAATAGCTAAATTTTGAAAATTTTGATTGAGGGAATTCCTCCTCCGCCTAAATAGGAGGAGGTTTTTATTTCAGCGGCGCATCAGGAGGCTGCTGCCAAGGTAGGCGACGACTTGAAGATTATCTATCAGAAACTCATTGACGTCCCTTTTATCCACAATAAGATAGAACGGTTTTGAGCGGCTGATCATGTTTTTGACGTCATTTTCAGTCCGAAGCATTCCTGAAAGCTCCAGCTCCGTGTAATACAACAATCCCCTGTAATTTCCCTTGAAATCCGCATCCGCTCCATAATAATAGATATCAACATCTTCCATCATCGTTACTCTGCCGCGGCCTATCATGCCTGATAGAGTCATATAAGATAAATTGGGTGTATTGTCGTAATCAATGGGCCTCAAGATCACGAATGCGGAAATCAAAGAAACCGAAACCACAGCGATCTTGGCCCATTTCACGAGCTCATTCGGGCGCAATTTTTCTGTCAGAGCCAACGCCATGATCAGCGTGACCGGAGCGAAGATGAAAGCGATGTACCGGACCGCTTTATCGCCCAAGAAACTCAGCACAAGAACAGGCAGAGCGGTGTAGATCATAAGAAGATGGACATATATGTTTTTGCGAATCTTCTCTGATTTTACAGCCCACCATATGCATATAAAAAGCAGCGGGAGCCAGGGAAGGAAATGCCGGGTGAATTCATACAGATATCCGAAATGCCCGAATTTTCCCATCCCCGATCCGCCTCCGGCGTGGTGTTTCAGAAATTTGCCTATGAATTCTTCGACAAATCTGTTTTTATAAACTATGAATTCGTATAAATACCACCATCCGGCGATGATTACGGCTATTGTGGATGATGCAAGGTAAGGAAGAGCCAGTTTTTTTTGAAAACGATGTTTCAATATAAGAAAAACGAAGGGCGTCCCCAATGGAAATGCTATGAAAACCGATTTGATCAACCCCGACAACCCTGCACAAACACCGAACCCCACAAATTCAAGCCATATCTCCTTTCTCTGATTGCTGTCTTTATGCTCAGCTTTTTTAATGGCGCGGATGAAGAACATCATTGCGAGCGTCGCGAACAGCATAAAAGGGATATCCGCCTGAACCCTCCGGGATATCTTGAGAAAGATATAAGATGTTACAAGAAAGAAACCAGCCCACCATCCAGCGGTTCGGTTTTTCAGCATCTTGCCGGTTTGATAAACCGCGAGTATGACAAGAAATGCGCACAGGGCTCCGGGAAATCTTGCCGCAAACTCCGTCTTGCCGAACGCCGCCATACTCAATGCGAGCATTCCGACATACAGAGGCGGATGATCGAAGTTAGGTCTGCCCGCAAGTGTGGGAGTGAAAAAATCCCCGCTTTTAAGCATTTCCCAACCCCTTTGCGCCTTGGCGCAGTCGTCGTTTGACGGCAAGCCAGGCTTGGAAAGGTCATTGAAAACCAACAGAGCGGATAAGAAAAGCAGAAGATAAAAAGATATTCCGGATTCAAAAAATGATTTCTCGAATAAAAATTCCTGTGCTGTTTTTTGCTTTTGTATTATTTTCACTGTTCAGCTGTTTGAAAATCCATTTGAACCGGCAGGTTGTGAGGATAGTATAAACCCGTTATTAAAGCAATTATATCAAAGCCTTGTAATCAAGTTTCAGAGCTTTGTTAGCCCGTTACAGCATCTATATTACATTTCCGTTTCACCTTGACTTTAAGCGCTCATTCACATAAACTCGGAAATCGTCGCAGAGGAAAAACCATGTATAAAGTTATCGAAGGACAGCTTGACGCCAAAGGTTTCCGCTTTGGGCTTGTCATCAGTAGGTTTAACGAATTTATTTCGGCGCACCTGCTCGATGGATGTATGGACTGCCTCACTCGTCACGGCGCTCGGGAAGAATCGGTTAAAATTTTCAAGGTTCCCGGTTCTTTTGAAATTCCGGCTGCCGCCAAGAAGCTGGTGGATTCCAAGGGATATGACGCCATCATCTGCCTGGGCACTGTTATCCGTGGAGACACACCGCATTTCGATTACATCGCGGCGGAGGTGTCCAAAGGCATCGCAAGGATTTCACAAGATAGCGGAATTCCGGTTATCTACGGTATAATTACTGCCGACAACCTTGAACAGGCGATCGAGAGAGCGGGAACGAAGGCTGGCAACAAAGGCTGGGACGCCGCCCTTTCGGCGATTGAAATGGTAAATCTTTATAAAAGCATTTAATCAATGGGGGAACGCCGAACAGCAAGAGAATGCGCGCTGCAATTGCTCTTTCAAATGGATATTGCCGGTGAAGACGCAGAAACCGCAATCCCGAAATTCTGGCAGCTAAAAGAGGACATTAACGAACAGGTCAGAGAATTCTGTGATTCTCTTGGGCGCGGTTATTATGAGAACCGGGAGCTCATTGATAGAATCATATCCGAAAATGCGTCCAATTGGCGGTTGGACAGGATGTCGGTCGTTGACCGGAATATTATGCGTATATCGATTTTCGAATTCCTTTTCCGCGACGATATCCCGGAAAAAGTCTCAATTAACGAGGCAATCGAAATAGCGAAAAGATACGGTGGTCCTGAATCCACCCAATTTATTAATGGAATACTCGATGCAGTCAAGAACAAGATCAGCCAGTACAAGCCTTAAATATATTTCATACTTTTTTTGACCATATTCTCCTGCTGTGTCGCGGCAGGAGATGACCTTTATATACGTGGAAATCACTCCACAAAATACAGCATAAAATTCTCCAAAAGAAGTCCGGACCAGACTCTCTTCAAGAGTTACTCCAATAACGGTTATTCACAGCAGATAGCGCCTGGAGACGAAGGCACGGTTAAAGCGGAAATCAGTGTCAAATGCGACGATCTCAATTCCGAGATACCTTATCCCGTACGTTATGACCTACCGTCATGGCTGAAACCGTATGTACTGCCCGGCTTGGATATTCAGAGCGACTCTCCCGAGATCATCAATAGGGCAAAACAGATTGTCAAGGGGAGCAAGTATCAATACGAAGCCGTGCAAAAAATTCTCCGATGGGTAAATGACAATATAACTTATGACCTCGATCTGAAGGGGCCGAAAACCGCGGTGGCTGTCCTGCTGGAAAGAAAAGGTTATTGCGTCGGCTACAGCAATCTCGCTGCCGCTCTGTTGCGTGCTTCGGGAATCCCCTGCCGCAATGTTCACGGAATTCATATTAACGACGATTCCGCCGCCGACAGCGGAGAATATAAGCCATTATCGCTTAAAGGCATCACCCTTCACAGATGGATCGAGATATATTACCCGGATGTGGGATGGGTTTTTTCCGATCCGAAGTATTCCATAAATTTCATTGGGGCAAACTATATATTCCTTGCCCACCAGAACGGGCAGGACAATTTTCCCGCAACCCTCCTAGGAGGAGTTATGATAAAAACGGAAAATAATATTTTCAATCTCTCTTATATAGACAGAGTCCAGGAAGGAAACGGACAGCTGCTTGTCAGATCAAGTATATTTACGAGAAAAAAAGGGATTGTTAGCATATGGATAATGAACGGTTATATGTTCCCGGGAAAAACCGAGGTCGTGATCGCCAGCTTCGACAGGGTGCTCAAACTACCGCCGGATACTGATGGCAAGGTTTCATTTATCGGCCTCGATAGAGGTGAGTACGAACTTAAAATCCGGTATAATGGAATACTCGTTTATGTAAACAAATTCGGTTTAAAAGACAAACAGGAGCTGAATTTTGATATTAAGCTGAATGTAGAGGAGACAACAGATGAAGAATTATGATTTCGATCAGATCGAGAAAAAATGGCAGCGAATCTGGGACGAATCCAGGACTTACTATGTAAAAGAAGATGAGACTAAAAAGAAATTCTATTGCCTCGAGATGCTGCCCTACCCTTCCGGCAGGTTGCATATGGGCCATACACGCAATTATTCAATTGGCGACACTATCTGCCGCTTTAAGAGAATGCACGGCTACAACGTTCTTCATCCCATAGGGTTCGATTCATTCGGTCTGCCGGCGGAAAACGCAGCGATTGAAAATAAAACCAATCCAAAAGACTGGACCTTCCGCAATATTGATTTCATGCGCACTCAGTTCAAGCGGCTCGGTATCAGCTATGACTGGGACAGGGAAGTTATAACCTGCAAACCGGAATACTATAAATGGAACCAGTGGTTCTTCATTAAAATGTATGAGAAGGGGCTGGCATACCGGAAGAAGGGATTGCTCAATTGGTGCGAGAAGTGCAACACCGTCCTCGCGAACGAACAGGTTGTCAACGGATTCTGCTGGAGGCACCCACAGACCAGGGTTATTCAAAAAGAATTAGAGCAGTGGTACTTCCGCTATTCGGATTTCGCTGAAGAGCTCCTGCAGGGACTCGATGCCCTTACCGAATGGCCCGAACGTGTTACGGTTATGCAGTCCAATTGGATCGGAAAAAGCATCGGGAGCAAGGTTGATTTCAAGATAAAAGATAAAAATCAATCCATTACCGTCTTCACAACACGCATTGATACAATATTCGGCGCAACCTTTATGGTAACGGCTCCCAACCATCCAATTCTTGAGACGCTCATTGACGACACTTCGAAGCGGGAAGAAATCAGGAACTTCGCAGAAAGAGTTAGAAAAGATTCCTTCGACCGGGCATATAATGAAGAGCCTGAAAAAGAAGGGCTTTATACGGGGCTTACCGCAATAAATCCCTTCACCGGCAAAGAGATACCAGTATGGGTATCAAACTTCGTGTTGATAGATTATGGCACGGGTGCTGTTATGTCCGTTCCAGCTCATGACCAGAGAGATTTTGAATTCGCGATTAAATACGGATTGAATATCAAAACCGTTATTTTACCCACATCCAACAACCCGGCTCTCCAGCCAGAAAAAGCCTACGAGGAAAAAGGGGTTTTAACGGATTCCGCTGAATTTACCGGACTTTCATCTTTCGAAGCCATAAAGGCAATGAATAAGTACGCCGAGGAACACGGATTCGGCAAGGCAGCGGTGGATTACAAGCTGAAAGATTGGTGCCTTTCGAGACAAAGATTTTGGGGAACCCCGATTCCGGTCGTATATTGCGATTCTTGCGGTGTCGTTATGGTGCCGGAGACAGAACTTCCGGTAATGCTTCCTGATGTCGAGGCATTGCACGCCAAGGGGAACCCGCTTGCGGCGGTTCCGGAGTTTGTGAACACAAAGTGCCCCAAGTGCGGTAAATCCGCCAGACGTGAGACAGATACGATGGATACTTTTATTGATTCGTCATGGTATCAGCTTCGATATTGCGATCCGAAGATAAATCGGGCGATGATAAATAAGGAGGCCGTCATCTATTGGTTACCGGTGGATATTTATATCGGCGGAATAGAACATGCCGTAGGCCACTTGATGTATTTCCGTTGGTTCCATAAACGCCTCAAGGATCTTGGCTTGGTCGAAGGGGATGAACCTGTGAAAAGATTACTCACTCAGGGAATGGTGATAAAAGACGGCGCAAAAATGTCGAAGTCCAAAGGAAACGTCGTTGACCCCGACGATATGATCGGGCGCTACGGAGCGGATACGACAAGGATGTTCTCTCTTTTCGCCGCGCCGCCTGAAAAGGACCTCGAGTGGAACGAGGCCGGAGTCGAGGGGCTTTACCGATTCCTCAAGAGGGTGTGGAATCTTGTCCAAACGCATTCCGAACTGATAAAAGCAGCTGCCTTTCCGACCGGAAAAGAACGGTTCACTGACGCGGAAACAAAGCTTCGCCGAAAAACACATCAGACCATTAAAAGAATTACAAACGATGTGGAACTGCGTCTGCATTTCAACACGGCGATTGCGGCAATCATGGAACTTCTTAATGAGATATATGCATTCGATGTGACACAGAACGCGAATGCAGCTGTCGTGCTGAAGGAAGCTTTCAGCAATATGATAATTCTACTCGGCATTTTCGCTCCGCATATCGCGGAAGAGCTGCACGAACAGACCGGTGGAATTGGTCTCGTCGCTGAGCACAGCTGGCCCAAATGGGATGAGGAGATTGCGGCAGAAGATATGTTGACGATTGCTATTCAGATAAACGGAAAACTCAGAAGCAATATTGCCGTTTCAGCGGATAACGATGAACAAACCGTCATAAAACTTGCCATGGAAGATAAAAAAATCCTAAACCACCTTGAAGGTATGGAGGTAATCAAAAAGATATATGTACCTGGAAAAATTATCAATTTCGTCGTTAAAAAGAAGTAAGCTGGCAGGATGCACGCTTCTCTTGCTTATCCTGCCATTCCTTCTTATAAGCTGGGGATGCGGATACAGCCTGAAAGGTGAAGGATCGTTTCTGCCGGAACATATAAAAGCTATTACGGTAGCGGAATTTCAAAACCAAACCCCGAGGTTTGAGCTTGAAAAAATCATCAATCAGAAGCTTCAGGAAGAGCTCTTGGGGCGCGGGAGTTTTGTTCTGAATCCGAACCAGAACGAGGCGGATGCCCTTCTTACGGGGGTCATAACCCAATATAAAACCAGCCCTAAATCCCTTAACGAAGAGGGCCGCGCAACATCTTACTCGATTCGGATTGTCCTCGAAATCAAATTTTCCGACTTAAAGGAGAATAGAACGCTTTTCGAGGATAAGAATTACATTATAACTGAGGAGTACCAGCTGACTAACCTGGATGAAGACTTTTTAGACCAGGAAGAATTCGCCATAGAAGAAGCTGCAGAGCAGCTTGCTAAAGCGCTCATAAGCGCAATCCTCGAAGGTTTTTAATGGTTGACATTAATATATTCAGAAACCTATTAAAAGATAATAAACTCTCTCATGTTTACCTTTTCGTTGTGCAGGAAACCTATGATTTTCAAAAAATTCTCGACGAAGTAAAAACCATGTACTTACCGGAAGGCTTCGGCGATTTCGACCTCGACCGCCTCGAAGGCAAAGACACGGACCTTATGGGTATTATTCACACCGCCAACACAACACCGATGGCAGCCAAGAAGCGGGTTGTCGTGGTCAGCAATGCTGAGACTATTTCCGATCATTCACTCGAAGAATTCAAAAAGTTCGCGGACACACCTAACGACAACTGCATCCTTTTAATGGTAGCCAATGACGATATTCCATCCAAAAAATGGGCTGATATACTTCTGAAAAAAAATCTTATCGTTGAGTTTAAAAAATTCGACGAGAAAAACATCCCCGGCTGGATAATCAATTACCTTAGAAAAAGAGGTTACAGTATAAGCGCAAACGCGGCTCGCGCGCTCGCGGATCAGATCGGAGACGACCTCGCCGAAATCACGCATCAGCTCGACAAGGCAATGATCCTTTTCAAAAGAGGAGAGTCGATTGATGAAAATGCGGTGCGCGAACTTGTTCTGCGAAGCCGGCGCCATAAATTTTGGGAGTTGAGCGACGCCGCCGCGGAAAAAAAACTTTCCACTTCTCTGCTTCTTCTCAACCATATGATGGAGGACGGCGAATCCGAGATCGTATTGCTTGGTGTATTGAATAATTACTTCAGAAAACTATTGAATGCCAGATATCTTTTCGATGCAGGTCTGAGACCGGAAGAGGTCTGTGAAACGGTCGGGCAAAGATGGTTTCAAAAAAAATTTATGGAGCAGGTCAAAAGATTCAAGTTCCACCATCTCGAAAGGATTTCAGGATTCATCCGCCAGGCGGATGAAAATATCAAAACAGGTTACCTGACTCCACGGGATAATCTCGAACGCCTTTTATATAACATCAGCACTGATTATCATGACTTTCCTTGCGCAACCGGATGACTCAAAATTTTTATCCATTGTATGCTCAAATCCGAATGTATTTCGTACCGAATAAGATGACATCAATCATAAGGATCATTTTCCGAGCATCGTGCTAACAAACTAAGTTGTCGCGTAAGTTTACATCGTCGTGAAAACAAAGAGGAAAATATTGGCAATTAAATGAAGTATGAACGGCGGCGTTACGCTGCGTGTTTTAATATACAAATAGCCGAATATAAGCCCGGCAAAAAAGGTAATAACGAGAAACGATAATTCCTTCCCAATATCCAATCCCGGATAACCGAGATGACCCAGAGAAAAAAACAGCGAGGTTATCAGCAAGGCTGCAAGATATTTTTTATTAACCATTTTAATCTTTTTCAGGGCAAGCAATACAGTATATTCAATGGCAACAGATCTCAGCAATTCCTGAAGGAAAGCTGAAATTCCGTACCGATATAACGCATTGGTGATATCCGCCAGTGTAATATACCGGTATGTCCCCAGCCCAAAAATAAAGACCATCGGAAGGAGTAGCACAACAGAAGCGATCAGGCACACCCCGAACCACTTGAAGTGAACAACTTTGAAGCCGAAGCCGATTCCAGTCTGTTTACGAAATGCCATCAACACGGAAAATGCGATCAATACGATTCCTGTAAAGAAGACCGGTCCTCTGTCCAGCTTCACATAAGAATTAGGAAGTTTTCGGATATGGCGAACAATTTCTTCTCTATTTGTTTTATTAATAAAACCTGGTTCATTACCAGGATACATAACCTGTGCATCCGGCTGGATTTGCTCGATTATTTTTTTTACTTCATTGAACCTGGCGCTGTCTCCACGAATCGTCCAAACCCATACAAGATCCTTGAAGATGCGGACAGCTTTAGCGATACTTTCAATATTCGCATTCCCGTCCATTTTCCCGACAACTTTATATCCTTTGGACAGAGCTAGGTTTATTTCCTCAAAGCAATCGGGAACAGGAGTGATGTCAATGATTCGAAATCCCCTGTTTGGAAAATTTATATTTTCAGATTCCGTCCTCGAACCACCCGCATATGGAGCTGTTATCAATCCCCCAAGAGGATAGAACCGTTCAAATTTCTCATCCCTCTCGTAAAATATTTGTATCTTTTCAATTATTTCTCCTTCGCCATTCGTATGAGGAGGAAAGCCGATCCGAATTTCCGCCAGATTAGACCCTTCCGTGTTTATCTCAGCTGAACCATCATTCATTCCGACAGACAGCCAATATCTTGCATCCGGCTCTGTCACCTCGGGAGCCTCTAACATATCATACAAGCGATAAAAAAGAGTTATGGGGAGATTGTCGGGTTTCGGATAAACAATTATATATAATTTCCTGACATCCGAGTCAAATCCGATAGGAACAACCGCTATTTCCGCAGGCAAATCTTTCTCTTTCTGGATTAAACAAGCTTTGCTGTTTTGTATATTTCTTCCATCGCCCCATACATCATAGTCCCAGGCGAAAAGATCGAGCCTGTCTTGCTGATACAGACGGATGAAATCCATGACTATAAAGTTACTACCTTGCGCATCATTGACAAAATCGAATCGGATCTGTTTAACCAGCACCCTTTCGCGTTCCATCTCCAGCAGGTTTTTTGGATCCTGTGTATTTCGGTAAAAGGCGATGTCTCTTAAATTTAGAAAAAAACGATTCCATCCTTCGTGGACAAGTATGTTCTCGGACACTAAAGCGGTTTCTTTTTTTTCCATATCAGCAAACAACCGGACAATCAATAGCGCGCTTTCTTTTGAATAAAAGACAAGATTAACGAACGGATAACTCTCTATATCAATCACTCTTCCGTTCTGTTTCGGGACGATATGCATAATATTCTCATATAAAATAAAAGCTCTCCCGTCCTTGAAATAAAAATCCTTGACCGAACTGCTGTACGAATCAATTTCTGTGGAATTGTCCATATCCCATTGAAAAGGGTCAAGGTTGCTTTTTTGGTTGTGTTCTCCCACAACATCAATTGAAGCACTACTTTGTTTATTAAAATAATCAACAATGATGTAAACCAAGATAAAAGATGATATGACAATCAGCAAGAGTGTAAGAGGCTTCCACTTCATTTAATCTATTTTCCTATCAGAATAATAAACGGCAAAACGGAAGTAAAATGTATTATCGCATTCAATGTCAGTGAATACTCTTTCAAAAACAGATATCCGAGGATGAGTCCTGCGATGAAATTCGAGATGACCAGTAATATAGAACCGGTAAACGAAAATCCCGGAAAGCCGGCAAACAAAAATGATGCAAATAAAGCAGAAAGAAAAATAATGGAATAATGCTTCCTCGAAAGCTTCCGTTTTTTATCTTTTTTCACGTCAAAATTTAAGATTGATTCAACAGCCATCAGAAAAAAACATCGAACAAACTCTATCAGGAAAACGTTGACAGATCCAAATACAACAATTTTTAGCGAATACATGCTGATGGAAATGTTTAGCCCTTCCACCGTAAGCGGCAACAGAAACACAGCTGCCAAAACCGGAATAAACTTTAAGTATTTCGCAATTTTTATAATTTCTATTTTTATCCCAAGTTTGAATATTCTGACAGTGCCGATGATCAGGACTATCAAACTGAACAAAATAACACCGGTCCAGAGAGTTCCCCTGTCGAGTTTCACAGGTGACCATTCCTTATAGGCGGGCCGGGATACAGCGTTGGATAACAATCCTTCATCCTCCCAGAGAATGATAGACGAAGGGGAATTTTTGTATATGGAAAGCGCGACCGTTTCCGCGGAGTCACGAGTCATCTGTGCAGTTCCGGTGAGTTTCCATATTTTGACTAGATCTCCGTAATATCTGACCGATTCCATCGCCTCGCTTATATCAAGGTTCTCGAAACTGATCTCACCGATCACATTACAATTCAAGCCGTTTAAAATGTTTATGGTTCTATATGTATCGAAAGTATTGTTTATCCTAACGATCCTCACCGGCCGCTCGGAAAAATGCCGATCCAAATTGTATTGTTCTTGTACTCTTGCGCCCTTTGCATCCATCATCGCTTTATATGCATCAATACCTGAAATCCCCAACAATCCAATGGGAGCATCCGATTCAACCTTGACGGTAACCCAAGACGGGATTTTACGAATCCTATTTAGGGTCTTCAACCTCAGCTGCATGAAAGGACAAACTCGTTTCGCTTTAAAGATAAACCGCCCTTTTGCATATTCCATTTTTTCCCAAAAGATACTTTTGTTGTATCCGTCGGAAAAATCGAATACTGTCTGATACTGGGCCTCCAGGTAGTCTTCAGAATCCGGAATTTCAACTGATACAATTTTACTATAATTCCCAATCCCGATAGGGTGGGAAAAAATCCACGCGCTCTCATCTGGAAAATCCAGTTTGTCATCAGGAAATTCATTAAAAGGATGAAACTTATAAGTATATACTTTCCCCCCGGACTCACTCTTTTCGGCGTTGATTGCAGGGGGAGCAGGTATATTAATTACACCCTTAACAAAAAACTTATCAACTATAACCGTCACCGCGATCATAAGCGCCAGAGCGGTGAGCAGTATCAAATATTTTCTAGATCCAGACATTCTGCATTTCTCAGTTCAAATAACAATGTTAATTCGGTGTCCGCAATTCATGCAGTTCCCGTTCTTGAGATTTATAACTTCCGCCGAGAACCAACCTCTCTTTACGATCACTTCTGAGCAACCCGGGCAGAATGTTGTCGAAGAATTTTCATCCACAATATTGCCGAGATAAACATATTTCAATTTCCTGGAACCTATCTCACGGGCTTTGAACAAACGTTCGATCGGGGTCGGCGGATTGTCCATCTCGAATTTCGGCGAATAGCGGGAAAAATGAAGCGGTATCTCATCATTTACGCTCGCTATAAAATCAACAACCTTCTCGATATCCTCATCGCTGTCATTTGCACCGGTAATCAGCAGATTCGTCACTTCCAGCATCATCGTCCCAGTCCCGGATGCAATCTTAATGATTTCCAGTACAGTCTCGAGATATCCGCCGCATATTTTTTTATAAAAGTCTGGATTCATTGATTTCAGATCGATGTTCATTCCGTCAATTAGAGGCGCCAACTCTTTGAACGGTTCGGGATTGATAGTCCCGTTCGATACGAGCACATTGACAAGCCCCTTTTCATGAGCAAGGCGGGAACAATCCATCACATATTCGAACCAGATCAGCGGTTCCGTATATGTATATGATATCCCTATGAGATTTTTGCGCGACGCTTCCTGAACCATATTTTCCGGTAGCACGAAGGAGGTTTTTATCTCCTCCTGGCTTATCTCCCAGTTCTGGCAAAACCTGCATCGCAAATTGCACCCATTGGGTCCTGTGGATAAAATCGCCGAGCCGGGATGAAAATGATACATCGGCTTTTTTTCGATCGGATCAACAGCTATCGTGCATGGCCGCGCGTAATTGAGCGCGATCAGTCTGCCTCCGATATTTTTCCTGCCTCTGCAAATGCCGGTTTTTCCTTCCTTAAGCTTGCAAAAATGGGGACAGAGCAGGCACTGGACTGAACCATCCTCTTTCTTTTCATAATATTGAGCCTCACGAAGTTCATCCTCGCCCTGTTTCATCGGTTTCAATGCTCCCTTTTTATGAAACTCCCTGCCAGATTTTCAATCGCCTTATGTGCGTAATTCATCGGCAGCGTATGTATCAAATCGAGAGCTTCAAGGATCAAATCTTCGGCTTTTTTCCTGACCTTACTTTTTATATCTCTATCGTCTATCGCTGACGCAAGAACTTCCTTCACGATGGAGATAAACCCTTTTTCCTTCATTATGGTTTCCACAATTTTTTTCCCCTCCGCGCCGGATTCCATCAACAAAAAAGACGGCAGGGTCAACTTGCCGTCCTGCAGGTCTGCGAAAGTCGGTTTTCCCAGTGCTCCTTCATCAAGATCGAAATCGAGCAGATCGTCTATGAACTGAAATGCCATGCCGAACTTTAATCCAGCGGACCTTATAGCGGATTCAGTATGATCATCAGCGCCCGAAATAATAGCGCCCAGCTGTCCACAGCCGCCAAACAGTTCGGCCGTTTTAAAGTCTATTATTTTCAAGTAATCATCATAACTTAAATTTATATTGTGTTTGTTTTCGGATTCCAGGATTTCGCCTTTTATCATATCCTGGGTCAGGATGGAAAAAACCGTCATGAGCTTATGATTCCGAAAATTATTAATAATAGATATACCCTGGGCAAATATATAATCCCCGAACAGGATCGAAAGGTTTGAATCATATATATTATGAAGCGTAGCGCGGGACCTTCTGGATACTGCCGCATCTATAATATCATCATGGACAAGGGTTGCTGTATGGATATATTCTATAGCGACCGCAACCCGGACATCATCATCACCATCGTATCCGAGCATTTCGGAAACAAGCAGAAGAAACAGAGGACGGACACGCTTCCCGCCGCCCTCGAAGATGTGAGCCGCCATCTTCTTTATTATAGGGAAAGACCCTTCAAGCCCTGAAAGAAGCTCGGATTCCATCAATTTCATTTTTTTTTTGCTATTTTCTGTTATAAAAAGAGAGTCAGGAATGGGTAACATCAATCTTTCTTTTCCAGCGATTCAAGCGGTTGAAATTTATATTCCTTGATCAATTTTTCTCCGGAAAACTTAAAGGTTTTTCCCTTTGTATAATACCACCAGAATGTGTACTTTTCACCCGCAATTTCCTCCCCGGTTTCCTTCTCGAAAAAGCCGTAACTGCGGAGTGTTTTTCCCTTGTCGCTCTCGCCGCCGTAAACCTCGATCAATTTCTGTAACTTATCCCATGAAAGATTGTGGAAAATTATTAGTTTATGCTCGTAATTTTTTCCTTTGCCGACATATTTTGAGACATCAATCAACGGTTCAGCCGGGGGCAGAAACTGAACATCATCGAACTTGCCTTCAGTGATATAATTTACATAGAATCGGTTGTAATAATCGTCCGGCTTCCAGGTAAAATAATATTTACCGTCGGTATCTGTTTCAGTCGTGAAAACTTTTCTATTCTTGGTTGAGCTCTTAAGTGTAGAAATATCAAGCACTTCTCTCTCCACAATCAAACTCACAGAAAAACCTTTAACCGCTCTTCCCTGAGGATCAACGACCGAACCGTATATCAGAACTTTCGGTTCGGTAGATTGCTCCTCTTGGCAGATGAGAATACCTGCAATGGCTGTTAAAAGAATAACTGAGAATACGGTTTTTTTCATTCATTCACCTATCGGTAATTAGTAAACTGCAGATTAATTTCCTTGAATTCTTCTTTTAACAGCTTGATCGTTTCCTGCAGATCATCCTTCGCCTTACCGGATACTCTGAGCTGGTCGCTTTGAATTGCCACCTGCACCTTAATTCCGCTCCTCTTAATCGCCTTCACCATCTCTTTTGCTTTTTCCGCCGGGATTCCCTGCTGAAGCGTCGCCTTCTGCCGGACATTTCCGCTGAATGCCTTTTCCAACGGAGCATATATCAATCCCTTCAAAGAGACCCCTCTCTTGACTAATTTTTGTTCCAGGATTTCCTTCACGGATTTGAGCTTGAATTCGTCGTCGGCGACGAGAATCAGCTCTTCATTTTCCATTTTGATTTCCGCGGAACTGCCCTTGAGATCAAACCTTGTAAGCACTTCCTTCGCCGCCATATTCAGGGCATTCTTAATCTCATTCATATCAATATTGCTCACGACATCAAAAGAAAACATCTTATCATTCCTCAATTTTTACAATTTCCACTCCCTTGGGAGGAGTGAATCTGAATTTCGAATCGGGCAGGGCATTTATTTCCCTGATCGAATCGAAAAGATAATCAGTCTGGTTTCCCAGAAGATCAACAACGAGAATCCGTGTAATAAAGAACGAATTTTTATCCACCATTACGATCATATATTCGAACTGCTCCTGCTCGCCTTTAGGTTTCATTTTCATCCTGTAAAATCCAGGGTCAGATCCTGTTGAATATTTCTCATTTAAAAGCTCGGACTCAAAATCCATTTTCAGGTTTCCCTTTCCGGCAAGAAAAAGCATCGGCGTTGAACGGGCATCAATATTCTTCAGAGAGATCACCTGCACAATTTTTTCTTCAACAATATACAGATAACAATCGCTTCCATCGCATATGAATAACTTTTCTTCAGGCTCTTTGTATTCCCATCTCATAAAACCGCCTTTTTTGATCATTAGAGAACCCAATTCTTCGAGCGAAGTCCCGGTTTCGGCGCTGAGAAAAGTCTGCTTGAAATCGGCGGAAAAACCTGTCATGCCCGTATAGCGCCCCTGGAGATTGTCTAAAACGAAATCAACACTTTCAGTCATGTCAGCTGCCAGCCCGGTGTCAATAAAAATAAGCGACAGGAGGACAACCAGGGAAGCGTAAATTGCCATATTTTTATTATTAATACCATCCATTTTAAATTACTCACTTTTACATATATTAACATAATTCAGAGTCGAAAAATATAGTTGGAGCCCTCATTATTCCCAATTGTATAGACCGATATTCTTTCAAGGGAGATGGAAATGGATTGGAAACCGTTGAAATCTTATCAAATTTCTTCCCCGCCGATGGAACTTTTAGCTTGACAAAGTGTATTACTGTTATAGAATAGTAGCACAGTAGGAAGATGATATGGAATTTATGAATATAAAGATCAATCCGAAGTCGGCGGTGCCGGTTTACGAACAGGTGAAGAGGGAAATCAAGCTCGCGATCCTTTCCGGTAGGCTCAAGGAGGGCGAGAAATTGATATCCATACGGGAACTGGCTGTCAGGTTGCAGATAAACCCCAATACGATCGTGAAGGTATATTACCAGCTCGAGGTGGAGGGATTCATCGTCTCGCGGCCGGGAGCGGGCTACTTCGTATCCGCCGAGGTCGGAAGAGCACAGAAAGAAAAACACGAGCTCTTCGAGCAGGTGACAGACGACTACATAACATCCGCGTCTGACCTCGGCTATTCCATAGAGGATATGATCACGGAGTTGAAGAACAAGGATGATTCATCAGAAAAAAAGAACAACGGAGGAAGCGATGATAAAGATAGATAATCTGAAATTCGGTTACGGCAAGAAAGAGATTTTCGAGGGCTTCAACCTCGAAATACCGGACGGGCAGACCTGTCTCGTGACCGGTATCAATGGTGTGGGAAAGAGCACGCTTCTGCGTTTGATTGCGGGCGTTCTCCTGCCGGACGGCGGAAACATCTCGTTCGGCCCCGATATGCCGCTGGACCCCCGCTTTAAGATAGGCTTTCTTTCGGACAAGATCAGCCTATACGAAAGCCTCAAGGTTTCACAGATGATAGAGCTGCATATGAAAATGTACGGCATAAAGAACTTCGATTATTCACTTCTTGAACATACGAAGATCGGAATGCAGCAACGCGTGAAGGAACTTTCATGGGGGCATAGGACGATCTTTCTCTTGAGCCTCGTTCTTGCGATCGAACCGGAGGTCCTGCTCATCGACGAAGTGATTCATTCAATAGATGCTTACCTAAGGAAGGTATTCCTGGAAAAAGTGATCGGCCTGATATCGGAGCGGAAGATCACAGTCGTGATGGTGAATCTGAACTTCCACGACGTGGAAAACATTGTGGACCGCGTAATCCTGTTGAAAGACGGCAAGATAGCGGTTGACAGTGACTTGGACAGCCTTAAGGCAAAGGTTAAAAAAGTTGTTTCAACTGAACCGCTGAAGGATGTTCCGGTCATCTTGCGGATACCGCGGGAGAACTACACAGAATACTTTGTTTACCCCTTTGACGAAAAGGCACACAGGCCGGCAGTGAAGGGTAAGGTTATGGATTTGGATTTGACAGACATCGTTACAGCATTCATCGGAGGAGAATATGTATAAAAAGGAATTTATCGAATCCGCCAGGCAGGCCCTGATAGTCCTCGTTTTCCTGCTGATCATACCGATGTTTTATGTTCTCGACCAGCTGCTTATCAAAACGGGCCTGGACTACAAAGCAGTTTTAGTAATGGGATTTGGAATGGTGATTTCAATAATCACATTGATTTACACGACGACCATTTTCCAAAATGAAACACGGGATCACGCAATGGAATATCTGCTTAGCCTGCCTATCTCGAAATACAGCATAATCGGCTGGAAGCTGGGGCCAAGGATTTCGATACTCTCGATTCTGTATGTCGTCTTTCTGGCGATCCAGCCTTCCGGGAGGGACGTCTTTGCGGATGGGTATAGCTTGTTCATTCATCCAGTGGTGCTGCCGATAGTTATGTTCACTCTGTTGATCTTAGGTTTTATATTGGGGTTGATCGGACATAAAAACGTTTTCATGAAGGTATTTGTAATCATATCCTTCTATGCAGTGATGGGCGGTGCAGTCGGTTTGGCTGCGAATTTTATTGACATCAGCAAAGACGAATTCAGGTTAGAGGGAGTCGCTCCTTGTTTCTGGATAAGCTCAGGCGTCATTCTGTTGATATATTGGCTGAGTTTTTCTCCAGTGTTCAAGCAGTTCGACATGAAGCCGGAACAACTGCATGTAAAGAGGTTCGCGTTTCGCGCGGTTCCGATGCTGCTGATCTTTATCATTGCGGCGGTTGCCTCCCTGATTATCAATAATGGGGCTAAATAAAGGGCGTGATGAGGAGTGACAAGGTTTGACCAAACGGCTTGTTTTCAACATATTGAAATCCCTGATAATACCTCTGCCAGATTTTAGAAGACCACAAAGCTTAGCATTGGCGGTCCTGCTTAAGCTCATGGAAAAATTGTTTTTCTGAAGCAGGTATTTTTTATTCCGGAAAACCCGCCTGAACCGGATAAAAATCGGGAAACATTGGGAAAGAAGGAAGAAAGAGGAGACAGAAAAAATGATAAGAAAGGAATTCAGGGACATTATAGGTCCGACATTGATTAAATTATCCAGCCTTGGATTGATTCCACTTTTTTGGCTTATAAACACCTTATTCCTGGGAATAAATTTTGATTACAGAGAAGCAGGAGTTTCAGTGTTCGGAATAGTCATTCTATGGATCAGCTTCGATTACTCCTCAAAGATGTATAAATCCGAAACAGAGGACCACGCCTGGGAATATCTTCTATGTCTGCCCGTTCCCAGGACGAGGATTCTGTTCGCCAAACTTCTTCCGCGCGTCGTTTGTCTGGGAATACTGATCGGAATATATCTTCTTTCCATCGAATTGCTTTTTGATCGTTTTACAATAGACCGATTCGATTTCCTGCATCCGAATTTTCTGATCCCGATTTCAATAGCCACTCTTTTAAACGGCATGATATTTGGACTATTGAAGATCAAGGATATGCCTTTTCTTTCAATTCTTTTCATCATTTCAACATCGGCGATTGCATGGGCATTGAATCTATTAGGGAAATCTGTTTTTATCGGAATATTTGATGAATATCCTTTATATGGAAACATAATTGCGGGATCACTTATTTGTTCGACTATAATCTACTTTCGGTTTATCGGCTTTTTTAAAAAATTCGATTCAAAACCATCAGATTTACATGCCAGATTGTTCACGAAGCTAACTCTCCGGCCAGTGCTTTTGATGATATTTTTCTGTCTTCTTATAATATTTTTACGAAAAAATAATGCACTTTGATATCTCGGGTTGACCGGTAACTTAAGGAATATGTTGACAACATTACAGAATAAGATTCGTTGAGTTAAATATTTAAACTGTTCTCGGAAGTTATTTTAAGCTGATTTCAAAATTGCCCACCGCATTCTATATTTGCAGCAAATCAATGAGCCACCAATATTTGGAGAATCCGGCCGTCTCCGTTATAATGTCTTCTTTGAAATATTGATTAGGTAGGGGGCTTATGCTGTCATCTTTGATTAGTCTTCTGAGTATGCACCTGAAGATGGAAGCTCACGCACCCGCAGGGAGAATCATCCGCACAGGCATCTTTGTACTTCTTTTAACTTATTACCTTTTTCGCCGTCTGACCCGCAATACTTCCTTCAGCAAAGGCTTGAAGACCGCGATTGCCGTTTTCATTTTCGTCAGCACCTTTACTTTCCCGGTGATTTTTTTCGTCCTGATGAGGTCATCGGAGACTATGGTCCCTTCGGTAATAGTTTATACTACAACAAGCTTTTTATTGGGATTCATAGCCTACCTCCTGCTTGTAGTCTTCTTCTCGGATCTGTTTCTGGCTCTATATAAACTATTGAAAACGATCTGGATCGGTGCTGCATTGCTGTTCAAAAGACCGGTTCAAAAGCAAGATGTTTCTGGTTCATCGAAGATCAAATTTAAAACGTATAGAAGCATCTGTATATTCGCCGCAGCTTTTCTGCTGTTTATTATCGGGTTTATTCAGGCGGTGAACCAACCGGATTTGGAGATTAGAAGTGTTGATATCGGGAATGGTTCATCCTCTGTAAAATCTATTCGAATCGCCCATCTGAGTGACCTGCATATAAATCCGCTCTTGGACGGCGAATGGTTGAAGAAGATAATCGAAAAAATCAGGAGCGCCAAACCTGATCTGATTGTCATAACTGGCGATTTTGCCGATGGCAAAGCTCGGTATAATAAGAAATACCTCAAGATGTTTTCGGATTTACACACACCGATATATTTCGTCAGCGGCAACCATGAAGCGATTTGGGGGCTGGGTGATTGGCTTTCAGCAATCCGCGGTGCTGGGATAACCGTTCTCAATGACCGACGGGTGTTGATTGAAGTGAAAGGAGTGAAGATGCTCATCGCCGGCATCGGCGACAGCGGGGGCGGACCATGGAGATTCAGCGTCCCGGCCCGGTTTCATAATCTTCTGGAAAATGTTCCAGAATCTGACTTTAAGATGCTTCTTTCACACAGACCGGAAATCCTGCCCGCTGCGGCTGAAGCCGGGTTCGACCTGGTTCTTGCCGGGCATACACATAACGGACAGACATTCCCGCTAAATCTCTTCGCCGGATTGATAACCCCATATCCCAAAGGATTCTACAAAAATGGACACACTGTCCTGTTCACATCCCCCGGAGCAGGTTATGTTGGGCCTCCTCTGAGATTGCTCGTTCCGAAAGAGGTTACCATCCTGAATATTAGAATTGCCGAATAGAAAACTGGAGATATTTCCAAAAACATTTCTGAACATTCGATACCGGATTAAAAAGATATTAAATTTCTTAGCTGTGATCTTTTTATCAATTTTCTCTTAATTCCGCCATTTCATTAAAAAAAACAATACTGTAATCTTGCTTACATTTTAAGTTTAAAAAAAGTGCTATTATTAGCAAAGATTGAGGGAATAATGATAGTGCGAGGAAGATCATCAGAACAATGTTTATCAGCTCTTTCAAGCGGAATTTATTCTCTTATCAAAAAGTATGTTTCTTTAAGAGGTGATTAGATGAAAAAAATATCGTCAATCGTTCTGTTCGGGTTTATCGTCTTTGCCCTGTTCTGTTCGATGGGAATTTCTCAGATTTCCGACCAACCAATAGTTAATAAGAAAGCGGTCTGGAAAATTACGCTTGCAACCAGCGATCCCAGCTGCTACAAGCAAGTGCCTTTGAGTCCTACCCATGCGGTTCCGCCTACAATATGCAAAATGAGATTCGAATTCAAGGCAACTTTTGGCCTCATTCCTCCGGGCGATTTGGTAATTACCGGTAAATTGGTTTCAAGCCTGGATACCGGCTCGAAACCTCCGATCAACCTCTCCACAATTGCCGCCGGTTGGGTAGATGGAACTTCAAACCTGATAGACTGGGCTGGTGATAAATTCCTTCTCACAAAAGTTAATAAGAAATATTTTATCCTTCAGTATGATAGCTTCCAGATAAAAGCCGGAACCACCGGGAATGTCTATCTTTACATTACAGCGGAATCGAAAGATGCCAGCGGTGTCTATAACACGGATAAAAAGACACTGGCGATCAAGCCGTGCCCGATGAAAAAAGCACCGCTGTCATAGAAGTTGAAGAAACTATAATTTTTCCGCGGCTTCCGGTTGAAAGGAAGCCGCGTTTGATTTTGTGCTTCATAAATAGTCATTAAAAAAGAAAGTGTAATCCATTTGACAGATTGTATAAACCAGGTGTGATACCATGAATAATATTCAAGAGAGGTGATTCTGTGAAAAATACAGCTTTTTTTCTGGTTTGCTTAGTAATACTTTTTATTAATATCAGCATATTTGCTACTCAATCTGACCTAAGTGTATACGCATTGCAAATATACCCCGGAACGGATGGCGTGTTCAAAGTCGGCGAAGAGATTGCTATCCGATGTATAACATTAAAGGAGGGAGTTCCTGAATCAAATTGGTCGTCGATGCTCAAAGTCAATGGCGTAATTATTAAAGAGTGGATAGGAATAAGCAAATCTAATGGCGCATGGCCATCTTATAAAATCTTGAAGCCGGGTAAAAATGAAGTTGAATGTATCCTTGATTATAAAAATGAAGTGGCGGAATCGGATGAGACAAATAACAAGGCTACCGATATATTCAATGCTGTTGTTGGACTAAAGGACAATTCAATAATACAAAACAACAATGTCCAAAAACACTTTCCTAATACTCTCAACGGAAAAATACCGGACAAAAATGCGAACTGGACGATCACGCGTCTCGAGAGTATTCCAAAGTGTTATACCCCACCTAAACCGCGCCAACCGGAATTCAATTATATATTGAAATTCGAATTCAAATCCCTTCCGGAAGCTATCCAGGAAAATATACTTGTCATAAGTGGAAAATATGTCAGCAATAAAGAGACAAGCTCGAAACCTCCCCTTGATCTTTCCGCTCTTGCTGCCGCATGGGGAGACGGTGGTACTTTTTCGATAGACTGGGATGGTGACGAATTCATACTTAAGAAAGTCAATTCACAACATTTTATTTTAACAAAAAATGATGCAAAGTTAGGGCCGGATATTGAGGGAGATATCATAATAATTGTTCAAGCTCAGTCAAAGGATGGGTGTGGTGTTTATTATACCGATAACAAGAAGCTAGTCATCAAACCTTGCCTAAAACTCGATACCAGTTTGCATAAATAATCATACTAACTTTCAATAATATGGCATTTATAGCAGCTATTTCCGATTTGTATTGAACATTTTTGAATATAAATAATTTCTCTAAATCCAATTTGTAAATGAATCAACATATTGCTGCAACTGTTTCAAGCAGGGGATAGTTTTAAAAAATGAATGAATGTTACTAGTTTATATCTTAGATTTACAGGATTGATTGCCATTGACTTTTAATGATTAAATATGCAAAATACAAGAAAAACGAGGGGGATCAATGAACGAAAATGAAATCAAGAATGCTTTAGTGCAGATCGGCAACGATTTGAGGCTGGCTGAACGCCTGATGTTCAGCGGTAAAGCCGACGAAGCCATGCATATTATCACAAAGACGGGAGAATTGATTGAGCAGGTGAAGGCTGCGGAACCGCAGAATGCTCAGATAAAAAGTAATGAAACAAAATATTTAAAATTAAAAGGTGATATCGAAAAACGGCTCCAAAAACCTCTGACTGCCGGCGGAGCGCCGGCTCCAATAGCGGTTGCTGCTGCTGCGAAACCCCAGCAGCTGCCGTATGACGCAAGAAAACCGATGCAGGATATGCAGAATTGTTTAAGGATTGCAGATAGAAACCTGCAGGAGCTCATCAACGCCCCGGTTGATCAAAAAGAATCCTTGATGAAGAGAATAGATGAAAATATCAAAGGGGCAAAAGATTATCTTGCGTCCGCTGAAAATGAGTCAGCAAGGAAAGGTGTAAGCACTCACCCGGATTTCGACGAGGGAGCAAAAAAAATCGCAGAGATCGAAGCCCGCTGTGCGACCGCCAAATCCGGCGCTTTGTCGGATATAAACGCCGCTTCGGATAAATCCGCGCAGGTGGATGCCGATATCGCCGCATTGAAAGCCGAATACGAAAGATTGAGGGACATATTCGATTTGGCATCGATTCCCCATTATAACGACCTCGAGCCCATGAATAAAATATTAAGCGCGATTGAGGGATTTGAGAAAAATGAAAAAACGAATCTTAAAAAGCGGCTTGATGAATTTTCATCCAAATATGGCTCTATGAGGGATGAAATTGATAATAACGCGAAATCCGGAGGATATTCAGGGAACGACAGGCCGAGCTACCCGTTCGAAGCGCTGACTGACGGTTTGAAAAAAATAGTGGAAGTGAGGAAGCTTGCCGCGGAAGATGTTGTCAAAAGACTGAACGAAATGATGCAAAGGCTTCCGGAAATGCACGATTTTGCTCGTGAGGGGATGTATGACACGTTAAAAGAATGGATCGGTATGGCTTCTCAATTCGATTCGGGCAATTCGGCAGTACTCTCAGCAAAAGAAACCATGGATCGGGCAATCGCTGAGGATAGAAAAAAGCTCGAGGCGAAGATAGATGCAAAAGAATGGCCTGGAAATTCGAAGGGTGGTGAAGCAGATGCGGCACTGTCCTTCTTCCGAAATGATAAGGGTTGGGGAGCGCGTCCCAAAGGAAATGGACCCGAAGATCAACCGAGGGTCCCACTCGGTGTTTCCGTTCATGGCAGCTGGTCCGTCCAGGCGACAGATATACTTGGAAAACCGATTCAATACGGCCTGCCGGCATTCGTAGCGGTTCAACTGGAAAGGGAGCAGCCATTGAAGCGCACGAGGGTATATGATGTGACGCTGAGGACGAAGGAAGGACCGAATGCGGAATCCAAACCGCCGTTCGAATCCATAACCGTCGGGAACAGCTTCTACATCCGGCCGGATAAGATTAAATAGACAGAAATATATGCAGATACATTAAAAAAACCATCAGTGCCTGAGGTAGATTCTGATGAAGCTATTCCAATCAGTCATAGCTTAAAGCTTTTTTTACGATACAAAAAAACAACCTCCAGCCTTCATATGAATATCAAGATAAGAGCATTCGTCTTCGTTCCTCTGATAATAACGCTTGCTTAACCGAAAGTTGTTGTGAATGAAACGGTGATTACATCAACTGGTAAGAATGATGTTTTCCATAGTATGTCTTCACGCTGAAGAAAGCCTCTGAGGGGAAACTCATAAAGAAGCTTATAAATGCTTCTCCTGCATCCATTAGAGATATACCTCGGAATGCCAAATTTACAGGTTTTGCAGAACTTTATTCTTATTATTTCGGATTTGGAATTGGGGGCGTACCTCTCGGATGAACCCTGAATTCCATTATCGCTTTGTTGTTGCGCTCGCTCGATTCCTGGATATTGTTCCCATGATCGAGGATACACCCGAATTTATGAATACCGGGATTTGTCGCGGCCCAGGGCGCGGATGGATCTTGAAACGCGCCAGCAGCGATATCTCCGAAATTCTGAGTATAGACTTCAACTCCGTCAATCAGATAGCTGATTTTCCAGGTTCCTTTAAGGTCAGCGCCGATATTTTGAAATGAACAATGAAGTGCAGCTTTACTTCCGGTAAACAATCGAAGCGGGGTGATCCATATCTTACCCATTGCAAGGTCAGGTTTTTGCGATTGATCAGAATCTTCAGGAGGGTTTTGCGCTTCTATACCTGTAATGTTAATAGGACAGATCGCCGTATTGTTTCTTTCATTCGTTTCCGAATTGTTGTTTGTCGAATCGACAAAGACTCCGATGCAGTATGAACCGGTGGGGGTATCGGCAGGAATAGTATTTGCGCCTTTTAAAGGAACGGTTATTGTGCTCATTCCGCCAATTTTTTCAACGAATTCCCGTCCGCCCTTGAGCAAAACGTCTTCACTCCAGTTTGGTTGATATACGGCTGCCTTTAGCGGGATGACCGTATCTTTTGAAAGAACTATATCGATGCCGACACTGATTGCCTGGACATTTGTCGTGTTGCTGAGTTCGATTATGATGGAAGGTCCCAAGTCCTGACCGGCAGTTGCGCTGCCAGGGCACTTAATACGCACAGCCAGGTCGGGCTTCGCTTGGCAAAAACCATTGGGAGCTGTTGTAAAAAAAGTGGCTGAAAGAATGGTTATAGAAAACAGAATGAATAAAGAGATTTTACACATTGATTGACTCCTGCACTTATACGTGCCGTTTCCGATTTTAATATTTTCCACAAATAGTATTATACAAGAATGAATATATATCTGTAAGATAAATTACATTTTCCCAAATGTAAGTGTCTCGCGGTTTTTGAAAATTAGCGCTTGTTGAATCCGAGGGGAGCCCTGAATCAAGTTCAGGATAAACTCCACAGAACGAGACTTAAGCTGGTACAAATTTACCGTAACCAGGATACACTTACTCAAAATAAAACCATATGGACATATTTTTATATCCCGGTAAGATTGATATGTAGAGTTGATGAAGGCTTTTGTATTTTTCCAATACACGTGAATCTGTTACTAATCCATCGTTATAAGGTCCGAAATTGAGCGATATTGATAAAAATAAAGATGTCCGGCTCAGAATACTGAATATCCCTTCTGGCGAAATTCTTAAACGGAAATCGGCAAAACATTTTCGCAGCCTTTCTCACAGCCTTCTCGATACTGCGAACAAGAACCTGTCACCATATCAATTCCTGCGGGGCATCACCGCCGAATTGTTGATTTTTTCTGAATGCGATTCGGTTGAACTCAGGTTGATATATCCTGATAGCATATTGAAATGCGAATCACGGCAAAGCGGCGGACCTTTTCATTTTGAGTTTTCTCCTTCATCAGCGGAGAAGGAAAAACCAGGATCAGACAACACCGCCCCTGAATCTTCCGGATTCGATCTTCTCATTAATGATATTCTGAACAACTCGACGGATAATTCCCAGCCGTATTTTACCGCATCGGGAAGCTTCTGGAGCGGAGACTCTCATAATCCTTTTTTATTTCAAAGGAATGACGATGACAGCAGCAAAAGATACGATCTTCGGAATTTGAAGGATTACCGGTCTCTTTTAGTAATTCCTTTATCATCCACAGGAAAAATAAAAGGTATCCTCTGCTTTAAAAGCGGGCGGCAATATTATTTTACACAGGAGGAAATCGCAGTTTATGAGGATGTCGCGCAATTTTTGACTATCGCGCTTGACAATCAAGAAGCCCAATATAATTTAAAAGAGAGAGTCAAAGAGCTTTCCTGCCTTTACGGATTGGCCAGGTTAGCACAAAAGCCAAACGCCTCGTTGGATGAACTGCTGCAAGGTGTCGCTTCGCTGTTGCCGCCGGCCTTTCAATATCCAAATATGGCAGCGGGCAGGATTACGATGGACGGTATTCATTATTCCACGCCGGAATTCAAAGAAGATGGACATATTTTATCCGCGGATATCATACTGGGGAATGATAAAAGGGGGACTGTAGCTGTATCATACGCGGAGGAAAAGACGACAGCGGTTGAGGGTCTTTTTTTGAAAGAAGAAACTGAATTGCTGAACACAGTCGCCGCTCAGATTGCCAGCATAGTGGAACAGCGTGAAGCCAGGGAGGAAAAGGTGAGGCTACAAGATCAACTGCGACATGCGGACAGACTTGCCACTATAGGACAACTGGCGGCTGGCGTCGCCCACGAAGTTAACGAACCCCTCAGCACAATTCTGGGTTTCGCCCAGCTTATTAAAAGAAATGCCGGGATGCCGGAACAATCTGTACAGGATAATGAAAGGATAATTAAAGCGGCGCTTCACGCTCGCGAAGTTGTCAGAAAGCTGGTCACCTTTGCGAAGCAAAAACCGCTGAAGATCGAGCTTGTGAACCTTAATACTATAGTTCAGGATGGATTATCTTTCCTGCAGTCGCGCTTGCGAAAAGGAGATATCGAACTTGTTCAGCTATTCAACGAGGATTTGCCGGAGATTATGGTCGATCCATCTCAAATGTATCAGGTGATCGTCAACCTGGTCGTAAATGCGCTCCAGGCAATGCCAAATGGAGGACGGATAACTATTAGCACCGGCAAAGAAGATGATTTCGTGTGGCTCATCGTTGAAGATACAGGTATCGGTATGAGCGAGGATGTGTTGCAAAAACTGTTCATCCCGTTTTTTACAACGAAAGATATCGGCGAGGGTACGGGTTTGGGATTGGCGGTGGTTCATGGTATCGTTACTTCACATAATGGAATAATCGATGTCACGAGCAAGACAGGAAAGGGATCCCGTTTCGAGGTCAAACTCCCCTTGCCGGACAAGGACTGACGCGGAGTATATCCTATGACTAATAGGCGCGAAAAAGAGACAATATTAATTGTTGATGATGCGCCGGAAACCCTCGAGCTTCTTGATAGAAATTTGGCATCCGAGGGTTACAAGGTTTTGAGTGCATCGAATGTCATGGATGCGATAAATCTCCTGAAATCCACTGAGATAGACCTGGTCATTTCGGATATAAAAATGCCTAAAGTTAGCGGCTTCGATCTTATAAGATTTATCCGTGAAAATCTTAAGAATACCGAGGTAATGGCGATGACGGGTTATGCCTCGGTAGAAGGGGCAGTGAAAGCGGTTAAAGCGGGAGCAGAGGAATACCTTTCCAAACCCTTCACCGATGAAGAGCTCTTCTCATCTGTCAGAAAAGCGATTGAAAAGCTGAATATAAGAAAATCGGGTCAAAAGGATGTCAGCGCTTCGCATAGACATCAGGGGATTGTGGGCGATTCGGATGAGATTATAAAGATTTTCACATCTATCGGGAAGGCGGCCTCAACGACCGCAACTGCGCTGATTATGGGGGAAAGCGGCACCGGCAAGGAGCTTGTTGCCCGCGGGATACATTACAGCAGCAGCCGAAGCGCAGCGCCTTTCATTCCAATAAACTGCGGCGGCATCCCCGAAACGCTTCTTGAGAGCGAGCTCTTCGGTTATGTGAAAGGGGCTTTCACGGGGGCAGTGGAAACACGGGCGGGTTTTTTCCAAACCGCGGACGGCGGCACTATTTTCTTAGACGAGATCAGCGAAACAAGTCTTGCGATGCAAGTTAAACTTCTTAGGGTTTTGCAGGATAAAGAAGTTTGTATGGTTGGAGCTAACAAAACCAGAATAGTGGATGTGCGGATAATTGCTGCGACGAACAAAGACCTCTTAAGTCTTATCAAAAAAGGATCTTTCAGGGAGGACCTCTTTTTCAGGATAAATGTGATAACTATTTATGTTCCACCGTTAAGAGATAGGGGCGATGACATTCTTCTCCTTGCCGGACATTTTCTAAGAAAATTTTCTAAAGAATACGGCCGTCCTGAAATAAAATTTACTGAAGACACCCTTCGCGCTCTTGGCAAATACAGTTGGCCAGGCAATGTTCGCGAGCTGGAAAACCTGGTTCAAAGGCTTATTGTGATGACTGAAAGTGATAGCATAGATATCCCAGACCTTCCTCCGTATATGCGATTTTCAATTTCATCATCTGCCGGGTTGAACCGGACACTTGCTGATGTGGAAGCGGAGCATATCCGAAACGTTTTAGCGAACCTGGCGGGCAACAAGTCCAGGGCGGCCGAGATTTTGGGAATAGACCGGAAGACTCTCAGAGAGAAGCTTAAAAAATATAATGTGAATCCGGATTAGCCCAATGCGGGGAATTTTACCCCGCTGGTTCATTTTTCCCCATTTTATTTGTGCTTATCTACTCGTTAATTGAAGGCATTTTATATCTGAAAATTGGCCTTTTAACCTATTGATAATAAATATCTTATATATCATTCTCTGATCAGTTTAACATTGAAAAAAACAACAAAATCTGAATATGGAACAAGTCTTGCTTTTACACATGGGGACTTATTTATGTCCTTTGCCTGCGTGAATGACAAAATAGTTCCAGAATTCCGTATAGAGGAAAAAACGAAATGAAAAGATCTCCCGGTTCGGGTTTGATACTCAAAAATGGCGAACCAGCGGTCAAGGAATCCGAAAGAATAGTGATGTTTTCAGAAAACAAGAAAATTTATATCCATAATTATCAAGCCAAGGGTCTTTGCGCTCATTGCGACAGCAGGGAGAATTGTTCGATTCCGAAGATTGACGGAGGTATCTGGCATTGCGAGGAATACAAATAAAAATTGCCGATTCCGAAATGATTTTATTTAATGAAAGCAGAGAAAAATGATAAACAGCAATTATTCAATAGACACAGAACGCGAGGAGGATTATTTGGCGAAACCAGTAACGGAAGAGAAGCTTACAGCTCAAAAAAATAGATTGTTTGAAATAGTTAGGACGCGCTTCAACGAAGCCGCCGACATAATAAATCTGGATCCGAAGATTCGAAAAATTCTTGAGAAACCGATAAATGAAGTGGTTGTCAATTTTCCCGTCAAGATGGATGACGGGGAAATTCGGATGTTCACCGGATACAGGGTTCAGCATAATGATGCTCTTGGTCCTTTCAAGGGTGGGATAAGATTTCATCAAGATGCAACTTTTGAGGAGATAAGAGCGCACGCTGTTTGGATGACCTTGAAAAGCGCGGTTGCGAATATCCATTTCGGTGGGGCAAAGGGCTGGCTAAATATAGATCCTATGGCTTTTTCTATCGGCGAGTTGGAACGTATTACACGGCGGTTGACCTATGCCTTAAGGAATAATATTGGGCCGGAATATGATATTCTCGCCCCCGATATAAATACGAATTCCCAGGTGATGGCATGGATCCAGGATACTTATTTATCTATGATGCCTCGTGAACAACGGAATGCCAACATCCACATCGTCACCGGCAAACCGCTTGAATCCGGCGGAAGCCAGGGACGTGAAAAGGCAACTGCCCAGGGAATCGTATATTGCATAGAACAATGGGCAGCCGATAATAATTTCAAGCTTGACGGCGCCGGCATCATTGTCCAGGGGTACGGCTGTGTGGGATCCTGGGTTTCGAGACTCTTGAAACTCCTCGGTGCAAGAATTGTCGCGGTTGAGGATATGACGGGGGCGATAAGGAATATAGAGGGATTAGATCCCGATGCACTGTATGATTGGGTAAAATCAAACCGGGGTGTCTCCGGATATCCGGATTCAACCCGTATTGATCACAAAACATTTATGTCCACAAAAGCTGATATATTCATCCCTGCCGCAGTGGAAAACCAGATTACGAGTGAGACAGCTCCGCTGCTCGATGTAAGGCTTGTCGCGGAAGGGGCGAACATGCCGACTGATCCTGGCGGCGATGCTGTTCTCCGCGACAGGGGGATCGCCTTAATACCTGATATTTTATGCAATTCGGGAGGCGTGATCGTCAGCTATTTCGAATGGCTGCAAAATAAAAGAAACGAATTTTGGGACATTCAAGAGGTTGACAGTAAGCTTCGCAAAAAAATAATAAGCGCTTATATTGATGTTCGCGATACGGCCAAAATGCACAAGGCGGATTGGCGGCTTTCGGCAATTATCGTGGCACTGACAAGAATCGAGAAAGCCTATAAGGACAAAGACATCCTCCCGTGATATCCGGAGAGCAAATAATTTTTTGCCGTCTTCCCTATACCCACTCCATAAGGCCTGTTCTTTTGAACGGGCCTTTTTTACTTTGTTGATTTAGGGCCGGGAATGGTATTAAAATCTACATTGGAGTGATGAAAATGCAAAAAAACGGATATAAAAATATAAGAGAGCTATCGGTGAAGCTTAAACCCCTCCGGGTTCAGAGCTTGGGAGAGGAGATCGCAAACAGCATTACTCATGGAATCGGGGTTGCATTCAGCATTACCGCTCTTGTTCTGCTTGTTGTGCTGGCGTCATTGTACGGAGACGCCTGGCGGATTGTCAGCTTTAGTATATATGGGGCGACGCTGATAATTTTATATCTCGCCTCAACACTTTATCATAGTCTCACAAATCCTAAGGCGAAGAACTTTTTCCACTATCTTGATCATTCGGCAATCTTCCTCCTGATAGCCGGCACTTATACGCCTGTAACACTTGTCGCGCTAAGAGAGACCGTCGGCTGGATACTGTTCGCTTTGATATGGACGCTCGCAATAGGGGGCATCGTATTTAAGGCTGTCGCGAAAGGGCGGTTCAGAATAATCTCGGTAATTATTTATCTTGTGATGGGATGGATCGTCGTAATTGCAATAAAACCAATTATCAGTACCGTTCCAACCGGTCTGTTGTCCTGGCTGATAATCGGCGGATTAAGCTATTCGCTCGGCATTATCTTTTATGCACTGAAAAAGATGCCGTTTCATCATATGGTTTGGCATCTCTTTGTGCTTTGCGGGAGCATTTCGCACTTTTTCGGCATTTTATTCTATCTTACCCGAAAATAATGCCGGTGATCATGTCCGTTGAATCAGACTCCGATCGCTGTCAGGAGCGATTGATAAACAACGGAATAGTTCCTGCAGCTTTAAGTATAAGCAAGATTAACAGGGTCTGAGCGACCCCAAAGAGCGGGATCAGGATTATATTTGTCGCTATTGCTCCGAGGAAAGCTCCCAGATGGTCCATACTATCTATTACCCCAGCGGTTTTTCCGGTTGTGAAACCGCCTTCGATCAGCACTTTATTGATCAGAGGGTACTGAACTCCGGTGCCGATTCCACAGAGAAGGATGAGAGCAATGAAAATAGCCTTGTCATCATAAAGCCCGGGTATCAGCAGGAGAAGTTCGAGAGTGATGATCCCAATGATCAGAAACTCACTTTTGATTAGCGCATTTGGCGCGTTCAGCTCAGGTTTCTCGATTAAAACCTGGCTTGTAAAATAACTGCCCAGGCTCAATCCGAACATAAAAAGTCCTACAAGAATACCGATGTCGCTATAAATATACCCGAAATGATTCTGATAAAGGAAGACTAATGTCAGCATCTCGGTGAGGCTCCATAAGCCGGTAGCGAACATAATGTAGAGGTAATTGGAAATATCGAATTTATTTTTCTTGTATGTGTGAAAGACGATCCAGGCAATCGCAAATGTTGTGATTATTGGTATCAATACCCGATGTCCATAAGTGTACAACCTTCGAAACATCCATCCGAGCTGTGAATCTGAATAGCTGTCCCAGAGGATCAGGTTAAGATAGTATGTTACAGGTTTTAAATCGGTATTTTCTTTAACTCCCTTCTGTTTTTGAAGCTGTTCGGTGACGAATCGGATTTTCTCGGCGGAGAGCATCTGAGTAAATTGATAAGGATTGAAGTAATCCAGGTGTATCCCCCTTTCCTTGTATCTTGATTTCAGTAATGAGGGACTCAAATTAATCTTTGCCTTATCTGTACCCGCAAAGAACACCGTTTCTTCTCCCGGAGCGAGGCGGACAATTGGAAAAACAATTTTAAGGCTTTTATATATGGAAGCGGCATATGTTGCGGTTATTTTCCCGGCGTGAACGGAGGAAGCGGTCGCTTTCAGCACAACCATCCCGTCTGAAGCAAGAATTTGCTTCAGGTCGCTGAAAAAATCCGTCGTGTAATAGCGGTTCAGAAGCGCCGTCTCAGGCTCCGGAATCGCATAGATAATAAGCTGGTACCTGATCGTTTTTTTTCCCATAATTGATTTAACGTATTCCCGGCCTTCCTGGAAATGCATCTTGACCCGGCCGTCAAATATTTTTTTTGAATATAAGCGGATTGAAGCGGGAAGCATGGGATCCATCGTAACATAATCCAGCTTTTTCACGGGATGCTTCATCACTTCATTTATGATTTGTGGCATACCTTCGCCGATAATCAACACCCTGTCGGGTTTGCGATGCGCGGACAGAGCCAGGTGGGCGTATGGCGCGACGAAGGAGGGATCGGGGAAGCTGCCTATATAGTTGCAGTTTAAATAAAGCTGGTATTCGTTTCGGCTCTCGGCAATGGCTATGTTCTGGTATTTGGAATCGGCATTGAACACCAGTTCGCTGCCGGTGTTTAATCCCTTCCATCTCCTTTTCCAGGTCTCCCTATCCATTTTAGCCGCCACTGGGCTAAGTATAGAATGCATCAGGATTGTGATGACCGCGGTCGCTGTGATGCCCCAAAACCATTTGCGGAGCCTCTGCCTGTCCAGAAGAATAAGCGCCAGCACAGGCAGAAGAAGGATAATACCTGTAAGAGCGATGATCCTGAATGGATTGTAATCACTGACGAGAATATAAGTAAACAACGCTCCCCCGAAGAGCGAGCCCAGCGATTCGATCAAATATACCCGGCCGATAATGACAGCCCCATCATAGCGTTTATCCCGGTAAACCCTGACAGACAAGGGGAAAAGAAATCCGATTATTGCGCCCAGCGGCGCGAGACAGATGCCGGCTGCAAGGATGGTTGTGCCGAGAGGGAAGATTTGTCCGGCTTCGATTGTAAAAATATATCTTATCGAACGGATGAAAACGATGTTTATCGGAAGCAATACAATATAAATAATTGCTATCGGGTAAAGAAAATTATAGGGCCGCGCAATGTTGTCTATCGTGGAAGACCCGATCAACGCTCCAATGCTGATTCCGGCCAGCCAAACACCCAGAATTATGCCTATTACCAGTTCGTTGCCGTGGAAGATTACCAGAAATTCCCTGATATTGAGAACCTGGGTGATCGTTGCAGAAGCTCCGAGCGTCAGGATGAATAAATTGCAGAAGAAAGCATATAATTTATAGTTCATACGCGAAAACTTTATTACAATAGAACTTATAATGCAATTATCAAAATTGCCGGTGATAAAGGGATCAAACGGTTCCAATCGAGCGGAGAGGAGGTCACTATCTGTATCTTACGCGCCGCTTCGTTTTGTAGAGATTATAGGCAAATTCCAGTGAAAGTCAGAAATATTATTTTGTATATTAATATAGATAATTGATAAATAGTAATATATAATATTGCGCGGAAAAAAAGCATCAGAAGAGGACACCGATGAGAAACTATGGATTACGATCAGCCACAGATTTACACGAGACCGTTCATCTGCTCGAATCGTGGAGAAATGAGCTTTTTGTTGTTAGAAAAAAGAGGCCGTGCAACGCTGGAGACGTTTTACCTGCTTTGCTCCCCCCGGACCCAAACCAAGCCGTTCGGGATGAAAAGCAGCAGATAACCCGATCGGTTTTGAAATTCATTACAGCCTATCAGCCCCGGATACCGGATTCTTTCCGTAAGAAAACGGAGAGGAAAATGATACAGGTGCTGGACAAGGCATTGTTTGATGGCAATGTATCGCTTAATGATCTGTATATCGCCGGTCTGAAGACAGAACTGAGATTAATCAAAGACGCAAGGCTGGCTCAAAGGATTCAAGTTCTGCTATTCTCTCTCGCTGTTCTCTCGCCCAGCGTCATTATTTCCTATCTATAAGCCTTTCAAACAAATACATGTTCCAATCGTAGTGCCGATGCTATCAAAAATAATAGGCAGGGTTTGAAACCCTGCCTGAAAGCATAACCAAATTTTATGTATAATCAGTCTTTCTTGCTTTCGTTTGAAGGTTTTTCAACCGTTTCCTTGACGATATCGTTGTAATGCCTGGTGAGACGGCTTTTCAGTCTTGCTGCGGTATTCTGCAGAATCGTTTTTTTATGAACCGATTTATCTATAAGCGAAAGAGTTTGGGGCAATGCCTTCTGGAGCTCTTCCTTGTTTTTTTGCTCAAGCAGGGAACGGAACTTCTTTATCCCGGTTCTCAGTTTGCCGCTATTACTTTTATTTATTAATCTTCTTTTCTCGTCGTGTCTGATCTTTTTGATCGCTGACTTCGTGTGCGCCATTTAATTCCTCCATTCAGCCTTGTCTTAATGGTGAAGCCGAATAATAGACAGATAGATTACTATTGTCAAGCAGAAATTATATCAAGATGGAAAAGGTTTATCGCGCGTCCGCCACACAGCGAAACCCGATGGCACCGTAGCCAGCACGAATATCGCTCGCCCGGACGAATCCCCTGTTCGTAAAGCGGGCGTTTTCGATCTCGCTCATTTTTTCCCAGCTCCCGCCACGAATGACATAGTGTCGGACTTTGTACCCTTGCTGGCTTTTCATATCGGCTTCCGATGATGTCCATTCCCGGACATTCCCCGCAAGGTCGTGAATTCCGATCGCATTAACGTCTCTTTTGCTTTCACCCACTTTAACCGGATAGCCGCTTGCAATGTTACCGCCCGAAGAATCCACATCATGGCCCCATGGAAAATAATTCCCTTCGCCAGTCCTTGCGGCAAATTCCCATTCCTCCTCGGTCGGCAGCCTCATCCCGTAATGCCTGCAATAATCCGACGCATCGTCGCGGGAAATCCCAACGACCGGAAAATCCTCCTCGCCGGACCGGAAGTGTCCTGCAGGCCAGAATTCGCTTGAGGGCGGTTGATGCCCCGTTTTTCGGATGAATTCCATATATTGACTATTGGTGACTTCATATTTTGAGATATGAAAACCATCTTTTTCGATTTTTCTCACGGGCGAATTCCTATCTTCGGGAAATTGATCCGTTCCGATAACCGCCGTTCCGCTCTCAACACCAACCATCTCCGGAGAGTCAGTGATGTCGGTTTGCGCAACCTCGTTCTTTGTTGTAAATGACGACTCTGCCTGATCATCGCCGCCTTGTATCAACAGCACGAGCAATAAGGCAATTACAAGAATAATAGCGGCTGCTATTGCCATGATTTTTACATTTTGAGGACCGCGTATAATTTCAGCTGGAATCGTTTGATCCGTATCCATATCCCGTTGCCCGGATTCCTGATATTTTTTATCTGGGGAATTGATATACATCCTTAATCACTCTCCTGCGGCTCAGACCTATACAGCCGGTTTTATCATCTCTTGGATCAATTACCTATTATAATCAATCACGGCGTTTATTCAATTTAAAAAATGATAATCCTTCAATAAAAGGATATTTCAAGACCGGGACATCATCATCCACAGCGGTTACTCTTGCTGATTATAGAGTATTATATTAATCTTATACGGCAATTCATTTTTTGCCTGGAGATAAAAAATGAAAAATATGAAAACTTACATCGTTTTGACGCTTTTGGGTTTTTTCTTCGCGCTTTGTATGTTCGCTCCGCTCTTCGCTGCAGAAGAACAAAAAACACATATCGGCAACTCACAAAAAGATAAAACCCTTGCGGATGCCGTCGTTTATTTAAAAGACGGCAACATCAAAGAAGCCGAACTGATCACTTCGAAAACAATATCTATCGAGAGCCTCACTGATCAAGAAAAAACAGCGCTTTTCAACGGTTTCTATGACGGCTTCGTCAAGCTTTCCAAGGTATTCAGACTCAACGAAGCGGCGCAGCTTTCGACGGAATGGGTTCGCCTTTATCCCCGTGAAAAAGCGGCCGTTTTGTATTATGCCTCCATATTATCGGAAAAAGGAAATAATATAGAAGCGAAGGACCGGTTCGATGCCGGATTCGGACTGGAGGAAAGGTATCTGAAGGTTGATAGCGCCCTTCTTAACAATTTTTATAACAATGCCGCCGGGAATTCCGCGGATAACGAGGATTGGAAAAAGAGCCTCGAATATATTTCAAAAATCGAGAAAGCCGATAAAAATTACTTCAACCTGGGATTGCTTAAATGCCGGGTATATTTTTACCTGGATAGATTCGAGGAAGGACTCCGGATCTGTGAAAATGTTTTTAAATCCAACCCCCGAAATGCAAGCGCCCTCGATTATGTGACCTATGCCGGCTATTACAGAAAAAACAAGAATTATGGCAAATCCCTCGAGATAACAATGGAATCGCTGAAAAAATTCCCTCTTGCCGACGGAATTGCGATGACAGTTGCAGCGGACCATATCAGGCTCGGGAATTACTACCAGGCTCTCATGCTTTGCATAAGAGAGGATATGATAGCCCTTAGTGATTATTATAATAACAAAAATATCCAGGAGCTGAAGCAGACCATCACCGACGCGATTGGAAACAAAAAGACTATCGAGGCTGAAAAAGCCGCGGAAGTATTCAATATATTGAAGCTTCTGAACGATAAAAAATATGAGGATGCCATCAAACTGATTGACGAACTGAATGAAAATACTTTAATCTACAGGGAGAGCCTGGAAATATTCCGGGGCGAGGCGTTGGAAGCGCTGGGCAAGTATAAAGAAGCGGAAGCTGTCTATAATTACATCCTCTCCCGCGACCCTACCCTTGTCATGACTTACTGCAAGCTCTTCGAATTATATATGAAAAAAATGAAGGAAAAAGACAAGGCGATGGAAGCCTATGCAAAAGCTCGGAAGATAAAGCCGGACCACTGGAGGGTACTGCAGATCGAGGAATGGCTCAAAAATCGAAAATGATCACACATACCTTTATCCAGAGATAAATCTGATGAACTCCAAACGCATTGCCGTTATCTCCGATTTCGACGGGACAATCACCGAATGCGACAGCCTGACTCTCCTGTTGAACCGCTACGGCCCGTCCGACTGGGAACGGTACGAAGACCTCTATGAAGCTGGCGGCATCAGTGGATCAGAGACGTTGGAAAAAGAGATGTCGCTTCTCAATCTGGGTATCGCTGATGCAGCCGAAATAGTCCTGAAGGAGATAGTAATCAGAGAGGATTTCCCTCGCTTCGCGAAATTCTGTAATGAAAGCGGAATCCCATTGACAATCGTCAGCTGTAACTTCCGGCAGCTGATCGGAGCCATTCTGGAGAAACATGGCCTCGAACACATCCCTTTCAGGAGCAATGAACTTGTCGAGGACGACGGCAGGATAATGATTAAATCCGGCTCGCACCCACACCCAGAATGCAGGGAATGCCATGAGTGCAAGGCTTTGACTGTGATAGAATTCCGGGAAAGCGGGTTTTTTACAATATATCTCGGCGACGGCCTCACAGACCGCTGCCCGGCATGGGAAGCGGATATGGTGTTCGCCCGCGGAAGGCTTAAAAGCAGTCTTGATAAAAACGAAATCGAGAATGGCAAGCTTGGCGGATTCAGGGATTTGATCGAACTTATCGGTAAAATGACACGCGGAGAAATCGGCATTCAATCCGCCCGGAAAAAAGATCAAAGGAAAAATAAGAAAAATCCCTTTGCGCAGTTTTAATTTAATGATTAACGCGGGTAATCACATCGGGAAAAAATCCAGATCAAATAATTTCCCAGTCAAAAGGAGAAACGGGTTTATGGTAAATCCCAGGCGTTTCTTAATGGCGATAGTAACCATTATATTCGTCACTTCCGGCTTTATTTCTCCCCAGGATACAGCAGTGGAAAAACTTATCGAAGCTGTCCTCAACAGTGATTTCGAAGCCGCAAGAGCTGCCATTGCCTCAGGGGCGGACGTGAACGGCATCTCCGCGGAAGGCATGTATCCCCTTCATTATGCGGTCAACAGTGAGATGCCCCGGATGGTACGCTTTTTGATAGAGAACAAAGCCGGTGTCAACGAGCGTGAAACGCAAGGCGGCTATAACTCGTTGCATCTGGTCTGCAGAAAAAATTTCAATATGGCAAAAAACCGGTTGGAGATTGCCGTAATACTTATTGCAGCCGGAGCGGATATAAACGCCGCTGACGATTCAGGCGCCACATCGCTTCATATGGCGGTGACCGGTGGTTTGGAAGAACTTTCCAGGCTGCTGATCGAGTATGGGGCTGACGTCAACGTCAGAACAGGCTATCATAAACTTGTTCCATTGCATCAGGCCTCATCAGGTGGACATTTAAGTATCATCAAATTGCTGCTGGAGAAAGGAGCGGATATTAACGCAACGAGCGCGGCAGGCTGGACACCGCTTCATGCCGCTAAAAACAAGGAAACGGCGGAGCTCCTTGTAAACAACGGCGCGGATGTGAATGCCGTCAGCGAAAAAGGGCTGACTCCCCTTTCCGAAGCTGTCTCTATGGGGAATACGGAGCTCGCGAAATATCTCGTCGAGAAAGGCGCGGATGCCAGCCACAAACTCACGAATACAAATCGTACACTCCTCCATTACGCTGGAAGCGCAGGTACCGCCGCGTACCTCCTGTCGCTCGGAATTGGGGTGGAAGCAAGAGACGCCTGGGGCTACACGCCATTGCATATGGCTGCCGAGGCGGGAAATATGGACGTCGCGGAATTCCTTATCAACAGGGGTGCGGATATAAACGCCAAAATAACATGGTTTATAAGGAATGATGACTATCCAATCGGGTCAACCCCATTGGACATCGTCCTAGACAACGATCCTCAATCGGAGCTGGCAAAATATCTCGAAGCGAAAGGCGCAAAGACGGGGCGCTACCTTCCAGGCAAGTTGTATTTCGAAGACCTTGGAAATGTCGAAATAGAGCTTTTCCAGGCAGTCCGGAACGGAAACCTGTCTGTAATCACGAAGCGAATTCGGTCCGGGGCGGATATAAATGCCAGAGACAACGCAGGTTGGACATCGCTGCACTGGGCGGCTTATTTCGGCAGGGAATGGACTATTAAGTTTCTGATAAAAAACGGAGCGCAGGTAAACGAGCCGAGCGCAAAATTTATCAGCAAAGAATATCCTGCAGGGCAAACACCTCTTGATGTCGCTGAAGCTGCCGGAAAGGATGAAACTGCAAAAATTCTGCGCTCTGGAGGCGGAAAAAAGGGAAGATAGCACGATATAGATAATAAAATTAAATCATATATCGAACAATCAACCATTTTTTAATTCTAACTAAATCGGCATTTCAGGAAAACCTTTATTGAATTAATTACCGATTTAAAAGTATAATAAATCCTAATAATTTAAAAGAGATATGCTAAAGCGGCAAAATAAACTCGACAAGCGGATATCAAGTAAACCGGAAGCGATGCTTCTGGCCCATTTCGCCCTCGTTATATTGATCGGCTGGGGGCTGCTAATGCTTCCCTGGTCAAGTATCCCCGGAAAAGTCACAACGCTGGACGCATTATTCACAAGCACGTCCGCAGTCTGTGTAACAGGACTAATCACCGTTGACACTGCAACTGTATATACGCGAACCGGACAATTTATAATCGTCTGCCTCATCCAGATCGGGGGTTTGGGGTTGATGACATTTTCGGCACTGATATTCCGTCTTGCGCGCCGAAGAATATCCTACAGCTCCCAGATCATTATAGAAGACACGTTTTTCCAAGACGGCATCGCTGTCCAATTCAAGACCCTCTTCAAACAAATCGTCCTCCTTACTGCGTTTTTCGAGACCGCAGGGGCACTCAGTCTTTTCATTTTCCTTCCAACACATGAACAAGGATTTCAGAGAGCCTTCAGCGCTGTCTTTCATTCGGTTTCCGCGTTCTGCAACGCCGGTTTTTCAACTTACACAGAAAACCTGGTATATGTCAGAAGCAGCCGTGTAGTCCTGACAACAATCATGCTCCTGATAATCTGCGGCGGTATCGGCTATTCCGTGCTCACCGAGACTTGGAACCGGACAACCAATAAAAAATACCGCCAGCTACGCGTCAACTGGTCCTTGCATTCCCGAGTGGTTATTAGAACCACTCTCCTGCTGATCTTCGGAGGCGTATTAGTTCTGTTTATACTTGGCTTCACTCAAGATGAAAATACATTAGGCGAAAATATATATGCATCATTTTTCCAATCGGTTACGGCGAGAACAGCGGGGTATAACACCGTAAATATCGGAGGTTTGGGCAACGCCTCTTTGTTGGTAATTATATTTCTGATGTTCATCGGCGGTTCACCGGGAGGCACCGCAGGCGGCATCAAAACTTCCACGGCGGCGGTCATCTACGCGGTTATAATATCCGGCATCAAGAAAAAGGAAAACGTCAGTATGCTGGAAAGGCGGATACCGCCGGAAGTCATTCAGAGAGCGGTCGTAGTGATCACTCTATCGGTCCTCTTAAACGTTCTCGGTGTGTTTATTTTAAGCATATCGGAAAGAGGCACGGGCACTTCGTTCATCCGGCTGCTTTTCGAACAGGTTTCCGCATTCGGCACGGTCGGATTATCCGCCAGTGTGACTCCTACGTTGAGTTCGCTCGGAAAAATCTGGATCATCCTTACAATGTATATCGGGCGAGTCGGACCATTGACCGTCGCCCTATGGTTCACTGAACCTGAGCGTGTTAAAATCAAATATCCTTATGAAAGAATTATGATCGGATAAGGTCCAAAGATGAAACAAGTATGCGTAATTGGTTTAGGGCGGTTTGGAAGCAATCTTGCGAAAGCCCTCGTGAAAGTTGATTGCGAAGTCCTGGCGATAGACAAGGACGAAAACAAGGTGGCGGAAATCAGAGACCTCGTCCATCATGCAGTTGTGGCCGATGTCCGCAGTTACAATGAACTTGAAAAGATAATCCGTCCCGATGTGGACGAAGCGATCATCTCTCTTGGCGGAAGCGTGGAAGCGAGCATACTTGCAGCCTTCCACCTGAAAAGAATCGGCGTCAGTTCCGTCAGGGCAAAAGTTTTCGACGACGATCATGCGCAAATATTAAAACTTATCGGAGTCAGCGAGACTATCTTCCCCGAACGCGACACCGCCGACAGACTCGCTTCGAAAATTGTGATGCCGAGCTTTATAGATTTTTTGCCGATATCCGGAGATTACGGCGTCGTGGAGCTTGCCGTCCCAGAGGATTTTATAGGTAAAACACTGCAGGAACTCGATCTGCGGCAGGATTATCATATTCTGATCATCGCAGTTAAGGACATTAAAAGCGATAACGTGAGCTTTTTACCCGGTGGTAGTTATAAAATTCTCAAAGGGACTGTTCTTATTATCGTCGGCCGAATTGACGACCTTAACAAGCTCACGAAGAAGCAACCGTAACTGACATCGCTTTTACCCGATATCCGGTTTAGAGGGGGTTTTAATGCAATGAACGGGTATTACTATCCTCTTATTGTCACATTTTCTGGCCTGTGTTATACTTAAAAGCAAGATCGGAATAACCTGTAATGGGCAATTATGAAGTTTTAATAAACCGGATGATAGACAGCTATCAGATAACCCAGCTTATGGGCTTCGGCGGTATGGGAGCGGTTTTTAAAGCTTATGATCACCAGTCTAAAAAATGGGTAGCTCTGAAAATTATTAATCCTCAACTGCTTACGCAGCCCGATCTGATCCAGCAGTTCAAGCTCGAAGCCGAAGCCGCGACGGGCCTCAACCATCACAATATCGCGCAGCTCTTCTACGTCGGCGCATATCAGAACGTCCCATACTACACAATGGAATTTATCGAAGGCAAATCCTTTGCGGAGATTCTCAAGGAAAAAGGCAGGATAGCTGGCACAAGCTGCCTGAATTACCTCTATCAAATCTGCGACGGCCTGGAATACTGCCAGTATAACGGCGTGATCCACCGCGATATCAAACCTGCGAATCTGATGATCTCGAAAGATGGTATCGTGAAGGTCGTTGATTTCGGCCTTGCAATGGTGCTGCAGGAGGGAAGCCGGTCCCAGGAGGCGGATCAAATCCTCGGCACGCCTAAATATATATCACCGGAAGCCGGCACGACGAAAATCCTGGATCACCGTTCGGATATTTATTCACTCGGGGCAACATTCTATCATATGTTGGCAGGAGAACCGCCTTTCAATGCTTCAACCCCGATGGAGCTTCTGCAAAAACATATAAACGAACCCTTGATCCCGCTGAACGAGAGAAATCCTTTCGTACCGGAGCTCGTCTCTGACATCATCTCAAAAATGCTCGAAAAGAATCCGAAGCAGCGGTACCAGTCGTATAAGGAAATCAGGGACGATATAGACAAGGCTAAAGCTGCGGGTTTGAAGAAGACCAAGGAAACGACGATAAGCTCGGTTGCCGTGAAGGAAGCTGCAAGAGCAAAAGGCAAATTCCCTGTCGCAATAATCTATATTAGCGCAGCGGTCATTCTCTTCATAGCCGCTATGTTGCTTTTCCTCAATTCATCCGCAACGAAGACGGGAAAAGAAAATAAAACCGAAACCGAGGGGGTTGATTTCGACGCGATCAAGAAACACCCAGGAGCAAGAGGTGGGGCAGGAATAACACAACCGTTTTCTCCTCCCATCGGTACCGGTACTTTTGGCGACGGCATACGGGGTATTTCCGAAGCGCACAAAGCCCAGGTGATCAGTCATATGAGGCAGATATATATCCTTGCTATGACATACTATAACGAAAGAGGCGTCCTGCCGGATTCAGTCGAAATGCTTTATCAAGAGATGAATGTGCCGGGTCTTCCAACAAGGGATTCCTGGGGCAACCAGTATCAACTGATCACCCAAGGCGGAGACGATATCAGTGTCATTTCTGCAGGACCGGATTCCAGCTACGGCACATCAGATGACATCGAGGTTAGAAACGGTGAATTGGTCGGAGGATATTAATAGAGCGATCAAAAAACAATTTCTTACGTATAAAACCAAGAAAGAATTAACTTTCAGGTGAATAATAGTGTATTATGACTGAGCGAAGAGAGGTGGATTGAAGATGAAATTCAAGAATTACAGGTTATTAACAATCATATTTATTCTTTCCGTTGGGATTGGTTTTTCAGCCGCCGGGCAGAACTCGAAAAAAGCGACGGAAGAAGAAAATTTCAACGACAGCCTTCGGGCTTATACCGAAGCCCTCGCGGTGATTGAAGAAAAATTCGCCGGTGAGATAAATTTTTCCGACCTTGTGGATCAATCCATCGAGAGAATGCTTCAAACCCTCGACGCTCACTCATCCTATGCCTCTCCGGAGGATTATCAGAGGATGATGGAAGATCACGCCGGTCATTTTTTCGGCATAGGGATCAGCATTTCGATCAGAAACCAGCGGGTCACTGTGATGAGCCCGATGGAAGACGGTCCTGCCTATAAACTCGGAATAAGGGCAGGCGACGTGATAGATAAAATTGACGGGATAAGCACTCAGGGTATGAACCTGAATGAAGCTGTATCGCATATCAGAGGCCCGGAAGGCGAACCGGTGCGGATAACCATACGCCGGCAGGGATCGCCGGAACCACAGGAATTCGTCGTAATTAGGGAAAAAATCACTGAAGATGCGGTGCCTTATGCATTTATGATCAACAACGATACCGGATACATTAAGATGATCCGCTTCTCGAACACGTCTGAAAACGAAATTCTTGAGGCTGTTGAAAAACTTAAAAAACAGAATATGAAGAAGCTCATTCTCGACCTGAGGGATAATCCGGGCGGCCTCCTCTCGCAGGCAATAAACGTATCGAACATTTTCATTCAAAACGGAACTATAGTGAGCATACGCGGCAGAGACAAGAAGGACGACATCAAATTTCCGGCGCGAAAAGCCGCTGCCGCCGCCAATATTCCGCTTGTGACGCTTATAAACGGCGGGAGCGCCTCGGCTTCTGAAATTGTCGCCGGAGCGATCCAGGATTACGACCGGGGATTGCTCATCGGGACGACCACTTTCGGCAAAGGTCTGGTGCAGAGCACATTTCCATTGAGAAACGGCGGAGCAATTTTTCTTACAACAGCAAGATATTACACTCCAAGCGGCAGGTTGATCCAGAGACAGTATTCCGGTTTTTGGGATTACTTCATAGACAGCAGGCGGGCAGGAGAGCAGGCGAGCCTTAATCAGGGGGAGAAATACTCTACAACACTCGGCCGCTCGGTGTACAGCGGTCAGGGGATCAGCCCTGATATAAAAATCGAAGACAATTTCAATCTCTTCATCGGCGGCATACTCCTCGAATCACATTTTTTCAACTTTGCGAGCGAATACATCGCCAGAAATCCTTACATATCAAAAAACCTGAGGATAGATGACAAAATCCTTGCGGAATTCAGGGATTACCTGAAGAGAAAAAACTTTAAGTTCGACGAAAAAGAATTTACGGATAACAAGGAAGTAATTCAATACTATCTCGCAAAGGACCTCTTCACTCAAAGATGGAACGACACGGAAGGGGTCATCCATTCCACCGCCTATGACAACCAGCTGCAGCAGGCGCTGAAGGCGTTCGACCAGACAGAGGATTTACTGAAAAAATCCTCCTCAAAGAAGGGAAAATAAGCAGCTCTGAATCACACTATAATGTACTCTGCCGCTGACGAAAGAAAGTATATATCCGATCCGGAATTGATAGATCTACTTTCTGAAGTCCTGCTTCCGTCCCAATATATAGGCCGTGAATTCGGGTCTATTATCAAAGAGCCCGCCGTTGATGACATCCGGGTGGCCCTTGCATTTCATGATACATATGAAATCGGGATGTCGTACCTCGGATTCAGAATACTCTATGCCATCCTGAATTCACAACCGGGGATATATGCTGAACGGGTGTTTGCTCCCTGGCCCGACATGGAAGCCAGCCTTAGAAAAAGCGGCTTTCCACTCTTTTCACTTGAAACGAGAACGCCGCTCGATAAATTCGATATCATAGGATTTACACTGCAATACGAACTCGGGTGCGCAAACATTCTCACAATCCTCGACCTTGCCAGCATTCCTCTGCGCTCCGAGGAAAGAAGCGACGCCCACCCTATGATAATCGCTGGCGGTCCAGTTGCCTTCAATCCCGAACCGTTCAGTCCTTTTTTTGACGCTTTTTTTATAGGCGATGCGGAAGAGGGTTTTACTGAAATAATCGAGAAATACCGGGAACTTAAAAATAAAGGGGCGGGCCGAGAAAAAACACTCGAATCTCTCGCTAGGATAAAGTCGGTCTATGTGCCGGCATTAACTATTACCAGACGGGATGAAATAAGCGGAATCCGGTACCGGCTCTCCACAGACGGATCGGAATTATCCATCGAGAGGCGCTCAATTCCGAATCTTGACCGCTATCCATTTCCAACGGAGATGGTTGTGCCTTTTGGAAAAGTCGTTCAAGACAAAGTATCCATCGAACTCAGCCGGGGCTGCGCAAGAGGATGCAGGTTTTGCCAAGCGGGTTATATCTACCTGCCATCCAGGAAACGAAATCCGAATCGGATCGCCGAAACCGTGGCTGAATCCATTAAAATCAACGGTTATGACGAGGTGTCTTTCACTGGTCTTACTCCAACCGATTATCCCGAACTCGAGCAGCTGATCGGGCTGATTTACCCTTCGCTGGAGAAGGAGAATGTCTCCCTCTCGCTCTCATCGATCAGAACCGAAAAAGTCCCGGATTATGTTCTGGACGTCATCTCCAGTCTGAGAAAGACAGGCTTTACGCTCGCCCCGGAAGCCGGAACGCAGCGAATGAGAAATGTGATTAATAAAAACCTGTCAGAGGAACAGATATTGGATTCCATCGGTAGAATCTACCAGGCCGGTTGGCGTCTGATAAAACTGTATTTCATGATCGGACTGCCAACGGAGACCGATGAGGACATCGCGGCAATCTCACTTCTCGCCGAGAACGCGCTTCAGACAGGCAGGGGATACAGAATCCGCCCTGAAATAAATCTCTCGATCTCGCCGTTCGTTCCGAAACCTCATACCCCTTTTCAATGGGAAAAAATGGATGGAATCGAGGAAATCCACCGCAAGATGAAGATTATCAAAAGGTCTCTGCGATCCCGCGGCATCGAATTTAAATATCACAAGCCGGAGCTCTCATTCCTCGAAGGGCTGATCACTCGCGGCGACACAGGTGTTGCGGATGTCATCGAACGGGCATGGAGGATGGGCGCGAGGTTCGACGGTTGGTCCGAATTCGATAATATGAAAGTATGGGGCAAGGCTATTGAGGAATCGGAGATTAAACCGGAAGTGTATCTAAACGGATTCCCTCCTGACTCGCATCTGCCCTGGGGACATATAAAAAGCGGAGTAAAGCCTGAATTTCTGATTCGGGAGCGTGATCGGGCGTATTCCGGACAGACCTCCCCAGGATGCGCAGGACCGGAGTGCCGGGTATGCGGCGTATGCCCAATTCCCAATAATGATCGGAACCGATCCGATGCCGTATCTCCGGATCTTGACCGCAATCCGATGCCATCCATTACTGTCCCGGACGCAGACAGCAAGAACACGGTTGAACCATCGAAAAACCACGCTTATCAAACGGTATTTTATGAAAAAACAGGCCTTTTTATGTACCTATCGCACTTTGATACCGTCCGAACACTCATTAGGGCATTGAAACGGGCGGGGCTTCGATTTGCTTATTCAAAGGGATTTCACCCCAAGCCGATCGTGGCTTTTCCGCCCCCGGTGCCGGTGGGAGTCGCCGGCGCCAACGAATTTTTCGACCTGACATCCGAAGACTGCTGCCTCTCGGATAAAATCATCAAGACTGCAAATGCCACCCTGCCAGAGGGTTTCAAACTGCTCCAATTTCAACGCAGAGAGACGCGGGAATCGCTGTCATCCCTGGTCAAAGGAGCATTTTTTAGCGTAAGATTTAAAGATGAACTTGCATTTGAGGACATAAACAAGTACAATGTTAAGTGGGAGGAATTGCTGAACGGGACGGAACCGATTCTCTACCGCGACGATAAAAAAGGGCATTCCAAAGAGAAAGATTTAAGATTGCTTATAAGTGATTTAAAGATAAACCTAAACGATAAGAAGATGACCTTTGTCATTAAATATCTTGAACAAGGGTCTATAAATCCAATAAGGTTTCTAAAGATTTTTTTCCGCGAGGTTGTGGATTTCACAACGATCCGCAGAGAAGCTTTTTTATTTGAATAGCCTTTAATCGCCGGCCATATTCCTCCCGACGAATGCGCGCTGGCAACAGCCGTATTATGATATTTTAAAATTTGAGCTTCGGTTGAGGTTATGGAAAAAGAATTAGTAATTAATGTTTGCGGCGACGAAACACGCGCTGCGTTGCTTGAGAATAATCAACTCGCGGAAATCTTCATCGAAAGAAATTCCCGCGTCGGAATGGTCGGAACCATATATAAAGGCAAGGTTAAAAAGATCCTGCCCGGAATGAATTCCGCCTTTGTGGATATCGGACTCGAAAAAGATTCATTCCTGTACGTCAATGATGTGGATCCGCGGTTCGAGAATGTTGATTTCATGGTTGATGACGTATTCGATGGGCCAAGCGGGCCAAACGGCAAAAAGCCCGAATGGAGCTACAGCCCCAAGAAAATTGACGATCTCCTTCAGTTGGGTCAGGAAATACTTGTCCAGATCGTGAGGGAACCGCTAGGCACAAAAGGAGCCAGGGTAACCACGCATCTTTCAATACCAGGAAGATTCCTTGTCCTGATGCCTACCGTCAGCCATATCGGTGTTTCGCGGAAAATAAGGTCATTCAATGAACGCAAAAGGTTGAAAACAGTCCTTTCCGATTTGAAATTGAACGGAATGGGTGCGATCATCCGCACTGCCGCCGATGGAAAAGACGCAAAGGATCTAAAAAAAGACGTCCACATGCTTCTAAGGCAGTGGAAAGCCATTAAGAAGACATCGGATAAAAACCAGTCACCCTATCTGGTTTATCAGGACGAAAACCTGACGATCCGTCTGCTGCGGGACCTGCTCGATGAAGACTTCAAGGCGCTGTATATAGATGACGATAAAGAACGCAAGCTATTAAAGAGCTTCCTGAGCGATTTCGATCCGGACAATAAAAAAATCCTCAAAGAATATGACGGCGAAGAGCCGATATTCGAACATTTCGGAATCGAGGAAAAGCTCCAAAGGCTATACAGAAACAAGGTTTGGCTCAAATCGGGCGGACACCTCGTGATCAACCAAACCGAAGCCCTCGTTGCGATTGATGTAAACACTGGGAAATTCGTCGGCAGCAGCAATCTCGAGGACACGATCTTCAAGCTGAACCTCGAAGCCATAGAGGAAGTTGTCCGGCAAATCCGCCTCCGCGATCTCGGAGGCATCTTGGTCATAGATTTTATAGATATGGAATCGAGGTCCAACCGCAAGAAAATAATCAACGCTTTTTTCCGGGAGATGCGTAAGGACCGCGGCTTGTATAAAATTCTTCCGATCAACGAATTCGGGCTTCTGCAGCTGACGCGCAAAAGATTGAAAAGCAGCCTGCTGAAAACCCTCAGCAGCCCCTGCCCCTATTGCGACGGTATGGGCTATATCAAGTCGCATCAGAGCATCTGCTATGAAATAATGCGTGAAATCATCAAGCTGAAACCGCATCTCGGCGGCAAACAGCTTCTTGTGAGGGCACATCCGGAAATTGTGGAGATGCTGCGGACCCAGGAACACCAGATAATAACCGGCCTCGAAAAAATGATGAGAAAGAAGATTCAACTGAAAGAGGATTCAGGGCTTCACCACGAGAATTTCGATATAATGAGCTTATAATATTCTATGGAATAAAAAATCAAACTGAACGTTTCGCAAATCGGATTATTATAAAACTTGTGCAGGGAAAATGACGTTAAAAGGGATGAAATGTTAAAAAAGATCATATACGCCGCCCTGATTCTCTCCGCAGGAATCGGTTCAGCCTACGCGAAGGTTAATTGGATATCGGAATATGACGCCGCTCTGAAGGCGGCAAAATCTTCAGGCAAGATGCTGCTCGTTCAGATATCTTCCGAGACATGCATATACTGCAGGAAGATGGACAATGAAGTCCTGAACACGGAAGCTATAGCAAAGCTATGCAATCAGGTCAAATGCGCTAAATTCGACAGCGTTCTAAATCCGGACGGCGTCCAGCTGACCCGTCAATTCAAGATACCGGGAACTCCAGCAACATTACTTCTGGATTCCGACGGGGGCTTCATTAGAATCCTGAACGGATATATCCCGCTTGAAAGATTTACAAAGGAAATAGACAATACACTTGTCAGAGTAAAAGAATTCGATAAAACCTTATCATTATTGAAAACCGATCCGAAAAACTTAGACGCCCTCGCCGCCGCGGGAAATGAATATTTCGAGCGCAGGCTGTATGAAAAGGCCGTTTTCTACACAAACGAGGTAATCAAGCTTGACCCCGAAAATGCAAAAAGCAAAACGGACGCAGCATATTTATTAAGGGCCGGCATATCGCTGTTCCAGTCGAACGACATACAATCCGGCTTGAAAGATCTTACGTTGATCCTTGATAAATGGCCCTCGTCCAGGAGCGCAAAAACCGCCCTGTATTTGAAGGGCCTCATTCTTATTCACAAGGGAGAAACGGAAGAGGGCAAACACCATCTTCAGAACTTCAAAGATAAATACCCCGAGGAGCAAGAAATGATCAGAAGAATTGATTCCATTTTGGCGCGACTGTGAGAGCTTCAAGAGATAATAATTCCCGAGTCACTTTTAAAGAAGACATTATTTCATCGTTTTTTTCCTTTTTTTATTAAAAGAATTTGAAAAAAGACAGGCTAAGATTAAAATGTCCTCGTACAGAGGAGATTATCATTGATGCTTGGAGAAACGGCTCTGTCAACCGAAAGTTATATGGATAAAGTGATTTCATCGGAGGAAATCCGCAAGCTGAAAGCGTCCGCCAACCGCGTAAGAATCAAGATCATCAAGATGCTCACAGAAGCCGGATCTGGCCATCCCGGGGGTTCGCTTTCAGTCACGGATATACTCGTCGCCCTGTATTTCCATATTATGAAATACGACCCATCCGACCCCTGCTGGAAGGGAAGAGACCGCCTTGTCCTTTCGAAAGGTCATTCCGTCCCTGCCCTCTATGCAGTTTTATCGGAAGTGGGGTATATCAAAGATGAAGACCTGCTAACAGTCAGGAAATGGGGTTCGAAGTTGCAAGGCCATCCGGACCGCCTCCTTACGCGCGGAATCGAGATGAGCACCGGCTCTCTCGGACAGGGTATGTCCATCGCGACCGGAATGGCAATCGGCGCCAAGATTGATAAAAGCGAAAGCCGGGTTTACGTTGTATGCTCCGACGGGGAGCATCAGTCCGGAATGACATGGGAAGCTGTGATGTCCGCCGCGAAACATAAATTGGATAACCTTACCGCGTTCATAGACAACAACGGTATGCAAATAGATGGGCCGACGGACCAGATAATGCCCGTGATGCCGCTCAGGGAAAAATATCTCGCCTTTAACTGGAACGTCATCGAGGCTGACGGCCACGATTTCAAATCCCTGGTCTGGGCGGCGACGCAGGCTCTGAACTATAAAGGCAAGCCGACCGTTGTCATCTGCGAAACCATCAAAGGCAAAGGCGTTTCTTTCATGGAAAACAAGGTCAACTGGCACGGCAAAGCGCCGAAACCTGAAGAGGCGGCGCTCGCACTGAAAGAATTGGAAGAGATGGAGAAAAAATAGAAGTGGACACCGCAAAGCTTGCAAGCACGAGAACCGCATACGGAGAAACTCTCCGAGAGCTCGGCGCCGAAAACCCTGATATAGTCGTTCTCGACGCAGACCTTTCTTCTTCCACGCAAACCTGCATTTTCGCAAAAGAATTCCCCGAAAGATTTTTTAATATCGGCATAGCCGAACAAAATCTTGTCGGCACTGCCGCCGGACTCGCGGCTTATGGCAAAATTCCGTTCATTTCGACCTTTGCCGTTTTCGCGACCGGCAGGGCATGGGAGCCTATCCGCCAATCCCTTTGTATTCCACGTCTGCCGGTAAAGATCGTAGCCACCCACGGCGGAGTGACGGTCGGCCCCGACGGCGGTTCGCACCAGATGACTGAGGATTTTTCTATAATGCGATCATTGCCGAATATGAGCGTTTTCTGCCCCGCGGATGCGAACGAAACAAGGGCTATGATCAGAGCGGTTGCGAATTACAACAACGGCCCCTGCTATATCAGACTCTCCAGGGTCAGTTTCCCGGAGATTTATGATTCCACCCACAAGTTCATTCCAGGCAAATCGGATCAGCTGGCTGACGGGAAAAACCTGGCAATTATAGCGGTGGGCTATATGGTTCATTCCGCCCTTGAAGCCGCCGCGAGGTTGAAAAACGATGGGATAAGCGCGAGGGTCATCAACATGTCCAGCCTGAAACCGCTGGATAACAACGCGATTCTTAAGGCAGCCGAAGATACCGGCGCGATTCTCACAGTCGAGGAACATCAAATCATAGGGGGGCTGGGTTCCGCCACGGCGCAGCTCCTGGCAGAAAATCTTCCCACTCCGATGAAGATTATGGGCGTGAAAGATATCTTCGGCCTTTCGGGTGAACCATTCGAACTCCTGAAGATGCATGGCCTGGACGCGGACCAAATAGTCAAAGAGGCGAAAGAGCTGCTCAAGAAAAAATAGAGCCGCCTTTCCCTGTAATTTTCGATTTCCGTTTTTAAAGATATGGAATACGAGCAGATTAAATCCACCGATAATATGATCCACATCAAATCCCTCGATATGGTTTACAGCAGGGGAAGCTACGCCCTCGCCGATATAACGCTGCAAATCCAAAAAGGAGAATTCATTTTTCTAACCGGCCCCAGCGGCGCTGGAAAAACCACTCTGCTAAAGCTGATCCTGCGCGAAGCGTATCCTACGTCCGGTGAAATCATCGTGAACGGCAAGAATGTCCCCAAGATACCCGATAACAAGATTCATCTTTACAGGCGGGAGATCGGGGCGATTTTTCAGGATTATAAGCTCCTCCAAAGAAAAACAGTCCTCGAAAACGTCAGCTTCGTGCTTAAGGTTCTCGGCAGATCCAGGCGCGAAAGAAACCGGAGGACGCTGGACCTGCTACGAAAGGTCGGAATTCAGCATAAGATCCATTCCTTCCCGCAATCGCTTTCGGGCGGCGAGCAGCAGAGGGTTTCCATCGCCCGCGCCCTTGTGAACAACCCTTCCCTTCTCCTCGCCGACGAACCCACAGGCAATCTCGACCCCGACCTGGCTGTGGAGATTATGAAGCTATTCCTGGATATTAATATGACAGGCACAACCGTGATCGTCGCCACGCACGACCGGGAGCTGATACACCGTTTCAGCAGGCGCGTTATCGCCCTTGACAGAGGAAGGATCGTTCCCTGGACCTACAAGGAAAGAATATTTTCATTCGGTTCCGGAAAGGAAAAGGACAAGTGATGAGATTTCTTTCCACTCTCTTTTATTATTTGAGCGAGGCCTTCGTCAACGTATGGTCCAATAAGATAATGAATATTCTTTCCATCGGAACCATAGCGATATCCCTTTTCATACTCGGTATCTTTCTTCTCGTTTCGACAAACCTGTCCGGCGTGATTAACGAATGGGGCGAAAAAGTGCAGGTTAATATCTACCTGAAAAATGACATCTCACAGAATAATTTTCTCTTCCTGCGCGACAGGATCGAATCGAGCCCCGAGGTGGAAAGCTACAGGTACATCTCCCAGCAGGACGCACTCAAGGAATTCCGCGAACTTTTCGGAAAATATGAAACTTTCTCGGACAAGCTGGAAGAGGATGTGTTTCCGGCGTCGTTCGAGATCAAGATTAAATCCGATTTCCGCACAACCGGAAAGATCGAGAAATTCACTGAGCGTTTCGCGAAAGTAACGGGAATTGAGGAAATACAGTACGACCGTGAATGGATAATGCGCCTTAACACGATAATAAACCTTATCAGGCTCCTGGCGGTTATGATAGGCGGTATCCTTGTCCTCGCCGCCATCTCCACGACATCCAACGTGATTAAAATGACCATCCTTTCGAGAAAAGACGAGATCGAGGTTATGAGGCTTGTCGGCGCTTCTAATTCATTCATAAAAGGTCCGTTCTTCTTCGAGGGCTTTATACAAGGACTGACGGCGGGGGGCATCGCGGTCGGCTTGCTGTATCTCCTGTTTAAGATGGCAAAATCCTACATCTCCACCTCCGCGGGACTGTTCTTCACCTACATTGATTTCAGTTTTCTCAACACGCCCGAAATAGCGCTGTTCATCATCGGAGGCACGCTGGTGGGAACTCTCGGCAGCCTTCTATCCCTCGGCAGATTCCTCAAAATATGATTAATCCCCAATTAAGATTCAAAACCAAGCTGAATAACCGCCGGCAATTGATGCGGAATAGCTATTCGATCATTATTTTGTTACCGGTTCCAGCCTCGATAAAGTTATCTCCGAAGGCTTCTTTGATTATTGCGATCGCCTTCTCGCCGGTGCAATGGCTTGCCGAACATTTCTTTACACTGAGAGACTTCATCTCCGAAACGATTCGTTCCACCTGTTCAACGGAATCGTTAAAAAGATGAAATCCGCCGAGCACGAGATATATTTCGCCGCCGGTTAATTCCTTTGCATTCTTGATGATGTCCACAATGCCCGGGTGCGCGCAGCCTGTAATAATAACAAATCCCTTGGAAGTATTTAAAATCAGAACTTGTTCCTTAATGCCCTGTCCGACAGGCCCGGTGAGAAGAACACCCTTGCAAAGAATGATCGGTTTTTCCACGATGCTGAACTTTGCCAGATCGTCTCTGAATTTTCCCAATACCTCTTTGGGCAGGGCTTCCGGGAGAAGTATTTCAACCGGCGACTTCTTTTCGAGCACTGCCGGCAGACCTCCGATGTGATCCGTATGATTGTGCGAAATGACCACAAGATCAATCCCAGAGAGATCAATTTTAAGCTTTTCTATGTTTTCCCTAAGGACTGAAGGCTGCATACCGGTATCGAATAGTATCGTTTTTTCCGGTCCTTCCACAAGGCAGGCAAAACCCCAGTCCGCTTTTGTCCCTTCCGTGAAAACATAGTTGTCATATAAAATCGTGATTTTAAGCCCTGCAACACTCTCTGTGTCAATTTTCTCGCCGGCGTGGATAACTAATAAAGCCTCTGAGAATAGAAACGCGGTAATAACGACGAAATAAAAGATCTTTGAAACATTGTTTTTTAAGTTATTAATCATTTAAAAACCTCACATTTTACTTTATTAAATCCTGGGTAAAGCCATTTTAACAAACAAGCTAAATCACTCAATGGCTTTGAAACTTATCCAGTATATACCACTTCGGCCGTTTTTCGGCAACAATTGCACGTCGCGGTAGTCATTGAAAGACCAATGTTTGTAATTTATGAATGAATTATTTAAAGATAGTAAGATGGAAAATCCTCATTGGAGAAACAACAAAGGTTTTAAAATCTTTGAAATAAATGCAGATTGTTCGTTTTATATAGACTCAATAGAAACTCAAAAGCGGTTTGAAGATGACAATTGTCCATTCTGATGGTTTGTTTGATAAACAATCCAGTAAACACCCACCTGATAAAATTATGAATAAACGGTAAAAAACCTGCATTGAAAAACGGGCGTTTGATAATATAATAGAGGCGATATCAGGAACATAATAATGACGAAAAAGATCGAGTTCAGGCATAACTACATCGCGGTCGAGGGTCCCATCGGAGTGGGGAAAAGCACGCTCGTAAACCTGCTCACAGAGAGGTCGGACGCCATCAAGGTAATGGAAGACGCTAAAAATCCATTTCTTGACGATTTCTACAACAATCAACCCGGCGCATCTTTCAAGACGCAAATCTTCTTCCTCCTTAACCGCTACCAGCAGCAGCTGGAGCTGCGGCAGAGGGACCTTTTCCAGAACCTCGTACTGAGCGATTATTTTTTCGTGAAGGATAAGATATTCGCGCATATCACGCTCGATGACAGCGAGCTGCGCATATACAAGAAGCTCTACGATCTCCTGATCACGGAGGTCATCATGCCGGATCTAGTGATCTATCTACAGGCCGATACGGAAGTGCTTATGAAACGAATCCGCAAGAGAAGCAGGGATTTGGAGAAAAGGATCAGCCACGAATATATCAACGAGGTGAACAAGGCATATAATTATTTTTTCTTTCACTATACGATGTCCCCGCTGCTGGTAATAGATACCAGCGAAATTGACATAGTGCGGGACGAAAACCAGTTGCGGGATCTGATAACCCAGATAAACAGCGTGGATAAGGGAACTGTTTATTATAAACCGCCGGCAGCGTAAAACGCGCCGGACGAAAAGTCGGTTCTTTAACTATATTTCACCCTATCCCGTCCGAGGGAAGGGAAGAAAGGCAAAAAATGAGCAATTACTCGAACGGCGGGAAGCGGAGGATGACTATCCCCGCTCTTATGCAAAAAAAGAAGAGCGGGCAAAAAATCGTGATGCTGACCGCCTACGATTATCCGCTCGGCAGGCTGCTCGAGCAATCGGAAGTGGATATTGTTCTTGTTGGCGACAGCCTCGCGAACGTCGTTTTGGGATACAGCGATACGCTGCCCGTTTCATTGGATGATATGCTCCACCACACCCGCGCCGTCACTCGCGCCGTAAAAAGCATCCCCGTGATAATTGATATGCCGTTCCTCTCTTATCAGGTGAGCATCGAAGAAGCAGTTAGAAACGCCGGCAGGTGCCTTAAAGAGGCTAAGGCCACGGGGGTAAAGGTCGAGGGCGCAGGTAAATTCCGTCTTCAGACAATCGAAAGGATGGTGGATGCGGGAATCCCCGTGATGGGTCATATCGGCCTTACACCGCAATCCATAAACATACTCGGAACATATTCGACGCAGGGAAAAACCGCTTCCGCCGCCCTGAAACTGATCAAAGACGCGGCGATGCTGGAGGATGCGGGCGCATTCTCGATCGTCCTTGAAAATATCCCATCGCAGGTGTCTAAGGAGATTTCAATCCGCCTGCAGATTCCCACAATCGGGATCGGAGCCGGTCCGGAATGCGACGGACAAGTACTCGTAACGTATGATCTGCTCGGATACACAGGAGGATATCACCCCTGGTTCGTCCGGAAATACGCAGACCTCGATTCCGTAATAGAATCCGCGGTGAAGAATTTTTGCGAGGATGTCAAAAAAGGAAATTTTCCTTCCGAAGCGGAGACCCGGAATCTGCCGGAAGGCGAAAAAACCGGGTTTTTGGATGCAATCGGAAAGCACGGCGACAAACAGGAATAATAGGCGAAAATTTACATAATTTTTCCAATTAAGCGGATCGGACGAGATGCAAATCATAAAAAAAGCGAATGATTTAAGGCTGGCCGTTTCAGATGCCCGCAAGAACGGCAAGACAATCGGTTTCGTTCCGACGATGGGCGCTCTCCATCGCGGGCACATCAGCCTTGTCAAGCGGTCCAAAGAGGAAACCGGATTCACGGTCGTTTCGATATTCGTCAATCCCTCGCAATTCGGGCCTAAGGAAGATTTCAACAAGTATCCCCGCGACATCGAAAAAGACGGCTCTCTTTTGGAAAAAGCTGGGGTGGACCTCCTCTTTTTCCCGGATGCGTCAGAAATATACCCTGAAGGTCTCAGCACATGGGTGGAGCCGGGCGAACCCGCAAAGATTCTCGAGGGAGAGCGAAGGCCGGGACATTTCCGCGGCGTCTGCACGGTCGTTCTGAAACTTTTCGAGATAGTGGGGCCGGATTTCGCGTTCTTCGGACAGAAGGACGCGCAACAGTTTGCAGTGCTCGACAGGATGGTCAAGGACTTCAATATGCCGGTCCGAATGATCGAATGCCCGATTGTGCGCGATCATGACGGTCTGGCCCTAAGTTCGAGGAATGCTTATTTAAATGAAACTGAACGCCGAGCCGCCGTGATATATCATAAATCTCTGCAAAACGCATTGGGATTGATCGAGAAAGGGGAGAGAAACGCGGAAGCGATAATTGAAAGCATAAAGCGTACGGTTGAGACCGAACCCTTGGCAAAGCTGGATTATGCCGAGATTGCGGACGCCGGGACGTTTAAAAAATCAACCGATCTGCACGGAACAACGTATATTTTAATCGCCGGCTTTATTGGAGCCACAAGGTTGATAGATAACATAAAAATTACCATTGATTGAACGTAACAGGAGAAAGAAAAGCAATGAAACACCATATACTAAAATCGAAGATTCACCGATGCCGGGTGACCGACAAGAATATAAGCTACGAAGGCAGCATCACAATTGACCGTGAACTTATGGACGCCGCTGGACTGCTGACTTATGAAATAGTGGACATTTTCGATATAAATAACGGAAGCCGTTTTTCGACATACGTCATCGAAGGGGAAAAAGGGAACGGTGAGATTGTGTTGAACGGCGCCGCCGCAAGACTTGTAGAGAAGAACGATCTTGTTATAATCGTCGCTTCCACAATTCTGGAAACGGAAGACGCAAAAACCTTTCAGCCGAAAATCGTGCTTGTAGATGAAAAGACGAACAGAATAAAAAATAAATAGATTTAAGGGACAACAATGGGCGACACGACAAGACAAATTATCGAAGAAATAGCGGAACTGAAGAAGAAGAGAAATGCCGTGATCCTTGCTCATAATTATCAGAGGATGGAGGTTCAGAAAATCGGCGATTTTGTCGGCGATTCTCTCGATCTCAGCCGAAAAGCCTCCAGGACAGATGCCGATATAATCGTTTTCTGCGGTGTATATTTCATGGCGGAGAGCGCTAAGATTCTCAGCCCGAAAAAAACCGTCCTGCTGCCGGAAGAATCCGCAGGCTGCATCCTTGCAGACAGCGCCGATCCCTGGCAACTGAAAAAACTGAAGAAAGCACATCCCGGCGCCGCTGTGGTTTCTTATATCAATTGTTATGCGGAGATCAAAGCGCTCTCCGATATATGCTGCACATCAGCCAACGCGCTGAAGGTTGTCGAATCGCTGCCACACGAAGAAATAATAATGCTTCCGGACAAAAACCTCGCATCCTGGATTCAGAAACAGACCAAAAAGAAAATAATCAAATGGGATGGCGTTTGCTGCGTCCATGACAGGATAAAGCCTGAGGAGGTCATTGGCGTCAAAAATGAACATCCGAACGCTGTAATAATAGCGCATCCCGAGTGCCGGGAAGCGGTTGTCGCCATTGCTGATTATGTTACAGGGACAACAGGTATGCTCAATCTTGCAGCTGAACTGAAGGAAAAGGAGATGATCATCATCACCGAGATCGGTCTCGTGGAAAGACTGCGGGAGCTGCATCCCGAGAAAATTTTCCATACGGTCAAGGGCGGGATGGTTTGTAAGGATATGAAGGTTACAACTCTGGAGTCGGTCAGAAATTCACTATTAAATCTAGAGCATCCGGTCGAAGTCGAAGAAGAAATCCGAGTTAAAGCCTTCGCGGCGCTCGACAGGATGCTGAATCTATAAAATCCGGATCGAACAATATTATGAAAAAAAATGAAGAAACAGCTGAGGCTGGAGCTTCAGGACGGATGATTGATAAAAAAAGGATCGTCTTCATCATCCTCGGCATTCTGTTCACGGCGCTTCCCTACCTCTACCCGACGGATTTTCTCTTCTTCCGTTTTCCGTTCTTCGTATTCATCGCTTTCGAGTTCGGCATCCTGGCAGGGTTGATAACGACATTGCCTGTAGCTGTAATAAATATATTTCTTACACCGCAATGGGAAAACCTGAATGCCGGCGAAACGGCGGTGATGTCCGCTGTAATTATATCAGGACCGATTGCTGCCTTGATTGCCGCAAAGATTAAAAAATATGAAAGGCTTCAAAAGAAGTTTATGCCGGTATTGGGACTCTTCATTCTATGGATCTCCTATGAGCTCTATCTTTGGATGCAGGGACAGGCTAATATTTTTAAAATACCGATAATCTGCACGATAGCCCTTGTGGCTTTTTTTTTATTCCGTTACCGGAAATATATAGATTATGTCCGGGCGTTCCTTTGGATTCTGATATTCTATTATTTCGCGTCGTTTCTCATCTATGCTCCGTTAGCGAGGTTTAACATTGACGCTTCACTTTTCTTCTCATCGCTCCTGTCGCTCTTCCCGGCGGATATACTCGCGGTCATCCTCGGCGGGGCATTGCTGCCCCAGTTGAAAGCGATGCTGGATACCATGAAAGAGGACAACATCGAGCGATGAATCATCAAAAAAAACCCGATTGGCTCAAGGTTCCGCCTCCCTGGGGCGAAAACTTCAGCAAGACGCGAAAAATCATCAGCGAGAATAATCTCGAAACCGTGTGTAAAAATGCGAACTGCCCAAACATTGGAGAATGTTTCGGCAGCGGAACCGCCACTTTTTTGATAATGGGCAACGTCTGCACGCGCAATTGCCGTTTCTGTAATATCGCGACAGGCAAACCGATTCCGCTTGACTCCAAGGAACCAAAAAAAATCGCGAGAGCCGTGCAGCTGCTGAAATTGTCTTATACGGTCGTCACTTCCGTTACAAGGGATGACCTATCGGACGGAGGCGCTGGACATTTCGCGCAGACTATTCGTAGTATTCGTGAGCTGAATCCCGACTGCAACATCGAGGTTCTTGTTCCGGATTTCAATGGAAATCTCGATTCCGTGAAAACCGTTCTGGATGCAAATCCAGACGTATTCAATCATAATGTGGAAACCGTTCCGAGACTTTACACTCAGATGCGTCCTTCCGCGGACTATAAGAGATCTCTCGGCATTTTATGGTATGCGGCATCTCTCCGGCCGGACATTCCGGTTAAATCAGGTTTAATGACGGGGGCTGGAGAAACCATTCCGGAGCTTCGTCAGGTTTTTGCTGATCTTAAGTCAGCCGGGGTCAGGATTCTTACGATAGGACAATATCTTCCACCCTCCCGGAACCATCACCCGCTGGATCGTTATTATTCGCCTGATGAGTTTGCCAGTCTTCGCGAAGCCGCCATGAATGAGGGCATTGAAAGAGTTATTTCATCTCCTCTCGCGAGAAGTTCATATCACGCCAAAGAAGTTAAATCCGGTCTGTGACAAAAACTCGGAGCCGGCCGAATATAAATGCTATAATAGACTATTTTATATATAATATATTTCTCTTGACGCTGCGCGAGAACAAGATATACTTCCGCGTGGCTTTCAGATAAAGAATATGTATAATCTCAATGATTATACTCAGGAGTTCACTGATAAGGAGGAATTATGACTAAAGGCATTTTGAAAATATCGTTGATTGCAGTCTCGATTGCAATTCTCATTGCCGCCGTCCCCGGAATGCAAAAGGCGAAGACGATAAAGATAATCAATGGAACGACCATCGAAGCGGATATCAACGGAAAAGTCGAAAAGGTGAAGCTTGCCGGCATCGGAATGATTAAAAAAACCGAGGGCAAGCAAACCATTGATTATGAAAATGAAACGAAGCTTTTCATACAAAAGCATCTCGGCGGAAAGAATATTATGCTCACCAGGGACAGCAAGCTTCCTGATAAAGATAAGAACGGCAACCTGCTCCGATATGTTTATTTCGGACGGAACAAGTTCTTCAACCAATTTATGATCAAACAGGGATATGCTCTCACCGATACAAGCGAGGGCTTCGATCTTATCGCGAAATTCAAGGAAACGGAAAAACTGGCAAAAGATTCCAAGACAGGGATTTGGGGTATTGTATTTGTAAAACAATCCGCAAGCGGGGATGTTACCGTTTACATCTCAAAGTCCGGAATCAAATATCACAAACAAAGTTGTCGCTCCGTGAAGAAGAGCTCAACGGTGATCAAACTGAAAGAGGCAAGGGTAAAAGGATACCTGCCTTGCAAGGTCTGCAAGCCCCCGGTCTAAACCGCGTTAATTCATTTGGCTGATTCGAAAGGAAAAAATTGGGGTCTTTGCAGAATCCTTATTCGATTATTCCATCTGTAGTTACTTGATCTTGCGGGCTTCGCAAAACCATTCCCCACTTGAAGGCGCTCTACCTTTTATGCGGGATGCTGAAATAAAGTGAACTGCCGAATCCCAACAGGGATTCCGCCGTCAGCCTTTGCGAAAATAATCGCATCATGAGCGTTGTCCAACATACTTCGGTAACGCTCTTCGGATTCGATAAGGGAATCCTGCATCTGTTCACGCTTGAGCTGTTTCCAATATCCGCCTATACCTTGATTGATAGAATTAATAATCCGCTGAAAATACATAAGAGTATAATCTTTAGTGAAATAATCGTTGACACCGAGATGGAACGCCTCGACTGCCATGCGTTCATTGCCCTGGCCGGTTAAAAAGATAAACGGGATTATTAGGGCTGATTTCTTTAACTTTTATCAGGAGATCGAGTCCATTCATTCCCGGAGCCATTTCATAATCGGAGATCAAGCAGTCATACTCTTTCTCGGTCAGAATATTCAAAGCATCTTCACTGAACTGCGCCCAATCAACCTTGATTTTCTTATCGTGTGATGTCAGATGATACTTGAAGATCGCAAGATCATCTTTGTTGTCATCCATGTGCAAAACACAGATGTCTTTAAGCTGCATAATGCACTTTTTTATAATCGTTTCAAACAAGCTCCCTGAAACAAATTATTTTTATGAAACTACCCTTTGGATAATCGTCGTTTTCCTGATTAGTAATTATGCTTGCCCCTCCGCCTTGAAAAAGGAAACTAAAAAAGATTACGGTTTTTACATTGATATCTAGCTGTGACATATGCGAGCAGCTACGTTCAAGTAAAAGATGTCTTATAAAATATTTTCTTATAGCCTATTGCGTTAATATTTTATATTATAATACGAGAAAAAAAGGAAGGAAATTCTATCACGCCGAAGTCTCGGACGACTCACCGGTCAAAACATAAAAGACAAAGGCCAATACTTTCAGATGAGAATAATCTGATTTTTCAGCCGCGTAATAATAGGAATATGTTGTCTTACAGATTAAGCAGCAACCGGTTTGGGGAATTATTCTGTATAACGCTTGAGCGTCCTGATAATGGCCGATTCACATACCTTGCAAAATGGTTTTGTCCCCTTCGAAAACATAATGCAATCCAGCATCGGACGATAAAGCCCCTTTGCGGAATATCCCGCCCCTTCGAAAGCCCCGACTACACCGACGAACTTGCTCCGGCTTAGATATGCATCCATAATGGCGGCATTCTCTTTTGAGAGTCTTTCGGATTCAGCATTGATTTTTTCAACCTGATCCGCCGGAGCGCCCTCCCTTTTCATCCTGGCAATCCTGTCATTGAGCTCTCCCCTGACCTTCTGGTATGCCGCATCCATTTTGTCATAATCTTCTTTTTCCCAGGGCGTGGGAATCGCGATACCATCAGAGCAATCATCTTTCCATTTCAGCGTGGCTGGATCGAGAAGAGCTGTGATATTCGGTTCTATAGGCTCTATCCCCAGGGGATAAAAATCATTGTATGCGGTCGTCGAGGTGTAATATTCATCCGCAAGGCCGACGAAGCAGTGTCCGAACTCATGGATGAAAACATATTCGCTCCACTGATTGTCACTGATAAATGTGCAGAAGAAATTGTAAATCCCGCCGCCTCCATACCGGGTCTGGTTGACCATTATCATAATTGAATCATACGGCGTATGAGCCGCGACGTCACGCAGCTCCTTGTTTGCTTCGGTGAGCAAATATCTTTCCGATCCAAGTGAATTGAAAGTTGCGTTCACGCTGGTGTTTCTGAAGATGCCGGCCGGAGGCTCATCGCAGCCCTGTTCTTCAGAAGGTTTCCATACACCATATATATTAAATTTATCCTTGTGGCTCTTGAATGGTTCATATTTAAAGAAAATTTCCGAGAATCTTTTAAAATCCTCAAGCAGCTTCTCTTCATCTGCTTTTGTATATCCTTCTGCAACAATCGCCACATCTACTTTGTTATGAGGATCTCCGTTTTTGACAAGATCAAATACATTTACGCCACCGAGGAGTTTCTCCTTAATTATACCAAAACCTTCGGGATCTATCTCAGCGCTGAACGCTACCGAGAGCTGATTGTTCCGGTCTCTGGTAAGGATACTGAATAAAACCTTTTTCTTCGGACATGGGATCAATGCCGACTCATAAAAGGTCCTTTTAACACCTTTTGCGGCATCGCCCGTCGTTTTATATTCTCCGCAATAACTGTCAAATCCTCTCGAATAAAGCAGCTTTCCATTTACTGGATCTTTAATATTTATGTAATAACGGCCGAGATTCAAATCATCCAAAAGATTTGTCCGGCTGCCAGCCCATATGCCCTGGATATATGTCTGATCAAGAGTGAAAATATCTGTCGCCGCATCAGCGATGTGACAATAATCAACGCGCATCGTTTTATCAACGAAATATTCGTCGAAATTTATGCTCTGCCCATTCAAGAAGACACTGAATATAATTGAAATGATGAACATGATTGTTAGCTTTTTCATATAATACTCCTTTTAAGACTATGAACGGATTATATACAGTATTCCGCGAATTTCAAAATATAAGTGCTCATGGAAGGTTTCGTGCTATCAGGATAAAACCGAATCAGTTATAGTTTGAAAAGCAAAGTGATCAGGATCGGGACCAACAAGGTCAGGGTCATACCGCTGAACACGGCATATAAAGCGAATTCCTTTCCGCTGAATTTTGTGATGACAGGCAGGGTCGTATCGGTCGCTGTCGCCCCGCCAGACATGATAGGCGCGACTTTCCCGCAATACTTTACGATCAGGGGCGTGAAAATCAACGTGAAGATTTCGCGGGCTATATTGGAGATCAACGCCGCAACTCCGAGCAGCTCCCCGCTCATACGGGTTATAAGGATGCTTGACAGCGAGTAGTAACCGAAACCGGAACCGACCGCCAGCGCCTCCTTCAAATTCACGCCGGGGATAAACGGATATAACGCAATGATGCCCGCATAAGTCCCCGCTACAACTCCTAAAGGGATCAACAGCATCCGCAAATCCGGTTTTCTTAGCATTTTTAGTGCCTTTTCGTTTGAACCGACGCCGATGCCGACGAAAAATATCAGGGCGTACAGAAAATAGATTGACAAGTCTTCATCAATCAAAATCCTCGGAAAGAATCCGAGAAGCCCTGCGGCAATGCCCAGCGAGAACGCCGCCAGTATTTTAACGCTGCTTTTCATTGTCTTCCCGGAAAAATTTTTTATATATGATCATCCCCGCGATGATACTGCCGGACAGGGCAGCCGCAGTGATAATAAGAACCATGATGCCCAGCCTGCCGATATTGTTCATTACTTTTTCGCTCGTCGCCGTGGAAAGGCCGAGGAAGAAAAGCAGTAAATATATCGCCCAGTCCAACAACCTCTCCGATGCCGCGATCAGGATTCGACAGTTTCTTATCAGATAACCGATCAGGACACCGGCAATTAAAAAAATGAAAACAGTCGTCATAATTTCCCCCTCGATGAAGGGATTAATACTTTCAGTTTTTATCAGGGCTTCATTTTTACCTGTGTTTCATCCTTGTAAGGAAGCGGACAATCTCAGGATAAAGCCAGGCAAGTGAAACGATCAACGCGAAGGCTCCGAACCATTCCAGGCTCTTCCGCGCCCCGCGGGCGATAGAATCTTCGATAAAATCCAGGTCGAGAATCAGGTTCATCGCCGCAAACACAATTATTAAAAAGGCTATCAGGATGCCGACGGGACCTGTTTCGTAAAGATATGTAACTTTTACTCCGAGCAGGGAGAGCAACCATGTCGAGAGGTTAGCAAGCAATATTCCAAGAACGGATAATATGACGATCGTCCTGAAGCTGTGCGTAACTCTTACGAAGCGGAACTTATAAACTAATGCCAGGATGATAAGAATTCCAATGGTGGAAGCTACCGCTTGTATCACGACACCGGAAAACTCCACTTCGAAAATCGCCGTGATGCTGCCCAGGATGAAACCCTCGAAGATGGCGTTGATCGGGCCTGTAATGTTGGCGGATTCCGGGTGATTGAATGTCCAAATGGAAGATCCCAGACAGAATACAATCCCCGCGATCAGGTAATATGCAAGGCTTTGAACACCCTGAGAGCTGTACACCCTCCATGTCCAGCCGCCCGCGGCAAGCAAAATTGCCGTTAGAATCAAAGTCTTATCGGCAATGCCGCCGAATGTCATTCTATTCGAAATCCCCTCGCCCTGGCTATCTACTTTAAAAATCGCTTCCTTCAGCATCGGATTAGAAGAACTCACCTGCTTTACCTCCTGTCCAAATTGAACTTGCCCGCTACCATTTTAATTTTTATTGCGCATAGTGTAAACAGGCAAAACGACGAAGTGCGTTGTAATGCCTAAAAGAGATATCGTGTTATGTCTGACTGCTATTCTTTTTCCATCTGAAGGGCAGCTTATGGACAGAAAAGGAAAGTATCCGATTTCCGCACCTGATGAAATGTAAAAGAAAAAAGAGTCAGTTCATTCAAGGCTTTGTCAACATTAACCGCCGTAATATCCGACGATTCCGAAAATGACAGCCGGCGAATATCTTCCCTTAATTTCTGAAGTTGGCGGAAATTAACCCCGGTCTATTTTATAATTACGCTGCTGACCGCCGCACTGAAGCATCTGAGTTTGTATTTTTTTTCAGATTCCCAACCGGCTGGCGCCGCGGCGCAGGAAAAGGAAAGATCAAGATAATTTATATCTTTCAGGCGAACGGGATCATCGAGGTTTATCCTGTACACAGAAAATTCGTTTGCCGTGTTGACGGAGAAGGATTTAAGAAACTGTTTATTCAAATGTAATGTCATTTCCTGAGATGGACAACCTTCAACATTCCTTGTTCTCAATTCTATAGATTTGATACTGTCGCGGAATTTATCGAATACAATTCTCGCTTCGCCTCCTTCCGCCAGGCGGTGCTTTATCCCTTCTTGCCGAATTCCGGTCCACCCATATGAAAGAAAAGCCGAGGCTCCTGTTTCACTCATATCTAATGTTCCGTTGAAGGAGCCGTTGAGTTCGAGATGTTTTTGTTCCGCAATCCACGCTACGGTTAGAGAAGCAGCCAACTTGTATCCATGATCATTGGGATGGGAATCAATATCACGATATGGCAATTGCTTCGAAGAGCGGTAGTTTGCATAGAAAATATCAAAGAGATCTATATATTGCATACCCCTTTCATCGAGCAGCCCGGCGAGGATTTGCTGTGTTGTCCTCGGAATATGAATTTTGGTATTGTGATAGTAAACCTGTTCGGTTGTGGGAAACAGCAGGAAGACGATCTCCACTTTATATTTTCGAGAAATCGCCTTAAATTCATCCATTATCTTTTCAACATTTTTCCATATCTCGTCATTCTTGTTGCATGATGCCGGCAAACGTCTCCTGAAACGCCTGTCCTCCCCTGGCGGATTTTTCGGCCCCTTTATCAGTTTTTCCCAACTGGGTGCAAATTTATAATAAAACTGCCTGAATAGGTATGAATTCCAGAGAAACCTTGACGGCGCCTTGAGTTCATAATTATATCCCTTCGAATCGAATACCGGGATCGGATTGAGGAGTCCGCTTGTTAAATATGACATAAAAAATCCTTCGAAATCGTTGATAATCGCCAATCCAACAACAATCACATCAGGCTTATATTTAAGGCCATACTTTTTCAAAACGGCAAGGTATTGGGTCATATTATAGCCGGGAACGCCGAAATTCAGGGTTTGGGTCTCTTTTATTCCTGGGATTTTGTAATTTTTCAGTTCTTTATTAATTAGAGAAGAGACTGTGAAATCTTCATGTGTATTGTAACCAAAAATGATGGAATCCCCCAGCAGAACGACTCTGAACAAACCTTTTTCCTTCTCAAATTCAATGTTACAAGGAATCCTGAATCCGTACTTATTTGTCAATGTCATGATTTTTTTAAAAAAATAATTGGGTTTCAGAACGAACGTGATATCCGGCGTAGGTTCTGAATGGAAATAGTTAATTACCCTTGGAGACTTCATCTTTGGTTTTCCATCCCAGAATAATCTTAATGATATTTCAGCTATAATTATAGTTAATAAAAGAACACCCATAAACGTTATAAATATAAATGCCGCTTTCTTCATATTGAATTGCCTAATTTTTAGTAAAACCCTATGTCAGATATTAACAAAATGAATTTTTCATTGGAAACAGTAAAATGTCAATACGGCTCATGAACGGTTATTCAGCATTGTGAAGTTTTTTCGATTCGCTATTCATTAACTTCAGTTATGCGGCTTAAACGTTTTGATTATTCTGATGAAAAATCAGGATTCCTTTGAAATCCTTTCTATGCCCCCCCTGTCTCATAACTCCTGACAAGCTATCTTCAGGAATTTTTATTAAATACCAGAAAGAATTGTCCCCCCTCGACACTCGAAAAGAATATAATATCCAGCTTCATAATTTGGGTTAATAGCCAGAAAAGGAAATATGCAATTCCTTTTCTTTTTACTTTTTCTTTCATCAATACTTTCGCGTTTTCAGCGCTTGATTGCCGAATCCTCCCTGCCATATTAATTTTTCTATCCCGGATCTTCCTGTTTGCGCGCCCTTCGGCAATTTTAACAAATAGATTTTCCACCCACCCCATTATTACAGGATTGTAATAAGCGCTGTCAGAGAGCATAAGACCGTTTTCCTCGGCAATTTCTATCAATTGCCTGCGTGTTTTGATCGCGTTTATATGGTCTTCCTTCGATTCCTTCTCGATTTTCATATCTATTTTGCCCCATTTCACAAAAAGCGCCGTGATCTTTTGCCTAAACCGGATGACCGGAGCAAGGGCGGAACTCTCCACCGAATTTGTATAAATAAAAAGACTTCCGTCCTTTTTCAAAATCCGCTGTGATGTTTTCAGAAATTTCCTGATGTCATCCAGCGCCATATGTTCCAGCACGTCGAGACATATGATATGGTCGAAAGCGCCGTCCGCGAACGGCATATAATGAAGGCAGCCCTGCACAAGGTCCGAGACTTCGGCGGTTTCCTTTGCGAAATACGGCTCCTGGTCAATGCCCACAAAACGCGCGTCGGATTTCTTATTCCAGAGTATATATCGCCCGGGACCGCACCCGCCGTCGAGGATATCATCACCCTTTTCGAAACGCATCAGCCGGCTTAAAACCCAGTTTTTTATACCACCGGATAAAAATGGCGGGCCCGGTGCCATCAGCCCTTTTCTGATTACGAACTCCTCATTCCCGTAAACCGAATTCTTCTGCGCCACACCCGGCGGGCGCATATCTATATAAGCATTGCCAGGTTTGAAATGAAATTTGTCCCCGCATGTCGGACACTGAAGATGGTCGGAATGCAGTACCAGCCGTTCGCCGGTCTTCGGGCATCGCAGCATACTCAACAATCTTTCGCTTATCATTCGTCTTCAATTCCTGAATTGTTCAATTCCTGTAATTCACCCAATGTAAAGGACTACTTGTTCCGTTTCTCCGTCTCGTTTTTATTATCCTTTATTTTATACAAATCATCTCTTTCCGTAAAAAATTTCCTGCCGATATGAACAATTTTTTCCGGCAGCACGATTACCGCAATCCTCGCGGAACGAATGATGTCCAGCCGCGAACGATCCATCATACCTGTGGCAAATTGAACGATCAGCTGCAGATTCCACAGGCAAAAGATACCGGCAATCAGAACTGCCGTTAATTTTTGCCGTTTCTCCCACAGAAACGAGAATAGAAATGCCAGACCGAAAGCGAAGACCATCGAGCAGCTTACGAACCGTCTCAAGCCGAAAGAGCCGGAAGCGTGCCAGCTTCCAACCGCTCCAGATACATAAACCTGCATCAAAAACGCCGCAATCAAGCTCAGACCGATAAAACGGTTTTTAACGGTGAAGAAAATCAGCCCCCCTGCCGCAAAAAAAATAACCGGTGTCCAGAAGAACAGGCCGTGACCGTAATTGAATAGAACCTCCCAGGAATACGGGCTGGTCCACATCATTTTTCTTGCCACGAGAGGTGAAGGGCCGTAATGACCATAAAGAACCTTGTATGCTATCAGCTGGGGTATAAAGACGAGAATACACGCGCCGATCGCAGCAGAAGTCCCGAGGATAGCCTTTTTTAAAGGAAAACGCTTTTTAGTGTGGATCGAATAATATAATTGCCCCGCCAGTTCGGCCGGCAGCAAAATTCCGAAGAAGATATCCTGCTCCCGCACGATTCCGGCCGTCCCGATCAGGAGACCCAGAACAACCCATCTGGAAATCTTAAAAGAACCCAGCGTTTTCGACCAGTACCAAATAAAAAGAGATACGATGAACATAGAGCAAGCATGGGACATCGGAGCCTGAACGTACATATAATACACCGCGGGCGTCGCCATCCAGACAGTAAGGGTTGAAATTAGCGGCACGGGCGGTTTGAAAAACCTTTTCAGTGTCAGATAAATGAAAATAAGCGCAAGAAAACCATATGTCATCGAGCCATAAGCGATCATCTGTATATAAGGCGCCGAAAAACCGTCAGTCCGGATATCTCCGCCTAGAAAATTCACAGCGTTGACATAGATATCCGCGGCGACAAACCAGGGCAGCCATAGCACGGAGCATCCAACCGGCGCAAAATTGTTCCGCAAACCCGTGGCGGTTTCAAGCTCCAGGAAAGTGTGATAGAAACCAGACTTTCTGTATTCCTCAGGCGCTTTTGAGGCAAAGGTTTGATAATCATTTCGAAAATCGAGATCGCCATCCTTATACAACGAACGCAGGTAAACGTAGTACTCGATCTCATCCGAACTATATATCCTCGGCGTAAGGAGTGGTAGAGAAAAAACAAAAACCAGGCAAAGGAAAAGCAGACTCTTGTCCGCTTTCGAATACAGTGATGAGAATTTTTTAAAATTCAAATTTCCCGCCTGCCACCGAGCGCCTTTGCCATCGTATTTTCATCGGCGAATTCGAGGTCTCCTCCAACAGGTATCCCCATACCGATTCTCGTCACTAGTACGCCCATCGGTTTTATAATTCCGGCAAGATAATGCGCAGTGGACTCTCCTTCGACCGTAGGGTTCGTTGCGATGATTACCTCGCGGATTTTAGACTCTTTCAGCCTTTCAAGGAGTTCCCTCACCTTGAGGTCTCCGGGCGTTATTCCATCAATCGGTGAAAGGTGGCCATGCAATATATGATACTGCCCCTGGTAAAGCCCTGTCTTCTCGATGGAAATGATATCGTACGGGTTCTCCACGACGCAGAGAACCGTTCCGTCGCGCCTTGAATCGCCGCATATCTTGCACGGCTCGACGTCGGTGATATTCCAGCAAACGGAGCAGTAAAAAACCTTTTCCTTTAATTCCCTGATCGCTTCGGACAGTTCTTTTAAATAAGAATCGTCCGCTTTTAAAAGATATGTCACAAGCCTCTGCCCGCTCTTTGTGCCAATCCCCGGCAGCCTTCTGAGCAGGCTCAGAAGCTTTTCAATTGTTGCTGAATGTTGATACATAACAATGTGAAAATGAACAACCTACATTCCCGGCAATTTCAGCCCCATGGCTCCAGCCATTCCGCCTATTCGTTTTTGGACTTCCTCGTCCACGCGATGTGAAGCCTCGTTAACGGCGGCGACAATCAGATCCTGAAGCATCTCGATATCCGCCGGGTTCACAATCTCCGGTTCGAGTCGCAGCGAGACAAGTTCTTTCGTTCCATTGACGACGGCTGTGACCATCCCACCCCCTGATGCCGCCTCCATTTTGATCTCGGCCACTTCAGATTGCAGCTTTTCCTGCATCTGCTGGGCCTGCTGCATCATTTTTCTGATATCCATAAATCCTCCTGATTATCCTGAATCGGAATCCTTGTAAGGCTTGATTATAATATCGCTCACATCCACCTTGAAAGTGTCTATTAGTTTTTGAACGACCGGTTCCTCGGTCAGCTTCTCGATACTCTGGTTTTTCTTCATCTCGGCAGGTTCCGGTATCTCCACGGCTGCCTTTTCAAGGTCTTCCGGGATATATTCTTCTATCAAATACACAGCCTTCTCACCCAAAAACTCCCTGCACGAATCCAGAAGCACCTTTTCAATCTCTTTGTCATCATCGAAGAGCTTCCTGATGGACGCGCTGATTTTATGCGAGAGGAACAGGATCAGGTTGCCGTCTCTGATCTCGGTCTTTGCCCGTCCGATCTTTGCGGAGAGTATCCTCCGCTTTTTGAAACAATCTTCCAGTATTTTTTCCCCGATTTTTTCATTCTCATTGCGACCTTCCCCCGATACGACAGATCCGGAATATGACGCCATATCCTTTTCATTCATCATCGTATACGGTGTAATACTGGTTATCTTCGGTTTCTTTCCGGCCTCTTCGTTTCGTCGATTGGTATGTCCGGCAGGGGAATAATGATTCTCGTTGCCGTTCCCGATAGAAGGCAGGTCTCTCCTGGCAGCTTCGAGTATCCGGCTGACAGCGATGATATCCTCGGCTTCGGAGGATTTTACTAGAGCGGTCTCCAGGATAAAACGCCCGTAGTTGCTGTATTTCATCCTGTTCTCGGCATCGGCTAAAATGTCGAATATGAGGACAAGCTGCTGTTCAGTGAACAAATCCGAAAGAGGCATTGCGCGCTCGGCGTCTTCGACGCTTAACGATGTAATAGGCCCAAGCTTTTCCCTGCTTATTTTTAGCAATAAAAGGTTTCTGATTCTTTCAATCAGCTCGCGTATTATTATCCCCAAATCATAACCGCCGTCAAAACTTTCGGCGGTCAACACTATGAGATCGGCGGAATTCTTATGTCCCATCGCTTCAATAAATTTGTCCAGCAGTTCCCCTCTGACTACGCCCAGGACGCTTTCGACGTTTTCATCGCTTATTTTCTTGCCGCTGAAGGCTATCACCTGGTCCAGCAGGCTCTGAGCATCTCGGACACTGCCGGATGCCTGGCGGGAGATAAGCCGGAGAGCCCTGTCGCTGATGGAGATGCCCTCGCAGGCACAAATCTTCTTCAGATTTTCCCCGATTATGCCCTGCGGGACATTCGGGAAGTGAAAATGCTGCGTCCGGCTGCGGATCGTATGAGGCACTTTCATATATTCGGTCGTTGCCAGTATAAAAATAACATGTCTCGGAGGTTCTTCGAGGGTCTTCAGGAGCGCGTTGAAGGCGTGGTTGCTAAGCATATGGACTTCATCAATGATATAAACCTTGAACCTGTCCCTCGCAGGGGCGTATTGAACGTTCTCGATTATCTGCTGCGTCTCTTCGACCCGCCGGTTGCTCGCCCCGTCTATCTCGATCACGTCGAGTGAAGTCCCGTTCAGGATGTCCGTGCAGGAATCGCACTTGTTACAAGGAGTGGAGGACGTACCTTCGGCACAATTCAGCGCCCGCGCCAATATCCTTGCGACCGTTGTCTTTCCGATGCCGCGTGTTCCGCTGAAAAGGTATGCGTGGCTTAGGCGGTCCTCGTCCAGGGCATTCTTGAGAGTCTTTACTACCGTATCCTGGCCAACCACCTGGTCGAAATCCACTGGGCGGTATTTTCTTGCGATTACCAGATAAGACACTGAACTGATCCTCCTTCAGCAATATACCCGATGAAACGTTCTAATTCAATCGAGTTTCATGACACATCGTACAACAATAAAAATTACTGAAAGACTGGATGAGGAAAAGATGTAGTATTATTATTATTAAAGAAAAAGGAGAAACTATGCGTCTGGGCGCTCATATGTCTATAGCCGGCGGCGTTGATAATGCTTTCATGGACGGCAAAAAGGTAGGGTGCGATACGATTCAGATTTTCACAAAGAGCTCGAATCAGTGGAGGGCGCGGCCGCTTGGGGATGAAGAAATCGAAAGGTTTAAGAAAAATCAAATTGGAACCGGTATTTCGCCAGTCATAGCACATGATTCGTACCTTATCAACCTCTGCTCGCCCGACAGGGAAAAGCAGAAGATGTCCGTCGAATCTTTCGCGGTGGAACTTTCACGTTGCCGGACGCTCGGCATCCCATTTCTTGTTATGCATCCAGGTTCGCATCTTGGAGAGGGGGAAGAATGGGGTATGAAAACCATCGCAGAAAACCTTGCTCGTTTATTGGTGGAAGACAAAAGCGATGGCGGCGCCATGGTATTACTGGAGACTACCGCCGGACAGGGCAGCAACCTTGGTTACAGGTTCGAACAGCTGCGCTTTATTATGGATCTTGTCGCCTTCAATGAGAGGATCGGCGTCTGCCTCGATACAGCGCATATTTTTGCCGCCGGATATGACATCAAAGCTCCGGGAGGGTTCGACAAGGTTCTGGATGAATTCGATCGGGTCATCGACATTAAGAGCCTGAAGGCTGTTCATCTGAACGATTCCAAAAAAGCTTGCGGGAGCCGGGTTGACAGGCATGAACTGATCGGAAAGGGAGAGATAGGCATCGAGCCGTTTCGATATTTGATGAACAAGAGGGAACTCGCCTCCGTTCCGATGATACTTGAAACACCGAAAGATAAAGATTACACGGAGGATATCGAGAACCTCGCCCTGCTGAGAAGCCTGATCGAATAGTGTCCGGAAAAGCAGCCGCAAAGCGGCAAACATCATCCGGCCAGCTAATACTGCCTGTCCTTGTCAACGATATTCAATAAAGCTTCTCCTTTGATATACTTTTTGTAGTTTTCCACGAATTCTTCCGCCACAAGTTCTACATCGCTAACGCCTGCGATATGCGGTGTGATAGTAATTCGCGGATGATCCCAGAGCGGTGATTCAGCAGAGAGCGGTTCCCGTTCGAAGACGTCGAGCACAGCCCTGCGTATCAGCCCTTTGTCCAGTGCCTCGATTAAATCCTTTTCAACGACGACAGCTCCGCGCGCTATGTTGCATAGCAATGCGCCCTTCTTCATTTTCCCGATCCTTCTGATGTCAATCATCCCCTTCGTATCAGACGTAAGCGGCACGGCGATAATGAGGTAATCCGCCGACGCTAGCGCTGCATCAATTTCCATGATAGGAAAAATCCGGTCGAATGAATTAACCGCGTGCCCGCTACGGTTCACACCGATCACTTCAATCTTAAAAAATTTCAAAGATCTGGCAATCTCTCTCCCAATCGAACCGGTTCCGATCACAACGGCGATTTTCCTGCCGATGTCGGAGAATGGTTCCCATGCCCAGTTCTTCGCTGCCTGGTTGGAGCGATACTTTTCGAATCCGATGTTATCTCCAATCACGACGCTCGCGGTATATTGCGCCATAAGCCGCGGCAGATTGGCAACCGATCTGGTCAGTATGATGTTTTTTATTATTTCTTCTTCCTTGAAAAACGGATCCACCCCCGCCCCAAGGGACTGAATCCATTTGAGAGAAGTCATTTTCCGCAGCAGCTCGGGCTTGATAAACCATGCGAGGAGGATAGAAACCTCCGACGGTTCGACAGGTATCTCTTTACTGCCATATGCAACGCAAAGCTCGATATCAGGTAGTTTTCTCTTAATCGCCTCCTTATAGCGGTCGGCTGCGCTGGAGAAAATCAAAATCTTACCGGCTGAACTCATTTTAGCTCCTATTCATCAGTTCATTTTTTTCTCGAGTATAACTGCATTTTACAACGATACAGACCTGCAATGAATCCCTAATATAAAGCCGGAGGAAAAATATTAAATAAATACCAGCAGAAATCCCAACGGATTGCTTTAAGAATCTCCGAAATATATATTTTGGGTTTACTCATTCAGGACGCTGTTATACAATTAGTGATTGATGAGTAGATAATAGTGAACAGGAGGAATTTTAATGCTCAAGATAATGCGTGAAAACGTTCAATCCAAATTCATTAAAGGTTTGTTATGGGCGGTTATTTTTTCATTCGTTGCCGGTGTTTTCCTAATCTGGGGAAAAGGTAGCAGCACGCTCGAAGATGATCCCAATACAATCGCCGAGGTTGCGGGAATCACACTGGATAGATATACGTTCGAACAGAGATTCAAGGTCGCCGCTAAAGACGTAACTGACAAGCAACAGAGGATGCAGATCGTCCAGGAGGTTATCTATGGCTTTATCCGCGAGGAGCTCTGGCTGAAAGAAGCCGATGAACTCGGAATTTCTGTATCTTCGAAGGAGCTTTTCGATTTTATAATGAACTACAGGGACAACGCAGGCAGATATGTTTTCCGCAATGACAAAGACATATTCGTGGGTGATGCCATTTATTCTCAAATCATTAATGGGCAGGGAATCTCCGTCGGTGCTTTCGAATCGGATATTAAAAGAAGGCTGATGCTCGGCAAGCTCCAGCACCTTCTCCTGTCTGGGCTCGAGGTAACGGATCAGGAAGCCCTCGACTACTATCGGACAAAAAACGAATCCGCTAAGATTAAAGCAGGATTGTTCAACATCGAGAACTTCATAGACAAGATCATAGCGCAAAGAGCGGATCTCGAAAAATTCTATAACGACAACAAAGAGAAGTTCAGAAGACCTGTGATGAACAAGTATGATGTAGTACGCGTTCCGATCTCCATCTACACTGCCAAAGTAAAAATTGATAGCAAAGAGACAAGAAGATACTTCGACAGCCATATTGAAAGCTATTTTGTCAAAGAACAGCGCCAAGCGAGACACATTCTGTTCCGGATCAAGGAAGGCACGGATAAAGCAGTAGAGGAAGCCGCACTGAAGAATGCTCAGAAAGCGTTGGAGATGGCTCAAAAGGGCGATAACTTCGCGGTACTTGCATCCAGATTTTCGGAAGATGAAGCGACAGCCGTTGACGGCGGACTTCTTCCCTATGCGCTTCCCGGAACGATGGATAAAGCCTTCGATGAGGCGCTTTTCATAATGAAAACAGATGAAATCAAGGGTCCAGTCAAGACCACATTTGGCTACCATATTCTCAAACTCGTGGGCATAAAGCCGTCAGGATATAAAGATTATATGGAAGTGAAAGATCAGGTTGGCGACAGCCTCAGGCGCGCGAAAGCGGAAGATTTAAGAGACGCGGCCCTCGACGATATCGAAGACAAGCTGAACGACGGCGACAATTGGGAAAAGACAGCGCGAGAGCTCGGCATCGCCTATAGCACGACAACCTACATCGCCCCCGGAGCGATACCGCCGGGCGTTCCTTTCAGTGAAGAACTCTTCAAGATTACGCAGGAGATGGAAACCGGCGACGTGACGAAACCGATCAAGAGCGCTGATGATGTTTTATTCCTCAAACTCAGCGATCAACGCGAAAGCCAGATCCCGCCGATGGACGAGGTGATCAAAGATGTCGAAAACAGATACAAGGAAGAGCAGGTTCAGGCATTACTGAAAAAGGTTTCAGACGAGACCCTTGCTAAAATAAAAGCCGGAGCGAGCTTTGATGAAACCGTAATCGCAGCGGGAGGAAAAGTGGAAAACCCCAAGACTTTCACGAAATTAGACTCTATCGAAAACATAGGCCGCCTGCCGGAGTTGATCTACAACATATTCAAATCATCCGCCGGTGAAACGGCCGGTCCGGTCGAGTATTACAACGGCTATCTGATCTATCAGGTACTGGAAAAAACCAGCTATGACTTCGCGCAGTTTATGCAGAACACGGATAAAATCAAACAGGAACTTCTCGCCGAGAAAGAAAAACTGGCATTGAGCTCGAACCTCGAACTGATCAGTAAAAGCGAGAAAATCCAGATCAATTCGAAGTTGATCGAAGGACTGGTGAAGTAAACCAGAAAATAACTTACCGAACATCATAATTCATAAGACCTGCAAACCGCAGGTCTTTTTATTATTTGAGCGTTTTATAAAACTTGGTGATGGTTATTTTTTAGACAAAAGAGTTTTCAAGCTAATTCAGCGTTTCTATTGGATTTTAAAGCTTTTTTGAGAGCTGCATTGCCAGGCAGCTTTGTGCTTTCTTCTTTTCGTTGGTTTGCTCCCGTTTTCGTCCACGCTCCTTGCCTTGTGATGGATTCGGAATGGACCAGGGGGCTGTCGGCGACAACACCGGTTTTCACAATCAGATTCTTTCTCTCCAACTGCCTGATGACCAGATCCATCGGGATCACATCCAGACTACATTCCCCAAGATGCTGACAGAAGCGATGGATCGCTCTGTTAACCTGAACACCATTATTATTGGATAACCTTGTATCTTTGTAATTCCCGCTTTTTATAGTAGCATTACTGACTGTTGAGGATTTGTCGGATGAAGATTCGCAAGCTTTTCAGAAAGGTTCCACGAGCGATAATAAGCCGGTTGTTGCGTTACCGGATGCTCGGTTCTTTGAAGCTCGAGAAAGACGGGATTGATGAATCCGGCCTTGAGGCGAAGATGCCGGAATTGAACGCGGCGGCGGAAGAATATTTCCTCGCGCAGAAGGACAACTTCAAAGAGGAGATGAAGAAACCATTTCTCGTGGATGAAAGCGCTTCGAGGATGCTCGTGAAGCTCGGTTGGATCTTTTCCGAACTTGAGTTCTGCAAGAACCTCACCGCGCTCGATTTCGGATGCGGCCTGGGATGGCTGGCGCATTACCTGAACAGGTTGGGCTTCAATACCGTCGGGTTGGATGTTTCCAGGACAGCGCTTGACTATGCGAACAGCCAGTTCGACAAACACGAATTTTATAATCCTCTTCATAACTATCATTTTTTGCATTACGACGGCCATACTTTTCCGATGAGCGATTGCTCCGTTCATTACATAATTTCATTCGACGCCTTTCATCACGTCCCGAACCAGGCAAAGATTTTAAAAGAAATGCATAGGGTGCTTGCCCCAGGCGGCAAGCTCATCCTGTCCGAGCCTGGAACCGGCCATTCCCTGAGCGAGCAGACAAAAGAGGAAGTCAGAAAATATAATGTCCTCGAACGCGACACCAACATTCTCGATTTCGAAGAAAAGGCGCTTGCGGCCGGCTTCGGAGAGATATTTTTAAAGCCTTTCTTCTACGATATCGAATGGAAACTTCCCCGAAAAGACTATCACCATTTCTTCAACGGCTACGTCAACGTGGAGCTCATTCACTCCATCCGCAACACGATGATCGTGAACCCCTTGATCGTTTGCGAGAAGGCGGGGGATTTCGAGAAATCCAGGTATCATAAGGCAAGCATCAAGGCGGATCAGAAGAATTTTCATCTGAAACCGGGACAAAAATTCGATATAAAAGTCAGCCTCGAAAACACTGGACAGCTTACATTCCAGACGAGGCAGCACCCGCGCGGAGGGTTCGTGACGGTCGCTTGCCGCCTCTTTAAAGGACAACAGATGCTTCAGGAAGATTTCGGCGGCCGTATTCTGCTGAGCCGCGATCTGCTGCCCGGCGAAAAGATTGAATTGGAGATCACGCGGACCGCGCCCGCCGAACCGGGAGAATATACCATCAGAATCGAACCGGTTTACGAATGCTTCTACTGGTTCTCGGAAAAAGATACCGTCCCCGCGGAAATCCGCCTATCCGTAAAAAATTAATATTCATTTGATTTCCTATCATTTTGCAGGAATAAAAGCTTCTAAAACTTGATATTGAATATAGAATTCATTTTAACGGATGAACTTATGAAAAGCATTGGGTTCAATTTTCTCAATCTCACAAAGTATGAAGAAATGACCATCTCGCCGCAGCAGCTGGGACAGCCGAACCTTCCTCTCGAATTGGAATATAACTCGATGCTTCTTTACTTTTCCACCATCGGGAAAAAATATAAAAAAACTTATACTCTGTGGTTTTTAACATTAAAGTTACTTTAAATAATTGCAATGGAGTTATATAATCAACAAAATTTCCACAGGAACAAAGGGATATATTACTTTAATAGTAATGAAAAACTTAAATGGCTCAAGATAAGAGATTTGGCATAACACCGGGATCTATATCGGAAATCCCCGTTTTATATCGTTTGTTAAAAACCAGAATAAATCTTGTTGTTATAATTGCAGCGCTGATCATTTTTTCGATACCTGCCTTTTCCGTTGAAAACAATATATCTTCTCTTCAGGAATCATCCAATATTGAAGATAAAAAGACGGAACTTCCCGGTAATCCTTCCCTGGCGGATTATATTTCTTATGCCGTCCAAAATAGTCCGGTCTTGAAATCAGCTTATGAAAGCTGGCAGGCAAAAATCGAAAAATCCCGACAGGCGGGAACGATGCCCGAACCGGTGTTGTCTTATATGTTGCCTCTGCAGGAAATGACCTCGGAACCGGTTTACGAGAGACAGAAAATTTCAATTACTCAGATGTTCCCCTGGTTCGGGAAGCTGTCTCTGCAGGAACAGGCCTCTTTGTTCGACGCTGATGCCGAAAAAAATGCCTATGATATGGCTGAAAGGGAGCTGATCTTCAGGGTCGTCAAGGCATACTATGAATATTATTACTTAGGCAGGACAATCGAAAGCACCGCCCGCAATCTTCATCTGCTGATTTATCTGGAAGAAGTTACAAGAACGCGCTATTCCGCAGCTCAGGCAGAGTATAACGATCTCCTTAAGTTGCAGGTGGAGATTGAAAAGCTGAAAAACGAAATGATTAATCTGAATGATCAAATTCCTGTCTATTCCGCGCGTCTTTCCGCCGAGATAGGGCTGAAACCCGGGGATGCTTTCCTTTTGCCCGAAAAAATTGATAACCGTGATGTGATTATAAGCCTGGAGGCGGTTGATGGTCTCCTCGTCAATACTAATCCATCCATTAAGATGCTGGATGCGATGATAGAGGCCTCTAAGGCGATGGAAGCTCTCGCCGGAAGGGAGTTTTTCCCGGATGTGATGATCGGTTTCGAGTACCGCGATATGGAATCGCGCGTCGAACCGAATTTGAATGAAAATATGGATTCTATAATGTTTATGTTCTCGGTCAGCCTTCCGATAAAGTTTGGGAAATATTCTTCGATGGCAGCGGAAGCCGGATTTACGCGGACATCCCTTGAAAAGCAGAGAGCAGATCTGATAAATCAACTGACAGTCTCTTTCAGGCAGGCTCTGTTTATGTTTAAAGAAGCAGGGAGGCGGGCGGTGCTCTATGAGGAAAACCTGATCCCCAAGGGGCGTGAATCCGTAAATGCCTCGATGGAGGCTTTTATCGGAGGCAGGTCAGCACTGATGGAGTTTATAGATTCAGAAAGAATGCTTTTGGAATTCGAGGTTCAGATGGAGAGAGCAAAGGCGGACAGGGAGATCGCCGCGGCCGAGATGGAAATGCTTGCCGGGAAGAAGATCTTCGTTGATGCGCGAAATCCTGCAATTCCGGAAAAAACGAAATGACGATAATTTTCAACAATCGGGGACTGTAAAACAATAATGAAAAATATTAAAGATTATTTTAAAAACCATAAACCTGCAGGATATACAGCTGTAATCCTCGCTTCTGTGTTGATTGGGTGGGGACTCAGAGGATGCGGCGGAGAAAATAATAAGACGCCTCTTGAAAGCACACACAATGACGAGATTTCAAGAGAAAATGTCGAGATATGGACATGCTCCATGCATCCCCAGATCCGCCTTCCGCATCCAGGGAAATGCCCAATCTGCGGAATGGACCTCATACCCGCCGATTCGGGAAGAGAAAGCGGCTTGAGCGGCAGTCAAATCCATCTTACTGGCAGCGCCGTCAAACTGGCCGATATCGAAACGGTTCCAGTCGAAAGAAAAAGAGTCGCAGCGGAGATCCGCCTCACCGGGAGGGTGGCATACGACGAGACGCGCGTCCGGTCAATTACATCGAGGGTTTCCGGCAGGATTGATAAAATGTTCGTTGATTTTGCCGGCATCAACGTCAAAAAAGGTGCAAAGCTTGTGCTGATTTATAGTCCGGAACTCTTGTCCGCTCAGAAAGAGCTGCAGGGGGCTTACAAATTGATGAGGGACGTCGAAAAAACGAGTGACTCTTCCTTATATGAAATCGCGGTCAAAACATATGAATCCGCAAAAGCAAAACTGCTTCTTTTCGGTATAACGCAGCAGCAGATAGATGACATTCTTAAGAGCGATAATATATCAGAGCATACTGTCATATATTCTCCGTTGGACGGAATTGTCCTCGAAAAAAAGGCGCATGAAGGAGAATATGTCGAAGCGGGTGCCGAGATTTACAAGTTGGCGGAACTGTCGCGGGTTTGGGTACTGCTGGACGCATACGAATCCGACATCGAATTTCTGCGCCTTGGGCTTGCCGTTCGTTTCCAGGCAGAATCTTATCCCGGAAGGAATTTCATTGGTACTGTCGCCTTTGTCGATCCGGTTATGGACAATAAAACGCGGACGGTCGGAGTCCGGGTGAACGCCCCAAATCCCGGCTATGCCCTTAAACCGGGTATGTTCGTAAGGTCTATTCTCGAAGCGGAGATGGACTCTGATGAAAGAACTGTAGAGACTTCATCTCTTATTATGTGGACTTGCCCGATGGATCCTCAAATTATCAGGGATTCACCGGGAAAATGTCCGATCTGCGGGATGGATCTTGTGAAGAAAATGGTTCCCAGCGGCGCGAAACCGAAAGCAGCTTCACGGCCGCCCCTTGTGATCCCGGCGACGGCTCCCCTGATAACTGGAAAAAGAGCGGTGGTCTATGTAAAGATGGATGGGGATAGCGCGGTATTCGAGGGACGCGAGATCGAGCTGGGGCCGAGAGCCGGGGATTATTACATTGTGAAATCCGGTCTGATGGAGGGAGAGCTCGTCGTCGTGAAAGGCAATTTCAAGATTGACAGCGCCCTTCAGATCAAGGCGAGACGCAGTATGATGAGCCCGGAAGGGAAAGCTCCTGTTGCCCATCACCATTGAGCAAAATAATCCCGGGTGAAAACAAATGACCGAGCTTTATCCGATTTTATGATGAAAATATGAATAATAATGACAGTATGGTTCCCAAAAATCTGATAGACCGGATTATCAAATTCAGTCTTGAAAACCGGCTTGTGATAATTCTTTGCCTCCTCTTGATCATATGCTGGGGCGTTCTGGTGGCGCCCTTCGATTGGAAGCTTCCGGGTCTCAAGCGGAATCCGGTGCCTGTGGATGCCATCCCCGACATAAGCGAAAACCAGCAGATCGTTTTCACGGATTGGATGGGGCGTTCGCCGCAGGACGTGGAGGATCAGATTACGTATCCTCTTACTGTCTCTCTGATGGGTATTCCCGGCGTCAGGACGATCCGAAGCAACTCGATGTTCGGCTTTTCGATTATATATATCATCTTCAAGGATGATGTTGATTTCTATTGGGCGCGTTCGAGGCTGCTTGAGAAGCTGAACAGCTTGCAATCGGGCATTCTGCCGGAGAATGCCAAGCCCGTTCTCGGCCCCGACGCCACTCCGCTCGGACAGATTTTCTGGTACACGCTGGAAGGAAGGGATTCGCGCGGGAATGCCGCGGGAGGTTGGGATTTGCAGGAACTTCGGACCATCCAGGACTGGTATGTCCGCTATCAGCTGCTATCGGCGGAGGGGGTCAGCGAGGTCGCTTCTATCGGCGGTTTTGTGAAGGAGTACCAAGTGGATGCGGACCCGGACGCTATGCGGGCCGCTGATGTAAGTTTGCAGGATGTGGTCAATGCCGCGAGGATGGCTAACCTCGACGTTGGAGCCAAGACCATCGAGGTAAACGGCGTTGAATATATGATCCGCGGAAGAGGTTTTATAAAGTCGATAGGCGATCTTGAAAACTCAGTCGTCAAGGTCAGCGCCGGTGTGCCGATTTATATAAAAAATGTCGCGAAGGTTTCGCTGGGACCGGCATTCAGAACCGGAGCGCTGGACAAAGGCGGCGCCGAGGCTGTAGGAGGTGTTGTCGTCGCCCGTTTCGGAGAAAACCCGTTAGAGGCGATAGGCAACGTAAAGAAAAAGATTGCGGAGATAAGCGCTTCTCTGCCTCGTAAAACTCTTCCCGACGGAACTCAAAGCAAGGTTACCATCATTCCTTTCTATGACAGGACGGGGTTGATATATGAAACCCTCGAAACATTATATTCCGCCCTGAGCGAGGAAATATTAGTCACCGTAATCGTCATACTTCTGATGCTGTTCCATTTCAGCAGCGCCGCGCTGGTCTCCAGCATGCTTCCGCTTTCCGTCCTTGCCACTTTTACGATGATGAAAACGTTCAACGTGGATGCGAACGTCGTTTCCCTTGCCGGGATAGCTATCGCCATCGGCGAGGTGGCTGATATGGGGATCGTCCTGAATGAAAATATCATCAGGCATTTTGAGAAGGCTAAACCTGACGAATCCCCCATTGGCATTATCTATAAAGCTTCGACCGAGGTCGGCGGGGCGGTCATCACAGCCATCCTGACAACCATCGTCAGCTTTCTGCCGGTTTTCGCGATGACTGGGCCCGAAGGGAAGCTTTTCAAACCGCTTGCTTATACGAAGACGTTTGCCCTCATTGCATCGCTCGTTTTAACAGTTACAGTCGTCCCGTCGCTTAATACATTTATCTTCGCGAAAAGACGGCCAAAAAGAAATCCCCCGGTTTCGTTGAACGCCCTTGTCATCATCGCCGGAGCGGCGGTTGCAATCCTGATCGCGTGGTGGGCGGGTATCGTCATCATCGCAATCGGCTGCTATCGTTTTGCCGAACACAAAATCCCTCCCGCCGTAAAGCGAAAGATGCCGGTCATCTCGATTGCACTGGCATTCATAATCATCATTATTATCCTCGCATCCAGGTGGATGCTCCTCGGCGCCGAAAAAGGGTTCATTCCGAATACCTTTTTCGTCTTCGTTTTGATGGGTGGGATTATAGGCCTGCTCGAACTGTTCAGGCTGAAATATGAAACGATACTGGGCTGGGCGCTTAAAAACAAAAGGCGGTTTCTTGCGATTCCGATTACCATCGTCTTCCTGGGACTTCTCATCTGGCAGGGTTTTGACAATCTCTTCGGCTGGCTGCCGGAAAAAGTGAAGGCGTCCATGCCTGTCTCGTTCATCGCCCATAAATTCCCGGGGTTAGGCAGGGAATTCATGCCGCCTCTTGACGAGGGGTCGTTCCTCTTTATGCCGACGGCGATGCCCCACGCTTCCATCGGGGAGATGCTGGATATCCTGCAGAAGCAGGATATGGCGATCAGCTCTTTGCCGGAGGTGGAGTCATCCGCCGGCAAGATCGGAAGGGTCGAAAGCGCCCTGGACCCGGCGCCGATCTCGATGATGGAGACGGTCATAAATTACAAATCGAAATATATCCTCGATGAAAAAGGGGAGAGAAGGCTTTTTAAATATAAAGAAGATGAACGGGATTATTTCAGGTCGCCGGACGGAAAGCTTCTCCCCGCACCCGATGGGGAACCGTATTTCGTCCGGGGAAAGTACATAAGGGATAAAAATGGCAGCCTCATTCCCGACAGCGGAGGGACGCCATTCAGGCTCTGGAGGCCGCCGCTCGATGCGGAGCTCAATCCGGGAAGGAATGCCTGGGGCGGAATCGAAAAGCCCGACGATATCTGGGAGCAGATTATAACAGCCGCGCAGGTTCCCGGAACCACATCCGCGCCGAAGCTCCAGCCGATAAACGCCCGGATCGTGATGCTTCAAAGCGGGATGCGCGCGCCGATGGGGATAAAGATCAAGGGGCCCGATCTCGATGCTATCGAGAAGACCGGGTTCGATCTCGAAAGGCTCCTGAAACAGGTCCCATCCGTCAACGCTTCAGCCGTGATAGCGGACCGCATAGTCGGCAAGCCGTATCTCGAGATCGAGATAGACCGGAAGGCCGCCGCGCGCTACGGCGTGATGATCGGGGAGGTGCAGGATATTATCGAAATCGCCGTCGGCGGAAAAACAGTGACGACGACCGTCGAGGGCAGGGAGAGGTACTCGGTGCGCGTCAGATATATGCGCGAGCTCCGGGACAACATCGAATCGCTCGGCAGGATACTTGTCCCGACTGCCGAAGGGGCGCAGGTGCCGCTCGAACTCATCGCGAAAATCAATTATGCCCGCGGTCCGGAGATGATAAAGAGCGAGGATACGTTTTTGACTGGTTATGTCCTCTTCGATAAGAATCCGGGCTGGGCGGAGGTTGACGTCATCGAGCAGGTTAAAGAATATCTTCAATTGAAGACAAAGAGCGGCGAATTCCGGCTGCAGGAAGGGGTAAGCATCGCTTTTGCAGGGACATACGAAAACCAGGTCCGCTCCGTGGAAAGGCTCCGGATCGTCCTGCCGGTTTCCCTTTTCGTGATCTTTATGATTTTATATTTCAATTTCAAATCCGTGACTATCACTTTTTTCATATTTTCCGGGCTTTTCGTCGCCTGGTCCGGCGGCTTCATAATGCTATGGCTCTATAACCAACCCTGGTTTATGGATTTCTCGGTTTTCGGCGCGAATATGCGCGAAGTCTTACAGGTCCACCCGGTCAACCTGAGCGTCGCGGTCTGGGTGGGGTTCCTCTCACTGTTCGGCATCGCGACGGATGACGGCGTCCTCGTGGCAACCTACATCCGGGATGTCTATAAAAGAAAAAAGCCGAAAACCCGGCAGGAAGTGATGGAAGCCACCATCGAAGCCGGCAAGAGGCGCGTCCGCCCTGCCCTGATGACAACCGCGACGACCATCCTCGCCCTCATCCCCGTCCTCACCTCCTCCGGCAGGGGAGCCGACATCATGATACCGATGGCGATCCCCGCCTTCGGCGGAATGATCATCGCCATCATCACAATCCTCGTCGTCCCCGTCCTCTATTCGGCTTATAAGGAAAAGTCTCTCCAATAATCAGGCTTCCACCCTTCAAAATACTGTCATATTCAGGGATGCTTCGTATGAACACAATTGAATATTTTTCCCTAATTATGTTGAATCCTGATTAAATGTCTCGAAGAGAAAAGCCTTGCTTCTGATAGATAAGCGGTTTTAGATAAACGTAATAAGAACTCTTATAAATTTCATATAAAAGAGAAACATCCTAATAATTTACACAAATTCTAATTTGTACCTGTTAAACACCATTGAAAAGGTAATAGATATGTTGTATAAAGTTAACAGAGATAGCAAGAATTTAGAGGATGTCCCTCTTATAGTTGAAATGCGGAGCATTCTGTAAATGCGGAGCATTCTGTAAATGCGGAGCATTCTGTAAATGCAGAGCATTCTATAAATTGATAAGAGTCCCTTTCGTTTTCATCTTAAGCCACCCAGGTATCAGGAGCAAGGCTTTTCATCGTAAAAGCGGCTTGGAAGGCTGATATAAGCTTATCAACTTGATTGTATACCCTGATACTCATTAATTCGCACTTGGTTTTCAGCAGAATCTGAATTGATTATGAGAGGCTGAACCTCTTATTAGGCGAGTCCTGAGTCTCCACACCTGAACCCACATTGAATTCTATTGGCGCTGCGAGCAGATCGCGAATTGCGGGAAGAATACACTGTAATAAAGATACTCGGCGGTAGCCCTTCGAAGTATCCCCGGGTATGACGCTTCTTTATTTAGAGCAGGTGCCCTGAAGGGACACCAGCTCCCGTAGAATAGCAGCCTTTTTTGTGGGAGCGGGCCACGTCCCGCGATTCTTACCTGAGTTGGACGTCATATTTCAAACTATAATGAAGATACCCGGTCGCAGCCCTTCGAAGTATCCCCGGGTATGACGCATTTTTAGCCGGGTTCTGTGTCTCGGTACCTGAGCTCAAGTGAAGGCAGGATTTTTTTTGATTGTATTAAATATAAAAAGGGCGCGGTCAGAGACCCCGCCCCACATAGTTAAAGCACTTTTTCAGGTGAACAGAATTTTAATGTATTACCGGAGGTTTGATATGAAAAATCTCGCTGAATCCTTCAGCGAATCCATCTTCTCTTCCCTGGAAAGATGAAACACGGATGCGGTAATCTCCAGGATAGATTCCCATAACGGTCCAATAAAAGCTGGTGCTAGGTTCACCTTGCTTGATCAATTTTATCTTGGTTTTTTCATCCGTTGAATAGAGCTCTATGAAGAAGCTCTTTCCGACGTTATTTATATTCGTATCCCAGGTGATCGTATACGGCTTTTCATTATACCAATTTACTCCATCGGCGGGGCTGGTTACATTGATATAATATTTAGGCAGCAAATTTGCGTTTGATACGACGAAGACCGGACCGTCTTTGACTGTTATGGTTTTTTCAATCCTGTTGTTGGCGTAATTTGAATCACCGCAAGCATGCGTCGGATCAAGCTCGAACCATATAATATGTGTACCGGCAGACGGTGTCCAGGTGAAAGTCTCAGTCTTCTGCGTGTCCGCATCAATATGAACGTATGTGCGATGGTAAATGGCGCCTCCATCAACTCCTCCGGTTATCTTCAGATTGTCCACCGGGCCGCCAAAGGTTTTAAAACTGACGCTAAAAGATTTAATTTTACTTAAGCTCGCCTGCTCCTTGATTGCCGTGGTAAATTTGAGATCGAGCGCTGCAAGTACAAGGACAGTCGAAAAAAGGAGAATAACTCCTACTGATAAAAATGTCTTAAATTTCATAACCTCTACTCCTTCTGTTATTGGATTTTCAAATAGTAACATAAAAAATGGGCTAAATATGTAATCCAGATTACAATAATCAAGATTTAGTTGTTATCAATAATAAAAAGAATGAAGATACCCGGCCGTCTTCCTTCGAAGTGTCCCCGATATGACGCTTCTTTATTTAGAGCAGGTGCCCTGAAGGGACACCAGCTCCCGTAGAATAGCAGCCTTTTTTGTGGGAGCGGGCCACGACCCGCGATTCTTACCTGAGTTGGACGTCATATTTCAAACTATAATGAAGCTTATAGAATGCTCAGCATTTCCTGGCTGTCTTCCTTCGAAGTATCCCCGGGTATGACAATCTTTTTTTCGGTCGCCGTCCGTTGAAGCATCCCCGAGCATGACGTATTTTATGATGAAGAGCCGCAGATCTCCTCATAAAATTGAGACAGTCTGTTTCTTGACTATGCTTACTCCCTCAAATAGAATTTAGAATTGTTGAGGACTATTAAGTGGATCGAACAAAAAAAAATGCTGCATTCATTATCATCTTAATAATCGCTGTCCTGATCGTCTTCTTTTACATAAACAAACCTCCCGCAACCTCCGCCCGAAATCTGATATTCATACTCGTTGATTCGCTCCGCTCGGATCATTTGAATTGTTACGGCTACAGCAGAACAATCAGCCCGAACATCGATCAACTGGCCCGGGAAGGAATCCTTTTCAAGAATTCTTTATCGCAATCCTCCTGGACCAAGCCGTCATTATCGTCAATCCTGACCGCGAACCACCCTACAAGCATCGGCATTACCGGTATGAATGATGTGATCATCGGCAACATCACTACCATAGCCGAGCTCCTGAAGAAAGCGGGTTTCCACACAGCCGCTTTTATCGCAAATCCATATGCCGGCAAGGAACATGGTTTCGCGCAAGGGTTCGATGAATATCATACATTGTTCTCGCAAAATCCTTCGGAATATAAAATCAACGCAGATGAGCTGAATCGTGAAGTGTTCAAATGGCTTGATAAAAATAAAGACAGAAAATTCTTCCTGATGATTTTTTACCTCGAACCGCATACACCATACGCCCCGCCAGAACCATACGACAGGTTGTTCTCCCCGGTTTCACGCGCAAGCGAAAACCTATGGAAGGAGAAGCCCTCCGACCCCTCGGAAGATTATCTCAAGACGCTCATTGATCTTTATGACGGCGAAATCGGCTTTCTGGATCACGAACTCGGCAGGTTGTTTGAAAAATTGAAAAAACTGGGGCTGTGGGAAAACAGTCTCATAGCGCTGAACGCCGACCACGGCGAGGAATTTTTCGACCATTCCGGGTGGCAGCACAGCCATACTCTATATGAAGAACTCATCAGAGTTCCGTTGATAATAAAAGGGCCCGGCCTTCCGCAAGGCATGAAAGTGAAAACCCCCGTGCAGCATATAGAGATATTCCCGACCCTCTTCAGTCTGCTCGGCCTGAAACAAAGCCCGACATTCACTGGCCAGCCGGCAACGGATCTGATTGAAGACCCCGATACCATTGTCAATAAACTGACTTATCATGAAACATACCTGCCGGGAAAAAGCTTCATCGCCGCCAGAGGAATGAAATGGAAAATAATATATGATCTGGAGAAAAAAACATATCAGTTCTTCGATCTTTCGAAAGACCCGAACGAGAAAAATGATCTCATCGCGGCAGGCGGCGGAACCTCAACGCCAAATCTAAATTCCGGAACGAGAAAAAATTTCGAATTTTTCAAAACATCGCTCCACAGGCTTGCCGATCAAGCCGGCAAACTTCGCAGCCAGCGCCGGGCGTTTCGCGGCGTGAAATATGACCTGGAGGCGATGCGTTTGCTGGAAGGGTTGGGATATACAGGCAACTGATGAGATGAAAGGAAAAATGATCAGAAAATGATATCAACAAAAATAATGCAAAAGTTTTGCCCGAATTTTCATAAGACGGCGATCCTCTGCCTCAACATCACAATCGCGGCAATAATCCTTGAAATCATATTGATCAGTTACGGCGGTTTATATTACAAACAAAACCTGCTTCCCGGACAAAAAGAAATGCTGCCCTCCGTGATACTGCTTGCCGCGCTTTTTATAGCAAGGCACATTTTAAAATCAAAGGACAGAGCCGGCATCAGGCAGGACAAACTCGTTAAATTGCTGAACAATAAAAAATGGGTTGCCCTTGCCCTTCTTCTCGTCCTGGTATTCGGATTCTACAGCATGTACAGAAACTGCTGGGACATGTCCGCTGATTCGAAGCTATATTACGTTTACCTGCGGTCTATGTTTTTTGACGGCGATCTCCATTTCACAAACGATTATATGAAAATGGGCGGCCCTCTTTACTCCATGAACCACCAGACCGGTTATTGGAACAACCCCTTTGCCGTCGGAAGCAGCATTCTGTGGTTCCCGTTTTTTCTTACGGGGCATTTATACGCAAAAAGCTTCGGTTATCCGGCGGACGGATACGCGGAATTTCCTTATGGAACCTCGATAAACCTTGCGGGATTGTTTCTTGCATGGATCGGGCTTGTGCTGTTGGTTTCCACGCTGCAAAAATTTTTCGACGACAAAATATCCTTGCTGGCGGCTCTTGTGCTCTGGCACGGAACACCGCTGACTTTTTATACAAATCAACAGCCGAATCTGGACACTGCCCTATCCTTTTTTGCCGGTTCATTATTCCTCTACTTCTTTTTCCATCTCAGGGAAAAACCGACCACTCAAAAATGGATTGCGCTTGGAATTGCCGCCGGAATCGGTATGCTGGTCCGGCCTCAAAACGTAATCCTGCTGGCGATCCCAGGAGCGCTGCTTCTTCATTTATTTATCAAAGCAATAATACAAGGAAATAAAAGAAATTTTTTGATTATATCCAGGTGGGCTTCATTGCTCGCGCTTTTCACGATGGTAACTTTCTTACCTCAAATGCTCGTATGGCAGGTTATGTACAATTCCCCGCTCACCATCCCCCAGGGGGATCATTGGATGGAATGGAACAACCCGAAAATCGTCCAGGTTCTTTTTTCCACTAACCACGGTCTTTTCGCATGGACACCGATTCTGATTTTGGGCGTTATCGGCCTCCTCTTTTTCATTAAAAAGGATAGGTGGACCGCCTCAGCGATGTTTTTAACATTTGCGGCGATGGTCTTTATAAATTCCGTCCCAAACGATTGGTGGGGAGGATTCGCCTTCGGCGGACGAAGATTTTCGTCAACATTTCCAATCCTTGCGGTCGGTCTGGCATCCTTGTTTAAGCCGATTTTCGAAAGAAGGTTTCTCCGCTATGCCGCAATCGTAGTTTCGCTGGCGGCGATATTGTGGAACTTTTCCCTCATTTCGATTTTCAGCGACAAGACAATCCCTCACCAGGGGATCATCGAAACCGGAAGATTTTATTCCCTTATCGGGAACAGAGCTTCCGAAATAGTAACGAGCGCGCCGGGTTCGTTTCAAGACTATATTTTTATGATGTCTCACAAAGACGCCTGCCGGGAATGCAGAAGCATTCACCTGAGTTCCGGAGAAACTATAATTCTCACCGGAGAAGAATCACTTTTCATGAGAAACGGCTGGTCTGTTGTAAAAAATGATCCTGCTGCCGGTCTGCCTTACAGAACAGCGAACCGAAACATTGCAAGCATTCAATTTTATCTCAGCCGTGTGCCGAAAAATGGGCTATCCGTCAATGCCATTTGCAGGTCTGTCAATAAGACTGTATCAATGGTCCCTGTGATGAATGGGACTCCCATCCAGGCTTTCGGATTAAACGGAAAATGGAATGAGTGCCATTTCAACATCGGCGCAAATCATATGCAGGAAGGCATAAATCTCCTCAGATTCGATTCATTCCAGGAACATCTGAAAAAGCCAAAAGCCATCCTGCGAAGTTCCGTCGGCGATTGCCTTGATGCGCTTCGAGTAAGCATTCTTCTGAATGAATAATTCCCCGTCTGCATCAGTTTTAACTATAGCCGCCTTTTATGCTATACTCGACCCGCTATGAATTACGAAGCTGTAATCGGTCTTGAAGTTCATGCTCAATTATTGACGGATACCAAGATATTCTGCGGGTGCAAGGCTTCCAGCGGGGATGAACCAAATACTAATGTTTGTCCGGTCTGTCTCGGGATGCCCGGCGCGCTGCCCGTCCTCTCAAGGAAGGCTCTGGAATTCGCGGTCCTCGCCGCAATCGCCCTCGAATGCAAAGTCAACAGCCGGAGCATTTTTGCGCGTAAAAATTATTTCTACCCGGATCTGCCGAAAGGCTATCAAATATCACAGTTCGACGAACCTCTCGCGGTCGGCGGCAGGATTGAAATCGAGCTGGAAAACGGAGAAAAGAAAACTGTCCGCATCAATAGACTGCATATGGAGGAGGACGCGGGAAAAAACCTCCACGAAGGATTCGAAGACAGCGGCAGGTTCAGCTATATAGATATGAACCGATGCGGAATACCTTTGATCGAGATCGTAAGCGAGCCGGACATCCGAACGCCCGAGGAGGCTTCCCTCTATCTTCAAGAGACAAGAAAAATTCTCCGCTATATCGGCGTCTGCGATGGCAATATGGAAGAGGGTTCCCTCCGGTGCGATGCCAATATGTCCGTCAGGCCGGCCGGCACTCTGCCGCTGGGCGTTAAAACCGAAGTCAAGAATATGAATTCATTCCGTTCCGTCCGGAACGCAATTGCGTTCGAGATAGACAGACAGATCAAATTGCTGAACGACGGGGGCAGAATCACGCAGGAAACAAGGCTCTGGAACCAAGCCTCCGGCGCCACGATCGCAATGCGTTCGAAGGAACAAAGCCATGATTACCGGTATTTCCCGGAGCCGGACCTGACACCGGTTATCATTGACGATGAAATGATCCAGACGATTACTGCGAGGATTCCGGAACTGCCGAAGGATAAAAAGGAGCGGCTTGTAAAAGATTATCAGATATCCCGTTACAACGCGCAGGTGCTTACCGAATCCAAAGCCCTTGCCGGTTATTTTGAAACCGCATGCAGGCACGGCGGCAACCCATCCGGCATCAGCAACTGGATTATGAGCGAGCTTATGAGGGAATTGAAACAGAACAAGACCGACATCCAAGATTGCCCGATAAAGCCTGAGCATATCTCCGAGCTGGTCGTTCTGATAGAGAAAGGAACTATCAGCGGTAAAATGGGAAAAGAGATATTCGCCGCGATGTATAAAACCGGGGCTGCGCCGTCGGCTATAGTCGAAGAACAGGGTATGGTTCAGGTAAAGGATGAAGGACAGATTGAGAAAATCATAGATAAAGTGCTTGAAGAGAACCCTGATCAGGTCAAAGGCTGGGTGGACGGCAGGGAGCAGCTGTTCGGCTTTTTCGTGGGACAGATTATGAAGGCAAGCGGGGGGAAAGCGAATCCGGGCATGGTCAATAGTCTTTTAAAACAAAAACTCGAAGGCTTTAAGAAAATCTAACGGCTTTAAAATGCAAAACCCGGCCGCTGTGGGGGAATGCGGCCGGTATGTAACAGGGGTTGGTAAAGGTTGGACCTTTTCCATGTCCTTTCGGACTATCGGGAATAAGAACGAATCGGAAACCGTTTTTATTCCATAATGATTAAATATTTTTTTAATTATTTTTTTTTATATTTAAGAGCTTTGAGAAACCTGCGAGTCCGCCATTCTGATGCACGCTTCGAAAGGAAGCGAAAGAAATCCCCTGAAGAATCAATCGGGAGCGTAAATAATAAGCTGTCATGCCCAGAGATGCTTCGAAAGGGAGACGACAGGGCATCTTCATTTGAGGCGTATTCGCTTGCAATTATTCCAGCGATAAAGGTTCAATTGGGGAGAATTGAATGCACGCAAAGAATTGCTCAGATTCTTCCTTTGCTTCCCTCTGAGGTATGCCTCAGAATGACGATTTAGAGGAACAGGTGCTCATAAGAGACAGGCTGTGTCGTAATATAAGATTGTCATTCCCTGGGATACTTCGGAGGGAAGGCGACAGGAAATCCGAAGGATTCTGTAAATCTTCATTTTAGAATCAAGCACTTATGAAAATTCAAAATCACAAATATCATGATATTTGAATTACGACACAGCCTGAGGACACCCGCTCCCGCGAAGATTCTTCAAGGGTTTTCCTTCGAGGGCTTTCTTCAGAATGACATATCATTATAGTTTTTCAAAGCCATTTCTTTTGTTAGATAATGAAAAAACCCGTCCTCGATAGAACGGGTTATTCGAATTAAAAAAACTGTTTGCCGGATTTTATTCTTCGCCGATATAATAACTAACTTTTAAAAGCGGCACCTTCGGATTGTTTGTCTTGATCTTGATTTCACCGCGAAGAACTGATTTCGGGGCATCTTTTTTGATGCTGATGGTCAGGTTGTAATCAGTGGTTCCGGGAATAGGCTGCAATTGATATGCGAGATAAGGCGTATCTATCTCAACACCGCTTATCTTGAGCTCCGTTTTCCCTGCATTCATAATGCTCAGTATCCTCGAACGAGGCATATTCGCATCTTTTCTCGTGATGATGACGGACCTCGGGCTTATGTATACCTCTTCCAGCACATAGGCGCTTATGGGAAGCGCCAGCTCCGGTTTATTCTTGCTGTTCGTGGTCATCTTGATCTCACCCTGATAGTTTCCAGTACCTTCCGGCGCATTGAAAGTGACTTTCAATTTATATTCGATGCCCTTTTTAACCTCTTCAAGGCTGATGCTGAACAGTTTCGGCGTGGCACTCGTCAATTCCGGGGCGGATAATGTAAGCGGGGTCTTGGTGCTGCTTGTAATCGTCACTTCCTTCGACTGGGTCTCGCCCGCCTTGACGTTATAAAACGGGATGAACTCGGAAGGCAATATATCAATATCGTAAATCACGAAGGCGTTCACCGTAAGCGTTACGCGCGGCATATGGCCGACATTTGTATCAACATATATATATTTTTCTATCTTGCCTCTGAATCCGGAAGTATTAATCTGCGCTTGAATTTCGCCCCACTCCCCGGGTTTTATGGTTCCCTTTGATGTCTGGACGGCCGTGCATCCGCAAGGCGCCTGGATTTTGGCGATAACAAGTTCCTCATCGCCCGTATTTTTATACTTGAATGTATATTTGAGCACGGTTCCGCCCTGAACGGTGCCGAAATCCGTGGTCGTCTTTTCAAACGCAATATCCGCTCCGGCGGCGGCCAAATTCAAAGCTGTAAAAAACGCAATTAGCTGGATGATAGAGACCAATTTTAAAAACTGTTTCATTTTTTCACCTCATTCTCTTTATGCACAGTTGAATTATACGCAAATCATCAGATATTGCAAAAAACCGGCGCCCTTTTGGGGCGCCGGAGCCTGGGAATAGCTGTCAGAATAATCTTAATCAGAGAGAACCTTCCAGGAAAGGACGTTCACGACGGCCTTGTTCCCCTTAGGAGACGGAGGAGGAACCGGTTTGCCGAACATATTGAGATTCGAACCTGAAGGAGCGAATACCACACCATCGCTTATGTATGTTCCGCCGGACTTGCCTTCTCCGAGGTCCATAGAACCGGAGGCTGAACCCGAAGGCAGGGTCACTCTTTCCAGAGTCCCTGCGTTTTTATCTATGTAGTGATCAACCTCTAATAGCCTCGATGTGCCGATGACGCATGGGTTTGAGCCCGGATTGAAGAGGGTGAAGAAGCTCTGTACCTTCGAGTAGGTGGTCGCTTCCAGGACATTCGTTGTCGGTTGGGCGTCGAGCCTTTCGTTAATATCGGTCTCGATGTGCATAAACACAAAAGGGGTCCCCGCGAACGAATCGATCGAATCCGTTATACTTATCGGATCCGGCAGATCGTTGTCTCCGGTCTCAGAAGGCGCGATCGTGGCATAAAGCGGGGAATAAGGCAGGTTGAAGGCTTCATCGATAAAACCGGCCAACCTGTATTGAAGCGAGTCGGTAACGCGGGTATCCCCGCCCGTGCCGAGGAAGATGAGGTCCCACCAAACGCTCTCTCCGGATGCATGAGCCGCCGATACTCCGGCGACTATCGCTTGTTTTTCATTTTCAAAATCGAACCGTTTGGATATAACCTCGTTATGCAGATCTATCCTCCAAAGTCTGCCGTCCGTGTCGCCCACGAACGCTTTGTCGTCAAAATAGTCCGTTCCGGCCTGGCTGTTGACGACCGATGGGGGCGCGATTACCATTGCTTTTTTCACACCCGTATCAGTTGTGCCCGGCTCACCGAAGCTGTACACCAAACTGCCGTCCGCCATATCCACGGCGTAAATATACTGGCCTACATCGTTAGCGGCGTTATCCTCCGGATCATATCCTGCGCCGAATATCGCCAGCCAGCGGTATCCTCCGCCACTCGGTATAGATTGATAGGCAATCGCCGGAGTCGAAACCGTAACCCCCATATTGGTCGAACCGGCGTCGCCTGAGGGGAATTTCCACATCAGGCGGGGCTGGAACGGATTGGTGAAATCGAACGCGTAGTAATAACGCCCGCCTCTGCCTTCGCCGACAATCGCAACCGTCTTCCATTCCCTGGTTCCGTCTCCGTCTTCATCGATAAAGACATTCGAGAAACGCACGGGGCCGTCGAGATAGTACCAATGCATCCATTCATATTTCGTTGCATCCCTCCAGCTCTGCCGCTGAGCGTATATCTGGCCGTCAATATCGCCGTCGCCGTTATAATCCATCAGCAGCCATTTCAGTTTCTGCATCACATCCGGGTCGCCGGGGACGAACGCCCAAATCTCTTCTCCCGCGATATAGTCTTTTGTCGGCGAATACGCGCCGGAAGGCCCGAACGTTGTGGAAGCGGAAGTATCTTTCAGCGCGAAGCAATGGAGCAGGCCGTCGCTCGCCCCATAGAGGACGATATTGGGTCTGTTCGCATATTCTAGAGTAAACTCTTCGAATGTCTGCTCGCCGGGAAGGATATATTCCGCCGAGAAGAATTTTTTCTTGTAAACCCCTGACGGTTCGGAGATTATGCCGGGAACGGAAAGGACGGAATCGCCGAGCTTCCATACCTTCTCCTCGTATAACAAGCTGCCGGAAACCGGGTCTCTTTTAAAATCAATGAGATTGCCGTCCGCGTCCGAATCCGTTTTGTCAACAATCGTTTGTTTTCCCCTGATGTAGTTGATTATCACGTCAGCCAATTCGTTGTTATCAACATACTGCCTGCGGGTCTTGTCGGCGTTCCAGGCGGGTAGTATCACCGCCGGGATAGACGCGTCCGCCAGTCCGAGGCGTGTATCCTTGCTCGGCAGAGATGTGTCGAGCTGGATCAGGTTGATCGTTCCCGTATTGCCGCTCGTGGTATAGATTACCCTGCTGTCAGCCGTCTTGTAGCCGGGGTTGGCCACGGCAGTATCCAATTCATTTATGTATGTATCGGCGTTCGTATCCGCGAGTGGAGCGTTCTGCTTGCTCAGGATATAACCGGCTGTCCACATATCCTGTGGACTAAAGTTATATGTTAACCATCTCTCATCATCCGGAGTGGCAGGGTCGTCCGGGATTCTCGAGTTGTATTCGATGTAATAGAGCCAGGTGGCGAGCAGCTGTCCTTTCCAGGATGGGAATTGGAAGAACGGCATCACGAGGATCGCTTCCGACGCGTCCAACTGGCCGGCATATGAAGCGACATCATCCCAGTATGGGTGGGAATATACCGTGCTTACAACCGGCGGCGCAAGCGAATCCATCTGGTCGCTGATCTTTGAAACGATGTCTTTAAACGCATCCACTACTGATGCCGTATCAGTACACGCATAAGCTGTTGCAGAACCATTTAGGACACCGTCATCGCCGTAATCTGCACATCGATCGGTATACGTCGTATTGCTAAGAGACAAAGCAATAACAAATGTTTTTATTCCATTGACATTGTATAGGTCCCTTGCTTTAAGCGGAAAATGTGTAGAACTAGGGCTGCTAACAGGATAGCAAGTTTCATCACCATCTGTAATAAGGACAATAAAATTCTTCCTGCAGGCTTTTATCTCGGGATAAGCGTTGTCACGTGGAATTATGGTATTAACGAAATAGGTTTGAGCATTAATTAATGATGTATAGAGAGGAGTATTTCCGCCGGGAATCAATGTTCCTTCACTAAGCCATGTTCCGGTCACTTTTAAAATTTGGGGATTAATATCAGCTTCATCCGCTGGTGTTAGTGGATTGTCGCTATAATCGTTTCTGATGTCAACCGATACGGAATAAGGTGACGTACTTCTCCAATACAAACCGTTGCAATTATTATTGCTCATGTTCACATTTGTCATTGTATATGTTAAAGTGCGCGAAATACCAGAAGAAGGATATGTATAAGAGGCGCTATATGTTGTAGCTGGATATGGGCTTGCACTCTTTGCAACAGAGTAATAATGGTACAATGTATAGATGCTATTTTGAGCTGGCCGAAAACGTTGATAGTACTGATATCTTTTATTGTTTACAAATTGAAAATAGAGATCACTAGTAGAACTGGTGGAACCTGTAGTTGAGTAATAACAGTCAGACATATTAAATGGAGATGCTGATGATGTGTCAGCTTTTGCACAATATTGATATACATAGGGATTGCTGGTTTGAACCAGTGTAAAAGTATACGAGAAACTTGTTGAGATATAATCATATGAAGATGTGTAGCCGTTGAACCTCGCAAGGCCGAAATTTACCTTGTCAACGGATGATACAACTGCCGCAATAGCGTTTTTGAGGTTCTTGATTCGCGAATTCGGATCATCAGAATCGAGATTATATGTACCAGATCCTGTAGTATGCGCTCTGACATTTTGATCACTAGTACCATTTTTATATATATGATAAAGCATTGACCCTGACGAGTCCGCGATTACCAGCATATTCGGTCTGGGCAGCGTTCTGAGGAACGAAAGCGGGTCGTTCTCGCTGTTCTTGAATGCCTGGCCGTTGAGGGCGCAGGGGATCATTGCCCCGATAAGGAGAATGATCAACGGTGTTAAAAGCCTTTTCATTTGAAACCTCCTTTTTAAATAAACAATTATCAAAAATCTTAATTAATGATTGCGTTAGGTTCCCGTAACATTGGTTCGTGTGCTGGAGCCTGCAGAGATATCAATCTCTCCGCCGCTCGTTGACGAGGAGGTTCCTCCGCGCCCCATCGCCGCGGAACCGCTGTCATCCTCGTTCTCCCACCCCACGGTACTCCTCGAAAGCCTTATCCGGTATTGCATCAGGACGCGGGTCTGAGGGATGTAGTTCGGGCTGTTCGAGTCTATCGTTGTGTTCGGATTGCCCTTGAACCCCTCCACCATCAGGAAGCAGGTGCGATCCGCAGTAGATTCATCCAGCAGTCTGTCCGGTTCGAGCCATGCGCGGTAGAAGTGGTATGCCGATGCGCTTCCGGCGTAAGACGCGTCCTCCATCTGGAATACGGTGGCGGATGAAACCGAATCCGCGCGGGTGATAAGGAAAAATGACGGATTCGCGGCGTCGTCCGAAACGTCCGGCTGGCCGCTCAGGTCTCTGTTTAAAACATCGTCGCTCCAGTAGTTAGCGCTGGGCAACGGGACGAGTCTGAAATGCTGCGGGTTCGCTGGGTCATCATAGACGCGCACGAGGTAATTGGACCAACCCGAAGCATCCCCCGGCATGGCCGTCTGCAGAGTATCGTTAACGACCGATGTATCCATCATGAAGATCATTCTGCTGACCGACGCTTCATACGCTGTTTCTGCGGTCATAAAAGTCTCGATCTTGTCGCGGGTGACGGCGCTCATCTGAAAAGTGGTGTCCGCCTGGTAGAGCATCGTCAGCCCCAGGGCAAGAAACACCATCGAGAGCATCATAATGCTGAACAGAATAATGCCGTCTTCATTTTTAAATAATAGCTTTTTTAAAATATTCATCTAAATCCTCCTTCGTCAATCTGGATTGACGGCAAAATCTTTCATCCTGATGGTGCGCAATCCCACCTGGCTGCCAAGTTTATAGTGTTTGTAGAAGTCAGGGCTGGTCCCCGCGGCAAGCCTCACGTCGGCTCCGCCGGTGGAGTATTCCACAGCGCCCATCTCCGGTGAATACATATTTTTAGGCGCGGCCCCCGGATCGGCGACAAATTCGAGGAATTTCTTCCTGGATTTGCCGCTCAGCTCGACCATTATCGCTCGAAGATCTCGTGGATCATGATCGGTTAATGTTTCGTTATTAGGATCTATGGTAGGAGTTTCCAGGGCATCTTTCAGTAGCCTGTTGAACATTTTATTGCTGTTGTAATGATAGTTCAGCCGCACGGAATTATACCAGTTGTTCGGATTCACGCCGGCTTCGTTCAGGGGGAGCTTGAATATCGCGGAGAACATCATACGCTCCATATTGGTGGAAACGACCTGCGGGTTATAACGGTTGGCGCCTGTCGGGTCGCGAAAATCATCCCGGATAAGCATCTTGAATCTTTCCGTCACGCCGCCGGAATAAACATCTTTCGTGATCAGTCCGTAAACGACCCGGTGAACAAGATAAACCCTGTCGGGCGCTGAAAATTGCGTTTTGCTTAAAAGCAATGAACACACCGGGGATCCGTAAGGTGTTTGGTACGGGTCGGAATATGGCATTGACTGGTCGAAAAGCAATGTGCCCCTCGTGTTGACACCTGAGTATGAGATATTGCCTGTAAGAACCGTAACCCAGCTGTTGCCGCTCTGTGAACCGCGGACAGCAGCGATTGAATCATCGTCCCCAGTGTCATATAAAAGAACGTAATCACCGTTCTGAAAACCGAGATCGGAGGGGTTATCCTCTATCTCGATGTTAGCCAGGTTTTGAATTTTATTTGTAGCGCCCGCTTTTATCGGGCTATAGGCGTTTCCGTCGGAATACCATAGCTCTATCATATCGTCACTGGAATCCATATACCAACCCGGATACTTGCTTGTCCAGGCGGCTTGAAGATTGCTCCAGTCCGGCCAGTTGAAATTGGCGAAGTCCACGCAGAACTGCCTGCTTCTGCCGGTTCCGGGATCGTAGTAATTAAAATATCCCTGGTCGCCCATAAACGCGCCGGCTTCCGTGATGTCGTTTCTTATATAATCCATCGCAACCCGAAGATTGTTCTCCACATCACGGGCTTCCACCTGTTTGTTCTTTACCGCCATTCCGCTTTCGAAAATCTGGAGGGAGATCGCCATGATGACCGTCGCGATAGTCATCGCCACGAGCAATTCCAGCATCGAAAAACCTTTATTATTTCGGAGTAACATTTTTTTCCCTCCCGATTAGGGTTGGTTTTGGTCGTCCGTGTTGCGCAGCAGCACTGTCCTCAGGTTATAGGAGGAAGGCGGCCCGATATAAATTCCTGACTTCCATCCGACGGGGTTTACCCCAATCTGGACTACATATCTGAGGAATCCCTCTCCGTGTCCAAGATCGGCTCTTGTTATAACTATTCTCAGTTCATAGTCATTTAGCCCGTCGCCGTTAACGTCCAATCTTCTTGTATTGTCGGTAAGCGCATTTACCTGATCTGTAAGATCATCCAGCTCATCAATGGTCATCAGGCGCATGGTATCCATTTCCCTTTTCGCGAGGTTGGCGGAGGTCGTCACCTGCTTCGCCCGGACATTCAGGGAAACACTGTAATAAAAAACCTGGACTATGCTCAACAAGGCAATAGCGAATACACCCATTGCCACGATGACTTCAACAAGCGAAAAACCCTCTTCGGACCTGTTTATTATTTTCTTGATAAATTCCGGCATTTCGCCTCTCCTTAATCTTCCTTGGAATGTAAAAGTTTTACGGCGACATTTCCGGCCGGCTCCACATCCACCCTCCATGATGTGATCTCTTTCATGTCGTGATTACTTCCAGCTTGAATGACGCTGTCCGTGAAAGAAACTCGGAATACATCCCCAAGCGGGATTGTAGTGCCGGTAAACGCCGAACCGGAAAACCTTTGAAAAGCTCCGTTGGGGGAAACAATGATTGCGTTTGTCGTAGTTCCGCTGAAAACACCCGTCCAGTTACCCATATCGACTCTCGAAGGTATTGGATTCGGAACATTCGCCCCGCCGCTGTACGGATTGGGAACGCTGGATCCGTAATATGATGTGCTGGCATCCGGTTGAAGAGTCCTGGGAGCGAGCGTGCCGTCCATGAAATATACCGCATAATGATTGGCATCAATAAATGCCACGGTATAAGGCCGCTGATTCCTCGCGGCTGCCACTTTCAGCCTTTCGAGGATGGAAGCGAATCTCGTTGCGGCATCCTGCACGCGACGGATCTTGAACCACTCGTCGGCGCGGGGAACAGCCAGCGCGATGATGATGCTGATAATCGCTACTACGACGAGCATTTCAATTAATGTGAAACCCCTTTTATTCCTTTCCATTTATAAACCTCTCGTTCGAAGGATTTATTGGCAAGTTCCATGCCATATGATTTATTTTAAAAGACAGTCCCCTTCTAATTCACTGATAATAAATGCGTTGCATCAGGCTCCGAGACGAATTGGCATAGAGCACAGCGTAGTGTCATCCTGATCTTTCATTTTTGGATTTATGGCTGAAAAGTGTCATCTTAATCTTTCACTCTTTGGTAATCCCCAGCCTTTTTATTATCTGATGCAAGCTCTGGCGTTTTATGCCCGCCTTGACTGCCGCCCTCGATATATTCCAGTTCTGGCTTTGAAGCAGATTTCTGAAATATTCCTGCGCGAACCTGTCGGAAATGATCCGGCGAGCGGAATTGTAATCCAGGTTGAAGAGTCCGGCTTCGATCCTTTCCGGCATCGGCGGCCGCTCCGATTCTGGCTGACGGTTGAACGAAAAACAACGGTCATCGAGCTCGTTTTCGTCAGAAAGTATTACAGCCCGCTCGATTGCGTTTTCAAGCTCGCGGACGTTGCCCGGCCAATGATAATCAAGAATCTTCCGCATCGCTTCGCGGCTCACCGATGTCGCCCTGCGTCCGGTTTTGCTTGAATAGATCTTCAGGAAATGCTCCACCAGCGGCGGTATATCCTCTTTACGTTCTCTGAGCGGCGGAAGATTTATAACGATTGTGTTCAATCTGAAATAAAGGTCTTCGCGGAACCTCCTCTCCCTGACCTCGGTTTCCAGGTTGCGGTTGGTTGCGCTGATCAGCCTTATATCCAGCGGAACGCTTCGGGCCGAGCCGACCGGTTTGATCTCCCTCTCGTGAATGGTCCTCAGAAGTTTTGATTGAAGATCGAAAGGTATCTCGCTTATCTCGTCGAGCAGAATGCTGCCGCCCGATGCCGCCTCGAAAAGACCCGTTTTGTCCCTGTCGGCGCCTGTGAACGATCCCTTGATGTGGCCGAAAAACTCGCTCTCCATAAGTTCCCGAGGAACCGCCGCGCAGTTCACCGCGACGAAAACACCTGCCCGGCGCAGGCTGTTGAAATGAATCGCTTTTGCCACAAGCTCCTTGCCAGTCCCGCTTTCACCCTGAATTAAAATGTTCGCGCCGCTCGGGGCGACCTTTCTGATCAGCTCGAATACTTTTTTCATCGAATCGCTTGCGCCGATGATATTCGAAAAACTGTAAGGCTCAGCGAGGATTCTCTCGAGCTTCTCGCTTTTTTCGCGCAAGTCTATGTATTCGATCTGATTCCGCACAGACCGTTCGAGAGAATGGTCGTAACCGTCCCTGATGAGATATTCAGCCGCTCCAAGCGCCAGAATTTCGTTCTCCTTTTCGGCGGTGCCGTAGGCGCTGAAGACGATGACCTTGAATATCCCGCTGCTTGAGGATTTGAAAGAAAGAATCTCACGGCTGTTTGAGCCGCTCATGCCCTCATTCACTATAACGATATCGCAATGCTCCGCCGAAAGCATAGAGACCGCATCCCGGACGTTATCCAGGAAGAAGATATCTTTCCCCTCGCCGGCGAGTATCTTTTTAGCCGGGCCGTAGTTCCCGGCGTTGTTGTCTAATACGAGGATTCGTCTTTTCATCGAATATCTTTGCGCATTATCAAAAGGATTATTGCCGGTTGTGCGATTTCGCTAACCGATAATCTCACTCACCCGGCTCGAAAGATCGGACGGGCTGAATGGCTTTGTCATAAAGCCCGCCGCGCCGAGTTTCCTGGCCCTATTCTCGACCTCTTCCATCACCTTAGCCGTGAGGACAAGAACAGGGATTTCCCTGAGCCTGTCATCCTCCCGCATCTTTTCCATCACCGTGAAACCGTCCATTTCCGGCATCGCAATGTCCAGGATGACAAGATCGGGACGTCTCTTTTTTATCAACTCCAGCCCTTCCCTGCCGCTTGACGAAGTTATGACATTATATCCGTCTTCAAGGAGGTTGAAATGAACAAGCCTGTTGATATAGTTTTCATCGTCAATAATCAAAATCGTCTTCATAAATCCTCCCGGATATTGCGGACATTCACAGGGAGCCTTACGGTGAATGCGCAGCCTTTTCTCTTCCCGGACGATACTTCGATTTTGCCATTATGAAGCTTTACAATGTTATCCGCGATAAACAGCCCAACGCCGGTTCCTTTCTGCGTCCTTCGGTCGCTGCCGTCAACCATATAGAACTTTTCGAATATTTTATCTTTCTCGGCCTCTGGAATTCCCGGGCCCCGATCCTCGCAAGAGAACACGGCTTCACGCTTTTCCCTACGCAATTTTAATATTACATCCGTCCCGTCGGGACTGAATTTTACCGCATTTTCAATGATGTTAATGAGCACCTGCCTTATCCGATCCCTGTCCGCGTTGATCTTAAGCTTGCCGGGCTTTTCCGCGACTAAAAGCCTGATCTTTTTTTTCTGAGCCGCCGGATCGAGCAGCTTGACCACATAATCAAGTTCGCCGTTTATATCGAAGACAGTGAAAGCCAGCTGTTTTTTCATAAAGCCCTGCTGTATCTGAGTGATATCAAGTATTTCGTTAACTATTTTTTCCAGCCTTGCGCTTTCAGAGGCTATAATCCCCAGGAACTCTTTGCGGTCGTCGGGTTTTACGTCCCTGTTCATCAGGGTTTCAGTGAACCCTTTTATCGTGGCAAGGGGTGTTCTCATTTCATGAGAGATATTGGAAAGGAATTCGCTTCTGAGCCTGTTAAGGCGCTCCAATTCGGAGTTTGCCGTTCGTATTTGATGCAACCGCCTTTCGACCTCTTTCTCCAACTCTTCGGCATGACTCAAAAGCTTCTTTTGATATAACTGCCTCTCCGTCACATCAAAGAACATTAGAAAATGGCCTCTCTTTTTATCATCTTTGGCCACATAGGACGTCTTTGTTTCAAAATATCTTCCACCATGCTCCAATATCAGTGATTTTTCCGCGCTTTCTCCCGCGGTCAGTGACTCTTTCAGGCCGTTTTTCCAGAGCGGAAATCTTGCGAAAATGAAATCTCCGATCAAATCGAGGATTGGTAGCTGCAAAATTTCTTCCATCTTTGAATTCATCGAAATAATCCGCCGCTTGTCGTCAATTTCAAGGATGCCGGCTACGTTTTTTTCAAAAACCGCATCAAATCTCGCCTTCAGTTCAAAAATCTCCGGTGGAGCTTGTCTGATTTGTGGAGATCTTCTATCAGCATTCTCCCAAAAATGAACGGGAAAGTCTTTTCCGCTTGCTAACGAAGACAATGCCGCGAGGAGCTTCAATGCAAGGTTCTCTTTATCTTTCTTTCTCAGAATCAGATCCGCCGTAGAGGTGAAATCCTCCGGCGCATCTTCGCTCAACAAGAGAATGACCGGAATATCTTTGTGCCGGGAGTCCCGTTTCAGATATTCGCAAAATTTCATTCCATCAATTATATCCAGTAAAAAATCCAGTATAAAAAAATCGGGATGGTTCTTTTTCAACCCTTCGGCGGCGGTGATCCCATCCTCGAACAGTGTTACTGCATAATTCTGTTTCTTCAATTTATCCGTGAGAATCCTGCGGTTCTCGTTGTCGCTGCTTGCAAGCCAAATTGTCTTTTTTTTCTCAGGCATTTTATCTATGGCTCATCGAAAAAACATATCGTAAATTATAAGTCTCGCGCCTCTTCAAAGCAACGAATAATGGAGCGGGGTTGGAACTTTTGCAGAAAATTAACGTATTTTATAATAGAATTACATATAGTAAATAAAGGAATAGATATGACCGAAAAAAATACGAATGACAATAATACGACAATAGGCGATATAAAGAAAACAACCAGGCAGGTTATGCAGGACCTCGGAGACGGCATTGAACAACTGGCATCGGAGATCAAAACAGCCTTTAAGGGCAGAAACAATACCTTGATGGTTCGAGTTGACCAGAATACACTTAACCGCATAGACCAGCTTGTGGAAACAGAACTATTCTCGAGCCGTTCGGAAGCGGCAGCCTTTCTCTTAAGCGAAGGAATAAAAAAACAGGAACCTCTTTTTAAAAAACTCAACGATAGCACCGAAAAAATCAAGGATCTGAGAAATTCGATGAAAGGCATAATCGCAGAAGAACTTAAAGAGTTTAAAAAGTGATTGAATCTGACTGATTAATGCCTTTGCAAACGGAACGGTAAAATCCCGACAGTCTTCATCTAATATCTGCTTCGCTTTTGATATTATCCATCTCGGCAGGCTTCTGAAGATCCACGGGATTTGATTCCGGTTCGATTCAGGAAAAATGTAAAAAAATGAAATATTGGTCTTGGAAAATAAAAAAGCCGCCAAATCAGGCGGCAATAAATTCTGGTATCCCCAACGGGATTTGAACCCGTGTCGCAGCCTTGAAAGGGCTGTGTCCTAGACCAGGCTAGACGATGGGGACAAGCCATTGCTAATATATTCATCCTAACCTTTTTGTCAACCGAAATCTGCCTTTTTTTTGCCTTAAAGACTCTTCCCATTCTTCGAAGAAGTCCCTTGCCTCTTTCGAAAAATAAACCTTACAATGAAAAAACCGATTATCGCTGCAATAAGCCCAAGGACAGCGCATCCGATCAGGTAAGGATAGAGAATTATTTTGAATTTATCAAAAAAATCCGGCAAGGAGGAAAAATCCGACAACGAAAACTTCGGGAACCTCGCAAGCGGCTGCCTGAGGATGATGAATCCGAGGAACGTCCCCGCCGTGTACATCGGGACAATAGTCCATGGATTGTTGATCAAGGCGCCTGTAAGGATTGCGACTTTGCTGACACGGAAGATCAGAATAATAAGGAAAACCATTATCAGGTGTGTTCCCAACAGCGGACTGAAGGCGATGAACACCCCGATTGCAAATGAAAAAGCAATCTTCCCCGGTGAATCATCCAGATCCATAAATTTCATAAGGAGGGATTTGAAACCCTTTTTTTCTGTTTTCAATCTCTTTAAAGTATTTTTCTTGCCCAATTTATGCCTCAGGAAGGAGTGAAAGTATAATGTTTGTTAGTAATATAAACAAGATTGAGCATTTTCAATACTAAGAAAAATCATATTATAATGGTAAAATGCCATTTCCCGGGAATCTGTGTTACGTGGAAAACAAGAAGCTGAACAAAATGCTCAAGGTGCATAACAAACACCTGGAGAAGCTGCGTCTAAAAAAAGATAGAGAGGCCCTTCTCGATGATGAAAGGACACCTCTCGCCCGCAAAATGTCGAGGAACATAGATCAAATCCTCATCGTAGCCTCTATTCTGCAGCCGGAATTCTCCTATGGCGTTGTGGATCGTTTTCTCGTCCTCGCTTCATACGAAAAAATAATCCCGATCCTATGTATAACGAAAATTGATCTTCTTTCCGATGAAACGGCGGTGAAATGCTGGGTGGAATTATACAAAAGCCTTGGAATCAAGGTACACCCTATATCGGCGCTCAGAAAAATTGGAATGGAGAAATTAACCGGCGAACTGATCGGCAAGAGAACCGCGCTCGCAGGTCATTCCGGGGTTGGTAAAAGCACAATCCTCAACACGATCTGTCCGTCATTGAAGATAGAAACCGGCCAGGTCAATCTTATTACGGGAAAGGGACGCCATATAACGAGGAGCGTCCGGCTCTACAGGCTGGATGACGACACTGATGTCTTCGACCTCCCCGGAATCAGGTTGATAGATTTTCCTGATTTGAATCCTACAGAAGTGGCGGCGCATTTCCCGGATTTCAGACCATATGACGGTTTATGCCGCTTCAATGACTGTTCACATCTCTCGGAACCCGGATGCGTAATAAAAGATGCCGCCGAATCCGGCGAATTGAAACGTGATAGGTATAATTCTTATCTCAGAATTATCGAGGAACTGAAGCTGTAACAACTATCCTAATTTTCTTCGCGTCTCTCCACATAATTCTGACCGGAGGCAATTGCTTTATTGTGACCGAACATATTATTCCCGATACTACGGAAAAAAATCTTTTTTATATGCGCAAAGCGTTGAGGGTTGCGCGGATCGCTTGCAACAGACACAATGAGGTCCCTGTCGGAGCGGTAGTGGTGCATTCCGGCAGAATTGTCGCGGCGGGCTTTAACTGCCCTATCTCATCGAAAGACCCCACGGCTCACGCCGAAATAATCGCTTTAAGAAGAGCGGCGAAGAGGATCGACGCATATCGGCTTCCCGAAGCGGAATTATATGTCACATTGGAACCATGCATTATGTGCATCGGCGCGATTATTCATGCCCGGCTAAAAAAAATCACATTTGCTGCCCCAGACCCCAAAATCGGTGTTGTGTCCACCGGAATTTACAAGCTGATCGAAGATGATCTCAATCACAACCTTGATATAGCAGGTGGATTGCTGGCAGAAGAGGCTTCAGGCTTATTGAAAGATTTCTTTTTCAACAAACGGTGTTGATGTCTGCTTCATTTATCAAGGCGTTGGATCCCATTCAGCGGGTATATTGTTTTTTTAATCGATCTTCAAAGCGATGCAAGAATGGAGGCAACGGCTGTCAATGAACTTTGCCGCCCCATTTACGTTTATTCTTTTATGCTGCGCATTTTTATGATAGATATCGCTTTATCACATTCTTGTAAAACTTAAAGCAAGGAGGAGTTTATGAAAAAACGCTACGAAGTCTGTATGGCGCTATGCATGCTATGCATAGTTTCAGCCGCCATTCCGGTTTATGCAGGGGAGATGACTGTTGAACAGATAATAAGCAGGAATATCGCCGCTGCGGGGGGCAAGGAAAAATTAGATGCTTTGAATTCCACATCTAGCGAAATTTTTTCCCGTGGACGCCTTTTCTCAACTGCTTATACGCAAGGCAAAAACATTTTGAAGATGGTATCTGGGGAACCGCCGATAATACAGAGCATAACCATTGTTAAGGGCGACAAAGTTGATAGAAAAACTTTTGAGCCAGATCGCCCTTTTTTGGAAAGAGATAAATGTCTTTATTTAAGTCTTGAAAAGCTGATAAGCGGAGCCTTCACGGTTAAAAACTTCGAAGGAGAGTTGACTTATGTAGGTTTAAAAAAACTCGGACCGGAAACGCATTATGTCATGTTGGCAAAGATTGCCGCTTGCTCCGTTCAAATCAACATTGATTCCGAAACCAATCTGATTAAGAGAATGATCATCGAGGACAATTCCACTGAGGCCGCAGGTTATAAAGCGACTTATGATTTTCTGCCTGCCGTCGAAAGTGCCGGATTTATGATCCCTTCCGGTTGGTATCAGTGCGACCTGGGCATCGGAGCCTCTGCGCGTGGTGTCCAATATGAGCTGAAAAACTTCACGGTCAATCCGCAGATAGAGAAGGATTTCTTTTCCAGGATGGATCTCAATATGGGCGCAGTTACCGCCGTCCCGGGTTCCGCAAAAGGAAATCTCACGAGTTCACAATACAATAGCGACGGAGCTTACGGCTACTTTATTACGAACATCTTGGAAGGCGATATGAAGAAAGCCGGTCTCAATGTCAATGACAAGCTATCCATAAAATATGGGGATAAGGAACTTGACGCGATGGTATTCACTTCCACGAACGACATAGGTGTGAAAGTCTCCACGCCGGGGAATATCCTGTTTTTAAATTTTTCGGGTACTGCCTATTATGGAATTATTATGTTCGGGGAACAATTCAAACCGCTGTTTTTAGAATTCCAGCCGTTGAAAGAATTTACCATCAGCAAAAAATAAAAGGAGATAAAGTGAAAAATATAAACCGCAGAAAATTTTTTACCGGAGTCGGTTCCGGGTTGATCACCCTCGGAGTAAGCAGGCATCTGAAAGGTTCTGCAAACATACCTCAAACAGATTCTAAAAATACTGCTGAAACAAGTGAACCGAGAATTAAAAATTACAATACAATCGGAAAAACAGGCATTAAAACCTCCGATATCATTTTCGGCGCTACAAGCTTCTTCTCCGCCAGCGTGGCAAAATATGCATACGATCTCGGCGTTACGGTATTCGATACCGCTGAAAATTATATGGGAGGCCGGGCTGAAGAGATGTTCGGCCAGGCGTTGAAAGGACTTCGTGACAAAGTGAGCATTATCACCAAGCATTACGGCAACAGAGCTCCGGCAACACCCATCAACAAGCAGCAGCTCTTCGAGAGATTCAACGCCAGCCTGAAAAGGCTTCAAACCGATTACATTGACATAGCCTTCATCCATTCCCTCGACGACGAAGCGGATGTCAATCGCTTCCTCCAGAACGATGACCTGATGTCCGGTTATGCCCAGCTTAAAAAAGAGGGCAAAGTCAGATTCACTGGCTTTTCCACGCACAATGCTAAGTTTTTCCTCGAACAAGCTTTGAAACCGGAATTCATGGAATTCGCTCAGGTGATAATGTTTATGTATAACCATATGGAAGGAAAAGAGATCGAGCCGATTATTAAAAAAATACACGACAAGGGGATAGGCACGATTGCGATGAAGACACTTGCCGGCGGTCAGCAGGGAAATCTCAAAACCTTCATGAACCAGGAAAGAAGCTATCCGCAAGCAGCCATTGCCTGGGTGCTCGGAAATCCCAATATAGACTGCGCCGTAGTCTCGATGCGTAGCTTTTCTCATGTTGAGGAATACGTTTCGGCATCAGGAAGAGCATTGAAGCGGGAAGACCTTGCCCTGTTGAAAGAATACAGCCGCCAAGTCGATAATACATATTGCAGGGTTACCTGCAAAAAATGCGAGCCGTCATGCCCGCATCATGTTGCAATCAGCGACGTGATGAGATTTGAAATGTACTTCAAGAACTATGGACATGAAAAAACGGCTATAGAGAATTATGCCCTTCTCGATGACGCGCGCAAACCCAAAAATTGCTCAAACTGTTCCGGACATTGTAACATTGCATGTCCATTCGGCATCAAGGTTCAGGACAGACTGATCCACGCGGACGAGATTCTGCACGTATAAACCTATAGATAGTTGAGGCTCCCTTTTCTTCGCACTTCTGCACGGGAAAAGGGAGTTTTTTTATCCGGAATAAAGCCACTGCTTTATTAAGACCTTTTCAAAACATTCTTAACCTTCTTATGTCATTCCGGCCGAAGAGCCGGAAATCCGAAGGATTCTGTAAATCCGCAGGTTTCTATAAATCCGAAGGATTCTCTAAATTCGAACCATTCCGCAATGTAAGGAAAAGACAACTCCCCCCTGCGCCCCCCTCATTGAGGGGGGTTGGGGGGAGCAGGTGCCGGATCCCCGCATCAAGTGCGGGGCAGGCAAGTCCGGCATGACAGGAAGGAATATATAAGTTTTGCAAAGCTCTCTTATTAGTGAATTGTATTTGAGACATTTCACAAGATTTTATTTATGCTGTCAGTAATGCGATCATCGGCCGATTTGACGGCTTTCCTTGATTATCCTTATGAAATACCCTATGATTTTCCTGTTTAGGGGAAAAAATGGAAATACAGATAAGAGAAATGCACAACGTTTCAATCGTGGACATCAAGGGAAAGTTAGCCGAACAGGAAGCTAATGCCCTGCTCAGGGACACGGTGGACAGCCTCCTTACAAAAAACAAGAAAAAAATCCTTCTTAACTTAGCTGAAATGGAATATATCGACAGCAGCGGCGTGGGTGAATTGATCCAAAGCATGAGAGCAGTTGAAAACCTCGGCGGCGCTCTAAAGATCGTAAATCCCAACAGCAAGATATACAACACTCTTTCCATCTCGCTTCTGTTACCGACGTTTGACGTTTCCAATAATGAGGAAGAGGCAATCGCCAAGTTCGCTGTTTAAAGGTATGTTCACATCGGATAATTAAAACTTCTATAAATAAGCGATAAACGTTTATTCAAGTAGAATATTGTTCATTTTCCTTCAAAATTGGTACGTTAGCCGAATACTCTCTTTTTGACATCAAACATTCGGAAGCATAGCATCTCTGCATGAACAAGTATTCCTTCATGGCACCTGCTCTAGATAAAAACATCATTTCGCAGAACGTGGCCCGCTCCCACAAGAAAATGCCGTCATGCTCGGTGTTACTCCAACGGGCAGCAGCCGGGCATCTTCATTTTAGTTCTTTCGCAGGAACTGGCTTTCAGCCAAATTCAGAATATATAATCACTTAGGAGCCATTGACACACTAGCGACAACTTTTGAAACACTCCCGAAACTGCACTATTTTTTCTTTTTCACAGGTACATCTTTCAAAGGTATTTCTCTGGAACCTTCTCTATGTTCGAGAACATCGCGCTTTTTAAAAGGTGAAACGGGTTTTTCGACAGGTCTTGGTTTTGGTTGTGGATTTCTAATAGGGTGTTTTGAATCTTCTTTAGACATGTTTCTTTTCCTTTATACTCACTCTTTAATTTTTATCAGAATGTAAACATAAAATAATAAAAACACTAGAATCATAGACATTTTTATCATTTTAAATGCCTTCAATCTTTTATTAATTCTTACCACATTTGTTTCATAATTTTGATCAATAATTTCAATAAGATGCTCATTCATTTTATAATAATAATCTTTAATATCTTTACTGCTGATCGACTTTTTCCAATATTCATAAATTTTCGAGGCTTTATCGGTATAAGAATATTGATATCCAAATAATGCGGTAACAGTCAAAAATGCAGCATAAGCAAGTATAAAAAATGTAGGAATAAGAATAATATCAAGGATTGTTCTAGAATATGACTGGATTTTGTTAATATGATCATAAATTATTAAAAAAAAAGTGATTAAAGCGACAACAATTGTAGTTTGACTAATAAGACTGGTATATATTTCATCTTTTCTATTTAATTCTTTATAGTGTAAATTTAAAAGGTAGTCATGTAAATCTTTTACTTCTTGTAATTCCGATATGACTTCATTTTTTTTATTCATAATATAATCAACTTCTTCCTCTACAATTTATATATAATTTATCACCAATGCAAATAATATTGAAAAATAGGTAAAATTATTTTAACCAATTTGACCAAAATTAAAAAAACAAAAACAAGAATAATTAACCTATAACAAAGATACAATATTTATCAGCCAATTCCCTCGCGAGGGGTGTGATGATCGTTTTTCGGGTAATCCTGATTTTACTTCCGCTGTTGATCGCTTTTATGACATCCGTCTCGCAGACGAAATCGGCAGGCATCGTTTCCTCCGAAGGCTCGGAGGTTTCGGATTCCGCTGTAGCGGCTACTTCAGGAAGAGTAGAAGAAGAAACGACTGATATCTCCATCTTTTTTCCGGCGGAGATTCTTCCGTCGAGGAAACTGTCCACGATCTCAGCTATGTTTTTTTTTGCACTACTTTTTTTCTTAAAATCTTCCAGTGTTTCTGCAGATGTTTGATGCATTCCTTCATCCCTCGATTGAGCATTTTTACTACGCAAAACCGGTAGTGTGGACTCCGCCTCGCGGACCCCGCGCGCAAGCCTTTTAATGGTTACAAGATGCAGAGGCGTGATATTATCCGATGTGATATTGCCGCCGAGCGGTCCGCATCCGAGCGTGAGCGATGGCGGCAGGTTGGTGGTAAATCCGACCGCTCCATGCGTGGAAGATGTATTAAGGAGTATGCGGGATGCCGGCTTCCTGAGCGCAAATTCCCTGATGATTTTCTCGTCTTCGCAGTGAAGGGAAAGAGTATGTCCTAATCCTCCGAAGTTGAGTATCTCGATGCAGCGGGCGCAGCCCTCTCGCCAGCCGTTGACTTTATACAACGCGAGAACAGGCGATAGCTTCTCGATGGAAAGCGGAAAATCCTTTCCCACGCCGGAGTATTCGACAACAAGAGCTGTCGTGTCATCCTGAACCTTAAATCCAGCCAAATCCGCGATGACAACCGGTGACCTTCCGACTATGTCGGGATTGACTCCGAATTGCGCAGTTACGATAACTTTCTCAAGCCTTCCCGTTTCTTCGGCGGAACATAAATGCGCTTTGTATGTTTTCAGCGCATCCGTCACATTTTCGTAAACCGGCGCATCCGCCACGATCGCCTGTTCGGATGAACAGACCGTCCCCCAATCGAACGTCTTGCCGGTAAGCACACGCTGAACCGCCTTCACAGGATCGGCGCTCCGGTCTATATAAGCGGGAACATTGCCAGGTCCCACGCCGTATGCCGGTTTGCCGGAGCTGTATGCCGCGCGCACCATACCCATCCCGCCCGTAGCGAGAATGACCGCCACGCTGGGATGCTTCATCAATGCGTTTGCCGCCTCTATAGTCGAATTATCGAAGCATGCAATGATCCCCTCCGGAGCGCCCGCGGAGACTGCGGCTTTATGCAGCAGCTCCGCCGTGCGCTTGATACAGTTCGCGGCTGCAGGATGAGGGGAGAAAATCACACCATTGCGCGATTTCAGAGAAATAAGGGCTTTATATATTGTCGTGGATGTCGGATTCGTGCTCGGTATTATGGCAAGCACAACGCCGACAGGCGCGGCGATTTCTTCTATTCCAAGATCGGGATATGAATTGACTACCCCGACGGTCTTCATTTCTTTTATATATTCGTAGATATTACGTGAAGCCAGGTAATTCTTGATGATCTTGTCTTCTATGCGCCCGAAGCCTGTTTCCTCCACCGCCATTCTCGCGAGTGTTTCCGCATTGCGCTCCGCCTCTTTCGCCATCGCTTCTATAATGCAGTCAACCTGCTCTTGACTGAATTCTTCATATTTTTTCTGGGCGGAGACAATCCTCCCGACCAGCTTGTTTATTTCTTCGCCTTGATCTGTCACTACGGCAGCCGCCATAAAAAGATAAGTTTCAGATTACCAGACTATCGCCTTGATTTTATCGAGGACACTCTTGTCAAGATGGGGAAGAATCTTTTCAATATCGGGGTGCGGGTTTGGTATCACGTGCCAGGATTTCAGTTTCCCCACGCGCCGCGCAGCCTGCGCCCCGGCGTCCACGGCCTCCTTCACGGAGCCGACATCGCCCCGCACGAAAACCGTAACGAGCCCGCCGCCCGTCTCCACCTTGCCGAGCATCACAACGGACGCCGTCTTCGTCATCGCGTCCGATGCCTCAATCGCACCGACGAGACCGAGGGTCTCGATCATTCCGAGAGCGCTTCCCTGCATTTAGATTCCCCTTTTAAGAATTCCTGATATTGATAGCACATACTTTGAGAAGGGTCAAGAAGCGACAAAGTAATCTATACTTGATATGGAATACGGCTTTAAAATCCCTCCGGACCAGGTAAAACAGGCTGTGTCGCAATTATAAAAAAGTCATTCTCCGGGATACTTCGAAGGGCTGCGACGGGAAAATGCGGAGCATTTCTGTAAATCTTCCTCTTAGTATCAATAACTTAAGAATACCTGAGAACATCATACATGAGTTCATTTGAATTGCGACACAGCCTGAAATGCCTGCTCCGGCAGGGATCCTGCCAGGACGATAGAGCGAAATTGTGATAATGAAAGCAATTTTTAACGTACCTATTTATTAGTAAATCTTATATAATTATAGAGGTTTACAAATTAATTCAAGGCTATCCGCACTGCAACAAAGACTAAAATGTAGTCTCTTTAAACGAAAGGAGATCGATGAAAAAGCTGCTAATAATTACCGCCTTGCTGATACTGCTTTTTTCAATAACAAGCCATTCAAAAGCGAAGTTCGTGTTCCCGTCTGGGTGGCGGCCTGCAGAAAAAATGGATTATTTAGATGAAGATCTCTTGATGATAGAAAACATCGTCCCAAATCGTGCCGATGGGGACTTCAACGGTGATGGATTCAATGACACTGCATTGCTTTTAATAAACGATACTGAAAAAAAATATAGTCTTCTTGTATATCTTTACCAAAAGAAGGGCGGTTACAAAAAGATAAAATTGGAAGAAGGCCCAAAGATTAGTGAGAAATTGCATAATGGTATATCTCTTATGGAACCCGGCAATTATAAAACAGCGTGCGGGAAGGGGTACTGGGATTGTGAGCCAGGAGAGCCCGCAGTATTAACTCTAAAGAATCCGGGTATCGCTTGCTTTGAGTTTGAGTCCTCGAGTTCCGTATTCTATTGGGACACACACAAGAGAGAATTCAAGCAAATCTGGATGAGTGATTGAAACAGCTGACAACCGGTTCAAGTGGACGGCAGAACAGAGGAGTGAGATCTTTGCATAACCTGTAAAACTGTCATTCTGACGAATACCTCTGCTGAAGCGGGCTTGTCAGGCTGTGTCGCAATTATAAAAAAGTCATTCTCCGGGATACTTCGAAGGGCTGCGACGGGGGATGACAAACATTTTTATCGCAGGCAGTGGCTCACTCCTACTCCTCCGGGAAAATGCATTAATACGAAGATTCCGGATCTACGGCAGGAATGACAGAATACTGGTCTTTCAAGGGTCTTAATATATTTATCTTTGATGATTGTTTAATTCTGATTGACTTGCTCGGAGATGACTACATAACGGAGCGGGCCGCCGGGGATGACGGCATCGAAAGGATAGCAGGTGACCAGCGTAAGCCGGTTTACTTGATTGTTTTTCAAGACAGAGACGTTTCTATAATCAGTAATGATTATTTCGGTTACGATGTAGCGCAGATTTTTTCCATCCGGCTTTTGAACGAGAATTTCATCTCCCTTTTTGACATCCTGCAATACACTGAACTGCGTGTCCCTGTGCCCAGCGATGACGCAGTTACCCGGTTCACCCGGAAGGGGCGTCCCGGCCATATGGCCGGGACCAAAAGCGAGCGAGGAACCCGTGCTCCCCTCCAGGATAATGAAGGAATCGCCTCGCTTCGCAAAAGTTAGTTTAGCAACCGGGTGCGTATCCGCCCAACTCCAGGGTTTCGCGTTTTTCTCACCAGCCAGGGTTTTTTCCCAAGCATTGTTCAGCAGCAACTGCGCTACATGAGCTTTTGCATGGATGTAAATCCCTTTGCCGAAAAGAACAGCGCCCAGTATGAGCAGGAATACCGGCAGTTTTTTCAAAAAACGTTCTTTCATCTCTTGCGCACCAGGATTTTAACCAGCACGGCGAGCAGCCAGGCGATGATTCCGATGATCATACAAATGTCGGCAGCTGTTCCGCCCTGCGGCATCTGTCCGAAAACGGATTCATAGTTCCAGCCGTCGGGCAGGTTCGTCTCCACAGCCTTTGTGACGGACTGTTCATCCGCTGGCTTCACCGGCGTTACGTCCACGGCGACAAGGCTCGTAAATTTAGTAACAAGCCCGTAAACCAGAGCGGTTTGGACAACCTCATTTTTCTTCCCTTCATCGTTCGACTGCTGGTATTCATCCATCAGGGAATTGATTTTCCTCTTCGCCCAGAGCTTAGCGATCCCGCTTCCTTCCGACGCGTCTAAGAGATCGATCTTCGAATTCCATTTTTCGCTTCCCTTGAGTCCGCTTATATTCATTACAGCTGGGACTTCCGATCCGAACATAGCAACCACGACGACCGGTTCTCCAGAATACAGATCGGGGATTTGCGAGGGGTAAATCTCCGGGCCGGAGTTGCCCCAGTTCACGGCGATATCCTTCAGCATCGGGTTTTCGATCTTCGCGAAGAGCTCGGACATCTTCGCTTCGACTTCGTTCAGGTTGCCGATGAACGTATAGCTCCCCTTCCCTTCCTCAGCAGCTTTGGTCATAAAATATGAATTCGGTGCGGAACCGATGCCGACGGTGAACAGACGCCGGTCGGCGAGATTGGTTTTGATATACTCAAACAACGCAGTCTCATTTCCGACGTTGCCGTCCGTGATGAAGATAACCTGGCGGAGCCTGCCAAGCTGAGCATCGCCCACGAAGGCGAGCTTTAGAGCCGTCATCATCTCCGTGCCGCCGTCTGCCTGGACGTTTTCTACATATCTCTTCGCTTGAGCGATTTTTTCTTCATCGGCGGGTTTGCACGCGGGGAAGAGTATGTCCGCGTTATCGCTGTAAGAAATTATATTAAATGTATCTTCGGGATACAGGCTGTCTATCGCCTTTTGAAGTGCCTTCTTCGCCTGGAGGATCGAAGTCCCCTCCATGGAACCGGACCTGTCCAGAATATAGACGGTCTCTTTTGGTATCCTTTCGACATCTTCGGGATCAACGACAGGCGGGATGACCATTATCAAAGCAAATTTCTTACCAGCCGCGCCTTCGAGGAAAACGGAAGCGCGCGGTTGATCATCCTCCTCCGGTATCCATTCGAGCGCGAAATCCTTGTTTGCGGGCGTTTCATCATCCTCGAGCGATATCGTATATACGGTGCCGCCGTCGTCATCAATATCCACATCGTGATATAGGCTCTTGATCTCCTTCAACGGAATGCCGGCATCGAGGAGAACAGTTATCCTGACCGGATTTATCTCGCCTTCAGACGGATGGCGGACTGGCGGGGTTATACGTGACGCATCCGGAACGCTGTCCGTGTCCGGCGCCCAGCCCTCCCCCTCCGGAACGGAACCGGTCGGCGAACCGGGGATATAGCGGGTGCCGATGACCATCGGGAAGCGGAAGCTGAATTTACCGCTGTCGTATTTTACTTCCTGCTGATATTCGATTGTCACTGAAATCTTCTCGCCGGGGGCGATGTTCGCGACCGAGGTCGTAAAGATGTTCGGCCTCTCCTGCTCCACAAGCGACGCTTTCTTCCCTTCCTGCTTCGCCTGCTCATAGACTTTTTTCGCTTCTGCTCGTTCCTTTATCTGCCCTTCGATAATACGCTCGCCTATGACTAATTTCATATAATCTACGGCGGCGTTCTCCGGCAGTGGAAACGTGTAAACGCCTTCCATCCACTTGTCCGAGGCGTTGTAATACTTCTGGCTGACGGTCGTCCGCAGAACCATCCCGCTCACCTTGATGACGACATCCGTCTCCAAAGCGGGCGCGGGGATGGAATCCGCCGAACCTCTCGCCTTCAGAACAAGGCCATAGCCGGTGGAAGCGGTATCCTGCGACGCACCTACTGAATACCCGCTCGCCGAACCGCCCGGCATCAGGAACAACAACGAGAGCAGGAGCGCCGCCGCCATTGCGGCAACGCATACCCTCCCGCCTTTTCTTCTCAACGACACAAAACTGTAATCAATTATCTCTTTCATTTCCAACCCTCCATTTTTCTATTGAGGCTTAATAACAGTGCAAATCCAACGCCAGAGGGCTATTGTCTTTATAATCAACATGTTACATAGTTTATACCTGTAAAAAACGTGTCATTTCTGACACAATGTATTATTTATACTGATTATTTAAAGAGAGACAAGATGAAGAAAATAGATATTTCTATTCAATGTTATATAATAAATTGTCTGCAGTATTTATTTTCAGGAAATTTGTTAAATGCAAAATAACTTTAATACTGTAAAAGAAATCCTTTCATGTAATTTCTCATCCATTCCCATTGATCCAGATTGGAATAATGATGAAAATAAAGAATTAAAAATTCATAGAATTCATTCTTACCCTGCTAAATTTCCAGCATTTATAGCAACTAAAGCAATAAATTATGCTAGAGGAGAGATAAAAAATATTAATAAAATAGCAGATATTTTCTGTGGATGCGGAACTGTTGCATTTGAAGCTAAACAAAACAACATTAATTTCTGGGGTTGCGACATTAATCCTGTTGCCACTCTGATTGCCAAGGTTAAAAGCAAGCATTTCAATGAATCTAAATTGACAAGATATTATCATACTATTATTAATGCCTTTCTTAATTTAAATGGAAATGAATTTTGCTACGAATTGGAAAATGAGAGAATAAGATACTGGTTTGACGAAAAGCATTGGTTAGAATTATCAAAATTAAAAAAAGCAATTGAAATATCTGTACCCAAAAAGAGTATATATCATCTATTTTTCCACTGTGCATTTTCAAATATTCTCAAATCATCCTCAAGATGGCTTACAAAATCAATCAAACCACAAATTGACCCTGATAAAGAGCCTTCAGATATACTTGCTCTTTTCAAAAAACAATTCGATTTCATGGTTAAAGCAAATAATGAAAACAAATCTTTTCATTCTGCCAAGACAGAAATAATTACTGCAAATTTCCTCGAAGAATCTGTTAAACATCCTGTTGTTGATATGATTATAACTAGTCCGCCATATGTAACTTCATATGAATACGCTGACCTACATCAATTATCTTCATTATGGCTTGATTATACAGATGATTATAAAAAGTTGAGAAATGGATCAATCGGAAGTCTTTATCATTCTTATGATTTTTCTATAAATATAAATAATCTAAATATAATTGGTTCAAAAATTGTATCAGGTCTTAATAATATTGATAAATCTAAGTCTCGTGCTGTTGCAAAATATTATCTTGATATGCAATCTGTCTCAAATAAATGTTATTCAATGCTTGGAAAAAAGGGAATTGCTTTTTTTGTAATCGCTGATACCGAGTATAAAACAATTAAAATTGAAAATGCAAAACACATTTGTATCTCTTTAATTAATAGCGGTTTTAAAGAGATAAAAATAATAAAGAGGCGAATTTCAGGAAAAATATTAACCCCGTACAGAGACTCTTATGGCAAGTTTTCTTCAGATAATAATTCACGAAAAGTTTATAATGAAGAATTTATCGTCATCGCAAGGAAAAAATAATGGAAGAAAAACAGCTGAAAATGCGACCCTATGCGCGTCTGTTAGCAATGCTCGGTGATCAATTAATAAAAAATGAGTTGATAGCAATTATTGAGCTTGTTAAGAATTCTTATGATGCTGACGCATCTTGGGTAAAAATATCCTTTAATAATTTCAGAGATGATTTTAGCATTCAAAACAATTCAAGCATTACTATCGAAGATGATGGCATTGGAATGACTTTAGAAAAAATAGAAAAACATTGGGTTAATCCTGCGACACCGATAAAAATATTAGAAAAAAAGAAGAATCAATTCACGAAAAGTAGAAGAGTAATACAAGGTGAAAAAGGTATTGGTAGATTTGCTCTTCTCAAATTAGGTAAAAAAATTAAAGTAGTAACTCGGTCAATTGGAGAAGACATTGAACATGTAGTATCTTTTGATTTTTCTAAATTTGACAATGAATATTTATCAGAGAATGGAAAGGAAAAAAATCTATTCTTGGACGATTTGAATATATCAGTAATCAGTCAAAACCCGAAAGTAATCAAGGAAGAACAAATCACATTACATACTATGAATATTATTCGAAGACCTTATGGAACGAGAATAGAAATATCTGAACTTAAAAATTCATGGTCTTCATTGAAAATTGAAGATGTATATTCTGATATTATCAAACTGCAATCTATCATGATTCAAGGTGATGCTAAATCTGATTCTGATTTTAAGGTTCAATTTTATAAAGACAATAAATACATAGCATTAAAAGAGAAATATATAGAAGATCTTAAAGAGATTATAAATAATAAAGCTGTTTTTAGAATCGACAATGGTAAATACATCGAAGGAAACCAGGAATTCAAATTTAAAATTAATGATAAATTGAAAACAATAAATATAAAAAATCCAGACATTACAGGTTTAAAAATATTCAAAGATAATTTTGGTGATGGCGGAAAGAAACTCGACCTAAAAAAAATCAGGAAAACAGAGTGCGGTTCTTTTACTTTCAGTTTTTATATTTTTGATTTTGCTGCGAAAGTATCGTCAAAATATAAATTAGATAAAGAGGAAAAAAAAACAATCCGAAAGCATAGAATATATTTATATAGAGACGGCATAAGGGTTTATCCATATGGTAATCCAGATGATGACTGGCTACAAATTGATGTTGATCGCGGAACAATTAGTGCTGGTTATTTTTTAAGTAATGATCAAGTTGTTGGATTTGTTTATATTTCTCAGAAGGAAAATCCTAAGCTCAAAGATAAAACGAATAGGGAAGGTCTTATTGAAGAAGGGAATGCGACAGAAGACTTTATTGCACTCTTGAAGATATTTCTTGCTTACATTCGCGCTAAATACTATGCCCGCTATAGAGAAAGCCTTAAAGAAAGAAACTTGCAAGAGCTCTTTAGGACAGAACTGATATCTAAGAATTTTTTAAAGCTTAAAGCTGAGCTGAAAGACTCTAAGGATCTTCTAAATTTAGTATCGGATACTGAAAAAAAGTATAGGAATGAGCGAAAATATCTAATCCTAAGAGCGGAAATAACTGAAGATCTAGCTGGAGTTGGTCTTTCTGTTGAAACTGCATCTCATGATATTATGTTAATGATGAATAAATCATTAATCTCTTTAGATTCCTTAATTAAAGATGCTCTACACGGCAATAATCTTGATATTAAAATATTATTAGATGAGCTTCAATCAATCCGAGGTTCATTAGGATTTGTTGAAAGTCAGCTAAAGGATATCCAACTATTATTTAGATCTTCCAAACTACGCAGTAAAAATATCAGAGTTTTTGAGATTCTTGAGAAGGTGAAGCGTATTTTTGATAAAACACTAAAGGATGATCATATTAAATTAACAATTAATACGATAGGCCCCCCCCTAATAGCGAAAACAACAGATGCTGTATTGCTTCAATTATTTTTAAACTTATTTGATAATTCAGTTTATTGGTTAAGACAGATCGATAATGATAATAAAGAAATCACAATAACCTTTGATGGTGTGAAATCAGTCCTTATTTTTTCTGATAATGGTCCTGGTGTTCACAAAGATGACATTCCCTATATTTTTGAACCTTTTTATTCCGGTAAAGGCGAAGAAGGCAGAGGCCTGGGGCTTTATATTGCAAGACAACTCCTCGAAAGATATGAATATTCGATTGACCTGTCAACGACTAAACCTTATAATATAATGTCTGGTGCAAATTTTGTAGTATCATTCATCAGTACGGAAAAGGACAATGACAACTTCTAATATTATAAGAGGAGTAGGTCTCGTAATAGATGATGAGATTTATGATCAAAGATCAGATATAAGCACTATTATTAAAAATCTTGAAAAAGAAAATATCCCATTAATAAAATTTGAAGAAATTCCAACAAAAAAATATCAGATTCACTTCTCATATATTTCATTCGTTCTACTGGATTGGTTATTATTAACTAAAGAACAAGCTACCTTAAAGAACGATGGAATAAACTTACCTGAGACAGTATTAAAAACAAATGAAGATAGAAGCGTAAAATTTCTTAAAGAGCTAAAAAACGTATGCTTCATTCCAGTTTTTATTTTCACGAATCAAAGTACGACGAGCATTAAAGAGTGCTTAATAGAAAATGGTTTGTATAATGAAAATAAAACTAATTATATTTTCATTAAAAGCAAGAGTGACATCATCCGAACTAATATACAAATCGAGATTGAAACATGGATAAAAAATAATCCTTCAATCTATATACTGAAAGAATGGGAAAAATCATATAAAGACGCAATGAACAATATGTTTTGGGATTTTTATAATATTAGTCCTTCATGGCCAAAGATAATTCTGGAATCGTTCAATTCCGATGATATAGATAAAGAGAATGAGATGCTTGATCTTATTATAAAAAATATATCAAGTCGTATTTCTCCTTTCACGTTTGATAAAGAATTAATCATGAAATCTGAATATGATTATAATAAAGAAGATATTCAAAAAGTATTAGAAGGAATAAAATATCTAAATGCAGATAATTTAAAGAAAGATTGTTCAGTCACTGGTGATGTTTTTAAAATTGAAGATAATTATTACTTAAATATTCGACCCCAATGTGATTTAATTAGATATAAAAAGGAAAAAACAAAAGAAATTATTATTTTTTGTATTCAAGGTAAGATCATGACAGAGACAGAAATTAATGAAGCATATAATAAAAGATATCTTTTATTTAATGAAAAAGTAGACCTAGCGATTGTTCCCTTTATTGATAATCGTAAAACCATTCAGTTTGATTTTAATATTTTTAATAGTTTTAAATGGGAAGATATTAAGGATAAACGAATTGGAAGACTTCTACCACCATATATTGTCAATGTTCAACAAAGATTTGCATTTTATATTAAAAGACAAGGTCTTCCTCCAATTCCCAATGAAGCAGTTAAAGATGAATCTACTAAAAAACAAGAATAAAGCTGCATTGATTATAGGAATATGATGATTTTTTTAAAATAGCTTATTAAGTTCATATAATTTTTCACTTACGATTAATACATTAGGATTTAAAACACCTTTTGTTTATCTTTCAAGCCGCTCCAGCATCTTGCGGGCATTGTCATTTTTCGGGTCGAGTTCGAGGGATTTTTTATAGTTCAGAATCGCCTGGCTGTAATTCCCCAGGGTGAGATATGCCTCCCCCTGGCTGTCATAAGCGTTTGAAGAAGCCGGGTGAATTTGCGAATTCAGGTTGATTATTTATGTAAATTTTTCTATAATACAAGGCAGGATTACATCTATTTCTCTTATGATAACAGATATGTTTTCTGAATAACCGCGCAAAATCCAATCTGTTTATGTCCAGCTTTTAAAGTCTGATATAGTGGAGATACGCATAATGGGTAAAGATTTCTTAGGTTTTCTCGAATCGGAAATATTCAAAAAAAACCCTATCGCTATCGCTGTTCTCGACAAAGATGAAAGAATATTGGATATCAACAGGGCGTTTGAAGAACTGTTCCATTATACAAGAGAAGAAATAGCGAACAAAAAGATAAATGACCTGATAGTTCCGGAGAACCTTATTAATGAGGCTCTGAAATTTGTAAAAGTGCTCGAAGAAGGAAAATACCTTATTGAAGCGACAAAGAGAAGACGAAAAGATGGAGCATTGCTCGATGTTTCCATCACCGCCTATACAATAACGCTTGAAAAGGACAAACATCTTATAATCGCTAGTTATCTCGAAATAAAAGATAAAATAAACCTTAAGGTCAGCCTTGAAAAGAGCGAAAAGGAATTTCAAGCCATTTTCGAATCCAGCCCCGTCGGTATAATCGTAAGTGAGGGCGATACCCATAATGTTCTGGACCTGAATTCGGCTGCACTGGAAATATTAGAAACAGAGCGAGATCAAATAATAGGCAAATCCTGCGAGGACTATATTGTTTCAACAATCCAAATATATGCTGACGACCTAACAATAAAAGAAGAATGCATGCTTCGCCTTCCTAATGGGACTGAGAAGAGGATTTTCAACACCTCCAAGCCTCTTTTTATCAGCGATAAAAAATATATAGTCAACAACGTCGTGGATATTACCGAAGTCAGGAAATCCGAAAAGAGATTGCAAATGCTTGAACATGCAGTTTCTCAATCTCTTGATGGAATAGCAATCGCCGACATCACAGGAAGTATTATTTTTGTCAATAAAACGTGGATGGATCAGCACGGACTGGCCCAGTCCGAAGTTTCAAAACTCAAGATCAAGGATTTTCAGAGAGACTCTACAAAACAAGCCGATCAAAATCACGATAAACAAATTAAGGGAAAAGACGGTTATAAACCTTATTCCCACATATTAAGGAAGCGAAAAGACGGTGCGCCTTTCCCTGCATCCGTCAGTCTCACAAAGATTCAAGACAATAAGGGGAATCAGATAGGTGAGATTGAAATCGTGCACGATATTAGCCGCATTCTTGATTACGAAGAAAAACTCAGGGACAGAGAGCAAAGGTTCAACGCGATTGCAGAATCCTCAATAATCGGTGTTGGGATTACTGATATAAATGAAGCTTTCATTTTTGCCAACCAGGCATTGGCAGAAATGCTTGAGTACGAAAAGGAAGAATTGATTGGGCTAAACCTCTCAAGCTTTGTCGGTGAAGACGAATATCAAAAATTCAAAGAATATTCCGTAAAACGCAACCAGGGAAAAAGCGATATCTATCAAGCAATTTTGAAAAAAAAGAGCGGCGAGAGAGTATATACCTATGTCTATGCTTCGCCTCTTTTCGATTCGGCGGGGAATTTCAAAGGGACGATCGGAATCATTTTAGATATAACCGCATTGAAAAAAACCCAGGAACAGCTCGAATATGAACGCGATAAGGCGCAAAACTATCTGGACATCGCAGGTGTCATCATTCTGACCCTCGATCTTAAAGGAAATATTACTCTGATAAATTCCAAGGGCTGCGAAGTTTTGGGATATAAAGAGGAAGAACTGCTCGGAAAAAACTGGTTTGAAACCGCGATTTCAAAAGAACACCGCAAAGGCAATGAGACCTTATTCAACGAATTGATTTCGGTCCCAAATATGACTGAGGATATTTTTGTAGGTGAGGTTCTGACGAAAAACGGCAATACCAGAACTATCTCCTGGAAAAATCATCCTCTCCACACTGCCGATGGAAATGTCACCGGAGTGTTGAGTTCCGGAGAAGATATCACCGAGCAGAAAGAAGCCGAACAGGCATTGCGAGACAGTGAGGAAAAATTCAGGACAATTTCAGCTTTTGCAAAAGATGCAATCATCATTATGGACGATCAAGGACAAGTAACCTATTGGAATCAGTCGGCATCAAGGATTTTTGGATTCCAGAAATCAGAAATCATAGGTCAAAGTCTTCATCCTATGCTGGCACCGGATAGACCGAAGGATTTTAATCGAAGTGAAATGCTTGAATTCCAAAAGACAGGAAAAAGCTCTGTGATCGGCAGGACCCTTGATCTTACCGTGAAACGCAAAGATGGCATATATATTCCGATCGAGCTTTCGCTTTCTGCCGTAAAGCTGAAGGGCAAATGGAATGCAGTAGGTATTGCCAGAGAGGTTGCGGAGCGTAAAAAAGCCGAACTGCAGGTCCGCGAAGCGCGGGACAAAGCCCTCGATGCCTCCAAATTCAAATCTCAGTTCCTTGCCAATATGAGCCATGAGATCCGCACTCCGATGAATGCGATCATTGGAATGACTGACCTGGCTCTGCTGACGAAACTCGATACGGAGCAAAGGGAATATCTTGAAATGGTCAAATCTTCCGCGGATTCGCTTCTGGCTCTCCTGAATGACATCCTGGATTTCTCCAAAATTGAAGCGGGGAAACTTGAAGTTGAATTTGAACCCTTTAATATTCGTGAAATGATAGCAGCGACCCTCGGATCATTGGCAATAAAAGCACACGAGAAGAACATCGAACTTGCTTATAACATCAATCAAAACGTGCCGGAAAAACTGATGGGTGATTCCATGAGGATACGGCAGGTAATAATCAACCTGATCGGCAATGCTGTTAAATTTACTGAAATTGGCGAGGTATTATTAAACATCATACCTATTAACAAATCGGATAAAGAGGTTACGCTTCTGTTCAGCGTTTCGGATACTGGAATTGGCATTCCGGAAGAAATAAGAGACAGGATTTTCGAGTCATTCGCTCAGGCTAACGGTTCCACAACCCGCAAATACGGAGGTACGGGTCTTGGCCTGGCGATAACCTCTCAGTTGGTAAAATTAATGGGTGGTGAAATTTGGGTGGACAGCGCGCCCGCAAAAGGCAGTACATTTTATTTCAATATCAGGTTCAAGTTGTCCAAAGACACCCCTATGCCAAAAGCGGAACCAGGCACGGCAATCCTCGATGGCAAGAAGGTTCTCATCGTGGACGACAATGAAACCAACAGGCGGATTCTGAAAGATATGGTGAAAAATTGGAACATGATCGCGATAGAAGCGGAAAATGGTTTTCAGACTTTGGAAATTCTGAACGGCATAAATTCTGAAGCGGACTGGCCGGCCTATATACTGATAGATTCCAATATGCCCGGGATGGATGGATTTACAGTGGTTGAGAAAATCCGCCAAATCAAAGGCTCAAAGACTGTTCACATTATGATGATCAGCTCGGGGAGCCATCTGGATGGTATAAAACGTTGCGAAGAATTGGGGATTTACGGACATCTTTTAAAGCCGATCAATCCGGCTAAGCTGAAAAGTCTGATGATTGAAATCCTCGACAACAAGAAAATGATAGGAAGAAAAATACACGTTAAGCCTTCGCCTCTCCGCAATGCGGTTGCGATAAATGTCTTGCTCGCGGAAGATAATCCTGTTAACCAACGACTCGCCGTGAAGATGCTGGAAAAGATGGGACATACCATTACGCTAACCGGAAATGGCGAGGAGGCTCTTGAGCTATTCGAAAAAGACAGGTTCGATCTCGTTTTGATGGATATCCAGATGCCAGTGATGGATGGTTTGATCGCAACCGCTAAAATACGAGAGATGGAAAAAGCCGGGAATAGACATACTCCCATCGTCGCAATGACCGCGCATGCTCTCAAAGGAGATCGCGAACGATGCCTTGCGGCAGGGATGGACGGCTACATTGCAAAACCTATCAAATATAACGATCTGGAAAGAGAAATAATGCGGGCGGTCGATAAAACCGGACAGATTCAAACTGTAGATGAGAAAGACTTCACGGTAACTCTGAAAAGCTTTAAAGACATTTTAATGAAGAAATTCAGCAATGATAGCGAAATGCTTCGAGACACCATAATCATTTTTCTTGAAGAAAGCCCGGACCAATTGATCGCAATGAAGAATGCAATCCTTAACAATGACAAAGAAAAACTTCAGTTTAACGCGCATAAAATCAAAGGCTCCATCGGCGTCTTCGATGAAGGCGACTTGTATTATGACGCTTCGATGCTTGAAGAGCTAGGGAAAGCGGGAAAGATGGATGAAGCTGACGATATGATCTTATCCTTTGAAGACCGGTTTATCAACCTGCGGGAGGAATTGAAAAAAATCTCTGGTGAGCTGAAGTAGTATAAGCGATTTCAGACGCGCGGAATATATGCTTTCACTTCATTAAGGGTAGTTATTCCATTTTTCACGGCTTCGATGGCGCTTTCCCATAGAGTCACCATTCCAGCATCCCGGGCGGCTTTATACAACTCCGCGCGGTCAGTATCCGCCTTTATAACATTTTTAACGGCATCAGTCATAAATAACATCTCAAATATCGGAATCCTTCCGCTATAACCGGTATGTCCACAAGAATTACAGCCCGAGGAGCGATATATCTTGTCTTCTATAGTGAACATCCGCAGGCTATCTTCATCCAGCTCTTGTTCGGTAGGGGAATAAAGCTCTCTGCACTCAATACAAAGCTTACGCACGAGACGTTGCGCGATGACGAGGCTTAAAACCTCACGGATGTAGAAATATTCGATGCCGAGATCCATTAGCCTTATGATCGAACTGATGCTGCTGGTTGTGTGAAGCGTGGAAAAGAGCAAATGCCCGGTAAGAACCGCTTGTACCGCAACCTGAGCGGTCTCCTTGTCTCTCACCTCGCCGACAAGGATTACATCCGGATCCTGGCGGAGCACGGACCTCAATACCCGTGCAAAGTCGAGACCGATATGATGAAAGACTTGAATCTGGTTCAAGCCCTGAACGCGGTATTCGACAGGGTCTTCGATAGTTACGATTTTTATCTTATCCGATTGGATGTCATTCAATGCTGCATAGAGAGTTGTTGTTTTTCCGCTTCCAGTGGGACCTGTGACAAGTATAAAGCCGGAGTTTTGACGTATAATTTTTCTGAATTTGCTCCGCAGGTCTACAGACATTCCTATATTATCAACTTCTATCAACCCTTTGGACTGGTTTAACAATCTGATTATCGCACATTCACCATAAACTGTCGGGGTTGTGGCCACTCTTCCGTCTATTTCCTTCTCACCGAATCTGACGGTGAAAACGCCATCCTGGGGAAGACGCCGCTCGCTTATATTCAGACGGGACATTATCTTTATCCGGCTCACAAGCAATCTACCAAGCTCCCGCGGTAAAACATGAGCTGTCTGTAAAATACCGTCTATCCGGTATCTTATGTGAAGCTTCTCCCTTTGCGGTTCGATATGAACGTCGCTCGCGCCCTGGTTTATTGCCTGCCTTAAAACAAGATTCGTTATCTTTATTACAGGGGATCTGTCTTCATCCTGCTTTGCTTTCTCCTCCAACTCGATATTGTCATCGCCATCTGAAATCAACCCGAAATCAGGAGAGGCTTCCGTGAGTCTGATCTCCGCTGAAAGTTCCACGGGCCCGCCGTCTTTCTTTACCCTTAGCCTTGATAATTTAGGTTCCACTACTGGAGTAATATTCCCTTTTTTCGGCCCGAAATCCGAATCAGAATAAAAATGTTTCATTGCATCGTCAATATCCGATTCATCGCAGAGCAGAGGTTCGATCTCCAGGCCGGTTATAAATCTCAGCTCATCCAACGCCCACAAATTGAATGGGTCTGTCAATGCGACTGTTAACGTATCCGCCAGCTTCAGAACCGGAATCAGGTTGTATTTTGCCACAAGATGTCCGGGGACAAGCTTCAGTACATCGGGATCCACAAGGCTCTTTTCCAATTTTACATATGGTATCCCGACAGCCTGAGAGACGAATTTCATAAGATGCTCTCGTTTGATATAATTCAAGTTCACAAAAATATTCGCAAGAGATTCTCCCTTTTCTTCCTGAATCTTCAGAGCCTGATTCATTTGTGATTCATTAATAATATTGCTCTCTATCAGCTGTTTTTGAATCTCCTTGTTGATGCTCATAAAATCCTTGGTCATTTTTAGCCTCGATATTTTTGGTTAAGCGTTGCCGAGGATTGAATTCACTAGCTCGATGAGTTGGTTTTTATTGATCGGTTTTATCATATAACCGTCAACCCCCAGTTTCTTCGCGGCAGCTATGTAAATATCCTTCTTATAAATAGCGCTTGATATAATTATCTTCACATAGGATGTATCCGCGTCAGCCTTTATTTTTTCTGCGAGCTTAAACCCGTCTATCCCGGGTATCAAAACATCGAGGATGAGTAGATCCGGCTTTTCCTGCTTGATAGTTTGAATGACCTGAGTCCCTTCGCCGAGAGAAATCACGTCATATCCGGCGTTAGCAAGGCTGAACTTCATAAAACCTAAAATGAACTTGTCATCATCCACAATCAGAATTTTTTTCATTTTTGTCTTTCAACTTATCTTATACAAAGTTAATCGTCCTCTCCGAAGATTATTTATTAGCCTCGCTAATAAAAAATGAGTGAATTGAACGGATTAAAGAAGCTGCTTTTTCCAATTGGCGTTGATGAATTAATTCCGAAAGCTTCCTCCCGGCTCCCGTTATAAAAGGCAATTCCATCGTTCCGCCGCTACCGGCAAGATTGTGTGCCATTTGTGAAACATATTCATATCTTCCTCCTTTAAAGGCACTCTCCATCTCCGGCATCATTTCAAGCCATTCCGTAATATATTCTCCTCTCAATTCTTCAAGGAATCTCTTTTCCCGGTCGGATTCAATGTCCTTTGAAGAACCGGGAAAGATCTGTGGAACAAGTTCTCTTAACCTCGATAGAAAAGATTCAGGGGCGAACGGTTTTAATATGAAACCCGAGGCGCCGCTATCCCTGGTTCTCTGCATCGTTTCTTCATCGCCCGTCCCCGACAGAAAAACAACAGATGGTGATTCTGCATCTTGAACATTCTTCATCGCCGCAAAAACGTCAAAACCGTTCATATCAGGCAGGAAAACATCTAAAAGCATCAAGCAAAACCCGCCCTTCTTTCCAATATCAATTCCGTCCTGTCCGGTGAGAAGATGAGTCACCTGAAAACCCTGTTTGGATAGTATCCCCTTTATCAGATTGCCGATCTGCCTGCTGTCTTCGACAACAAGAACTTTTTTATGCATTAATTGTTACTTATTATGGTCTGAAAATAAAAACCAATTGCTTCCTTACTTATAAGTATAGGTAAAAAAAAGTATTTTTTCAACTTTTAGACCACAATTGACAAAATATAATTATCTTATAAAGTAATCATATTCTTCGTAAAATTAAGGAAATAATGAGCCAGTGGGGTCCCTTTACGCAAATTTGATTAATTATCTATTCGCTGAATTTAATGTCGGTACGTCGTAACATAGAAAAATGAAATAGTTATCCGCTTCAATCTTAGCGGGGAGGTGTATTATGTTGAATTGTTCAATTCACAGAAATATCGCCGCGGTCTTTTCCTGCACTGAATGTAGATCATATTTCTGCAGAGAATGTCTGGGAGGGACAGTTGAAAAGAAACCATATTGCATTCCCTGTTACATCAAACATACTTCAAAAATAATCTCCAAAAAGAAAAAAGTGGTTCGCCAAGGAAAAATTAGATGATTGAGACCCGTATAGCATGCGGACATCTCATTCAACTATTATTATAAAAATATTTGCTAAAATTTATGATCTTTCATTCCTATTGAAGAACTCAAAATCCGATGGATTTCGTACAAGCTGGGAAACAACTGTTGAGCGAAGAGATTATTAAGGAAATATCTAATCCTGGACTTATTCAGGTCCCGACAAGTCTCCTGCCCCGAAGGCTATCTTTTCAAATAATAATATCTTCCCGAATTCTCATCTTTCGCTTCCACCGCTCCATCCTTCACCATCGCGGCGATCACGGTTTCTATCTCTCTTTCATCATAAGCAAGAGAAGCGGCGATGTCCTTGAAAGTGCAGGGACGGCGGTTGAGGATATCAATAATCAGATTCTTTTTTAAATGTTCTTTATCAGTGTGTCTCGATTTTGCCTCGAATTCCGCAATCACCTCCGCCTTCGGCGTGAAGAGAAGCGCGATGCCTTCAAGTTCTTCAAGGGTCAAGGGTCTCGCGTAATCCTCTGATGGCGGACGGACGACCGTGTTCAGCTGCGCCCGGCCGGGTTTGAGCTTGGCGGTAAAATCAACCAGGGATGAAATATCATCTTTCGAATCATTGATGCCGCGCACAAGAAGAATCTCCAGCCACAGCTGCCCTTGGAAATTTTTTCCGAATTCGATGACACCTCGTTTTATCCTCTCGATATCGAGGGAACGATGCGGCCTGTTAACCTTCCTGAACGATTCCCGGCGGGCGGAATCCATCGATGGGACAACGAAGTCCGCGCTCATAAGATCATCTCTCACCTCCGGCATCCACAGCAACGATCCGTTGGTGATTACCACGACCGGTATGTTCGTAAAGCTCTTGATACCTCTGATTATCTTTCCGATATCAATGTTCAAGGTAGGTTCGCCTGAACCGGAGAAGGTGATCCTGTCCGGCTTGATCTCTGCTTCATTAATCCGCATGCGGATTTCGTCCAATATGTCATCAACCGGATAAAACGAGCGGCGTTCAATGGTCAGATGATCTGTCCTTTTCAATTGACAATAGACACAGCTGTATGAGCAATATTTGGAAGGGATAATGTCAACACCGAGAGACAGGCCGAGCCGCCTCGAAGGAACCGGACCGTATAGATATCTGTATCCTTCCTTATCCATAACAAGGCTGAAGCTAATTCTATTAAATAGTGGCGCAGGAACCGGCTATTTCATCGCCTGTTCGAGGTCTGTAATAATATCCTGGACATCCTCGCAGCCGACTGACAGCCTGATCAAACCATCTGTGATTCCCGCTTCAATTCTCTTTTCGGGAGCTGTTTTTACGTGTGTCATGCTCGCAGGATGCTGGATGAGGCTCTCGATGCCTCCCAGAGAGACTGCGAGATGGCAGAGCTTCACGCTGTTCATCAACTTCTTGCCGGCTTCGACTCCGCCCTTTAATTCGAAGGAGATCATCGTTCCAGGTCCATCCATCTGCTGTTTTGCGAGTTCGTATTGAGGATGGCTCGCCAAACCGGGGTATCTTACCCATTCGACTCTGGAATTCTTCTCAAGCCATTCCGCGACCTTCTGAGCGTTCTTCTGGGCATAGTCAACTCTCATCACGATGGTTTTCAGTCCGCGCTGGACCAGCCATGCCTGATGAGGATCCATGTTGCAGCCGAGACTTTTCATTGTTTTTCTAAGTTTTTCGTGCAATTCCTTGTTCTTCGGGATCAGAATCCCTCCGACCACGTCCGTGTGGCCGTTGATCCCCTTGGTGACGCTGTGCAGCACGACGTCCGCCCCCATCTCGAGAGGACGCTGCAAAATCGGCGTGGCGAAGGTATTGTCCACCACTAAAACCAGATTGTGCTCGCGAGCAATCTCGACGCATTTCCTTATATCGGTCAGGGCTATTGTCGGGTTTGCCGGTGTTTCGATATAGAGCAACTTTGTATTTTTACGGATTGCCTTTTTGATATTTTCGACGTTTGAAGTATCTACAAAGCTATACTCCACTCCGAAACGTGAGAATTCGCTCTCCATTATCAAACGGGATGAAGCGTAAACTGCCGCCGTTCCAACCATATGAGAACCCGCGCTGAGAAAAGTAAAATATACTGTCGTAACCGCACCCATTCCGCTCGAAGTCGCAATACCGCCGTAGCCGCCCTCCAGAATCGCCACATTTTCCTCAAGCGCGTTTATTGTCGGGTTTCCCCAGCGGGTATAGATATAACCATCGCTTTCCCCCGTCGCTATTTTCGAACCGTGATCGGTTGATTCAAATTCGAAAGTCGATGTTTGATAAATCGGTGTCGCAACAGCTCCAAACTGTTTGTCAACTCTGCCGCCTGCATGTATTACCTTCGTAATAAGTGATTTCTTTTTCAGGTCTTCCATTATGTATCCTCCTATTGAATTTATGCTATCAAAGAAACTGCATTTTATATGCCTCCCCCGTATAAGTAAAGCTTGAGAAATTAAACGGATCAGGTAATACAGACTCATTAAAACGTCATTCTCGGGGCTACTGCAAAGGGCTACGACCGGGAATCTTCATTATAGAATCAATATGTTATGAACACTTAACAATCCCATGTATTGGCAAACTTGAATTGCGACGCAGTCTGATATATCCGTGCCAGGCTACATGGTTACTTTTTGTTTTTATGCTTTTTAAAAATATAACCAAAAAAAACTAATCCGAGTTTCGCAAGGTTCAGAACGTCCGCGAACGACCTTATGTTTTTAAGCCTGGATTTCATATTACGCCAATTCACAGCCCCCGCGCCGTAATACTCGAATTTCAGACGGTTCAATTCATTCAATCCAAGTTGCGGCTGCAAAAGCGTCGGGACAGCTATCGGGCGGTTATTCATCCTGTTTTCGGGATAATAAACAACTTTTGTCCAGTCGAAATCATCTGCCATCAAACCTTGTTCCACGGCAAAGCACTCCACCTCCGTTCCGGGCATTATGCTGCATCCGGCGGAAAGGGCGATGTCATTTATCCTGCTTTTTACATCTTTAATAAATCGGACGGTCATCATACCGTCCTCGTAGGTTTCGTCCGGTAACCCGAACATGAAAAAGGCTTTTGTATAGATTCCAAGCTCTTTGCACCAGTCGAGCACCTTGCGGACCTGAGCCAGGCTGATCCCCTTGTGGATGCGTTTCAGAACCTCCGGAGAGCCGGATTCGACGCCGAAAGAAACGAACCTGCAGCCCAGGCTTTTCATCCTTTTTATAAGGTTATAATCGACCGTATTGACCCTAATCTCGCAATACCATATGAAATTCAATTTCCGTTTCTCGATTTCGTCGAGTATCCCGACAATATGCGCGCGGTTTAGCGTCAGCGTGTCGTCGAAAAACCAGATAGCCTCCAAACCGTATTTGCCGATAAGACCCTCTATCTCGTCCACGACAAGCGATGGAGAGCGGCGGCGGTTTTTCTCCCCCCACATAACGGAGGTGGAGCAGAAGGAACAGAAGATCGGGCAGCCTCGCGATGTCATAATGGTTGTCGCCTTTTTGCCGAACAGGGTCTGTTTATAAGCTGGAATATCGAGCAGGTGCCTTGCCGGAACCGGCAGTGAGTCCAGACCATCTATGAAGCCGCCGACAGGGTTATCGGTTATCCTCCCGTGTTCCCTGAATGCGAGTCCTGAAATATTCCTGTACATGTCAATGTCCGGATATGAACTTACGAACTTGCGCAAAGGCGCTTCCCCTTCTCCCTTGACTATGAAATCAACCTCCGGCAAATTTCCAAGGGTGTTCATGGCGGTGAACGTCACATGGGGTCCTCCGAGGACGACCGGAACATCCGGCATTGCCCTCTTGCTCGCCTTTGCTGCATCGAACTGCTCGAAGCGCGTCCAGGTTGTTCCCGTGATGCCGATGATATCCGGCTTTCTGTTTTTTATTTCCTTTTCGAGGACCTCGTTTTCGATGTCATATAAAGGGCAGTCCAATATCTCAACCCGGTGCCCGTCTTCCTCCAAAACGGCTGCTATCGAGGCGAGCCCGAGGGGAGGCATCGGAACCTTACCCAATTGAGATTTACCCTTTGGAGGGGATATCAGGAGAACATATTTTTCTTCTCTCATTTTTCAAGGGGCTCTTTATCTTTTATATGTCTTGCAACAATCAATTCCATTATCCGCTCTGCGTTTTCCCTCAAGTCAACAATATGAGTGCAATATGAAGTTTCATTATACTGATACCTGCCATTAGGTGAAAGTAAAGGCCTGATCTCGGGCCAAAGCGCTTTTGCCGCCTCAAAGGACATTGGATAAGTCATTGTAATCAGCGTTTCCTTTTGCCGAGACTGCGAGGGGGTTTGTAAGAGTATCCCTTCGAGCCTGCCGGCCATTGATTTCATCTTGTCGTATGGGCCGACTATTCCGTTCGAAGCGATTTCGATATATGAAAGGTCATTGAAGAAAAGAGCTGCATAGAGCGCTTCCCTCCAGGAAACATTTTGCAAAAAAAGGGTAACTTTGCCTTTGACGCCAGGGTCTATGATCATATTTATCCCGCTTATTTCGGACAGGGCAATGAGAAAATCCTTGATATCAGCGTCTTTTACTCTCACAGACAGATTATCTGGTGTTCCCTCGATAAACCGTTTTTGTTCCGCTTCGGCATTGAAAACGATGGCAAAAACCAGGCATCCGAGGATCAGGCAAATCGAAGGGGATAAAACAGACCTATTTGGATTCATTGATGTAGTCTATGAGCTCATCCTGGGTGACGCTCGCGGTTCCTATCTTTCCGACGACGATTCCAGCGGCGTAGTTTGCGAGTTCCGCGGCGAGCTTCAGGGAAGCTCCTGCGCCCAGGGCGAGCGTGAAAGCCGCAATTACGGTGTCGCCTGCACCGGTCACATCGAAAACCTCTCTGGCGCGGGTCTGCAGCCACTGGACCGGCGCATCCTTTTTTTCGAATAGCGCCATGCCACGGTCGCCGAGGGTAATCAGGATCGAGGCGCATTTCAGTTCATTAAAAATATGCTGTGCGGCGGAGATTATATCATCGTCGGAATGAATTTTGATAACAGCCATTTCCGACGCCTCTTTCAGGTTGGGAGTGATGACGCTTGCTCCTGTATAGGACCGGTAATTGCCCGGCTTCGGATCAATCGCCACAAGCGCACCGTCCTTGTTCGCCGACATAAGATAACTCATAAGTGCGGGGGAAATAAGTCCCTTGTTGTAATCGGATATTATTATGCCGTCAACATGCCCAATGCAGTCTGATATCCTGTCCGTAAAGGCTCGTATATCGCTTTCATTGAAAGGGGCGTCATTCTCGCTATCAAGACGAACAACCTGCTGGCGTTCAGCAAGGATGCGGGTTTTGACGATCGTCGGACGGCTTTTGATTTCCACAAGGCAGTCCGGTCTGATCTCCAACCCTTTCATCAAATCCCTTATTGTTTCCGCCTCGCGGTCTTTGCCGACAGCGGAAACCAATATCGGGATTCCGCCGAGAGATTTGATGTTCTGGGCGACATTGCCTGCGCCGCCAAGCTTATTTATTTCATTTGTAACCTTGACAACAGGGACCGGAGCTTCGGGGGAGATGCGGTTCACATTGCCATAGATAAAACGGTCAAGCATCAGGTCGCCGATAATCATTATCCGCTTTCCTTCGAGCTTGCCTGAAAGGGAAATCAGTTCTGTATGATTGCACAAATCGCAGCCCTTTTCTCTATTCCGGTTTATCCTTTTTCGCTTCATCAATCAGCATAATCGGGATACCGTCGCGTACAGGATAAACAAGGCCGCAACCGACGCATTTCAGGCCTTTGCCGCCGTCCAACTCTTTGATATCCCCTTTACAGGAAGGACAGGCCAGAATTTCCAAAAGCTTCTTGTCAATTCCCAAAATAACACCTCGCTACAAAGTTAAACCGGATGATTCATCATAATATGACAGGAATCAACTGACCATTCAGGTGACTGCCGCGCTTCAAGGTTCATTGCCTTTCCACTTTAATATGTATCGAATCCAAAAATTTCATATCATCCGAAGTAACAAGCTCGTCGAACACCTGATCATAATTCAATTCCATGATAGTTTCATCCCCAACGCCTTCAGAAATTTCATTCGAATCTTTAAGCAGCGTTAGCTTTGCCTCGAAGGAAATCACGGGCTGATGCCCGTCGTCGCGAAGCCTTTCCATAAGATCATGAAGCTCATCGGAGTCGTGCATCAGGTTTGCGAGCAGCTTTCCAATTTCTTCAACAATGTTTTTCAGATTGTCGTCTTCCATCGGGCACCGTTCATATGTTTTTTCTAAAAACTTTTTCTTATGATTAAACAGCGCATGCATTATACACTTTTATGCACATTTTTCAAAATAACCTGGAATCCGGCGGTTGAATTCATGAACTGCGGCAAAGTTATGTCCGCCATGAATTATAGGCCGGAATCGGGGCTATTTTTCCCCGAACCGCTTCATCGAACGCTGACGCGCAGCCTCGGAAAGGATAGCTGCCGTCGTCGCCGAAACATTCAAGGATTTAACCTTGCCTGTCATCGGAATCGTCAAAACGACATCCGCCTGCTCGAGAGGCAGACGGCGTATCCCCTTCTCTTCAGCGCCGAGAATGAAGGCGACAGAACCCGTCATGTCGTATTTGTAAAATGGAATCGCATCATCTTGAATATCCAAAGCCGCGACCCAGAATCCCTTGTCTTTCAAGTTTTTAATCGCCCTGGCTATATTCACCGACATACAAACCCGGACTCCTCTCGCAGCACCTGATGATGCCCGGATAACCGCAGAAGTAACTGATGCCGCCCGATCTTTCGGGATGATCACTGCATCCACGGAAAAAGCCTCCGCCGTTCGCATAATAGCTCCGAGGTTGGAGGGGTCCTGTATCCCGTCCAAAATGAGAGCAAGCGAATTAGCGCCGAAATCGAGTTCATCCAGATTGTGATATCTAAAATCCTTAACCCTTGCGGCAATACCCTGATGATTGACAGCGGCAAACTGGCGTTGAAAATACGGCTCATCGGCAACTGTGATCCTGATATTTTTCGACGCCAGGTTCCGGATTTCGCCCAGCCTGTCCCTGCGTGAGAGATAGACTTCATCCACATCAGCTGGAAAATTCGTAAGGTAATAGAGAACCGGCCTGAGACCGTATATTATCATAGCGTCATTTTATTCCGCGGATTTCATCCTGTCATCTGTTTTTGATGTAAAAACTCCCGAAGAGAATATCCAGCCTCTCGGCGGAAGAAAGTATTTTTTTCGGAAGGTTCAAATCTGAACCTTTTTCGATCAACGGAATGAACAAGTCGAGCTCCAGGCCGGATAATCTGCCCGTCAGGGCAACCCTGATCGGCTGAAAAAGCGCCTTTCCCTTGCGTTCGACCTTGCTCATGAGACGGGAGATAAACTCCATATATTTTTCCTTCGAAACAGGCCGTTCCTGTGCGATTTCTTTTCTGGCGATATCAAGAAACTCCCGCACGCCCGGCTCAGTCAATATCCTCTCTTCCTCGCTGTCCGGCAGGATGTTTTGAGGTTCGTAAACGATGAGGCTGTCCATTAACCGCTGGGATTCCCTGAAAGTCGCAATATCCGTTTTTACGGCATTGGCAAAATCAACCAGCCAGGCGGACGCAGAGTTAGAAATCTCTTCGCCTATATATCCCGCTTCCCGCAGGAAAGGAGTGATGCAATCCGCAAGACTTTCGGGTTGCATTTCATGGATGTACTGGGAATTGAGCCAGTCCAGTTTCTTCCTGTCGAATATCGCCGGACTGGATGAGACGCGCTTAAACGAAAATTTATCCACAAGTTCCTTCATGGATAATTTCTCCTGGTCGTTTCCCGGAGACCAGCTTAACAACGCAAGATGGTTCAGCATCGCATCAGGGAGATATCCCTCTTCCTTGAATTGATTGATGGAAGTGGCGCCGTGCCTTTTGCTCAGTCTCGAGTGGTCGGGCCCGACAATCATCGAAAGGTGAGCAAACTTCGGTATTTCCCATCCCAAGGCATTATAAAGAAGAATTTGAATCGGCGTATTCGAGACATGGTCATCGCCCCTTACTACATGAGTTATCTCCATAAGATGATCGTCAATGACAACGGCGAAATTATATCGGGGCATCCCATTGGTTCTCAAAATGATCTGGTCCCCGATCACCTCGATGGGGATTTCCGTCTTTCCCTTTACAATATCGTACCAGACGACGGACCCTTCCTCCTGAGTTTTAAAACGGATGGAAAAAGGAATACCGTTTTTTAAGTTTTTTTCAATATCTCCTTCCGAAAGTCCAAGACATTTACGGTTATATTTCGGAGGCAAGCCTCCTTCCGTGGCGGTTTTTCTCTGAACTTCGAGCTCTTCGGCGGCGCAGAAACACCGATATGCATTGCCCTGTTCGAGCAGAAGGTCAGCAAATTTTTTATATGTTTCGATTCGCTCCGATTGTCGGTAGGGGCCAAAACCGCTTTCCTTATCCGGACCTTCGTCCCAATCCAAGCCAATCCATTTTAAGTCTTCGTAAATGATATTCTCGGATTCGCTCGAGGAGCGTTCAATGTCCGTATCCTCGATCCGCAGAATGAATACCCCGCCTTGTTTCCTGGCATACAACCAGTTAAAAAGCGCTGTGCGAACATTGCCAACATGCAGGTGCCCCGTCGGACTGGGCGCAAATCGAACTCGAACCGTCATCTTTCCCTCCAATTGAAAACCTGGAATGACAGAGCTTTGAAAAACCACTAATCCCAGTCATTCAGAAGAAAACCCAAAAGGCAACTCCCTGAAGCTTTGTCAGATTTTTCATCTGCATCCCTACGAAGTATGCATCAAAATGACACAGTTACGTTTTTCAAAAGTCTCAATGATTAAAATAATGCGCCTGCTTCATACGGTCAAGCGGTATTTTCCGCGTCAAAGAATCAAGCCGACAAGTTTATGCATATCGAAAAATAGCTTTCTCGAATTTTCCATCTCCCAGAATGGAAGAATAGACTCCGGCTGGAGATCACTTGAGTTCGTTTACCAGTTCCAAGAGCCCTGGAAAATGGGGATTAACTTTTGCAATATCTCTCAAGAGATCCACGGCGTATTGTTTTTCTCCATTGGCCACATACGATTTTGCAAGGGCAATCTTAAGACTGAGCGCCTCATCGGAACCGATATTCTCCCCGAGGTTGTTCATAGCCATCCGGAACCATTGAATCGCCTGAGGCGGCCGCTGCTTCTCGAGAAAACAATAACCGAGCATCGTGGCGGCATTGATTTTAAAATGAGGACCCTTGAAAGCGGCTTGAAATTCATGTATTGCTTCGTCAATCAGCTCCATTTCTTTATATGCGATACCGAGGTTATATCGCGTATCGAAATCCTCATCTGTAAGTGTTTCATTCACCTCCTCGCGAAACTCGTCGAAGATGGATTCAAGCTGCGCCTCGAGATTTATATTCGTCGTGGGTTCCGGCAAGGTGAATTCAGGTTCGATCTCCGAGGCAATATTGAAGAATTGTTCCTCCTCCTCGAACAGGTCTTTGTCGGAGAAGATATAGTAAGGTTTTTCTATCGGCTCCATTTCCTTGGCCAGCCCCGCCTTTATTCCTGGAGATTCGCTGAAGAATTCATTTAATTCAGATTCGAATTCCTTATCATGCTGTTCCATATCAACCGCAAACGCACCGGATTGTATATTCCTGGATGCGCTTGAATCCTCATGGAGTTTTTGAATCTCGGATTGAGCAGCTTTTTCGGCAAGAATCTTTACCCTGTCTTTCACTCCGCCATGATCAGGGTATTTGAAATGCAATTCCTTTATTTTGGCTTTTGCCTCTTCGAAAAATTCGTTGGCGATATAGAAATCAACCTCTTCCAGTTCAAAGAGGAGTGTTCTCGGATCGGTAATAGTTTTTTCCCCGAAGATATGCGAAGCGAGATCCTCACCCGGTTCAGGTATGATGTGTTCGGTATGATGGCCGAATATGCTTTCCATCTCGTCATCCGTCAATTCATCATAACCGGCGGGTTTGATCGGCATATGTTGTAAGTTTTCAGCAGGATTTAAACTGACGAAGCGATTTTCTTCGGATACCATTTCACTGAACATTTCGTCAATTTTTAGCTCCGTATTCCAGGTATCATCTATTCCGGGAGTCCCAGCTCCAACGGCAGTGCCTGCTGGAGCAGCCGCAGTTCCATCATTGAAGAATTCCTCGATCTCATGGCCAAGAATCTGATCGTCCATTCGCAACGGAAGCGGCGACTGAAATGACGGAGGCGTCCGGACGCTGCCATTACCTATATCCAGCTCCGCAAAGATGCTATTGTCCGGAAATTGAAGCTGCCGATCGTCAAAGGCTATTTCGGGCTCCTTGACGGCGGTATCTGCTGAGAGTAGAAAAGGTTTTTCGACGTCAAGAATTTCCGCAGGAGAAAACGGTCCCACGCCTAATTCTTTTTCAAGAAATTCATTCTCAGCATTACTGTCTTCAATTACTACCGGCCCCGCGGATACTTCAACCTGAGAGATGTCCATCTGATCAAGGTCGAAGATCTCGATGCCATCATCAAACTTGGAGCTTCCCCCCGAACCTATAGCGACTCCCCCGAAGCCGATAAACTCGAGCGCCTCCGGCGGAAGTTCCGCCCCCATCTGATGAAGGTTTCTGAGCGTATCATGAGCTTCTTCTTTTAACTTTGAAGCTGTCGCCTTGTTATTCTCAGATTCATATATTTCCGAAAGGCGCAACGTCTCAATGGACGCCTTTACCTTGTCTCCCTTTTCAAGATAAATCGCTTTGAGGAGTTTCCTAATTTCCTTGTTTTTTGGAAACCTCTCGGAGAAATCAAGCAGCCGGTCTTTTGCCTTGTCCAGGAGTCCGTATTTAATCAATATCTCGATCTCGTAGATATCCTCGTTGCTGATATCTTCTTTATGTGGCGCTGTGCCGGTTACAGATGTCCCGGCGGAATGCGGCGGTTCCGCGGACGTCGTCTTCTGTGTCTCTTTCGGCCTTTTTACTTCGGTATCAAAGGGAATATCAAAATCCTTGACTGCAATGACAGTCTTATCAATATCTTTCAGTTCATCGCTCTGAGAAATCTGGTCAAGCAGTATCTTTTGAATCTCTGAGATGGCAATTTGAGCTTTTTTATTCTCAGGATTGAAATCCAACACCTTATTGTAAGCTTCAATGGCCTTATTCATCATTTTGTGATGACGATAAGCTAGACCGAGTCTTTCATATGTTGAAATCGTATTGGTGATATCGGACAGCGTTGTATAGATTTCCAGAGTTTTTTCCAACGCGGGGAGATAATTCGAATCATTTTTGAGCAGCGGCTTCAACAGATCAACCGTAGTGTTGTCCGGGCCTTCCCTGAACTTGAATGTTATAACCTGTTGAATGTACTTGAAGGCCTCGTTGATTTTGTTTTCCTGAAGCGATATCTTGCTCATTATGCTGAGCGCTTCCACATCATCGGGCAACTTGTCCAGCACCCGCCGGATAATTTCCCCGGCTTTCCGTATTTGATTGGTATCATATAGCGTCTTTCCGTAGGTTTTCAGTACATCTATATTATCAGGATCGGCTTCCAGAATCTTTATATATATGCCGACCGCCTGTTGAATGTTGCCGGTTTTTTTATAAACATCGACTAAGTGATTCGCTGCTTCTATATTGTTTGGTTGAATCTTGAGAATCTTCTCAAAAACCGACTGGGCTTCCTTATCAAGATTTTTTTCAAGAAATGCTTTGCCGATGAACATATATTCACTAACCGCTTTCTCGAATGATCTTTCCTTTTCATATATCTCGGCAAGTTTTATTCTAACCTTTATGGATTCAGGTAGGAATTTGAGTATTTTTCCGAAAGCTTCCTTCGCCTTGTCCATTTCGCCATTTTCTGCATAAATCTGGGCGGCGATAATCAATATCTCTCTCGCGTCATTAAGAAGCCCTTCCTTGATTAAAAGGTCTGCGAGCGGGAAAGAGACCGAATTGTTCCTGGGGTCTATTTTTGTGATCTTTTTATAGGCAGCGATCGCCCTGGCGTAAAAGCCTTCTTTGGAATAGTGACGAGCGACAGTCAAGAAGCATTCAACCGCTTTTTTTATATTGCCGGCACGGGCATACAAGTCCCCGATCTTATTGATAATGATGATATCGGAAGGATTCTCTTGTATAATCCTTTCCAGTTCTTTGGCGGCAGCTTCGAACTTGCCTTTGATTTCAAGTTCCTCTGCCTTTTTAATAATCTTTTCCTTGTTGACGCTCATCCTCAGCTATTCCCAATAGCTAAATCTAATAGAATATATTATACTACAGCACACCTTTAAAAGTGCGTCTGTGAAATTCCGTCGGACCGAATAAAGCCAGCGCCTGGAGATGTTCGCGTGTTGGATACCCCTTGTTTTGTTTCCAGTTATATTGCGGATAAAGGATATGATATGTGGACATAATTTCGTCTCTTGTTACTTTGGCGATAATTGAAGCGGCGCCTATGGAAATAATTTCTACATCTCCCTTTATATAGCTTTTTTGCGTAATTTTCAAGTTATTGAGTGCTAGTGCATCTATCAGGAGGCAGTCCGGCGTTACCCGCAAATTTTCCACCGCGAGCGCCATAGCTTTTTTGGTGGCTTGGAGAATATTGATTAAATCAATCTGATGGTTATCCACAATCCCCGCAGCCCAACTAATCGCCGATGTTGTTATCAATTTGAATAGCCTGGACCTCTCTGCTGGAGACAGCAGCTTGGAATCCTTAATGCCATCTGGGATATTCTGCGGATCCAGAATGCACGCGCCTGCAACGACAGGGCCGGAAAGTGAACCCCTTCCCGCTTCATCAATTCCGCATATCAGACTATAACCGGATGATATGAGACGGGCCTCAAGCTTATAATTGCTTTTATCTGAGACCTCATTCATTCACATTCTTTTTTTCGTAATCCTTGACTTCCTTGATTCTGGCCGCTTTGCCTCTCAGGTTCCTCAGGTAATAAAGCTTCGCCCTTCTGACCCTGCCGCGCTTCTTGATCTCGATTTTATCAACCAGCGGAGAATGCAGCGGAAAAACTCTTTCAACACCTATACCGGAGGATATTTTTCTTACGGTAAAGGTGGAATTAATCTTGTCATTATGTCTTCCAATACAAACGCCTTCGAAAACCTGAATTCGTTCTTTTGAACCTTCAATGATTTTCACATGAACTCTCAAAACATCCCCGGCTCTGAATTCGGGTATATCTTTACGGCATTGTTCATTTTTCACTTCATCGAGTAGTTTGGGCATTCTCCATTCCTCCTATTCAACTTCCTTCTTTATTAAATCTGGCCTTTTTTCTTTAGTAATCTCCAGTGCTTTTTTACGGCGCCAGTTTTCTATCTCTTTATGATTTCCGGAGATCAAAACATCCGGCACCTTTATATGCCTATACTCCAGAGGTCGAGTATAATGCGGGTAATCCAAAAGTCCATTAAAAAATGAGTCTTCCCTGTACGATTCCTCTTTCCCAATGGCATCAGGAAGCAGCCGAGTGAGCGCTTCAATAAACACCATGGCGGCGAGCTCACCCCCGGAGATGACATAATCGCCGATGGATATCTCATCCGTCACCAGATTGTCAATCACCCTCTGATCCACCCCTTCATATCTGCCGCACAACAGCAGCAGTTCTTCGGCTTCCCTGTAACTGTTGATCTTCTCCTGATTGAGCCTTGTCCCCGCCGGCGTGAAAAATATCACGGGAATAGTTTTGGATAATCCTTTATTTACGGTCAGATCATCAAACGCCTCGAAGAAGGGCTCGGGTTTCATAACCATTCCGCTGCCTCCTCCATACGGTGAATCGTCCACTGTGGAATGAGGATCGTGGGTATATCCACGGAGATTAATGATATTTATTTCAATGAGCTGTTTTTCTTTCGCCCGCTTTATCAGCGAATGACTGAAAGGCCCTTCAAAAAAACCGGGGAAAATTGTTAAAATATTAAAAATCATTAATTTCGTAGATACCGTCAGGGGGCGAAAGGATAACCCGATTGCCGGCAACATCTACCTTGACTATAAATTGTTCCGCTCCTGGAATCAGAAGCTCTTTTCCGTCTTCCTTCAATATCACAAAAACGGGATGCGCCCCAGTTTCCAATATCCCTTTCAGAATGCCGAGGTATTTATCATTTTTATCGAATACACTGACATCCCTGGGCCTGCTCAGGAACAACCATTCAAGGATTTTTTTATCAAGGATCGAAACATCCACGAACAGTTCAGAGCCGACGAGCGTTCCGGTATCTTCAACCCTGTCAATTTCTCTGAATTTGGCTATATACCGACCCTTATGCGGACGGATTGATGTTATATCCACCCGGCATTCGACACCGTCGATAACCCGCCAAAGCGTGGAAACATCTTTTAAAGATTCATCAAGTCCGCGGTACGGGGCGAGTATTACCTCGCCCCGCAAACCGTGTGCTTTGATAACACGCGCTACAGCTATTTTATCTGGCGTATTATTTTCTCTATCGGAAAAGGCTTTATTCAAGAATCTCGAGCACGAACCGCTTGTTAATCTTCATTCCTCCGGCATTTACTATTGTCCGGATAGCTTGCGCTGTTCGGCCCTTCTTTCCGATCACTTTTCCCAGGTCTTCCTGGGCGACTCTGAGTTCAAGAACAGTAGTCTGTTCCCCTTCAACTTCCGCTACCTTAACATCATCAGGATGATCAACCAGGCACTTTGCTATACGTTCCACCAAGTCTTTCATTTGTACCTCCTATCGTGTTTAGTGACCAAGCAAAAGCTCATGACTGCTGAGCTACAGATTGAGCTTTTTTAACCAAAGCCTTTACAGTGTCCGACAACTGAGCCCCTCGCTCAACCCAATGATTAATACGATTCAAGTCCACCTTAAATTCAAAAGGATCAGTATTCGGATTATAGTAACCCACAATTTCATTAAACTTTCCCGATGGAGCCCTTTTCGAATCTGCTACTACTATGCGGTAGAAAGGATTCTTATTTGCTCCCATTCTTCTCAACCGAATTACGACCAACTCTGCTTCCTCCTCGATACTCTAATGAGCTGTAAATAAGTTAAACTTTAAAGGCTTATTATACCACTTTTTCCCTTAAAACCAAACTTTCTGATGTTTTTCATCATTTTTTTCATTTGGATAAATTGTTTCAGCAGCTGATTAATCTGTTCCACCGTCGTTCCGCTGCCCTTGGCGATTCTCTTTTTGCGGTTTCCGTTTAAAATTTGATGGTTGATTCTTTCCCGCGGGGTCATGCTGTTGAGAATCGCCTCGATCCTTGTAAGGGCTTTTTCGTCAATATCCGCATTTTTAAGCATAGGATTCTTGGAAAAACCCGGCATCAGGGAAGCCATCTGGGCAATGGGTCCCATCTTTGCAATCTGCTTCAGCTGCGCCCTAAAGTCTTCAAGGCTGAATTCGTCGCGAAGCATCCTGTCTGCAAGTTCTTCGGCTTCCGCAGAATCGAAGGATTTTTCCGCTTTTTCGATCAGGGTCAGGACATCCCCCATGCCGAGAATTCGGGAGACAAGCCTGTCTGGATGAAAGAGCTCCAGATCGCCGGGTTTTTCACCCATCCCGACATATCGAATGGGAACACCTGTGACTGATTTGATTGAGAAGGCTGAGCCCCCCCGGGCGTCGCCGTCAAGTTTGGTTAGAACGATACCGGTTAGAGGAACCGCTTTGTTGAACGCGAGAGCTGTGTTCACAGCATCCTGGCCAGTCATAGCATCCGCAACGTAAAACAACTCCCTCGCCGAAGTCTCTTTATATATCTCCGAGGCTTCCTTCATCATCTGTTCGTCAATGTGAAGCCTGCCAGCGGTATCAAGAATGAGGTAATCATATCTTTTGTCTTTGGCGTATTTGACCGCTTCTTTAGCAATCGAAACGGGATCGTTTTTCGTGCTTTCGAAAAAATCCAGATCGGACCTCTCGGCTATGCTCTTCAGCTGGGACATCGCCGCAGGCCTGTAAACGTCGGTGGAGCAAAGAAGCGGGTTTATCTTCTTCTCCCTCAGGCGCATTCCCAGCTTTGAGGCTGTCGTGGTTTTTCCGCTCCCCTGCAGACCGATGAGCATCAGCACAGTGGGCGGCTTAGCCTCAACGACAAGATCAGCGGAGTCCTCTCCAAGTATCCTAATCATCTCATCTTTGACAATCTTTATAACTTGCTGGCCAGGGGTAAGGCTATCAAGAACTTTCTCTCCAAGAGCTTTTTCCCGGACAGAATCCACGAAGTCCTTGACGACTTTGAAATTGACATCCGCCTCGAGGAAAACGATCCTGATCTCCCTCAGGGTTTCCTCGATATCGGACTTTGTGATCTTTCCATAGCCTCTTAGCTTGGAAAAAATTTTTTCTAATCTCGATGCCAGACCGTCGAACATTTCAAATACTGCTTATTCAATATCTTTTTACAATCCCTTATACAGGCTCGCAGGAATTACCATCAGGAAGCATTTTATACCAATTTAAATAAAATGACCATTGGCAATATAAAAACCATTATGGTTATCTTGTCCTCTTTCCGATTCAAATATTTGAATCTCCAATGGAACTCGTCAATATCCCGGAGGTGGCGTTGTTGTCAACCTGCACAATGAAGACCTGCTGCAGTAGCCTATTAAATCATTTTCTGATGCCTTTTTATAAGCCTCCGAAGCCCTGACAAGCGCGTACTCGCAACAAAAAACGGGGATTCCGGCATTTTTGAATGCCTTCAGGTTTACAAGCAGCTCGGCTGTCTGCCCTGGATCGGTCGGTTGATCGTATCCATCCGGGTCGTTCCAATCCAGATCAGATAAATTTTCATACCAAATGCCCTCCTGTGCTATGGCATCAATCACATGCAGCAGCTGGGGCTGAACGGAAAGAAGAGATGATCCGTTTTGCTGAATAATAAGAAAATCCGGATCGCGTTCTTTCGCGTATTGCCTTATCCTGCTGATGAATTTGACCATTTCCTCAACCGGGTCCAACCCATCCTTTTGAGCCTCAGCGATTACCGCTTCGTCTTCATAGGCTTCCACCCAATCCATATAGATGCCGTCAAACCCATCCTTGATAAGTTCATCCACCGCGCTGAAGTAATCCCGGTCGGGATGGGCGCCGGTGTTCGCTCCGTATATCATAATATCCTGCCATTGTGAGTTCCAGTAAGCCACGGGAAAGTCGCCAGCCCAACCATCCGGATCCTGACTGAGTATCCATTCAGGAAGACCCAGGGGACGCGGTCTGCCCTGTTCCCAAACCGGCCAGCCTTTTTCTATCCAATACCATCTCCAATCCTCGGCTTCAGCGATATCAACATAACCAATCACCAGTTTGCGATCCGTTCCATTGTGCGCCCTGCTTGCCTTGAGACGGGTCACGAGGTTTTTGGTATCATATTTACTCGTTCCTTCATCTGACCAGTCTGTGCGGACCGGCTCCAACACGAGCATATCGTATTTGGAATTGATCAAGGCTTCCTCGGCTGCAGGATATTCTATTTCTTGCAATTGGTAAGCCCAGAATTTCGCTTTTTTCAACAACGATTCATTTTCGGGTGGATATGTTTTAATGACAGTTGAATACTTTCCCTCAGCGCCATCGTTATCTATTACAACGAGCGATACAGTAAAATCACCTGTCAATGTAAAAGTATGCTCGATTTCAATCCCGTTTCCTGTTTTTCCATCGCCGAAACTCCAGCTATAAACCGAAATTGTACCATCCTGGTCTGTGGAACCAGAGGCATCAAATTTGACCGTCAAAGGAACAGCGCCTTCCTCTTGGCTCGCTGTAAAGTATGCCATCGGAGGCAAATTATTTTTTGAACCATTATTGTTATTACACCCGGATAAAAGCGCGATTAAAAATACTTGGATTGCCCATAGAAGCTTTTGATGCGATTCTTTCATTTTATAATTTAAAAAAACCATAAACTATCTGTCATTATACATCAAAAGAGCGGCAATGATAGAAGCGTCGGAACAGATCATATAGATGAATATCCGCTCATTTGACAATAGACAAGAAATAAATTAAATTTAATAGGGTCAAGAGCTTTAAAATTGCACTGATTATTTATTTTCCGATTATTTTGACATGTCAAAACAAACCATATTAGCTATTGATGATAGTCCGACAATACTCAAAATATTGGAAGTTATTTTGAAACAAGCCGGATATGAAGTGGCTATAGCTCATGACGGGCTCGAGGGAATCCACCTTGCAAAACAGATAAAACCTGACCTGATAGTCCTGGATTTCATCATGCCTAAAATGAACGGCTTTCAGGTATGCAAAGCGATGAGGAAAGACGAGGACCTTAAGGCAACTCCTATCATTCTCATGTCGGCTAAAGGCGACAAAGTGGGGGATAAATTCATAGATATCCTGGGAGCGATTGATTACCTTACAAAACCTTTCTCTCCGGAATCAATTCTGTCTTTAATTCCAAATGTGTTAAGACGCACGGAATCGCTGAAACTTCCTGTGCATCCATCCGACATTGCAGATAAAGAAGCATTATCCTTTGAAGCATCGCAGCGACCGGTAACCCCGGAAGAAGAGATACTTAAGTTCATCCGGGATAAAGTACAAGCAAATTTCAATTCAGTGCTTGATTCCGTCCTGAAAGCCAAAAACCCAGCGGAAGTTGCGGAGATAGTATCGGACGTATTGTTGGAAAGCCTCGACGGAGAAGTGCTGGATTTGATGAAATCTCGGTTTGCTAGAATGATCCCCTCTGAGGGCGACGAAAATATTTCAATGAAAGGCCAGATCGATCAGGTGCCATTACCGGAAGTCTTTCAATTTGCCAAATTCCAAAATCACACTGGTATATTGAAAATTACAATGGATCTAAAAAATGCATATGTTTTTATGCGCGGCGGAACGGTATCATTCGCCACTTTTGCAAACCCGGAAGACCCTGATTTCTCTGAAAAGATATTTCAAAACTCTGGCTTGGATGAATACTCGATAAAAAAAGCCTCTCGATTGGCGGAAGCCAGGAACACGACGATCATCAACACAATTGTTCAGGAAAAGATACAAGACAGAAGTAGCCTCTACAGCTATTTTGATAATTCCACAAAGAACGTAATATACGAAATCCTGACCTGGAAAGAAGGAAGCTTCTCTTTTCAACTGGCAAAGGATCATATTTCGGAGGTAAAGGATATCGACCTGGGTTTGATGATAGACCAGTTGGTTATAGACGGGTTGCGCATTGTGGATGAACTGCGAATGATCCAAAAAAATGTTCACAGCGAGGATCAGGTCTTCGCAATGACCAGTGCTGGTCTCGAACAGATACATACACTCGATAATTTTAGATCAAAAGTCACTTCCTTTATGGACGGATCAAGAAACCTTCGTTCGATAAAATTACAAATGAATATATCAACCTACGATTTATATAAGTTGGTTTATGAACTGCTCTGTAAAGGATATCTTCGTGAAGTGATATAATGACCCAAGACGATAAATTGGTATAAGCTCCAAGCTATAACTTAAAGATGAAATATTATGAAATTTGTCGCATACAAAGGACACTCGGTTAAGATTCCGCCGAATTCCAAGGCGGCGATAGAGGCTGCGCTGGAAAGCGATATCGATGGAATTTATCTCGACGTCAACTACACCAAAGACGAATATCTGGTATGCAATGGTGAATTGGACAACAGCATCGCCTCCCTGTTGGGACTTACCTCGAGCTACAATCTTAATGAATTAAAAAAAGTTGATATCGGGGAAGGTTACGGCTCGCGGTACAAGGGAGAGAGGATTCTGATGCTGCCAGAAGCCATTTCGCTGATAGACGAAAAAAAGGAAATCTTCCTCGGCCTTGCCAGCGGTTCAAGGCGTTTTCCGAACATTGAAGAAAGGGTTCTGGACCTGCTCGAAGAAAATAATTTGACAGAAAGAGCTTCGATCGTGTCACTCGACCATCTTGCCCTTAAATGGCTTAAGAAAATGAACTCATCATTGAAAACATATGCGATGCACTATGCGCGGTTCGCGAAACCTGTGGATTTCGCGATGGACGTTATGGCAGATGGAATAGCAAGCTACTATTATCTTCTCACTTCCTTCGTCGTGGAAGCCGCGCACAGAGAATTACTGGACGTGATTGCTTTTCCAATTAACAACCCCTCAGCGCTAAATGAGATGAGTGAAATCGGAGTGGATATTGTTTTTTCGCCTGATACAAAATTAATACAGGAATTAAAAAACAAAGGGATATCATTTTAATAATATATTGATATAATTGCAAAATAGATAAGTGTCTTTGAAAAGAAAGGTGTAGCGATGAACAAGAAGATCTTAATCGTTGACGATGTCTATTCAGAACTTCAAATAATACAGAACGCGCTGGAGCCGCTGGGCGCCGAGATCATCACCGCAATGGACGGCCTCGACGCAGAAAAAAAGATTATTGATTTGAGACCGGACGCCGTTGTGCTGGATGTCTTGCTGCCCCAAAAGAACGGATTCCAGATATGCAGGGATATTAAAAGTAGCCCTGACACTAAAAATATACCGATAATACTAATTTCATCGAAGAATCAGGACAGCGACAAATTCTGGGGAATGAAACAGGGTGCGGACGAATATATAACAAAGCCTTTCAACCCACAAGAACTCATGCAGACGGTGGCTCGTTATTTAAAATAACTTAAATGGAGGAAGGGTTATTGGATGAGCAGCCGATAGAAGAAACACAGCAAGAGGATATAAACACTGTACAACTCTGTATATTTCAAATAGACAATGAACAATTTGCGGTTGATATTTTACAGGTTCAGGAGATCATCAAACCGGCTGAGATAACAAGAATACCGGCAACGCCGAAGTTTCTGTTGGGCGTTATTAATCTGAGGGGCATAATAATTCCGATCATAGAGATTAAGTCTTTTATCGGAATGGATCTTACACGAGAAAATGAAGAAGGGGAATATCTTGTAGTCAAAGATGGAAACTTGATTCTCGGGATCACCGTAGTAAAAGTGCTCAATATGGTCATTGTCCCTGAAAAAAATGTCACTATTTTCGAAGAAGACCATCCATTAAGGGTGGAAAAGTATATACTTGGACAAAGTGTCGTCTATGACAAGACGATTTATCTATTAGATCTTCACCGATTAATAAGAGATACAAAATCTGCGATATGAGATTTAATGAATTTTAGGAGACAAAATGAACATTTATAAGTTATTCAAATCCAAGATTTCTTTGAAATGGAAATTTGCAATCGTATTTTCTATCTTAACATTCCTTCTTGTCTTTCTTTCATCGATAATTACACAGTCTTCGGGGACAAACGCGCTCACAGCAGCCTACGAGGAAAAAATACAATCGATGATCATAGTGATCGAGGCGCAGCTTAAACAGCCTCTTCGGGCTAATGCTACAACAACCATAAACACAATCATAAACGGCGTGCAGCAGGATAAAACCTTTATGGCCGCATTTGTATTTGATACGAACCGCAAAGTTGTCTCCGACGGATCTGCTGATAATAAAAATCAGGGTAAACTCATGTACGATTCCGGGTATCCCCTCAGTGCCAAAATTTCCGACATATCGGAGTTTGCGGTCTTAACCCCGCCCGAAGGCGAATACCGTTACTGGGCAAAAAATATCTTCTTCGAAACTGAGCCGGTAGGATACCTCGTTTTAAAAACCCTCGCGAATGTCGCATCCGGTTCGGTCTCGTTTTTCAAGGCATTTTTTTGGGGCATCCTCTTTGGAGTTATAGCCGGGGGTATAGGCTTTTTATTCTCCAATTTTATCGTGACACCGATTTCCTCCTTATCGGATGTTTTCAGCCAGGTCAGCATGGGGCTTGTCGAATCAAGGTCAAGGGTTGAGACAGGAGATGAACTCGAAGTTCTCGGCACAAACTTAAACGAAATGCTCGACAAGATTGGAGGCCTGATTGAAACCGAAGCGGATAGAGACAGGATGCAGGCAAATATCATGAACCTCCTGAACATAGTTGATGCGGCATCCAGGGGAGACCTCACGGTCCGAGGTGAAGTCACCGAAGATGCGCTCGGTTCGGTTGCTGATGCGTACAATCTTATGTTGGAATCCATATCAGGTTTGATCAGACAGGTTTCCGAATCCGGCATCCAAGTCAGTAGAACCGCTCAGGAAATCCTTGTAATCTCTGAAGATATAGGCAGCAGCGCCTCAAGCCAGCAGCAAGACCTCGAACTGACTTCGGATTTGATGCAGAGACTGGCCAACTCGATGGAACATGTTGCGATATCCGCAACGGACGCTGCGGAATCATCCACCATCGCGGCAAGAACCGCTCAGCAAGGAGCATTGGCGGTTAACAATACCATACAAGGTATGAACCGAATCCGAACGAATGTTCAAACTACATCCAAAAAGATTAAGAGCCTCGGTGAAAAATCATTGGAAATCAACGCAATCGTCGAAGTTATTGATGAAATCTCCGCTCAAACGAATATGCTTGCCCTGAACGCGGCAATTGAAGCCGCGAGAGCAGGAGAATACGGCAGAGGTTTTGCCGTAGTCGCAAACGAAATCAGAACACTGGCTGAAAGATCCGGAGAAGCGGCTAAGGAAATTGCGGAATTAGTAAAATCAATCCAGAATGAAACAAATGAAGCGGTTACCGCTATGGAAGAAAGCACGGGCCAGGTGGAAATCGGAGTTCGTCTTGCTGATGACGCCGGTAGAGCGCTGGCGGAGATCCAGGATGTTATCAACAAAGCGGCAAACCTGATCCAGGAAATATCCCTATCCGCAAAAGAACATGCCCAAGGTACACATCAAATGGTGCAGACCATTGAGAACGCGCGCGGTGTTGCTCAGAACACTTCTGCCTCCATCCGGATTGCCATGGAGATGATGCGCCAGCTGGCGGCATCCTCCAATAGTCTGTCTCAGGCAATTTCACTGTTTAAAGTATAGACTTGATGGTTAGTATAGCAGCGCAATAATTTTGATTATGGGACAAAAACGATGGGCAGCCAATTCGATGATTCATCAATAAAATCCTTCTTCGTTATAGAAGCACAGGAATATATAGAATCATATCGAAAATTTCTTGCCCACCTCTATTCAGAACCTCAAAACTTACAACCTCTCGAAGAAATTAAAAAGACTGCTCATACGCTTAAAGGTTCGGCTGCCATGCTTGGATTCGAAGAGATCAGCCACCTTTCCCGTTATATGGAAGAATTTATGAAAGCCCTTGCTATCAAGGCAATCACCTATTCAGATAACGTGAGGACGATTCTATCCCACCTCGTGGAACTCACTTCGATCATGGTTGCCAATATCTCAGGGGAAAAAGAGGATTCGAACGATCTGATCTATGCTTCCAATTCGGCCATATTCGAGAAGGCTCTGAAGAATTATAGAAAAATTGCAGGGTCAAAGACCAATGAAGAAAAACCCGGTTACGACATTGAAGTAACCGAAAAAGAAAGAAATCGGGATGAAGAGCTGGACGACGCCTTCAGTGGACTTCAGGAAAACCCTTCGTTTGATATAAGAGCGGAGCTCCCATCCGGGGAAGGACCTGCTTCGGCCGAAAATATTATGCCTTCCGAACAAACAGTATCCGCAAGCCAATATCAGACCGATGTAACAATCCCCAAAGCCGGAGAGCCATCAATCCCCGAATACCACGATCCAGCACCGGGGGTAAGGGAGCCGCGCAAGACAGACTTCTTTCTCCCGACGGCTCCATCAACCAGACTTCAGTCCGAGCAGAAGGAAAAACACGGCCTCAGTTTTCTCGAGATGATCCCGGATATAAAGGAATCCTTTATACTCGAAGCCACTGATCATATACAGACATTGGATCATTTGCTTCTGGACTGGGAATCCGATCATAAGAACCAGGACCTTGCCTTCCAGATCATGCGGGCTGCACACTCGCTTAAAGGTTCGGCAAACATGGTTGGCTTCAGCGATCTCGGAAGCATTGCCCACCGCATGGAAGATATCATCGAAAAAGTCCGGGAAGGCGGTTTCGAGATAAATATCAAGTTAATAGACCTCCTCTTTGAAGGTCTTGATACGATGAAAGTTCTAATCAAGGGACTGGATGAAGGGATCGAGGAATCCGCAGCTGTGACAGAAAAGATTATAGCGAAACTGGATGCGTTTATATCGGGAGGATATAAAGAAACCGCGCAGGAAATCCCTGCCGCCGAAAAAAGCATCACATCCGAGATGAAGGCCATCGCTATTGAACAGGAATCTGAAGTCCAACCGATTGAAAAACCGGTCGCCTCTGAAAAACATGCTTTGGAAGCGGAAATCCAGGTGGTTACTGAAGAGCCGGTGGCATCGTTTCAGCCGAAGAGGACCTATACGACCGGGCCGCTGCCGGTTCTCGAAGAAGACGATCTATCGAGAGCGGCCTCAACCCTCTCTACGCGTATTCCGATGGGCGAGACTGAAAAACAGATCGTCCGCGTGCATATTAATCAGCTCGACCAGCTTATGAACCTCGTCGGTGAGCTTGTAATCAACCGCGCCAAGATAGACCGACGTGTGGATTTTTTCAAGCATATCGGCGACGAACTCGATTTTTCGCGCAGAAGACTGACACAATCAATCCGTGAATTTTCGGATCAGTACGAATTTACACTGCCAGGACAAACGAGTCAGGCAGCAGGGCAGGGATTGGATGAATTCAGTGCACTGGAATTCGATAAATATGATGATTTTAACATTCTTTCGCGTTCGCTTATGGAAATCGGTTCCGACGTTGTCGAGATTATTAATGAAATGAAGGAATTCCTCGGCTCTTTCGATAAAGAGATTCAGGATATTGCCGGAATTATTTCTCATTTGCAGGAAGAGATCACACGGGCGCGAATGGTTCCGATTGGAAGGCTCTTCCGTAGATTTACAAGAACTGTCCGAGATATCGCCAACCGGGATAATAAAAACATCCAGCTGATGATATTGGGAGAAGAAACCGATCTGGACAAGACCGTTATTGAGGAAATGGCGGATCCCCTCATGCACCTTGTGCGCAATGCCGTGTCGCACGGTATAGAGATACCGCAGGAGCGGGCTCTCCTCGGGAAAAACCGGCAAGGGACAATCCTCTTGAACGCATACCCCAAGGGAAACCAGATCATACTCGAGGTTGAGGATGACGGAAGAGGTCTCGATCTGGACAAGATAAAGCAAAAGGCCATTGATATGGGCTTGTTGACCGAAGAGGCCGCTGAAACCGTCTCCCAATCCGTCATTATTGACTATATATTTACTCCCGGTTTTTCAACATCCTCCATGACCACTGAGATATCAGGGCGCGGTGTTGGGCTCGATGTCGTCAGGCAGAATATCCTGCACCTGGGCGGGTCCATCTCCGTCCAGACCGAGAAGAACATCGGAACAAGATTCATCATCAAACTACCGCTCACTCTGGCGATAACCCGCGCGCTCTTCGTCTCCGTATCAGGCTACAGCTTCGCCCTCCCGCTGAACGCGGTCGAAGAGACCGTCGTCCTGGATACGAAAAAAATCGCAAACCTGGCAAACCAGGAAATTATCGAAATCCGGGAAAGAAAAATTCCGTTGTTAAAATTAAATGATCTGTTGCAGCTCCCCATCTCGCCTGATGGAAAACGTTTTGTCCCTGTCGTTATATTGGGCAGTGCAGAAGCCAGCGCAGCCCTTATGGTGGATGAACTCCTCGGACAGGAGGAAATCGTCGTTAAACGCTTTGGGGCATACCTTGAAAACCTCAGGTACTTCTCCGGCGCAACCATAAGCGGCGATGGAAAGGTTATCCTGATCCTGGATCCTACACACCTCGTCGGCTTTGAGGAATTCTCTATCTCGGCGACCGGAACGATGGAATCCACATTGAGGGAGAGGATCGGTCTCGAAGAACCCCAAGTGGAAGTAGAAAAGGAAAAGAAAGGAAAGCTGCTCCTTGTGGACGATTCGATAAGCATCAGGAAATTCGTCGGTAAGCTGTTGGAAAACGCCGGTTATGATGTGGATGTCGCGATAGACGGGCTTGAAGCACTGACGAAGGTAAGCGGAACAAGGTACAGCATAATCATTACTGACCTCGAGATGCCGCGTATGCACGGCTATGAATTCATAGCTGAGATCAAGAGCGACGACCGTTTCAAGACGATTCCAATCATTGTCCTTACATCCCGCGCGGGAGAAAAGCATAAGCGAAAAGCGATGTCCATCGGGGCAGATGGATATATCGTCAAACCTTTCAATGAAGAAACCTTGCTTGAGAATATCTCAAGGCTGCTTTGAAAAAATGATATTGCATTCCGTCATTATTGGCGGTTCGACGCCTGTTTAATAGGAAGCAAAAGCATTGAAAAAAAGATTATCATTGGGCAGGCTCAAATTAGAGTCTGATTCGAAAAAACTGTTAACTATCGTGGGGAATGTAGCTACCTCTCAAAATATCGTTATTTTCCGACTCGGAAACGATCCCTGGGCATTTTCGATAGATTTTCTTGTCCAGGCAATGAGGGCTCAGAAATATACATTTTTCAGCGATTCATCCGATATAAGCTTCGTAAGGGGTTATATCTTCGTCAACAAGGAAGCTATCCCGGTATTTACCATCCATAGGATATTGGAATTGAAACCTATTACCAATATTGATCTACGCACGGCGATACTTCTATGCAAGGTCGGCGATTTTAAATTCGGTCTTCTTTCCGACGAAGTGCTGGAAATAACCCCGATGGACGATAAAATTTTTTGTCAAATTCCGAACAATTTTTTGGTCAAATATCGTCAACTGATAAAAGGCGCTCACCCATGGAGAGACAAAGTAGCGCTTTTATTGGATCTTCAAAACCTGTTAAGCAAGGAAGATCTTAGTATGCTGCGCGAGGAAGGCGAGAAAATAAGAGCGGAACAGGAGGGAGCGTGACATCCAAATTCAAGGAAATTTACGCTGAAGCGATTGAAAAATCCCAGGGACATGACAAACAGGTGGCGATCTATCGGATAGGAAATATGCTTTTTCTGATACCACTGGAGGATATTATAGATGTTCAAGATTCAGTGAAAATTCGGACTGTTCCCGGCGCTGCGGAGTTTTTTAAAGGATTCTTTCTATACAGCGGAAAACCAATAATGCTGATTGATACGCCATGTATTTTATCTCTGCCTGGCGATGAAGCTCACACTGCTATGATCGTGAAAACACTCGGGAACGATGCATATGCCCTTCTTATAAACGACATCGCGCAGGTGGCGCCTTACAATGATTCATGGGCACAATCTCCCCCAGCTGAAGTTGAAAAGATAAAAGCCGAATACATCGAAAAAGTGTTCCGGATTAATCAGAACATCTTATATCAACTTGAAATCAACAAACTTTTCAACAGAAATCATATCTGAACGAAGATCCAGTCAAGACTTTCCTACGGCGATTTCTCTAACGATCTTCACAAATTCCTCAACTACAATATCTTCGCTGATCTTTCGGACCGGTTTTCCCTTCATAAACAACAAAAATTCACCCTTCCCTCCAGCTATACCGGCATCCGCCTCTTGCGCCTCTCCAGGACCGTTAACGGCGCATCCCATTACCGCAACACTCAAAGGAACTTTTATATCAGAAAGCTTTTTCTTGATTTTTTTCAGGACAGCCTCGACATCAACTTCAGTCCTGCCGCAAGTCGGACATGAAATGTACTCGATTCCTATATATCTGAGTTTCAGAGCCCTAAGAAGTATGAACCCCGCTTCTACTTCTTTCACAGGATTCCCGGTAAGAGATATTCTTATCGTATCCCCTATTCCCTCGCCTAGGAGTATTCCGAGAGCTGCGGAAGATTTGATCAATCCGCCGACCTCATCGCCGGCCTCCGTGACACCGATATGCAGAGGATAATCGCATTCCCTTGCCAGAATTCTATAAGAATTTACAGTCCTTTCGACATCAGAAGCCTTTACGGACACAACAAAATTATCGAATCCGAGTTCTTCCATCATTCTGATGTTTTTCAAAGCGCTTTCAGACAAGGCTTCTGAAGACGGGCGGCCGTATTTATTAAGAATCTCCGGTTCGAGCGAGCCTGAATTTACCCCTATGCGGATCGCGGCACCGGTCAATTTCGCAGCTTCGACGACTTTTTCCACTTTTTCCCTGCCGCCTATATTGCCGGGATTTATTCGAACCTTATCACAGCCGGCTCGAAGCGCCTCGACTGCGAGGCGGTAGTCGAAATGAATATCCGCGGCGAGCGGGATCGAAATCTCTTCCTTGATCCTGGCAAGCGCTTCGACAGCCTGCATATCCGGCACGGCAACTCTTACAAGCTCACATCCAGCTTTTTCGAGGTTGTGAATTTGACGGACAGTCGCCGCGACATCCCGTGTGTCGGTATTGGTCATACTTTGTACAGAAACGGGGGCTTCCCCGCCCATTATCAAATTGCCGGCCTTAGCCGTCCTGCTTTTTCTCCTTGGGAGTGGAAAAAGTGAGCCCATTATCTTATAAAGGCTTTCATTATATCGTTATAAAACACCACGACGACGAGTGCTATAATAAAGAAAAAACCGATTTGGAGTATTTTTTCCTTGGTTGCGATCTTGAAATCCTTCCGGCGCATCCCTTCCAGGAGCAGTATAAAGATCGCCCCGCCATCAAACATCGGTATTGGGAGAAGATTGAAAAGCCCGAGGTTGAGAGCTATGAATCCCATCAGGTAGATTAGCGGCAGCGCTCCCTGCTGAGCGACTTCGATTGATATGCGCCCGATTTCTATTGGCCCGGACATCGATCTGAGCGGAAGCTTCCCTCTTACGAGCTTTCCAAGCGAGACGAAAAAGAGCCCGGTGAAGCGGATGTTTTCCCTGATGGATTCCGTCAGACCTCCGATAGCCCCATATTTCACAATCTTCAGCGGCGAGCCGGGAAGAAAACCAAGTTTCCCCAGAATTTGGCCTGTTTGAGGATCCTTCACCGGTTCCGGTGTCCCTTTAATCCTTACTGTCTCGCCTGCCCTGTCAACATCCAGAACCAGTTCCTTGCCCGGGCTTTCGGAAATAATTTGGACACCTTCCGTCCAGTAGATTATATCTTTGCCGTTTATCTTTTTAATAATATCTCCGACTTTCAATCCAATCTTCGCCGCGACACTTTCTTCTACAAGAGCGCTGATATGCAACGGGCTATTATTGAGAACGCCAATATAGCCGATTTTATTGGGTCCTATTGAAATCGGATCAACCATAAAAAGTCTTTCACTGCCTCCCCTATTAACTATAACATTCAATTTGTCCTTGGGACTCATCATTACTTTTATTTCAACATCATCCCAATCGCTCATTTTATGACCGTTGATCGAGACGATCCTGTCGCCGGTTTTCAGGCCAGCTTTGGCTGCCGGTGAATCGTCAACGATCCCTCCGAGGATAGGCTGATACGATTTATATGCGGGAACCACTCTGCCGGCGAGGTTGGAAATCCAGATAAGAATAACCGCCAGAAGAATATTGAATACGGATCCCGCCAGCAGGATTACCATCCGCTGCCAGCGTTTCTTGTTGAAGAAAGATTTTTCCGGTGGAATTGGGTCCTTATCAGCAGCCGTCTCCAAAACCGGAACGTCAAATTGAGCGATCTCTTCTTTCGAAGATTCCAGTCTATTCTTACCCTTCTTCTTGCGCGGAGAGCGCACCATTTCAGCCGCTACTTCCTCGGTTATATCGCCATACATCTTTGCATACCCGCCGAGGGGGAAGATGCTGATCCGGAAATCCGTGCCTGCAATTTTTTTTCCAAATAGCCGCCTGCCGTAACCGAGCGAGAAAACCTCGACATGCACTCCCATCCAGCGTGCGGCAAGATAATGGCCTGCTTCATGTACAACAATCAAGACGCTCAAGGCTATTATAAAAAGCAATACACTCGAAAACATTATCCCTCCAGATTCATAGTTCCTTCATGTGATCGTCCAACACTTGATACGAGTTTTAACAGAGTTTGTTTCAAGAATAACCAATTACACAAGGTTCAGTTATAACTTTCTGTTATGATTTTTTCCGCGATTATCTTCACCTTTTCACTCAACGAAATTACATCCTTTATATCGTTGATGGAGACCGGTTCCGTTCGTTCAAGCGCTTCCCGGATGATGGAGCTGATCCGGTCGAAAGGTAGCTCTCCCCGAAGAAACGCTCCCACAGCTATTTCATCCGAGATAATATATACAACCGTGCCATAATCACCCATACTCAGTGCCTTATAGGCGAGAGGCAGCGCAGGGAAAACATCGTCTTTCGGGAGGAAAAACTGCATATCAGTTTTCTCACGGAACAGACTACGTGTGTTATAGCCCTGGCTCCTTTCAGGCCAGGTCAACGCGTACTGTATCGGCACGCGCATATCCGGAAAACCCATCTGGGCTATCACCGACCCGTCAATATACTCGACCGCCGAGTGGATCAATGATTGTGGGTGAATCACGACATCAATCTTGTTACAGGGAATATTGAAGAGATGCACAGCTTCCATCACTTCGATCCCCTTGTTCGCCATAGTTGCCGAATCCACTGAAATTTTGGCTCCCATCTCCCAAACCGGATGTTTCAATGCCTCGGTGGGAGTGATTGAATGCAATCTTTCCGGCGGGTAATTAAAAAAAGGTCCCCCGGAAGCTGTTAAAATGATTCGCTTGATTTCGATCATACTGCCGGCTTGGAGAGCCTGAAAGACTGCCGAATGCTCGCTGTCAACAGGCAGGATGGTAGTCTGATGTTCACGGGCAGTATTCATAATCAAACTGCCCGCCATCCCCAGCGATTCTTTGTTTGCAAGGGCGATAACCTTGCCTGTTTTTACAGCTTCGAAGGTCGGCAGAAGGCCGCCGGAACCGGATATCGCGGAAATTATGATATCAGCGTCAGGCCAGGTTGCAGCTTTGATCACCGCATCCTCCCCGCATCCAATCCTGATGCCCGAACCGGATAGAGATGATTCAATATCTCCAAACCGTCCAGGGTCTGCGATGGCGACAAAGCGGGGTTTGAATTTTTTCGCCTGTTCGGCAAGAAGCGCCGTGTTTTTCATCGCGGCAAGTGAAACAATTTCGAACTTATCGGAATGACGCTCAATGATGTCCAGCGAATTCGTGCCGATCGAACCTGTCGAGCCAATGACAGCTACCCTTTTTTTCATCAAATTCGCCTGAGATAATCAATTAACAAATAAAAGACCGGAGAAGAAATGGCAAGGCTGTCTATCCTGTCAAGTACCCCGCCATGGCCTGCCAACAGATTGGACGCGTCTTTCACGCCGGCAGACCGCTTCAATAACGATTCGAACAAATCCCCGATTTGAGCTGGTATCCCAATTACTATCGCCGCCGCCATTGCTCCAACCAGGCTGAAAACTTCCCTCCCAAGAAAGAATTTATAGAAAAGGTAAATGCCCAGAGCAGCCACAAGGTTCCCGATAACCGCGGCTACCGAGCCTTCGACCGTTTTGGATGGGCTGATTATAGGTGCAAGTTTTCTTTTTCCAAACTTACTGCCGATAAAATATGCCGAGGTATCCCCTATTATGTTGATGACGTAAAAGAATATCAAAAGGTCTTTCGCTGTCCTGCCGCCGCCCCCATAGAGCCTTATATTCAATTGATAAGAAAAAAACAGTCCTATGAAGAAAACAACCGCTGTCGTATTCATAAACCGAGTAAGTTTAAGCTGCGTGGAATCATTATTTATCACAGTCCGATGGGCGATCACAGTAAACATGCCAAGTATCAACGCCTCGAACGGCAAGCTTGTCCATAAAACGTCAAAATAGAAATACGCCGGGAAAAAAAGGCTGAAAAATATCGCAAGGAAGAAAAAGCCGCTCTTCATTTTTTGAGGAAACATAAAGAAAAATTCTGCAACCCCGATCAGGATGATCAATGAAATCAACAGATAGAATATGAACGGAGGCGCTTCGATTGCGGAATAAACGAGCGCCGCAAGAAGAAGCCCCATTATCACTCTCACCAATATATTCCTGATGTTAAGCGCCATAATTCTGCAACAACCTTATTCCTTGATTCCGCCGAACCTTCTTTCCCGCTTCTGATAATCTTTGATCGCCTGGAAGAGATGCTTTGCCTTGAAATCAGGCCATAAGACCTCGGTGATCCATATCTCCGAATATGCGATCTGCCACAACAAAAAATTGCTTATCCTCATCTCACCGCTTGTTCTTATCAACAAGTCGGGGTCTTCCACACCGGCAGTATATAAGTTGTCGGCTATCATCTTTTCATCAATTATAATATTACGGTCATTCTTAATTTCATTCAGAATCTTCCTGAAACAATCCACAAGCTCCGCTCTTCCGCTGTAATTAAGCGCCAGACAGAAAAACATCCTGTCATTTTGCGCACTGTCGCGCTCTGTTTTATCTATTTTATCGATGATATCCTTCCTCAAGCCTTCGCGCCGGCCGACCATTTTAAACCGCAGATTGTTATCGAGAACCGTCTTGTATTCCTTATCGAGATACTGGCTTAGCAGGTCCATCAGGGCTTCGACCTCGTCCTTCGGGCGGCTCCAGTTCTCAGTGGAGAAGGCAAAGAGGGTAAGCGCGGATACTCCTACCCGGGCGCAGGTTTCAACAATCTCTCTGACCGCTCGTGATCCCGCTCTATGCCCTTCGATCCTCGGCAGCCGCCTCTTCTTCGCCCATCTGCCGTTGCCGTCCATAATCACAGCTATATGCCGGGGCATATGATCGGGGTCAATTCCGGCTGGAAGTCCTCGCGTTTTTTTTCTTAGCATATTTTTACCGCAGGAAAGGAATATTAACATCAACCTGATTGCATGACAACCAGCAAGAGAACAACCCGAAAAAGAAAAAAATCGTATTTGACTGCTAATCAAACTGTCCCTTATAATGAAAACATTATGAGTAAAAAAATGAAGGCATTTCCACTGTTTCTATCGGTGATCATATTGATCCTTTTGAATCCAACCGGCAGCTCGGCTGATGAATCATCGCAAGTTGGCGATAATAAAGGTCCTCTTCTTACGAATAACCTTTATCCATTGTATTTGCCATACATCAACCTTCTCCCAGAAAACGCCCAATCACTCGGAGCTGGTAACGTTCGGCTGATCATTGCCAATAATTACGCGAACACATTCAACCTCGACCTCGATGGAATGGGCGATGGCATGCAGTTCGATATGGACCTGGAGAGCCTCCGTGTGGCAATAAACCTGGATGTCGGCGTTAGCGATAGACTCGATATTGGATTGGAAACTGCGTACATTTATGAATACGGCGGGTTTTTTGACTCTGTCATACAAGGATTCCATAAACTATTCGGTTTCCCAAACGCCGGAAGGAGCAAAGTTGAAAATAATCTATTTCGTTTGAAGTTTCAAAACGCGAACGGAACCTGGATAGATCTGCAGGAGCCGGTAAGCGGGATTGGCGATATTACGTTGAAAGCGAAACTCAACATTATCAACGCCGGGAAAAAAGGTTTTTATCTGGCGATACAACCAGCTGTGAAAATTCCAGTCGGCGATGAATCCCTGCTGCTGTCGAACGGCAAAACGGACTGGGCTGTAAACCTGCTTGCGGAAAAAACAGGCTACAATTATGGAATCTATATCAACATCGGATGGATGCACGTCGGGAAACCGGAGAACCTGCAGATTTTCGATTTTACGGAAGACCTTTTCAGCTATGTAATCTGTTATGAATGGCTAATAAGAGGCGGATGGGCGCTCTATATCCAGGCTGACGGCAACAGCAGTCCTTACATGAGCGGGCATAAACGCCTTGACGATCAATCCGGGACAATAAATCTCGGATTCAAATATGAGATCACAGAAAAAGCCTTGCTGCAGATGAGTTTTGCGGAGGAATTTTTCACTTTCGCAACAACAGACGTTTCCTTGATGATTGCGATGACATTCATATTGTGATATTCAGCGCTTTACGGAATATTATACCCAGCGGCAATAGAGCTATCTGAAACATTGAAAAAACTGACTATAATAATAATCAATTACAACACAAAAGAGCTCCTAAAAAAGTGCCTGGATGTCCTCGACATAAAAAATATTCCGGAGGATTACAGCATCATAGTAATAGACAATAATTCCCCGGACGGCAGCGCAGATATGGCGAAAAAAATTCCCGGTAGGTTCGAGGTTGTGCGCCTCAAAGAAAATAGAGGTTTTCCTTACGCCGCAAACATCGGGATAAAAAAAAGCCTGTCGGAGTTCTATCTGATCCTCAATTCGGACACCGAAGTGAAGCAAATTCAACTTACCGAAATGCTGAAATTCATGTCGGAAAACCTGGAAATCAGCGCAATGACGCCTTTCCAATATAATAGTAAAAATGAACCTCAATTGGCATGGGGATGTTTTCCAACATTCACTTCAGAGATAGGAAGAAAGATTCTCCAAAATGCCCTGGATAACGGTAAAAAGTGGGCGCATAGCAAGCTTCGCAAACTTGAGGAGCCGTTCTTTGTCCATTGGGTGGCAGGCTCTACAATGCTTTTAAGAGATGCCGCGTTGCAGAAAGCCGGACTTTTTGACGAAAACTACTTCATTTTTTTCGAGGATATAGACCTGTGCACAAGAATCCGCAGTGCCGGCTGGAAGATTGCCGTCTGTCCTGGTATAAAAGTCATACATCACAGAGGAGAGTCTGCAAAGACGGATTCGATAAATGCCTCGCTCCACTACAGGCGCAGCCAGATGTACTTTTGGAAAAAACATCACAACCGCCTATCTTTTTTAATGATGAGAGCTTGCCTGCTTTCCAAACTCCGGATAAAAAAATATTTAATCTCGATCAAGATATTGATATCTAAATCCAGAAAGGCAAATCTGTTAAGAGAAAGAGAAAGCCTATCCAAGTTTTTAAACTTGATAAAAACCTATCGATAAAAATGAAAAGCGAAAAAATCCGAATTTTGCAGATAATAAATTCCGCCCAGCACGGGGGCGGGACGCGGCATTTGTATGACCTCGTCTCCGGTCTTCCAAAAAAAGACTACGAATTTCATATCGCCATCTCGCCCGATGGCCCTTATATAAAAACCTTCAACGATACCGGTTTCAATGTGCATGAAATTGATATGATGTCCGGAAGGTTTCAATCCCGGGCTGTCAAATCAATAGCCCGGTTGATCGAAGAGTTGAAACCAATGCTGATCCACGCCCATGGCACAAGAGCGGCTTTTTTCGTCGCAAGGGGAAGGAAAAAAAACGCTGATTTTCCTTTCATTTATACTGCTCACGGCCTTTCTTACAATAAAAACAGCGGTTTATGGGTGCGGGTATTCAATAGGCAGATCGAAAGATACATCTGCAGTAAAGCGGATAAAATCATTTCAGTCTCTCCCACGGACGGCAAGGAAATGATCGAAAATGAAATCGTCAGCAGGAAAAAACTGAAGATCATCCGGAACGGTATCGACCTGAATCGGTTTCTCAAATTGAAAGGCAGAAATAAGAACTCGCGGGTGATAGGTTGCGTGGCGAGGTTGACCGAGCAAAAAGGGATAAAATACCTCCTCGAAACGTTGTCTATACTGAAATACGTTTATAACATCGAAACAAGAGCGATCATAGTCGGCGACGGACCGCTGAGCGTCAAACTTAAAAAACTTGCGGAAAAATATGGCGTAAACGACCGGATCGAATGGATTGGCGCTGTTGACGATCCAATTGATTATTATAAAAAATTCGACATTTTCGTCCTGCCTTCATTATGGGAAGGGCTTCCTTTGGTTCTAATAGAAGCGATGGCGTCCGGAATCCCGGTAATCTCGACGGATACAAGCGGTGGTCTCGACATCATCAAAGACCGCAAGAACGGCCTTCTGATTCCAAGAGGGAGCGGCGAAGCGCTTGCATACGCGATACAGGAGCTTTGCGAAAAACCGGCTTTAGCAAAAAAGATCGCCGTTTCAGGGAGAAAAGAGGCTGAAAAAAAATACTGTCTAAATAGATTCCTGAGCCTAACTGACATTTTCTATCATGAAACCGTCCGGGAAACGAACCGGAAAAAAGCGCTGGATTGAGCAAGGTTTATGCGGAAGGGCGGAGATTTTTCAAAATCTGTTTATGAAGGATGCAGCAATCGTACATCACTTCTTTCTTGGTCAAATAGCTCACAACTCCGAGCGCCTTCGCAGAGCTTTTAATGAACTCATCTTCATATGCTGAGAGCATTATTACCCGGGCCTCAATATCATCTTTAAGATAATTCCTTACAAGTTCAAGTCCGTTCATGCTGCCGCCCAAATCATAATCCATGAGAATTACATTATAACTCTTCTTTCTGTCTCTGAATAAAATCAACTTTTTTTTTGCCTGGTCAATCGTCGGAACGCTTTCGATTTGATAATTTGGGTCGGCGCTCACAAGCATTGATCTTGTGAATTCAAGATACTCCGCACTATCATCTATATGCAATATTGATATCTCATTCATTAATATATTACCTATTGATTATACGTTATTTGCATTAAAAGGTTCAAAATTTTGGAGAAAAAACAGATTACTCACTGTTTTATTCAGTTCATAAAATCTTAACGGTGCAAGAAATTATGGCATAAGAAAATAATCTGAACGTAAGCAGGCTGCTATTTTCACCCCTCTTAATTCACCCTTCTTCTTTTGAAGGAGATAGTATTATCCTTTTTCGGAGGATTGTAAAGATAAAAAAAGGGCGGTTTGAAGCCGCCCTTGGTGTCTTAGAATTTTATTTCCCAGTGGAAATAGGCCTTCGTTGTACTAGCCAGATCTACGTTCTCATATGATTTTATCTTGATATCAAGCATCGCCTGGACATTCTTGCTGAGTTGGTACCCGATGCCGGCGACGAGAAGGTTTTGATTATTTCCCTCCACAGCATCCGACGGATCGAAGATGTCATACCTTCCAAGTATTGAGAACTGGTCTATCGTTATAGAACCAATTAACGAGAGAAGCGTTTTATTGATCTCCGACTGGTTCCCAACCATATACTCGGCTCCGAGGCGCAACGTTGAATCCTTGTAATATACAGCGCCGGCATAGAAATTATTGTCGCTTTGAACCTCACTGACTTCCTGACTCAATCTCAAATGGCCGAAGAAGTGAAGCGGAATGCTCTGAACCGGGAAGAGTTCCAGAGTGGCTTCGAACGATTTTGCTGAATCTTTCTCCGCATCTCCGTTATAACCTTCACCGTTGCTAAGAGATACCTGATAGGAAACCATCTTATCGAGGAGGCTTCCGAGCATTGTAATACCGAGATCGGATGATGTCGTCATCTTCCAGGTTCCGGATGGGGTCTTCTCAATCCAGCGGTATCCCCACCAATCGTTCAAATAGCCTTCCCATGCGGTCGGATTCATGCCTATCCTGAACGTCTGATTAGTCAAGCCCAGGGGGTTCTTGAATTCCACATAAGCATACTTGATGATCCCCGTCAAAGGGCCATCACCCTGCCTGAAGAAGTCAGGCGTAAGTCTGAATCTGATGTTATCATTGTAGTTGTACTTGATGTCAATGTAGTTGCGGGTGATTTCAAAGGCATTGAAATCAGCGCCGGCGCTCAAATCATAGACATAGTCAAGGTAGGAAAGAATCCCGATAGAAAGATCAGGTTTTTCCTGTTCCGTCTGCTCGCCTGAAAAGGCAGCAATGCTACAAATGAACAAAATCCCCAGTAGCGTGATAAAGGTTCGTTTCATTTTAACCTCCTTATGGTTATTTTTGACCTTCGTTGGTTTGTTCTTATAGAAGAAACTTGGAGAAAATCTACCGTTCGAAGATTCGAACGATGGATATCTCAGGTTTAATCCTCAATTAGTTATCTTTGATGACTTCGGTTTCCTGAATAATCTGTTCCACGCGGCGCTTCTCTCTTCCGCTATGCGCCAGGTCCGCCGCTTCCTTGAACATTTTTTTAACATTATCGTTATAATAAGCAATCTCATTGGCTCTGCCTCGTTGGTCGTTCGCGACCTGGGTTCTCATAATGTTCAGAAGGCCCTCATAGCTCTCGTCGGAAGTATAGCGCCTCAGAATATACAGCGAGACGTAGTGCTTGCAGTCCATACATTCGACGAAAACTCTTACAGGTTCCCCATCCTCTATTGTGACGATGTTATGAACATTTATTCCATGACAATTTGGACAATGTTCGAATTTTGCAGTTTTCATCCCAACCTCCCATTATTAAAATAGGTATTTCCACACAAACAATATATGCAGAATTATAGTAAAAACCATGAAAAGGAAAATAACCGTTCCTGCTTTCATCATATCCTTGATCTTTATCATACCGGATTCATAAGCAATAGCGTTCGGTGGAGTCGAAACCGGCAACATCATTGCTGATGATGCCGCAAGCGCCACCGATATAGCTCCTAAAGAATGATTTCCACTCGAAAGACCCAGTATGATGGGGATTACAATTGCTGCAGTAGATGTATGAGACATAAAATTAGAAAGCAGGCCGGTGAAAAATACCGCGATCAATAACGCCAGGATGGGGGAAACTGATTGCAATCCTATCTTTCCGATTATCCAAACATCCAACCCTGTCTTGTTGATTGCAAAACCAAGGACCGTACCTCCTGCAATCAGCACGAGGACATTCCATCCAAGCTGTTGGAAATGATCTCTCTTGAGCATACCTGATCCGAAAACAAAAATAACGGGAAGCAAGGCAACCTGCGACGATGATAAACCATGAATTGGTTCGGTAAGCCAAAGAATTACTGTAAGGAGAACAACACCGATTGTAACCATTTGTTTTTTTGTGAGCTTCTCAATCGTTAAATCAATTTCTGGAAGGGTCTTGGCATTAGGTGGAAAGAGCTTATAAAGGATAAAGATTGTAAAAGCAAGAGAAAGAATCATAACAGGCAACGACGCAAGCATCCATTTTCCAAAAGAAAGTTCGATACCGATGTTCTTCAGCTGGCTCAAAGCTATTGCGTTTGGCGGAGTCCCTACAGGTGTCCCGATACCGCCGATGCTCGCCCCGAATGGAACACAGAGAACAAGCGCTTTCTTGAACTTATCATCAGCATTCAGTTTCCGCAGAATCGGCAACGGAACGGCAAGCATTAATGCTGTTGCTGCAGTATTGGACATCCACATGGACATAAATGCGGTAGAGCACGTGACCGAAATCAAGAAGAACAACGGTTTACCTGATGTGTTCCGAACAATCTTCTTCGCAATCCGGTCATCGAGCCGGTAGGCAGTAATCAGGGTGGCTATTGCAAACCCGCCCATAAAGAGCAATAGAACCGGGCTGAAAAACGACGATGTGAAACTCTCGAAATTCACGCCTTCCATACATCTCGGAAGGATTACACCCGCGAGAAATAATATTAGAAGCGATGTTACATACAACGGAATAGGCTCCGTTATCCATAACGCCGCGGCGAGAACGAATATCGCAAGCGTATAATTCTGGGCAGTCGTCAAACCTGGCACACGTAATAACACGATCAAGGTGAACAACACGAAAGCCAGAATCGTGAAAAGCAATTTCTTCATTTTAATATCCTCCTCAAATTGCTATCCTACTTTGTCTATCTGATTTATAGCATAACTCTTTCCAAAAGTCATCTTTTTTTGAAAGAAAATCTTATTAATTTATCTTAACCAGCGAACCCTTTTCCCAGTAATAATGAAATCGGTAATTATCCAATTCTTTCCTAAATTTATCCTCGTCAGTTGTCATTACAGCATTCAAATTTTCCCCAGGTAAAAATAATTTCACCAAAGAATTCAAACCGTAAGAGACCGTGTTAGATGGACTGTCTGCGTCGCCAACATCTTTGTCCAGGATCAGGATCGAACTCCCGGCGGGTAAAACATTGAAGGACCGGGTTGCTTTTTCAGTAAAACGATCGCTTGCCAGCCCTCGATCCCGAATAGCTGGCGTTTTTCCAGCAAGATAGACAATCCAACAAGCAAGGATGGCGCAGGCAGCGGTAATGAGTACCCTTCTTGTCTTTTCTGCATTAAACAACGGTCTAACGGCAAGATTGTAAATCACTACTACAGCGGTTGAGTGCAACCCTATCTGTGTGAAGTAAGAATAAAGATCCGAGCGGAATGGAATCGGGAGATAAAGTATTACAAACACCGCATACCACAGCAATCCCATATAAAAAATATTCCAGGAAGCAGCGCTTGAGACCTTCGCCGACGGTTTTTTAAAAAACACGACGATTAAAAACAAAGTGATAATTAATATTATGTCGAGCAACCCGCCACGCAGTATGTACTCGAAAAAATTCTTGAACCATACGGCCGGATTCAGCGAAAAACGGTAATAATCGGGGGCATCGAACGGAGTGAAGGCATCGCTCGAGCTGCGGAGGAAGATATATAAGAGGATCAAAGGAATATAGATGATTGAAGAAGAAACCGCCTTCTTTATTCTTGTGCCCGGCTCAGTTCCGTCAAGACCTAAAAATGGAAACAGGAAAAAGAACAGCGGGGCGGCTATTGAGGATTCCTTTGACAAGAGAGCGCAGAAAAAAAAGGTGATCGCCACCGAAAGATATATCACTCGTCGAAAACCCCTTGATGAAGCATTATTTCCTGTTTCACCATCCCTGAATGCCTTGAAGTGAAAAATGAACGTAACAAGAAGAAAGAAGGTATAGAGCAACGCCGTTCTGCCGGAGATCCATCCGACTGCCATACGCGTCGCCTTCGCATTCAATCCGAAAAGCATGGCGATGACGAGAGCGTATTCGGAAGTCCGCTTGAACATCCTGAATAAAAAATATACAAGAATTATGTTCAGAAGATGCAATCCGAGGTTGAACAATCCGTACGGTAAAGGATCGAGCCCAAAGATTTCATATTGCAGCCCGAATGAAATCCCCACAAGCGGTCTGAAAAACCCTGTAGTTTGCGTAAAAGGCGCGGAAATGTCCGCCTTCCCGTCTTTCACGACGCTGTCCAGCCATATAAAGTCGTCTTTGATAAAACCCTTCCCAACAACAGGTGCATATAATGCGGCTACAATGGCCAGCAACACCGCAAGCTGGATGAATTCCTGCCTGTAAAAATCTTTTATTTTTATCATAGGTTTATTCATTCCCGGCCCTCTGTTTCAGCGGTAAGATGAAACGAGACCTATTAGGATGGACTAATACGCTTAATAAAAGGTGATTAAGAAATCCTTATTCTTCTTCTTCGTGCTTCTTCTTATGAGTGGCTATTACTTTTTCGGCAATCTGCGCTGGCACTTCCTCGTAGTGGTCAAATTCCATCGAGAAGCTGCCCTGACCGCCGGTAATTGAATTCAAATCATTCTGATACGTCAGCATCTCAGCCATCGGAACCTGCGCCTTGATGGAGATCATCTCGCCGATTTGCTCCGAGCCTTGAGGTCTGCCGCGCCTGCCGGACAGGTTGCCCATCAAATCTCCCATAAATTGGGTCGGCGCAATTATTTCAACATTCATTATGGGTTCAAGAAGAATCGGTTGCGCAACTTCCATACCCGCTTTGAATGCAAATGAGGCCGCTATCTGGAAAGCAAGATCTGACGAATCAACCGGATGGTATTTTCCATCATATAATGATGCTTTGAAATCAATCATGGGAAATCCGGCAAGATATCCTTTTAAACGGGCTTCCTGGATTCCCTTTTCAACGGACGGTATATAATTTCTCGGAACAGAACCTCCGAAGATATCGTTGGAAAATTCAAAGTCTTTTCCTCTTTCCAGGGGTTCGAATTTCATTTTTACATAGCCGAACTGTCCACGGCCGCCGCTCTGCTTCTTGTATTTACCCTCGACATCGGCTGTACCTTTGATCGTCTCAAGGTATGGAACTCTCGGCGGATGGAGAATGACATCAACTCCGTAATTTTTCTTTAATTTGGCGATGATAATCTCTATGTGCAGCTGCCCCATTCCGCTGACCAATAACTCCTGGGTTTGCGTAGTCCGTTCGATTTTTAGAATAGGGTCTTCCTCGCGCAATTTCGCAAGAGCGGTGGATATCTTTTCTTCATCGCCTCTCGACTTGGGCTCGAGAGCAAATGCAATTGCCGGTTTCGGGAAAATGACAGGCGGATACGTTATGGGGTTTTCTTTTACCGATAACGTGTCCCCAGTTTGTGTTTCCTTCAGTTTCGCAACCGCTGCGATTTCGCCGGCCATCGCTTCTTCGATGGGAGCCGATTCCTTGCCCTGCATTTTCAACAAACCGCCGATCTTTTCCTGCACTCCGCGCGTCACATTATAAAAACTGCTGTCGGATTTCAGGCTTCCGGAATATACCCTGAATAGTGTTATTTTACCGGTGTAAGGATCGGCGATCGATTTGAAGACAAATGCCGAAAATGCGCCGTTTTTATCAGACTTGATTTGAATCTCCTCCTTTCCGTCCCCCTTTGTGGCGGTGAACGGACCCGCGTCAGCGGCTGTTGGGAAGATTTCGGTCAGAGTGCTCAGAATTTGATGCCCCCCCTTGTTCTGGGTGGCAGCGGATATCATTATTGGAAAGATGTTTCTTTTTCGAATAGCGATCTTCAATCCTTCGATGAGATCCTTCTCGTCGAGCACTCCGGATTCGAAGAATTTTTCCATCAGTTTTTCGTCGCTTTCAGCAACCATCTCATCCAGCTTCGCTCGATATTTTTTCGCTTCGTCCATCATCTCCGGCGGGATATCCTTAGTCTGGGCCTTTCCGCTTAGGTCTTCAGAATAAACATAAGCTTTCATCTTGATCAGGTCCACAACACCCTTGAAATCTTTTTCTCTGCCAATGGGCAGCTGTATAAGGACGGCCCGACGGTCAAATTTCTTAACAATGCTATCGAGCGCCCTGGTATGGTCAGCGTTGTCTCTGTCCATTTTTGTAATGACGAATCCTCTCGGAACCTCATACTCCTTGCAGAATTCCCATACCTTTTCTGTCTGTATTTCAACTCCGTTGACGCCGCAGACAATAATCAGCGCTGAATCCGAAACCCTGAGAGCTGACTTCGCGTCATAAATAAATATATTATAACCCGGCGTATCCAGAATATTGATACGCTTGTTATTAAAGTCACAATAAGCAAGCGCAGACCTGATTGATATCCCCCGGCTGATTTCTTCTTCGTCAAAATCGGTGACAGTGTTCCCTTCAGATACTTTCCCGAGCCTGTTAACCGCGCCGGCATTCTGCAATAACATTGATACAAGAGAGGTTTTTCCGCTCGCGCCGTGCCCAACAACCCCGACATTTACGATTGCGTCAGTTGAAAATAACTTCATTTCCTAATGCCCTCCTAAACGTACGTATCCTAATGAAAGTTTGAAGTTTAGCATACCCCTTTTTCATATTCAAGCGCAGAATTGAATTCATCAGATTCTTACGTAAAGAAATGATGATCTGGGTATTATTTTTAATTTCGAGCCTGATTCCAAGCTGCTATGAAATTTTTTTACGCGACCGGATCGCTCAGTGTGATATATTGGTAGTCTCAATCTTTGACCATCGCGGGCAACAGTTGAGTAGGTTTCCCGTCTCCCCGGTTTTTACAAACCTGACATTATTTAATATGAAGGGCAGTTAAGTCCTTAGTTATTATTTAGGTATATTACTGAATAATCTGACATTTATAATAACATCAGGCGTTCACGACTATTAATATCAGACTGTCATAATCTCTTTCCGTTTTTTCTCGATACGATCTTCCACCTGTTTGATATGGTCGTCGGTTATCTTCTGGACCTCTTCAAGACCACGGTGTTCATCGTCCTCTGATATTTCCTTGTCGGTTTTCAGCTGCTTGATCAGATCGTTCGAGTCGCGGCGGATGTTGCGGACGGAAGTTTTGCCCTCTTCGCCGATATGTGAGATTTTTTTGGCAAGTTCCTTACGGCGCTCTTCGGAGAGTGGCGGGATGGGAAGTCGGATGAGGCGGCCGTCGCTCCTGGGGTTCAAGCCGAGATCGCTCTTCAGGATGGCTTTTTCGATCTCCTGTATCTGGGAGACATCCCAGGGTTGGATGAGTATAAGCGCCGGCTCCGGTGTGCTTAGCGTTGCCACCTGGTTCAGAGGCATATCCATATTGTAGGCATTCACGCGGATTCCGTCCAGGATCGAGATGCTGGCTTTGCCTGTGCGTATAGTCGAAAGCTGTTTTTCCACAGCCTGCAGGCTTGCGTTCATTTTGGCTTTGGTTTCTTTAAAAATATCTTCAAGCATTTTTCCTTCCTCCTGCTCATCAAACCTTGTTTGTTATCAGCGTTCCGATTCCCTCTCCCTTCACGGCTTTCAGGATGTTGCCCGTCTGGTTCAGGTTGAAAACGATGATATCCATATTGTTTTCCATGCAGAGAGAGACGGCTGTCACGTCCATAACCCTCAGGTTGTTGTCTATGACATCGAGGTAGGTGATGACGTCGAACTTTTTTGCATCCTTATGGACAAGCGGGTCCTTGTCATAAACCCCGTCCACGCGGGTGGCTTTGAAAATGATTTCGGCTTTGATCTCCGCCGCCCGAAGCGCGGCGGCGGTGTCCGTGGAGAAGAACGGATTCCCGGTTCCGGCGGAAAAGATGATTACGCGTTTTTTTTCGAGGTGGCGTATGGCGCGGCGGCGTATGTATGGTTCGGCAATGGCTCGCATCTCTATCGCCGAAATGACTCGGGTGTAGATATTCCGCCGTTCAAGCGCATCCTGCAGCGAGAGGCTGTTGATGACAGTGGCAAGCATCCCCATATGGTCGGCAGTCACCCGCTCCATCCCCTTAGCGGCACCATGTATTCCACGGAAGATGTTCCCTCCGCCAATTACAATCGCAATCTCCACACCGAGGGCATGAAGAGATTGTATTTCGTCCGCAATGATATCCTGGATATTCGGGTCAATACCATAACCCTGCTCCCCCATCAGGGCTTCTCCGCTCAGCTTCAGCATTATTCTTTTATATTTACACAAGTCGCCGTTCATTTAAATTTGCTCGCTTTTCGTCCCGGATTATAGCACAGCCTTAAAGCCAAATTAAGAGCGGAGGCGGGATATTCGGAAAATTTAATGGGATATATGATTTTAAGACGGGGCAGGTTGCTGCAGTGCTTTTATTCTCATATTATCGCCAATCACGGCGCCTCTCAATATTCTTCTTTACAATTTACAGGCAGATGATAAGCTGTGGGATATGCGATTAGCATCATTATTAATGCAATATAGGAAAAAAAATAGTAATGAAAAACCGGACAAGTGAAGAGATACACAGATTTCATATCCCTGTAATGGGCACTGGTTTTACCATCGATACGCCGCTCAAGGTCGCAAAATATGGAATTTCCTCCGCTGTTGCGCTGCTCGACGACGTGCTGATAGAGCAGATGAGAAGGTTTCATTCCGAAAAAGAGGGAATCCCGTTCACCGAGATCAAAAAGACCGACAGGGATTTCAGGGCGAGGAGAATCACCTCTTATCTTAACCTGCTGGATCGCATTGTGAAACGGCAGATTGCGAATCTGAAAAAGACCCCGTTTATCGCCGGCAGCGAGATAACCCGCTATTTCGAACTTCTTCCCGATAACAGATTACGGAAGAATTATGAAAATATGCTGCGCGAGGAAAATCAAATTCTTAAGAAAGAAATGCAGCGCCGTTTAAGGGAGGAGGTTGCGCCAGGATCCATAGATGTCAATATTATGACGAAGTGCGACCGGGATATCTACAAAAACGGCAAGAAACTGCCCGCTTTCTATTCGGATGCGATGTCCGCTCTCAGAGGTTTCGCAAAAAGCAAGCTGTCGTCATCGGTCGTTTTTTCCGCCGGCCTCAACCAGCGGTTGTTTTCCTATGCCGCAGAATTCAATGATTTTCTGCCTGACAACGATGGCAATTTGAAAAAGAAAATCATCCTCAAGGTGAGCGACTACCGCTCCGCCGAGATACAGGGAAAGATGCTTGCGAAGCGCGGTCTATGGGTCTCAGATTTCAGGGTCGAATCGGGTCTGAATTGCGGCGGCCATGCGTTCGCAGGAAAAGGTCATCTGCTTGGTACAACCCTCGAAGAGTTCCGGACGAAGCGCGATGAATTGAACGATATGCTGTTCAATATCTATTCCCAAGCGCTCATATCGAAAGGATTAAACAAACCTCAAAAGCCGCCGGTTTTGAAAGTTTCCGCCCAGGGAGGAATCGGCACGAATGAAGAAAACGATTTCCTTATCAACTATTATAATCTGGACGAGACCGGCTGGGGAACCCCATTCCTGCTGATCCCCGAAGTGACCAATGTTGATCGAGAGCACCTGAAGAATCTGTTGAAAGCGAAAAAGAAAGATATCTGTCTGAGCGACGCATCTCCCTTGAATGTTCCTTTCTGGAATCTCCGCAATTCCGCGAGCGAAAAGGCAAGGAGGCTGAGAATTCGCAAAGGTGCTCCTGGCAGCCCCTGCATAAGAGGATATGCTAGTTTTAACACGGAATTCACCTCCGAGCCGATTTGCACCGCTTCGAGAAAATATCAAATGCTGAAGATTGAAGAGTTGAAAAATATGGCGGTGCTGAAAAAGAACCAGGCGAAGGCGCGCTTGAAAGGAATACTTCATAAGTCTTGCCTCTGCCACGACCTCGCCGGAGCAGTAACCATTAAAAACAAAATCGATAGCAAAGTAACACCGGCCATCACAACAGGACCGAATATCGTAAACTTTTCGCGGCTTATGTCTCTCGAAGAAATTGTCAACCATATCTACGGCCGCAGGCCGCTGCGCTTGAAACGAAGGAGAAAGCATATGTTCATCACAGAATTGGCACTGAACATCGAGAAGATGAAAAAAGATATCCGGGATTTCAAGAAAGGGTTGTTCCCGGATGCTCAAAAACAGATCAAGGAGTACAAGGAAAACCTCACTGCCGGGATCGAATACTATCGGAATCTTGCGGATCAGTTCGTCGGCAGGCACAAAAAGCGCTTTCTCGCCGACCTCCAAAAAATGGCTGATGCCCTTGAAATGCTGACAGCCGAAGTGCCGGTCTGATAGCTGAACGATTTCGGGACCAATTGCCTCCCGCTCGATCCAAACCTCTGAATGGTTGTGGCCCTTCGAAATATTCTAGAATATGACAACCTATTATTCTGCCAACAAGTTTTATATTAGTCTTTTCTTTATTTCCTACCGAGCAGGCGTGGAATCCAGCGGCCGGTTCTGGTCATATATTCCTTGTATGCCTTGCCGAACTTGTTTTCGAGGATCTTCTCTTCGTAAGAAGCGATGTAATTATAGAAGATGAAGATTACAACGAACATAACGGCTGCGGCGAGCGATGTGGTTGAAATCGTCAGGCCGAGATAGGTCAGGATAGCGGCCATATATAATGGGTGCCGAATATATTTATACGCACCGCTGCTAACGATATAATCAGGCCTCTTTTCGCCCTCGACGACGAAATGGCTCGATTTGAAAAGAAGAAGCCCGGCAATGAAGAGCAAACCGAATAGCGCAAGACGGACATATAGCGGGATATCCGCCGCTAAAAACGTCATCTTCCGAAGGAAGAAGGAATCCATAACCCAGATAACGGCAAACAGACAAAACAGGATCAACTGCCCTGCATCCCCGAAAGGATGCTCGCCTTTCTTTTCTTTCATAACAGTATTATGGCTCATTTTTTCTCCAATCTTATAAATTACTATAACAATCTCTGAGATCTTCTTTATTCTATCAAACTCCTCCATTTTCGAAAAGATCAATCCCTGTAATCGGGACGTTGCGGATAAACCGGAAAGAGGATGCATCACTGAAGTAAGAGAATCATCGATCTATAGTTCATCCTCGCCGGTGGGTGGTGTCACGGAATAAAGTTTGCCGCCTGGAAAACAGAGCGGTTTCAGGAAGAATAAGGCTAATGCCGATGATAATAATTTCATCTGCGTCCTATTCCTGCATTTAAAATCGAATTCAATTCAGACCTTGTTTTAATCCCTATTAGCAAATAGGATATCTGTGAAATCCAGCATTTTATACGTGACAGGAGGTATCGAATGCAAGAGGACATAAGAATAAGCCGCCTTGTGGAATTATGTTACACGAATGCAAAAGCAAAAGGGTTCTGGGACGCAAGCCAGAATATCGCAGAAAAGATTATGCTCGTGGTCACCGAGCTCGCTGAAGGGGTTGAGGCATACCGCCATGGAAAAGTGAGCGGCGACAAAGATTCGCTTGCGGAAGAACTCGGCGACGCAGTGATCCGTATCTGCGATATCGCGGGTTATCTCAAGATTGACCTCGAAAAAGAGATTATGGATAAGATCGAGTACAACCGATCCCGGCCCTATCTGCACGGAAAAAAATTCTGATCGCCACCCGCGCATTCATATTTAGTTCAAAGCTTGACGACGAATCACATTAAAAATAAAAAAGGAACGGAAAGCTCCGTTCCTTTGATCTGTCTATAGCGTTTATACTATTTCTTGATGTATTTCAGCGCTTCATCCGCGCCTTTCAACATCGGCTCGATGGAAATCTCGCTGCCGACGGCATTCTTCATCCAAAGCTGCGGGATGATGATGCCGGCGGAACACATTCTTTCCATCTCATGCCCCAGGTTTTTACCCTGAAGGTATTGTTGAATCTGGTACTCGATGATATGCCCGAGCGGATAATCCGGAAGATAGAGCGCGCCGTCTATCATTTGTGAATATATCGCGAGGATGACTTCATCCTTCGAATCGAAAATATCCGCATAGTACTTGTTCCAGACCTCTTTCGCTATTGTCAGAACAGCCTGTTTGAATTCGGCCGGCGTGGCATTCGGATGATCATACAGCCAGTTCCATGCCTTCATATCGACAAGAGCGACACCCATTATTTCATATGACTGCCAGATGCTGTTCAGGGCTTTCATATATTTCGCGTTCGAGTCTTCATTTTTCACACCGAGGACATCCATGTCATATCCCTGGAAAACAAAGGCAAACGCCTCGGTGAAAGCCGTGTTCGGTATTCCGTGAAGCATGTAATAATCAACCTTATGCAGACTAAGCGTTTGTTCCACGCAGTGTCCCAGCTCATGCATCGCAATATTGAAACCCTTGTAATTCATTCCGGTCTTCGGGACACGGGTTCTCAGGAGCTGTTTTTCGGCTCTTGATTCCGATCCCCACGCATGTCCGGAGCCGCGCGCAGGTTCTACAAGAACTTTCGGGCCGAGGAAATCCGCCATCTCCTTTGTGAAACCCACCTTCATCAGGATATTCGGAATATCGTTCTGGAAGGCTTCGAGCGTCGGATATTTTGCCGCCACGATCTTGTCGAGTTCTTCCTCTTTCAAACCGCCGGAGCCGGCGCGAAAACCATTGTACCAAATATCATAGGGCCTGAGATCACGGTCGAGACGCTTCTCGATGATCTTCGCAATCTTCCGAACTGTCTTTGACGACATCAAATCGGTGAATAGCTTCTCAACCTGGGCTTCGGGGATTTCCCTTTCCCTCTCGAATTTTCTCTTCATATGCGTATTCAGCTCAGTGTTGTAGGGATCGAGGAGTTTCGCAGCTTTGAATGTGCTCAGGAAAACCTCATAACGGGTATCGGGTTCCGCTTCAGCTTTCACATCTTTTCCGTCTTTATAAACTTTGTTCTTAATGGGGTCCCACTGGAATTCGTCCTTATTGACCATTACAGCAGGGATTTCCTGCCTGATGATCCGTTTCATAACAGCGAAGATCATCTCCTGTTTCTTGAATCCTTCCGGGTCCGCATACCTTGCCTTAAGTTCGTCTCTTATTCCCCAATGGCTGATGAGCTTCATATCCGCGGGAAAATAGGTTTTGCCTTTTGCATCAACCAGTTTACCCATATAAATGTTGTAGTCGGAGATGTAGGCATCCGCCTTTGTAAAGATAGAAAACACCGCCTGATTAATCTTTGCAGGGATGCGGTTCGTGAATGAATCGCCGAGGCGGGCATACGCCCATTCCTGACGGCTCCAGCCTGGGCCATGCTGCGTTTTTTCTGACAGCGAATAATATGGGAAATTCAAGCCGATTATGAACGCAAGCTTATTACTGAAAAAATCGTCAGATAGATGAGAGGAGGGGTTAAACTCGCCGAACATCATATCAATCGGCATAATCTCACCCCAATCGAGCTCGAGAGGCCGCTTGAAATCCAGGGAGATTTTAAGCAGGTTCCCCGTCAATGTTTCATAGTTCTTCTGAATTCTGTTGAAAACTTTATCCAGAATTTCGGGGGAACCGATGAACGCTTCTTCACAGAATTTCGCGAAATCATCTGCCTTGCCGTCCTCTTCACGCCATAGCGAAGCGACCCGGTCCACACCTCTCTCGATTCTGAACCTCTGGGCTTCGCCATATTTGGCAAGCAAAGATGATTTCACATCCGAGATTGTCTTTGTATCTAAAAACATCTTGATATCCTCTGCCGAAATTGCCGCAGCTAAGACAATCGCCGCGATAATTATTAGCAAACTCTTAAATTTTATCATTTATCCCTCCTAAAAACCGTTTACAAGTTTATATGATAAAGCAATATTTTCAAGGAAGATTTTTTATACCATAAAATTTGAAGACTTCCGGTTTTTTCGCCCCTCCCCAATTGGAGGAGTGTCACAAGACCGGATTGAAATTATACATTTTCGGTGTTTATTAACGCCTTTTAAACATCGCAGCTGCCAGCAAAGCGATAAGATAAAACATAATTCCAAGAATATAGGCAAAATTGAAGCCCTTGACGATGGCAAAATATGTAGCTAGCGCAGAGCCGAGCACGGAAAAAGACCCATTCAACGCCCATGCCCACGGGATCAGCTCTTTGTTATCCTCATCGAGATATTTGATGCCCAGCGGCATCGGCATACCCATCACAAAAGAGGGAATCAAGAGGAGGATTACCGATATGATCGTTCTTATGAACGCAGGCAGGCCCATCAGCGAATAGAAAAGAGGGGTAACAGTAAACAGAAATATGATATGAATCAACACAACCGCCGGAATAGATCTAAGGATGAGAGGTTTCTTTTCCACGCGCGCCCATCTCTCCGTGAACCGGCTTCCCACTCCGCAAAAGACAAGAAGGGAAAACAGAACTACGGATAATGCAAAAACCGGATGGCCCAGGAACAGTATAAATTTCTGCATCAATGCCATCTCTATGAAGATGAATCCCAGGCCCAGGAACGAGAAATAAGTCAACGGGGCGATTGTATGGAGAAAGCCCTTCCCTGTTTTTTTCTTTTTCCAAACGAAAAGCGGTATGATGATGACAAGAAAGACCAGGAGCACGATCCACAACAGAAAATATTGAAGGCTGCTCACCCCCTTGTTGAAAAGAATTTTACCTTTGAAGAACAAGCCCTTTTCAAGAGAATCGCCGATAAATCCGGCCAGGTTTTTATGTTTTTCTTTCTGAAAGAAAAATGGTTTGTTGTCATAAGTTGGAGAGATATCGTAGATATAGCTATTGGCAAATTGTTTCCTCGCATCCGGTGTCCCGCTTAAGTATTGTCCTATCGGGTGGTTTTCATACCTGTTGATCGGATCCCATAAAACCCAGAAGCCTCTTTCCCTGCACCAGTCGTTCAACTTCGCGATCTCTTCGGGACGCCATAGTGTTTTTTTAAACAGAAAATTATTCAAATTGGCGGCCGCTACCATCACAACATGATCGGATACATCTTCTATTCCGGCTTTCTTTGCCATCTCGTCCGCCACAGTGGCGAGCCTTACGGACTCGGAATCCCAACGTTCGATGCTTAAAATGCCATTAGCTGTCAAGTGATTATAGAAATCGGTGAACGCCTCGACCGTATAAAGGTTGTTCTCGCTGAGGTTATAGGCTCCGGCGCTGCTTGCCGCCCATGTATCCACGAGAGATGCAAGAATGACATCATATTTTTCGGCAGAAGACCTGATGGAACTTCGGGCGTCATTTATCTCGACGAAGACCCCGGGATATTCATAGATGCTGCCGGAGTACTCCTTGAACGAACCGAGCATAACATCATTTACGATTATGGGATTGATCTCCACAGCGTCAACTTTCTTCGCTCCGGCAACGAGCGCTGTCGCGATATCGCGTCCGCCGCCGGGACCGATTATAAAAGCTGTGGGTTTTTCGTTGAAGATAAACGCGGTGTAAGTCAGCTCCCATTTGAGATAATCCAACGTCTTTGTGACGCCCCGGAAATTGAGGATAGGGGTCGAGGCAAGCGCATCGATATCCATATAGATGCTGTCCAGAACATCCCCTTTATACTCCCTGCTCAGGCTCCAGTCCCGGTGATACTGATCGTAAACCGAAACGCAGCTGAAGCTGTTCCATCTCTCCAACAAAACCTTGTCCAGATTGATTTTCTTTCCCTTGTGATTCATCACCCTGACGATCTTCAAATCGTTATTCACGACTCCGCATACGAAAAACGCCAATGAGAGAATCAGAAGAAATTTTCTGAATAAATCAGTCGTTTTTTTGCTTCGGCCATAAAATAAGAAAAATCCCGCCGCTGCGGCGACAGAGGCAACGATGAAAACCGCCGACGGCGCATCAAAAAGGTTAAGCACAGCGAGTATCATAAGGCAACCGAAGCCGGCGCCCAAAAGATCTGAGAAATAGATTCTGCTAACCTTGCCAGCAAAATGGGTAAGACCCAGCGTGATTGCAAGCCCTCCGAAAAAGAAGGGAACCGCAGAGATAAGATACGAAATGATGAGAAGCCTCGTGCTCAGTGGGGAGTATTTTTCCGCGATTTTGAAATGAAGTTGAATCACGACTCCTGCAACCGAGGTAAGCGCAAGCAATAACGCCGCTATCGAAAGGTGAATCCTTGCCCTTGCGGCTTTGAAGAGGCGCGGCAAAAGGTAAACCGCAACTCCGCTTAAGGCCCCGCCGAATATCGCAACGGAGATCGCCATAAAAGCAAAATGATAAAAAAGCGTAACTGAATATATCCTGGTAAGCAATATTTCAAGCATCAAGACGGAAGCGGAGACGAGGAAAATTCCGGTATAGACAGGCCTGTATTCATCGGCCTTCTTTGCAATTCTGAAGAACGATGGAAAAGCAGTTTTCACTTTTGCAAAAAAGGAGAAAATGATACGTAAAAAAACCAGAACTGCAAGAATTTCAAAGAAAACGCTTATCCTTTCATTAATAAAGGAAATTCCGGTTATTCCGAAACCTCTGAGGAAACCATTGATGAATATCAAAATTGCGGAAACGGATATACAAATATCAAGCAGCAAGAAGGGAGCGCTTCTTTTTTTCTTTTCATTTTTCATTATAATTTCCTGAGTAATAATAAGAACAAAATATAGAAAAATACCGCAAGTCTGTCAATTATTGCCGGTTTAAAAATCAGTCAGGCCCGGAATAATATTTGGTTATTCCTAATACTTAGCGCTAAAGACTTAGCCCTGCGACCGAATAATATCAATCGGCAGATCAGAGGGCTTCTAAAGCCTTAACGCAGCAATCAAAGCGGCTTATTAGTATCCAGGTAGCCCCCACCCTTTTTCTCGAGGATTTTCAGCCAGCTTGCGAAAATTACACCCAGAATGCCGAGACCGGAAAACATTATCATCGCTGGTTTATAGGATCCATAATGGTCTCTGATCCTTCCCGCAAGAAACGGGAACAAACCAAGACCAATATTTTGGATCATCGCAATTACCCCATAGGCCGTTCCCAGCTGTTTTTCCTTTACCAGCCGTGGAACGGCGGGCCAAAGCGCCGCTGGAACAAGGGAAAAAGATAATCCAAGGATAATCATTGGAATCCTCGGATCTATCGCGGTATATCCGATGGCAACATGGCATGGGACCATCAAAGCTGCGCCGATTATCATAATCGTTGCCCGTTTTCCTATGGAATCAATAATGGCTCCGAAAATCCAAGTGGAACACATCGAAATCAGGATAATTAGCCCAGTCAATCTCGCGGCATCCTGATTAAAAATTTGAAAAAAATTTGTATAGAAATCAGTGGAAAATACAGTGAAAGGACAGATACCCGAAATCTGAATTGTAAGCCCGATTAATCTTGTGGCATTCTGCTCGACAAAGAAATCGGTGGAAAAGGCTGTGAAGGGGAAGATCGCGGAATAGAACACCACGCAAAGCAGGCTTATCACCCAGAATGGTTTCGGAAGCCTGAAAACATCTTTAAGGGAGAATTTCTCGGATGATCCCGCCGATTCCTCCAGAATGGCTACGTATTTTCTTTTTTCTCCGAGCCCGTCCAGCAGCCAATAAATACCGGCGCTTGCCAATCCGAGAAACGTAATGCCGGTTACGATCCAAAGCGTCGTTGAAGTGGATGTTTTATGCGCTATCCAGGGCAACAGGAAGAATGAGGCAAAAGTCCCAGCACGACAAAGCAACAGGTTCACTCCGAATGCGGTCGCAAGCATCTTGTGTTTGAACCACTTGGCTATAACCTTCTGCATCACGACATAATAAGCCTCACAGCCGATACCGAAAAGAAATCTGCCAAGCAGCATCGCCCAGAACTTGGGGATCGTCACGATCAATGTACCGAAAGCGAACATTGACGCAAAGAGGATCGCCGCTTTCCTGACTCCGAGCTTGTCGGCGAGAACGCCGCCCATAACGGAGAACAGGACAGCTGAAATTGAATAAGCCGTATATAAAGCCAGAAAATTGGTCGAGGAAAATCCCATTTCACTGCGGAGGCGAGGAGCAAGCGCTCCGATTTCATCATAGGAAAAATAACTGGTCATCGCCGCGAAACTGATCAGAAACAACGCAAGCAGCCCGAAAAAGAAGGCGCTGCGCATATCCTTTTTCATGTCCATCGAGGTTTGTGCCATAATTCAATGACTCCCGAATATAAAATTTTCTCTATTCGACATCGTTTCGATTCTTGGTCTTCCCCATCAATAATTGCAGCTTTCAATCCTACTGCAACTCCCGATCAAATGCCAACCGGGTTACTCGTCATACCGAGGAGTCGGCGCCGGGGGCTTTATACGAAAATCTATCTTTCTGAACCCCACCGGATTGTTGGTCTCCGTCAATTGCGAAAAATTGATCTTCTCCATAACCTCAGCGAGGAGGCTCGTATCTTCAGCCAGACTGACAGCAACCTCCACAATATAACGGTTCCCGATAAGCCCGATACCCCGGACTATATTTTGTTTCAGTTTTTGATGAATGTAAATATTCTCCCCGTTTATCTTGATCATTGAAAACCTATCAGTATTGCCACCTTCCTTCTCCTTCAGATCAACATAAAAATAATAATCCCTGTATGCGAGAGGCTCATAATGAGCATCTATTATCTTAATGATCACTTTTTGATTGTTCTTATAATAAGTCCGTAACACCATTGGAAATTTATCCTTTTCAATCTGCGTCCAGGTTGCGAGATCCTTCATTCCGAGCCTGAACCCTTTGATCGTCGGCAGAAAGTTTTTCAAAACATTCGGATTTGTATATGAAACCGATTGACCGAAGATATGTAATACGGGAACAAAAACCAAAACAATACCGAGGATCATCGCATTTTTTTTCATAAAGGCTCTCCTTTTTAACTATTTCAGAACTCCCGGTAACATCCCGCTGATACCAGTGAGCTCTACATTGAAGCTGAATTTTCCTTCATTTCTCAAACCTATATTAATGTAATCATAGGAAAAAATCAGGCTAAAGCATTGATGATTATACGTTAAAGAAGCGTTGCCCTGCCATAATGTATCATTCTCGAAGTCATAAGAAAACTTGTAATTTAGATCGAACGAATGCTCCAGAAATCTGAACTTTCCGCTCGCGGTCAACAGGTTTGAAGCGATCCTTCCCTCTTCCAAAGCCAAAGTTTTGCTCCATTGAATATTCGAGATAATTTCAGAAGAGCTAAAACCGAAGCTGACACTAGAGCTGGCTATTGTGTTCGTATAATGGTCATATTCCAAACGGTTTGTGAAATTCAACAAATCAGTCGGTTTGATATTCAGAGTGGAAACGAGTGGCGACATGGTGGTGACTTCGCCGTTGATGAACCGGTTATATTGGCTGCCGTAGGAAGTTTTTATTTCAGGATCGAGAGATATATACTGGGTCAACTGCCAGGTCAGGATCTCTCTCGTTTTGAAAACAGCAGGGTTGATTCTCTGGTTTGCAATCAGCCGGTTCGTGAGATTTATTTTCAATTCGTTAACTGGTAGAACATAATCAACGCTGTCATAATAAATGATCCTGTCCGTGTTCGAAGGCTCTGATATGTAGTTGTATGAAATCGAAGGCTCCATCACATGCTTCAATTTATCGGCATATCCTAACTCTGGGGTGAAGTAAATCTTGTAGAAAGACGGGCCTATAATCTTCATATCAATCTGGAGATAATCCCTCGCGAGCGGCTCTCCCGTAATTGTTCCATCCAAAAGATCTAATGAATCGGAATAATTGGTATATCTGTACAAAATACTGGGGTTGAGTTTGAGCCACGGAAGACCGGTAAAGCTGGCACCGACCTCAGATTTCAGATCGAGGCGCTGATATCGGTAATCGACAACCGATGTCGTCTTCTGCAGGTTGGCGTAATCCGCATCCAGGGCAATATATACCGGCGAATCGAAGAGCTTAAGCTGGTTTATTGAAATACCTGCGGTGGGGAGTTTGGCCTTCACGGTCGTAGTCTGCCCGCTTACAACGGATTCGTCGTAGTTCGTCACGACATCCAGCGTGACAGGGCCGATTTTTTTCGACAAGCTGGCATTAATATAATTGTTAGACCTGCCCGTAATATTATTTATTTCGTCGCTGTATTCTTGATTATATGTAATGTCGCTGGTAATTTTCCCGTTCAAAACCAGCTTCCAGCCGGAGATGTCCTGGCGGTGGTTTGCGCTAAGGGTATATCTCACAGTATCGGTGTCCGACTCTTTAATATACGTCCCGGCAATGAAACCACCACTGTAAGAATCGAAGAGATACCTTCCCTCGATGCCGAACCCAAGCCCTTTTTCCGAATAGTAGTTGGCGGTCAAAGTAGCATCCACACTGCGGCTGATCGGAAGGAAGAAAGATTCACTGAATGTCGTTCCGTATAGGCCCGACGACCCGAACGAAGGAAACAGGAAGCCTGCCGTCCTGCCGGTCTCGCTGTCGAGCGGCAGGTAGAAGAATGGGATGTAAAAGATCGGGATATCCATTATCCGCATGAAGATATTGCTCATTGAGACATATTCGCCGGGGACAAGCCTCCCGCTGCCCACTTTCATGGACCAGCAGGGGGTTACTTGTGCGCAGGGAGTGATCTCCGCCGATTCCAACAGATAGGCTTTGTCTTTGTCGCGCCTCAGAATATCCGCTCGGATTATCTGCTCTCCAGCAAAGATGAGAGCGTTATAAAAGACGCCGGTCCCGTCTATAAGCCCTTCCATCCTCTCGCATGAAACGGTTATATCCTCCGATTGGACCGTCACGTTCCCATCAGCTGTTATGAGACCCAAGCTCCGGTTAAATGTAACCTTATCCGCCTGAATATGTTGATCCTTGTAATAAATCTCGACATAACCGGTCGCGACGGTTACCCCTTCCTCGGGCGAGAACACCGAATCCGCCTGGATATAAATCTCGTTGTCAGACCAGGTGATCAGGTTCTTGTCATCTTTCCGGGGTTCAGTTCCAGGGGCTGGAGCCTGCTGCTCTGCGGAAGCGACGAATGAAAAAACGTGAATAAGAAAAACCGTTAAAATTGAAATAATAACTCTTGCGTTTCTTATAAACATATTAAAACGAACCCGGTTAATATAACATAATCAACGCTCATAACCAAACCACAAGGATATCCTATCAAAGGTTCACCGGTTATAAAATATCATGCCGGATATTTCGAGAAAAATTGCATTATAGCACTTCAATGGTCTCATACAATTCCATGAGTCAAATAAGCCTACTTATCTTTTCTCATATCTAATGATTAAGCAAAATTATCGTTTCGCAAAAAAGAATAAGATGTCTTTATCACTAAGAAAAAATGAATTAAAAAGGAGCTGTCTCAATCACTTATGAGACAGCCCCAATTATTCACATCAGGAGAAAAGGATTACCTGCCACGTGGGTATGGGCCCGGTTTGAACTCCTTCGGTGGATTCTTTTTCAGTTCGTCCATCAGTACCTGTACAGCTTTTTCGAGCTGGGTGTCTCGCCCGGCGATGTAATCCGCGGGGGTGATTTCCACCTCGATATCGGGCGCAACGCCGTAGTTCTCGATACCGAACTCACCCTCTTCCGAAACATAACCGATTGTCGGAGATGTGATCCCTCCGCCATCCATCAGGACTGGATAGCCGCTGATGCCGACCAGGCCGCCCCAGGTTCTCTTGCCGATCAGGGGACCGATCCCGCGTTTCTTGAAGTAGAACGGCAGAGCGTCTCCGCCGGAGCCGGCCCATTCGTTGATTATCATCGCCTTTGGGCCGAAGATCGCCGCTGTCGGGCTCCATTGCGGTTTGCCGTATCTCGATTTCCAGTAGTTCAGCAGCGGCCTGTCAAGATGGTCAACGATGTAATCTGCCGCATATCCTCCGCCATTGAAGCGCTCATCCACGACAACCGCTTTTTTGTCGAGGTGGGCGAAATAATAGCGGGCAAAGTAAGTGAAACCTGGTACGGATGTATCCGGAAGATAGACATAACCGATCTTTCCGCCGGACATCGCCTCCACCTTCTTCCGGTTCTCTTCGATCCATTCCCTGTGCCTTAGAGAGGCTTCGTTCGCAACCGGAACAACGGTTACAATTCGGGCGCCTTCCATGACCGGTTTGGAATTGATTTTCATCGTCACCTGTTTGCCAGAGGTTTTCTGGAAGAACGAATAGATGCTGTCTGTTCCCTTTACCAGTTGGCCGTTCACTTCGAGGAGATAGTCCCCTTCTTTCACGTTCACTCCCGGTTCAGTGAGCGGGGATCTGAGGTCCGGATTCCAATTCTCTCCTCGGTATATCTTCTTTATCTTATACAGTCCGTCAGCGATTTCATAATCTGCCCCAAGCAGGCCGCCGGGCACGGTTTCAACATTCGGAAATTCTCCGGCAAAGACGTACGCATGGCCAACGCAGAGCTCGCCATTGATCATACCTATCAGGTAGTTGAGATCGTTGCGGTGAGAGATATATGGAATGTAAACCTTATACTGGTTCCATATGGCATCCCAATCCTGGCCGTGCATTCCCGGATCGTAGAAGAATTCACGGTGAATCCTCCATGCCTCGTAGAGCATCTGTCCCCATTCGGTTTTAGGTTCGGAATATACTTCCATCCCGGCAACGGGGAGTTTGCCGTCTCCGGGTTTCGGCTTTTTCCCGGCATCAACTATGAAGTAATCGTCCCTTACGGCGGAATACAGCATCTTCTTCCCGTCGGCGGAGATGACATAACCGTTAATCCCTTCGAGGATCACCTCGTCTTTGCGTTCCTTCATATCGTAGCAGTGAAGGTTGTTTTTGAAGTCAGGCCTTATGAGCTCCAAATAGTACAGTTTTCCTTCTTCACCGGTAAGAAGCAAGACATATTCGCCGGCCGGGACTGGTATGGCGACTATTCGGTTGCGAATACCATCGATGTCAACTTTAATCGGTTTAACCTCTTCTTTATCATCTTTTTTGTCTTTCTTGTCTTTGTCCTTATCGTTTTTCTTATCTGCATCCTTTCCGTCTTTCTTTTCATCGGCAGCAAGTTTTTCATCATCGCTTTCGGGCTTGAAAGGCGAAGCTTCATCAGCCGGCAGCACTACAACATACAATGATGATGTCGGGTTATTCGGATATTCGGACATATCCGCCCAAGCCACATCCAAGCTCATATTTGTGCTTGCCGCAAAATAAAGATACTTGCCATTCTTGTCGAACGCCGGTGAATGAGCGTCGCTCATCCCATCCGAAAGAGGATAGCTTTTTCCGTCTTTCAGAGAGAAGAGAAATACCTGATGGAAGAAGTTATCCATCAAGCTGCTGTAGGCGATCCAGCTGCTGTCCGGAGACCAGGCGGCCGTGAGGGTGTAATCGCCGAAACCTTTGAAATATGCATCTGAGACAACCTTCACTGTCTTTTTGCTGTCGAGATCGATGTAATTCAGACTCAACCTGCTGTCCCCGAACAGCAATTTTTTCGAATCCGGGGACCAGATTGGATTTTTATAATATGCGTTTTCATCCAATTCTATAATTTCCGGTTTCTGATTTCCTTCCTGGTCTGTTATAAACAAAGCGTATTCGCCTTTATATTCCGAGAAATAGGCTATCTTCTTTCCGTCGGGGGACCAGGTCGCAGACCTTTCCATCACAGATGGTGTACGGGTGATATTCCTTATATCCCCTTTCTTCTCGGGGACGGTTAAAATTTCTCCTCTTGCCGAAAACAGGGCGCGTTTTCCCGAGGGAGATATATCGTATTCGAAAATATTCTTCTGAACATTTACGAAATGTCCCCTGGTGTTCAGGGCTTCGTCGGGGACATTGATCGTAAGCTTAACGGATTTACCGGTTTTCGGATCGAGAAGATTCAGATACCCTTCCCTTTCGTAAACTATTTGTTTTCCATCCGTTCCCCAGGTTTTAATATCCGGTCCGGTGAAGGATGTAAGTTGTTTTAGCGCATCCGTTTTCAAATCGCAAGAGTAAAGATTCATAACCCGGTCGCGGTCAGAGAGGAAGACAATGTCGTTACCCATCCACTGCGGATACGTATCGTTGCTGTCCTTGCGAACCACCTTCTTGATGGAATTATCAGCGGTGTTGAAGATGATTACATAAGGCGCTTCACCGCCGCGGTATCTACGCCAGGTTGTAAATGCATTCGGCAGCGGTGTGTATGCATAATATTTCCCATCAGGGCTGTATTCACCGTAATATGCCGACGGTAAAGGCAATTGTGCCGCCAAACCGCCCTGGATTGAAATTTCTAACATCTGGGGCATCCTGCGGTTGATGCTGTTGCGGGTTGAGCTGAAGACTACTTTCTTTCCATCCGCCGACCAGCCTGTTACAACGTCAGCCGAAGGGTGATATGTGAGACGAACCGGCATGCCTCCCTCCGAGGGAATTATGAATACATCCGTATTTCCATCATATTCACCGCTGAAGGCGATCCATTTCCCATCCGGCGAGAAAAAAGGATTACTCTCTATCCCGGGATGGGATGTGAGCTTCGCAGCGATTCCTCCTTTTGTGGACACAGTCCAAAGATCGCCTCCATAAACGAAGACAATCTTGTCCCCGCTTATATCAGGCGAACGAAGCAATCTCGCATCGTTGATCGCATATGCACCGAAGGAAAGAAGCATAGCAATCAATAACGGCAACCACAATTTGCCAAAATTCATTTCTACCTCCTATAGAGACGGAGCGGTCCTCTCTCGAAGACCGCTCCACTGTTTTTATTCTATCTTAACCATCATATCGTATCGTAATTAACGCCCTCTCGGGAAATCCTCGCGCTTGAATTTCAGCGGAGGATTCTTTTTCAGCTCTTCCATAACAATCTTCACTCCGGTTTCGAGCTGAGGGTCCCTGCCTGCAATAAAATCGGCCGGGGTGTATTCGACCTCTATATCAGGATCCACGCCATGGTTCTCGACGACAAACTTGCCGTCGATGCCCACAATTCCGAAAGATGGAGCCGTTACAAAACCTCCATCCATCAACGCCGGATAACCGCTTATCCCAACAAGACCGCCCCAGGTGCGCTTTCCGATGAGCTTGCCTATGCCTCTTAAGCGGAAGAAGTATGGCATCGCGTCGCCGCCCGAACCTGCAAACTCATTGATCAGCATCACTTTGGGTCCAAATACCTGCGCTTGCGGAGTAACCGCTTCCTTCCCATAGCGCGGTTGCCACCAGCACATTAAGGGACGGGCAAGCATATCAATGATGTAATCGGCCGCGAATCCGCCGCCGTTGAACCGCTCGTCTATTACCATAGCTTCTTTGTCGAGATGAGAGTAATAATAACGATTGAAGTTATTGAAGCCGGGAACCGCCGTATCGGGCAGGTAAACATAACCCGCTTTGCCGCCGGAAAGTTCTTCAACCTTCTTGCGGTTGGATTCAATCCATTCCTTGTAACGCAGCGATCTTTCGGAGTCTATCGGAACGACGGTTACAGTCCTTGCCCCATCGAGCTTGGGTTTGCCGTTAACCTTCAAAGTAACCTGTTTCCCCGCGGTTTTTTCGAAAAAGGCATAAATGTTATCCGATCCTTTTACCGGCTTCCCGTTCACTTCGAGGATATAATCACCGGTATTCACGTTCACGCCTGGCTCGGTTAAAGGAGATTTCAGGTCCGGATTCCAGTTCTCACCTCTATAAATTTTCTTAATCCGATAGAATCCATCGGCGATTTCATAATCAGCTCCCAGCAGTCCGCCCGGAACTCTTTCTATTTCAGGATAATCACCTCCACCGACATATGAATGGCCTATCGCCAACTCGCCGATCATCATCCCGATGACGTAGGTTAAATCGGACCTGTCCGTCATAAACGGCAGATAAGTTTCATATTGTTTCCAGATGGCGTTCCAATCATGCCCGTGCATCCCTGGATCATAGAAATATTCCCTGAATATTCTCCAGCATTCTAATAGCATCTGACGGTATTCTTCCGAGGGAACCGAATACGTCTCTATGGCATCCGTATTCAAGACGTTGTCCGACTCTGGATTGGGTTTTTTCCCGGCATCGCCGATAGTCCATACGAAATTATTCTTGCGATAGAGAATTTTTTTGCCGTCCGCCGATAATGTGTAAGCATCTATTCCGTTGAGAACCACTTCATCCTTGCGGTCTTTAAGATTATAAACATGCAAGTCGCTGTTGTTGCCGATACGATTGAATTCCAGGTAGTAAAGTTTGCCTTCTTCTCCGGCATTGATATTGAAATATGGTTTTTCAGGGACATTGATCGCAACGATCCTATTGCCGATTCCGTCCAGGTCAATCCTGGTTTTCTTCTCCTCCTTCTTATCCTTTCCGTCCTTCTTGTCCTTTCCCTTTTCATCCTCGGCGTCTTTCTTATCTTTATCTTCGGATGCTTTTTCGTCATCGCTTTCCGGTTTGAAGGGATTCGGCTCATCCTTGGAAAGAATTATAAGATATAGACCGGCAGTCGGTTGGTGCGGCCAAGCGGACATATCGAGCAGCGCCAGGTCGAACGCCGAATCCGTGCTTGCCGCGAAATAGATATATTTGCCGCTTGTATCGAAGACCGGACTATATGCATTGCTCATCTCGTCCGTCACCCGGGCGCTCTTTCCGGTTTCGAGCGAATAAAGGAATATAGAACTCATACGGTTGGATCCGCTTTTAGCGTAAACCAACCATTTACTGTCCGGCGACCAATTGGCAGACGGACGTGCCAGGAATTCCGGGTCGGTATCGATTAAATTCTGTTTTCCTGTGCTTACATCAATATAATAAAGATGCGATGCCTGATCCGTGAAAGCGAGCATCTTCGAATCGGGCGACCAAATGAGATCAAAATAGTAAGCAGAGCTACTGAGTTTGATGACCTTCGGTTTTTCCATTCCCATCTGATCAGCTATCTCAAGTGTATATTCTCCGTCAACCTCACCGAAGTAAGCGATCAACTTGCCATCCGGAGACCAGGCAGGAGTACGCTCGACAGCCCCCGGAGAATTGGTAAGATTCCTGATGTCGCCTTTCTTCGCAGGAACTGTAACAATTTCCCCTCTCGCTTCGAATACGGCGCGTTGACCTGAAGGGGAAATATTGAAATTATTTATCAGTTTTCCGGCTTTGGCAAAATGAGGTCTCAAGATTATCCCTTCGTTAGGCACATTCACAGTTAATTTTTCGATTTTACCGGATTTCATATCCAGCAGGTTCAGGTATCCTTCCCTCTCGAAGACAATTCGTCCGTCGTTCGCGCCGAAGCTCTTTATATCAGCCCCGTCGAATTTCGTAAGCTGTTTAAGATCGTCTTTCTTCGGATTGTAGGCGAAGAGATTCATCACCCGGTCGCGGTCGGAAAGGAAATAAATACCATCGCCGGCCCAAACAGGGAAGGCGTCGTTGCAGTTGGGGTGAGGGATTTTTTTAACCGAATTATCCGCTGTGCTGAATATCCAAATCCAATTCGTTCTCCCTCCCCTGTATCTGCGCCATGTCTGAAATGCATTTATAAGCGGATTGTAGGCAATATATTTCCCATCTGGAGAAAACGATGCAGATGTTCCCATCGGAAAAGGCAGCTGTTCCGGCAGAGAACCGTTGATGGATACGGTGAACACCCTTGTAAACCTGTTGTAGCTGTCCCGCTGAGAATAGAAGATCACTTTTTTCCCGTCGGGAGTCCAACCAGCCACAATATCCCCACCGGGATGCCAGGTCAGACGTTTCGGCTCCCCGCCGATGGATGGGATGATATAAACATCCACATTTCCATCATATTCACCCGAAAAGGCAATCCATTTGCCATCCGGAGAAAATTTCGGCTGGGTTTCACTCCCTCGAAAGCTAGTAAGCCTCACAGCGTTTCCGCCCGCCGAAGAAACCGTCCAAAGATCCCCGCCATAGACAAAAACGATATTGTTTCCATTGATATCGGGGGATCTTAACAACCTTGAGTCATTTATGCTGAATGACGCGGCGCTGAAAAGAAGCAATAATGTTAAGATTAAAAAAGAATTTCTGGTTCTTTGCATAGTTTTCCTCCTTCTTTATACGTATGATTGGTTAAAGGAAATGAAGCAACACATGCTCCAGTTCCGGTTAAATGCCTTCTTTTTCCCATTAAGCAAAACGTTTTTTACCTTCATTTATAAGACGTAAATTCATTAGAAAAGTTGTTTATTAGTTGATGATTTATCCTCAAAAGCTCCAACTTTCTATTCAAAATTTTTCTTTCCGTATGAAATATTTTAAAGGCTTCCGCGTTGTATTACAATAATCAGGAGAATGCAGGGGTACAGTTATGAGCAAAGGAGAAATTACGAAAAATTTTGCGCTCTTTATGATATTATTTTTTTCTATAATCCATCTCACAAGCTGCAATAGCGGAGAGCACATAAAAAACACCGATAAAAAAATAAAAATATACGTCAGCATCCTGCCGCAGAAATATTTCGTGGAAAAAATAGGCGGGCCGCTTGTCGAGGTTTCCGTGATGGTTCGCCCTGGACAGAATCCACATACTTATGAACCGACCCCAAAACAGATGAGCTCCCTCGCGGATACCGATATATATTTCCCGATTGGCGTCACTTTCGAAAACATCTGGCTCGATAAGATCGCTTCATCCAACCCGGGATTGAAGATAGTTTCGACATATGAAGGGATTAAAAGGCGAACCATAGAAAAGCATTCACATGAAAAAGAGGGTGATGGGAGCGGTGATTCGCACAATAGCCATTCGGAATCCCTCGATCCGCACATATGGCTCAATCCGAACCTTGTCATCCGCCAGGCAAAAATTATCGCCGATGCTTTGATCCAGCTTTCTCCTGAGAACAAGCCGGCATTGGAGAAAAATCTGAATCTTTTCGCCCAGGAGATGACAGACCTCGATCAATCTATTCGAAAAGAACTGATGGGTATTAAAAGCAAGGCCTTTCTTGTTTTTCACCCGACGTGGGGATATTTTACGGATGAATACGGGCTTGAGCAGATCGCGATAGAAAAAGAAGGCAAGGAGCCGTCAGCAAGGCACCTGGCAGAAATAATAGAGATGGCAAAGAAAAATAATATTAAAATCATATTTGTCCAGGCGCAGTTTTCCAGGACTTACGCGGAGTCCATCGCTAAAGCGATCGGAGCAAGGGTAATCTCGGTTGATCCCCTATCGGCGGACTATACAAATAATCTGTTGAAAATAACAAAGATAATGGCCGAAAATCTTAAATAAAAACTTATGCAAAAAAAGGAACGCGGAAAAGTAATCCAGGCAAAAAACGTAAGCTTTTCATATGCCTCGCAACAGGCTCTTGAGAAAATTACGTTCGACGTTATCGAAAAAGACTTCTTCGGAATCGTGGGGCCTAATGGCGGCGGAAAGACGACGCTGCTGAAATTGATACTCGGGCTTCTCACGCCGATGAAGGGCGAAATCTTGGTGTTCGGAAAAAATCCGAAGGAATCCAGGAAGATGATAGGATATGTTCCGCAATACGCTAAATTCGATTTCGATTTTCCGATCAATGTCGAGGAGGTCGTGCTAACCGGCAGGCTTGGAATGTCAACCGTATTCGGACCCTATCGCGCCGAGGACCGCGCCGCTGCTTATGAAGCGATCAAATCCGTCGGAATAACTCATCTATCAGGACGGAGACTGGGCTCCCTGTCGGGTGGAGAAAGACAAAGAGTGCTTATCGCCCGAGCATTGGTATCAGATCCCTCGCTGCTCCTGCTGGATGAACCGACCGCCAGCGTGGACATAGGCGCCGAAGAGAGCATCTACGAGCTTCTCAAGGAACTGAATGATAGGATAACAATAATTCTCGTATCGCATGATATCGGTTTCGTCACCAGCTATGTTGACAAGGTGGCTTGTATAAATAAAAGCCTCGTCTGCCACCCCGCCTCGAAGCTGACCACCCAGGCAATATTCAGTATGTACGGCGAGCCGGTTCACCATATACATCATGATAAAAAGGTACGGTGAGATATAAATGACCGAATTCTTTCAAGCGGTGCTAAACCATTCATTTATGCAAAACGCCCTACTTGCGGGGTTGCTTGCCGCCATCGCCTGCGGGATTACGGGAACGTATGTTGTTGTTAAAAGAATAGGCTATATCACAGGCGGCATATCCCATTCCGTTCTTGGGGGGATGGGGATCGCATATTTTATGCGTATAAACCCGCTCTACGGAGCCGTTACCGCAGCAATTCTCGCCGCACTCCTGATCGGAATAATCAGCCTGAAAGCGAAACAGCACGAGGATACAATAATCGGCGCTTTGTGGGCTGTGGGTATGGCGGTCGGCGTTATCTTCATCAGCAGAACGCCGGGGTATAACATTGACCTGATGAGTTATCTCTTCGGAAACATCCTGATGGTTTCCAGGGAAAACATCCTGCTCATCGCCATCCTCGATGTCCTTATAATAATCATTGTTTATCTTTTCTATAAACGCTTTCTTGCGGTCAGCTTCGATGAAGAGCACAGCGCCCTGCAAGGGATCAACATCGGGTTCACCTATCTGCTGCTTCTGTGCATAATCGCGCTTACCGTCGTCATTCTGATCCAGGTCGTCGGGTTGATCCTCGTCATCGCATTGATCACCCTGCCAGCCTCTATCGCCGCCCATTATACCAACAGCCTTAAAACTATGATGCTGTGGGCAGTGATTATCGGAATATTCCTGACGACGGGAGGACTCGCCTTATCCTACGAGCCGGATTTTCCTTCAGGCTCGGTCATCGTTCTCCTTGCAGGCGCAATTTATATCTTGTCCGTTCTTTTTCATAAACCGATAAATCGGCTTCTCGGGAAAAAAACCGGTCATTAGGCTCGTGAGAATATATTCACCGGTAAATCAGTAATGATTTTTTTCATGTCTCAGCAACTTTTCCTTTAAATCCAGTCCGCCGCCGAAACCGGTCAGCGAACCGTCGCTTCCAATCACCCGGTGACATGGTAATACGATTCCGATAGGATTTCTGTGACATGCTCCCCCGACGGCCCGAGCTGCTTTGGGCTTTCCAGCCATAACCGCGAGGTCCTTGTAACTTGCTGTCTTTCCGTATGGAATTTTAGACATCGAATTCCAGACTCTTTTCTGAAAATCGGTCCCCTTCATTTCAATTTTTAAGGAAAAATTTTTTCTTTTTCCGCCGAAATATTCGTCCAGCTGCCTGATAGTTTCTTTCATTATAGCCGGCGAGTCTTCTTTCGAGCTGCCTCTCCCATCCGTAAAATTAATACCAAGCACAGCAGTCTCAGAGGTGGTAATTTTGATCATTCCGAAAGGCGACTTATAATAATCAGAATATGTATTCATGTTCCAGCCATCTTTTGAGTTTATACAACAAGAGTATTACTCTCTAAAAAAAAATCAAACTTTACAGGCAACCTTTTTTCCGAAATACCACACTGTATTAATGTGAACTGTACAATATAGAACCATATTTAATATGGCGGCAACAATCAAACTTATGGAGGTTGAAAAATGAAAAGATTCAAAAAGATGCTTTCAATCGCGGCAATCGCCTTTCTGCTGTTCGCGCTGATGCCCGTTTCGGGCGTTTGCGGTGATGATGAAGGGTCAAAGAATGTGATTAAAAAATCCTGGGATGTCGGCAAAGGCGGCACCCTGAAGCTTTCTTCCTGCGGCGGTTCGATCAAGGCCCGCGGGGCTGGCGACAAGCTGAACCTCACAATCCGCATAGATAAAATCAAGCCCTACAGCGATGATGCGATGAAAATGATCGAAAAAGCTATTGAGACCGAAAAGACGGGGAACGACGTCCGCGTTAAGGTCGATTGCGAACTGCTTGACCATAATTTCAGAAACGTCTCGATGAGCTTCGACGCCGAGCTCCCGAAAGAATACAACGCCGATCTTAGTACCGGCGGAGGTTCCGTGAGCGTTTCAGCTTTGAACGGGAACTGTAAGGTCAACACCGGCGGCGGTTCAGTTAATATATCAGATATGAAGAGCGAGACCATTCATGCCAACACAGGCGGAGGATCCATTGAGGTTAAATCAATATCAAGCGGCGAAGTCTCGGTGAACACAGGCGGCGGCTCGATAGATATTTCCGATACCGCCAAAGCGGTTAACGTCAAGGCAAACACGGGCGGAGGATCCATTGCAGTGGAAGCGGTCAAGGGTGATACATCTATCAATACGGGCGGCGGATCAATCGAAGTCAAATCTTCCGACGGGAAACTACACGCGAACACAGGCGGCGGCTCGATCTCCGTTGCGATGGCCAAAGGAACCACTGAGCTGAATACCGGCGGCGGTTCGATAGAAATCAACAAAGCCGAAGGTTCGTTGTCAGCCAACACTGGCGGCGGAGGAATCAGGGCGGAAGTCTTGAAACTGACGAAAGATGATTCAGTGCGCCTCGGTTCCGGCGGAGGTGACATTCACCTCTATCTCTCCGGCGACCTCCCGGTCACTTTCGACCTGAAGATCGAAGATAACGATGATAACGAAATAATCTCCGATTTCCCCTTAAAGATAGAGGGAGACAGCCACTTGGACGAAATCATCGGAACCGGCGAAATCAATGGAGGCGGAGCGCTGGTCAAAATCAGGACTGATGATAGCAATATATACATCCATAAAATTCAGAAATAGACATATATATCAAATAGTGATGAAAAGCGCCGTTAACGCGGCGCTTTTTTTTATCAAAACGCATAACAAGAAAAGAAATTAAAAATTGAACATAAAATTGAAATACTTGATCTTAATGTGCAATTTGTTATATTGAGGATACTTCAAATGAGATTTCCTTGGGTATAAGAGAACAATTTTAAGTAAAGGGGCTATCAAATGAAAAGGAATTTCCTATTATTTCTTTCTATCTTCTTTTTGATGTTTATTGTAAGTTGCTCCGAAGATGAGGTAATAAATCCGATACCTTCAATAACATCAATATCGCCGCCCGGCAAGGTCTCGCGTATGCCGTCTTTTACCCTTACCGTGGACGGGACCAATTTTATGAACGGTTCTACAATTGTCTTCAACGGTTCAAACAAGACCACTACTTATGTCAGCTCCACCCAGGTTACTTGCCAGATTGAAACACAGGATATAACTGCGGCGGCTTCTGCTAATAGTAATGACATAGGTCTTAGTAAATTGGGTGACAGCCAGGTTACGGTTCTCGTAAGTAATCCTACTCCGGGAGGCGGAAATTCCAATTCAATGAATTTTACGATTGCAAGCTACCCAAGTTTTATTGCTTATAAAACCCTTTCCAGTCCAACTCTGGATTCGCATGGCATAGTAACTGTCGTGGATAGCTCAAACAACATAAACGTTTTTTGGGCTGAAGAAAATCAGCCGCATAAATCCGATATTTATTTTATCCGTTCAACTGATAGAGGAGCAACCTGGAGTCAACCGGTCAATATATCGAATACACCAACTAGTTCTGCCGGACCAAGTGCAAAAATCGGCAGCCAGGGGCAGTTATACGTAACATGGGTGGACTGGCTCACCGATCCTTCGAAGTTCGATGTTTTTTTTGCATATTCTACCAATAACGGCACGACGTGGAGCACTCCGGTTAATATCACCAACGACAATGTCTGGTCGTCGTCGCCGACTATCATATGCGATCAATCAACCAATGTTTATATAGCCTGGAGAAGCGAGTACGCGAAAACAGGATTATATTACGCAAAATCATCCGATTCCGGCGCTACCTGGAGTTTGCCATCAAAGATTACGGATGCCATCGAGGACGAAATCTCTACTCCGGCCTTAGGTATCGATAACGCCGGAAACAACTTGTATTTGGTATGGGAAGATCGAAATTCCTCAGACGATGCTGATATCTATTTTACAAAATCCACAGACAAAGCTGTTACCTGGAGCACTCCTGTCAATTTAACCAATACTATCGGCGATACGGAAGATCCGGATATTTCCATTGACAGCCAGGGTTATGTTAATTTGGTCTATATCGATCATGATCCCGGTGCCGTGGATGATCTTGGTTGGGATGTCTATCATATTCGTTCTGTTGACGGAGGACAAACCTTCAGCGCACCATCCAATGTATCCGGAACCGCCTTAGACGTCTATTCTCCGAATATTGCAGTTGACAGGGCAGGAAATATAAATATCGCTTGGAAGCAGGTAATCCAAGATTTGTCACATATTTATTATTCCAGATCGATAAATAACGGCGCCAGCTGGGGGCAGCAAATAAACGTTTCGGCCTTGTGTCCTAAGGTTGATGATCCTGCTATGTTTGTGGATTATTATGGGAATATCTATTTGACCTGGGAATATAAAAGCAATTCCGGTGACGATGAGGTTGCTTTCACCCGGAGCGTATTCCCCGGATTGAACTAAACCCAAATTCTAACTGGTTCTTCTTAGATATTTGCGGATCGAATGATTCGATCCGGAGAGATTTCTGGTATTTTACGATAGCGCGAGACATGGCGTATCAAGGATTCCTTTGCCATAAGCTATGCTAAATGAAGTAAGGCTAGCTTGAGCGTATCGAGGGTTCATTTGCCTTAATCTGTACTGAACATATCTATCGCAGCTTAATATATCATCCGGCACGGCGAATCATACTCCGCCAGCTTCGCATATTATCAAATTTCTTATCATAAGTCTGTTGTTGCAGTGGAAGGGTTATTCAAAGATATTGTTAAATTGATGATTGAAAAAGAAGTTATTGAATGCTCCTCAAAAGATATTTTAGATAAAATAACTAATTCGTGGTATGAATTCGATGATGATTACATAGTGCATAATATTCGAAAATGCTTAAATGGAAGTGACGATGAGCTGAAAATCAAATCTTATTCACTTCTATTTAGAAAAATACCCAAATTGGTTTATGAATATGAATTTTTTTAAGGATTATAACAATAAAACAGTGATATTAAATGCTAGATTAAGAAAAAAAGATTTAGAAGAAGTTAAGGAAAAAATATCTAAAAAAATTTGGAATACCTTCTCATATGATTTACGTCTGGACACTGAAAAAACAAATCATCAATATTGGGAGTGATGTTTCTTTGTCAGAATTCATTGAAGATAAAAATATATTCGACGAGGAGATTAATCAGTTAATATATAAAAAGTCTGAAAAGGAAGCTTCGCCGTTAGTGTCTTGTGAAAACTCAATCGTTAAACTGATTACGAAAAATGCAATTTTCTCCTTCAGGTTATATATTTTATTCCAAAATGGTGACGAATCGAAAAGAGATTCTATTGCGGATTTTATAGAAGAAGAGATAAATAACCATTAGTCATTTGCCGTGCTTTTCCCGATTTTTACCGAAATGTGCTGCATGAAAATGAATATACTCGTATAGTATAATTGAAAGGCAAAAACCTTTTAAAGATTAACACTGGAGGTGTTTAATGAGAGATATGGAATCAAGATGCTGCGGCCACCATCATGGCGGCGCTGACAGCAGGATAATGATGGGTATCGTTATCGTTATTGTAGGCGTACTGGCGTTCCTAAATAACGTAGGTGTGATACATAACCTTAATATATGGGATTACTGGCCGGTTATATTAATTATGATCGGTGTTGGCCGCTTTTTTAATCCTTCAAGAGGAGGCAGTCAATATATTGAAGGTTTGATATGGATCGTGATCGGCACTTTGCTGTTATTGGACAATTTGAATCTTTACGATTTCAGCGTCGGCAAATATTGGCCATTGCTACTGGTGCTCGCGGGTGTAATGATAATCCTGCACAGTTTTTCCGCGCATCGTTCGATAAACGGATCGTCAGGCAGCGATTTTATCAACGTGACCAGCGTGCTGGGCGGGAGCAATTACAATTACAATTCCAAGAGTCTCAAAGGCGGTAAATTGACGGCGTTTATGGGCGGGAGCAAGCTTGATATGAGAAACGCCGAAATGGCAGGAGATTCGATGGTGATTGACGCATTCCTGATGATGGGCGGTATGGAACTGTTGGTTCCGGCTCACTGGCGCGTCGTCTTGCAGGCGACTCCGATTCTCGGCGGCGTTGACGACAAGACCACGGTGAAAGATGAAACGAAAACAGGCAAGGGTTCGAAGGCGAAAGAACTTATCATCAAGGGTGTTGTGATCATGGGCGGGATTGATATAAAGAATTGATATGAACCCATTTCTGAAATCGCCGAAGCAGTTGTTGATATTGGGGCTCCTCTGGAGCCCCTTATGCTTTGGTGTGATCATCTTGCATTCAAGATTTACTATCACGCCGCTTTTCTATTCCGCCGTCTTTCTGCTTCCGATGTTGATTATAGAACTTTTTTTCTGCATGTCCTGTTGGTGGATATGCAAGAACGTCCCGATTCATGAGTGGACTCTTTTCGACGTTATCCTCACGCATCATTTTTCGGCGATCACCGTTACAGCAGTCTGGCTGTTTTTACAATTTCTGTATTCCCGTTTGCTGGGGTCGTTGGTCAAATCGGTTGAATGGAACAGCATTTTCATCCGGTCTCTTCCGTTAATGATTGCTCTTGGATTGTTTCTCTATCTGATTTCTTGTTTTTTTTATTACCTTGTCCTTGCCATGGACAGAAGCAGGGAAGCGGAAAAGAGCGCCCTTGAACAGAAGCTTCATGCCGCCGAGGCGGAGCTAAAAGCTCTCAAGGCGACGATCAACCCTCATTTTCTATTCAACAGCCTGACCGCCCTGAACGAATTGATAAAGGAATCTCCCGGGGAAGCTGGCAAGATGTGTATGAGCATCGCGGATTTTTTAAGGCACGCTGTCCGGCATTCGGAAACGGATCTTATAACGGTCGAGGACGAGTTACAGCACATAAAAAATTATCTCGATATCGAAAAGATCAGGCTCGGCGAGAGGCTGCGGGTTCAAATAAAAAAAGAGAAAGCCGCCGGCAACATGAAGGTTCCTCCGCTTATTTTGCTTCCCCTGGTTGAAAATGCCGTCAAACATGGCATAAGCCAGATAATCGAAGGAGGCAGGATTGATATTTCCATTTTAAGGCTTGGCGACCATCGTCTGGGAATTGACGTAAAAAATCCGAGGGAAGAGAATTCAAAGCGCCTTCACGGAGAAGGCAAGGGTCTGGAGACGCTGAGGCGGAGGATTGCGGCGTACTACGGAAATGACGCAAGCCTGATAATTACCAGGGACGAAAAATCGTTCAGCGCCAGAATCATTTTGCCTGTGCTTTAGTGTAACGGAGATAAAAATGACAATCGGAATCAAAGCGATAATCGTTGACGATGAGCCGCTCGCAAGGGCATCGCTCAAAAGCGCGCTTGCAGTATTTGATGGAGTGGAGATATTGAAAGAATGCGCAAACGGATTCGAGGCGGTGCAGGCGGTTCAGGCTCTGCGCCCTGATGTTGTTTTTCTCGACATCCAGATGCCGAAACTCGACGGTTTCGACGTTGCAGAGCTTCTTGGAGACGAAGCTCCTCTCGTTGTCTTTGTCACGGCATATGATGAATATGCCATCAGGGCATTCGAGGCAAAAGCGCTGGATTATCTTTTAAAACCGGTCCAGGGTGAAAGGCTCGCAAAAACCCTCGAAAGGATAAAAGAACATCTTTCACAGGATGATTTCCCTCCCATTGACAAGCTTCTCGATGCGCATCGAAAGGATTCGGCGCCTATTATGCGAATTCTTGTCCGGGATCGCTCGGATGTCCATATAATACCGGTCGAGGATGTAATGTACATCGAAGCACAGGACGATTATATCGAGATTCATACGACAAAGGGCTCTTTCCTGAAAAATGAAAGGATTTCCAATCTCGAAGACGCCCTGGACGGCAACCAGTTCTGCAGGATTCACCGGTCATTCATTATGAACATCGAGTTCTTGAGCAAGATTGAACCGCACACCAAGGACAGTAAACTGGCGATCCTGAAGAATGGAAGGAATCTGCCGATCAGCCGCTCTGGCTATGCGAAACTGACGGAACTTTTATAATAATCTTTTTTACATTTGTTAAATCCGAATTTATACGGTTGATGCCTTGACACGATAATCATAATTAATATACTGATGCCGAGATCAGGCGGCTCTCCCAGGATGAGAGCGCGGCCGGGCCCCCTGTTTTTTGAAGCGGGGCAGCAGGTTTGAAAAGAGCTTGTGGGACTGCAAACAGCCCCACAGGTTTTTTTATTTAGGAGCTTGCATGACGGTTCAAACACGAAAATCGAGGGTGGCGCTTCTGTCCGTCATATCTAATTCCACCCTTGTCGCTATGAAGCTTTTAATCGGCCTCTTGATCGGGTCGGTTTCGGTTATATCCGAGGCGATACATTCGGGTGTTGACCTGGTGGCTGCCGGTATTGCCCTGTTTGCAGTAAAAAAAGCGGGGAAACCGGCTGACAAGCGCCATCCGTTCGGGCACGGAAAAGTAGAGAATATTTCTGGCACAATCGAAGCCCTCTTGATCTTCGTTGCGGCGATATGGATTATTTTCGAAGCCGTAAAGAAGATGATAACACCTGGACCGATAGAATCGGTTGGATGGGGCATCATCGTGATGATGATATCGGCGACTGCAAATTATTTTGTATCAGGCATGCTATTCAAGGTCGGCAAAGAGACGGATTCCGTCGCGCTGCAAGCCGACGGCTGGCACTTAAGAACGGATGTTTACACGTCTGCCGGAGTGATGGTCGCGCTCGCGGTGATCTATTTCGGCGGTATTTTCATCCCCGGGGTGAATCTGCATTGGATGGACCCAGCGGCGGCTATTTTCGTTGCGATGTTGATTCTGAAGGCTGCATATGATCTCACAAAGAAAGCGGCCGTGGACCTTATAGATACGAGCCTTCCCGCAAGCGAACAAAGCCTGATCCGGCAATCCATATTAAACCAACGGAATAACATAATCGGTTTCCATGACCTCCGGACCCGCAAAGCCGGCTCCGAAAGGTTCGTCGAAATGCATCTTGTTGTCGATTCCTGGCTATCCGTCGAGAGATCGCATAAGATAACGGATGATATTTCCGATGAAATACGGAATGCCCTGCCGGAAACAGACGTGACCATTCATGTCGAACCCTGCACAGGGAGTTGCTCCGCGGAATGCGAACACGACTGCGAAATGAGCGATAAAAGCAATTCAAAGAAATAGCTTAAGAAATAAAAAAAGTAATCATTTTATTTTATAATCTTACTCTAACGCGCCAATGGAATTGAACGGCCAGAAGATGAATAGAACCCGTCCGTATGCGTAAGCTTTTGGAAGGAAACCCCATCTGCGGCTGTCCGAGCTGGCGGGGCGGTTGTCTCCCATCACGAAAAGATAACCCCTGGGGACGGTGATAGGAAGCATTTCGTCAAACGGCTCGGTTTTTTTCACGTAATTTTCCCTCAACGGTTTCCCATCTACAAAAACGACGCCCTGTCTTATCGAGATGGTTTCGTCCTCGAATGCGATTATCCTCTTCACGAAGCTGACGTCTGGATCCTGGGGATATTTCAAGGTGATTACGTCCCCTCTCTTAAAATCCCCAGCCCAACCGGTAACCTTTTCGACGAAGACACGCTCGCCGTCTTCGAGAGTCGGATACATCGAATTACCCCTAATTTGGGAAAACTGAAAGATATAGGTATATAGCCCGAGTACGATAATAAAGGCGATGAAAATATCCTTAACCCAGCTCCAGGCATAGTTGACGATTTTTTTATAATTAGTTTTTACCGGCTTATACTTTTCGAGCGGGCTGAGTTTTTTCGATTCTTCTTCGGTCAGTCTGTCTTCCGTTTCTTGTTTGGTTTTCGTCATAGGTTGCTATTCATTTCAATCCGGACTTTACTTTTTCATATATTGGATCGGATGGGTCAGCGACAGCATAAGATTTGGAGATTTGGAATGCCTCTTTGGCTATGGCGATGTTGTCCAATTCCATCGCGACATATGCGAGATAGAGGTAAGGGGTGTAGTCCTTAAACCAGACGCCGTATCGCCTCGCGTTCAGTTTCGGTGCAGATTTTCTGAGCAGCGATTCGCTCAAGTAAAGCATCGCTTCACGCCACTGGTTCTCTTCGATGTATTTCATAGCCCTTTCATAATAGAAATACCATGGATAAATTCCTATCGGTTCATTCGGCAGACCGAGCTCTTTTCTCACAGCGTGAAGAAGCCGCTCCTCGCGCCCCTTCAATTGGTTCGCAAGGTCCCGTTGAGCTGGCACAGTCTCTTCGTATTCGTCCGTCAGGAATTTCTTCCGCGCCTGGATTTGTTTGTCTTCCGTTTTTGAAATTTGCGGCGGTGTATCGGAGACCTGCAGTATGAGTTTGTTGTTCACGAATAGCCGGTATTTTTGGAGGTTTTCAAATAAATCGGGTCTCCGTTTAATGAACCCGAATTTTTCAGACAGGTCGAAGCTGGATAAAGCGAGAGGATATTTGCCCATCTTGAAATAGATGATGCCGAGATAATAATACGGCAGATAATCGAACTTCTTGCCGTCCTCTCCAATGACATCGAGAGAGGGTACGTCGTTGCTGTTCATGGCGATGTCTATGAAGTAGAGAGAGGAGATGAGGTCCTGTTTTTCGAGGTTCTCCAGGGCAAGTTTGTAGTCCTTCTGCCACTTCGTGTCGGGGGACGTAGCAGAGATCATCAGAAAAGATGCAGCAACGATTATTAGAACGGTTCTTTTCATTTAAAACCTCCATACCCGCCGATAAGCGGGAAAATTTCCACTATGGAAATCTTTAAAAAACCATATTGCGTCATTCTGAAGAAAGCCCCCAGAGGGAAACTATTGAAGAATCTGAACAGATCCTTCCGGGGCTTCCCATGAATGTTTGCATCAGGATGACAAATTTGCAGGTTTTTCAAAATTCTTCGATGCTTATTCTAAACCATATGAAATATTTCTCAATAATTAATACGAGACGTTTCAATCCGAAGTTTCCAGAGACATTGTCAGGGCGATGGTTGTTTCTTCTCCGGATTCGAGGGCAAGCTCCCAATGAGGAATGACGGCCGAACCCTGGTAGATGAAATCGTATCCGGCTTCAGATTGCGATACTGTTCGAACTGGCAGTATCCAGCAACCGGCAATGGCGTTCCATTTCAAATTGATTTTCATTCCGAGCCTGTTGTCAACGATGGAAAGCGCCGATGATTTGTCCATCGTGTATCCTTTCGTTAGCGGACTGACCGGTTCCTGATCGTCAAACCTGAATGATTTTTCCATGTCATCTCCGCCCAGGAGGAAGAGGTTCCACTCCACGCCAGGCCTGATTTTCACCGACTGATTCCAAAGGTTTTTGATTTTATAGACCACCCTGATGCGGGATTCCGCCTTGCCTATATAGATATTCTTGTTTATGCGGAGCGGTATTTTATCGCTCCCCCTGTAGAGGTGGCCGTCGCGAGCGAGCGTTACTACGATTTCGTCGGCGGTGGTAAGGACCTTTGACTGATAAGGCTGATTCACGAAATCGCCTTCCTCTCTGAACATTGAGGAATTTAGAAGTTCGAGGTTAGTCCCTTCCCCGAAGAAATGATCGAGCAGCGTATATCGGTGATGCCAGTCATAAAAGAGGTTCTGTTTCATTTCATCTGAAACAGACCGGGTGAGATCGTGTATGCTCTTGCTTTCCTCCTCTGATTTGTTTTGGGATTGCCAGATTTCGCCGTGGTAGTATTCATAGCGGCGGGCAAGAGTATTCTGAAGATTGTAGTCCTTATCTTTAAAAGCAAGCAATGGGATAGAGCCGCCGAAGCCCGGCTTTAAGATGATGGTTAAATGTTTGTTGTTTACGATTATTTCGTTCGCTCCGTCGCAGTCGAGGTCTGTCTCTTCGATCGAAAGAAAATCCTGTTTTTTATGCCTGATATTATCGAGCTGCGTCTGTGCTTTGACGAGCTCGCTCGAAACGGCATGTCGAAGATGCGGCAGGTAGAGGCCGCCGAAAACTCCGTGCCAGTAAGGACAGTTGCATTGACCTTTCAGCAGATGGGTTTTCGCTTCCCTGATAAAGGTCTTGGTGGATTCGCCCCGTCCCAAAATGCCTTCGAGATCGGAGCTAATCTTCAGCATCCATTTTTGAAGCATATTCGCTTCGGGGTATTTGGAAAGAAAACCGCGCCAGAAACCGCCACGGATATAAACCTGGTACTTGTCCTTTTCCCCCTGTCGTTCCAGGTCTTTGATTATCTGTTCCAGCTCTTCGGCTTTCGCTGCAGGCAGGCTCCAGACGCTCATCTCGAAATATGAATTGTTGGGAATGTACACGAGTTTTTTTGGAGGCACCTCTTCCATAAATTCGCTGCAAAGCCGCATATGCAGCCAGTCCCTGTTTTCCTCCAGGGCTTTGAAAAAGGTTTCCAGCCAACCCTCCTCGTAAACAAGCTGATAAGTATTGGGCCATACGCCATATTTTTCTCCGTCGTCCAGCATTGCCACCAGCTGGTCAGGGTCGTCGTTAAGCCTGCCCTTTAAATAATCAATTGTTTTGCCTGGATGCGCAAAGGGTATGAGGTATCGGAGGCGTTCGCTTATAGGGAAAACGGATACGCAAAAACCCTCTTCTTCGGTGATGTAGTAGCCATTGATTTCCTGTTCTGACAGCCCGGCGCACTTGAAATGATAATCGTCAATGACTGTGAATTTCACTCCAGTCTGTGCCAGCGGTTTGGCGAGGAACGGTTCCCATACCCTTTCCGTTAGCCATATCCCTTTCGCCTGCGCGGAAAAACGGTCTTTGATATATTTTTGCATCAGGCGGATCTGCTCCAGCCGGTCATTATCGGAAATCATCGTCAAAATCGGTTCGTAGTAACCGCCGCCCATCAATTCGATCTGTTTCCTATGGCTCAGCTCCCCAATCATATCCAGCATTTTGGGATTGTGCTCCTCGATCCAATCCAGCAGGCATCCGGAAAAATGAACCATCACCTTGATGTCCGGGTGTTTCAGAAGCATCTCAAAAAACGGTTTGTATGCTTTTTGAAGCGCGTATTCAAAGACAAAATCGAAGTTACCGATTGGTTGGTGATTGTGCACACCGAAAATAAAGTTGATTTGCTTTTTCATACGATCCAGTTTCTTTCTTCGAAGGACGAATCCGGTACGGTGACCATAATATTTGTATTTGCCGGATGTCTTTCGACGGTTTCACTGTTCTCTTTAAGCGCTATGTTGAACTCCGCTTTATCACCGGACTTAAGCCCTAAAAGTTCCCATTTTATCCCGATCTCAGCAGTATGGCCGCATTTAAAGATTAAACCATCGGTATTATAACCTTCTTCAACTCCCATATGAAAAAAACGCGGGGAAGAGCCAGTTCGAACCTGAATTACAGTCTTCAAAGGATCAGAAAAGCATATTTCGAGGAGATTATTTTGCAGTACCTGTTCCGCCGATTGAGGGGCTGTCTGGATGCGAAGGAACAGGTAATCCGCATTGAAACCGAACCGCACCTGCTTGATGATAAAATTCGTACGGTGGATGGCTCCCTGGCTGACGTTGGGATTGTATGAGCCGCTCCCTCTCCACTCGAAGAAGCTGCCGTTGAGGCCGTTCATAACCGGCGAGATGAAGCTCACAGGTTCCGTGACACCTGAATAGCTCCTTGCTTCGAGCACAGGTTCGAACAGCTCTTTCGGCGGCTCTTTGCCGGCAAGATGGTAAACGTTTATGAGATGCTGACGGAATGCGGAATCAAACTCCGCAGCGAATTCAGTGCGATGATCGTCGCCGTACCACCAGAACCAATCAGATCCTTCCGCAATATAAATCTCGTTCTTTATTTTATCTTTGGTTTTTTCTGCAAGCGCCGGATCCTGAAGAAAGCGCTCCGCTTCATCCCTCGTTTTCAACAAGATATCCCAAGCTTTGTTCTTTTCAGGATGCCCAATCCAGGTTGTGAAATTGCCGTAAATCCACGACCCTGGATGGATGGTGTTCAATCGCGGAAGGTTTTGGCCGAATCGCTCCAGGTATCCTGAAAAAGTCTCAGTCTCTATCCAATCCGCTTCTTGTATTGATGAAGCAAGTTTTAGCAGGAACTGACGGCCGTTGTCCGGAAAAAATTCCCATGCGTTTTCGCCGTCCAGGATGACGCAGACGAGAGGATCATTGCTTTTCGAATTATCTCGTATCCATTTCAGGTTTGAGATGAAATCGTCCGCCGCCTTTTCGGGCTTCATCCGCGCATATGCGAACCCGAGACGGTCGGATAAATAATGATTGCGGAAAAAGAGGGTAATCCGCCTGTCTCCGTTGACGAAATCGTATGGAGTCAGGAAATCATCGGTTGCAAGGTCATTTTTGCTTTTGCCGGAGCTATTTCGCAGTATCTCGTCGTCCGTCGCCGCCCAGCCTAAACCATTTGAAGCCGCTATCCGCAGCACATCTTCGCTGACGGATCCCTCGGACGGCCATATGCCCCTCGCCGGAAATCCGAACGTGTCCTTAAAATATCGCAATCCACTCTCGAGCTGGGCTTCAGCGTCGACGCCGAGCTGCAATGTCCGGCTGGGCAGAGGTATGCCCGGAGTACTTTTTGAAGCCGTCTTTTGATCAACAAGCAGCGGGAGGATTGGGTGATAAAACGGCGATGTGGAAATCTCAATCCTGTTTTCTTCTTTCAGATGTTTATAGAAAGGAATAATTTCTTTTAAATATTCTTTCTGAATATCCAGCAGGGTTTTCTTTTCTTCTTCGGAAAAGTTTGCGCCTTTCGCTATAAGCTTTTCGATCTCTGCGCTTTCCTGCAGCTTCCATCCGCACCAGCTCAAATGATAAAGTACCTGCAAATCCCTGTATTCCTCCGTCGAGAATTTTCCCGTATTTATGTTGTCTTTGATTTTATGCCAATCCCTGCCGCGTTTCTCCCAAAGGCTCGAAAATCGGGGGAAGCGGACGATCTTATTCGGATGAATCATAAAAAAATTTTTTAGGATGAACAATTTCTGTTCCTGTGATAGGTATTCGGCGGGCGTCCTTGCTGTTTCCTCGAAGCTGTCCGTTGCGCCTTTTACCAGGTCTTCGATCTGAAGCAGAAGGGAAGGGACGAGGTTGAACATCATCTTCAGGCTGTTGCCAGTTGTGAGGATATTGGGGATATCAAAATAATTCTGCAGGCTGTGAAGCCTGACCCAGGGCATTATGGTTTCGCCGTTGATATCGTTTCTGTAATACGGCTGGTGCATATGCCACAGAAAGGCAAGATGAATTTTTTTTGATTGCATTAACAGATCACCGTTCTGAAATAGAGAATTTTTTTGCGGAATTGCGCGCTTAGCAAAACACAATATCCTTAATATCCCGCACTCAATTTAACCTTATTTGGATCAACTTGCATAAACGTCCTCAAAGCATCCTCTGGCTTCAGTGGCCAAAGGGAGATGGGCTTATAATATTTTTTAGGCTTGTCTTTTCTCTGCCTTGTTTTCTCAGTCTTTTTTATTTTCATGCAATTCCTTTCTGATCCGTTCAATAGTTTTTCTCTGACTAATTTCACATTCCCAAACGCGAATAACATTCCACTCTGCTTGACGCAAAGCTTTGTTAATTCTTCGATCTCGCTTTTTATTAGATTCAATTTTTTTAGTCCAATATTCTATATTACTTTTTGGCTTTCTGAAACAATGCGGACACTTGTGCCAAAAACATCCATCAACAAAAAGCGCGACTTTTTTATTAGGCCAGGAAAAATCCGGCATTCCAACAATATCCAGATGCCTTCGCCACCCAGTTAACTTATTCACCCGCAATAATCTCTGCATTTTTAGTTCGGTCGATGCATTCCCACGGGACTTGACCGCCGCCATTGTTTTCGATCTTTGCGCTTTACTTTCTTTGGCGACTATTTGATCCTTACCCATGATTCGTCAAACCCTATTTGTTCCATTGTCTTGTTGAAATCCAAGACAGGCGGTCTTTTTATCTGAAACCTGACTGCCGAAGAGGGCACGGAATATATTATGGTGAATTGCGATCCATGCGGCTGCCAGGTTAATTTATGCTTGCCGCGCGTCCTCTCTACTCCCTCAAGATTTCCATTTTTATTCACTGTCCAAACATATTCTTTAGTAACAAACCTATTGATTTCGGTCTCGAAAAGCGTGAACTCAAGCGTATTGACGTTTCTTATCAATATCGCGGATCTTAAATTAACGTACTCATCCACCGCGATATTGACGCGCTCATTCCAAATATTCAGAACAGCTGTTCCCGTTTTTTGAGGATCGTCATGCGGATTTGATATACCGTAAGAATAATCAGGAGAATTTCTCCCGGAAATGACCCTTATTATCTTGCATTTGTGGGGATCATTAATTTTGACGCTCTTGACCGACCACGCACCTTCATCCAACACAACGTCGGCTAATCCAATCGGGCTGGATAAATGATTTCCATTCACGCCCTTAGCGAATATATCTCCCCAATCTTCACCGCTTATGTCAGCCTTCCCGACCGCAAAATGGTATACAATCCATTTACTGATCTCATAGATAAGCTTTTTCGGAAAATCTCCCAGCGAATGAATGCTCGACTGTCTGCTTTTTTTCGAATCCCTTAACCTTGGCTTGAGCATCTAACATCTCCCTTATAACGAATCTAATCATGGGGACAGGAACTGCGTTTCCCGCTTGCTTTCTCACATATGTATCAGAGCAAACAATTTTATATGTTTCGGGAAAACCCTGCAATCTTAACATCTCCCTCGGAGAGAGCCTTCTCTCCCCATTTACCAAGAGATAGTTGTAGGAGGCGTTGGCCCGCAAAGCGCATGAAAATGGATGGCTGGAAATATTACCGCCTTTGTTCTCATGCCAAATGGAAACTTTTAAGTTGGTTTTATGCGCTTCTTTCCTCTTTTTCCTAATAATAGGACTCACATAATGCCGCTTATCTACGTCTTTATCCAAAAGACGCTCAAGAGGCATATAATTTTCAATTTTTTTGGGCCAGGAAAACTCGACGGAATGGTTGAGAAAACCAACAATTATTGTCCGCTCTCGTTTTTGAGGCAAGCCATAGTCCAAGGCATTAAGCACTCTCCAATCAGTTTTATAGCCAATCTCATTTAAACATTCCAAAATTCTATTGATAGTTTTTTTGTTATCATGCGTCGATAATTGCTTGACATTTTCCAGGATAATCATAGGCGGCTTCTTGTCCCTCAATATTCTAGCTATTTCAAAAAACAAAGTGCCCCGCATGTCATCAAAACCCATCTTATTGCCAATAATGCTAAATGGCTGGCAAGGAAAACCCGCGCACAACAAATCATGCACCGGTATATCCTCGGATTTTATTTTAGTTATATCCCCTCGTGGCCTAAGTTGAAAGTTTGCCTCGTATGTTTTTGCAGTCTCTGCATCTATCTCGCTAGAAAAAACGCAACGCCCTCCACTGTCCGACGCCGCTATATGAAATCCGCCTATACCAGCAAACAAGTCTATGAATGTGAAAGTTTCTGACTTTCTATTCATGACATTTACCTCGCTTCGTCTATTACCCCAAAATATACCATGTCCTGTATTTCCAATGAAGCTATATTAGCGGCATATGCCTTTATAAGCCAAACGCCTTCGCTCCCACAGAAATTTTATCTACCTCAACCACGCTTTTTACCTTGTTCGCCAAGGAATTTTGCCTCATTGCTAACCTGATACGATGAGCCAGATGCCAAGCTGATCGATATGAACCCAGGCCAAGATTCCGTTGAAGCTGCAAAGCAGATACACCCTTTTTATGGAAGCATATTAAGTAAAATGCCTTAACCCACTGCCTAAGCGTTATATGTGAGCCTTGCATAACCGTGCCAGTAGTCACTGTAAATTGACCCCTGCACTCATTGCATTGAATTAAACCGCCACGGGTTTTCTTTGATTCACCCATCAGCCGGGTAATATCATCACTCTCGCAATGCGGACAAATGACTCCATCCGGCCACCGAATCCCCTCAAGAATATTCCTTGCTTGATCCTCCGTCAAACGCCCCACATCTATCTGTGCCATTTCGCTCAATTTCACAAACTTCGGTGGAATGTATCGCATCTGACTTTACCTCCGGTGTGTCATCTTATGTGCTAAAGTATCTTACAAGGATTCTGCTTTGTCAAGTGCATAATTTTGTTCTTTTATATAAAAAGAATGCAATCTCAGCGATGCCTTCCAATAATTGTACTTTGTTTTTCATGTCCCTTGAACCGAGTTTATAGCAAAATAGCCCGCCAATTCAACCAGGCGATTCTTGCATATAAAACTGCCCATCCTCCTATCACAGACGAGACCTGAACCTGACCGGCGCTTTAAACTGTTCTTCCTTTATTGCTTCGGTTTTTCCGGAGTTTTTCCGCCTCTGACAATCCTCAATCCGGTGTATTGCATCGGAGGGACGGGGCTAACGCCTCTTTCATCGGAATAAGTGATCGCAGCCTTGCCAATTATCTTTCCGCCGCCTTTTTCGTCCACAGCCCACTCCGCCGCGTTTCCGCCCAGTCCGAAGATCATCTCCTCTCCGTCCGCCGGTTTTTCATCAACTTGTTGCATGAGCGAGAGCCATTCGATTGCTTTTATTTTTTCCATCAACAGCCTGGCATCATCCGGGTTCAGCGGATATCCGGCCCAGTAGTTAAGAGTATTTCCATTCGCACCCGCAGAATCTGAAAGTTTCTGGGCTTCCTCCGCAGTAGGCAGCCTGTATTCTTCACCTGTCATTTCCTTCAGCCATGAAGCATATTTCATCGCCTGTTCGAAAGAAATATTCGTGACGGGGTAGTTACCGGTTGCGGGTTCGAACTTGCAATTCTTGTCGAATGATGACCATTGCGCTCTCGTAACCTCGAATCTGCCTACCTCGATATCGTCTTTTTTCACGAGTTCGGGAATCAGCAGGCCGTTGTGCGCTTTGCCGAAATAGCCGCCTTCTTTGGCGAAACCGGCTTTCTTGATGGCAATATCCAGAGGGGAGTCTTTTTTGAAAGCGTCATTTTCAGGTATTAGCGTATTGAACAAGTAGCGGTCGAACCATGCGAGCTCTTCCTCAATCTTTCTTTGCCTGTGCGTGAGTTTTCTCAGGCTGTGAGGTTCACCAGGGAATACGAGATATCTCACCGGCGCCTTGCCGATCTGCTGCAATGCCCTGTAGTGTTCCCATCCCTGCTCATACGGAACGTTAGTGTCCTCCGTCCCATGGAAGATGATTGTCGGAGCTTTCACATTCTTCATATGAAACAGGGGGGATTTTTCTATGTAATGTTGAATTTTATCCCAGGGAGAACCGGTAAAATAATAATTGTCGAAGGAAACTCCGAAGGAGCAGTTGCCGTAGTCGCTTGTCCAGTTCACATCGGCTGCGCCGACCCCCGCGACCTTGAATCTCTCCGTCCAGGTCGTTAGAGCAATACTCAGAATGCCGCCGTTGGACCATCCTATCGTCCCGAGCCGGTCAGGATTCACTTTGCCTTCCCCTATCAGCTTGTCTATTCCGTTCAATATATCCTGGATTTCAAGTTCATAATACCGGCCCTTGATGGATTCGGAGAATTTCTGGCCGTATCCGTCGGACCCGTGATAGTTGACGAAGAAACAGAATGAACCTCTCTGTGCCATCAGGTTTGGGTAGGTGGCCCATGATTCGTCAAAGCTGTCCATATCCACCCCCGTCGGTCCGCCGTGAAGCATTGTAATGAGCGGATATTTTTTTCCCTCTTCGTAATTATGCGGGTAATACAGAATGCCTTCCACTTCTTCGTCGAGAGCGCCGATCCATTTGATCACCTCGGTCTTAGCTTTTTTCCTGTTGTTAAAGTGCAGGTTCACCTGGAGCAGTTCCTTCTCTTTTTTTATTTCGTTTCCGTCCAGAACCGCCGAGTACCATTTGGCGGGATTTGAAGCGGTCGAATACTCATAGATCGCCGCATCGCTCTTTTCATCAAGGATAAACTGAAAGATATGAGGATAATGTTTGCCTTCAATCTCTTCGAAAGAAAATGTGTCTCCCTTCCTGATATATCTCCGCCATTTTGGGATTGCGCCGTTTGAAAGGGAGGCAATGAAGCCGTCCTTCCGCGGGATGATGCCGCTATAAAACAGTCCCCAATCCCACTGGAGGGGGACTTCGATATGCTCGGCCTTCGCAAGGTCATAGTAGTGCAGAAAAACCGCGCCAGCTCCGTCGTTCTCGTAGTCCGAGGTCACCTTGTGCTTGAAGTAGAATCCCTTGTCGTCCAAAGCCCAATAAACGGATTCCGGTTTGAATTTGGGATCCGTGAAGAGCTCCTTCGATGTGTTGCCGGTGATATTCATAAGGAAGTATCTGGGCTTGATCTTCTTGTCAATCTCGTACCGGACGCTCTGGTTGTGCTCGGTGAAGACCCACTTTTTGTCATGAGACAGGGAGAATGACGTAATCTCATCCGTGTTGTCCGTAAGGCGGGCAAGCTTTTTCTTTTCGATATCCAATATATACAACCTTGCCGGGATCATATGCTCCTGATCCTCGACGATAATCGTATCGTCTTTTTTCTCTTTCGCTTTTTGTTCGATCAAGGTCTTGCCCTCCCTGGCAAGTATCAGGATGCGGTTATCGTTCATCCATTCATATCCAAAAACACCGAAGTCGTTGGATGTCACTTTCCAGGGTTCACCTCCGCGCAGGTCCATCAACCAAAGCTGCTTTCCTTCCGCTTCGGATTTATCGCTCGGCGTTTTTCTGGAGCTCAGAAAGCTGATATTCTTTCCCGAAGGCGACCACCCCGGCGATGTCTCGCCCGATTCGCTGCGGGTGAGCTGAATGGTCTCCGGTTTCTGTCCGATCATAGTGAGATATATATGGCCGATGTTTATATCCTTATCGATGTCCGGGGCTGTCTTGATCCAAAGCGCCCGGCTTCCGTCCGGTGAAAATTTAAATGAGCCCGCGTTTTCGCTCTTGACGATATCTTCCGGTTTCCACGGCTCTTCCTTTATCTTGTTCTCTTCAGAAATGCTAACGACACTTAGAATACAAAAAATAAGGGTATATAAGGTAAATTTAAGATATTTCGTTCCGCTCATAGACCTTGACCTCCTCTAATTCTATGAAATTGTATGGTTCATCCGAAAAATATGCAACTTACTTTCACGGGTTCAGCACAAATCCATGAACATACCGCGTATGAATATACTAATGGGTTTTTGCCCGATGTCTTGGTTTTTATGTTTTTTAAATGGCAGCTATGGGTGGAAAAGTCGCGTCAATTTTGCTATATTCGACCGAATTCCGGGAAATAGATATTTAGGAGGGTATTAAGATATGATCTTGATTTTGAAAATGATGCCGTCAGTCCTTGCATATGCCTTGCATTATGGGCTGTTCATCGCGGCTCTAACGCTTTTCGGCATCCAAATGTACACAAGGATGCGTGAAGTCGCCCGCGGCAGAAGCGAAAATCGGCTGGATAAAATCGGTAAAAGGATAAAAGCATTCTTCGTATATGTTATTTTCCAGAAGAAACTGTTCCGGGATTTCTTTCCCGGCATCGCTCATGCATTCATTTTCTGGGGATTCGTGGTCCTCGCTTTCGGTTATGCGGTCTTTTTCCTGACGGCGAGAGAGGTTCACGAGAGTTTCCTCGTCGGTCTGTTTGGACAAGGCGTAGTCAATATCTACCTCTTCCTCCAGGACTTTTTCGCCGCTCTTGTTCTTATCGGCGTCCTTTACGGTTTTTATAATCATTTCATAAGAAGATATAAAAGACTTGAAAATTCGTTCGATGCGGCGCTCATACTTTCGTTGATTTTTTTCATTATCCTGTTTTTCTTCCTCAGTGCGGAGGTAAGAACCAATATTGCAGGCGAACGAAATCCCTGGACGCCGTTCACGAATATCTTCGCCTCCGTGATCGGCGGTTCTTCACATACGTTTTATATGATCGTCTATTGGTTGCATAATCTGTTCATCCTTGGTTTTCTTGTCTATCTTCCTTCGTCGAAGCATCTGCACCTTGCTGTGTCGGAGTTCAATGTCTTTTGCCTGAACCTTGAGGCGCCGGGCAAAATGCGTTTTATGGACCTTGAAAAGGAAGAAACCTTCGGGGCAAACAGGTCCGAAGACCTCACCTGGCGTTCGATGCTCGACGCTTATTCCTGTGTGGAATGCGGAAGGTGCACCGCCGCCTGCCCGGCATATAACACGGATAAACCGCTGAACCCGAAAAAAATCGTCAATCAACTACGGGAATATCTCGACGACAGGCGCAGAAAGCCGGAAGACAAAAAGCCTCAGGCGATTATAAAAGAATACACAACGGAAGATGAAATATGGTCCTGCACAACCTGCCTTTCCTGCCAGCAGGAATGCCCTATCCTGATCGAGCATCTCGACAAAATATATGCCTATAGAAGGCATCTTGTATTGACGGAATCCTCTATGCCCCAGGAGCTGAACCAGCTGTTCAAAAACCTCGAAACGAGGTTCAACCCGTGGCCCATCGCAAAGGATGCCCGAGCGGACTGGACCGAGGGGCTGCCCGTAAAGAAATTCTCGGCGGAAAAAAAGAGTGCCGATTACCTGTTTTTCGTCGGGTGCGCGGCGTCGTTCGACGAACGGAACAAGAAGGTGGCGGCTTCATTCGTCAAGCTTCTGGACAAAGCGGGGGTGGATTTCGCCATCCTCGGGGTGAAGGAGAAATGCTGCGGCGAACCGGCAAGGCGGATCGGCAACGAGTATCTGTACCAGATGATGGCGATGGAAAACGTCCAGACATTTTCCGAATATAAATTCAAGAAGATAGTCACGATGTGCCCGCACTGCTTCAACACAATCAAGAATGAATATCCTCAGATCGGCGGCGAATACGAGGTTATCCATCACACCGAACTGCTCGCTCAGTTGATTAAAGAAGGAAAGCTGAAGCCGTCGAACGAGATGCCGGTGAAGGCTGCATTACACGATTCGTGCTACCTCGGAAGATATAACAATATATATAAACAACCGCGCGAAATCCTTGCAGCGGTTCCGGGAATGAATCTGAAAGAGATGGAGAAATCGAAATCCTCCAGCTTCTGCTGCGGCGGCGGCGGGGGCAGGATGTGGATGGAGGAAAAACTTGGGACACGCATCAATCAGGAGAGGGTGAGACAAGCTGCATCATTAGAGCCTGATATGCTGATCTCCGCATGCCCGTACTGCCTGACGATGTTCACCGATGGAATTCAGGAAACATCCCCGGACAGCAAGATGAAATCCCTCGATATCGCTGAGGTGCTCTACAGCGTGATACTTTGATAGAATCCAAAAGATAAAAAAATAGGGCGGTTGTTGCCGCCCTATTTTATTCTCTATTTTAGATGATGAATCAAGCGGTCTGTGATACTGATGCCGAGCTGCGTTTTCCTTTCAGGACAGCGTGCGCAGCGGCAAGCCTTGCGATCGGAACGCGGTAAGGCGAACAGCTGACATAATCCATCCCGGCATTGTGGCAGAAAACGATGGATTCCGGGTCGCCGCCGTGCTCACCGCAGATGCCGACCTTCAGCCTGGGCCTGGTTTTCCTGCCCCTTTCGATTCCCATTTTTACGAGCTGGCCTATTCCATCCTGGTCGAGAACCTGGAACGGGTCTTTCGGCAGGATTCCAGCCTTGACGTAATGCGTAAGGAAGGCTCCCGCGTCGTCACGGCTGAAGCCGAAGCCCATTTGCGTAAGATCGTTGGTGCCGAAAGAGAAGAATTCCGCCTCGCGGGCGATTTCATCCGCGGTAATTGCGGCGCGTGGAATCTCGATCATCGTTCCAACCATGTAATCCAGTTTGACGCCGGCCTGTTTGATGATCTCTTTGCCGATCTCGTCCGTCATTTTTTTCAGCGGATCGAATTCCTTGTAATGACCGACAAGCGGGATCATTATCTCCGGCTTTACGACGATTCCTTCTTTTTTAGCCTTTACCGCCGCTTCGAAGATCGCTCGGACCTGCATCTCGTAGATTTCCGGATATGTAATGCCGAGGCGGCAGCCGCGGTGTCCAAGCATGGGGTTGAATTCCTTCAATTCTTCCACGCGGGCTTTGATCGTAGCCGGGTCTATTCCAAGCTCCGTCGCAAGCGCCCGGTCGTCCTTGTCGGTATGAGGCAGGAATTCATGCAACGGCGGATCGAGCAAACGGATGGTGACCGGCAGGCCGTTCATCTCCTTGAAGATTCCATAGAAATCCTTTCTCTGCATCGGTAGGAGCTTCTTAAGGGCTAACCTTCTCTCCGTTTCGCTCTTGCTCAGGATCATCTGCCGCACGGAGAAAATCCGGTCTTCGCCGAAGAACATATGCTCGGTCCGGCATAGCCCTATCCCCTCCGCACCGAAGTTGCGCGCAACGCGGGCATCATTCGGCGTATCGGCGTTGGTCCTAACCCTGAGCCTGCGGATTTCATCAACCCATTTCATAAAGGTTACAAATTCACTAGTAGGCTTCGGCTCCTCTGTTTCTACGGCACCTGCATAGACTTCTCCTTTAGAACCATTAAGCGATATGAAATCTTTGGTTGTGAAGCTTCTGTCACCGAATTTAACGATCCCCGCCTTTTCATTTATCTTGAGGGCATCGCAGCCGGCAACGCAGCATTTTCCCATTCCTCGCGCCACGACAGCAGCGTGGGAGGTCATTCCTCCGCGGGCTGTAAGGATACCCTGCGCGGCGTTCATTCCCCCGATGTCATCAGGGGATGTTTCGCTACGCAGCAAAACGACTTTCTCGCCCTTCGCCGCGGCTTCTATTGCTGCTTCCGCATTGAGGACAATCCTGCCCACAGCGGCGCCGGGCGACGCTGGCAAGCCCTTGCCCAGCATCTCTAGCTTCTGTCCCCGGGCAATCTGGGGATGAAGCAACTGGTCAACACTCGCGGGTTCGACGCGCAGGATCGCTTCTTCCTTCGTGATCAGTTTTTCATTCACCATGTCCACGGCGATCTTGACTGCCGCGGAGGCGGTGCGTTTGCCGTTTCTGGTCTGGAGGATGAATAACCGTCCGTCCTCGATGGTAAATTCGATATCCTGCATATCCCTGTAATGTTTTTCCAGTTTTTTGTAATGGGATTCGAGTTCTTTATAAAGTTTTGGCATTACCTCTTCGAGCGAAGGGAGACCGGCGGAAGTTTTGCCGGCCTTGTTGATCGGTCTCGGTGTTCTGATGCCTGCAACGACATCTTCGCCCTGGGCTTTTATCAGGTATTCGCCGAAGAATCTCCTGTCACCGGTAGCGGGATCGCGCGTGAATGCAACGCCTGTGGCGGAGTTGTCGTTCAGGTTGCCGAATACCATCACCTGGACATTCGCCGCGGTGCCCATATCGTGAGGTAAGTTATGCAGGTTCCTGTATGTGAACGCCCGCTGTGTGTTCCAGGACTTGAAAACGGCTGTGATTCCGAGCGTCAGCTGTTTCATCGGGTCCGTCGGAAAATCGCTTTTAATCGTCTTTCGATAGACATTTTTGAATTCCCTGACTATTTCCTCGAGCGCTTTTTCGTCGAGGTCGGTATCGTATTTTGCGTGATATTTTTCCTTGATCGCGTCGAACTTTTCGTCGAACGCTTCTTTCTTGATGTTCATGACAACATTGCCGAACATTGTAATAAAGCGCCTGTATGCATCCATCGCAAAGCGTCTGTTGCCGAAAAGCTTCGCGATTCCTTCCATTGTTTTATCGTTCATGCCGAGGTTGAGGACGGTGTCCATCATTCCCGGCATCGAGAATTTTGCCCCGGAACGGACCGAGAAAAACAGCGGATTCGCCGGGTCTCCGAAGCGGCGTCCCATAATTTTCTCAACTTTTTGAAGAGCCTTCCCGACCTGTTCCTGCATTTGAGCCGGAACTTTTCCGGTTTTCAGGTATTCAATACATGCCTCTGTTGTAATCGTGAAACCCGGGGGAACCGGAAGACCAATCGTGCACATCTCCGCAAGATTTGCGCCTTTGCCGCCCAGAAGATCGCGCATCTGCGCCGATCCGTCGGTCTCTTTTGCGCTGAAAAAGTACACCCACTTCTTTGCCATTTCGAACTCTCCTTTCTCTCAGATGTTCTCAGAAATTCCTGATCTCTTTCAGATTTTTATATGATTTCATCTCTTTGCTCGTTCTATTTTGAATAAGCTGCGTTGTCCATTCAATAACGGCATTGTTTGCCAGCTTGACGGACTTTAATTTTTCGCTGTCAATCCTGTTTTTCAAAATGAGGTTCAGCGTATGATATATCGGCTGTTCCTCTCTTTTGCCGTCATCGAGCCCTTTTATCCTGCAATCCCCGCAGAAGAAATATCCTTCGCGGGCGATAAAAACTTCCTTGTTTCCTTTTAATGTCCTCCGGCAGTGATTGCAGCGGCTGTGGTCCGGCAAATGGCCCAGCAGCCTCAGCAGCCATACTTCAAAATAAGACGCAACCCGCGCGGGGGACAGCTTCAATCGAAATCCTTTCAGCATTTCGAGCGCCAACCTGAAGAGATTTTCCTCCGGGTGTTCCTCAGGCAAAAGGAAATCGAGAAGTTCCGAATAATAGTAAAGATGCGCCGCTGCAACATAGTCGCTGTAGAGATCGAATGCGGACTGCAATATTTCCACTTGATCCAGCGATATGGCGGCGGATCCTTTTTTTCCAATGAGCAAAACCCTCCCATACGTAAAAGGTTCGAGGGCGCTGCCGAAACGGTTTTTTATCTTGCGTGCCCCGTAGGCAACAGCCTTTATTTTACCCCTTGAACGGGTAAATAAAAAGACCAATTTGTTATATTCGCCGATATTTTTTGTGCGAAGTATTATCGCTTCTTCAAATGTTTTTTCCATCTCCGGTCTTATCCTGGGTCTCGCCTTTTATTTTTACAGTGTCCTTCATATGCGAACCTTTCCAGTAGATTCTATTGCATCCGCTGCAATAATTGAACCGCGAATGCCTTAAAAAAATGAATGGCGGAACTCTGCCAATGACCTCTTTTTTATTCAAAGATATTAGACACGTGTTGCATATAAGGCAGCGGCTCATCAATTTATCTTCATCGCTTTTTAATCTGCATTCTCTTATAACTTTGTTTACCTGTGCTTCAAGGTCGTCGCTGTCAATGAAAATACTTTTTTGTACGGCTTTTCTTCGAAGCAGACCGCTGTCCCGCGTAAGGATAATCCGGTCCTCGAGGGCAGCCGTCTCCACAAGTTCCTTATCCTCGATCCGGTTAAAGAAAAGGGTATCGTATCCCATCAGCCTGAGCCTTTTCGCGAGAGTCCCAAGCATACAGTCCGCGATAAACCTCGGCTCAACTGCAGTTTTTTCCTTTTTTTCTATCTTTTTTGTTGTCATTTTTATTTTATAGGAGTTGACGGCAGGTATTATCGCTTATGGCGTATGTCCTTCACTCTCAATGTGGACTAAAAACCAACGTGCAGCCCAATTTTTCTCGCGTATTCCACAATCTCCCTATACTCATTATGAGATAACATCTGGTCCAATCCCTTGATTTTTATGACTTTATAAGCCGGATGATATTGATCCATAATATTGACATAGCAATCAGGGGATAATTCACTGGTGATGAAATCTAGCGCCGCTTTGGAATTATCCGGCATACCGGGCATCACGAGATGCCGGACGAGCAGGCCGCTCCTGGCAATTCCATTTTCGTCCATTTCAAGATTTCCCACTTGGCGGAACATCTCAACGAGGGATTCCTTCGCCCTGTCGGCATAGTCGGCCGCCCCGGAGTACTTTTCGCCGAGATCGTTCGTTGCCCACTTGAAATCCGGCATATAGATATCAATTATCCCTTCCAGCTGCCTGATCGTCTCCGCGTTTTCGTATCCTCCGCTATTATATACGATGGGCAGGACAAGTCCTTCCCCGGACGCAAGCGACAGAGCCTCCAGGATCATCGGAAGCTGGTGGGTGGGGCTGACGAGATTGATATTGTGGCATCCTCTTACCTGGAGGGAGAGCATAACCGCCGCGAGCCTTTCGAATGTCGTTTCTTCGCCGCTGTCCAACTGGCTGATGTCATGGTTCTGACAGAAAACACATTTCAGATTGCAGGCCGTGAAAAAGATCGTCCCGGAACCGGACCTCCCGACAAGTTCCCTCTCCTCGCCGAAATGCGGCCCATAGCTGGATATGACAGGCCTGTCTCCGGTTCTGCAAAATCCGGTTTCGCCTGTTGTTCTATCGACAAGGCAGTTATGCGGGCAGATGTCGCATTTCTTCAACCGCTCCTTGAATTCTCGGGCAGCGGCTGAAATTCTTCCTCGTTTGTCCATTTATCCGGTCTCTCTTCTTTTTAGTATTATTAATCCCTTTTGTCTGGTCTCGATTTATTGCATGAAACGAAGTGACTGACCGCGTCTCTCTCATGTTTTTTATAGCGCAATTTTAGACCCAAAGCTGAGATTTCACAAGTCAAGATGATCCCAGGCGTCATTCATTAACCATATAAAAGCTGGTACTATTCAGTATCTTTGAACGAAAGGCAGGCTTGAGATGAAAAGGATCGAGCTCGGACGGACGGGAATGTTGGTGAACCGGATCGGATTCGGGGGAATACCGATCCAGAGGTTGAGCTTTGAAGACTCGGACCGGCTGCTCGAAAAGGCGTTCGACTCGGGGATCAACTTCTTCGATTCCGCGAGGGGCTATACCGACAGCGAAGAGAAGATGGGACGTGTGTTCCCTAAATACCGTGACAAGGTTTATCTTGCCTCCAAGACTTTGAACCGCACTGAGGAAGGGGCGACAGCGGATATTGAGACAAGCCTCCGGAATTTCAAGACGGATTACATTGACTTGTATCAATGCCACAATATTCCGAACGAAGGGGACCTCGAAAAAATCCTCGCCCCCGGCGGCGCGGTGGAAGCCCTGATGAAGGCGAAAGAGGCGGGCAAGGTGCTGCATATCGGCGTCACGGTGCACAAGCCCTGGATTGGCGTAAAAGCGCTGGAACATTTTGAGACCGTGCAGGCGCCGTTCAATATAATAGAATCCGCGGCGCTCGAAAATCTCATTCCTGAGGCGAAGAAAAGGAATGTCGGCTTGATCGCGATGAAACCGTGTGCGGGAGGCACGCTGAACGAGGTTGCGCTCAACCTCCGGTATATCCTGAATTCAGGGATGGACGTCGTCATTCCGGGTATGGACGAACTCGATCAGGTTGAAAAGAACCTGGCTGTTTTGAAAGATTTAAAGCCGCTTTCGGAAAGCGAAATGGCAAAGCTGAACGCCGAAAAGGACCGCTTAAGCGACAACTTTTGCCGCCGGTGCGAATACTGTATGCCCTGCCCGAACGGGCTGAATATATCATTCCTTCATGTACTCAAGGCATATTATTATAATTACGATCTTAAAGATTGGGTCTATCAAAGGCTTGCGGCGCTCCCTAATACATTCAAGGATTGCACGCAGTGCGGTGAATGCGTGATGAAATGCCCGTATGCGCTGGACACGCCTGAGATATTCAAGCTTGCAACGGCGGATATTGAGAAATAAAAACCCTGCGCGCCGGAATAATTATAGCTTTGAAAAATTTACTAGCCTATTATTTTGATACAAGCTTCAGAAAGAAGCGAAGCAGAAATTCTTCAGATTCTTCAATAGCTTCCCTTCGAGGGTCTCCTTCAGAATGACCCCAAGCGGATTCCACGACTCTGTACCTGAACCCCGAGCAGGTTCAATTCTCCGCAATTGAACCTGCGCTGAAAGTGCGTTTGCAGGGAAATACGCCTAAAAAGAAGATACCCGGTCCTCGCCCTTCGAAAGATACCCGGGTATGACGCATATTTATTTCGAGCAGGCGCCACGTTCAGGCTGTGTCGCAATTCAAAGGAAGATTCCCCGTAGCCTCCCCTTCGAAGTATCCCGGAGAATGACTTTTTTATAATTGCGACACAGCCTGCGATAGACGCCTGCTCCTTTACACAGTACCTATCCCTTGCAATCCTATTCTTCTATTCCACTTTGAGGATAACTTCGTCCTTATTATCATTCGGGATGGCATCCGTACCTGCGGAAATTATTCCGAGAGTTAATTTATATTTTCCCGCAGTGCCGGGATTCCAGCGCCATTTGATTTTATGCGTCGCATTCGGAGCCAGGCCGATGGTTTCCTCCCAGACGACTCTGTCTGTATGTGCTGTCAGGTTTTCTTCCGTGAGGCGAACCGGAACATTTGCCGCAGCGATGCTTTTATTTCCCGTGTTCGAGAGCAAGCCATTAATCCAAACGTCGGTGGAATGAACTATTGTGCTTTTCATAAGAACCTTTTTATTCTCTATCGTAATTCTATAATTGTTTTTTGTCTCCGGAAATACTCGTGCAGGAAAGCTCCTGTCTCCAGATTCTTCTCCCACAGTTCTGACGAAAAGCTCCAGACGGTTATCGGTTTCGTCGCTTTCCGTAATCGTATTTTCCGGATCGATCATCGCATACAATGTATATGATCCCACGGGGAGTTCCAGGTTGCCGCTTACGGACCGGGTTGTCCTATCCAGAGTCGCTAATGTTTCATCATGAAAAACAGCGCCTCTAACCACACCCATTCTCAGGCGGACATTCGATGCCACGGTGTCGTTATCGAGTCTGAATTGAAACGTATAGACGTAGGATCTGCCTGCGGGAATCTCACTCGCTTCCCTTTCGCGAGAGCGATAAAATTCCAACGCTTTCAGGTTCGGAACAGCGCATCCAAATCTATCGCTTTGGTAAACATTATCGCTTTCATTGGATTCGATAACTTCCGAATCGCAATCCGCAACCAGCGACAACGGTCCGCTGCAATCCGCCGTCCAGATAATCCTTCCCGTCGAAGTTGTCCCGGAGCGGTGGCCTGCATGACTGGCTCTCGCAACGATCCTGTCTCCGACTTTAAGGCCGACTTTATACGCTCCGCTTGCCTCTTCGCCGATGTTATTGGTAGTATAATCAATCGTTACGCTTTCGCCGGAATGGAATAAATACGGCGTCCATGATACAAGATACTGCGAAACGATCAGGTTCGGCCTGAAAGGTTCCACGCAGACGACGGGATGAATCCAGGTGTTATCGCCTTCATTGATCTCGACGATTGCATTTGCAGGATCAATCATAACTTCTACCGTCGCTCCGCATTCGGTGTGCCAGGTAAATCGACCCACTCGCTCTGCACTCAAACTTGGGCCGGTAAATCTATGAGTACTGGTATCAATCTGTCTCCCATTTATCCTAAGGGCAACTGTGACATCGAAGGTGGAATCGAACGGTTCATCAATTCTGATATGATAATTAACAAATGATTCCTCTCCAGACACTTCCCGGAAAGGGGCGACCGAGTTATGGCTGAAATGAATGTTTAACGGTGTTGCAGGTGAAGTGAAGGCGACTGTGAATCTCGTTTCATTCAGGTTATCGGTTGCATCTTCCACAATTGTATCATTGGGATCTATCTGAAAAAACGCCGTATGGTCGCCTCCCGTTGCAGTCCAGGTGAAGCTTATATCCTGGAGAGCACCCCTTCTCAACGAAGCGAATGTGTTGTCATAAATTGTCACTCCATCTACGCCGCCGACCACCCTGAGGTTTGTTACAGCTTCATTTCTTATCCAGAGGCTTGCTGTAAGGATTACGGTATCCCCGGGATTAGTGGGGGAAGGGGATATTGTAATGCTCCCGTTCCACCGGGGATTAACTTGCGGGAATAGATATGCCGGCAAGAGAAGTAACATGATAATCCAGAATAAAGTTACGTAGTATTTCATCATCATTTCCTTTCCTATTTAATGTTTATCTGATTATACAAAAATTTTTTTCGAAATCTGTTAATTAGATTACAAATTGAAATTTTTTTAACAGACGAATTGTTTGTCATTTTGAAACCAGTCCGGGAACGACGTTCTAAATATTTGGTGATGTCTGACAATCTATCTGACTTTGGAGGATGTCCTTTCTATCTCATCGATGAAGGCTAGGCAGGTTGCTGGGATGTCGTCGGCCATCGTGATGCCGGTTATTACCGCCACGCCGTCCGCCCCGGCTTTGATGACCTCGGCGCAGTTTTCAATCTTTATCCCGCCGATGGCGATCAAGGGAAGCGATGCCGCCTCGCGGATGACCCGAAGGGAATCCCTGCCGAGCGCATAGCCGACGTCTTTTTTCGTATCCGTCGCGAAGACGCCGCTCGCCGCGATATAGTCCGCGCCCTCCTCTTCAGCCTGCCTTGCTTCTTCCGCAGAACGGACGGAAACGCCGATGATCTTATCCCTACCGAGAAGACGTCTCGCGTCTTTAAGGCTCATATCGTCCTGGCCTATATGAACACCGTCCGCGCCGGAAGCGAGGGTGACATCCACCCGGTCGTTGATAATCAAAAACGCCCCTGCCGTCCGGGTCATTTCAAGCGCTTTCCGCGCAAGGTCAACGAATAAGCCCGTCGCAAGTTCTTTCTCCCGCAGCTGGATGAGCTTGACTCCACCTTCCAACGCCAGCCGGACCTGCTCCAATACCGGATAGCCTTTATGCAAAACCGGATCGGTGACGAGATAAAGGCGACAATAATCTTTTAAAATCTTCATCAAAGCAATGATCACTATTATATCTTGTTACGTTATTCACATAAATTATAGAACATAAATTGGTTTTTATCAGCTTGTTAATACTTACTACAAAATCGAATCAGTTTTATTAATAGCAATTAAAGATGATTCAATTTTATAGCATCCCTTTGTATCTTGCAGAATCGGCATTTTTTGCTTCCAAGCAGCTTGTCAGACAGGCGATCGCCACGCGTCGAACCTTCGGATCGTTATGCTGGTTGGCGATTTCGATAAGGCTTTCTACAGCGAAAGGCGAGCCCAAACGGGCAAGCACACCTACAGCGGAGATTTGGACATCGAAATCTTTGTCCTCAAAAGCAATACGTTTGAATGAATTAATTATCGCAATTGATTCCTGTGATTCCGTTTCGAGTAAGCCGGTTCTTGTTGTATAAATGCTCCTGTATAAAATACTTTTTGATTTCGACCCGGATTCCTTCGAGGATTCTGCAGAGATGAATTGAGGAACGGAATTTGAAGAATTTTTTCCGTTCCACTTCGGGAGGATGAAGTTGTGCATAATTATAGTCAGCAAACAACAAGCGGTCAGAGTATAAACAAAATCCTTGCTTAAGAGAGGACCTTTTTTTTGATATTTCTGGTTGCCTAAGTCTCCGATTGATTTTTTTATTTTTGCGGACAGCAACCTGATCACCGATTCATTGCTTGATATCCCCGATTGACGCGGAATTACCATCAATGTTGTCATTATTGATTTATAATCCCCCTTACATTTACTGCATTCCTCGATGTGTTTTAGCAGATGAGTTTTTTCCCTGTCGCTCAATTCTCCATAAAAATCGAGTGGGATCATCCCCTTTGCGCGTTTGCATTCGATCTTCATTTCTTGTTCCTCCCGTTGTTTGATCGGTTGACAGCCAAAGCACAGTTCTTAAGCTTGAATGCTGCCCGCCTTAAAAGTGTTTTCACCGAATTCATGGATACCGCGAGCATAAATGCGATTTCTTTTATGCTGATATCCTCGTAATGACGCAGGACAAAGACGGTTCTTTCCCTCGGCGTCAGCAAGCAAAGGGCATTTTCAATTTTCTCGTTTATATCACTTCGAGCACAATCGGAAATCGGACTATCATTTAAATAAAGCCTGTCTTTACCCACTCCAGGATTGCTTTCCGCCTGATAAAAATCGTTTCTTTTTCTCATATTCAGAAACGTGTTGATGGTGATGCGGTAAAGCCAGGTGCCGATTCTGCAATCGTTGCGGAAACCGGAGATACCCTTATAAGCTTTTAGAAAAACCTCCTGAGCTATGTCGTCCGCATCGTATGGATTGCGTGTCAAAGAAAGTGCGAGCGCCCGGACGTTTACTATGTTATCGTCGATCATTGCATCAAAAGCTGCCTTATCCCCTTGCTTTATCCGTTTTATCAACTCCGTTTCTTTCGGCACGATGTCCCTCCGGGCTATTGTATCAACAAGTTTCGAGCAGGACTTATTTCTTTGCGATATATTTTATGGATTCGTACTTTTGCTTCCAATTGTAATCTGTAACTTCCATTGTTCTTATTGTTTTCGTTTTATTATCCCAGATGAAAGCCTTGCCCGTGAAGGGGTCAATGTAATTGTCTTCGACAAGATTATTGAGAAACTGCTGTACTTCAGCATAAGGTACTTTGTATTGGTGCAACATAGCGAGTATAAGGATCAAATCTATCTGCGTCTGTTTCAGATAGTACCAGTCTATATAATAATAAGGATCGGGCATTTCTTTGTCGAGATACAATCTGCCGCCGTAGTTGGTAAACCACCAAAACGGATTTTTATCTTTGGCAGTTTTTGCTTTTTCAGTTCTTTCATAAGGAGGAATATTGAGAGTCTCCGCTACTTCCTTGAAATAATCGTTGTATGCAGACAAGGTCCTGTTCTTATTATAGGTAAAAGAAAATAGAATCGCGTTTGGGTATTTCATTAGACCGTTGTCAAGATAGCGAGGCATCTCAGGCTTATTATTATTGAAACCTCCCAGAAGCCAAAGGTATAAATCCATTATTTGATATTTCAACCTATCGTTAAAACCTCGATAGATTTGTAAACGGTTAATAGTGATTTTGTATAAATCGGGATTGTAAGATGATCTATTTAGTATTTGAGCCCAGATTTCAATCCCCTTTGATGAACGCATCATTCCGTCAAATAGTGAATCACCGTTAAGAGCGCTTCTTGAAAGTTTTTGCCCTAATTCAATATAATTTAAAAATTTATCCGCAACCCGCGACCATCCGTTTTCAATGCCGTCTAATATGGCATTTGCGAGATATAATCCTGTGATGCCGGAAGTTAGAGGAATAGGAGTGTTCTGGATATATAAATAAACACTAGGCTCATAATTATAATACTGAGATGTTGGGCCGACATATTCAATTATTTTAGAATTTATTAAAGTGTCAAATCTGTCAATTAGAAATTTATTGAGGTGCACGCGCTTTTTTATCTCTTCTCTATCCTTTGCGATTTGATTGAAATTGATTGTATATATAATGTCATAGAATGGTTTATAAGGTTTTTCGCGTTTTTGATTGAAAATTTGTCTACTGAAGATTTTTTCCATTTCTTTACGGTCGCATTTAACCTCAGCATTTATATATTGTTGAATGATTTCATTCGATTTGAAATCTGTGTTTTCAGGTTCATACATTCCTAATTTGATAAAGTAACCGTTATCGGCAGTTAAATTTCCTTGAAGTTTAAAGTCGGCGGCAGTGTAGAGAGGTTGCGGTTTCTTCGCCGGGATAAGATTGGCACAGATAAAAATCACTATAAAACCAGCAATGGTAAGTAAAAAGATAGTCATTATCTTTTTCATCGTAATACTCTAAAAAAAATATTCAGATTCTTCAATGATGATTTTTTTTAAATTGTACTATTTAGACAAAGATAAATCATTAAAAAGATGACAAGATTCTCTGTTTTTAATCAGAAAAGTGTAATTAAAATTACCGTCCGCTGTCAGCGTCCGGCATTTTTGTTTAAATTAAGCTTAAAATTGGAAAAAGAATTTTTTTACAGGTCTATTAAGCTGGATATATTTTTAATTCGCTTACAACTGTTTTTGGTGTGATATTGAAAAGCGCATCATAGAGGGCGGCCTGGAAGGTTCCGGGGCCGGTGGATTTGGATGCGGCGATTTCGCCTGCGAGGCCAAAATATCCGAGGGCGCAGGCTGTGGCGATGAGGGGGTCTTTTTCGACGGCGTTGAAGCAGGATATCGCGGTTGTAGCCGCACAGCCGGTGCCGGTGACGTTACTGAACATCGGGTGACCGTTCAGACATTCGAACGAGCGGACGCCGTCGGTGATGAAATCAATCTTGCCCGTGATAGCGATTACTTTTTTTATATCTGCCGCGAACCGTTTCGCCCCTTCCCGCGCGGCTTCGACGGTTTCCATCGAATCCACGCCCTTTATCTTGAACGCATCGCCCGCGACAGCCATAATCTCGGAGGCATTGCCGCGGATGACCGTGACCGGCACTTCGGCAAGAATCTTTTGCACAGCATCCGTCCGCAGCTTCGTCGCGCCCGCGCCGACGGGATCGAGGATGATCGGAATGCCGCGTTTTCCGGCAGCTTTGCCGGCTATCAGCATTGATTGGATCCAGTAATCGTCGAGAGTGCCGATGTTCAGGTTCAGCGCGCCTGCGAAGCCCGCCATCTCTTCCATTTCCTTATGCGCATGAGCCATTATCGGTGATGCGCCGATAGCGAGCGTTACGTTCGCCGTGCTGTTCATCACGACATAATTCGTTATATGATGAATGAGGGGTTTTTTCTCCCTGACACGAGAAAGAATCTCTCCAGTCATTTTCGCAAGGTTGATATCAGACATAAATCAAATTCTCCTATAACGATCATCAATATTCACCTGTTTCGGTATTCCCCTGAAGCCATCCCCGAGTCTATAAAATATTGAATTAATTGCAACTCGGTTTAGAATAACAGTTGAGAGGGTTTAAAATGGTTAAAAAAATTAAGGTCAAGCAGAAGCTCGGAAAGCTAAAATTGAATTGGAAAGTGATCGTGGCAATCATTGGCGTTCTTGCGGTTCTGGCGTTGATAATGATGATGATCGGCCAGGCCGGTCTCAAGAGCAGCAGGTAAAAACAGTTCGGAGCGTTAATATTGATTCGTTTTCTGCTTTTTTTTATTAGGCCGGCCAAGTCCGGTATAAATGAGGCGCACTGGGTACTTAAACTTGTTTTCACCCTGGCGCTTCTGGCGTCTGCTTTTCTCATCTTGCATGAAATAAACAACCCCTTCGGCCCCTATCCCTTCCTTTTCATCGAAACCGGCAGATATCTGCTTCTGCTGCTGGTTTTTCTTGCCGGAACCGCACTTCCGCTGATATGGCTGACGTTTTCGCATATAGAAGATTTTCCTCTTGCCCCTGGAGGAATGTTGTCGAAGGCTCTCAACACGGCTTTCATTTTTTTCGCAGGCTGGGCGATCTCAAACTGCGTTGTCCGGGGCGCCCAATATCTATTGCTCGACAGCCCCATCAGCAACTACGGTCCCGTCTTTTCCGTGCTGGAGCTCGCATATTTTTTCTATCTGCTGATAAGCGCCGCGACGACGATATTCAACCTGAAGATGAAAAAGGCTTTTCTCTCCGCAGTGCCCTTTATCTTGTCTTATATTCTTTTGCCTATGGAAATAACCCTCGTTCGGTCGTGGTTCGCGCAATCGAAAGATAATCCGTTCGAAAGGGCGACGCCTCTCGGCTATCTTCTGTTGGTATTTTTTGCGTTGATTCCCCTCATGCTTGTCATCATTACGAATTTTTCAAAGCGGAGCGGAAGGTCTCTCGCCACATCCGAAAAATTCAGCAGACCGCTGATTAAAACCGACCAACCTGAGCAGATGTATCAACAATCGCTCACGTTGTTGAATATGGGCAAGAGGAAGCAGGCGTTGAAGCTGTTGGATGATGTCATTTCAAAGTCCAACTACAAGCCTGACGTTCTGTTTCAGCGCGGCAAGCTTCTGCTCGAGATGAAAAACCCGGAAGGGGCGGCCCGGGACTTCGAAACATATCTCGACGTCAAGAAGAGAAACATCTCAGCCGAACCATACATTCTTCTGATCGAAAGCTACAGGACTCTCGGCGAATGGGAAAATGTAATCGAAGTGTCCAGCGAATTTCTCGGCAAGTTCCCAACCCATATGCAGGGATGGTTCTTCAAGGCTGAGGCGTTGAAGAAATCCGGTGAGAATAAAGCGGCGGTCTCCACGCTGAAAGAGATGCTCGAGAGCTGGGGCGACGTTCCCAGCTACCGCCATTCCACCGAGAAAGATTGGCTGGAAAAGGGCAAAAACCTCCTGCAGGAGCTCAGCCCGCCGAAAAAATAGCGGTCTTAAGAGAGAAATTATCCTCAGCGAGTCGTAATGGCTCCAAACAATGTTGATCAGCATAATCATAATGACTATTTGAATTTTGCCTCAACATCATTTAGCATCCGATTTAATGGTTATCAAGGACTTGAATGAAAAGAATTAAGGAGAACCTATGTTCAAGAACAATTTGAATTTCTTTAAAAAGTTTATATTCATCGGCATTTTTATCGCAGGAGCTATTCTTTTTTATAGCTGCAAGAGCGAAGGAGAAAAATGGACGGTTGCCAAGACGGGGGAAGGTTTCGAGATTCAGGAATCGAAGGGGATCGGCTGGACTTGTGAGAAATGCGGTAAATCCGACTATGCCCAGGAGCTTCCAGCTGAATGCCCGAACTGCAAAGGGAAGATTGTCAAAGTATCAACTTATGTGAAGAATCAGGCGACTATTACGACGGATGACCAGAAACTGATCAGGAAGCTCGCCATGACCAATCCAGACACGATCGTCAGATCATCCGCTATCGACAAGCTTACGGATAAACAAACAATAGGAGTGATCGCCAAAAAAGACACAGACGTAAATGTCCGCCTCGCGGCACTGAGAAAAGTCACGGATCAGCAGATTTTATTCGATATTCTTATGACGGAAAGCGACGGGTCTTTACGAATTGCTGCGATGAGCGGTTTGACGGATCAGAAGAAGCTGGAAGAGATAGCACGAACGGCAAAAGACGACTTCGTTCGATCTGATGCGGTTCAAAAGATTACCGATCAGGCTGTGCTGAAGGACCTTGTCATCAACAATGATAATGTCTTTGCCAGATCCGCGGCGCTAGAACGGATCACCGATCAAACCATTCTTGCCGATATTGCAGCGACAAGTACGGATATTAATGTTTGTTTCGATATTATAAACAAGCTGACTGACAAAAATCTTCTGAAAGATATAGCCCGGCGCAATTCCGATTTTGTCATAAGAGATTCCGTGAAGGAAAGACTGAAAACCCTCGAAACCAATAAGTGACGGCTTCGTAAGGACTTTTTATTGCGGTATCGTACAGCCGGCTGAACTTTTTCATTCTCATCTCCGTTAAAACATCGAGGGGTTGACATAGGAATATGCCGTCGATACTTATTACAGGAGCCTCGAGAGGATTCGGGAGGGCTCTTGCGGATGAATATATAGAGAGGGGCTGGACAATCTTTCCTCTTTTGCGCAGCAGAGAGATGGCTTCAGAAATCTCCAGAACAGCCGGATACCGGTGTTTTCCGATTATCGGTGATGTAACATCCGCAGATATTGAGGAAAAGATAGTCTCTGTTTTGGGAAAACATACTGAAGCACTTGACGTGCTTATCAATAATGCCGGTAACATCAAGAAAGCCCGTGGTTTTGAAGGAGCGAATCCTGAGGATATGGAAGAGCATTTCAAGGTACATTGCATCGGCGCCTTCCGATGCGTTCGGGCTTCAATAGAATTTCTTAAAAAATCGGTAAAACCTGTTATTGTCAATATATCTTCAAGACGAGGTTCGATTAGTGGAACAGTAACAGGTGAGCTCCCAAGAATCTATGCGTATAACATAGCCAAGGCCGCGCAGAATATGCTCACAGCTTGTCTGTCAGTGGATTTACGGCAATACGGTATAAAGGTCTTTGCGGTTCATCCCGGAAGGTTGAAAACGGAGGTTGCCCCTGCGGATGCCGACGTGGAACCGCGTGCTGCCGCCGCAAAACTGGCGGATTGGATTGACCGGACGGATGAGAATACACCCGTCGGGCTGAATAATCTTATCGAAAGCGGCCTGATCGAGTGGTGAAAGCAATTTCATTTCACTCTCTGATTTCTTCGCTTGCATAGGACTAATACGGCATGCCTTGTTTTTTGAATTTGAAGGATATATATTAGTATTAAGAGATTACCCTTATAAGAGTATAGGTTTGTTCCATAGGGAATCACCTTTTTTCTCAACGGAGGTAATAATGAAAATCAGATATATAATGTTTTTTTATTTCCTTTTAGTGATCACAATTCTTTCGGTAGGATGCAGCGAGCAACCTAAAGGATTGGAGTTATATTTTACATCTGAAACAATTGTCTTAAACTCAGGGATTGAAAAGAAGCCGGAAGCTGTTACGAAACTCGCTGTAACTCTTTCCGGTCTCGAAGTCCACAGGATTGCTGCCGGAGAGGACTCTGGCTGGATTCCGCTAACCCCGCCTTCAGGAAGCATTGACCTCCTGTCTCTCGACAATATAGAAAAACTGATTTCCTCCACAGAAATTGCGGACGGCAGTTATAATTCGATTAGGTTCCTGATAGATTCGGCGATTGTAACCACTGAAAGCGGGACATATGATGCCACCGTCCCCAGCTCTAAAATTGACGTTTCGGTCAAATTCGACATCATATTTGGAAATATGACAATCATCGTTCTGGCTGCCGACCCCTCAGCCTCTTTGGTAATTACAGGAGGACCGAATCCGAAATACTTGCTCAAACCGGTTCTGAAGGTAAAAAAAGTGACAACTCCTTCTGATGACGGTGATGATGACATCTTCTGACGCGATGCAATCAAGGCCAGCGTCAGTTTATAAATCTTGCTTCTGAACAGTCAAATCCGGTTTATTTAATTGCGTATAATTTTCAATAAAACAGGATATTGCCTGTTAGAATATTATCGAATCATTGCGGAACGAAGGCAAAAAGGGTTAGAGATAAATTCGTGGTGCCCAGGAAAGGACTCGAACCTTCACATCCTTTCGGATACTGGATCCTAAGTCCAGTGCGTCTGCCAGTTCCGCCACCTGGGCACGAAAAACGAAATGGTGACCCGTCGGGGAATCGAACCCAGAACCTACTGATTAAGAGTCAGTTGCTCTACCAATTGAGCTAACGGGCCACCTTAAACCGTCAAATGGCGCACCTGGCAGGGGTCGAACCCGCGGCCTTCAGATCCGGAATCTGACGCTCTATCCAGCTGAGCTACAGGTGCCTAAAACCGGCAATTAAATATACTGGGGTGAGTGAAGGGATTTGAACCCACGACCTCCTGGGCCACAACCAGGCGCTCTAACCAACTGAGCTACACTCACCACTAAAAATAAGCTGGCACGCCAGAAGGGATTCGAACCCCTGACCTACGGATTAGAAGTCCGTTGCTCTATCCATCTGAGCTACTGGCGCTCTAATTCAAATAACATAAGAACTGCTAATATCTTAAAAAGCCGTTTTGTTGTCAAGCAAAAACGGCTTTAGCATCCAAACCCGCGGGCATTATAGCATACGAGACGGTTTTCTCCAAAGCCGCTAGATCTTTTTAACTTTTTTATAGAAATCGGAGGCTGAAGGGTCGGCCTTCTGGTTATAAATTTCGTCCAGTTTTTTGATAAGCTTCTTCTCTTCGGAGTTCGGCGATGTGGGGATGTGGATCATAACCTTGACATATAGATCGCCTGTCCCGCTGCTGCGTAGTTCCGGTATTCCCTTGCTTTTAAGCCTGAAAACGGTCCCGCCAGCTGTACCCGCCGGAATTTTCAGGCTGGCATCCCCGTTCATGGTCGGAATGGTAATGGACGCACCGAGAGCAGCTTGAGGGTATGTGACCGGAATCTCGCAGTAGAGATCGCTTCCGTCGCGTTTGAAGAGCTCGTGATCGCTCACATGCACGACGACGTAAAGGTCTCCGTGAATCGCCCCCCTCGGGCCTGCGTCGCCTTCGCCGGGAAGACGTATCCTGTTGCCGTCCTCGATCCCGGCAGGGATCGTTACCTTCAAGGTTTTCTCTTTTTTAACGATGCCGCCTCTGCACTCGCTGCATGGATTTTTTATTACTTCTCCCGCACCGCCGCATTGGCTGCAAGTCCTGGCGATCGAAAGGAATCCCTGGTTGTATCGGACCTGGCCCGCGCCCCTGCATGTCGGACAAGTCTCAGGGCCTGATCCTTTATTAGCTCCGCTGCCGCCGCATTCGCCGCAGGTTTCGGACCGGTCGAACTTGATCTTTGTCTCTGTGCCGAAAGCGGCTTCTCGGAAATCTATCTCCAGGTCATAACGGAGGTCCGCTCCCCGTCTCTCGGAGCGGCCTCTCCCCGAACGGGTTCCGAATATATCTCCGAATCCGAAAAAATCGCTGAAGATATCGCCGAAATCGGAGAAGATGGAAGCGTCGAAGCCCGGGAAGCCCTCTCCCATTTTTATACCGTCATGGCCGTATTTATCATAGCGGGCGCGTTTGTCTTTATCCGCGAGGACGGAATACGCCTCGGTGATCCCCTTGAATTTTTCTTCGGCTTCTTTCTGGCCGTCGGGGTTCCGGTCAGGATGATACTTGAGCGCCAGGTTTCTATAAGCTTTTTTCAGATCCGGTTCGCTCACGTTTCTCGGAACGCCGAGCACTTCGTAGTAATCCCTTTTCATAACAAGTATAGATTATTAATAGTTAGTATTTTTTTCAGTTATTGTCTTGCGGAGATGAATCCTGGTTGCTGGAATCTTGTTCCCCTGAATTTTCGGTATTTTGTTCCACTGCAACATCATCCGCCTTCTTTTCCATGTCTTCCGCTTCCGGTGCGGCGGCTTCAGAAGCCTCGTCCCCGGTCTCGCCGGAACTTTCTTTTGCAACCGCAACTCTCACCTTCGCCGGGCGCAGTATCAGATCTTTGTAGAGATAGCCCTTTAAATATTCCTCGATGACTGTATTGGGCGGATACTCCTCAGTGGGCTCAATAAATATCGCTTCATGCAGCTGTGGGTCGAACGGCTGCCCGGCGGAATTGGGAACAGCATGAAGGCCGTATTCCTTGAGAATGTCGAACAACTGCTGATGAGTGATTTTCAATCCTTCGATAAGCTGCTCGCTGGTGGAATTTTTCACGGCGAGCGCCCGTTCGAAGTTATCCGTTACTGAAAGCAATTGCAGTATGAAATCGGCGACAATCAGCTCGCGAATCTCTTCCTTTTCCTTCCTGGACCGTTTGATATAATTCTCAAGTTCCGCAGCCTTGCGGAGGAACTTGTCCTTGAATTCATCCCTTTCCGCGGCGATTTTTTCCGGTGGTTCGACATCTTTCGCAGGAGCGAGAGATGCAACGCCGGATTCTATTGTTTCCTGTTCAATTTCTTTTCGTATGCTTTCCATATCTATAATGATTTTATTTCCCTGAGTCTGCTTCGGTGAATCGGTCGAACTGGAAGCCTCTAAAAGGGAATTTTTTTCGGTTCTGCCGCTCACGGCATCCACAATCGCTTTCTGCTCCATTTCGTCCGGAACGACTTCCGCTTCGATCACGGGCTTATGTTTTTTGTGAGCATCGCCCGGTTCGGCGAGATCGTCTTCTTTTATATCTTTCAGAAGATCGCCCAATTCAATTTTGCTTTTTTTGTCCTTACTCAACATTTTTCCCCGTTATAAACCGCCTTCAATTAAAAGCCTGTTCACGATTTTTGTGCTATAATACACAAGACCCATAATGGAATCGTAATTCATCCTTTTTGGGCCCAAAACAGCCAAGGTTCCAAGAATATTCCCCTCTGTGGAATATGTAGCTGAAACCAGACTGAAATCCCTGAAATCCCTGTACAAATTCTCGGAACCTATAATAACATTTATTTCGCCCTCTTTCAAACACTGACGGAGCAACGTAAACAGCTTTGCTTTGTCCTCGAAAGCCTTGTATAGCGTGATCATACGGTCGAATTCATCAGGAGTCATCGAGCCGAAGAAATTCTCTGTGCCGGAGTAATAGATTTGGTTTTGTTCGCTGAAGATATGCGAAGCGCTTTTTCCGCTGAGATCGAGCGCCTGCTTTAAAAGCGTGTCGTACTGAACTTTTTCCTCTTTCAGCATTTCACTTATCTTCGCAAGCATCTCAGTGATCGTTATCCCCTGAAGACGCTCGTTGACCAGGTTCGAAATCCGTTCGAGCTGATCCTGCGTATAATTTTCTTCGACATGGATTAACCGGTTATGAACGATCCCGTAGCTGCTTACGAAGATTGCAAGAACTTTTTTATCCTCAATTTTTATAAAATGTATATTCCGGCATTTTAGGTCCGCAATCGCGGGAGTGAGGACAATACCGATATAACCTGTCCTCTCTGATAATTCCTTAGATAACAAACTAAAAAATGAATTCATATCTTCGCTTTTTTTCTCGAGATCCGTTCCAAGCGTTTCGATATCGGTAGATATAAATGACCGGTCTCTGATAATGTCCCCCACCATAAGACGGAGGGCTGAATCCGTGGGGACCCTGCCTGCGGATACGTGGGGCTGCGAAAGCAGGCCCATATCCTCAAGGTCCGCCATAACATTGCGGATGCTGGCTGGGCTCAGCTGCTCTTCACCGTATTGTTTCGAGATATGACGCGAACCTACCGGTGATCCGTCGCGGCAATAGCTCTGGATAATAAAGTAAAGTATCGCCTTCTGTCTCTGATCAAGCCTGTTGGGTTCTTCCATAGTTTGCTGACAAAATCGGTATTCCGCCGTCCTGGAAGGACGGCGGAAACCGATTGATAAGATTAATACATCGGAGGTTGAGGCATCGAATGAGAGTCTTCTTTTCTCGGAATCTCGCTCACAATCGCCTCGGTGGTGAGCATCAATCCTGCGATGGAACCCGCATTCTGGATTGCAGTTTTTACCACCTTCGCAGGATCAATTACGCCGGATTTGACCAAGTCTTCATATTGCTCGGTTTGGGCATTGAAGCCGAAGTTTTGTTCTTTTCCTTCAACTTCATTCACAACCACGCTGCCTTCCCAGCCGGCGTTCTCCGCAATCATGCGGATTGGCTCTTCAAGAGCCCTTTTCACGATATCAACGCCGATTTTCTGCTCTCCGGTGATCTGCAGTTTTTCAAGAGCTTTCTTCGCTCTGAGAAGAGCAACTCCGCCGCCGGGGACGATCCCGTCCTCAACAGCCGCTTTCGTGGCATGCATCGCATCCTCGACACGAGCTTTCTTCTCTTTCATCTCGGTTTCAGTAGCTGCGCCAACGTGGATTAGGGCAACGCCGCCTACCAATTTGGCAAGCCGTTCCTGCAGTTTCTCGCGGTCATAATCGGATGTAGTTTCTTCGATCTGGGCGCGGATCTGCTTGACTCTGCCTTCGATATCGGAAGAAGAACCGCCGCCTTCGATGATGGTTGTATCGTCTTTCGATACTATAACCGTTTTCGCCTCGCCGAGATCCTCCATCTTGATGTTTTCGAGCTTAATGCCGAGGTCTTCGCTGATGACCTTACCGCCGGTAAGGACTGCAATATCTTCAAGCATAGCTTTTCTGCGGTCTCCAAAGCCAGGAGCTTTTACGGCGCAGACATTAAGTGTTCCGCGAAGCTTGTTGACGACTAAGGTTGCAAGGGCTTCGCCCTCGATATCCTCGGCAACGATCAACAACGCGCGTCCGAGCTTGGCAATCTGTTCAAGAATCGGGAGCAGGTCTCGCATGGAGGATATCTTTTTCTCATGCAGAAGTATTAAAGGTCTGTCAATCGTGCACGCCATTCTCTCGGCATCGGTTACGAAGTATGCTGAAAGGTAGCCTCGGTCGAACTGCATACCCTCGACCACTTCGAGGTTTGTCTCCATCCCTTTCGCTTCTTCGACAGTGATGACGCCGTCCTTGCCGACCTTCTCCATCGCCTCGGCGATTATCTTGCCGATTTCCATATCGTTGTTCGCGGAGATTGCGCCGACCTTGGCGATAGCGTCGCCCTTAACGGGCATCTTGATTGCATCAATGAAGGAAATAACGGTTTCGATTGCCTTATCTATCCCTCTCTTGACATCCATCGGATTGGCGCCGGCGGTGACATTCCGCGAACCGTCACGGTATATCGCCTGGGCGAGTACTGTTGCCGTCGTTGTGCCGTCTCCCGCGATCTCGGACGTCTTGGAAGCGACCTCTTTTACAAGCTGAGCGCCCATATTTTCCTGAGGGTCCTCGAGCTCGATCTCCTTGGCGACTGTGACGCCGTCTTTGGTGATGACCGGAGAACCGAATTTTTTCTCAAGAATGACGTTTCTTCCCTTGGGACCAAGGGTAACCTTCACAGCGTCCGCCAGCTTATTGACACCGTTAAGCAGCTTCTGGCGGGCTTCCATTGCATAAATGATATCTTTTGCCATGTAATTACCTCTTACTTTTCAATGATAGCGAGGATATCTTCCTCGCGGACAAAGATTAATTCTTCATTGCCGACCTTGATTTCCGTTCCGCTGTATTTCCCGATCAAGACCTTATCGCCTTTCTTGACTTTAAGAGGCCTGATTTTGCCGTCTTCAAGAATTTTGCCTTCGCCGACTTCGACAATTTCCGCTTCCTGCGGTTTTTCTTTTGCCGTATCGGGGATGATTATTCCGCCATGGACTTCCTCTTTGGGTTCAAGCCTTTTGACAAGAATCCTGTCATACAAAGGTGTGATTTTCATATTTTATCCTCCTTCAAATTGAATTTTTTCAGCAAAACTAAATTTTAATCATTTTTATTATGCTGTTTATTAGCACTCATCACAAGAGAGTGCTAATAACAATTTACACAAATCGCACTGGTTTGTCAAGACGTTCTTATACAAAATCCGCTTTCTAAAGATGGCATAATTATCCGGGATGTTTGAAAAATGATACCCAGAGCTGAAACCCAATCGAAAATAATTCTTTCACTGCCGGTAAAGAGGGGTTAAGATACATTGAAATTGTTTTTAAAAGCCGAAACGGCAGGTCAGACCGGCAAAGACGGAAAAACAGACTATTATTATCTGATTTATGGTGAGGATATGCAAGGAGAACGCGTGGAAAGAGTCGCCTCTTTGATACAAGAGGCGTTAAGCGAGATAATACAGAAGGAGGTGAAGGATCCGCGTGTGGAGTGGGCGACGATTACCCACGTTAACATTACACCGGACCTTCGAAATGCTCGGATTTCGATAAGCACATTCAGCGGAGAAGAGCGTCTTGAGCAGATGATCCTTACGTTGAACAAAATGCGGGGTTTCCTGCAGAAAAAATTGAACGATCGGATTCGTATGAAGTTCATACCTATCCTGAGTTTTTATCCCGATAAAAACATCCCTTATGCGGAAAAAATAATGCGCAGGCTGGAGGAAGTGATGCCGGAGCTGAAATATGAACCGGAAGAAAACTGACGCGGAAGCTGCCATTGATGCTGTTTGCAGCCTTATAAGAGAAAAAGACCGGTTCCTGGTTCTAACACATGAAAAGCCGGATGGTGACGCTGTAGGAAGCCAGCTCGCCCTCTTGATCGCGCTTTGGGATTTGGGAAAAGATGCAGTCGGAATCACGGATACCGTGCCTGAACAATATCGCCTTCTTCCGCAGTTCGGGATATTAAAATCCCTGGATGAATATCGAGGAACCGATAGCTGTGAAGTCTGCGTGATCCTCGATTCCAGCAATTCTTCGCGCACTGCCTCTGGCTTGATACCTGAGGGTGCTGTCATCGTTAATATAGATCATCATACCGATAATAATCTTTTCGGAGACATCAATCTTGTGAAGCCTGATGCGGCCGCTGCCGGGATTCTTGTATATTATGTTCTGAAAAGCCTCGGCTCGGAAATCAGTCCGGACATAGCCGATAATCTGTATGCCGCGATCATCACGGATACGGGCAGGTTTGGCTTTTCTAATACGGATGCCGAGGTCTTCAGGGTTATGGCGGACCTCGTCGAGAGGGGAGCTTCACCGGTCAAGATCACGAATTTGATTTACAAGAACTACTCTTATCACCGCGCGCTTATATTCGGAAAGACTCTGAACACCATAGAATCGCACCTCGACGGGAAAGTGATTTCCATGGAATTGCCATACGATTTGGTAAAATCACTCGGCATCGAGCCGCATGAAACCGACGGCCTTGCCGAGTATCTTCAGGGAATAAAAGACCACGAGGCGTCCTTTTTGTTGAAAGAGTTTTCGAAAGGGGAAGTCAGAGTATCGCTCCGCTCCAGGGGCAGGATAAATGTAATGGAAATCGCTAAGAAATATAACGGAGGCGGTCATTCTGTGGCGTCGGGCTGCACTATGAAGATGCCCCTCCAAGATGCGAAAAAGGTTCTGATCGAAGAATGCCGCAGGCAGTTGCGGTAATATTATGGGAAGCAGGTAGTGAATAAAAACGGGGTCATATTAATTAATAAGGAAAAAGGGATGGTCTCCCATGATGTCGTTCAGGGCATCAGGCGCATCCTGCCCAGGTCAAAGGTGGGGCATATCGGCACTCTGGACCCGGCTGCCACCGGCCTGCTTCCGATAATGATCGGAGACGCCAACAGACTGCATATCTATATGTCGAAGGGTAAAAAAAAATATGCCGGGACGATTTTTCTGGGACAAAGCACGGATACTTACGATTCGGCAGGGGAGCCGACGTCCGAATTTAAAGATGTCCGTTTCGAAGAGGCGGAAATCCGGAATGTTCTCTATGATTTTTCCGGCGCAATCGAGCAGGTCCCGCCGCCTTATTCTGCCGTGAAACTCAACGGCAAGCCGCTGCACAAGTACGCCCGCGAGGGAAACCTGCTGCATCTCAAGCCCCGGCCTGTGGAAATTTTCTCGATATCTCTCGATTCGCTCAAAAAAAATATTCTCAGTATAACAATCATTTGCTCGCAGGGAACTTATATAAGGAGTATCGCTAACGATATCGGAGCGACATTGGGCTGCGGCGCTCATCTTCAAAACCTCGATAGGAGGGCGGTTGGGGAACTCGATCTATCGGATGCCGTTTGTTTCGATGATCTTCGAGAAAATCCGGAAGAGAAGCTTTCCTCTGGCTGTTTTCGTCCGCTGGGCGGATTGCTGCCCAATCTGCCGGCGTTGAGGGTTCTCGACGAGGAGGCCCGTCTTTTCAGCTGCGGTGGAAGAGTGGATTTCAATCCCGCGCTTTATACTCCGCCGGATGAAACATCATTAAACTTTTATCAAAAAGACGATCAAGGCGCCGTAAAGGTATTTTTCGATATGCAAATGCTCGGTATAGGCATTATCGAGAGCGGGGCATGGGTCAGGCCCGCAGCAGTATTCGGAGCTGGTCTTGTAAAACATTTGGAATAGCTATATTCTTTTTATAATAAATTGCGCAGGGCGTACCAAGCGTGAGGAGGATGATGAGAAAAGAAAGAGCGATTCTGATTGTCAATCCTGCCGCAGGCTACAACACCGGCAAGAAGATCTATCCTGATATCTACGATTCACTTAAAAAAATCTTCGTTAAAATAGACCTGGGGCTGTCGGACAGACCCGGAAACTCTGTAGAAATCGCAAAAAACGCCGCTGAAAACGGATATGACCTGTTGATCGCTCTCGGCGGCGACGGGACGTCATACGAAGTATTAAATGGTATAATGAAATCCAAAAAGAGACCGATGCTCTCATTTATCCCATCCGGAAGCGGCAATTCCTTTCTGCGGGATTTCGACATTTCCACGCCCGAACAGGCGGTTCAGAGGATTGCTGAAGGCAAAAGGCATTCCATCGATATGATAAAGTACGAGTTCTCGATGAATGGCGGTAAAGAAACGGCATATTTTCTGAATATCCTCGGCGTCGGATTCGTCGCGCGGGTAGCCGCAATGAGGCTCAAATACTTCCGCCTGTTCCGATCTCTGGGCTATTCCATCGGCGTATTAATGCAGCTGGTACCGTTAAAGAGAGATAAAATCAAGCTGGTCGCTGACGGCATTGAATATGATCTCGAAAACAATTTTATATCCATCAGCAATTCCCGTTTTACCGGCGGAAAAATGATGATGGCGCCGTCCGCCAAGCTGGACGACGGCAAGATGGACATCGTTATGTTGAATGATGCCGGAAGGATGGAACTGCTGAAATCTTTTCCGAAGATTTTCGACGGCACTCATATTGAAATAGATAAAGTGACTGCCATCCAGGCGAAGAAGGCCGAGATAAAAGGGACGGAACCGATGCCGATACTGGTGGACGGAGAGGTGATAGGCTGCACACCGCTGAAGGCAGAGGTGTTGAAGGGAGCCTTAAAGGTTATTATATGAAAAACAATACGATATTACTTGTCATCAGCTCCTTCGTTAAATGGCTTATCGCGGTCCTTTATATGATTGTATGGTCGCTTACTTTAATACTGACAGCCGCTCTTTTCCCTCCGAAAATCTATGACCCGATTCTCAAATTCGGCTGCAAGATCGTGCTTTTTATTGTCGGCGTCAGAGCCCGCGTAGTCAACAAGGAGAAGATTAATCCCTCGAAGCGGTATATTTTTATGGCAAATCATACCAATCTTCTCGATCATTTCGTGATTTGTTCTTTGATTCCCCAAAAAGGAAGAGGACTGGAAAAGGCTTCTCATTTCCTTTGGCCCTTTTACGGCTGGGCGTTAAAGGCAATTAAAATGATTCCGATACCTTCGGAGAGCGGAACGGGGAGAACGAAGAAGGTATATCAAGCGCTTCAGAAAGCCGCAACCTATATTCGGAGACACAAGTGGTTTTCCGTGATCATCATGCCGGAAGGGACAAGAACCCGGGATGGCAAAATCGGGATGTTCAGGAGGGGAGGTTTTCTCCTCGCAATAAAGACTAAGATTCCGATCATGCCGATGACGATAAACGGTTTATATAATATTCAGCAAAAGGGAGGTTTCCTGATCCGTTCCGGAAAAGTTGATGTCGTCGTTCATGAACCGGTTGAAACGAAAAATCTGACAGAAGAAGATTCGACTGTACTTATGAAACAGGTAAGAGAGGTGATAGTTTCCCGCCACCGGCTGGAACTGGACGAATCAAAGTGTTAATATTTTATTAGAACAAATAGTGGAAGGGGTGAAATTATGGCTGGCAATCTGACCATTCTGGAAGTTAAAACCAAAAGCGATTTGAAAAAATTCATCATGTTTCCTTTTAATCTTTATAAAAAAGATAAATGCTGGGTGCCTCCTCTGATTTCCGAGGAAAAGATACTTTTCAACAGGGGAAAAAATCCGTTCTGGAAGCATGCTGAATATCAAGCATATTTGGCCATCCGCAATGGTGAGGTGGTCGGCAGGGTTGCAGGCCTCATTGATGAACGCCACAATGAGATTCACAAGGACAAGGTCGGCTTTTTCGGGTTTTTCGAAGCCATCAATGACAAGGAGGTCACAAAGGCGCTCCTTGATACCGCAAAGGAATGGGTTAAGGGCAAAGGCCGGAAAATATTCCGAGGACCAATGAGCCCGAGCCAGAACGACATCTTCGGCGTTCTTATCGAAGGACTCGAATATCCGCCGATGATAATGATGCCATATAATCCGCCTTATTATAAAGAATTGATGGAGAGCTACGGCCTTGCTAAAGCCAAGGATATGCTTTCTTTCTTTAAAGACAGTAAGGTGGGAATTCCACAGAGAATAAAACGGCTCTCCGACATCACTCGCAAAAGGACGAAGGTTATCGTCCGGCCCATGGATACGAAGCACCTCGACCGTGATGTGGCTATAATCAAGGACCTTTATAATAAGGCATGGGAGCTGAACTGGGGTTTTGTTCCTCTTACCGATGAAGAGATGGATGATGTCTATAAAAAGCTTGTTAAGTTTTATGAACCGGAACTTGTGTTAATCGCGGAAGTCGAAGGGAAACCTGTCGGCGTCGGCATCAGCGTTCCCGATATCAATGAAGTATTGATTAAAATGAACGGTAGGCTTTTTCCGTTCGGTATTCTCAAATTCTTTTGGTATAAACGAAAGATCATTACGGTTCGAAGCATGATTTTCGGGTTGTTGAAGGAATACCGGAAGACCGGAATACCGTTGGTAATGTTCGAAGAAACCGAAAAAAACGGCCTCAGGAATGGCTATACCCAGGCTGAAATTGGCTGGAATCTTGAGGACAACGACGCTATAAACCAGTTCGATTCGCAGATCGGGGGCAGAATCTACAAGCGGCAACGAGTTTACGAGATGCCGATCAAGTAAGAGATGGAAGCTGAATTGAAGGCGAGCCCGGCAAAGAAATCCCGTAAGAAAAGCATCTGCATTGTCATAGCCGGCAAAGGCGGTTCGGGGAAGACGTTTATCACAGCCAACCTGGGGGCAGCTCTGGCTGCGCAGGGCAGGAAGGTTTTGCTTTTCGACTACAATCTTACATCTCCGAATCTCCACAGCCTGTTCAAGAAAAGAACCCTGGTCGAAGGCATCGCTCATTCGCGGCTTGCGGACGACCTGATCGAATCCCTTCGCGTGGAACAGACCGATATCGCCAACCTGCTCCTCGTCCCGGCAAATCAGCCCGCATTGGTTTTAAATATAAATCGTTTTTATAAGGCGGACATTATTAAAATAATGCAGGCATTCGATGTTGATATTGTTTTGCTGGATATGCCCCCCGGATGGCGGGAGAATATCCCATATATGTCCACTTCAGCCGCAAGATTCATCTATGTGCTTGAACCGACACCCTTTTCAATCGAGTCTTTCTATAATTTCATCAAACATACGCTTTTAGAACGGATAACCGGGATTTACAAAAATGCGGATAACACGATCAAGGAAGCGATATTCAGCCATTCGCATCAAGGGATGAAGGATATGTTCGATATTATTGATCATATCGGCAAACAATCGCCGGAAGCGGCCGGACAAATCCGGGAATTCCTTGCCGGTTTTCGCCCTTTGCTTCTGCTGAACAAATCCAGGTCTCTCGATGACCGGCAGACAGCTTCGACGCTCTGTTTTCTCTGCAAGAGGCATTTTGCCGTGAGAATGGAATTTTTGGGATCGGTGGATTTCGATGAGAACATTTGGCAAGCCAATAAAAAAAAGCAGCTTGTGGTCTCAGAATTGCCGTTATCTGTCGCCACAAAATCTATAGCTGGGATAGCATCGTTGATATTAGAATTGGATTCAAAAAAGGTACAGAAAGCCGGACAGGATGAATAATTATTATGATATCCTAAATGTCGTTCCTGATGCCGCGAGGGCGGAAATCATCGAGATCTATCAGCGTCTCAAGAAAGTTTTTTCTGAAGACCAACCGGCTATATATGGTTTATACAGCGCGGAGATGCTCGCTGAAAAAATGCAGGAATTGGATATCGCCCATCAGGTTCTTTCAGATGCGGTGAAGAGAGAAAACTACGACCAGGAATTGAAAGAACGGGGTATAGAGCCAATGACCTTGAAAAATGGGATTATCGCTTTCGGAACGATAAGAAAGATAGAGGAAGAACAGCCGAAAGAAATGAAAATGCCGGCTGAACAGAATCCGGAAAAGATACCTGCAGCTAAAAAAGTTGAACCCGTGAATAAGCCCGCGGCGACGCAATCCTTTGAAGAAAAAGTTAACGGCGCCGTCCTGGCGAGGCTGAGAAAAGAAAAGAAGATGAGCCTCGAAGATCTCTTCGAGGATACGAAGATCAAGATCAAGACCCTTGAAGATATCGAAAACGATATATACGAAAGACTCCCAGCGAGACCTTACCTCCGGGGATTTCTGGCAGCATATGCCTCCTCGCTCAAGCTTGAAGTGAACAAAGTTGTGAATGACTATCTTGGTTTTTTCGATGAATGGAAAAACACCCGAAAGCCGCCTCAACAGCCTCAATAATAATTAAGATTACTGTTTACAATTCTGTAATTTGGATCCTGGCATCCAATCGGACATCCAATATTTTTTGAAATCCAAAACTTACTTGACATTCATTAAGTCGGTGATAGTTTGGTTTTTGTTTTTTACCATTTTGCGACGGAGTTCTTATGAACGAAACAAATTTAAAGAAAACCCCTCTCAACGAAGAGCATCGGCGTCTCGGCGCGAAGATGGTGCCGTTCGTCGGGTGGGATATGCCGGTTCAATATACCGGAGTTATTGACGAGCATATGGCAGTCAGGACGGCGGCCGGGATATTCGACGTCAGCCATATGGGAGAGATCGAAGTCAAAGGCAAAGATGCCCTGGCTTTTCTTCAGAAGATCACGACGAATGACGTATCCAAACTTGATGAGGGACAGATCCACTATGCAGGTTTGACCTATCCTGAAGGTACGTTCGTGGATGACCTTCTTGTTTATAAATTCAAGAGTGATCACTATCTCCTCGTCGTGAACGCCTCCAATACGGATAAGGATTTCGAGTGGTGCCTGAAAAACAAGACGGGTTTCGACGTGCAGATTGTTAACCGTTCCCCTGAATATGCGCAGATCGCCCTGCAGGGGCCTGGGGCGGAGAAAATTCTGAACCCTCTCACGGATCTTTCACTCCCTGATATGAAATATTATTGGTTCGCAATGGGCAAAGTGAACGGAGCGGAATGCATCGTTTCGCGCACCGGTTATACAGGCGAGGACGGATTCGAGGTTTACAGCAAGTTGTCTGATGCCGTCGGTATCTGGAAAGCTATGATGGAAGAAGGCATGAAGAGCGGCATCAAGCCCGCCGGACTTGGCGCCCGCGATACGCTTCGTTTGGAAGCGAAGATGGCGCTTTACGGAAACGATATTGACAATACTACTACCGTTCTCGAAGCTGGGCTCGGATGGGTGCTGAAACTGGAAAAAGGGAACTTCAACGGTAGAGATGTTTTGCTCAAACAAAAAGAACAGGGCCTTAAAAGAAAGCTTGTGGGATTCGAGATGGTTGACAAAGGGATCGCCCGTCATGGTTACGATGTCGTGAAGGGCGGCAAAAAGATTGGATATGTATCCAGCGGCAGCCACGCACCGTTCCTGCAAAAAGCTATCGGCCTGGCTTACCTGCCCTCCGAGATGAGCGAAATCGGGACTGAATTCGAGATTGACGTCCGCGGCAAGAACCTGAAAGCAGTGGTAGTTAAAACACCTTTTTATAAAAGACAAAAATAATTGACTGGAAAAGGAGAAAAGATGTATCCAAAAAATCTTTTTTATACTGATGAACATGAATGGCTGGACGCCGAAGGTTCAGAAGGAAATGTGGGAATAACAGATTTTGCTGCAAAACAGCTTGGTGATATTGTTTATGTCGAACTTCCCGAAAAGGGCGATATTTACAGCAAAGGCGAAACATTTGGGACGATCGAATCCGTTAAGGCGGTCTCTGATCTTTATATGCCAGTAGATGGAGAGATTATTGACGTAAACGTCGAATTGGAAGAATCTCCGGAACTTGTGAATTCCAGTCCCTACGAAGACGGCTGGATAGTAAAGATCGCCATCAAGAACGAAGAACAGGTTCAGGAACTTATGGATTCAGATGAATATCACGCTTATGTAGAGGAGCAGAAGGAGTGAAATACCTTCCAAACAGCGGAGACAATTTTCGCAAAATGCTGGAAGAGATTGGCGTAAAAAATATCGAAGACCTTTTCCAGTCAATCCCCGAGGATCTCCGGCTGAAACAACCCCTTAATCTGCCGGCTGAGAAATCGGAGATCGAGGTTCTGAACGAGCTAGGAGCGCTTGCAGCCAAAAACATCTCGGCGGAATGCTGCCCGAGCTTCCTGGGCGCCGGTGCTTATCGCCATTATATACCGACCGTCGTTGCAAATCTTATTTCGCGTTCCGAGTTCTACACCGCATATACCCCCTATCAGCCGGAAGTAAGCCAGGGGACGTTGCAGGCATTGTTCGAGTACCAGACCATGATCTGCCAGATGACAGAGATGGACGTCGCGAATGCTTCGCTTTACGATGGCGCTTCCGCTGCCGCCGAGGCCGTCCTGATGGCGGACAGAATCCAGAAAAAGAGAAAGAAAATTATCCTTTCCGCCGGTCTTCATCCGGAATATATCGAGACGATAGAGACGTATCTTCATAATCTCCCTTTCAATATTGTAAAAAGCGAACTCGCCAGGGATGGGGCTACCGATCTTGAAGCATTGAAAAAGTCCGTGGATGCGGATACGGCAGCTGTCCTGATTCAATCGCCGAATTTCTTCGGCAGCATCGAGGCGCTCGATGCGGTGAAAGAAATAACCGCATCGGCTGGAGCGCTTTTCATCGTAGCTGTCGCCGAGATTTATTCGCTCGGACTGCTCAATGGTCCCGGCGCCTACGGAGCCGATATCGTCGTCGGCGAAGCGCAGTCTTTCGGCAATCGTCTTAATTACGGCGGCCCGTTTCTGGGATTCGTTACTTGCAAGGACGAATACAAGCGCCAGTTGCCGGGGCGTTTGATCGGAATGACCAATGACAACCGGGGACAGGCCGGATTTGTTATAACCCTTTCGACAAGAGAGCAGCACATAAGAAGGGAAAAGGCGACATCCAACATTTGCACGAACGAAGCTCTATGCGCCACTATGGCTGCAATTCATATGAGCACTATGGGAGAGGAAGGCATCAAGGAAGCTTCTCTCCAGTGCCTGAAAAAGACGGCTTACGCGAAAGAGCAGCTGAAAAAGAATCCGAAGATCAAGTTTCCTCATTCCGCGCCGGTTTTCAATGAATTTGTGATTGATATCGGGAAGAACGGGCGTGAAGTTGTTGAAAAAATTGCGAAAGACGGAGTGATAGCCGGTTTCCCGCTGGTTTATTATTACCCGGAAAGGGAAAACCAATTGCTTCTCGCTTTCACCGAAATGAACAGCAGGCAGGATATTGATCGTCTTGTGAGCGTCCTCGGAGGTGAGTTATGATCAAGGGAAGAAGCGGTCTCTCCTTTACCGAAGACCTTATCTTTAACAAGAGCCGTAAAGGAGCGGTCGGATATTCGCTGCCTCCTTTGGATGTGCCCGATACAAATGCATCATCTCTTGTAAATCCGAAATATTTACGGAACAGACCCGTCGGTCTGCCCTCGGTGAGTGAGGTTGATGTTGTCCGCCATTTTACAAAACTTTCGTTGTGGAATTACGGCGTAGATTACGGCCTCTATCCTCTCGGCAGCTGCACGATGAAATATAACCCAAAGATAAATGAAATCACGGCTGCAATGCCCGGTTTCGCGGAGATTCATCCATACCAGCCTTATTCGATTACCCAGGGCGCGCTCGAGCTTATGTACAATCTCGAAAAAGCGCTTGCCGAAATAACAGGATTCGACAGGGTTTCCCTTCATCCTGCCGCCGGAGCGCACGGCGAGCTCGTGGGAATGATGATCGTCCGCCGCTACCTCGAAGACCAGGGTAATCCGCGCAAGAAGGTGTTGATACCCGATTCCGCTCACGGCACGAATCCCGCAAGCGCGGCGATCTGCGGATATACCGCCGTCGAGCTGAAATCGAACGAACACGGCAGGCTCGATCTGAAAGACCTCGAGGCTGCGCTGGACGGGGATGTGGCGGCATTGATGCTGACCAATCCAAATACGCTCGGTGTGTTCGAACGCAATATAAAAGAAATCGCGCGGCTGGTGCATGAAGCCGGCGCGCTGGTCTATATGGACGGAGCGAACCTGAACGCGCTGCTCGGCTATTTCAAACCGGGCGAGAACGGGGTGGACGTCCTGCATCTTAACTTGCATAAAACATTCTCGACGCCTCACGGCGGCGGCGGTCCCGGCTCAGGTCCCGTTGCGGTGGCGAAACATCTTTCGCCTTATATCCCGAAACCCGTCATCGGCAAGAAAGAGGATGGAACATTTTACCTCGATTATAACCCCCCGAAGAGCATCGGCAGGGTGCGGTCATTTATGGGTAATTTCGGCATTCTTGTAAGAGCATATACTTATATTCTCACGAACGGGGCGGAAGGGCTAAAGGCTGTCGCCGAACACGCCGTCCTGAACGCCAATTACATTCGGACGAAACTCAAGGGACATTATCATCTCCCGTATGATGCCGAGACGCTGCACGAGGTCATCTTCGATGACAAAGAGCAGGAGAAAAACCACGTCACGACCCTCGACATCGCCAAGAGGCTTCAGGATTATGGTTATCACCCGCCGACGATCTATTTCCCGTTGATTGTCCACGGCGCACTGATGATCGAACCGACGGAGACCGAATCCAAAGAGGAAATGGACGGTTTCATCGAGGCGATGATAAGAATCGCCGAAGAAGCGAAAAACAATCCCGAACTCTGCAAGAACGCTCCTACGAAACCGGTTGTAGGCAGACTCGACGAGGTCGGCGCGGCGAGAAATCCGATCCTCCGCTGGAAACCGGAAGAAAAGAATTAGACCTCAAACCTCCTTTTCGAGAGAATATTCATTAGAATAGAAAAGGAGGTTTTTCTTTTATCACCCTAATATTCAAGTTTACCGAAAGACCAGTAGAGGGTCTGATCAGATTCTTCAAAGGTTTCCCTTCCGGCGCCTTCTCGGAATGCCAACACACCATGGAATTTAATATCCCGTCTCGCGTATTGCGAATTTACAAAAAAGGCATAAAATGTAAATTCCATTTCACGGAATTGACAAAAATGACAAGTGCAGAATTTTTATGAAGATTACAGAATTTACATCCAAAAAGGCAGGCATATGCGTTAAAGCTTTGGATGGTTCATATTCATTTTTGCCTAATCCCCTGCCTCCTGATTTTGATATCCAATCAATTGATAGTTTTCTTTGCTCTGAAGCTCATAGGCTTTTAGGAGAATTATCTGGAATAGGAAGAAATCTGTCTAATCCATATCTTTTAATCAATCCTTACAGCAGAAAGGAAGCGGTGGCAAGTTCGCGCATAGAAGGAACTTATGCAGATATAAAAGACTTGATACAGTATGAAGCCTTGATGGAATCTTCTAATATAACGGATGAGCGCACGGCTGACGTCAGAGAAGTTTCAAATTATATTTCCGCGATGGAGAACGGATTTGAGGAACTAGAAAAGACTCCGATATCTACAAGGCTTATTAAAAAAATTCACGGGATATTAATGAGAGATACTCGGGGGAAGGACAGAATGCCGGGAGATTTTAGGAGGACTCAGGTCTTTATTGGCCCCACAGATCACATAGAAGACGCGACATTCATTCCTCCCAATCATCTTGAGCTGGATCGGCTGTTGACTAACTGGGAAATCTATCTAAATAAGTCAACAAACGAGCCGCCTCTTGTGAAAACAGCAATACTACATTATCAGTTTGAAGCTATTCATCCTTTTCTCGATGGAAATGGCCGTATTGGAAGGCTTCTTATAGCTTTCTATTTATGTGGAATGGGATTTCTTTCCGAACCTCTTTTATACATATCAACTTTTTTCGAGAAAAATAGGCTTGAATATTATGATAGATTATTAGCTGTCAGCCAGAAAGGCGATTGGAAAGGTTGGACGGAGTTTTTTTTGAAGGGAGTCGTAGAAACTTCAAAAAAAGCGTTGGTTGAAGCAAGAGATATTCTTGATCTGTACATTCGGTATAGGAAAAAATTACTTGAAAACAAAGCGAATAATAACACTTTGCGACTCTTGGATGAAATATTCAACCGTCCGGCCGCGACAATTCCGATGATAGCAAAAAAATGGAACACAAATTATAATATTGTAAAGCGAGCATTCGACAAGTTAATCGAAATGGGAATTTTACACGGACAAGGAGATTTCAGGCAAAAGCCGCAGCTATTTTGGTGCGGAGATCTTTTTAAAATAATGATTCGTAAAGATAATTTTAAAAAATAGCTATAACGACTCTATGTTCAATCAATGCGTGGCATCTTCAATAGTTCCAGCAGAATACGTTTTCGCGATTAATAGATCAATGAGACGACAGCTCGGATTTTGCTATCTTAATTTTTCTTGTCAACATTCCGCAATTGGAACCAATTCGGTTTTCATCTAGCTCGCCTATACTAAGAATGGTTTCATAACCGCAAGCATTAAACTTTTGTACTATTGTTTTATTAAATTCGGGATTCTCAGGATCAATAAGGCCGGCAAAACCGTTTTCCCGCGAAGAGAAAGTCGGATTTACCGGAGTGAGTTTAACCAGGAACGTTTCAGGTGAAAAATGCTCGAGTAGAATTCCCGGCTCAAGAGGCATTCCCTGAACAGGCGCGAAATTAAGCGTAATCTTTTTATCATTCCGAGCCCGAAACCTTCCTCCATATTCCGCTATCCGGGCGAAAGACCAGGTCCGTGCCGGAATCAGCTGGGAGCGGGCTTCTTCGGATGTAGTATGAATGGAGAATTGCATTTGAAAGCGGCCGTTCGGATACAATTCGTTTTTTATATCCAAGAGACGCTCGAAAAAGTTGTCCCTCCCTGCAGGCGCCACCGTGGATATGCAGGGAACAAGCCTAGGTGCACCATAGCGATACGGTAGCTGCTCCAGGACTTCCAGCACGGAATCATTCAGCGCCGGGTCCCCCATACGCGCGAACTGAATTTTGAATTTTTCAGTCGGCACGACTCCTGACGGATAATTTTCGCGAACGAGAAAATCTATCTGCGCGAATATTTCATTACAAGACAGTTTGCCGCGATAGTTTCCTCCTGCATCGCATATCGGACAATTGAATGGACATCCTTTAAGCGTAGATACGATCAAAACCCATTTCTGTTCACGAGTCAAAGGGGGCTGAAGGGCGTCGGCGAATTCTATTAATGATCCATCCTCTAATTCAGCAACATAAACCCTTGCTATATCATCGCCGCATCCGTTGGTTTCAATCAATCGAAGATTCATATATTCTCCAGGTAATTTACAGCCGCGATTGCAGCCCTGATGCCGTCACCCACTGCCATTCCAAGCTGTCCCAATGCTCCAAATCTTGCATCTCCCGCGATGAACAATCCAGGCCAGTTACTGGTCATTGAGTTGCAGATTATAGGGTCAAAATCGGTGAACAAGCTTTGCGCTGCGCTGCAACGTCCGACGGCTATCAAGACGGCGTCAAAATTATTTTTTAAAATTTTTCCTTCTTTCGTTCGCGCGATTATCTCAACGGTATTTTCCCCTAAAGCCGATATTTCGAGACAGCTAATATCATATGAAACACGGATACCCGGCGTCTGTACGATATAAGCGGCTAAATGACCGCGGATTTTTAATTTCTTTCCCCGCGCGAATAAATTCACATCGGCGCCGGCTGAAGCGAGGGTCATGGCATAATCGCAGGCTGCCTCGCCGCTCCCGATAACAAGGACGTTACCGGGATTTCTTCGCCCGTTTAGAAGGCTGCGAACCTCGTAAAATACGAGTCCCTCCAATGCATCTTCATCAAGGGGGATATCCAAACGCCTGGGTTCGGTGCCTGTTGCCACAATGACGGTTTCAGCTTTAAGGATATCTTCATTGCAGCTTATAGCATAAATATTTTCTTCTCGGGATATTGAGAGGACTTCCCGTTTTTCCACGGGTATCTCGAATCGGCGAATATATCTCTTCAGCAGTTCCACATATTCGGGTCCGCTTATCGGTTTTTCCAACCCGGGGTAGTTTTCGATCAGGTAAGCGTTTTTTACAAGCCCGCCAGGTTCGCCGGTTCTATCCAGCAGGATCGGAACAATTCCCAGCCGTCTGCATTGAACAGCCGCAGATATCCCCGCCGGACCCGCGCCGATTATCACGATTTTCGCTGAGCACATCGCTCTATTATCTCCTTCTCGCTCATTACCATCGCGAATCCGTCCGCAAGAGCGGAAAGCGAACCGAAATGCAGCTGCTCGGTCGTCGTTGCGGTCGCGTCCGCCGTGAAATACACCTCGAAGCCGTGACAGAAAGCAGATCGGGCTGTTGTTTCACCGCAAAGATGAGCAAGCACACCTGTAATCAGAACCTGGCTCACGCCGGATCCGGTCAAATAATCCTTTAAATCCGTGCCGTTAAAAGCGTCATACGTGGTTTTCCTTACAATCTTTTCAGTCGGACGGGGTGATAATTCTTTTATTATTTCGGATTCGGGTTGATTGATATTGATATAACTTGAGTAAAACCTGCCCATCATTCCGAGGTCTCCAGCTCCCGTATGGCCGTGCCGGGTAAAAACTATCGTTCCTTCCAGATTCCGCCAGGCATTAAGTATGCTTTGAATCCGCGGCAAAATGGCGCTGACGGCGGGAAGAAAACACCGCCCATCCGGAGCGGCGAAGTAATTTATCATATCAATAACAATCAGGGCGCACTTCGAGGGTCGAAGCTGAAGATGCGGCCGGGGAACCGCAGTTTCCCGTATCAGCCTGAGCCAGCCGTCAACCTTCGCGTCAATGTTGAATTCTTCTATATATGCATCGGCGCGTCCGCGCATTTTTTAACTACCTTCCTGTTTCAGTATCTGATTCAGTCGTTTATGGTGAGAGCTTTTCTCTGCTCACAAGATTCACCGTCACGCTTGAAATCCTTGTTGTCTAAAAACGATACGGAGTATAACAAAGGCAATCAATATCTTCAATTTCGCCAGCGGTCGGAATTGCAGAGTCGCTCCTCCTGAAAGTATTGTCCAGGCAGAAAATTCAATAGTTTAATGGATGGAACATCTTGTATTATATGTTATACTTTCCCAATTGAATGACTGGTTAAAAATTATTAATAATGGAGGATTTTTTCAATGACTATTACTTTGCCCGAACTGCCGTTTTCTAAAGACGCTCTGGAGCCGTTCATCTCGGCGAAGACGCTGGAATTTCATCATGGGAAACATCACAAGGCATATGTTGATAACGGGAATAAGCTTATAGAGGGAACCCCGTTCGCTGGATCAACATTGGAAACCATTATCACGGAGACCGCCGGGGATTCCACGAAGGCCGGGATTTTCAACAACTGCGCTCAGGTCTGGAATCATTCGTTTTATTGGAAATGTATGAAACCGGGTGGGGGCGGGGAGCCGGCGGGAAAGGCTGGAGAGCTTATAAAATCCTCGTTCGGCGGTTACGCGAAATTCGTTGAGGAGTTCAAGAACGCCGCCGTGACGCAATTCGGCAGCGGCTGGGCGTGGCTCGTCTTGAAAAACGGCAAAGCGGAGATATTGAAAACTGCAAATGCCGATACCCCGGTGGCACATGGTATGGAAACCATTCTAACTGTGGACGTTTGGGAACATGCATATTACCTGGATTACCAGAACCGGCGGCCGGACTACGTCCAGACGTTCCTCGATAAGCTGATCAACTGGGATTTCGTGAATTCGCTGCTGTAGCAAAAATTTATCTGATTTACATTTAAGAGCCTTCAGATTCGACTATGTAGAGTGTCATTCTGAAGAAAACCCTGAAAGGGATGCACTTGAAGACGAAGTCGTGAGGGATTCTTCAGCGGGCTGCAAGGGAAGGAATCCGAACAGATTCTTCCGCTGCTTCCCTTCGAAGCGTACATTAGAATGACGAATTGGCAGATTTTCAATTCTTTCAATTTTCCGAAACAGCTTCTATATCTCTTTTTCTATTGAATTATTTTATATAAAAGGAAATCCGTTCAGGATTTGTTTTTAATAATTTCGATATTAAGCTCGCGGAGGGTTTTCTCGTCCACCGCGCTCGGAGAATCCGTCATTGGGCACCAGGCCGAGGTTGTCTTCGGGAAAGCAATGACTTCCTTGATTGATTTTTCTCCGCAGAGGAACGCCGCGATCCTGTCCATCCCGAGGGCGATTCCGCCGTGTGGCGGGGCGCCGTATTTCAGCGCTTCGAGGAGATAGCCGAATTTCTCTTCGGCTTCTTCTTTTCCGATTCCCAGCGTTTTAAAGACCCTCGCCTGAACGTCGCTGCGGTGGATTCTCATCGAGCCTCCGCCGAGTTCCGAGCCGTTGCAGATCACGTCGTAAGCCCTGGACAGCACTTCGCCGGGAGCGGTTTCGAGTTTGTCGAGATGCTCCGGGCGGGGCTGCGTGAATGGATGGTGGGATGAAACGTAGCGCCCCTCCTCCTCGCTCCATTCGAAGAGCGGGAAATCGTAAACCCATAGGAATTTGAATTCGTTTTCTTTTCTCAGCTTCAATTCATCGGCGATGGCGATGCGCAGGGTTCCGAGGACTGTCGAAGCTTTAACAAAATTATCGAAGATAATCAGGACAAGGTCTCCCTCTTTTGCGCCGGCTGCCGCAGCAAGCCCGCGGGTCTTTTCATCTCCAAGCTGCTTGAGAATCGGCGATTTGACCTCGCCGCCCTCGAGTTTGATCCATAGAAGCCCCTTCGCCCCGGCCTTTTTCGCCTGCTCAGCCAGGTCGTCGAGGGTTTTTCTGCTCCAGGAGGCGCCATCGGGCACAGTGAGCGCCTTTGCCGTTTTTTCAGGCTTACCCGGTTCGCCCGCAAATATCGTCAATCCCGTCGCGAAGGCGGCGGGGCTTATATCTTTCAATTCCAATCCGAAACGGATATCCGGTTTGTCGCTGCCGAAGCGGTCCATCGCCTCTTTCCATGTGAGGCGCGGGAATGGGGTGTTAACCTGTACGCCGATCAGTTCCCATAGTTCCGCGAACAATCCCTCGATTAAGACGAATATGTCCTCTTCTTCAATGAAGCTCATCTCCACGTCCACCTGGGTAAACTCCGGCTGGCGGTCCGCCCGGAGGTCTTCATCGCGAAAGCACTTCGGGATTTGGATGTAGCGGTCGAATCCGGCAATCATTAAAATCTGTTTGTAAATCTGCGGCGATTGTGGAAGGGCGTAGAACTTGCCTTTATGCACGCGGCTCGGGACCAGGTAATCCCGCGCCCCTTCGGGCGTGGATTTGATGAGCACAGGGGTTTCGAAATCGGTAAAGCCCTTTGTTTCAAAATATTTGCGCACAGTCATTACAGCTTTACCGCGCAGAATAAAGTTATCCCTCGCCTTTTCTCTTCGCAGGTCGAGGTAACGGTATTTGAAGCGGAGTTCCTCGGATGCATTTACGGCTTCGTCTATAACGAACGGCGGAACTTCGGAGCGATTCAATATTTCAAAAGATTCCGCGAGCACTTCGATCTCTCCGGTTTTCATTCGTGGATTGATGTTTTTTTCATCTCGTTTCCACACCGCGCCCCTGATTTCAACGACATCTTCCATCCGAAGCTTTTTCGCTTCTTCGTATAACTGTTGATTGTCCGTTGTGAAGGTCACTTGCACGAGCCCGCTGACGTCGCGAAGGTCTATGAACAGCAGCGATCCCAGGTCTCTCGTTTTCCTGACCCATCCGTTCAGAACTACCTTTTTTCCTATATCGCCGGTCACCAGGTCCGCGCAGCGGTGCGTTCTTTTCATCTTGATTCCTTACTTCCGTTTGTTTTCCATTTTATTTATCGCATCGAGGTGGCGTTTTGCCATCTCGCAGTATTCTTCCGCGTTTTTCTTTATCATTGCAATCTCTTCGTCCTTTAATTTCCTGAGCGGTTTCGCCGGCGCGCCGAGGGCGAGCCATCCGGCCGGGACTTTTTTCCCTTCCGGCAGGAGAGACCCGGCGGCAAGAAGCGCATTGTCTCCAACTTCAGATCCGTCCAGCATAATCGCTCCCATACCGATGAGACAGTTGTTGCCGATAGAACATCCGTGGAGGACGACCCCGTGTCCGACGGTAACGTAATTGCCGATCACGACGGGATGCTCGATGGGCGTTACATGCAGAGCCGAATTATCCTGGATATTTGAGTAATCCCCGATGCTTATAAAATGAATATCCCCTCTCGCAGAGACGAAAGGCCAGATCGAACTATGGGCGCCAATTCTGACGTCTCCGGCGACCATCGCCATCGGATCAACGAATGCCGTGGCGTCAATAGTCGGCTCAATCCCGTTATAAGGACGAATCATCTTCATCTCCTTTAAGAAATTTATTGAAACACAATCGAAATTGTTAATCAAGCGAAGAGGTTCGATGAGGAGAGAGCGAATCAATCTATTTCCAGTTTTTCAACTCGTATGAGGTCATCGGCCGAAAAACCGGATTCGAATTCGATATCCACAAGGTTGGAGCCTTTGCTAATAAGCCTTCCCGGTAGTGTTATCTGAATAGCGTCCGCCTTCCGGCCTGGATTGGTCTTCATCTGAATATCCTTTGCGACGGAGGTTTTATTCAGGAAAAATGAAAGCGAGATGTTTTTACCTTCCGAACTTTCATTTAGTCTGAAATATATCTTCAGAAGGCAATCCTTCTGCATTGCCGACGGAAAGACCAGTCTCGATTTCCTGGTGGTTAAATATCTTCCACCCGCGCCATTTTTGTCGCTATAATCCGACCAGCCCCTGATGAACATCATATCATTCCTTGAATCGAGCAGGTTTCTGTTGTAGAAGACGTGTATTTTGGTGGGCTTCAATTCATATACTGTCAGCTCATCATTATCAATAACCTTTTCCACCTCCGGAAGGCATTTTATTAAATACGCTTTGAGGAATTCAAATGACCCGCCTTTCAAGTCCTCTTTATGAAGTATGATGTAGCGGATATTGAAAAGGTCCATGAATTTCTTGGTCTGGAATTTTTTATTATGTTTTAGGACGCTGTGTTTTGTTTCTGGAGGATTTGTAATATCCTGCATAAATGCGACATCTTTTATAAATTCGTTCTTGGAGTAATACGTTATTACGTCGCGGGGTATGTAGCTGAGATATCCTGAGATCAAATTTTTACCGTGGATTGACTGATAATACTGAAAAAGACCCCATCGGTCCACCCAACCGCCGATCCAGCGCGCCTTACCTACAATCAGGAACGGCAGTTCGAGAATGGTATATTCCTGACGGTCTTTAGCGAGCTTATAATAAAAGTGATTAGGGGTAAGATTGCACATAAAAATCGGGATTGTAGAATACTCCGCCGCGATGAATACAAAAAGTAGTACAGCTGTCCAGAAAATCAGCCTTTTCGCTTTTCGTGTATTTCTTGTCTGCTTGAACCAGTGGAAGATATGTTCGACTGAAAATGCCGATATGATGCCGGCGGCGAGCATCGTAATAATAATGTATCTGGAAGGGTTTATCGCTCCTTTGAGAAAGGGGACTGATTGAATGATGTTGTAGGGCATCCACATCAGCTGTCTTTCCTGCACCCGAAGGGTATGACCCAGCGCAAAGAGGGCAAAAAGTCCGCCGGACAAGTACCAGAATCTGATATGTGTCTTTTTACGCGTGAAAATCACGGAATATGCAATCAGCATCAAAACTACCCATCCGATGGAAATCATAGTTTCAAGGTTCATTTCAAACCGGCCGGCAAGAAATCTCTTTATGGATGAAAGCCCGCTGATACGGAAGAATTCTTCGAAAGAAGGATAATTATCAACCCTAAAGTTCACGACCTCCTGGCCCATATAGTCATCGCTCAAAGAAATTATTGGAACAATTATCGGAGCAAACAGAAACAGGAAAACGGCGATTGATGCTGCCCATATGGCGATTGACTTCCCGCCGAAAGCGCTCTCGATATTCGATTTCAATCCTTGTATAAAAGTCTTGCCGTTGAACCTGAATCTGATAAGGATATTGAGCAGAATGACACACAATAAAAGAAGAACCGGTTTGTTCATCCTGCTCGCTCTGATCGGAGGCGAGTAAATGTATCCAATGAAAAACAGGTAAATAATTACAAACAGGGTGGGAAGAGCGATAATTCTCGTAAAGGAATCCAGGATAACATGGTTTTTTTGTTGAAGGATTCTTTCCCTGACGAATGTTTTTATGTTCGGAAGCAAATAATACAATAGAAAGAGAAAAGTGAAGATGACGCAAAAGACAAGATAATAATAGGAACAGTAGCCGACCAGCGCGAGGAAAAATCCCATCAGCAAGGCATTTCGGGGTTTCTTGTCCTCGAAAGTTTTAAACAGGAACAGGATATAGAAAGGGATAAAAGCGGAATCAATAAAATTGAAATGGCCAAGCAATCTACCCATCTTGAAGGGGCAGAAGCTGAATATGAATCCGCTCAGTAATGCGCCGAAGCGATTCTTGGTGAATCTCAATGTAAGCAGATACGCCCCGTATGCGGAAAAAGTGAACATCAAGAGTGTTACAAGATTGAACGCAGCTATCCGGTTAATGAGTGGTGAAAACATCAGGATCAGAACATCTCTGACAGTTGTGTAATCATGATAAGCCACGCTCGGCTCGAACGGATAAAGCAGGTTTGGAGAAATGAACGGGTTGTGCGGCGGAGCCAGAAGAGTTTTCTCGAAGTTCCAGCTGTTCCAGACATATAAAGGCGGATCATAATAGTTGCAGGCTGGGATATGTGTGTTGAAATGAAAGATAAGAGGATATGTAAAGACAATAGATAGCATAAAAAAAATGCAAATTACTGTAATATTCGAAAAAATGACGGGTTTAGAAGACTTGACAGGGATAAAGCTCTCCTCTTTTTTTCCGGATCGTTTTAATTTCATAAGGATTGTAAGTTAACATATTGATTTTTGTTAGTCAAAATTGAAGGCCGAAGTCTTTCGCAGTGATTTATATCTATTTAAACGATCGACTGAATTTAAGAGAAAACTATCATAATTATCAATTTATCGTGCCTCGATCCGCGTCATGACGGTTTGAATACAAGAATCTTTTAATCTTATTCGCAGCGTTTTTAATAAAAGGCTCAGCTTGGTAGACGCATTTTTTTATCCTGTAAAAATGCGGTAGCCGTTTATTCACCGTTACTCGGATATTTTCAAGAATTTCGCTTATGGCCTGTTCACGGTCTTTATCAGCCCTTCCTTCCATCTTGGTGGCCAGCACTTCCGGGTCTGGATACACAAGCGCCTCGATCGCCCCTTCCGTTTGTCTTGCCAGGGCTTCCTGGACGATGGGGAACATCCTGAGCTTTTCCTCGATTATTTCCGGGTAAACATTTTCACCGCTTGCCGAGAGAAACATATTTTTCGAACGGCCTTTGATGTAGAGATATCCGTTTTTACGGATGATTCCGCGATCGCCTGTTTTCAGCCAGTGGTCTTTGGTCAGGGTTTCTCTCGTGAGCTCGTCGTTTTTGAAATATCCCGCCATGACGGTAGGGCCTTTTATCATAATCTCGCCGACACCCGTCGCAGGCTCGGGGTCCACTATTTTTACATCGAGGTGCCTGATCGGAAAACCGCAGGAACAACCGCGGCTTTTATTGCTCGGTGCGCCGCAAGCTAGCCCGGAGGCTTCTGTGAGCCCATAGCCGAAAACGTAAGGAAAGCGGCCTTTCATCAAAAAGTCCTCTACCTCTTTGTCAAGCGGAGCTCCTCCGAATGCGATGACGTTGAGATTTCCTCCGAAGTACTGAACTATCGCCTTCACCGCCCTGCGGAATATCAGCTTCCTAAAAAGCGGAATTCTGATCAGGTTTTTGATGACGAGGCTCTCCTGCAACCTGGGTTTTACTTTTTTATTATAGACTCTTTCGATGATCAATGGCACGAGGCACATCACTGTCGGCTTGACGGCATCGCAGGCCTCTCTCAGAACGTCGGCTGTCGGCGTTTTGCCTATGTAATAGATGGACCCGCCATGCAGCAGGGGAAGCAACAGGCCGAGCGTTCCTTCGAAGACATGCGAGACCGGCAGGACGGAAAGGAATTTTTCGTTCTCGTCCAGCTTGACACATTCATTCGCGCCAAGGACTGCGGCAAGCAGATTCTTGTGGCTGAGCAGAACTCCTTTTGAAAGCCCTGTCGTCCCGGATGTGTACATTATCACCGTTATGTCGTCTTCATCAGCTTTATGCGCGGCAACATCCCCGATTTTCTCTGTTTCGGCTTTTTTGATAAAACCGGAATAAGCCTGGATATTTGAGCCAGGAAGGGATATTTCACAATCGTCCAGCACGATAATCCGCAGAGGAATATCCGTTCCGACATTCTTCAGTTTTTGGACTTGCTTTGACGTTGCAAATAAGAACTTGCTCTCCGAATGGTTGATGATGTTTATGATATCGTCCGAAGGAAAATCCGGTAAAATCGGCACCGCCACCGCACCGAGATAAATGATACCGAGATATGCGCAGGTCCAGTCCGGCGAGCTTTCGCCGATTATGGCCACTTTATCGCCGGGTTTGACTCCATTAGCGGTGAGAGCCATGGAAGTCCTTTTAATTTTTTCTCCCATCTCGGCATATGTCAGCGGTTTTTGATTATAGAAACCCAGAGCGTTTCTATCAGAATGATTCTTTATGCTGCGGTCAATCAGCTCCATTATTGTCATCGGTTCGAGATTCATTCCTTTATATTCAAGACCAGCCACCGAGCGCTCCTAAAAATTATTGGAAAGTTATAATAATTAAAGCCTCTTACGCCAAATTTAACCTAAGTTCCGGTTTCATTATACTCTCATTATTTCATAAAAAAGAATAGAAACCGCTTTTCATTTAAAAGTTACAACCTTTGAAAGCGGTATCCCATTTTTCTGCAAATTCAGTAGTTTTTCTTCCGAATCTACACCCTCCTCTCTATTGACATATGATTGCGTAAAACTTAAATTGACAATTCCGAATCGAACGGAGATTTGTAATGTTTGATAGTCACTTTTTAAGGCGATTTCGTTGTGGAAGTGAAAATCTTAGATAGAAAGCTGTTGAGGATATGAACGAAAATCATATTATTAAAGTATCGGGTGAGTTGAGCCTCAGACTGAGGCAGGTGAAGGCGACCGCTGTTCTGCTCGAGGACGGCGGAACGGTTCCGTTTATTGCGAGGTATCGCAAAGAAGCAACGGATTCCCTGGATGAAGTTGCGATAACCAATATCAGGGATAGACTCGACCAGCTTATGGAGCTGGACAACCGCCGCGAGGCGATTCTGAAGTCTCTCGAGGAGAGAGGTCTTTTGACTGATGAATTGAAAGAAAAAATCGAGGCGGCGGAAACAATGGCCGTCCTCGAGGATATATATCTGCCCTTCAGGCCGAAGCGCCGCACACGGGCAACGATCGCGCGCGAGAAAGGATTAGAGCCGCTTGCGCTGCTGATATTTGCGCAGGATGCAAATCCTCCAATTGATCTATTCGCCGAAGCTGCAAAATTCATAGATGTGGAAAAAGGGGTGGAATCCGCCGAGGATGCCCTTGCGGGAGCGAGGGACATCATCGCGGAGATGATAAGCGAAGAACAGCAGGCGCGTGCCCGGATGCGTGCATTCTTCTGGCAGAACGGGACGATCTTCTCGAAAGTCATCGAGGGTAAGGAGACCGAAGGCGCGAATTACAAGGATTATTTCGAATGGAAGGAGCCTGTTGCGAAAGCTCCATCTCACAGGGTTCTCGCCATGTTCCGCGGAGAGAAAGAGGAATTCCTTATACTTCGGGTTCATCCTCCTGAAGAGGAGGCGATAGCCATTCTGAACAAGCAGTTTGTGCTGAACCAGACACCGGCCGCCGCGGAGGTTGCGCTCGCGGTGGATGACGGCTACAGACGGCTTCTTGAACCCTCGATGGAAACGGAAACCCGCTCCGAGCTGAAGAAAAGGGCGGATTTAACCGCCATTAAAGTTTTTGCTGAAAACCTGCGAGAGCTGCTGCTGGCATCCCCGCTCGGCGAGAAGAGCGTCCTTGCTCTTGATCCTGGCTTCCGTACAGGCTGCAAGCTCGTCTGTCTCGATGCGCAGGGGAAGCTCCTCCATTATGAAGCGATCTATCCGCATACGGGCGGCGTAAAAGCGGAAGAAGCAGGGAAGATCCTGGTTCAAGTATTGGAAAAGTATAAAAGCGAGGCGATTGCGATAGGCAACGGCACAGCCAGCCGCGAGACCGAGGCGTTTGTCCACAGTCTTGAACTGCCGGAAAATATCCAGATAGTTGTGGTCAACGAATCCGGCGCATCCATCTATTCCGCGTCCGATGTCGCGCGCCAGGAGTTCCCGGATCGCGATGTTACCGTTCGCGGCGCGGTCTCGATAGGCAGAAGGCTGATGGACCCGCTCGCCGAACTTATTAAAATTGATCCGAAATCCATCGGCGTCGGGCAGTACCAGCACGATGTTGACCAGGGAGAGCTGCGCAAGAGCCTGGACGATGTTGTACTGAGCTGCGTCAACTGGGTGGGTGTGGACATCAACACTGCGAGTAAGCAGTTGCTGACATACGTTTCCGGCCTCGGCCCAAGCCTTGCCTCTAATATCGTCGCCTTTAGGGACGAAAACGGGGCATTCAAGTCCCGCGAGCAATTGAGAGAAGTCCCCCGCCTCGGAGCGAAGGCTTTCGAGCAAGCTGCCGGTTTCTTACGCATCCGGGGAGCGGAGAATCCGCTGGATTCGTCCGCTGTTCACCCTGAAAGCTATCATATCGTCGGGAAAATGGCTGCCGACCTCGGCGCGACAGTCAAAGACCTTATGCGCGAGGAAGAACTGCGCCTTAAAATTCAGCTGGAAAAATATGTAAACGACAAGGTCGGCATTCCCACACTGAAAGATATTATGTCCGAACTCGTGAAGCCCGGGCGCGACCCGCGCGAGAAGTTTGAGCCATTTTCCTTCCAAGAGGGGGTGAATACCATCGAAGACCTGAAGGTCGGGATGAAGCTGCCGGGAATCGTTACGAACGTAACCGCTTTCGGCGCGTTCGTAGATATCGGCGTCCATCAGGACGGGCTTGTGCATATAAGCCATCTCGCGGATAAATTTGTCAAAGACCCAGCTGAAGTGGTGAAAGTCCAGCAAAGAGCTATAGTCACTGTGATCGAGGTTGACCTTGAACGCAACAGGATTTCCCTCTCGATGAAGAAAGACCCCTTCGCCCCGCCGCCTTCGAAGGAAAAGAAAGAACCCATCAAGCCTAAAGACAGACCTCGCGAACGGCCGCGGAACGCAAGCGGAAGGGATAAGCGAGAGCGCGAAAAAGAAAAACCGAAACCGGCAGACAACTGGTTTTCTTACGCCATAAAAAAAGGGAATCAAAACAAATAAGCGCGCAAGAATCATAGGCGCAGGATGCCCGCTTAAAGTCTCACTGAGCACAACTTCGTTTTTATTTGGCAACAGTCTGTGAAGAATGTTGATAACTCTATTCTTTGACGAAGAAATTATCATAATTCCCGTAACAATTTGAATTGGACTGCCCGGTGTGATATTATTTTAGAATACATAATAAGTTCATTTAAAATTTCAAGGAGCTCTAATGAATTTAAAAGCAATCCAAACTGCAATTAAAGAAGCCGGTTTCGACGGCTGGCTGTTTTACGATTTTTCAAACCGCGATATTATCAGCTACAGGATTCTCGGACTTGATGAAAAGAAGCATACCGCGCGCAGATGGTATTACTATATTCCGTCAGGAGGGGAGCCTATGAAGCTCGTCAGCGGCGTGGAGCCGACGAAGCTCGATTCGCTTCCCGGCGAAAAGAACCAGTATCAGAGCTGGGAGAGCCGCCATGAGGCGCTGAAGAAGATACTTGCTGGGTCCAAAAAAGTTGCGATGCAATATTCGCCGATGAACAATATCCCCTATGTATCTGTAGTAGATGCGGGGACGGTGGAACTCATCCGCAGTATGAATGTTGACGTCGTCTCGTCCGCGGACCTCATCCAAAAATTCGAGGGGCTTGTGGATGAAAAAGGATACGACTCGCACTTCGAGGCAGGCCGAATCATCCATCGCATAAAAGATGAAGCCTTCGAGGAAATCGGAAAATACCTGCGCGATGGAAAAAAGATAACCGAATATGACATTCAGCAGTTTATAGACGAAAAATTCGATGAGGCAGGCCTCACCTGCGACGGCGCTCCGCCCATCATCGGAGTGAACGAACACGCCGCAGATCCGCACTTCGACCCCACTCCGGAGGTTGCCGTTCCGATCAAAAAGGGCGACATCGTCCTGATAGACCTTTGGGCGCGTTTCGATAGCGAGCGCTCCATCTATTACGACATCACCTGGATGGGTTTCGCCGGCAAGGAAATCCCCGCGAAGTATCAGGAGATATGGCAGGTCGTAAGAGACGCCCGCGATGCCTGCATAGAGTTCGAGACAAAAAAGATAACGAAGGGCGATCCCTGCCACGGCTGGGAGTTGGATAAAATCTGCCGCGAAAAGATTGCGGAAAAAGGATACGGCAAATATTTCGTCCACAGGACGGGGCATTCCATCGGCCACGAGGTGCACGGGAACGCTGCAAACCTCGACAATTTTGAAACAAAGGACGAGCGGCTGATCGTTCCCGGCGTTCTGCATTCCGTTGAACCCGGCATCTATATCCCGGAGGAAAGGATCGGCGTGCGCTCAGAGGTGGATGTTTTCGTGACGCCGAGTAACGAGGTGAAGGTCACGGGGCCAAGCCAGACAGATATCATCAAGATAGACTGTTGACACGCAAGCAACTGTCAGAACAGAAAGGTATTTCATTCGAACGCTTTTTGAGCGCGGCGAATGTTCAGGAGGAAACTTAATGAAGTTCTTTATTGATACGGCAAACCTGGAAGAGATCAGACAATCTGCCGAAATGGGGCTGATAGACGGAGTGACGACGAACCCTTCCCTCATTGCAAAGGAAGGGGTAAAGGATTTCGATGCGCACCTGAAAAAAATATGCCAGCTGGTGGACGGAGATATCAGCGCGGAAGTGCTGGCGATGGATTATGACGGAATGATGAAGGAAGCCCGGCATCTCGCGGGAATCCATAAGAATATAGTTGTAAAGCTCCCGGTTATCGAGGAAGGCCTGAAGGCCGCAAGGTCCTGTTCCAAAGAAGGCATAAAAACCAACCTGACCCTTGTTTTCAACCCAATCCAGGCGCTGCTTGCCGCGAAAGCAGGCGCGACGTATGTAAGCCCTTTCATCGGAAGGCTTGACGATATCGCGCAGGACGGGATGGACATAATCGAGCAGATACGGATCATATTCGACAACTACGGATTCGAAACGATGATCCTCACCGCCTCCATCCGCAACCCGGTGCATGTCCTTAGAGCTGCGCTAATCGGATCGGACGTAGCGACAATTCCCTTTAAGGTCCTCATACAACTGATCGAACATCCTTTGACGGATATCGGCCTTGCGCGATTCCTCAAGGACTATGAAGGACTGAAGAACAAATAGTTGAGATACAATGGATTTAGGAAAGCTTTAAACATTATCCCATTTTTAATATAAAATGTTTTTACAATGAAAATGTCATCACTTCTTTTAGCACCAATAAAAGATATTTTTACATGTTCTTTAGAGAATTGTTAGGTAAAATCCTTAACATAAATAGTGCATTCGAGGAATACCTTCATATTATTGTTTAGCTACATAATAATTGCACATAATATTATTGATAGGGTTGATTAGATATCACAAATGTGCAATAATTGGGATATGGGGCATAAACACATGATCAGGATTAACTAAAAATGGATTCTATTTTTACATTTTTTAATAAATCTATTTACAGCACCAATAGTACATTACTGGATGCGAAAAGAGAGTTTTTATTAAAAATAAAAGGCGGAGAAATACTACCTTATAAGAGATATGTAAAATCCCCTTTGCGTTATGCCGGAGGTAAGAGTTTAGCAGTTGGTTTTATTATTGAAAGACTTCCAGATAATATAGAAAGGATAATATCTCCTTTTATCGGTGGTGGTTCGGTAGAAATTGCCTGTGCTGCTGAATTAGGCTTGAAAGTGATAGGATATGATATTTTTGATATTCTTTGTAATTATTGGGATGTTCAATTAAACGATCCCGAAGAGTTATACAAGATGATGAAAGAATTCGAACCAAATAGATCAACATTTGATTCTGTAAAAAAAAGACTCAAAGAACATTGGAAAGAGGGTAAAACGTTATCAAGAGTTGAATTAGCTGCGCATTATTATTTTAATTCTAATACATCATATGGCCCACATTTTTTAGGATGGCCCTCGGACATTTATTTGGAAAAAAACAGATATGAAAAGATGATACTAAAATCAAGAAATTTTAGAGCTCCAAATTTATCTGTTGAATGTGCTTCTTTCGAAAATGTAATTCCAAAATATAGAAATGATTTCCTATATTGCGACCCTCCCTATTTTTTAGAGGAAGGAAAAATGTTTGTTGGTATGTATCCACATAGAAATTTTCCAATACATCACATAGGATTTAGACATGATTTGTTAAGAGAGTTATTGTTAAAACATAAGGGGGGATTTGTGTTATCTTATAATGATTGTAAAACGATCCGAGAATGGTACAAAGATTTTGAAATGTATACGCCAAAATGGCAATATACTTTTGGTCAAGGTGATACGCGCATAGGAGAAAATAGAATGAAAAACAACAATGGTAGTCATATAAAAAAATCACATGAATTACTTATTTTGAGGAAACCAAAATAATGAAATCAAGAGCTTCATCTTCAAGTGCTGCAAAAGCATATAGACAAGCAGGGCATGACAATGCTTTAAAATTTGCTTTAACAATTGGATTGTCAGCAGATTATCAAAACGATAAAAAAGCAAAAAAAGATGTTATTGATCCATCTGGAGATGCTCATTCAGTCAAAAGTGGAGAAAAAAAATGGCAAATATTTCTTTATTCTCGAAAAAGATTTCTTGAAGATGATGGCTTTCAAGCATTGAATAGCATAGGTACATTATTGGTTCATTGTATTGATGCTTTTCCGCCATCATTTTCAGAATATAAAAACAATCCAAAAGCTTCTAAAGAAAGACTTAGAACACCAATGCGTGAAATAAAGGACAGATTGCAAAGAAAAGCTTTACTTCGTGCATTTTTAGCAAAATCAATGTTTAATGGAGGAGAGGTAGATTATTTAACTGCGTTCTATCAAAATAAGTTTTATGTCTTTCATAATAGCGATGTTATAAAAGTAATGGGTGAATATTTTGATGTAGAAAACTCCAAAACCAATGAAAAAAAAGGTGGAATTCCAGAACAAAAAGTAATTTTTCGTTATAATGAAAAAACTGTCGGTGAACTTGAAATGAGAAATGACAGCCCCACTCATTATCAAGAAGTTAGATTTAATATGAATATTGAGCCTTTTATGCAACTTGTATTATCTAAAATTCCAGATAAAAAAGAATATAATAAAGATGTATATGTTTATGGATTTGCAAATAAAAAATTCGGGCGATGGAAACAAAGCAATAATAACATTTGACATACTTTAAAATGAAACCACCAAAAAAGAGTTATCTTTTATATTAAGTATAAAATTAAACTTAATAAAATTATATTATTGGCTAATCGTGGTGAATTAAAAAAGCATTAAATAGAGCTTATATTGCTTTTTTAAGCAATATTGATTTTAAGAGGATGTGTGATTTGTATAGTTATTTAAATCAATTCATCATATCCGAATGATGAGAAGAACTGCAACAGCACTGCTCATCGCATTCTTTCTGATCGCTTCCGCGACCCTGGAGGCATACATACTTGTGCTGAACAACGGCCGCAAAATATATTCAGCAAAACCCTTCGAAGTTAAAGAGGACGGGGTCTATTTTACCCTGCCGAATGATATGCTGATCTTCATCAGGAAAGACGATATAGACTTCAATGCGACCAAAGAGATCAACAAACCAAAGACAAAACCAGCAGCGAACGTCAAAGTAGAAGAAAAAAAACCGGCTGAAACCCCAAGGGTGGACGTTGTTGAACCGAAACCGGTTCAGTCCGAAGCGATGCCAGCCGGAACGATAACGCAGACTATAGAGAAAACGGAACCTGCGGTTCAGCAGCCGGTAAAGCCTGCAGAAAACACAGTCAGAGCTGGTAGCCAAAAACAGCCACCGCAAAGCAAACCCAAACCGGTTGTCAGGATCACAGATTTCGGGATACCGGTGGAATCCTTTGATAAATCGTCCATTACATTGGATCAGCTCTTAGAAATCTCCCGGAAAGTGGAATGGGTCTATGAGGGAAAATGCCAGTTATGCGGGGGAACCGGGAAGTCTTCTCTCTCGACCGGTTCGGTCGAATTGGTCTGCACCTATTGCAACGGCACCGGCAAGGGCGGGAAATGGAACGATGACAATCTTAAAATTGGAGACGACTGTCCCTGGTGTGTGCTCGGATATGACGAGCTGTCCAGAGGCCCATGCAAAAACTGTTTGGGAACAGGCAGATACCTGGGGCTCGACCGTCTCCGATTGTTCGAATCCAATGAAAGCAAAAATGAGGGGGTGTCCGGGAGAGTGAAAGACGCAGCTAATGATTCAACCAAAGGGGGTCGAAGATGATGAATTACGGTATATATCTCGGTGGCCGGTGGCTTGAGACCGCCGAAACGATCCAGGTCATAAACCCATTCAACGGCGAGACGGTCGGCGAAACTGCATCCGCAGCGAAGGCCGAAATGGATATGGCTGCTGAACGCGCGCAGGAAGCATTCGAGATTATGAAACGGATGTCTGCGGGGGAACGTTCGACGATCCTCCGCGTTATCGCCGATGGTGTGAAGGAAAGAGCCGACGAGTTTGCCCAAGTCATCGCCCTTGAAGCCGGAAAGGCCATAAGCGCGGCAAAAACCGAGGTCCAACGCGCTATTACCACCCTCGAATTAGCCTCCGAAGAGGCAAGAAGGATCGGCGGCGAGGTTATTCCGATGGATATTCTGCCGATTACGAGGTTCAAGTTCGGCATAAGCAGAAGATTCCCGGTCGGGGTCGTGCTCGGCATCACTCCCTTCAACTTTCCGCTGAATCTGCCCTGCCATAAAATCGCCCCGGCGCTTGCCATGGGAAACAGCATCATCATCAAGCCTGCGTCAGCCACGCCTTTAAGCATGATGCTGCTTGCGGAGATTGTGGAACAAACCGACCTTCCGAAAGGAGCATTTATAGTCCTGCCCTGCAGCGGCGCCGATTCGGAACATCTGATATCGAGTCCTTGCGTGAAAAAAGTGTCTTTCACCGGTTCTGCCGAGGTCGGCTGGAGGGTCAAGGAGATCGCCGTAAAAAAGAAAGTGACACTCGAGCTCGGCGGAAACGCCGCGATGGTGATCCATTCCGACTCCGATGTCGAAGGGGCCGCGAAAAAAGCCGTGACCGGCGGTTTCGCCTACAACGGCCAGGTCTGCATCTCCGTACAGAGGGTTTTCGTTCACAAACCTGTGTACAAAAAGGCGTTGGAAGCAATGATCAGGGAGACGAATCCGCTCAGGGCAGGCGACCAGCTCGATGAGCGTAATTTCATTACAACGATGATAACCCCGCATGACGCCGACAGGGTAATGAACTTGATTACCGAGGCCGTCGGAGAGGGAGCCGAAGCAGTTACAGGAAACAGGCGCAAGGGAAATATTGTTTATCCCACAATCCTTATAAAGACCAAGCCTGAAATGAAGGTAAACTGTTGCGAGGTTTTCGGTCCTGTGATAACCGTCGAGCCTTATGGCGAATTCGAAGAGGCTGTCGAAATGGTAAATCATTCCCGATTCGGACTTCAGGCCGGGTATTTCACGCGGGACATCGGCCGGATCGCATACGCTTATAATGAAACCGAAACCGGAGCCGTAATCATAAACGATTTTCCGACCTTCCGCCTCGACCATATGCCCTACGGAGGGGTCAAGGATTCCGGATCCGGAAGGGAAGGCGTGAGATATGCGATGGAAGAGATGAGCGAGCCTCGTCTATTAGTGATAGATACTCTGCCAAAAAACGATATTAAATAGGCCGACTATATTGCGTAAGAATTCCTTTCCGTTCGCATATAAAATAAGCAATCTACTGGCGCTTTTGAGCTTTTTGACGTTATTTTCCTGCTCCATAAAAAATGCAAGCGTTTTGCCCTATCCCGACCTCGTGTTTATTTCCGCCGAGCAGCGGCCCATCGCGGCTGTGTACGGCAAAAAGGTTCAGCTTTTCGTCGAGATTGCGAATATCGGCGCAGCGTGGGCGCCTGCCACACGGCTCCGCCTGACCGATCAATCAAACCATATAATCGAAGAGAAAGAAATCGCCCGCCTGCATCCCCAGGTCAATCTCACCGTAAAATTTGAACTTCCACCTCAACTTACCCCCCAAAACCTTTTCTTGATCCTCGATCCCGAGCGAAGAGTCTATGAAAAAGACAGGACGAACAATGTGCTACAATTCGCACTGCGGTTCGTCAATGAAATTGAGAGACAAAACCTGGAATATCAGCAAGATGGAGAATTCCTTTCAGCATTAAAAAAAAATAATTCGGATCAATGCGAATCCCAGGTAGTTCTCAGCACCTTAAGAAGAATGGACAAGATTATGGGGTATGAGTCGGCGAATTCAGGCGAAACGTTGAAGTTTATGGCAGTTATAGAAAACCGCTGCGACAAGGAAATTTACGACTTATCCCTGTATTGGACAGAGCGGACAGCGAAAGAAAGCAGCTCTCAGGAGAAAATTTTCGGACAGGCGAGGATCGATAAGCTGTTACCAGGGGAGAAAAGGATCCTCTACCGGTCATTGATCGCCGAAGCGGGACGCTGGCACATAGGTTTGAGGCTCGTATCCGAGCATTCTCCGGAAATCAGGGGACGGTATCTTGAGCCTTCATTTATCCTCCTCGTCGAACCGGCGCTTGAATAAAAAAATCCAATGGAAAATTCTAATAAACCAGGTAAATCAGACAAGGAAAGAATAGATATCCTGCTCTCTGAACGCGGCCTTGCCTCTTCCAGAGAACGGGCTCAAGGGCTTATCTTGGCCGGCAAAGTAAGCGTGAACGGACGGCTGGTTGATAAGGCTGGACAAAAAGTTTCCGCCGATGCCTTGATCGAGGTAAAAAGTCCCGACCATCCGTATGTTTCGCGCGGCGGGCTGAAGCTGGCGGGAGCGCTCGATGCTTTCAGAATAGACCCCGGCGGGATGACCGCGCTCGACGTCGGCTGTTCGACAGGCGGCTTCACCGATTGCCTGCTGCAGAGAGGCGCGGTGAAAGTCTTCGCCGTGGACGTGGGCAAAGGCGTTCTCGATTATAAGCTGCGCACAGACTCCAGGGTAAAAGTCATCGAGGGGCTTAACGCCCGCTTCCTTCAATTTGAAGACATAGGCGAACAAGCGGATATCATCGTCGTGGACGTTGCCTTCATTTCTCTAACGCTGATAATACCGAGCCTCAGCGCGCTGGTCAAGGAAAACGGGATACTCCTCCCGCTTGTGAAACCCCAGTTCGAAGTCGGCAGGGATGAGGTTGAAAGTGGAGGCGTGATCCGCTCAAAGGAAAAACATATTACGGTGCTCGGAAAAATAATGCGTTGCGGCGTGGAGAACGGATTCGACTGTCTGGGAGCGGTCCCGTCTCCCATCGAAGGACAAAAAGGAAACCGCGAATACTTTTTGTATTTCAGAAAAACCGACGGTGCACGGACATTTCTTTCTGAAGAAGATATTAAAAGAACGGTCATATGAAATTATTTGAAGCGAGACTGATATTTTTGGATTTACCAGAAAAAAATGGTAGGTGCGGGCGGGTTCGAACCGCCGACCTCTACCGTGTCAGGGTAGCGCTCCCCCAACTGAGCTACGCACCTACGTCCACTGGCTATATATATATTATAACAAACAGGCTGTCAACAGCACGAAACGAGAGTCTATTAAAGATCGAGACCTTTGAAGAACTATGACAACTGGTCATTCTGAAGAACGCTCCGAAGGGAAACCCTTGAAGAATCCATCAGATTCTTCCTTTGCTTCCCTCTGCAGGTCTACGTCAGAATGACATTTTTATATATTTTTTAAAGCTCTAATATTTTTCAATGATTAGTCCGGTATTCGTCTTAGATGCTTCGTGTTGAAATCCCACTGCGGCGTTTCCAGGACAGGTCCGAATCTCACGAGGTACCAGGGAGAGAGACTATGCGATCCAGGGTTCTTGAGGATATGCATTTCCTGGGCGGGCATAAATCCTTGTGCGAGCAGCATAACCTTTTCGCCGGTCGTTTCATTCACAGCGACATCAACGATAATGACGGCATGACCGAAGTTACCGGCTTCCACAAAAAAATCCCCGGGACGGATTTTGGATTTATCTTTCAATTTCGGGTAATCTCTTGATATGGAAATCGTTCCCGCGTAATTGAAAACATTGTCCAGCCACCGCCTGAAATTACTATGAGATTCATCATATTTTGCCGTTTTTAAAAATTTCACGTGGTTGCTGTGAACATACGGGCGCAAGCCGTCACGCCATTTCAGCCAGTCGGACCTGTCGCCGCTTGTGAAGTTGAAATGGAGCTCTTCATATCTTTTCATTTTCCAAAGATATTCCGCGCGAAGCCGGATTATCGTATCCGCGCACTGCTGGAGGTCTTGATCCCCGATATCCATATCCACGACCGCGCAATGCCAATCCATATATAATAATTCAGAACCGCTATACAGCATTATGCGAGGGCATCCATCCTTGAGAGGCAGCGCTTGAAGCCATGCCTGAAAGCTTCCTTCGGGAAAAACCGTCCTCTTGAAACCGACTGGCGGAGGAAACCTTTCCGCGATTGTCTTTCCCTCCGCGTTGAGCCTCACAACGCCTGTATTATCACAACAGAAAAAATTTGCCAATATACATACGGGGACGAACACAACAAGAAATCTGAATAATTTCATAATGCAATTATAAAACCTAAAGAATCATTTTTAAACATTTCTTCCTGTTTTTGATTCGGAACAATGAAAAGAGGATTACGTTATAATAATCATAAGAACCGGTTAACGAAGATATTACATAGCTATAGATATTCAAAAATCTAATTTTGGAGGATGCAATGCGAAAGATTTCCCTATGTTTGCTGTTGATGTTTTTAACACTATTACCATCGGTTATCGCCGGAGCCGGTTCGAGCGATACTGATAAGGAAGCAATCAAAATCCTTTTCGAAAAATACACATCCGCAGTCAGGGCAGGAGATCTTAAGGGGATGTTCGCAACGATATCAGAAAAAACCGCTTTTAATTTTCTTACGGCTTCCGGCGGGTTGACGGAGGGGCTTGACGGCTATCGTGAATATCATAAAAAATGGTTCGCGGAAATCGGATGGGTCATAGAGTTTGCGGAACCGAAGATATTCGTCTCGGAGAACACCGCGTATTCAATAGGAAAATTCATCCTTATAAAACCATCATCCGGCTGTGATATCGAAATCCTCGAATCCTGGCTCACTCTTATTTATATTAAGGAAAATGGCGCCTGGAAGGTTGTTGCGGACATCTGCACACCTATTTCAAAAATGATACGTTCTTGCATTTCGAATATCTCTTATACTGAAAATGAGAATTATTTCTTCGATATCATAAAAAACCGCAGAACTATACGCAAGTTCAAGGCCGACCCCGTCCCTGAAGAACATATAATGAAAATCCTCGATGCCGCCCGCCTCGCCCCGACCTCCGGAAATCAACAACCCTGGAAATTTCTTGTAGTGAGAGACAGAAAAAAGATCGATGAGCTGAGGGAAACTGTTATCAAATGGATAGTGAAGCAGCTTAAAGAGAAATATCAGCTCGATGAAACGGCAGCAGCGGAACAAGGAAAGAAATATGAATCTGTCATCGCGGATAACCTCTCAGCCCCTGTATTGATAGTAGTCCTCGTAGATTCAAAAGCGCCATACCCGGATTACATCCACACCGACGGAGACCTTGCGGCGGAGAACCTGATGCTCGCGGCAAGGGCGCTTGGGTACGGAACAGGATACTACACGTCATTCTATCCAGAAGAAGTGATCAAACCGTTTTTTAAAATACCGGACAACTACAAACTTATCTGCGTAACGCCAATCGGCGTGCCTGATGAATGGCCTCCGATGCCACCCAAAAAGGAATTAAAAGAAACAGTGGTATATGATTCTTTCTGACATAAACATGATCTAATGTCTAAATCAATTTCGTGTTTGTTTAGGAAATTAATGGGCTTTGTAACTGATTTATATTAAAAGTAAAATGTCTAATTACAGCCCTTTGATGCATATCCGAGCATAACCATTTGCAAATTGAGCAACCGCCCGAACCTTTTATTTAGATAAATTAACGCGGAGACCGATAGGCATGATGATAAAAAAAGGATTGCTATGCGCAATTATTCTTTCAATTATGGCAACATGGATTATTTCCGAACAAGATCTAAAAAATGATTTGAATCGGTATCTTACTCCTTCTGAAGGAATAGATTCGAATCACCCGGAAATAATAGGAGCAGCTACCGAGCTGACGAGGGGCGCATCAACAGATGCCGAAAAGGCGAAGATTCTTTATGAGTTCGTCAGGGATATGGAAGAATTGAAGGGAAAGCCTTGCGCTACGTTCACGCTCGCATCAGACATCCTCCGATGCCGTATCAACTTTTGTTACAGCAGGTCAGTTTTGCTGGCCGCATTATGCAGAGCGGCGAATATACCTGCAAGACTACATCTACAGAAAGTAACTCTGAAAAATTGGCTGCCGGAAGGAAGTAAAACGAGTGATCTGACTTTCGCGCATTTGCTTACAGGGCTTTATCTTGATGGATCATGGAAAATTTATGAAACCGTGGGCAATAAGGATAAACTGGCTCAGTGGTTACGAGACGAAAATCTTGATGAAAAAGCGACAGTGATGTTTCATGCCGACAGGGATTGTCTTTTCCAATCGAATGACAGAATTATAATAGAAACCTCTCCCCTTCACTTTACTGGTTTCAATCAATCGCTAATAAATGAGATAAAAAAAATAGATGGCGGAATCTATCTTAAAGAATAAGAGATTCCCGCTATGTTTTTTGGAAATTCCAAAAGTCAGTTAGTAAGATATTTCCGATTCGGCGCAAAAATCTTATCGAAGAGGATGTTCGATAAAGGATTTCAGCAGGCGGCTGCGCGACGGATGACGAAGTTTACGCAGTGCCTTCGCCTCGATCTGCCTGATCCTTTCACGCGTGACAGCAAACTGCTGTCCGACCTCTTCGAGGGTGTGTTCTTTCACACCCCCCACGCCGAATCTGAGCTTCAGAACCTGCTTCTCGCGCTCGGTCAAAGTCTGGAGAACATCTATAGTCTGATCTTTCAACAGGGATTCGATAACCTGCTCCGACGGGGAGGCGATGTTCTGATCCTCGATGAAATCTCCGAGATGCGAATCCTCCTCGTCACCGATCGGGGTTTCGAGGGAGATGGGTTCCTGCGCGATCTTTCTGATCTTTCGAACCTTGGATTCCGGCAAATCCATCTTCAAGCCGATCTCTTTATTGGTTGGTTCGCGTCCCTTCTCCTGAACAAGCTGCCTGGTAACCCGGAGCAGCTTGTTGATCGTCTCGATCATATGAACGGGGATGCGGATGGTCCTTGCCTGATCCGCGATCGCTCTCGTGATTGCCTGGCGAATCCACCATGTGGCATATGTTGAAAATTTATAACCGCGGCGGTACTCGAACTTGTCAACCGCCTTCATCAGTCCGATGTTTCCTTCCTGTATAAGGTCCAGGAACTGCAGACCGCGGTTCGTGTATTTTTTCGCGATGGAGACCACAAGCCTCAGGTTGGCTTCTATCAAATCCTTCTTCGCCGCTTCTGCAAACCTTTCGGAGACGCTGACCTGACCGATTATCTCCTTCAGCTGCTTCACGTCCGCGTAATGAAAATCAACTATTTCCTGGATATTCCGCTTTGATTCATTTATTCGGAAACGAAAGCGGAACTTTTCATCATCGCGGTCCGTGGATTTCAGAAGGCTCTGTTTTTCCGATATGACGCGCTCAAACCGTTGAACTTTATTAATAGCTTCCTGTATTTCGTTCTTAAGCCTGAAGTATGCTTCATTCCTGAGATTCAAACTCCGCATCATCTTGGATATATGCACGATGTTTCTGGAGTACTGATGGCGGATTTTGTTGCGTTCTCTTGCTGTAATGATTTTAGCGTTCAACCTCTTGGTATTTTTCTGATTCTTTTCATCGAGGGCGAGAATTTCCTCTGTCACTTTTAAGATGTTGCGCCCGATTTTCTCAACCTGCTCTTCGCCCATTTCAGATTCATCAATATCCACATATTTTTTAATTTCCAGTGGGCTTTCGGTGACGACATCCTTGATTTCGGACATAAGATTTATCGCTATGCGCGTTCGAGTGAGAATCCTCTGCATCTTGGTCTTTCCCCGTTCGATGCGGCGGGCAATCCTTACTTCCCCTTCGCGGTCAAGGAGGGGAACAGTGCCCATTTCGCGCAGATACATCCTTACAGGGTCGGTAGTTCTTTCGAACGGTTCAAGCGTGACCTCTTTCGTCTCTTCAGCCTTTGAATCCGTATCCTGTTTGAGTTCATCCTCCGGCTGCTCGAATTTTTCATCTGTTTCGACGACTTTTATCCCAATGGAATCGAATCTTTTGAATATATCATCCAGAGAATCAGCCGATTCCGAGATTTCATCCGGAAGGGTGTTGTTAATTTCGTCATATAAAAGATAACCCCGCTCTTTACCGAGGTCTATCAGTTCTTTTAACTCATCGTATTTTTCTTCAATATCCAAAGCCAATTACCTCATTCATTGCTGTAATATTAGGGGCATAAATCCCCATTATATAATCACAGTTATAATTTAGGATAATTTTTCTATTTGGCAAGCCAAATCCTGTATTTTTTTTAAAATTTCCTCAACTTTCGCTTCCGGATCGCCGTTTTCAGCCTCTTTCAGTTTCTGTTTTTGCTCTTCGTGGAGTTTTGTCAGGTATCTTTTCTTGATGCTTTTGATGCATTCACAGAGTTCATTTTCCGGAGATTCCTTGTAAGTTGCGTCCTCTATCATTATTACTGAAAAAAATCGTTTTAATTCTTCATTCAATCTGTCCGTTATGAACGACGGAATCAAGGTGATCTCTGTTTCAGTCGCTTCGACGATGATTTTTAATACAGCCGCGCTCGTATCTGAGACAGCATTTAATTGCATTAGTTCCTTTATGTCATCCATATGAGAAGAGGGGCTGTCCATTATAATTCTGATCAGTTTTTTTTCGTCCAGCGGAATATTTTTTTTTATCTGCTTTTGCGTCTTTTCCAGTTCCCTTGACGGGTAGCTGGGCCTGCGGGCTTTTTTTATGATAACCTCCTCGGACAGGTTGAACTTATCCGCCAGCTTGCGCAAATACATTTCTTTTTCGGCAGGATCGGCGATATTCTGAAGATGATCCAATATTCCATCCAGAGCCTTTACTGTTTCTCTTGGGTCCTTTTTTTCCATATCATTCTGGAAGAAGGCGACCAGGTGGTCGAACATCTCAGCGGCTTCCCCTATTGCCTCAGCCATCGCCGAAGCGCCGTTTTTGCGTATAAACTCATCCGGATCTTTACCTTCCTTGAGCCTCAAAAAACGTACCCGGAAACCGTTGGAGAGCAGTGGGGCAAGCGCCCGGAGCCCTGCATTGATCCCAGCCTCATCCGAATCGAACGCGATGATGCAATCACTTGCATAGCGCTTCAAAACTCCCGCCCCCTGCTTGTTAAATGACGTTCCAAGGGGGGCGATCGTGTTTTTAAAACCCGCCTGCCACATCATCAGTTGATCGAAATATCCTTCGACCAGAATCGCGCAGTTGTTCTCCCTGATCTGCTTATGCGCCATATAAAGCCCGAAGATGTTCCTGCTTTTGTGGAAAACCGCTGTTTCCGGGGAATTGAGATATTTCACGGTGTCATCTTTCAGCGTCCTTCCGCCGAAGCCTATAATCCGCCCCTCATGATCCTGTATCGGGAAGATGATCCTGCCCCGAAACATATCATACAATTCGTTAGTTTTACCGGTCGCGAACAGGCCGCATTTTGTTAAAGTCTCTTCATCAGCGTTCTGTCCCTTGAAATGTTTCAACAGGCTGTCCCATGTATCCGGGGCATAGCCGAGGCGGTATTTTTTGACCGTGTCCTCCTCCACGCCCCTATCCCGAAGATACGAATAGGCGCTCTCATTTCTTGCAAGGTTTTGAAAGAACCACGAAGCGGCGGTTTCATTCAGTTCATAAAGCTTTTGCTCTATGCCTCTCTCTTTTCTCTCCGATTCTTTAAATGCGGGGATCGGTATTCCGCTTTTCTGAGCTACAATCCTGACCGATTCCTTGAACCCAACATTTTCGATTGCCATTACAAGCCCGAAGATGTTCCCCCCCGCTCCGCAGCCGAAGCAGTGATAAAGATTTTTCTCGGGGCTGATTGTAAAAGATGGAGTTTTTTCTTCATGAAATGGACACAATCCAATATAGCGCGAACCCCGTTTTTTCAACCGGGTATAGTCCGATACTATTCGGACGATGCTCGCCCTGACAGACACTTCATTAATAAAATCTTGAAAGTCTCTTGCCATCTATAATAATTAGATTCCCCGGCTGTTGCCGAACCCGAGTCCAGATCGATTTTCGCTATTTAAGCTTTACTTCCGTCGCCCCTTCTCCGCCTCTGTTGAAATCCGCCATCGAATAGGATTCAACTGAAGGATGATTCCGAAGCAGCTCCGCCACCTTCTGGCGAAGAATCCCCTTGCCTTTGCCGTGTACAATCCGTAACTCGCCCAGACCGGCGAGCAAGGCATCGTCTATAAATTTAACGAGCGTTTCTTCAATCTCGTCCGCCGCCTTTCCGATGAGATTGATTTCATTTGAAACCTTGCCATGGCGTTCAAGGCTGAAAGCGGAGAACATTTTTGCTCCTTCTGTGGAAACCGGTTCCATCGAGACGATTTCCGCGATATCTTCAGGATTGACCTCTATGTTTTTCCCGCCGAAATCAATATGCAGTTTTTTATCGGCGCTTTTCTTCCATGCCCTCGCAATCTTCCCGACCCCGCTCGCGATTTTCAGTTTAACTTGCGCCCCTTTGGGAAGCGCATCGGGAAGGTCGATCTCTGCGCCTTTTTTTCTCACCGGTTTCATTACCGGCTCTTCATACAGCCGTCCTTCGAGATCCTTCAATCTTTCGGCGGCGAATCTTTTCAGCTGAAGCTGCTGGGTCTTGTTGCCGAGGGAAGCGACAAGCTCACTGACTTTTTCGGAATACTTGGTTACAAGACCGGACCATTCATCCTTGAATTTAACTGCGAAGCTCCTGCGTTGATCTTCGAGAAGTTCTTTTTCCTTTTTTGCTTTTTGGACTTCTTTTGTAAGCTCGGATCTTTCCTCTACAGTCTTTTTTGACTCTTCCTCATAGCGTATCCTTTCTATCTCGAGCTTATCCAGGAAATCCTCCATATATTGATGCCCCGCTTCAAGATGGCTGCCGGCATTATCGAGTATTTCCTGCGGCAACCCGAGGGATTTAGCGATACCGAACGCCTTGCTGGAACCGGGCGTTCCTTCGATCAATCTATATGTCGGTTTCCCCGTGCCTGGATCATACTGCACAGCAGCGGACTTCAGCCTTTCCGCGACGCACGAATATGTCTTCAGGTAATTGCTGTGAGTTGTTATAACTATGAAACAACCCCTGTCGAGAAAGTAGTCCAGTATCCCCCGAGCGAGCGCCGAGCCTTCCTCTGGATCCGTTCCTGTCCCCATCTCGTCCAGCAAAATCAGCGCCGGTTTTTGAAGATCGTCTATCGCCTTCTTGATATGCATCAGGTGGCTTGAAAACGTGCTGATATTCCGGGTTATTTCCTGCTGGTCGCCGATGTCCACCGATATTTGTTTAAGGAGCGGCAGGGCAAATTTTTCCGCCGGGATGGGTATACCGCTTAAGGCCATAAGCGAGAGCAGGCCGATGGTCTTCAGAGAAACCGTCTTGCCACCCATGTTGGGACCCGATATAACCATGCCTCTTTTAATCCTATCCAGAGAGATTGAAACCGGGACAACCTTCCGCCCCGATTGGGTTTTCCTGCCCAGGAACTCCTCTCTTTTTACGATGACTCTTTCATCCAGAAGAGGATGCCGGGCGTTTGTAAGGATAATCTCGTTCGTGTTTTCCTCAATCTCCGGAATCACACAGCCGTCCTCGTTCATGAATCTTGCCAATGCCTGGTAAACGTCGAGCTCGACCAGTATGTCGGTCAATTCCTTCAGTTCTTTGTCCTTCTCAAAAATGACACCGCTTAGTTCGGCAAGAATTCTGCGAATTTCGAGTTTCTCCTCCTGCTCGAGCTTGGCGATACGGTTGTTCAGCTCGACAACCTCCATAGGTTCGATGAAAACGGACTGACCTGAGTGTGAGGAATCGTGGATGATGCCGTTCATCGCTCCCTTGAAATCGGATTTAAGCATAAGGACGAATCTGCCACTTCTCTTCGTGATGATATCATCCTGGATCGCGTTCTGATACCTGCCGTTTTTAAGATTGTCCTCGAGCGTCTTGTTAACTCGGTTGCGCAAGGAAGCCATGGACTGCCGTATATCTAATAGCTCATACGAAGCGTCGTCCCTGATCTGTCCCTGGTCATCCAGAACACGGTTTATCGCCTTGCTCAAAGAGCCAAGCTTCGGGATGCTGTCAATCAACTTGCCCATATGCTCTAATTCAAGGCCGGTTTCCGCCAGCCTGAAGCTGACATCTTCCGCCGTCAGAAGATTCGTTCTTATCCTGGCGACTTCTTCGATTTCAAGCACCGCGCCGCTGATATTTCTTTTCTGAAGTATCTCATCGAGTCCATCCACGCCGGAGAGGTTGAACCCCTGATACAGCGATATGAATTTAGCGGCCTCTGCGGTTAAAGCGAGCCGGCGCGAAATGTTTGCGGAATCCGGAAGGGGTATCAATCGCGTCACGAATATTCTTCCTGCCTGTGAATCTGCATACAGGGAAATTATTCCGAGGACGATATTGTATTCTAATGTTTCAAAGGATAGGTTATTCATTTTAACAGAGATAATTCAGCCGGAGCATCAGCTCCGGCTGAAAAAGTTAATTAATTCGGTGACAATTATTGCATGTACCGTTTTTCGTTCATCATGCGCTTCAGAAGCTTCTTGCGCGCAGCAAGGGCTTTTCTCTTCTTTTTCACACTCGGTTTCTCAAAGTGCTGGCGTTTTTTGATCTCGGAAATTATGCCAGCCTTCTGGCATTTTCTTTTAAAACGCCTGAGCGCCGATTCAAATGTCTCTTCTTCACGAACCCTTACGCGAGGCAATTGTCACTCCTCCTCCCTGTGCCGGGTTTTTTCATCCATGACAGAACGAAAAAGCACATGATATTAATATCAAATAATCGTATTTTGTCAAGGTTTTGGCAATCCAAAACCCGGCGGGTTGCGGGTACTGGCAGAAGAATCAAATATCAAAACAGCTTTTGATTTCAATGAAAAATCGTGGACAGACTTCTAATGAGAAATAGCGTAAGCCAAAGATTTATGATTATCCTGTTTGTCCGATTCTTTAAGTTTACCTTCTGGGTCTATAACCGTTGTAAAAGTAATTGTCCCGGAATTTGGTAGTGTTATATAACCGGAAGAGATTATTACCTCGCTTCCGGGTTGATGGTTCTTTGCCTTTAGGTTCCAACTGTTTTTATCTCCCAATACGGAAGGCTCCCATGAAAGGCTAACGAGAAAATTATGATCAGGGGCAAGCTTGCCGAGATTCAGAATATGGATTCGCAAAAGCACCTTGTTGCCGTAATAAGGAACCACATAAAACTTCCCAATCGCGAGGTTGCATTGTTTGTCCACGGGAAGGGATTCCATTTCCAGCGAAGCAAAGACCTTTCTGGAAATATTATTTTTCTCATCGGATTCGTTGATCTTGTTCCGAGGGTCTATTTTGATATTCAGGATAAATGCGTCGGCAGGAATCCCTTCTTTCAATTCCACATCATATAGACTTGCCGGAGCAAGCTTGTCATAAGGAATAATTATGCTTTGTTGCAGTATTATCTTGCCGCCATCTGGAGGGATGCGGCGGAATATAAATTCCACCTCGACTTTTTCTTCAGGAAAGACCGATCCGTTATTGCCGATTGATATTTTCAGGAACCGCCCGTTTTGTTCCTGGATCATCCTGGCATCATCGATATAAAGATCCGGCAGGGATTGGCCTGCGATAACAATATCTGAAACTATTATCGCTTGAACAAATAAAACAAGGTATAGAATGAGACCTTTTCGATTACGCGTCTCATTAATGCCACCTCTAATATATAATAAGTCTTTGTTGTACATCGCCAATTCCTGGTTATACGCCCCAACGGTTGATCTGTGATATAATACATCATTATTAATAAAAAAATGTAATCTAAATTACATATCGCATCTCTTTCTCTTTGATAGCTGCATATGATGGCATTTTTTTTACTATGACATTATAATTAACTGTGAGCTGGTATTAATGGAATCAAAAGGTGTAAAAGAATTATTTTTTTCAAAAAAGAATATTCTGCTTATCTCTCTGTCCGTCTTTTTATTATTGATAGGTTTTTTCTCTGTTCTCAACAGGGCCGAGTGGCGGGAACCGTATATCGGACTTCAGTTCTCCACCGATGAATCAGGTTTCGTGTATCTTCATCCCAAACTCAAAGGTCCGGCATTCCTTTCAGATGTCAGGGAGGGCGATTCCCTTTTGCAGATTGAAAGTCTTTGCTATTTCTCAGACGGGTCCGCTAAGAAAACCCACTGGATGCTGAACAACAGGAACCAGATCGTAACTTCATTACTGTATAAAGGGAAAATCATCGAGACGTGGATCGAGCAGATAAATGACGTCCGGGAGATTGGAAAGATCGCCTATGAATACAGCAATAACGCAGTAATCAGGCTTCTGATTCACCGCGGCACCAAACCGCCTCAGGAAGTTTCCTTTCCGGTCGAGATGCGCATCCCTGAAAAGCAATTCGAATATTTCTTCTTCACTTTCATAGGTTTGCTCACACTGATCATCGGTGTGGGGGTTCTTTTCGCTAAAAAGCCGGGCTTCGAGGGAAGGACAGTATTCTTTCTGTTTTCCCTTGATATTTTTGTCCTTCTAAGCTATTCATACACAAACGCCAGCGCTCCGTTTTCCCAAATGATTTTGTTTTTTGACAGCATCGCCCGAATATTCTTTGCTCCTATTTTCCTTCATTTTTTAATCAAGGTAATCGGCGTAAAAAAGAAGAAAAAGATTATCGAATACCTGATATATTTTTTCCCGTCGCTATTGATACTGGCAGAAATAGCGATTCACTACTACGATAAATTGTTCGATCAGAGGACCGATTACATTCCCAAGCTGAACACGGAATTTCTTAAACTCCAAAATATCGAGCTCTTCGTTCTGGCGGCATATATTGTTATCTCGGCGCTGATATTGGCAATCACCTATAAACGCACCCCCAGCATCGTCCTCAAGAGGCAGCTGAAACTGATCCTGATCGGCATCATTACGGGTTTTTTCCCTTTGATTCTTGTTTACCTTCCAATGTATTTCAATGGAGAGGAGATTCCCTCTCTTATAACCATTTTAACGGGTTTGCCGCTGATAATGGTTCCTTTAAGCCTCGGATATGCCACGATACGGCACCGGCTGATGGACATCGAACTACAGCTTTTAAGAGGACTCGCTTATGCCGTCGCCTTGACTATCCTGATATCCATCTATATTTCCACGATCATTCTGATACTCATTTTATTCCCCGATTTTGAGACTGAACCGCTGATCCTTGTTCTTGCCCTCCTCACCCTGTTTCTTGCGATCATGTTCGAACCATTCCACAATAGGCTTAAAATATTCCTTGATAAAATCCTTTACCGGGAGAACTACGATTTCCGTCTGACGTTGAGCCGGTTTTCGCTGGAGCTCGGTTCGGAACACAATCTCCGGGAATTACTCTACAGCCTGGTATCGAGGCTATTCCTGACCTTTACGATATCCAGGGCATCAGCTTTCGTTTACAACAAAAAACGCAAGGTCTTCGAACTGTTTATTTCATATCCGGAGCTAGTAAGCGAAAAAACCGAAAAAAAATTTCAGCGCGGCATGAAACTTCATGAAGAGTTTTCTAAAATCCTCTCCGATTATATTCTTTTCAGAAGAGAGGGTGGCGCGTTGATTCAATTCGAGGAGATGCGGGATATAAAGGAGGAATTCATCGCCGATTTGACGACGCTCGAAAAATATAACTGCGATTATCTGATTCCTCTGAACTACAGAGGCGGCACGCCGGCAATTATCACCCTGAGCCGTAAAATAAACGGCGATCTGCTCACGACTGAGGACCTCGAACTGCTTAATATAATAAGAATGCCCGTTGCGATTGCCTGCGATAATGCAAATATGATTGAAACCATCATTAAACAGAATCTCGAAAACAAAGAACTGCTGGAGTTCAATTCCAGCATCCTCGAAAGCATGCGCGGCGCGGTACTGGTCGTTGATCAGGCAAAAAAGGTCACACAGGTAAATAGTACCTTCAGCAGGATATTTGAAGTCTCACCGGAAGAGGCTCACGGCAAAAACATCAACCAGATTCTTCCTAAAGAGCTGAATGAGAAGCTGCTTCCCCATGTGGAGCCAACCCTTTTCGAGGATGAATTAATCTATAACTTCTATAAATTGCCTTATTTTACCTCGGACAGAAAGTTGTTTTTCAATATTTCGATTTCACCTCTAATGAAGGACGGTTTTCCGAACGGATATGTAATTGTAATCGAAGACGTGAGCAAAAACGTGCTCATCGAAGACCAGATCATTCAAACGGAGAAACTCGCCTCCCTCGGGATGATGGCAGCTGGCATGGCCCATGAGGTCAATACCCCGCTTGCCGGAATAAGCAGCTATGTCCAGATGCTTATCAAGCAAACAAGTAAAAAAACCGAAACCCATGATACGTTGAAAAAAATTGAAGACCAGGCCCAGAGAATTCAAAATCTTGTTAGCAGGCTTTTAAACTTTTCGAGGCCGAAAGAGGCCGAATACTCTGATATAGATTTAAACGATATCATTAGGGAGACTCAGGAGCTTTTCGGCAAGCAGATAACCAAAACTGGGACGGATTTGAACCTCAAACTCAACAAAAAGCCTTTGATAATTTACGGCGACCATGGAAGGATACAACAGGTTCTGATAAATCTTCTTATAAACGCTAAAGACAGCTTGAAGGCAAACGGCATTATAGATATCAAATCCCACAAGGAATCCGATTTCGCTGTGCTTTCCGTCGAGGACAATGGCATCGGGATATCGGAAGATCACTTGCGAAGGATATACGACCCATTCTTCACGACGAAAAAAAATACCGGCGGAACGGGACTCGGTCTTTCAATTTCCTATGCAATTATCAGAGATCACCTGGGAACTATTTCTGTAAAAAGCCGTTTATACAAAGGGACTTCTTTTATCGTTCGCTTACCGTTATCGAGTAGTAGGGGAAAATGATAAACGAAAACTTCAAACGAGCAAAAATACTCGTCGTGGATGATGAACAAGTTATGCTCGATGTTCTGTCGAAATTGTTAAGAGACGATGGCTTCGAGGTTGAGACAGCAGCCCGAGGCAAGGAAGCGCTGGAAAAAATCAAAAGCAGCTCCTATCAACTACTCATCCAGGACATCCAGCTTCCTGATATCAACGGATTGGATGTTTTAAAAGAAACCCGGATTATCAACGAAGACATTCCCGTCATCATGGTCACAGCATACGGCTCTATCGACACCGCAATCCAGGCAATGAAGCTCGGCGCCAGGGAATATCTCACAAAACCGTTCAATAATGAGGAAGTTCTACTCCAGGTTCACAGAGCGTTGGAATTTCATCAGCTAAAGAAGAAGTACAAGAGCCAGCTGAGCGAGATGAGATCGAAATTCAGTTTCGAAAACATTATCGGCAAGAACAGCAAAATGCTTGAAATCTTCGAGCTTATTCAAAGCGCAGCCCCCTCCAAGAGCACGATCCTTATCCGGGGTGAAAGCGGAACCGGAAAGGAAATGATCGCCGGGGCGATTCATATAAATTCAAACCGCAAGGACCAACCGTTCGTCGTTGTGAATACAAGCACAATCCCCAATGAATTGCTTGAAGCTACCCTATTTGGACACACAAAAGGGGCATTCACTGGGGCTGTTTCCGCGAAAAAAGGTTTGCTGGAAGTTGCAGACGAAGGCACGATCTTTCTTGACGAAATCGGAAATATCAGCCTCGACGTCCAGGCGAAACTACTGCGGGCAATTCAGGAAAAGGAATTCATTCCGGTCGGATCAACCAATACAGTATATGTCGATGTCCGAATAATCGCCGCCACCAACCTCGATCTTGAAAAGGCCGTAAAAAACGGCAATTTCAGGGAAGACCTTTATTACCGGCTGAATGTAATCACGATACAGGTACCGACCCTGCGCGAAAGAAAAGATGACATACCGATGTTGTTGGAACATTTCATCGAAAAATATTGCATCGAGAACGCAAAGGAAGTGATGTCAGCGGATCCAAATATCATTAAACTGCTTGACAACTATGGATGGCCTGGCAATGTCCGCGAGCTGGAAAATGTCGTTGAAAGGGGCGTTGTGCTCAGCAAATCAAAAACATTCACAGTCGAGCTGATCCCCGCTCACATTAGAAATCATATAAATAAATTTCAACCTTTGACTTCGATACCTAAGGGAGGCATTTCCCTGAAGGACGAAGTCTCCAAGCTTGAAGCTCATTTAATTACTGAAGCTCTCAGACTTTCGGGAGGCGTCCAAAAGGAAGCGGCAAAACTCCTTTCTCTGAAACCAACCACTCTTAATGAAATGATGAAACGTCTGAATCTTCGCATCAATGGTTCCATTTCGGAAGCTGCTGACGAAAGCTGACCATAAATTAATCGCATGGCATCAAAAATTTACCCGAATAGAAGTGATTTGAGTGAAACATTTGTCATTTAGTAGAGTTTATAATGTGGAATAAAATCGCAAACGCCGCCTTGATAGCACTGGCCATTCTTGCTCTCAAACTTCCAGCTCAGAATATAAACGCCGAAAAAGAAGCGATGAACAAATTATTACCGGATATCAGTGCTTTCCCAGGCTGGAAATTTTCGGAATCACCGCGCCATTATAAAGCCGAACCATCGGACCCTTCCGCGTTGGACCCGATTTTGAGAGACGCCGGCGCGGCGGCGCTGCCATCCTTATGGGAATACATAGACGGTGCTGCAGACATCTATTACACTTACGGTTTTTTGCTGCTTCAATTGAACAGGTATCAGCTCTCCGAAAATCAGGATGCCGAGATAACAGTAGAAATTTATATGATGAAAGATCCCTTGAACGCCTTCGGTATATACAGCGTGGAGAAGAAGGGGATCAATCAGTTTATCAAGATACCCGTCGAAGGATATTATGTAAAAGATTCCCTTGCTTTTTGGCACGGCCGGTTTTATATCAAACTATCTTCTTACGGCATAACCGACACTGATGGGGTTATATTACAAAAAATGGCTGCCGATATCAGCGGCCGAATAACGGACACAACCCAGGCCCCCAAGGCACTGAGCCTCTTTCCTCCGTTGCCAGGCTCCAGAGAGAACGCCGTCTATGTCCCATCCGAGCTGCTCGGCCTCGGCATAATCGGCGACGGATTTCTTACTGAGACTGTTTTCAACGAAACCGCTTATAAGCTTTTCATAAAAACACTCGATTCGGAGAAAGAAGCCACGGAACTTTTTGCAAGACTCGCCAGCTATCTTTCTAAAACAGGCGTCAAAGAACCGATACCGGAAGGATGGGAAGAGGGAAATATCCTGATTATAAAAGGCGGCCGTATTGGAAATATTATACTGATGAGAAAAAACGCCGTTATTTCAGGAGTCACTGATTTCGAAAGCACAGCTGATGCTTTAAAAGTGGCGGAAATAGCATATAAAAATCTGAGGTAAGGCTCTTCTCATGCTTCAGAGAAGGTTCAAGTCAAAAATATATCAATAAATATTTTTCTATTAACTACACTTGACAAATTGATTGTTAAAATTACAATTCAGATTGCATCAAGCTGATTTAAAATCGGAAAAACCATTTATGGAAAACCAAATTAGGTCGGCAAGGGGAAAATCTGCGTACATGGACGCTGTTGCATCATTGTAGGGGCAAAGGTTAAAAAGTCTGAGAGTTTAAAATTCTTAATACGGAGGTATTTATGTTTAAAAAATTCTCTCGAATTCTGGGTGTTTTCATGCTTCTTTCGGTCATCTGCTTCTCGGTTTCCGCGCGCTCCAGCGAAGATATGCGGCCCGTTTACACTAATGGTTTCTATCTTGGAGTGCAGGCAAATTATCTGTCCGTCAGCGGAGATGACTTCGATGGACTGACTTATCTTTCTTCATATGATGAAGTAATGTTCATTCCCAAACTCGATCCCGGCGTTGGTTTTGGCGGCCTCATTGGTCTCCGAGAAGGAACCCTCGGTATGGAGCTTAGCTTCATCACATCGTCGCTTACCGGGACTATACTCGATGAAATCGGCGATGTGTCATTGACAATGTTCAATCTGTATTTCAAATTCTGGCTCAATGACACCTCATCCGTTCAACCTTATTTGCTTCTCGGTATGGACGTGAGCCTGCTCTCGGCAACCGACGGATCAGTTCTGAAATACTATCCATATACTATAGGTGATACTGATCTTACCGGTCTGAATCTTGATTTGGGCGCGGGAATATCCTTTTACGTAACGCCTAAGATCGCTCTCAATGCCGGCGCCAACATTCACCTTATGCTCTATACAAACGTTTCGGGTGTGTTCGGCGATTCTTATGAGCTGGATGAATATGTCACAGGCTCACTAATAAATATTTACGGAGGATTGACCTTCGCCCTGGAATAAAAAAATCGCAAGAAACTCAATAAAAAATCCGGCTCTTAAGCCGGATTTTTTTATTAAAACGAAACGAACGACTACACCATAATCATTATCGTTTGTTCATCAGCGCATAATTTATATGTGCTATTCAGCCTTCATCGGCACCTGCCATAGAGTGTCGATTACCGTTTCATCCTCCCACATAACGACTCCGACAGGCTTGTCGCACAGCTTTGGGATATTTGTAGGACTGTCCGGCAGTTCCTTCTTCACCTCCGCCTGAATCTGTTCGATAGGTTTTATCGGAAGCGATGAGCCCTTTACCTTGTCCAGGAGATCCTTGCGCTTCGGGTTGATCGCTATCCCCTGTTCCGAGATCCACACATCAACCGTTTCGCCGGGGGCGACTATGGTTGTAACCTGGTCGCGGATGATTATATTTTGTTTTCTTCTCGCTGGAGCGAGGATGATCACACATCCGCCGCCGAGGCAGTTCTGGAATCCGCCGATAGCGCCTGCGATGATGCCTGTGCTGTATGAAAGCGGATTCACGTTATATTCGAGGTCAATCTCCATCGCGCCGAGCAAGGCGATGTCCACCGCCTCCGCGAGCCTCCCCTTGCCATGAGGGGAGTAAGAGACAGCGGGATTCGTGCAGATATGCGTCCTGGTGTTCCTGCGCATGGATTCCACAGCAGCGGCATCGAACAGCTGGCCGTCCAATATCTTGCCGATCTGTCCGCTTTCCAGCATCTCGACAAGATATTTCGTACTTCCTCCGCGTGCGAAAGAAGCTTTAATTCCCTTCTTCGCCATTATCTTCGAAATAGCGTGTGTCGCCGCGAGCACCATCCCGGACGCGCCGCCCTGGAACGAAAAACCGTTTTTTATCAATCCCGCTTCGTCGCAAAACCGCGCTGTGAGCGAAGCAATCTTTAGCGGTATCTCTTCATCCGGCAGCTTCGTTGTGCCGGACATAATCTTCGACGGGTCGCCTATGGAATCAACATTCACTACTGCATCAACCTGCCATCCCTCAACCTGCCAGGGTCCTTCCATCGGGAAATCCACGAGGTTATCGGTTACGACGATTACATATTCAGCATATTCAATATCCCCCTTAGCAAAACCGATGTGCCCGAAGGCGCCGGGGCCGTATAGACCGTTGGCGTTGCCGAACGAATCCGCCGAAGAAGCCGCGACCACGGCGACATCTATATGCATATCGCCGTCCTGGATGGCAAGGTAACGCCCCCCGTGCGAGCGGACGACCAAAAGCCCTCGATCCGCCATATTGCCTCCGGTCACCCATTTTCCGAGGTCCCCCTTGGCGGAGGCTTCGAGATGGTGGATCGTTCCGTCCTCGAAATACTTGATCAGCGCGTCATGGCAGGCGAACGTGGCGCTCGGGAACCAGACGATATCTTTCAGTTTCATATCGTGAATCGTGTCGAAAAGCAGCTTCGCCACGCCGTCCCCGTCGCGCAAATGATGATGCGTGGAAACGGTTTGACCGTTGCCGATCTTGCAGAATTCCAGCGCCGCCCTCAGATTCGGCAGCACTTTGTGGCGGGGATCGGGATAATCGAACTTCTTCCTCACGGGTCTCGTAGCGTTCCTGCTTACATCCTTGGATTTATCTATGCCCGCAAAAGGCTTGACTTTGCGGCCGTTCACGACGGTCGGGACTTTGCGTCCTGCGGCATTGGTTACGAATTCCATAGTTCAACCCCTTATAATCTTTGGATTTTTATTTTTAAGAGTCTTTCATTATAACATTTTATCTTCGGTTTTTTAACAACCGTTAAAGGTAAAATATCCCGCAAGTTATCTGTCCGAACAATATAAAAGATCATTGAGAAAAAAACGATATTTTGCTATGTCTTTTTCTTGAAGGCATCTTCAGCAAAAGACAGGATTAATTTCAATGGCCACTATAATACATATTTTTTAATTGCAGATCTATCCATAATTATATTAGAATGTATTTTACTCATCGGAGAAAATATATGATAAAAAATATTACGTATTTCACCTTGATATTGCTCATCTGCGCTTTTCTGTATCCACAAGAAAAAATCAAGAGTGAATCAATCATCAAACTGCCGCAACCTGAATTCAAAGGGAAAGTATCCGTAGAGGAAGCGATTAATGCGAGAAGAACCATTAGGGAATTTTCCCAGGAACTAATCACTCTCAAGGAACTCTCGCAGCTTCTATGGTGCGCTCAAGGCATTACAGGAGAGCATGCAACAAAAGCGATCAAAATAAGGGCAGTACCTTCGGCCGGTGCGCTGTATCCATTGAATGTTTATGTATCGGTAAGAGCAAAAGGTGTAGAGGATCTCGCACCCGGGATTTATAAATATAATCCTGAGTACCATTCCATCCAGCTTGTAGTTGAAGGAGATCAAACCTTAAAAGTGGAAGAAGCCGTTCTGGGCCAGACAATCAGTACTGCGCCTATAACTTTTATAATCACATCCGAAAGTTATAAAATGACCATTAAATATGCTGAAAGAGCTATGCAATATATCTATATAGAAGCAGGACATCTTGGGCAGAACTTGCAACTTCAGGGAGAAGCGATGAATATCGGAACATGGCTTATCGGTGCATATTGGGATGGAAAAATTGTGGATATCCTGAAGCTCCCGTATCGTGAAATTCCAGTATATGTAATAGCCGCCGGGCATAAAAAAGCAGCTGTATCTAAATAGAACTAAACCAAATTATTTAAATTAGAACATAATAAGAGCAGGTGTCTCTCTCCAGGCTGTGTCGTAACATAAGATTGTCGTTTCCTGGGATACTTCGAAGGGCTGCGACGGGAAATCCGAAGGATTCTGTAAATCCGAAGGATTCTGTAAATCCGAAGGATTCTGTAAATCCGAAGGATTCTGTAAAATGCGAAGCATTTCTGTAAATCTTCATTTTAGAATCAAGAACTTATGAAAATTCAAAAATCACAAACATCATGATATTTGAATTTCGACACAGCCTGTCCATTTGCGGCACCTGCTCCCGAAATGAATCGTATTCATTCTTCGTGGCTCTTCAGCGCTTCGAACTTCTTCTTCAGGATTTCCCTGTCCGTGAGTTTCCCGTCGAAACCGTAAACCGCGGATTCCCACGAACCGTATAGCGGGTTCGGCAGGATGAACCAGCGGCTGCCCCACATATCGGAATGCATACGGGCAAGGGCGATGCGCTTCTCCGGCATGTCGCGCGCTCCGGAGACAAAATCCCCAAGGTCGTCGCCGATGAGCAGTATGATGCGGTGCGTCTTCGCCACTTGCGCGCGGCGGGAGGATTTGTCCGAAATCCAATCCGGCTTCTCGCTGCGCGACAGAATATTTTCTCCAGCAGGGTCAACGGGAACGCCGAGCAGAATGAGATTAGCGATCATCTCGCCCTCGCGCGCCGCCTCGCGGTTCGTGATGTAATAAACCGCGACCGACTTTGCCTTCAGGGCTTGCAGGAACTCAGCCGCTCCCGGCAGGGCGGGGGCTGCGCCTTTAGCAACCCATTCGTCCCAGGCTTTCGGATCGAATTCCTTCCCCAGCAGCGCCATCAACGCCTGGTACGGCGTGTTGTCCATAACCGTTTCATCGAGATCGAGTATCACCGCAGGGGGCAGTACGGCGAAACCGCCAGCCTGCTTCTGCTCGAGCGACGCCGTCCATGATGGATCGTCAAGCGCTTTCGTAACCGCCTCGTCCGCAGCTTTATATATCATCCGGCAAAGCGAATCATACTCCGCCGACGTCTGCATCCACAATATCCCGTTCAGGTTCTCATGAGATACCCGTGCGGACGAAACCTCAACCGGCTCAACTCTGGTTGGCCGTTCCTGTATCGTCTGGCAACTGCAAATTAATAAGACAGTAACAAGTAAAAATATAAAATTTCTAAAATACATAATTCCTCCATTCAGATATTAAAAGTAGCAAAATTTGTGACCATTTACAATTGATCAGTTGTTATTATTCGAATTACTAATTATATTAAACTGTATGATATGTTATTTATGTGGAAAAGCTATTGATGGAAAGGTTTCAAAGGATCATGTACCTCCTAAGCAGTTTTTCCCAGAAGAAATAAGAAAAAAAATTTTCACTCAATTGGATACATTACCGGCACATAGAGAATGCAATCAAGCGTATCAAAAAGATGAGGATTACTTCTATGCAGCTATTGGCCCGCTTGCGTTTTCAGATTGTAATCCAATAGGAGGTATTATTATAGATGAAATAACTGGTAGAAAATATGAACCAAATATTAAATTACTACTTAAAATATTTGAAGGTTTTGACGATAAAGTCGGTAATATTTATATTCCAAATTGTATAAGTCTTAAGGTTGAAGAACCCAGAATCGAAAGAATTTGTTGGAAGATGATACGAGGTTTATATTTCTTGCATAATAATTTGTTTCTACCAGAGGATTCGCATTATCAAGTCGTGCTTCTTACTCCTGAGGCTCTTAAGAATGATATAAATGCGAGAAAAGTATGGGAGGCATGGAACTTTGTCTTAAATCAACAAGGTCAAGGAAAGTATAAACGGATTTTCGATTATAAATATTTAGCATTTATAGAAGCGAACGTAGAAATGTGGGCAATGCTTCTGTGGGATAGGCTAATTATATTTGTATATTTTTTGATGAATTAAACATTTATTGTCTGTGGATTTGCAGCCGGCTCATAGAAAGTGATTTTAAATTTTCATATGATAACGAGTAGATGCTGATAAAGGAGAAGAGAATATAAACAATATCTATAATAGATATCTATTTTATTTCAAATGGGTTAAAACTTTCATGCATATTCTATGATTTTACAGAAAATGCTAAAGTCGGGGAATTAAATGAGATTATCATTTGAAACGCAGCTAGCTAGCCTTTATAAAAGCCAATCGCAAAAGGTTCGCATTTTAACTGAAGGTTGGGTTGTGACTCAAGTATATTGCCCTAATTGCGGAAGTATTAACATTGACAAATATCCTAATAATCAGCCAGTTGCCGATTTTCATTGTTTAAGCTGCCGAGAGGATTACGAATTAAAGAGTAAGAACGGTCTTGTCGGAACAAAAATCGTTAATGGTGCATACGGCACAATGATTGAACGCCTAAGAAGTAATAAAAATCCAAATTTGTTTTTATTAAGCTATGATTCGAGCAGTTTTGAAGTGTTAAATTTCCTTGTCGTACCAAAACAATTTTTTATTCCAGGGATAATTGAAAAGCGTAAGCCACTAGCGCCAACTGCACGGCGTGCAGGTTGGATTGGCTGCAATATAATGCTTCAAAATTTACCGTCAGTAGGAAAAATATTTTTAATTAAAAATAGAGCTATTGAGCCTAAGGAAAAAGTACTCTTTCAATGGCAGAAGACTTTGTTTTTACGTGATGAAAAACGTATTAGCTCAAAGGGTTGGACACTGGATGTGATTAAATGTATAGAACAGATAAATAAGCCGGTGTTTACTATAGACGACTTGTACGCCTTTGAAAGAGATTTAATGACAAAATATCCAGACAATCGTCATATCAAAGACAAAATTCGGCAACAGCTTCAAATCTTACGAGATAAAGGTTATCTTGAATTTTCAAACAGAGGAAATTATCGACTTATTTAAATCATGGAAATTCCACTATCACCATTTTTCGCAAGACTTATTCTAAAAGTTAATCCGTTTAGACGTATTCTGGTCGTCTGTAAAGGATACAATGAGGATTATGAAAAATTTACTGAGCCTGTGTGGCGAGATGATAATGATTTAGATTTCTTTGATAAAGAATCTTATCCAGAATATCGACTTTGGTTTTTATAATTATAATTCTTAGGAATAATTATTGCTCATAATTAATATTGAGTTTAATGCAGTTGCAGTTCATATGCTGGAGTAAAGTTGCAGCCTGCTCTGATGTCATGATATTCGTTCAATAGAAAAACTCTCAATCCTTTTCAATAACCTTTATATAATCTATCTTCAATCCCAGGTGGCGGGGATCGGGGATGCCGTAGTCGGCGGGCGTCCAGGGATTGGTTTTGATGGTGAGCTCGATGTCGCCGCGGATGCCGGGCGGGACAGGGAAACGGTATTTCTTGAAGAAGGGATCGGCGGTGAAGCGGGCGATCTCATGTCCGTTGATTAAAAGGATTACGTTTGCTGGCGGGACGCCTTTCGTCCTGCCGGAGGCGGCGATCATTTCGATATATGCGGCGTCTTTATCGAGGTACGTTACGAATCCGGCAGTTTCCCCGCACCAGCGGAACGTGAGCCCCTGGTATTCCTCCCGGCCGTACCAATCTCCCGTGATGTAGATATCCCCCTCGGAGCCGACGTCCACGAATCCTCCGTTCGCCGCGCGCAAGCGCTTGGAGATAAATATGTAGGAATTGACCGGCAGCGCGTAGCCGGCTGCTTTCGTGGGCGGCCGGTAATCCAGGACGAACGGCGTCTCGAAGAGTTTCGTCTCGATCTTTTGGGTGGCGACCAGCCCCCATCTGCCGGGTATGCGCGGCGCGCGTCCGGATTCCGGCGTTATATAAATCACGTCGCCGTACATTTCAGCGAGCTGTTCGCACATAATGGGGAGGGAATCGAGGTGGATGGAGCCGTTCTTCAGCGTGCTTACGTTCCGGCCGAAGAACGTCATCAGCGGTAGATGAAGCGGCTCCAGCGTATGCGGCTCCGAGCCGTCAATAATGACGGCGGCTTTTTCCGGCAGCGAGGCGTCGAAACGGACGAGGTTTTGCTTCATCCCCTTCCACTCCTTGTTGCGCGCGATGAGCGATGTGCCTAACAGAAAAGATACGGCATAGAACGCAATCAACAGACCAGAGAAGGTCTTGAAAAGAATATTCATGAAATCCTTCCCACGCCGGGCTTTCCATAGCTCGATGGCGGCGGCGGAGAGACAGGCGATGATGCCGATTAGGATGAACATCAGATAACGTCGGTTAAGCCAGAAATGCTCCGGCTCTATCCGCAGGTCCTGGAAATAGAGCAGCGCATACGGAATCCATAAAAGATGGAACAAGGCTTTTTTATAATCCCGCGCTTTTTCAACGGCGTATGCCGCGGCGATAGCGGCGAGCAGGATGCCGCCCTTCAGCAGTATCCAACCCCACGGCTGCGGCAGGACTTGAAGCTTGTCCCAGCCGACGCCGAGCGGGGCGAAATACCAGCCGAGGCGCACGAGCGAATTGTCCTGCGGCGAGAGGAAGGCGAAGGGGAGCGCGGGCCGGATGAAGAACTGGAAGATGACGAGCGAGAGGAGTATGCAGGCGGCGGCCGTCGGGATGAAGGTAATCACACGAGCGAACCTGCCGAGGAAACGGACGATCCTTTCCCTGTTTTTCAGAGCGACGAACAGGACGGCGAGCGCGATTATCAGAGCCAGCGAAAGGATTCCGGCTTTCGTCAACGCCCGTTCTTTTTTAACGCTGACGCCGATGAACGAGATGAACACTCCCCGCAAATACCCGCCGGTGTAAAAAACGGCATAGAATATGGATGCCACGAATCCGGCGAGCGCCATGATATAGAACCAGCCCTCGCCCTGTTTCCATTTCCTCCATACATAGCGGTATAGCCCGATCAGCGAGACCGGCAGCAGGGCAAGCGCCGCGTCCGGGCGGGTGAGCAGCGCAGCCGAGAGCATCAATCCGCCAGAGACGCTTTTGAATTTTCCGCCGTGTTCATAAAAATCCAGCATCAGGTATAATCCCACGGAAATAAGCAGGACGGTCAGCGGTTCGGCGACGGGATAACGGGCGAACCAAACGGTTATCAGGTTCACGGAGTATAATGCAACTGCGAACGCGGCGGCCGGTTTGCCGAAGACCGAAGAGATAAGATAGTAGAGCGCAAAGAGCGACAGGAGCGCGATGAGAGGCTGTATATAAAGGAAGAGGTCATATCCCGCCGTTCGATACGCGGCCGCGTACAGGATCGGCAGCCCGGGATAGAACTGCGACGCCATACGTCCTTCGAACTGGCTGATGATCGAGACGCCGAGCGGGTTGATGGTGAACATTCCGAGAAAGCGTCTCGCCTTTTCATATCCCAGATCGTTCACAATCCCGTCCGTGAAGAACGGCGAACCGGTCTCCGCGAGGTTCACGCCGCTGTTGATATATATGCCGGGGTCGAAGCCGCCGTGGATATACTCCGCGGGACGGAAGTAAAGAATACATAGCAGAAGAAAGAGAAGCACGAAAGGGATATAAACAAGCTTCAATTCCGGTTTCGAGAATGAAATATTAAAAAAAACTTTTATGTTTTTATAGAATTTTCTGCGGTTTTTAAAGCCCGCAAATCCCCCGGCTTTGATGAATGCCGCGACGAACAACGCGACATATTCGAGTTCGATGACACCCCATACGGAGAACAGGGAAGCGAGGGCGAGGAGAAATCCGGCAACGATTAATAACCCTACGGACAGAGAGGCGGATATGAAGGCGAAGCAGCCGGGCCTGATACCTTTGCGGTCTTCGGAGAAAACAAGCCGGCAGAGGAAACCGGACGACAGGATCAGAATGATTTGCGCTATGCCTTGAATGGTCATAATTATTATCCGAATCCGATTATACCCGACTGTTTCATAATTAAGAGCAATTCCTATGAATTTATATTTATTTAAACCTGCGAGGTCAACCTGGATGCGTTAAAAAATGATTCCGCAGACGATGGAAGCTTTCCTCTTCATCTTTATTCAGCGGCGGGACCTGCGGAGGGTCGAGAGCGGAGATCGCATCCAGCGTCTCGATCAGCCTTGCGGCGTTGCGCTCCAGGTTAAAATTCTCTATCGAGAATTCAAAAGCTTTTAGACCGATCTTTTCCGCTTCGTCCCTATTCTCCATCAAGTGTTCGATGACCTTGCGGAGCTGCTCCGGCACATCCTTTCCGGGGTTGATATGAACCGCCGCGCCGGACGGGATTTCGAGGAACTGCCCGAACGCTGGCAGGATGACCGGTTTGCCGGCATCCATCATCTCGATAAGCGCGCTCGACGATTCCCCGCCGGTGGGGTAACGGAGATTTATGCAGATGTCCGCCGCCGCAAGCCAGTCCCGGTAACCGACGTCATCGAGCCTGCCGGTGATTATAACTGAGTTTTCCATACCTCTCTTTTCGATCTCGCTTCTCACGTCATATTTGTCATGTATGTCGCCTGCCAGGACGAGCCGGACGGACCGGTCGCACCCGGCGATACTCTTCACCGCATCAAGCGCCGCCTCGATTTGCTTCACGGGAGATATCAGGCCGAATATGCCGATGATGTATTCGTCTTTTATGTCCAGCCTCGCCCTCGCCTCCGGCTTTTTCAAACCGGCCGCATCGAGACACGCGGATATCGGAACATGATAAATCGCTTTAGATGGGAATTCGCTGCCGACCATTTCTTTCGAGAATGCCGTCGTTGTAATCAGGGCGCGGCTCCGTTCGGTGATGCGATGGAATAGAGGATAGTGAAAATACAAAGTCTCGCTGGCTGCGCGCCCGGTGTGGACAAGCCTCGCGATCTCCGCTCCCTCCCTGCCGTAGTATCTTGTCATCTCATCCGTGTATGCCGCGTTTTCGCCGATGCCGACGGTTGTTGCCTTTACGAGGTGATGCAAGACGGATTCATGCAGCATCGCAATCCCGGGCCGCAAGACCGCCGAGAGATAGATGCCTGCGTGGAGCTTGTTGCTGCCGATCTGATACAAGACAAGGTCGAAATCCTTCGAGGATGGGGCGAGCGGGAAATGCTTTAGCGATTCGACTGAGTAACAGGCGGAAACGTCAGCGGACGTAACAGTATCGGCCGTATCTGTGAACACCGTGACCTCGAAACCGGCAGCGAGAATAGGCAGAATCCTTCCGCTCCATTGAGCGATGCCGCTCGGAGCAGGTGGGAGAGGGGAACAAAACGCCAGTTTTTTTTTATTAATTCTCATTTTTCCATATGAAAACCGCTGGACGGCAACCATTCGAGGTTTAATAATCCAACAAGTCCTGTCTTTTTTCAACCGGTCTTTCAAAATACACGGGAGAGCCGTAATGATTGACCGAAAAATGCTTGTAACGCATAAGCAATGAAGTAAGATGACTCAGTTTTGATGTAGCTTTAAGAAGGATTTGGAATAATGATAGGTGAGGCTGCGGGGCTTACGACATCCCTGTTGTGGACGCTGGGCTCGATATTTTTCGCTACTGCGGTGAAGAAAATCGGCGCATTCAATGTCAATACCCTGAGGATACTGCTCGGTTCCGTCCTGCTCGGAATAACGCATCTTGTTTCGACCGGAAGCCTGGTCCCTGCCGCTAATCCGCGCCAATTCTTTTTTATGAGCCTGTCCGGCATCATAGGGCTTGTCATCGGCGACTTTGCGTATTTCGCAACCCTCGAGAATCTCGGGCCGCGCAGAGCTGTGCTGATGCTTTCCACCGCGCCGATCTTTTCCGCTGTCGCCGGATATGTCTTAATAGGGGAAACACTCAACATATTGTGCATCGTGGGTATCGCTGTAACAATGACCGGTGTCGCGCTTGTTCTCCTGGAAAAAGAAGGGAAGACAGGAGAGGCGTCGCTGACCGCCAGGGAGAAGGGCATCGGCGTGGCGCTCGGCCTGATAGCATCTCTCGCTCAAGGCATAGGACTGGTCGTTTCAAAGATAGGAATGGTTAGATCGTCCGGACCGAACGGAAAGGAACTGAATCCGCTCCCGGCGACATTGATAAGAATGATTACGGCGACAATTGTCATCTGGATGATCGCCGTCTTGTTGAAAAAGACCGGGAACGTGATGTCGTCGCTGAAGAAAAAAGGCATGGCGAAATCAATTCTCGGCGGCACAATCTGCGGCCCGTTCCTGGGGATTTGGTTTTCGATGATTGCCGTCGCTCATACCAAGGCGGGCATCGCCGCGACGCTTATGTCCCTAATGCCGGTCATGGTGATCCCGATCCTTTATATCATCTACAGACAGAAGACGAGCATGAGAAGCATCATCGGAGCGATGATCACCGTCGTCGGCGTAGCGATACTTTTCCTGCTGTAATTCACTTTCGGACGGTTATTCCGGCATCTTTTGACTGTCCGCAGAACAAGAATGATCTTATATTTGATAATCAAACTGGAAATTGCCCCAGCTATACGGGCAAAACATAACAACCGTTTTGTTGCTTATATGCACCTAAGCTGTTTCTCTTTAACGCGGTCATTCCTGCAGTTGTAACTTGAAGCCGCTCAAGAGCGCTCCTTGCATCTGGGTCATCGGCACAGCCTGTGCCGCCTGGCCTGCAAATGAATTTAATATTCTTCGGCGATATTATATTCGATATCAACGAGCTCGATCTCAATGTAAGCGAAATCTCCCGATTTCAGTTTCCATACCGCCTTACCCTTAGCAGGAAGCCGGATCCCGCTATATTCTCTGTAGCCTGAAACCGGCGTTGACCAGGTTTCCTTAGTGGTCTCCATATATCGCTCGGCGATGAAATCAACCAGCTTCCCTTCACTGTCAAACATCAGCAAGGCCGAGGCGGTTGTGCCATTCACCGTCATCGTCGCCCTGGCGGAGTTCGCATCCACCGGTTCCCATTTGATATAGTCATTCAGATAGGCGTCAGGGAACCACATCATTTCGTTCAGGTAGCGGCAGAGCGCTCCCTGATCCAGCTCCGGACCGGCGCCGTCCACAACCTTTATCAACGATAGAACCTTGATGAGCATATTCCCTTTGCCGTCCACAAAACTATCCCTTCCGCTGATCCAGAGCAGCGGAGCGAATTTGACGTTTGCCTTCCAGATGAACGCTGGATTGTCCGTTGTGTAATATTGCTCCGCCTCGAAAGGCATCCATTTCGCGTCCGGTTTCATTCTTATTTTGCCAATTTGTTTAAGCCGGACAGTATGAATTTTTTCTTTCCCGACCGTCTTGGTGAAGCGCAGATATCTCTGAACAGGCTCCGGCAGCCGGGCGATATCAGCCTCTGTGATTTTTTCCGGTTCCTCCTGACCAACATTCTTGAATAATTCCGCAACTTCCTTCGACACCATTCGGTCGAAGCTGAACTTGCCGATTAACACAGCTGCCGCAGCGAGAATGATAAGTACAATGATAGTAATAAGAATTTTCTTGATCATTGCGACTCCTTTAATATTTAAACAAGTATATCAAATATTTCTACTGCAATAAAATTCTTCTACGACTTGGATTATTTGATATTTTTCTTGGTTACGACCCAGATGGTTTCTTTCAATAAATCTAATCAATAAATATTCAATTTGAACTCTCAGCCTAATTTGAACGTCTAAATGATAGAAACAAATGCGTATTTAATGAACAACACCCCTTCTTCCAGCAGTAGTTGATGAGAAGGTGGAAAACAGTGCCTGAACAGAATTTTAGATATAAACAGGAGGTCATAATGAAGCCAAGATTCTTAGCAGTTCTTTTTATCTGTTTGTTTATCGTCCAGGCAGGCTGGGCGCAGAAACCTGTTGAATTTGATTATAACGACAACCAGGTCATGCCGGACGGCATTGTTGGAAAACGTATTCAGGCTATCATAGATACATTTAATTCAGGGGATCCTGAACGGATCCGCCTTATGGTCACAAGTCAATGTGTCGGGATGTTCCGTGATGAAATTCCAATGACTATGCATATTGATGCCTTCCAGGGGCTTTATCGTGAGACAGGCGGGTTGGATTTCTACGGTATTCGTGCCTTTACGCCCGAGAGAAAGGGAGAAACCTGGGCCATTGCCCGGGACCGTATCTTCCAGGGCTGGTGGAGTATTATGTTCCGGTTCGACGACACCCCTGACCATTTCATCATGCTTCTCTCGATCAGACCTACCATGCCGCCAAAGGATTTTGAAGAACCTTCTCTCACCGAGGAAGAATTCTTGAAACAAGTAAAAGAGGTCACTGCCAAGCTGACCGACAAGGAAGTTTTCTCGGGAACTCTTTTAATCGCCAAGGGAGACAAAGTGCTTCTGACTATGTCCGCTGGGGAGGCAAGCAAGGCTTTTCACGTGCTGAACAACATAGACACCAAATTCAACCTCGGCTCCATGAATAAAATGTTCACATCTACCGCAATTGTCCAGCTGGCGGAGAAAGGAAAGCTGTCCCTCGACGATCCGATCGGCAAGTATATTGACGAATCCTGGCTTCCAAAAGAAGTTACAGCAAAAATGACAGTCCGTCATCTCTTAACTCATTCTTCCGGTCTTGGGAGCTATTTCAACGAGACCTATGATAAAAGCTCCCGCACGCTCTTCCGAAAGCTCGACGACTATAAGATACTTATCAAGGACGACCGTCCCGCATTTGAACCCGGCACGCGATTCGAGTACAGCAATACGGGAATGTTCCTGCTCGGCGTGATCATCGAGAAGGTTACCGGAGAGGATTATTTCGATTATATCCGCAAAACTATCTATGAACCTGCCGGGATGACGAACACCGACTCCTACGAAATGGACTATCCGGTCGAGAACCTGGCAATCGGTTACAGCCGGGATCCCAAGAGTCCTTATGGCTGGCAGAACAATCTTTACAAACATGTCATCAAGGGCGGACCGGCCGGAGGCGGATTCTCAACCGTTAAAGACCTTCATAAATTCGCCCTCGCCCTCCTTGCCGGAAAGTATGTCTCAAAGGAATCTTTGAAAGATATGTGGACGGACCATCTGAAATCAAAATATGGCTACGGTTTCTCTGTCATTGAAAGCCCAGCAGGGAAAATAGTTGGCCATAGCGGCGGATTTGACGGCATCAACTCCAATCTGGACATATACTTGGATTCCGGTTACATCATCGCTGTTATGTCCAATTTCGACCAGGGCGCAAATCCGATTATGCGAAAGACCAGGCAGCTGGTCGCGAGATTAAAGTGATTGCAGAGGGATAATTAGCCGTTTTCCAGTTTCGATAAAAATCTAAATCGATAAGAGCAGATCCGTTGAAAAACAGGGGAAACCATTTCGTGTCATTCCGTGATGCGGGATGATCTTTCTCCGGAATAAAAACATATTTATATTAAATTTTTATGTTGAAGAAAAGGAAGAAATAAGTAGAATATATTCAGGTTATTGGTAATAATTTCTTAATGAGGTTTTTCGATGAAAGAAGGTTTTGATTTCAAAGGCGTTTCAATTTCAAAAATCGAAGGGATAGGGCCAAAGTATGCCGCAAAGTTGGCGAAGGCGGGGATAAAGACAACCCGCAGCCTGCTGGAAAAAGCGGCAACTAAAAAGGGGAGGACTGAGGTCGCAGAGCTATCCGGTATCGGTGAAGTTCTTATCCTTGAATGGGTGAATCTTGCCGATCTGTTCAGGATCAGCGGTATCGGCGAGGAGTTCTCGGATTTGCTGGAAGAAACCGGCGTCGACACCGTCGTGGAGCTTTCGAAACGTAAACCGGAAAATCTGCATAAAGCGCTTTGTGATTTTAACGAAGCTAAAAAGCTGTCCCGAAGAACTCCATCTTTAAAACAGGTTGAAGGCTGGATCAAGCAGGCGAAGGAACTTCCTCGAATCGTGAAATATTAAACGCTTATAGTATCGTAATACGTTATAGGCGCTATTTTGATGAAGCTTGAATTTCGGCGCCGGAGTTGATTCATTTAAGCCCTTACAGAATTCCCTGCGAAAAGCAGGGTTTTTTCTTGAAACTAATTCTTTAGCTACAATTACTTTATTTTAAAACCTAAATCGGTTACCCCTTGATAAAGGAAAATAAAAAGCGGGACAGTAAAAATTGTGCCCCGCTGATTCCAGGAATTATTTTTAGCTATTACTTTTTTAAGTCAATAGGACTGGATTATTTTTCGTCTTTGCCTTTATTGAAACCAGCCTTTATCATTCCTCCGCCGGCCAGCAATGAGGCGATGCCTGTTCCGATGTTACCCATCTGGTCGTTTATATTGGCGTTCTGAAGAAGTTCATTGAGGACCGATTGCCCCAATAGACCGGCGCCTTGCTTGAGAGTGATACCGTTTATGATGAAATAAAGAGCGGCAATCACAAGAACTACCCCTGTAGATTTCAATCCTGTGGCCTGTTTTGAACTGTCTGCCATAATTCCCTCCTTTAAAGTAATGTTATGTTATTCTATAAAAATCAAAATCCGGAAACCAGAAAAACAACCCCTAAAATTTGTTATTAATTGTACGGCGATTACTATTATAGGTCTTTCAAAGGTTCGCAAGTTTTACATGGTTGATAACCCTTGTCCTTAGCCTCTTTAATTGTAATCGTCGTTGCACTCTCAGTTAAATGAGAACAACCCTTCTTGTGAAATTTCTCGCCGGCTTTTGTCACATAAACGATTTTGGAAGCCATGGACGATTTATACCACGAAGTATCCGTATCTTTGGCCGTTGTGCGGCTCTTGACCTCTGTATCTTTTATTTCTTTTGCAGCCTTTGTTTCCTTAGAGCTCACAACTTCTTCCTTCACATCCTCTGTGTCTGCCTCTGCGTCATCTTCGCTCTTATTCCTTCCGAACCACTTGGAAAAGATCCCTTCCTTTTTTACAGCATCGGACCAGATTCCGAGTTTCTCTTTTTCAGCTTTTGTCGCATAACCGCTGAATGTGCTCTTCTTGGAGAATGATTCGTCTGAAACATTGGCATAACCCTTCTTGAGCAGCTCTGCATTTACGAGAGTGCTGCCCAGATAAACATATCGAAGCAGTCGTCCTTTTTTATTCTTATCGCCCGCGGATTTGTCGGAAACCAATTTGATTTCCTTGTTATCAATCAGGTCCTTGACGTATTTCTCGGCATCCTTGATGGCGTCCTTGATGTTTTTCGCGGTTCCCCATTTTTTATCAGGCACGTCGGATCCGAGCATTTTGACCTTGTAGCTCTTTCCATCGATCTTTACCTTGATGTAGTCTCCGTCATAGACCTTCGTGACCACCGCTTTTTCTTCCGCGGCGAGCATAATGACCGCGAAAAGAAAGATAGCGCCTAAAACAAGTAACAATATTTTTTTCATATCTCCTCCCGTTAAATTTGAAAAATCAAACTACGAATACCTAATTGTCAACACTCTATTACCGTATGTCAAGATGTTTGTGGGATAAAGATTATCAAGTAAAGAGCTCTTTGCATTGCCTTTTATCTTAGATTTTATTTTGATAGTTAAGATTCATCCTTTATAATAAGGAATCCAGGCATTAACTTGTAAAGTAAATATCTTTGTTTGGTCAGCACATTAACAAGCAATAAATGTACTATGTTGCAGATTTCTCCTAAATCTTTCATAACAGGGGTATAATAGATTTGCTAATGCTATGTATAAGAATTCATTTTAATCTAGCTGAGTCTTGACAGATAAGACAGAAGATCATTTGTGCTAATATCATTTGGATGTACTAATTTGTAATGCTTTTCCAGTTGAATTTTAATGTCCCCATCGATATTCTCAAATTCAAACATGGCTATCACATCGTCAACCGATTGAATAGCAATTGGCATACAAATTAAGTTTGGAAACTTATGCTTACAAAGAGCATAATCTTGTTCTATCTGCACAAGGCCGATATTTTCCTTCTCTCCTTTTGCTTGAACAGGCAATGCATAATGCGAACCCTTTTTATCTATTCCAATATAAATCTCATCTGTTTCTATCTGACCAATACCAGGTGCTGTAGTTCTTAAATGGTTTTGGAGAGAATAACATGTTATTCCCGTAAAGATATCTATTAAACGGTTATAACGGACTTTTGCTAATAATGCTTGTTCATCCGTTAAGGCATACATATCAATAATTCCAGGAGTTGAATTAGGTACTTTAGTTACTGATAGATCCAGATTTGGTTCAAAATATTTTTCTGAAACTAAAGCAAAGCGGTATTTTGATCTTCCTATAAAACGAATTATCCATGTTCTATTATTTTCTGCTTTCGATAAAATGCTTTCAGGTAAAGATTTTCTAAAACGGAAACTATATAATACATCACCTACATTGGCTGGTATCGAAATTCCTAAATCTTTTGCGCTTTGGATGATATCTTCTCTTTTAAAATCAATTTCTCTCATACCTTTTCTATATCTTTTACTAAAGATATCTTCAATTATTAATGAATATTTATCTTTCATTTCCGGTTTTATCCTTCCCATTCTAAAATAAGCACTTCTTCTCGAAGATATTGTTTTGTGGCTGTAGCAAATCTTTCTCGAAAAGTTTCGATATCAATAACTTTGTATCCAAGAGAACTAGCAATTTCTGCAAGCAAATGTCCGGTTCGAATCATAACTTTTAAATAAGATGCTTGATCGCCTACTACATATGCCAGCTTGGCGCCTGGACTTAAAAATGGTCGTAAACTGTCAAGATGTCTATGCATTCCACCAAAATAGAGTTTTGTTAATCTAGCATAAAGCTTTTCGAAGCCAGAATTTTTGCCGAGTTGAATACGTCTCTTTTCTATTTCATCTGCGATTCGGGTAATTTCTTTAAAATTAGCTATTATCATGTCATCATTATCGTTTTTATAAATTCCTCTTGTATTTGATCTGATAAATTTATCTTTTAATAATCTTAATTCATTTTTATTGCTAATAAAACCTAATAGGACAAGCTCCAGCCGCGTTATTCGTGTATAGTCTTTTTCGTTTGGGTAAGGCGGAGAAGTGATTACAGCATCAATAGATTTGTGCTTAATAAGATTTGTAAGGAATCTAGAATCTTCTTTATAAATTGTTGCTCCAACTTCTGAATGTATTTCAATATTGCATAAATCCGCGCTCATTTTTCTAATACATTCTAACCATGATTTAATCACGCTTGTGTCTGCTTTACATTTACCTATCCCGATTTCCGGTCCAAAACGTAAATTACTAATATCTAAAACTAAAGCCTTAGCCAATGCTAATCTTTCATAATCATAAAATCTTTTATCTATATATTTTTCTATATTTTCAATAAGAATAAGAGTTTTATGTAATGGTAGAGAGCTTATTGAATTTCGGAGAAGCATTTTTTCCTTTTCTTCTGGTAATTTATTTATGATGATGTCTGGAAATATAATCCTTACTTCCCCATCAGGGTTATCATCATCGATGCCCTGTGCCTTTAATGTGCTGAGGGATTTCTCTGCAATTTCGTTAGCATGGATGAGTAATTTTTCTGGATCGACCGTCCAATTCGTTTTTATCATACTTGCATATGCAGCAATTGGATTGGCTTCAATACCAATACTATTAATCCCACTCTTCTTACTTTCAACAAGAACAGTCCCAGTACCGCAAAAAGGATCTAAAATTGTCATGTTAGGGTTGATATCGAATTTGGTTATATATTTTCGGACAAGATGAGGAGGAAATGCTAAAATAAAGCGATACCAGTTGTGGATAGGATAATCTTCTTCTTTAATTTTATTATTCTGTGGGCATATAGCTGATGTTCTTTTAATTGTATTAATTACCATTCTGACGCATGCCTTATAAAATACGAACAGGGATTAGAATTATTGTAAATCGATAATAGTATATGACAAGCCATATATTTTTAAAAGCTTTATAAAAAAGGTTTGAAAATGAATGATTCTTTCTTTTATAAAAAAGCTTCAATTTCTTTTCAATTATAATAGTTATCATTGAGAAAAAAGAAATCGTTTACAATATTTTCCCATGTCTTAATATTGCAGTTTTTCATGGATGGTGTAAGATTTTAGGCAGGGATATACTCTGGAATAAATATGCTCACCTTATCGAATAAGGAGTAAGAGATGAAAAAAACCATAAATATTGCATTGGTATTAGTGTTTCTGCTGTCAGTGTCTGTTGCAGTTTTCGCGGGGGAGACGGAGGCAACGGGCGTGAAGCAGGTTAAGGTCCTGGCTTCGCCGACGGATTACGGCACGGGTCTCACATGGGACGGGGCAAATCTATGGCTTGCGGACCGGAAGGATGGCGTCCTGCTTAAGGTCAATCCGGCGGACGGATCGGTTGTTTCGAAGCTAACAGCCCCGGGTTACAAACCGAGCGGCCTTGCCTGGGATGGGTCCCAGCTCTGGATAAGCGATCTCGAAACGCTGAAAATCTATAGGCTCGATCCCAAGACCGGCATCGTAACGAGAACGATAGACTCACCCGTTTCGCGGCCGTTCGCGCTCGCCTGGGACGGCAAATACCTCTGGGTTCTGGATGCCGCCGGGGATAAGAGCACCATCAGCAACATTGATACATATGACGGCACGACCATCAGGAGTTATCCTGCGCCCGGAACAGGGGGAACGGGCATGACTTTCGACGGTAAATATCTCTGGATTTCGGACAGGGTCCGCAACGAAATTCATATGGTTTCGCCGGAATACGGAAACGTAATTAACGTCATCCAGTCCCCCGGCGCATATACTTACGGCCTGGCGTGGGACGGCAAGTATCTCTGGAACGCGGATTACCAGACGGATAAGCTCTACGCACTGGACGTTTACGGCAGCGGCGACCACTTTGTTTTCGACGGTAAGGCGGAGAAGGTTGTGTTCAGCACGGTCGTGAACAACCGCGGCGAAGGAATGGTCAAGACGTTCGATATGTACCTCGCGGTTCCGCAGGATACGCTCGCGCAGAAATTGCTCGGCGAGATCGAGTGGAGTCCAAAGCCGGTGGACTACCTGACCGATAAGTGGGGTCAGAAGGTTGCGCATTTCCGCTTCGAAAACCTTGCGCCCGGCAGCACAACGGAAGTCGAAATGACCGTCAAGCTTAAAACATACGGCTTGCGGTATTTGATGTTCCCCGAAAGGATCAAGGGCGACATACCGAAGGATATACTCGACAAATATCTCGTGGACGACGTGAAGTTCGACATAAAGAATCCCTATATCCAGGACCTCGTAAAGAAGATCATCGGCAGCGAGACGAATTACTATTGGAAGGTGCGGAAGTTATACGATTACATAATCGCCAATATGTATTATGAGATGACTGGCGGCTGGAACACGGCGCCGACCGTTCTGAAGCGCGGAAACGGCAGCTGCAGCGAATACAGCTTCTCGATGATTGCGCTCTGCCGCGCTGCGGGGATTCCGGCGCGCTACGTCGGGACCCTTGTGATCCGCGGTGATGATGCCTCGTGGGATGATGTTTATCACCGCTGGAACCAGGTTTACTTCCCCGGTTACGGCTGGGTGGATGTTGACTGCAACCGGGGCGACAAGCCGCTTCCGGCGGAGCAGGGCCTGGGATTCGGCGGGATCGGCAACAGCTTCCTGCTGACCACGACCGGCGGCGGCGGATCTGAATACCTGAACTTCAACTATAATTATGATTACAAATATACAGCGGAAGGGCGCGTGAACGTGCGGGTGGACCAGGTTGCGGAATGGGAGCCGATCGAAGAAGCTAAATAAAGTAACCAACGATAAAATATGGTGGTTTGCTTTTCAATGGGAGCAGGTGCCGCAAATCAGGCTGTGTCGCAATTATAAAAAAGTCATTCTCCTGGATACTTCGAAGGGCTGTGACGGAAAAATGCGGAGCTTTTCTGTAAATCTTCCTTTTAGTATCAACATGTTATGAACATTAAAAAATCTCATACTGCAGCAAATTTGAATTATGACACAGCCTGTGTCAGGCTGTGTTGCAATTCCAATTAGCTCATGTTTGATGTTCTCAGGTATTCATAAGTTATTGATACTAAAAGGAAAATTCCCCGTAGTTTCCCCCTCGAAGTATCCCGGAGAATGACAATCTTTTATTATGACACAGCCTGTGTCACCTGCTCCGTCGGGATTAATTAAACTCAAACGAAGATTACAGAATCCTGTGGATTTATAGAATGCTTCGCATTTATAGAATCCTTCGGATTTCCAGGCTGCCTGCCTTCGAAGCAGCTCTGGGCATAACACACATTTTTTTGTAGCAAGGCTTCTGACCTTCGAAGCAGCTCCGGGCATGACCGCTTACTATTTGGAGAGAAGCCCGTTAAACAATGTTCTGATTATTTAGAACATCCCATAACATTTTCCCGCTGATATTTGACTATTCTTTACTAAAATTAGTTTTTGTGCTAAATTATTATCAGATGTCACATCAAACATGGAGATAAACTGATGAAAAGGGATGTAAATATCTTGTTCCTTGCCGTTTTCGCGGTTTTCTTCCTTTCCGTTCTTGTATTTTCCGATACGATCGTTCTGAAGAATGGAAAGCAGATACACACATCCTGGGTAAAGATTGAGAACGGCATTGTTACGTACAAATACACGTACGGAACTATGTCTTTAAAACTGGAATTGATAAAAGAAATCATCAAAGACGATACCTCCGATCCCAAGAAGGAAAAAACGGAATCCGGGGCGTCCTCCGAATCTGATTCCAATTCCTCCAGCGAGGATGCCGCTGTCTCGACGGACGATTCCAGCAAAGAGCAGAATCCCAAGGCTGCCGGTTCCTATTGGAGCAGTGAAAAGAAAAGGCTTATGGAGGAGAAAGCCCGGATCGAAGCGGAGCTGAAGGACCTCGAGAATTACCGGGTTGCGCTTATTCGGTCAAGAAGATCTACCGGGGATATTACAAAGAGAATTGAAGAAAAGCGGCAGCGGATTCTCGATATCAATTCGGAGATGTCAAAAATTCTCGATGAGGCGCGTGCGTATGGCGTAAGCCAATGGGATATAGATCATGCCGATGATCAGAATAAAGAGGGAAGCGAGGGCAGTGGAGAGGGCAGCAGCGAGGGCACAAGTGAAAAATAAGACGAGAGCATAATCAAGAGTGTTATTTCTGACCATCGATTGCAGGAATTTTCGATTTTTGAAGTTATTGAACAATGAAAAAAATTAATTTTCCCTTCATTACCATTCTATTTATCGGGATTATCATCATGGCTTTCATCCTGGGCCAGGCGATAATCAAAGCGCAAAGATCATCCATCGCGGAAGAGGAAATGCGCCTTAATTCCATCAAACAGGAAGTATTCGTCCGAAACTTCGATTATTCCATCTTGCTTCAGGCTGATTGGGCAAAAGGAGACTTTGTCGAATTTTGCAAGAAAACTTATAATGAGTTTATAGAAGGTTTTTTAAGCGACGAGAGGGCTGGCACGCCGGATCAATACAGGATACGTTACAGGGCGACGGAAGAATCGCTCGAAGCGAAAGAGAGTGGTTTTCTTCTAAACGCTTTTGCGGCGAGGAAGCATCAAAGTTTCCTTCGGACTTTAATCGGCTCCGCCACAGCAATGTTGATACACCTGAATCCTCTTCATCTTATATTAACTTTAATGTTGCTCTGGATAATCGGAATCAATGCGGAGCATATGCAGGGTCTGTGGTATTTTTTATTTTTCGGGATAGGGGGACCTCTCCTGAATTTCTTTGCGGCAAGCATGTCCTCCGGCGAGGTTTCTTACTTCGGTTTCGCCCCAGGCATATGCCTGATACTCGGCGCATATGTTTATTATAATTACGATGAAGAGGCATATCTCATCTTTCCCGGTGTGGTCAGAATATACGGAATCTTCCTGCTCTTTTTCTGGGTTATATATGAAGCTGTTCTCGCGCTCGTTCTTCACACAGAAAACTATAAGACTTTCTCTCCGCTTCATATCGCTGGTATACTCGCCGGGGTCGGCATCGCGGCAGTGTTCAAGGTAAGCAGGCCGCCGCTGGAGTCGAATATATCCAAAGAAGCCCTTTCTCCAGTCGAAATGGCGAGACGGGATATGAAAATGGGCAACTACCGCGGGGCCATTAATCAATTGGGCGATATTCTCAGAAGAGATTCGACCAATGAAGAGGCGCTGCGCTTGATGATGCAGGCATATATCACGTCCCGAGGTCAGCAGGATTGTATCGGCCTCGCAAGTTATCTTCTGCCCGACCTGATGAACAAGAAGAAGGGCAAAATCGCTTTCGATCTGTTTATGGATTTTTCAAACGCCTTTCCGAAAGCATCCTTGTCAGCCGAAGCGCAGTTTGCCGCGGGAAAATTGCTGATCGAGAACAATTTCTACGAGCTCTCTGTGGATACTCTTGCGAAGGTAACTCAGATGGTTCCGGGCACCGATTTATGCGTCCAGGCTGTTTTCGAGATCGGAAAGATTCAGATGGAAAAGCTCAATCAGTCTCAAAACGCGGCCGCTATGTTCAACTGGATCGTCCAGAATTTCCCTACCCATCCATTGGCAGGTCCTTCCCGGCAGATGATGTTGCGCGTCCAACCTCAATAAACGAAGCCTGAATCGTGTATAGACGGATCATCCGTTATATGCTGATAATAATTACAACCGATTTGTATGATCTGAAAAATACCCTGAGTTTCGCAGAATTCCGTTATTTCACATCGGCGTTATAAAAATAAAACCCCGCTCGGGGTTTCATAACGGGGTAAATTTTATAAGGATTCTAAGTTTTTAAACGGCAAGCGCTTCTTTGGCTTTTAGCGCAAGTTCCGTAAAAGCGCGCGGGTCTTTTACGGCGATGTCCGCCAATACTTTGCGATCAATCTCAACACCGGCAAGAAGGAGACCGTGCATCAACTTGGAATAGTTCAGGTCGTTCATCTTGGCTGCGGCATTAATCCTGATGATCCACAATCTGCGGAATTCGCGTTTACGCGCTTTTCTGTCTCTATACTGATACTGCAACCCTTTTTCAACGGTATTTTTGGCTGCGCTGTATAGTCTTCTTCTGCCGCCGAAGTAGCCCTTCGCCAGCTTAAGTATTTTTTTTACTCTTGCTCTTCTTTTAGTACTGCGTTTGACTCTTGGCATTTTCAGCTCTCCATTCGAATATTATTTCCACCCAGGTTTAATATGGAAGCAACCTTGATATTCTTCTCATGTCAGCTTTGCTGATCGTGTCGGCGCGTCTTAAGCGTCTTTTCCGTTCGCGCGTCTTTTTGGTCATAATATGGTTGCCAAACGCTCTTTGACGTTTGATTTTTCCACTCGCGGTCTTGTGGAACCTCTTAGCGGCCCCTTTGTGTGTCTTCATCTTTGGCATTTTTACACTCTCAACTGCTAAAATGTTTATGCCTCTCCAGGCGAACGGAGATGCTAACATAAAAAACAAGAAGTTCAACTAAAAAAAAATTTTGTCCCTTTTTTAATCATGGAAGTCGCTTGACAAAGAGATAAGTTCTGGCATAATTATTTTTCTTTAGAATTGAGTGATGGAGGAGTTACAGTGTACGCAGTAATACGAACTGGCGGGAAACAGTACCGGCTTTCGCCGGGAGACAAACTTAAAGTCGAAAAGATTGAAGCTGAAACCGGTTCCACAATAACATTTAAAGATGTCCTGATGGTTGCTACGGATGACAAGGTAACCCTCGGATCTCCGATTGTTGAAAATGCCGTCGTAACGGGCCGGCTTTTGAATACCGCAAAAGAAAGAAAAGTCCTGATATTCAAGAAACGGAGAAGAAAAGGGTATCGCAGGAAAAGAGGTCATCGCCAGATTCTATCGGAAATCCTTATCGAAGAAATTCAGTTCGGCGATGTAAAGGGCGTTGCCCAAAAAACAGCCAAGAAAGAACCAACCGTTAAATCCGGAACGGATACCAAAGTAAAGACAAAATCCGAGAGTAAGACCGTCGCGAAACCGGAGAAGGCGCCTGCGAAAACAAAAACGGTAAAAGCAAGCAAAGAAAAAAAATAAGCTGACAAAGGAACTTGAACATATCAGCGGTCATGCAAGACGGAGGATAAAATGGCTCATAAGAAGGGACAGGGAAGCACAAGAAACGGTCGAGACAGCAAGCCCAAGTTTTTGGGCATCAAGAGGTTCGACGGCCAACTCGTCTCAGGCGGTTCGATTTTAGTGAGACAGCGCGGAACAAAATATAACGCCGGAGAAAATGTCGGCCGTGGCAAAGATGATACTTTATTTTCGAGAATTAGCGGCCATGTTAAATTTCAGGATAAAGGCAGGAGAGGAAAGTTCATCTCCGTTTATCCCGCTGTCTAATACAATTTATAAAAAGTTTGCAAACAGCTTGAAACTTGCAGGTTTCAAGCTGTTTCCTTATTTATTATGTTTATAGACCAGGTAGTTATTCAGATCAAATCAGGAGACGGCGGTAACGGCCGAGTCCATTTCAGGCGGGAGAAATATGTTCCGAAAGGCGGGCCGGACGGCGGCGACGGCGGAAAAGGGGGAGATGTCTTCATAGAAAGCTCGTTCAGATATCAAAATATGAACCATTTCCGATATCTGCAAAGATTCAACGCCGAGGATGGCGCTGCCGGACAGGGTAAACAAATGACGGGAGCGGACGGAAAAGATATGATAATAAATGTCCCGCCGGGTACTCTGGCCTTCGATGACGAGACCGGAGAGCTTCTCTTCGATTTCGACTCAAGGATTATAAAATATGAAGTCGCAAGCGGAGGCAGGGGGGGGCTTGGAAATGTCCACTTCAAGAGTTCGACCAACCAGGCTCCGAGGCAATCCATTCCGGGAAAACCCGGCGTAGAGCACAGAATAAGGCTCGAGCTGAAGCTTCTTGCCGATGTCGGACTCATCGGGTTGCCGAATGCCGGAAAGAGCAGCCTTCTGGCGAAGGTCAGCGCGGCGAAACCCAAGGTGGCGGCTTACCCGTTTACGACGCTGAATCCGCAGCTCGGGAATGTCCCGATAAATGAAAATCGTTCTTTCACGGTTGCCGATATTCCGGGCTTGATCGAGGGTGCTCATAAAGGTTCCGGTCTCGGCGATAAGTTCTTGAAGCATATTGAGAGGACAAAATTTCTTGTCCATCTGATTGATGTTTCCAATTTGAATCATATGGATGCTGAGAAGTCCTATGATGTAATCAGAACAGAGCTCGAAGAATTCGGACATGGCTTGATGACCAAACCGGAAGTGATCGCTTTAAATAAAATAGATCTCATCGAGGACGCACAAATCTTGAATGATATCTTGAATGCATTCGAGGAAAGGAAAAAGCGCTGTTTTCCCATCTCCGCTAAAACCGGTGAGGGGGTGAAAGAGCTTGCGGAATATCTATGCTCCTGGCTGTTGAAAGAAACGCGCGAATTGTACGGTGATATCTCTGGGGTGGCGGGATGAGAATTGGCATTATGGGAGGAACGTTCAATCCCTTTCATATCGGACATTACGAGACCGCGCTGGATGTGAAACGGATCGCTTTTCTCGACAGGATAATCCTTGTTCCGTCTCATACATCGCCGCATAAAGAGGATTTGTCGTCTATCGTTTCTCCCACGCACAGGTACACTATGGCGGTTCTGGGGACAATAATGGGAAGAGAATTGGCAGTCAGCTCTGCAGAAATAGATGCGGGCGGAATATCATATACTTATAAGACTGTGGAACTGCTGCGGAACCGGTTTGAAACCGGAGACAGACTCTTCTATGTAACCGGAGTGGAATCTTTCGAGAAGATAGAGAGCTGGAAAAACTGGGAGAGCCTCGTGGAATCCGTTGATTTCATCATCAACAGCCGCGCCGGGTATAAAACCTGGGACCTGTTGCGTTCCATCCCCAAGCAGCTGGTGGAAAAATGCATCCTTGTAAAGGATGCCGATATTTTCCTGAAAAAGAACAGGAAGTCCCGGAAGATTTATGTAGTCGAGACCAAAAAGATTGATTTGTCTGCATCCGCTATCAGGCGGCGGATCGCCTCAGGCGATTCGATCAAAGATATGGTTCATCCGTTGGTGGAGAAATACATCGAATCCAATAAATTGTACGCGAAAGAAGAGTGATAAATGTCAGTTAAAAGAACAAAAATTGATTCCGCGAAAATTCCGGGGCTGGTGGATTATACGGTAGAGCTTATCCGCGAGAAAAAGGGTTATCATATAATGGTCATCAGCTTGGACAAGTTGACGACCTTTACTGATTTTTTAATAATTTGCACTGTAGATTCCAGCAGGCAGGGACAAGCCATCAGCGATCATATTTTAGGTTCATTGAAAGATCAAAAGATGAAACCTCTTAACATCGAGGGATATAATCAGGCTAAATGGATATTGATGGATTATATTGATTTTATTGTGAACATTTTCGACCGCGAGACCCGAGATTTTTATCAATTGGAAAGAATCTGGCGCGACGCCCCCGTCAAAGTGATAAAGGATGAAGAAGACCGATGAAATTATGTTTCATCTGGCCTGGGAAGACCAGGAATCCTCATATAAAAGCGCTTATTGACGATTACCAGTCGCGAATATCCAAATATATCAAGAGCGAAATAATCGAAACCCAGGCCGGTAAAATGCCGTTTAAGGCAAAAGATGAAGAAAAAAAAATAGTGGCGCGGATGCCGTCTTCTTCCTATATTATCTTATTGGATATGAAGGGAAAGATGCTGGATTCCGAGAAGCTGGCGGCAAAAATCGAGCAGCTTTTTACATCCGGGAAGGATTGCGTGGTTTTTATTGTTGGCGGAGAGCAGGGTTCAACAAAATGGTTGCAAGAAAAATCTGATATGCTATTATCCCTGACTCAATTGACTACTACTCATGAGATGGCCCGGTTATTATTATTGGAACAGGTTTATCGAGGATTGACGATAATAAATAAACATCCATACCACAAGTGAATAGGAGAAGGCGATGAAAAAAGAATTTAAACCCTATTATGATAAGCTTCACGAAACAAAACAGGAATTTCTCCAAAAGTACCTGAATAATGAAGATATGTCGCGTCCCCGTATCGAGGAAAACATCGGTGATATGGTGGACCAGGCTACGGATGATTATACGAAAGAATTTTTGAGCAACTTGAGCGCCGCAGATTTAAAAACGCTCAGAAGGATAGATCAAGCGCTGGACAGGATTAATAACGAAGAATACGGTATTTGCCAGGATTGTAGTGAAGAGATTACACCCAAGAGGCTTAAGGCGGTTCCCTGGGCTGAATATTGTATCTACTGTCAGGAGAAAAGGGAAAAAGAAGACCTTTCGGCATAATGATTGTGATAGAGGTGAGTCGTGAGTTTTAAAAATATCCTTGTTTATACATTCGCCATAGTATTTATTCTTGTCGTTCTGTTTATCGCTTATAATAACGTTACACCTGTGACGGTCAACCTTAAATTCCTCGGCATTACTCCATTCACTGTCCCGGCGTGGGCCGTGATGGTGTCCTCTTTTCTGGTGGGGATACTTGTGGCATTTGTTTATAATCTTGTCGGCAGCGCCGTGCGGGGTATCGAAACGCTCACGACCCGGAAAAAAATGAAATTGAAGGAAGTGCAGGATCAGCATTACCAGGACGGGCTGAGGCATTTCCTTGACGGCAACTTCGAAGAAGCGGAACGCTTGTTCAACAGAATCCTGGAAGAAAAGCCGAACGATCTGCGAATCCTTACGTCAATGGGAAATCTTAAAAGGGCGCAGCGTATGTTTATCGAGGCAGAAGAATATCATATGAAGGTGATATTGATAGATGAGAACTATCTGCAGGCCCTTGACGGTCTATTCCTCGATTATATGGCTGAAGGAAAAAATCAGCTGGCCTTGAACATACTCGAGAAGCTACTCGAACATAAGGATTCGGATAAACTGAAATATAAAAAAGAACTGGTTTCGCTTTATATCGCCGACAACAGGTGGGAGGAAGCGACGGAAATCCAGGAAGACATCATCAAGCTGACGCCGAAGGGTGAACGCAAACCAGAACTGAAAAAGATGCTCGCTCTTGAATATCAAAAAGCCGTTCACTTGTTCGATAAAAATAATAAGAATGAAGCGGAAAAAATATTGAAGCGGATAAAATCCCAGGATGACAGCTTCATCCCGGCATATGTCAAACTCGGAGAGATATATCTTGAAGAAGATGACCACCAGGCCGCCTTAAAAACGCTGTCGGAGGGATTCTCCACCACGAAAGAACCCGTATTTCTTCAGATGCTCGAGGAGATTTTTATCGCAGCGAACCAACCGGATGACGCAATAGCCTTCTTCAAGAAGTTGAGCTACCAATACTCGGATGATGTTTTGCCGCTCTTCACGCTCGGCAAGCTATATTACCGCTTGGAGATGATCGAAGACGCGAGGGCGATTTTTGACAAACTGACGACGATTATAGACTATTCCCCAACCCTTGAATTCTTCATCGCGAAAACAGAGGTTAAAGAAGGACGGCTGAAAGATTCCGTGAAAAGGATGAAAGAAGTTATAAGAAAGACACATCTTCTCGATCTGGAGTACAGCTGCCGGAAATGCGGCCATCGTTCCATCAAATGGCTCGACCGCTGCCCGGAGTGCGGCTGCTGGAACTGTATGCATCTTGCAGCCGACAACGAACTGAAGGACCTCGAGATTAAAAGAATCTCCCTGCCGAACGTGGATTATTAATTTTCACTCATAACGCTCCTGCGATTTCAGGAAGGCATCCTTCCGACTAATCAGTATTTCTTTATTCCCTTGCTTCGACGATTCACCGGCAGCTGCTCAATTTAAAGCGCGATCCAACGGCTGATATAATCGTTAAGTAAGATGTCCTTCCACCAACCAAAATTTAACCAACTTCATTTCGGATTTATCATGAGCCACCAATTGGAGAATCTATAACATGGATTTGCAGTAATCTTATGCCTGTAATGTTTGAATTAATAATACGGAGGGCTAAAAATACGAAGGGGACATCATCCTAAGATGATGTCCCTTTTTACTTAATGATATTTTGTACTAAAGAGCAAAACCGACGTTTGCTCCAAACAAAACACTGTCAAATAAACCTTGTGTAAAGGTATACATATATGCTGTCAGCTTAAGATTATCGCCGATGAACCCGCCATGAATCTTTAAAATTAAATCCGAAAAGAAGTCAAAATCATGGCCTGACGGAGCCAAAAGAATATATAGCAACAAACCGCCTCCTACAAAGAATGAATTGCCTTTTTCGCCGAATTTCAGGTTAATCGTGGCTCCCGGATATAGATATAATTCGTCGAAGTTGAATTTGTAGCCGAGAAACATGGCTTCAGGAGTGATAAAAAGATTATTTCCCAGCGGGAGATCGAGCATAACGCCTGTCTGCCAATAGAAACTGGTGAAGTCGTCATCGGAAATTGCGCCGAAATTAATGTAAAATTTTGAAGGATCAGAAGATGTCGTGGACGATTGCGCATTGACGTTGGGTACTGAACATACAGCGATACACAGACAAATGGCCAACAAAACATATTTTTTCATAACTTACCTCCGTAATTACGCCTTATATTAGCAGAAAATTCTGAAATGTCAAAATATATATTAAAACCAGGTAACATCTCTCAAATCTATTGCGAGAGCATCTATGTAAAAGTATGTCAACGAATAATCATTTGATTAATATCTTTTCATTTTTAATAATCTTGAATTCCCTCGCCCCGTTCCTGAGTATATATGCGCCGTAGTAATTGTCAGGCGCACCCGTTTCTCTGAAATCCGCAGGAAGGCTTTTTATGATCTCGCCCGCCCTGCCCCACGGTTCCAGGTTCTTCTTCAGGCAAAGAGATAACACGATTACAAGAAACAATGCGATAAGCACAGATATTGTCTTCCGATTGATGAGCTTGTAAATGATGATGCTTAAAAGCAATCCCCATCCGAAGGAGGAAAGATAGAGATAGCGGCTTCCCTGCAGATCCGGCGCGACGTAGAACATCCCCATCAACGGTATCAAAGGAATGAAAAGAAATCCCAGGCCGGACAAAATGATAGACGTTCCTTCTGGTTTCTTTTTAATAAAATGGAGCGAAGCAACGACGGTGAAAACGGCCGCGATTGCAAATTTAACGCCGGGCATAACACCGGAGTAAGCCTGGTTCCAGGGATATAGCAAAGATTTGAAAGGCCGGCTCAAAAACGTTTTCACGAAATATATGCCGACCGCCGGCAGATGTTCTCCGGGGATCGAAGCGAAACGGGACCGCACGAAAAAATAGAGTATTAAGATTAAGGCGTTGAGCAGGTATGAATATTTCAGATTCCTTCCTCTTTTAAATCCGAACGCAAGGCAGTCAACTGCGATAAACAGCGCTATAAAACAGACTGCAGTCTCTTTAGATAAAAGAGACAGCATAATAAAAATTGTGGTGAACAAAATCGCACTCACCGTCAATTCCGTCTTCCTTATATAAACCGCCATTGCCGCAAGGACGAAGAAAACCCAGAGTGTTTCCTGCAGACCGGAAATCCATAGTGCCGCTTCGGGCTGGAGAGGGTTCAATAAAAAAAACAAAGCAGCAATGTAGCTGATTTTAAACGAAGACGAAAGTCTCTCTGTGATTTTAAAGGCAAGAGCGGAACAGCCGAGGTGGAGAAGGAGATTCAACAATCTAAATGGAACGGGATCTGCACCGAATATCTTTAGAAAGACATAGAAAACGGAACTGAATGCCGGCCGGAAGAAGCCGGCATCATCGAATACGAACGGTGAATCTGAATATTTAATAATAAATACATAGTCATCGCTCAGAAACGGAGTGCTGACATATGGGATATAGAGCAGAGTCCAAATCAAGATCGGTAAAAGAAGCAGAAATATTTTTAAATATAGATTGGGTTCATCCGAATGAATAATTACCCCCGGCGGGGTCAGGTTTTCCCTATGAAGAATAATCTTGATCAGTATCACTGCCGCAAAGATATAAGCGGCGCTCTCGATCCTGTGCGATTTACCGCCGTCCAAAAAGAAATAGACGGAAGCAAGGTTTATCAGAAGCCAGGCCGCTGAAATGATTATCAGAAAATTACATATAGTCCGGGAGAGTGGTGTATCGCTTTGTTTTATAAGCAATTTACAAATGCAACCGATATCTTTTAATCAACGAAAGAAAATTTGGGCTCATTTGCCGTCCGCCGCCTGAGATTGATTCTTGATCACGAGCTTTCCATTCACCCGCTTCCAAGTTAGATTCGTTTTTTTATCCTTGCCTGGTTCTTCATTTTTTTCATAGGTATATTTCGGAACGATCGTTGCGCCGTTCAGCAACCTCTTGATCTTTTTAATATAATTCCTGGTCTCTTTATAGGCCGGGACTCCCTTATGGTTGTCCACGGCCGTGGGCCCGGCATTATATGCGGCCAAAGCGAGATCCAAATCGCCGCCATATTTATCCATCATCTTCGCAAGATATGCAGTGCCGGCTCTGATATTCTCCTTCGGATCGAAAACATTCAGCACGCCCAGACTGTCAGCTGTCGGGTCCATCAGCTGCATAAGCCCCTTCGCCCCCGACGGCGAAACGGCTGTAAAGTCATAACCTGACTCTACCTGTATCACTGCATGGATAAGCTCGGAATCGAGCCCGTTCAGCATCGAATATTTCTCCACAAGTGTTTCATACTTGTTTCGGTAAAATTCGCCGTATTTCATAAAGAATTGTTCTTTGCGGGATTCGAAAACCTTTACAAGGTCAGCATAATCTTCCTTTTGAGGGCGGTCGGTCAGCAGCAATTTTCCATCTTTCGTCCGGTAAACATAGTTTTTCCCTTTTTCGGCGATGGATTCAGATGGAAAAAGAAAAAATAAGACAAGGATAATAAGGAAAGCCGGATTGAAGGATTTTAAAAGCCGGATATCAAGCGCCGCCGGAGAGCATTTTTTCAACAAAGATTTCAGCATCCTTCAGAGCCTTTTCGATGTTTTCCGGTTTCTTTCCCCCTGCCTGCGCGAGGTCGGGCCTTCCGCCTCCGCCGCCACCAATCGCCCCTGATATCTGCCTGATCAATGTCACCGCATCAATCTTCTTCACGAGGTCATCGGTTACGCCGGCCAGTAATAACGCTTTATCCCCTTGTGCGGCTCCAAGTACTATTATACAACTTTTAAGCCTGTTTTTCAATCTGTCCGCGAAATCCCGTAACCCCCCGGCATCGAGGTTATCGAGACGCCTGATGACGACTGAGACGCCCCCGATCTCAGAAATACCGTCATTTATATCATCGGAACCGGCGGATTCGGCCTTTTTCAGCTTCAAGCCCTTGATATCTTTTTCCAGCTTCTTTTTGATGTTTAACAAGTTTTCTATTCGCGCTGGTATTGTCGGCTCATGAGAAAGCACATCCGGATTGTATGTTACGGAATATTCCTCACCCAGCTCCGTAGAAATTTCATTCTTAGCTTTTTCTAGATTATCAATCTCTGAAATCAGTGACCTGGTCTTTGGATAAACCTCATCAATGGAACATCTTAATATTTCAGAGCAATCGGATAGAATCTGCCTTTGCTCCTCCTCATCAATTTTTAATGAAAGAGGCAGAATTTTTTGTAATTCTAAAAAAGTTGAAGTTATTTTATTAATCAAGTCTCTTGCTTTGTTTTCTGTCAGGGCTTCTATCCGCCTTACTCCTGCTGCAACAGAGCTTTCAGAAACGATTGCAAATTTTTCGATTTCAGAAGTATTCTTTACATGGGTTCCGCCGCAAAGCTCGCGGCTTACATACTCACCTTCGGTCATCCCCGATCTTCCCTGAACGGTGATCATCCTTACTGTGTCGCCGTATTTTTCGTCAAAGAGGGCAATCGCGCCTTTGGAGATCGCCTCGTCGAGGGAGAGTGTTTCCGATATGACAGGAAGTTGCAGAGATATCTTGTTATTGACGAATTCCTCCACCCTTTGAAGTTCGCGTTTTGTAATAGCGGAAAAATGGGTGAAGTCGAAACGGAGTTTTTCCGGCGAAACAGCCGAACCCGCCTGCTTGACGTGCATTCCGAGTTCGTTTCTAAGCGCAGCCTGAAGGAGATGTGTCGCCGTATGGTTCGCCATTGTCGCGTTTCTTTCCTTACTATCCACAAGAGCGGTAACTTTATCTCCTTTTCCTATACATCCTTTAAAGATTTTGATTTTATGAACAATCAAGGACTGCATAGGTTTTTTAGTATCCAATACATCCGAGGAAAAGCCGCCTGCATCAGATTTAAGCCAACCGATATCTCCCACCTGGCCGCCGGATTCTCCGTAGAACGGGGTCTTATCGAGAATGACCTCCCCCTCGTCGCCTTCGACAAGTGAATCCACTTCTCTCCCGTTTTTTATCAGAGCAAGAACTTCGCAGCCTCTGGTTTCGAGTTCTTCATAACCACGGAATTCCGTTTTAAACTTATCCCCAAGTTTTAGGTAGAGCTCATCAATCTTCTGTCCTCCGGAACCTTTCCAGGCTTTCCGCGCCCGCGCGCGTTGTTTTTCCATCTCCGCCTCGAAGCCGCCTTCATCTAATTTCAGGTTGTATTCCTCCGCGAGGTCTTTCGCAAAATCCAGCGGCAGGCCGAACGTATCGTAGAGTTTGAATATCTCGCTTCCGGGAAGAACGCCGCTCTTCCGGACGGAATCGGCCGAGGCGATCTCCTGGAAATAATTCATACCGTATGAAATGGTGGAGTTGAACCGCTCCTCCTCGGCGAGCATCACTCTGGCGATAAAATCGCGGGACTGGACGAGTTCAGGATAGACATCCTTCATATTCCCAATTACGAAACCTGCGGCTTCATATAAGAACGGGTCTTTCATTTCTAATTTCTTGGCAAACCTGATCCCACGGCGGATAATCCGGCGCAGTACGTAGCCGCGACCCTCATTCGACGGCAGCAGTCCGTCGCCTATCAGGAATGTCGCGGCGCGGGTGTGATCCGCCATCACCCGCAATGCCGTTTCCTCGCCACTGCCCGGTAGATATTCCACGCCGCATCTGTCCGCGAGGTGGCTTATCAGCGGAAGAAAGAGGTCGGTATCGTAATTATTGTCCTTCCCCTGCATGACGGCGGTTATCCTCTCCAGACCCGCTCCGGTATCCACGCTGGGCGCGCGCAGAGGTTCCATTCTTCCATCTTCGGTTTTGTTATATTGCATAAAGACGAGATTCCAGAGCTCGACGAACCTGTTCGTTCCCGAAGATGGATCGGCATTCGGGAAATCCTTCGCGTATTCCGGGCCGAAATCGTAATGAATCTCGCTGCATGGACCGCAAGGGCCGGTTTCCCCCATCGCCCAGAAGTTTTCTTTTTCATCGAACCGGTAAATCCTGTCCGCCGGTATGCCGATATGCTTATGCCAGAGGTCGTAAGCTACATCGTCATCCTTGAAAACCGTGAATACAAGCCTGTCCAACGGCATACCGTATTCCTTGAGGATCAAATCATATGCGAATTCTATCGCTTCTTTTTTAAAATAATCGCCGAAAGAAAAATTGCCGAGCATTTCGAAAAAAGTATGATGACGAGGCGTTTTGCCGACCATCTCGAAATCATTGTGCTTGCCGGTAACCCTGCAGCATTTCTGGCAGGTGGTTGCGCGGTTGGAATCCGCTTTCTCCAGCCCCAGGAAGATATTCTTGAACTGGTTCATCCCTGCATTGGTGAACATAAGCGTGGGGTCATTCCGTGGAATCAGAGACGAACTTGGCAGACGGCGATGTCCTCTTGCCTCGAAAAACTTTATAAACTTTTCTCTGACTTCACCGCTCTTCATTTCGGGTCTTGAAATCCATAAGCTTCTTATTAATTAATGCAGGTTCATACCCTAACCGAAAAAGGAAATTATGTAAACGGGTGAGTTCTTTCAGGTTTGCCGGCCTGCCGCGGGTTCGAATCCACTTTGCGACCGCTTTCTCCATCTGCCCTTCAACATCCTCGGGTTTCAGCATCTCTTCCACCCTTTTCTTCGCCGCGTCACCAGTAATTCCGCGGACGGCAAGGTCCCTCAAGATTCGATATCTGCCGTGATATTTGTATTCAGCCCTCGCCCTCGCAAAACCCCGGGCGAAATCGTCGTCGTTGATATAATTCGCCGCCTTCAACCGTTTGACAGTTTCCTCGATCTCTTCATCTTCATACCTCTTGGAGATAAGGTAATCCCGTATCTGTTTTTCGGTTTTCGGTCTGGATACGAGGTATTTCAGCGCTCTTTCCCAGGCGCTGTCTTTCAGCATCAATTCTATTTCCTGGTGTTATCGAAGATATAATCGCTAACACCATGACTACCACCCTGTCCTGAACTGCCGCTCGCGAACGGATCCTCCATTGACTGCTCCATCTGGGATTGGGCAGAGGAGCTTGTGGATTCGATCCCCTGAATGCGCAGCTTGAAGTCATCCGGGTTGCTCGCGCCCTTCAGCGCTTCCTCGAAGGTGATCAACTCTTTCTTGAAAAGGTAGAAAAGAGACTGGTCAAATGTCTGCATGCCATATTGGGAAATGCCAGCCGCGATCGCATCGGGAATAAGGCGGGTTTTTTCCTTGTTGATGACACAATCCTGGATCAGGTTTGTGGAGATCATTATTTCAACCGCGGGCACCCTGCCCCTGCCATCGGATCTCTGCATCAACCGCATGGATACGACCGCCTTCAAGACGGAGGCAAGCTGCATCCTGACCTGTTTTTGCTGATACGGCGGGAAAACGGAGATGATACGATTTATGGTTTCCATTGCGTCCATCGTGTGGAGGGTGCTTAGAACCAGGTGGCCGGTTTCAGCCGCAGTAAGCGCGGTCTCGATAGTTTCATAGTCGCGCATTTCACCCACGAGGATGACATCCGGGTCCTGGCGCAGGGCGGAACGGAGGGCTATCGAAAAACCTTTTGTGTCAACCTCGACCTCGCGTTGATTGATGATGCTCTTCTTGTCACGGTGAAGAAATTCGATAGGATCCTCGATCGTTATGATGTGGCAGGTCCGGTTTTGGTTGATGAAATCTATCATCGCTGCAAGGGTTGTGGATTTTCCTGATCCGGTAGTGCCGGTGCAGAGGATCAGTCCGCGGTTGTAGAGCGAAACCCGTTCTATTACAGGTGGAAGGTTTAAGTCCTTGACACTCGTTATTTCGAATGAGATGACGCGCAGGACCATCCCGACCGTTCCGCGCTGCTGGAAGATATTTACGCGGAAACGGCCGAGTCCGGGAACGCTGTATGCGATATCTATCTCCTGGTGCTTCTGGAATTTTTGCTTCTGGTTTTCGCTCATAACATCGAAAGCCATCCGCAGCGTATCCTCCTGGGTAAGGCGGCGAAGCTCCACAAGGGGGAATAATTCTCCGTGTACCCTGATGTATGGATACGCGCCGACCTTGATGTGGATGTCCGAAGCATCCTTATCAATTGCCATTTTTAAAACATCATTGATATGCATATTGTTCCCCTTCTCAATTACGGGGTTTTAACCCAATAAACCATTCTTCATTCAACCGCTTCGATCAAACTTCACGAATAGTCTGCCGAACATTTTCATTATTCAATATACGTCAGCCATTTATATTTGTCCGGTTTTCTGCCCTCGATTATATCGAAAAATTCCTGCTGCAGCTTGCCGGTAATGGGTCCTCTATTGCCTTCGCCTATCTGGATTTTATCCACGCTTCGGATCGGGGTCACCTCGGCGGCTGTTCCCGTAAAGAAGACTTCATCAGCGATATAAAGCATTTCCCTGGGGATAATCCTCTCGATAACCTGGTAACCAAGATCTTTGGCGAGAACGATGATGCTCGCCCTGGTTATCCCCGGCAAAATGGAGGTTCCAAGCGGAGGCGTATAAACGATATTCTTGCTGACTATGAAAATGTTTTCCCCGCTGCCTTCGCTCACGTAGCCGTTGGTATCGAGCGCGATCCCTTCAGAATAACCGTCGAGAAGCGCCTCCATTTTGATCAATTGGGAGTTCATATAATTGGCGCCGCATTTCGCCAGGGCAGGGAATGTATTCGGAGCGAACCTCGCCCATGTGGAAACCTTGACATCAACGCCTTTCTCAAGAGCTTCAGGGCCCAGATACTTGCCCCATTTCCATGCAGCTATCCAGACATCCACGGGGCATTTCATCGGATCCACTCCGAGGCTGTGAAATCCACGGATGACAAGGGGGCGAAGATAAGCTTCTTCCAGGCCGTTTTCCTTGATTACCGCGATTTTCGCCTTGTTAAGGTCTTCTTTGGTATATGGTAATTCCATCCTGTAAATCTTCGCAGAGTTGATAAGCCGCTCGGAGTGATCGTCAATCCTGAATATCGCGGATCCGTTTTTGCTTTTATAACATCTTTCCCCTTCAAAAATACTGGAACCGTAATGAAGGGCGTGGGATAAAACATGAATCTTTGAGTCTTCGAAATTGATAAATTTACCGTTGCACCATAGTTTTTTACATCCTTCGAAAGGCATATCCGCTCCTTTTTTGAGGTTTATTTTTATACACCGGAAAGTAAGAGTATATCATAGTGTCTTTTATATTAAACAACTTTTGGGAACAAAAATCAAATTCCGGGAATCATACCGCGTTCATCGAAGATTATTGATGCCGCGCCATAATTTTGCCCATACCATCTGATTGCTTTTTAGCCCGAATTCGTCCATAATGCAATAGCCAGATTTCAACCGCAACAAATTCGAACAGAAAAGAATTCTATGCGGTGTTTTCTTTAAGGAGGTTATATCAGATGCCGGAATTAAGGTTCGACCCCATACAGATGCGCTGGGTGATAATTTCGACCGAAAGAGGCAGACGTCCATCCGACTTTCATCAGAAGACCGAACATTCGCAATCAACATTTTGCCCTTTTTGTGAAGGAAACGAGTCCACGACTCCGCTGGAGATTTACGCCGTCAGGAACAATGGATCAGTCGCGAACGGTCCGGGTTGGAAAATCAGAGTTGTGCCAAACAAATTCCCTGCCCTTAAGATAGAGGGAAATCTCGACAGGCTGGGCGAGGGGATGTATGACAAGATGAACGGCGTTGGAGCGCACGAAGTTATTATCGAGAGTACCGACCATCAGAAGCAGCTCCACGAACTGGAGCCATCCCATCTTGAGGAAATTCTGAAAACATACCGCGTAAGGCTCGAAGACCTCCAGAAGGACGAGCGCCTGAGGTATATACTCTTGTTCAAAAACCACGGGGTGCGCGCCGGCGCCTCGCTTGCCCATCCACATACGCAGCTGATCGCAACGCCCGTTACGCCCAAGACGGTTTCTCTCGAATTCGAAAGCGCGATGAGACATTACGCCACGAAGGAGAGATGCATTTTCTGCGATGTTATGCGCCAGGAGATAGATGACGGAAGGCGGATAGTTTACAACAAGGATGAATTCATCGCATTCGCCCCGTTCGCCGCGCGGTTCCCGTTTGAAATCTGGATAATGCCGCGCCGGCATAATCATGATTATTCGCTTGAGGATGACGCGACAATCGTCAATTTTGCCAAAGCTCTCCGAGAGATACTTGCCCGTTTGAATGCCAGTCTCGACAATCCTCCCTATAATTTCGTTCTCCATACAGGTCCAAACACCAACGCCAAGCCGGCGAGGCCGAATCATTGGGGGACGATCAAGTACGATTTCCATTGGCACCTCGAAATCATACCCCGCCTGACACGTATGGCGGGATTCGAATGGGGTTCCGGTTTCTATATAAATCCCGTACAGCCCGAGGAGTCCGCTAAATTTTTAAGAGAAGTTGAGATTAAAGGCCTATGATTATGAAAAATAAAATTGGATCCTTCGCCCTTGTTTTGCACAGCCATCTTCCGTTCGTTATCGGTCATGGGAAATGGCCCCACGGAACCGACTGGCTTAACGAAGCAGCTGCTGAAACCTATATTCCGCTTCTGAACGTGATGAACGGAATGGCAAAAGACGGCGTCAAATTCGCCATAACATTTGATCTATCTCCGGTTTTAGCGGAACAGCTTGCCGATCCGAGATTTAAAAAAGGATTCATTCATTATCTTGAAATCCGAATCCATATGTCGCGTGAAAACATAAATGAATTCGAGAAAACAGGCGACGGACATAAGAAATATCTTGCCGGAATCTGGCTGGAATACTATGAGAAAATAAAAGCGGATTTTATCAATATTTATAACGAAGACCTGATAGAAGCTTTCAGAAAACTGGAGGAATCCGGGCATATAGAAATAATCACCTGCGGCGCAACACACGGCTATCTGCCGCTGCTCTACACCGATGAAGCGATTAACGCCCAGGTGCGGCAGGCGGTCAAGACGCATAAACGGCTTTTCGGCCGGCAGCCGGAAGGCATCTGGCTGCCAGAATGCGCATACCGGCCCAGATATGAATGGAAATCGTTCATCGACGATGATGACAAATCCAGAATGAGACGCGGGGTCGAAGAATTCCTGTCGGATGTGGGTATAAAATATTTTATCATTGATTCGCATCTGCTGAAAGGCGGAAAAGCCATCGGAACTTACCTCAGCAGGTTCGATGCGCTGCAGAAACTCTGGGACCAGTTCTCCAAAAGCTATAGAGAGGAAGACAGCACAAAAACCCCATTCCATATGTATTGGGCTGGAAACAGCAGCAACGATAAGATGGCCGCGGTCTTTACACGGAACGATAAAACGAGCCTCCAGGTTTGGAGCGGGGAATGGGGATACCCGGGAAACGGCTGCTACCTGGATTTCCATAAAAAACATTTTCCAGGAGGCAACCGGTATTGGGCAGTCACAGGAGCAAAGGTTGACATGGCGGATAAGCAGGCTTATCACCCTGATATAATCGAAGGTTTTCTCTATGAGCAAGCCAATCACTTTGTTGATGTAATTAAGGGAGAATTGACTGCTGCCTGCGGCGGCATTCTGACCGCACCTTTCGATTGCGAGCTGTTCGGGCATTGGTGGTTTGAAGGCCCAAGATGGATCAGAAAAGTATTCGAGGCGCTTTCCTCCTCCGGAGATATCGAGACCGTGACCTTGAGGAGTTATTTTGAAAGCTACAAACCTGAAGAGGTGATAAATCTTCCGGAAGGTTCATGGGGCGAGGGAGGTTTTCATTATATCTGGCTGAACGACTGGACCAAGTGGACATGGAAGCACATCCATAACAATGAAAAGATCATGCGGGATATGGCTGGACGCTGGAAGGACAGCGCCGGTCCCGAACTTGAAAAAATCCTCAACCAGATGGGAAGGGAACTGCTGTTGCTCCAGTCGTCCGACTGGCAATTCCTGATAAGCACCTGGGCGGCGAGAGATTATGCCGAGGGGAGGATTGCGGTTCATAACGAAAACTTTAATGCACTTGCTGATATGGCAAAAAAAACAGCCGGTGGTGAAAATTTAGGCGAAGGTGAAAAAAATCTTCTCGAAAAGATATGCGAAGTTGATTCGTTGTTCCAGGATTTGGACTTCAGGCTTTGGTTGAAAATGCCGGAAGCATAGGATATTAATTTCTTATTAAAAAGGAGCTGGAAATGAAGGTTTTATATGTCTCCGCAGAAATGGTTCCTTTTGCGAAAGAAGGAGGACTTGCAGATGTTGCGGGCGCTCTTCCGGCAGCGCTGAAAAATGCCGACATAGACATCCGCGGTGTTATCCCGGCTTATGCAGGCATTGACAGGAAAAAATTCGATCTTACTCCCGTTAAGAAAGTTAAACCTGTTTCCATCCCTTACGGCGGGATGGAACTAAAAGCAACCCTTCTCGAAGGCAAGCTCCCGAAGACCGACGTCACAGTATATTTTGTTGAAAATGATTATTTTTTCGGACGTCCCGGAATATATAACGATCCGCAGACGAAAGAGGGATACAAGGACAATGCCGAGAGGTATGTATTCTACGCGCGGGCTTTGATGGAGCTCCTCAAACAGCTGGACTGGCAACCTGACATAATCCATCTTAATGACCAGCATACAGCCCTTATTGCAGGATATCTCAAACGCCAATATGCCGCGTATAATTTTTATTCCAAAGCTAAAACAGTTTTCAGCATTCATAACCTCGGTTACCAGGGGATATATCCAAAAGAAGTGATGTGGTTCGCGATGTTCGACCAGGCCGAGTATTATCCGATGAGCCCCTTCGAATTTTACGACAAGGTCAACTTCATGAAGATCGGGATAACATTCTCGGACATAGTATCAACTGTCAGCAGAACCTATGCCGAGGAAATTGTCTCATCATCTGAATTCGGCTTCGGCCTTGAAGGCGTACTTCGGGACCGCAAAAGCGATCTCTTCGGTATAATCAACGGGATTGATTACGCGGAATGGAATCCGGAGATTGACGAATTGATTCCTTTTAAGTATTCGCCCAAAGACCTTTCGGGAAAGAAGAAAAACAAAGAAGCGCTTTTGAAGGAACAAGGACTCGACCCAGCCGGAGACGATATCCCGCTTATCGGGATGATCTCTCGCCTCGCGGATCAAAAAGGCTTCGACATTCTCGGACAATGTATGGATGAGCTGCTAGTCAACCCACTGCGTATGATCATTCTCGGAACCGGACAGCAGCAGTATCACGATATGTTTAAAAGATTTGCCGATAAATATAAAGGAAAAATCTCCGTCAATCTTGCGTTCAACAACAAGCTTGCTCACTGCATCGAGGCAGCAAGCGATATGTTCCTCATGCCTTCGAGGTATGAACCCTGCGGCTTAAACCAGCTTTACAGCATGAAATATGGAACCGTCCCGATAGTGCGCGCTACGGGCGGGTTGAAGGACACAGTGATCCCATTCGACGCAGGCAGCGGAAAGGGAACAGGCTATGTCTTTACAGACTATACCGCCAGGGAACTGATGATCACCATTTCAAAAGCTCTTATATTGTTCCAGGATAAGGAAAAATGGACAAAGCTTATCAAAAATTGCATGTCTCAGGATTTCTCATGGGACCGTTCTGCGAAGGAATACATCGAGATATATGAAAAAGCTATGAAGAAATAAAGATGTCAGAGCACGATAAATATCTGGATAAAACCCTGACTTTCATTATGGCGGGGGGGCATGGAACCCGCCTTCATCCTCTCACAGAGGAGAGGGCGAAACCAGCGGTTGTTTTCGGTGGGATATACAGGCTGATAGATTTCACTCTGTCCAATTGCTACCATTCGGGGTTGAGAAGATTGATCGTGCTTACCCAATACCGATCACGTTCGCTGCACAGACACATTCTGAACGGTTGGTCGTTTTTCAACACCAGGCCCGATGAATACATAGACATCAACCCGCCGCAGTTCAGAGCCAGCGACAGCTGGTATCTCGGCACTGCAGATGCCATCTACCAGAACCTCTTCACAATCCAGGATGAAAACCCGGACTATGTGCTTGTCCTGGCGGGGGATCATATCTATAAAATGAACTATGGCACATTCCTCAAATTTCACATCGAAAAAAACGCCGATATATCGGTCTGCTGCGTGGAATTTGACAGCGACAAGGCTACAGATTTCGGAGTTCTCCATATTGACAGCGACCACCGGGTCATAGATTTCGTCGAAAAACCGAAAAACCCCCCTCCGATTCCCGGAAAACCTGATAAATCCCTGGTGAGCATGGGCATATATGTTTTCTCAACCAATAAACTCCAGACAGTTCTCAAAACCGATAATAAAAACGATGACAAACATGATTTCGGAAAGAATGTCATACCCGACATGATTCGGAAAAAAATGCGGGTATTTGCCTACCCATTTGTTGACGAAAACCACAAGGACAAGCCTTACTGGCGCGACGTGGGGGATATTGACGCTTATTACCAAGCCAATATGGAACTGGTGGAGGTAGACCCGCTTTTCAATCTGTATGATAAAGACTGGCCTGTGATGACATGGCATCTGCCCTCGCCGCCCGCGAAAACCGTTTTTGCCGATGAAACCGGTCCGCACATTCGAGTCGGCAAGGCTTTGGATTCCCTGCTCTCGCCCGGCTGCATCATAAGCGGAGGAATAGTAAAACGCTCGGTGATCTCCCCGTTCGTCAAGGTCAACAGCTTCTGCACAATTGACGATTCCATCATTATGCATGGTTGTAATATCGGGCGGAACGCGAAGATTAAAAAAACGATAATAGATAAAAACGCCAGGATTCCGGATGGCTATAAAATCGGCTACGATCTCGAAGAGGACAGAAAAAAATTCGTTGTGTCAGATGGCGGCGTCGTGGTTGTCCCCAAAAACTGGCACCTATAAAACCATCATCCTATCTCTTGGAGAAACTCAAAAAATAAGATTCTGCAAACCCATTTTACCTGAAATGATCGGTAATGTTAGAGCCTGATGCGCCAAAAAAATCTTTCAATATAATCAATCCCGTGAACCCCAGTCGAGGCGCCTGGCGAAACTGAAGATATCCCGGAATAGTTGATGAAAATCCGTGTCTTTCTTCTTCATGCTCGTAATCTCAACCTGTCCGCATGTGAGGCTTGAATGAATGAATCTGCCGTTTCCGAGCGCCATGCCGATATGGCTCACACGCTCCCCTTCGCTGAAAAAGAGCAGATCACCAGCTTTAAGAGAGAGAAAATCATCGTCCGTTTCCAGGGCAATCCCTGCCTTTGCCTGTTGATATGAATTTCTCGGCAGTTTTTTGCCGGCCATACGGCAGGCGAGCTGGACCATTCCGGAGCAATCGAGACCCGCGGGGGTCGTCCCTCCCCAAAGATAGGAGACGCCTATAAGCGACAAAGCTGTGTCCGCAGCGGTTTTTGGAATGTAATAATGACGTTCTTCATAATTTGTCAGGACATTGAAGTCATTTTTATTCAAGAATGCGATTGTTTCATCCGGCAGTTTAACTCTCAGCCATTCCCTCGTTTTAAGGTAATAATTGGTTATCGGTTCATCGAGATTGAGAATTGTACCGAGAAAGACCTGGATAACCGGCATAGATTCCATGCTTTCCTTTTCTCGAAGAATCGAATAATGTGAAACGCAGATCACCAGCCTGTCGGAGAAAATATCGTCATCCGAGGCGCCGGCATCATTGATGATTAAACCGCTCTGATGAACCCAACCGGTAAGTTCATCACCAGTCTCAGCGCTGCAATAATTCCCCTCCTTGCTTAAGATAACGAACTTCTCGCCAAGCAGATATTGTGAGAGCAATTCGGATTGCTGTCTGGGCTCGGCGCGCAGATTAACGACGCCTTTTGAAACTACCGCTGTGCCGAACATCAAAGGATTCCTATTTCTCGATGATTGTCATGACGGTTCCGCCGACCCGAATTTTATCGAAAGGGTGAACCCTTTGATTTGTGATGAGAACACCGTTTACAAGCGTTCCGTTGCTTGAAGCGAGGTCTTTCACAAAATAATAACCCCTTCCCAAAACCTCGATCTCGGCATGCTTTCGGGATATCAGGGGATCGTCTAAAATAATATCCGTGTTCTTTCTACCGATTGTCATCCGATTGAAAGTGATCGGAAATTCCGTGCCCTTGTCCTGTCCTTCAATTATCGTGACTGTTAATCCTATGATATGCAGCTCTTGTCTTTGAGGTCCATCGCCAGGAATGATTGTAGTGTTTTCCGTTATCTTGCTTAAAGTGGAATCTTCATCTGGTTTTTTAGGTTCCGGCATCTGGATTCAAGCGCCTTTTTTTGATATCACTTCAAATAATTCAGTTATATTATATACAAAATTCAGATTTTTTCAAGCAGACTTTTGAGAGTTTTTAAAATCAGCTCGTAATCGCTCATCCTTTCATTCGGATCTTTCTTCAACATCGCGGTGACAAGTGAAGCGAGTTCATCGGGAAGTTCCTTTTCTACGTTGGTCAATGGTTCGGGGTCTTCGTTCACGATTTTATTGCTGATCTCGATGAATGAGCTGCCGCTAAACGCCGTTTTTCCAGAAAACAAATAATAAAAAACATTACCCAAAGAGAAGATATCAGATCTGTCATCCAGTTTCTTCCCTTTTATCTGTTCCGGCGACATATATAATGGAGTGCCGAGGGTCAATCCGGGCTTGGTTATCGGGCTTGCCTCGAAACGAGCGGACTGAAAGTCCGTTAGATATGCTTTCCCGAAATTATCCACAAGTATATTGCCTGGTTTGATATCACGATGAATGATGCCTTTATCGTGAGCGTATGCCAGGGCATCCACCAGGTCTGCGGCAATTTTCAGTTTTGTCTTCAGATTTAATTGTCTCATATTCCCGACATCATCAAGGGAGAAGCCGGAGACATATAAGGTTGAATAGTAAATAAAGTTTTTTCGATGATTGATTCCATTATCCAGCATAACGAGAATATTCGGATGCTTCAATTTCAGTGTGTACTTGCACATCCTTTCCCAACGCCTGATAAAATCGGACATACCAAGGATAACAGCTGGAGCATCAAACTTAATAATTTTAATAGCAACAAACGTGTTAAGCCTTCTGTCATAAGCTTTATATATTTCTGTTTTATAAGATTCGGAGATTAGGTTCAGGATTTCATAGCGCTCTTCGAAGCATTGGTACATCTTTATACGCGTCAATAATGCTCTTTGGAATTTCGGGAATCTATTAAAAAAGGTCATATAACAGCTTTATTAATCAGTAAATAAAGTACCAGATTTAAACCGGCAAGGCAACTTTATCATCCAAATCATACACTTATCATAATGAGAAAGATGAATAAGGAAAAAGACTCAAGAGGCGGTTTAAAAATGATTGAAAATGTATTACATTTTGGGTTGAATTATCAGATATTGACCGATCTCGAGCAGGCTCAAAAAAGGGAAAAACCAGTGACAGATATTTTTTCTCAGGAAAAATCAGCTTCTATCGAAGGCACAAATATCCTCATAACACAGGCAATCGCGGGGGATATTAATGCGATGGAATGTTTATATGAAAGGTTTTTCAGAGAAGTCTTCAGGATTGTATATAGACAATATTCTATAAGGGAGACTGCAGAAGAAATCGTAAACGATACATTTCTAACTGCATTCAAACACCTGGAAACATTAAATAATCACGATGCATTTAAGAGCTGGCTGCTGAGCATAGCGATAAATCACGTCCGAAACAGAAGAAGAAATGAAATGAAAAAAAGGACAGTGGAGATGGAGGACATCCACTCCTCTCGAGACGCTCACAATCCGATATTAAAGGCGGCTCTCCGACAAGCAATTCAAAACCTTCCGGCGGGATACCGAGAAGTCTTTATGCTTCATGACGCCGATGGTTTCACACACGAGGAGATATCCAAGATACTCAAAATATCCGAGGGGACCAGCAAGTCACAACTTTTCAAGGCAAGAAATATACTGCGAAAAACGTTTCTGGGAAAACAAGTCGGTAAAAATGGAGGACAAAAATGAGATGTTCTGATGTAAGATCGAAAATTCACGAATATCTCGATGGAGAATTGACGATCAAAACCGGAAATCAGATTGAGCGGCATATTTCCGAATGCCGCGACTGCAAGGTGCATATCGAAATCACACGAGAGATGATAAAAACCGCCCCCGCCCTTTTCGTTCCCGAAGGCAGGCCGAATTGGGAATATCTTTCTGCCAACCTTAGGGAAATCTTTGTCGAAAAAAAGGCCGACGTGGCAAAACGGCCGGGGATTAGCATTCCCGGATTCGGAGCAATTTTTTCAACCGGTAGGTTGATTCCGATTTATTCAGCGGTCTCGGCCTTAATAATCTTCGGTTTGTGCGCAAGCCTATTCGTATTTTTGGCGTCATCCTCCAAACTTATAGCAAATGAAGACGATAGATTTCTGATGCAGCAGATCGAAGCGGCGGAAAATATTTTTAAAGCCAATATCAAGATATTAAAGGAAGAATTGATTTCGGTTGAAAATTCACTTCCGTCTGATGTCATCAAAGCAGTCAGGCAGGCGAATAGAGATGTTGAGGATGAAATCGGCAGATGTAGCCGTTTGGCTCAGATTTATCCGGCCGAACGTCTAATAGTGGAAAAACTATTCGAGAGCTACAGGATGCAGATCAAGCTGCATTCAGATTTAATAAAAAACATAAAATCACAGGAGGCATAAAATGAATAGAAGAATAGAGATATCAATCCTTTTGCTGATACTGTTCAGCGCATTGGGCAATCTTGCCGCAAGAGAAGATGTCAAAATCCAAAAAGAGATCACTTACAAGGTTGAAAACAATGCAAAACTAGTAATTGAAAACGTATCAGGCTGGATCAAAATCGAATCATGGGACAAAGACGATATTTCGATCGTATACGCGATACACGCTTATGGCGATGATTCTTCGGAGGCGGAACGCAATCTCCAAAAAATCAAGGTTATTTCCAACAAAAGCGGAAACCAGGTCGAGGTGAAAGTCAAATATGAAAAAGACGGTATTTTTGGCATATCCAGTGGAAAGGTGCACGGATACGTGAATTTCGATGTCAAAGTCCCCAGGGATTGCCGCATAGATGCCGAAAATGTCAGTGGAGACACGCAAATTTACGGAACAACCGCCGATATTACGAGTTCGACGGTCAGCGGCGAAAATATCCTCAAGTCCACCAAAGGAAAATTGAAAATTTCGACGGTTAGTGGAAACCTCTTGCTGACTGGCCATAAAGGCAGGATTGAAGCCGATTGTGTATCCGGAGACATGGAGTTCTCCGATATCGAAAGCGAGTTGAAAGCTGAAAGCGTCAGCGGGAGTGTAATACTAACCAGCGCCAGGTTATCCGGTTTTAAAACCGAAACTGTCAGCGGTGATATAATCTTCACGGGCGAATTCGCTGATAAAGCGGAGATATCGCTGGAAACCGTCAGCGGAGATATAAAACTAAAAATTCTGAATGAAGTAGGGTTTGAATACTCGCTATCTTCTTTCAGCGGTGACTTGATGTTGAATCTGCCGAAAGGCAAAAACATCGTGAAGTCGAGAAATCTGGCCGGTTCTTTTAACTTGACGGGGAAACCGAAGATCAGCGTTGATGCAAGCACACTGAGCGGTGATATCAAGATAGAAACCAGATAGAATAAAAACAGTTAAATTAACTATATAAATCTAAAACCGGCTTACAGCCGGTTTTTTTAATTGCCTTGCTTAAATGATAAGCATGCAGTCGCCGAAGCTGTAGAAACGATATCTTTTTTCAATCGCTTCTTTATAAGCCTTCATAATCATATCCCTTCCGGCAAAAGCGCTTACAAGCATAATAAGGGTGGACCTCGGAAGATGAAAATTGGTCAACATCTTCGAAACAACGTTGAATCTAAAGCCTGGATAAATAAAAATATCCGTGTTGAATATACCCGGACGAAAGCGTCCGCTCCCTTCTTTAAGATATGCGGATTCGAGGGTTCTTACGACCGTTGTCCCCACCGCTGTCACTGACTTGCCTTCAAGCAACGCCCTTTCGAGCTTCCTTGCTGTCCCTCTCGTAAGCTCGTAGGTCTCTTGGTCCATTCTGAAATCCTCAATCTCCTCCGTATTCACCGGCGTAAAAGACCCGGTGCCGACATTCAGAGTAACTTCGCAGGTCTCGACACCTCTTTCACTTAACCCGTTCAAGACAGACCTATCGAAATGCAGCCCCGCCGTCGGGGCGGCAACACTTCCCGTCTTCCGGGCGAATACGGTTTGATATCTTTCGCGGTCGCCTGGATTATCCTGCTCATAATTCCTTTTTATATATGGAGGCAATGGCACTTTGCCGATCCTCTCCACAATAGTCATCAAGTCGTCCTTCAACGGCTCGAATTTTATATATCGCCTTCCCTTATCGTTTTTCCCGAGCACGACGCCGTCAAGCATTTCATCAAACTTGATACAGTCGCCGATTTCCATTCTCTTCGCGGGCTTCATCATCACTTCCCAGATGTTTTCCTCGATTTTCTTTGTAAGAAGAACCTCGATCTTCGCGCCACCGTCAGCTTTAAAACCGAAAAGCCTGGCCGGAAAAACCTTCGTGTTATTGACTACAAGAAGATCCTTGCTTGTCAAATATGAAACGATGTCGCTGAAAACCTTGTGCTCGATCTCACCGGTTTCTCGATGCAATACAAGCATCCTCGAGCTCGACCTCTCGTCCGCCGGCTGCTGCGCTATCAATTCCTCGGGCAGCTCATAATCAAAATCCATCAATCTCATAAATGTCCGCCAATTCCTGTAAAATGAAATTTTAAGATACCACTATATTTTTTCACTTCAAGTTGTGGATGATTATTCCATTCTGAAAAAAAGATTTATTGGTATCCGGGCAGGTTATTCCCGGCCTTTTCAGGATAAAATTGTCTAACCCGTCTGGGAGAACAAATGGCTGCTATTCTACCGCTTCTTTGTTCGTTTCAAGGGCATCGGCGAGAGGTTTTAACAACCACGCTTCCTTCCCTGTCTCCTGACCGGCATCATAGAGCTGTTGGATGGCGTTATACCAGGATTTGACCAGCTGCTTGGACTGCTTGATCCCTTCCGACTTCGCATCCATCCGGGGTTTCATCACCTTGCGCTCTGCATCCTTCTTGGAATTAAAATCCATCACAAGATCGTTGTATTCGCTTATCGCCTTGCGGTTCTGTTTATAAGCCTCCTGAAGCATCTGTTGAATCCTGCCTATCTCCCCCGCCCACCAATCATTCTCTTTTGCGCTAAGTTCATCTATGGAATAGCTGGGAAGCGCCTGCACATCCGGTATCTGCTCGCCTGTCGCGGATTCACCCCCCTCGCCTGTTTCCCCGGTTGCGCTGATCACCCTATCCTCGCCCTTTATGTCTTTATTGGTATAGACCTTCACCTTCTTGTCATCTTTGCCGGCTTCCCTTACAGTATTCAAAGCCTTTGTTTTTTCAAGGTCCACTTTTTCGAGAGGCAGAGAGATTTCAAGATCGCTGCCTGGAACTTTAAATATTACCAACTGGTCTTCAATTTTATACGTCCCGTCAATTTTAAGCTTTTTGCCGTCTTTCAAAACGAGATACTCCGCTGATATGCAAAGGGCCATTAATAAAAAAATTAAAAATACTATGAAACCTTTTTTATTCATCTATTCCTCCTTGGATTCCACTGAACATCCCGAATCGCTTCTTTTCTACTGAATATAATAACACCTTACAAGCAGTTTTTCCACTTCCCAACCTGTAAATATTATCGTCTTTCATTTAATAAATGACCGATAATGATTAAGGCCGACGGTTTCAAACGGATCATAAAATGTGCTATTATCTCAGCGGCAGATACTTATATGTCAAAGCAAAGATCAAATCCTGGATTAAAAGTGGCCTTGATACACGACTGGCTCACCGGTATGCGTGGTGGAGAAAAAGTTCTTGCAGAAATCGTAAAACTTTTTCCGCAAGCCTCGCTCTTCACCTTGCTTCACATTCCCGGCTCCGCAACAGAGGATATAGAACGGCTGGAGATTCATGAGTCTTTCATCAGCAGGCTGCCTTTTGCAAAATCCAAATACAGGAACTACCTTCCCCTCTTTCCGGCAGCCGTGGAGAGCTTCGATCTGCGGGACTTCAGCCTGATAATAAGCAGCAGCCATTGTGTTGCTAAGGGCGCATTACCGTCCGCAGGAGCTAAACATCTTTGTTACATCCATACTCCGATGCGCTACGCATATGATATGTTTCACGAATATTTCCCGTCAGAAACCACCGGCTGGATGAAGAGATTCATCATATACAAGGAGATGGCGAAGCTTCGAACCTGGGACCAGGCTTCCAATAACCGAGTGGACGCATTTGCCGCCAACTCAGGATTTGTCGCGCAAAGGGTGAAAAGATACTACGGGAGAGAGGCGCAGATCGTTCACCCGCCGGTGGACACGGAATTCTATCAACCGGGAGACGGTGGAAAAAGTGATTTTCATCTAATCGTCAGCGCCCTCGAACCGTATAAACGGATTGATATTGCCATCGAGGCATTTAAAAAATCCGGGCGGCTGCTGAAGATAATCGGCGACGGTTCCCAATATAAACACTTGAAAAAATCCGCCGGCAGAAATATCGCGTTCGAGGGCAAGATTCCCGACAGTGATGTCAGGGAAATGTACCGGAAAGCGAGAGGCTTTATTTTCCCGGGAGTTGAGGATTTCGGCATCACACCGGTCGAGGCTCAGGCCTGCGGAACGCCAGTAATAGCCTTCCGCGCAGGAGGCGCGCTCGAGACGGTGATCGAGGACAAAACCGGCATATTCTTCCAGGCGCAGACCCCCGAAGCGCTCGACAACGCAATTGACAAAGCCGATAAAATGACTTTTAATGAAAAGGAAATGCGTCGAAACAGTTTGAAGTTTTCCAAAGATGCCTTCCGAAAAAATTTCATTTCTTTCCTGAAAAAGAACGGTGTTTCAATCTAAATGGTAATAAAAAGACGAAATATCAAGATTTTTCTGATATACCTGTTCAGCGATTTGGTTATCACTTCGTTATCCTTTCTGCTGGCTTACTATATCAGGTTCCATAGCGCTTTTTTCGAAGTCCCCAAAGGCGTTCCTCCATTCAAGCAATACTACAGCCTCCTGCCGATGATAATTGTCATATGGCTTTTTGTCTTCACGCTGCAGGGTTTATATAGACCGAGACGCGGAAAATCTCATATAGATGAATTCTTCTCGATTATGCTGGGTGTCGTCCTGGCGACATTCATTCTATTGAGCGCTCTTCTGTTCTACAGGGTTTATTACCAGTTCGACCCCGCCGTCAGCTCGCGGTACGAATACTCCCGGGGCGTGATCGCCATTTTTATAATAATTAATGTATTCACGGTTTTCTTCGGCAGGCTCATCATTGATCGAATTTTGAGCTACTTCCGTAAAAAGGGTTACAACCAGATAAAAATTCTCGTCGCCGGCGCAGGCGAACTCGGCAGGCGTATCGTTGATCATTTGCAGCAAAACATACAGTGGGGCTACCACGTCGTCGGATTTCTCGATGACGACCCGAAAAAGAAAAAACTCGTTTATAACGACATCCCTGTTCTCGGAAAATTGAAGGACTTCAAGGAGATTGCCGAGGAGAAACAAGTGAACTCTCTTTTCGTCGCCCTGCCTCTCTATGGATATAAAAAGATAATGGCACTGATCAATGAGGGAAACGAGGAAGGAGTCTCCATTAAGCTATTCCCAGACATCATGCAGTACATTACACTTAAAGCTGAAGTTGAAGAGATCGGCGGAGTCCCCGCTATCAATATCAACCAGACTCCTATGGGCGGTTTCAAGTGGGCGATCAAGCGGACGCTCGACATTTTGTTCTCTTCCTGTTTTCTGCTGGCGCTTACCGTCATACCTCTGATCCCGTTGATAATCATACTGATCAAATTAACCAACAGAGGTCCCGTATTTTACAAGCAGGTTAGGATCGGGATGGACGGCAAACGCTTCAACTTGTACAAATTCCGCTCGATGATAAACAATGCAGAAGCCCAGACCGGGCCGATTTTCGCCGAAGAGAACGATCCGAGGGTGACCAGACTGGGCTGGTTTCTGCGATACTACAACCTCGACGAAATCCCGCAATTCATAAATGTCATCAAGGGGGATATGTCCATAGTCGGACCCCGCCCGGAAAGACCCAAGTTCGTAAAACAGTTTAAAAAAGAAATTCCAAAATATATGCTCCGCCACAAGGTTAAATCCGGCATCACGGGCTGGGCACAGGTGAACGGTTGGCGAGGCAAAACTTCCATAGAGAAGCGGATAGAGTTCGACCTTTACTATATACAGAACTGGTCTTTGCTGTTCGATATCAATATAATGTGGAAGACTTTTCTGCATTGGATACTGCGCAGACCGATTGATGATGCAGCTTCACAAGATAAGTAGAAAGGGAAAAAAGATGCCAAAAAAAGTTCTGATCACCGGCGGAGCCGGTTTCATAGGATCGAACCTCGCGGATTATTTTCTCGACCGCGGCCATTCCGTCATTTGCATTGATAACCTTATTACAGGTTCGATCTCCAATATTGCCGGTCTTACTGACAGGGATTTCAGGTTCATAAACCTCGATGTCACCAATTACATTTATATTGATGACGAGATTGATTACATACTGCATTTCGCGTCTCCGGCATCACCGATTGACTATCTCGAACTGCCCATCCAGACACTCAAGGTCGGTTCCCTCGGCACGCACAAGGCGCTTGGTTTGGCGAAAGCCAAGAAAGCGACTTTCCTTCTCGCTTCCACTTCAGAAATATATGGCGACCCGCTCGTTCATCCGCAAAAGGAGGACTATTGGGGAAACGTAAACCCCGTGGGCCCTCGCGGCGTTTATGACGAGGCGAAACGTTTCGCCGAAGCGCTCACGATGGCATACTTCCGCTATCACGGGGTTGACACCAAGATCGCGCGTATATTCAATACATACGGTCCCCGTATGCGGTTAAACGACGGCAGGGCGATCCCGACCTTCATCAGCCAGGCGCTTAAAAACGAAGATATGACGGTTTATGGCGACGGCAACCAGACGCGCAGCTTCTGCTATATAGACGATCTTGTCGAAGGAATCTACCGCCTTCTGATGAGCGGCGTCAACGAACCGGTAAACCTCGGCAATCCGCACGAGATGACGGTATTTGCGCTGGCTGAAACGATAAAAGACCTCACCGGAAGCAGCAGCAAGATCGTCAATAAACCCCTGCCCGAGGACGACCCCAAAGTAAGGCAGCCCGACATCTCCAAGGCACAGAAACACCTCGGATGGAAAGCGAACGTCAGCCTCAAGGAAGGGTTGGAAAAGACCATAGAATATTTCAGAAAAAAACTCTTCGAGTCCTTATAAACCATGGAACCGAAATTCACATGCGAGGAGCTGCTTTTCATTAAAAAAGCCACCGTCTTTCTCAGCAGCTATCTGTTCATCCTGCTGATCCTTGCCAGCCCCGGCTGCGCCCGCTATACCGATCAACCCACGGATTTCACCGGCGTCGTCCCTATTGAAGGGAAGACCACAACTCACACGGTCAAAGCCGGCGAGACCCTCTGGCGCATTTCGACCAAATACGGCGTCCCGCTTGAAAAAATCGCCGGTGTAAACGGACTCTCCGACCCGACGAAGATTAAGGAAGGAATGATTCTCATAATCCCCCTGAAATATTCGGATGAGAACCTGATAAGCAAAAAGAGCGATACCCCAACTTTTACAGGAGATGTCAAACTTCTATGGCCCCTCAAGGGCGCGCTGTCGCAGGGTTTCAAAGACGAAGCCTCCGGAAGGCATGACGGGATAGACATCAAGGCCGATGAAGGAACATATATAAAATCCGCCGCGGCAGGCAAGGTGGTTTACAGCGGTGACCAGTTCCAGGGTTACGGAAACCTGCTCATCATCGAACATTCGGAAGAGCTCTCCACAATATACGCGCACTGTAAAAGTTTCCTTGTCTATGAGGGGGACGAGGTCCCGGCCGGGCATATCATCGCGAGTGTCGGCGCAACCGGCAACGCCACCGCCCCGCATCTCCATTTCGAGGTCCGCTTGAAAAATACCGCCGTTGACCCTATGCTCTACCTTCCGATAAAACAATAAAAATGAACAAATTCAAGATAAAATCCGATTTCACCCCAATGGGTGACCAGGGAAATGCAATACGCGAACTCGTGGAGGGGCTGCGCTCGGAAAAACCCAAGCAGGTCCTTCTCGGAGTGACCGGCAGTGGTAAGACTTATTCAGTAGCGAAAGTGATAGAAGAAACGAACCGCCCTGCCCTGGTCATCGCCCATAACAAGACCCTCGCCGCCCAGCTCTTCCAGGAGTTCCGCTCGTTCTTCCCCGAGAACGCCGTCGAGTACTTCGTCAGCTATTACGACTACTATCAACCCGAAGCCTACGTCCCCGCGCGCGATCTTTACATAGAAAAAGACCTCAGCATAAACGAGGAGATAGACCGGATGCGCCACAGCGCCACACGCTCTCTCTTCGAGAGGCGCGACGTCATCATCGTCGCGAGCGTATCCTGTATCTACGGCCTCGGCTCCCCGCAGGACTATTACGGGATGGTCTCGCAGTTCGAGGTCGGCCAGGCGATAGACCGTCAGGACCTGCTCCGCCGCTTCGTGGATATGCAGTACGTGCGGAACGACATAGACTTCCGCCGCGGAACGTTCAGGGTACGCGGCGACGTCGTCGAGATCACGCCGGCGTATTCGGACAAGGCGATCCGCTTCGAACTCTTCGGCGACGAGATTGAAAAGATAAGCGAAACCGACCCCTTGCGCGGGACTGTTCTGCGGTCGCTTAAAAAAGTCGTCATCCTCCCGAAATCGCATTACGTCGTGTCGGGGGACATAATGAAACGGGCGCTGGCATCCATTGAAGAGGAGCTGGAGGAGCACGTCGCCAAACTGGAATCCGAAAAGAAGATCATCGAAGCGCACCGGCTGAACCAGCGGACCCGCTTCGATATGGAGATGATGACCGAGATAGGCTACTGCAAGGGGATCGAAAACTATTCGCGCCATCTCACCGGCCGCGCGCCTGGCGAACCGCCCCCCTGCCTTCTGGATTACCTCCACCCGGACACGATGATGATCATAGACGAATCCCACCAGACCGTCCCGCAGGTGCGCGGTATGTTCAACGGCGACCGCAGCCGCAAAACAGTCCTCGTGGACTACGGCTTCCGCCTCCCATCCGCGCTCGACAACCGGCCGCTCAATTTCGACGAATTCGAGGCACGCGCGAAGCAGACCATCTATGTTTCGGCAACGCCCAGCCCCTACGAACTGCAGCAGACCGGCGGAGAGATAGTGGAACAGATAATCCGCCCCACCGGCCTCGTGGACCCGCCGATAGAAATAAAACCGATCACCGGCCAGGTGGACGATCTGTATACCGAGATAGGCAAGCAAACAGACAAGGGCGGCCGCACACTCGTAACTACACTTACTAAACGTATGGCGGAGGAGCTGACGGCATACTTCCGCGAGATGGGGCTGAAGGTCCGCTATATGCACTCGGACGTTGACACGCTGGAGCGGATCGTGATCATCCAGGACCTGCGCAAAGGCGTCTTCGATGTCCTCGTCGGCATCAACCTACTGCGCGAAGGGCTGGACCTGCCGGAGGTGACGCTCGTCGCCATCCTCGACGCCGATAAAGAAGGATTCCTGCGTTCAAGCGTCTCCCTGATCCAGACCGTCGGCCGCGCCGCGAGGAACGTCGAGAGCAAGGTCATCTTCTACGCCGATAAAATGACCCGCTCGATGCAGGTATGCATAGAAGAGACCAACCGCCGCCGGGCGAAACAACTTGAATACAACGAGCAAAACAACATCACGCCGCAGACCATTAAAAAGATGATCGTCTCGAGCCTTGCCGATATCTATAACCTCGATTACTTCAAAATCCCCGAACCTGAAGGCGAAGACGCAGAACTCCTCGCTGCCGGAACCGAAGCCCTGGAAAAAACCATCAAGAGGCTGGAACAAGAGATGTTCGAAGCCGCGAAAGAACTTGAATTCGAACGCGCCGCCCAAATCCGCGACCGCATCAAACACCTCCGCGAACAACAACTCCTCGATCCGAGACTCTAATAAAGCATCAAAACTTACTTTGCCGGAGACGGTGTTCTTCGCTGTATCAGGCATTGATGAAGACTCCATTATGCTATGTGCAATTGACAAGCTTATCGAATTTATGATAACTTGTTTCCGGGGATGGAGTTCCCCTTAAACCGCCCCTGGGCTGATGACTCCTGAGAATTACAAAAAACAGGAGGAAGCCCGATCAACGTATTATCCTTCATATATAATTCTGAAACATCCCAATATTAGGAGAAGTTTATGTTGAAAATTTTCATAATAGCTACTGTCTGGCTGACGGCCGCAGTAATTGCATCAATAATTGCCAAGCATCTGAAACTGTCCATGGCTCTCATTGAGATATGTATCGGCATTCTGTTTTGTTATTGTTTCGATGAATTATTGAGTGTCAAGATTTTCTCAGTAACTGACGACTGGCTCCGTTTTCTCGCTTCAACCGGCGCAATTTTACTTACTTTTCTCGCTGGAAGCGAGCTGGAGCCCGTGCATATGAAAAAAAAATGGAAGGAAGTCATTTTTATCGGACTGATAGGTTTCTTCGCTCCTTTTATAGGCTGCTCTATAGTTGCAAAATTCATTTTGCATTGGAATACGCAAGCCAGTCTCCTATGCGGAATAGCTCTCTCCACGACTTCAATGGCCGTTGTATATGCTGTGATGCTTGAGACAGGTTTCAATAAAACAGATTTCGGCAAAGGCGTTCTGGGAGCTTGTTTCGTCAATGATCTGGGAACAGTAATAGCTCTCGGCTTGATTTTCGCTCCGTTCAATTATAAAACCATTATCTTCATATGCATCAGCGCAGTCGTATTGCTCACATTGCCATTCATAACCAGCTGGCTCACGGAAAAATATGCGCATCGAACCGCAGCCATCAGAACAAAATGGGTGATATTGATACTTTTCGGCCTGGGATCCCTCGCACAGTGGGCGGGCAGTGAAGCCGTTCTTCCCGCATACATCGCAGGAATGGTTTTGGCTAAATCCGCAAGCCGTGATCCGCATTGGGTGAGAAGGTTGAGAACATTAACAATCGGCTTTTTGACCCCCTTCTATTTTATCAGAGCAGGTTCACTCGTTTCTCTTCCTTTGATCGTTTCGCTGCCATTAGTATTTTTTGCATTACTTGCGGCAAAAGTGCTGTCCAAAATATTCGGATTATATCCGTTGATCAAATTTTTCAAGAGAAACAGAAATGAGAGATGGTATTACACTTTGTTGATGTCAACAGGCCTTACTTTCGGAACAATATCGGCTCTCTATGGATTGACGAATAACATTGTCACACGCCAGCAATATTCTTTTCTTGTCGCTGTCGTAATCGCAAGCGCAGTTATCCCCGCAATAATTGCAGGAAGGTTCTTCTTGCCTAAGCATTTATTAGAATCTAAAACAATTCCTGATGATGAACTGATGATAGCCAATACCAGCAAAGGATCATTGAGCTGATTGGTATAATGGCAAAATGAAAAGGCTGTTTCATTTAATACAGCATATAAAAGATAAAGATAATAAAGAACACTTCCTCTGCCGGAGACGGTATTGCGAAGCGCGCCGTTTCCGGCATTAAGCTATAACGAAGATATTAAAGAAATGCTTCGCATTTTACAGAAATGCTTCGCATTTTACAGAAATGCTTCGCATTTTACAGAAATGCTTCGCATTTTCGGCTGCCGCCCTTTTTAGTATCCCCGAATATAACAATCATTTTTAATGATCTCAAATGAAGATATCCGGTCGCAGCCCTTCGGAGTATCCCCGAATATGACAGGCATTTTTATTGTGGGAGCGGGCCACGTCCCGCGATTCTTCCATAGGATGAGTTCCTTCGCCGGAGCAGGCTTGCAGCCTGCTCCGAAAGGTTATCAATAGTCAGATATCAACCTACTCCAATAAATATCGCCTCTATACCTTCGCCGGAGCAGGCTTGCAGCCTGCTTCGAAAAGTTATCAATAGTCAGATATCAACCTGCTCCAGTAAATATCGTATCTGCACGACATAACTTCTGAATCGGGCTTCAAGCCTGCTCCAGCGTAATATACGTTTGTCATGCTGGGAGCTGCTTCGAAGGGTTGCAGCAGAGTATCTTCGTATTAGTTCTTTTATTTTACAATTCCCCGGCAGGGAGTGTAACCTTTCCGGAGACGGTGAAAAACAATATCTCCGGTTAAGAAGCTGTAGGGGGCAGTTGCATCCGGCAATCGCATGATCACGGGGCATGGCCAGCTCCTATAAAAAATGTTGTCATACTCGGAGCTGCTTCGAAGGGCTGCAGCCAAGTATCTTCGATAACATGATTGTCATACTCGGAGCTGCTTCAAAGGGCTGCGGCCGAGTATCTTCGTATTACCGTTTTTCAAAGAATGAATACAATTCACTGTCTTATTCTTGAATATTTGTCTTGCAAATTTATAATGAATAATATAATATACTTATAATGCCAAGCAAGAACTACTACGTGTATATTATGACCAATAAAAATAAGTCCGTGTTATATATCGGCGTCACCGGCAATCTGCGGAAAAGGATTTATGAACATAAAAAAGGTTATTGCAAGGAATCGTTCACGCGAAAGTATAATCTGCTCAAACTCCTGCACTACGAGGAATATAACAACCCGAATATCGCCATTGCCCGTGAAAAACAACTGAAAGCTTGGAACAGGCAATGGAAGGAAAGACTGATTAATAAGCATAATAAAGATTGGACGGATTTATCTACGGATTGGGAGAATTGAAAGAAAAAGAAGTAATACGAAGATACTCGGCTGTAACCCTTCGATGAATCCCCGAGTATGACAATCTTATTATGAAGAACGCTCGGTCGCAGCTCAATGGAGTATCGTCGAGGACGACCTCGTTTTTTAAGAAGATACGCAGCTACTGCTCTATTCAGTATCCACGAATATGACAGACATTTTTATTGTGGGAGCGGGCCACGTCCCGCGATTCTTCCATAGGATGAGTTCCTTCGCCGGAGCAGGCTTGCCAGGCTGCTTCGAAAAGCTATCAATAGTCAGATATCAACCTGCTCCAATAAATATCGCCTCTATACCTTCGCCGAAGCAGGCTTGCAGCCTGCTCCGAAAAGTTATCAATAGTCAGATATCAACCTACTCCAATAAATATCGCCTCTACACCACACAACTTCTGAATCGGGCTTCAAGCCCGCTCCAGCATAATATACGTTTGTCATGCTGGGAGCTGCTTCGAAGGGTTGCAGCCGAGTATCTTCGATAACATGATTGTCATACTCGGAGCTGCTTCGAAGGGTTGCAGCAGAGTATCTTCGTATTAGTTCTTTTATTTTACAATTCCCCGGCAGGGAGTGTAACCTTTCCGGAGACGGTGAAAAACATCGCCTCCGGCATTAAATATAATTTTGTCTCTATTGACATACTTATACATAGATGCTCCCGCAAATATATCATCAAATGACTTTATAATGTTTGCCGCATTTTAAAGCTGATATTCTCCCGCCTGAACAGTCTTTGTAAATGTTATTTTATTATACTTGAAATAATTCGAATTAAGTTATATATTATATTTATAACCATTATTTCTCATGAAATATGGAAAAGGCATACTTGGGTTAATTAGTCTTCTCTTCGTATTTTGGTTCGCAGGATGCGATGAGGCGAACGACATCTTTTTTTTTGTCAATCATTCTTCTTATAATTTATCAATTTCCCCCTCTCGCGGACAGAAATGGAACGATTTTTTGCTTGAACCGGGAAATGTGCAAAAAATAAATCAGGATTTTATCGTATTCTTCTCTTATTTCCCTGCAAACCATGTTTGGTGCGATGACTGGTCACGGCCGGGATGGATTTACTTTTACGATTTCGAGATCCAACGATGACTTCCGAAAGCTGGAAAGGACGAATTGCAGCCAACAGGAGCCCTTATGGGAGAGCTGCTTCCGCGGGGATATAACATTCATACACCGAATAATTTCAAATGGATAATGACCTCATCAGATATTCTTTAAGTTTTATCGATCCAAAAGAATAAAAAGCAATATCGGAGTATGTCATTTATAGAACGATTTTCATATAATACTTATAAATCTGAATATGTGATATTATTAAGTGATGAAGATAGTTTGCGCGTGGTGCGATAAAGTTTTGGGGAAAAAAGATCCGGGTTCAACAGCGGATGACGTCATCAGTCACGGGATATGCCCGGAGTGCGCCAAGAAGATGTTGGCGCCGATGGCGATGCCGATGACTGCTTTTCTCGATCGGTTTCCGGTTCCTGTTTTCCTGATGGACGACGATGTCCGGGTGATTGCCGCCAACAGTAAAGGCTATTCACTTCTGGGCAAAAAGGCGGAGGAAGTTGACGGAAAGCTCGGCGGCGATGCGTTCGAGTGTGTGTATGCAAAGCTTCCTGGGGGCTGCGGCAAGACCGTTCACTGCAAGACCTGCACGATCCGCCTAACGGTGACGGATACCATGCAGACCGGCAAGAGCCATTCCCGGGTTCCTGCCTATCCCGACCTTCACCTTGTCACCGGTGATAAACGAATTCAATTCTATATCTCAACTCAAAAAGCAGGCGATTGGGTCTTTCTGATCATCGATGAAATGAACATTATTGATAAATAGAAGTTTCTTGGAGCAAGTGCCCTGAAGGGACACTCTGCTCTCGCTGAAATATAATCGATAAACAGAATCCATCCTGCTGATTCAGATATGAAGCAGTCTGTGTTGTAATTCAAATGAACTCATGTTTGATGTTCTCATGTATTCTTAAGTTATTGATACTAAAAGGAAGATTTACAGAAATGCTCCGCATTTTCCCGTCGCAGCCCTTCGAAGTATCCCGGAGAATGACTTTTTTATACTTGCGACACAGCCTGTGAAGGGGCTGTTGCCCAAATTAGAACAGAAATTGAAGAGAAAAAAGAGTTAAGTATTTCCTGAAAACTTCTAATTAAAATACTAATAATACAAAAACGAAGATGCCCGGCTGAAGCCTTTCGAGGAATCCCCGAGCATGACGCATTTTCCTTTGGAGTTGGAGCCTTTTTTGTGGGAGCGGGCCACGTCCCGCGATTTTCCCATAGGATAAGTTCATGTTATTCATGCTATTACGAAGATATACAGAAATGCTACGCTTTTTATAGAATCCTTCGGATTTGCAGCTGCCGCCCTTCTAAGCATCCACGAATATGACAGTCATTTTTATCCGGAGCAGGTGCCCTGAAGGGACACTTGCTCCCGCATCAGTCCTTGTGATTTTTAAATTATTATAAGTGTATGATTCTATAATGAAGATTCCCCGTAGCCTCCCCTTCGAAGTATCCCGGAGAATGACAATCTATTATTATGACACCGCCTGAAATGCCTGCTCCGGCGGAGCGAAAGATGTTCGGTTAAAGTTCGGAGACTTGAACCAGTGGAGCAATTTATTTTTATAAGCCAGATCAAGCCCTGGAAGTTTTTCTTCTCTTAAAATAGAAAAACGCTGCGATGAGGAAGCCGGCGATGCAGAGGTATTGCGCGTCGGAGAGCGGGCCGCCGATGGTTATCCTGCCTATGTCCCCGCGGAAGGCTTCGAGGATGAAGCGGGCGACCGAATATAAAATGCCGTAAAGGAGAAAGACCTGTCCCTTGAATGCGCGCCGTGAATAGAGCCAGGTCAGGAAGAAGAAGATCAGGAAATCGGCGATCGAGCTGTAGAGCTGCGCCGGATGCATCGGGACGTTCAGCGGGACGCCCGTATGCTGATGGGCCGTTTCGCTGGTGAAGGTTACGGCGACAGCGCAGTCGCACATCTTCCCCCAGCAGCAGCCGGCGAGGAAGCAGCCGATACGCCCTACCGCCTGCCCCAGGATTATGGATGGTCCCGCGAGGTCCAGAATCGCCCAGCTGTCGAGCTTATGTTTCCTGAGATAGAAAATCGCCGTGGCGACGGCGAAGATAAGGCCGCCGAGGATGACCCCTCCGGAACGGAGCAGCGTTATGAAAGCCCTGAAACTGCCGAGGTAGTAAGACGGTTCCTTGAGGAACAGCGGTATCTTCGCCCCGATCACTCCAGCAATTAAAACATAGAAAGAAAGGTCCAGGATTCTCGCCGGCTCTATACCCAGTTTTTTCGCCCGGACTACGGCAAGCCATACGCCGAGCAGGAACCCGGTTACGAGCATCACCCCATAGGAGTAAACCTTGATGCCGAAAATATCCAAAAGAACCGGATGCATTTTACGCTCCTCGTTTATTTACTTCAGAAAACCAGTCAATCCGTATTTCTGATGCACAGATCGGAAGGAAGCAACAGAAGAGGCGTACTGATTTGATCTTCGAATGGATATAATTGAAGGAATTGTATAGATTCCTTCGCTTGCTGCCCGTTGAAGAATCCCTCAGGACTTCGTCTTCAGGGATTTTCCTACGGCGGCTTTCTTCAGAACGACCTGTTATCATTTTTTTTCAAAGCTCTTCAATTAGCTTTTTTACCATTTTTTTCGGTGTTAAAAAGGCTTTTTTCATTTCTCTTTCCCGGAAATACGGTTTTAAATATCAGAATCGCAACACCGGTGGAAATGGCCGAATCCGCAAGGTTGAATATGGGCCAGACGCCGGTATCGATGAAATCGAGCACTTTGCCGTAGATAACACGGTCGAGCAGGTTCCCGAAGGCGCCGCCCATTATCAGCGAAAGCCCGAAGAGGTTCCACTTTTCGTCCAGCGGCAGAGTGAATATGTAAAACAAAATGAATACTATAGCCAACAACGAGAACGTGAAGAAAAACGGAATCCTGATCGCCGGGTCGAGATTTCTGAACAGCCCCATAATGGCTCCTTCGTTGTAGATGTAGGAAACCCGGATGACATCGGCCTCGATCAGTCTTTTTACCAATTGGTCTAAAAATAGAACGACGAGGCTTATCCCGAAATAGGCTTGGACGCTTTTAAAAGGATGGAGTGATATTTTTTTCATTTTAATAGTTGTATTCCAAAGTTTATAGTCGTTTGAGAACCGGGGCGCATCGTTCGCATACCGTCGGAAACTCCTGAAATTCGCCGGTCCGCTCGGAAAAGTGCCAGCAGCGCGCGCATTTAGCGCCAGTTGCCGCCGCGACGTCCATTGATATCTCCGGAACTCTTTCGCCTTTATACGGCAAATCTTCGCCGTTTTTCGAAAGCTCCGCCTGGCTCACGATAAGAATCTCACCGATAAGATCGAGATTCTTCCTGACGAGCGGGGCATACTTCTCTCCCGCGGCAAGGATTACCTTCGCCGTCAGAGAGTGGCCAATTGTCTTTTTCTCCCTCGCCCGCTCCAGAGCCTTCAAGCCGTCTTCCCGCAGCCGGATGACGAAATCCCAGTTTTCCCTCTCGTCTTTCGTAATGCGGTATTTACCCGCTTCCGGGAAAAGCATAAGAAGCGGCGATGTTTCTTTCCCTTTGAAGTCCGGAAGGTAGTCCCATGCCTCCTCGGCAGTAAAGCTCATAATCGGAGCAAGGAGCTCTATCAGGTTTCTCGTTATTGTAAAAATAGCGGTCTGAGCGGAGAGCCGTTGTTTGTCCCTCGGATGATAGATATACAGCCGGTCTTTCAGGACATCGTAGAGGAAGGCGCTCAAATCGACGATGCAGAAGCTTTCCAGCGCATGGAAAACCTCCGTGAATTCAAATTTCTCGTAAGCCTCCCGGGCTTTTCCGATCATTTCGTCAAGGAGGGCAAGTCCGTACCGGTCGAACGGCTCCATATCATCGAACGGAACAGTATCCTTGTCCGGATCGAAATCATATAGATTGCCTAGTCCGAACCGGATCGTGTTCCGAATCTTTTTGTACGCCTCTACTGCGCCGGCAAGTATCTGGTCGGAGAAACGAACATCCTCCCTGTAATCCACCATCGCAACCCAGAGGCGCAGGATTTCCGCTCCGTATTTCTTCAAAAGCTCCGGCAGCGGCTCGTAGTTGCCTCTGCTCTTGCTCAACGGATGGCCCGCTGAGTCAATCGTAAAACCATGCGTGAGAACCGCTTTATAGGGAGCCTCGCCCGTAACGGCGACGCTTGTCAGCAGCGCGCTGTGAAACCAGCCTCTGTGCTGGTCGCTCCCTTCGAGATAGAGGTCCGACGGCCAGGGAAGGTCTTCCCGTTTGCCGAGGACCACTCTGCTGCTCACGCCGCTGTCGAACCATACGTCAATGATATTCGTCTCTTTCCTGAAATTTTCGCTGCCGCATTCCGGACATTTCGTTCCGGCCGGCGCAAGCTCTTTCGCGGTTTTCAGGTGCCAGGCGTCCAGATGCTCTTTCTCGAATATCTTCGCCACATGCTCGAATATTTCAGGGCTTGCGATCACCCCGCCGCAATCATTGCAGTGGAAAATCGTCAACGGCGTCCCCCAAATCCTCTGGCGGGAGATGCACCAGTCCGGACGGAGCTTGACCATATTATAGATTCTTTCCTCGCCCCATTCCGGTATCCACTTCGTCGCCTCGATCTTTTTCAGCGCTTTTTGCCGCAGATCATCATGTTCAATATTTATAAACCATTGCTCCGTCGCGCGGAAGATCACCGGATTATCGCAGCGCCAGCAATGCGGGTATGAATGAACCAGGGATTCTTCGCCTATCAGCGAGCCGTTCCCGCGCATATGATCGTTGATCGCGGCATTAGCCTTGAAAACGTTCATTCCGCCGAAGAATTCGAGGTCCTTCACGAAATTGCCGTGGTCGTCCACCGGGTTATAGATATCGAGGCCGTACTTCAGCGCGACGATGTAGTCCTCCATGCCATGCCCGGGGGCGGTGTGAACGCATCCGGTACCGGCATCGAGCGTAACGTGATCGCCGAGGATGATCAGGGAATCCCTGTCATAAAATGGATGGCGCGCTTTGCGTCTGTCTAATAGTTTGCCTTTGAACCTGGCAATGGTCTTCGAATCCTTGAGACCGCAAACCCCGGTCACGCCGGGCGCAAGGTATTCCGCAACTATATATACATCGCCGCCGGATTCCACCGCCACGTATTCATATTCGGGATGAACGGTGATCGCGAGATTTGCAGGTATCGTCCAGGGGGTTGTTGTCCAGATGATGATGTGCGTCTTTTTCCCTTTCAGCTCCGGAATAATATCGGAAAGGTCTTCATTTACCTTAAACTTGACATAAACCGACGGCGACTTGTGGTCTTTATACTCCACCTCCGCGGAGGCGAGCGCGGTTACGCAGTCAATGCACCAGAGAACCGGTTTCTTGCCGCGATAGATGTAGCCTTTTTCGTAAAGTTTCGAAACCTCTCTTACGATGTTCGCCTCGTAATCGGCATTCATAGTTTTATACGGCTTGTCCCATTCACCGAGGATGCCCAGCCGCTTAAATTCTTCGCGCTGAATATCTATGTATTTGTCCGCAAAACCCCGGCATGCCGCGAGGAATTCCTTGACGGATTTCTCTTTAAGTCCCTTGCCGACCTCTTTCTCCGCTTTCAGCTCGATCGGCAATCCATGGCAGTCCCATCCGGGAAGGTATGGGCTTTCATAGCCGGACATAGTCTTCGATTTGACAACGAAATCCTTCAGAATCTTATTGAGAACATGCCCCATGTGGATGCTGCCATTCGCATATGGAGGGCCGTCGTGCAAAATATATCGTGGCGAGCCTTTCCTTTTTTTACGGATAAGGTTGTAAATATCCTGGTCATACCATTTCTTCAGTATTTCCGGTTCCCGCTGAGAAAGATTCGCCTTCATCGGAAAATCTGTCTTCGGAAGATTCAAACTGTCTTTTAATTTGTTTTCACTCATTTGCTGCTCGACTTTTCTGTAAACAGTTCTTCATTTTCTACATATTATCCAGCTTGTCAAGAAAGCTTTATAATTCAAACACTTGCAGTTATCTATAATCTTTATCATCACTCAACCCGGATAAAGCTGCGCAATATGACAGAAAAAAAAGATAATGTTTGATGCCCGTTTAAATAATAAATAAACGTTATAACAACAAACTAAGATTTTTTGCCTTCCGCCGTTTTCTGAAGATGCTTCTCCATTATAATAAAACCTATAACAATGAGGGCGCCTATAATAATCGTAACGAGAGTCGTAATTTCATTTCTGCCGAAGTGCTCCGGTATCTTGTTTGCGAGATATATCGTTTCTTCTCCCACTAAGACCGTCGTTTTAAAAGGCCAGATCGGCCACATCGATCCGAGCACCAGGCCAAGAAGGAAAGCCATCGTCAGATCGTGCCACTTTTTAAGCAGAATATCGAGGAATCGGGTAAAATAGATCATTCCTATCAAACAGCCGAGAGCGAATATCCCCAGAATGACGACCTGCATATGGATAATTGCCTGCAGGATGTCGAAATACAAACCGATCAGCAGAAGCAGGAACGAACCGCTTATGCCCGGCAGGATCATCGCCGAGATAGCGGCAGCGCCGGCGACGAAGATAAATACGAGCCGCCCTGCGCTCAGATCGGGATTATAAACATTTGCATGGTCAGCGCCTTGCGCCGCCTGTTTCGTTTTCGCTTTCTCGATGAGTTTTTCGCCCGACATCAGCGAAGAGAAACCGATGACCACTGCAATAGCTATGACCATTGCAAGAAATCTTGAAATCGTTTTCTTCTCAATCAGCCTGAATGGGACGATCATCGAAGTAAGTATCAACCCGAAGAAAAAGCCGAAGGTCGGGTCATGCTGCTTAACAAGTAAATATGTCATAACGCTTGCCAGCGAAAGAATGGCGATTGCAACTCCCACTCCGATTTGAATCAGGAAGAAAGCATCTATCTTTCTGAGTTCTTTGATAAAACCATCCCAATTCTTTTTTTTGAATGTAAAAATCCTGAAAAAAGACAAAAACGTATTGATTGATATGTTCTTGATCCCCGTGATTAATCTCTCGAAAATACCGAGAACAAGCGCCATAGTGCCGCCGGAGACACCGGGAATGATGTTCGCAACCCCTATCGTGATCCCCTTCAGGACATTCACTACATATTTGCCGATTGATCCGTTTCTTGTTTCAGACGCCATTGGACATAACCTCACTTATCGAAATGTTACTTGTAATGAAAACAAGCCACCGGAATTATTACAGACGAAAACTGAATTTGCAAATTCATAATCTCCGCGGTTATTTGATCTGATATGAGATAATCACAACTTATCTTCAATTATTATTCATCTATACCTGGCTTCAGGCAAAACTAATGAAACTTGACCACGAAAAAAACGTAATATATAGTGTAAATTAACAATTACATACTCGATAGGTGCAATTATGAATAAATTTTATCGTTCCTCAACCGACCGCGTTTTCGCCGGCGTCTGCGGAGGTCTCGGCGAATATCTGAACGTTGACAGCAGCATGATCAGAATATTATGGGCTTTATCCGTTCTGGTATTGGGTTTCGGAGTTCTTCTCTATATTATTTCGGCAATCGTCATTCCGCTCGAACCCCAGGCTTCCGCCGAGAAAAAAAGGGGCTCGCTTTCACCGGCACCATCCCCCGCATCCGCGATATTCCCGTTCCTGATAGGTCTGTTTCTGATACTCGCCGGGATCAGCGCCCTCGGGCATAATCTTGATTGGCACATATTCCACTGGCATCAGCTCCGCAATTTTTTATGGATCATTTTCCCCGCATTGTTTATCATCCTCGGCCTTGCGTTGATTTTCAGGACAGTGCTTTTTGATCGAAGAACATCAGAGGGATTGCCTAACCCTGACGCGCCAGAGTCTTTTAAAAGCAAAGATCCTGAATTGAAAAAATCCTCCGAAAAGAAAACCGATACGAAAGCCTATTCCAAACCCCCGAAAGAAAAAACAGAAAAAAAGTTTAATGATCAAGCTGCCCAGCCGCCGAAGAAGCTGTACAGAAATATACGAAACCGGATGATCTCCGGCGTTTGCTCCGGCATAGCCGATTATACTGATCTGGATGTATCAATCGTCCGCCTGATATGGGTGCTACTTACCATTATGTCCGCGGGAATCGGCGGAGTGCTTGTCTATTTTATTCTTGTTCTCGTTATCCCGCCGAAAGACGAATAGGAATCTGCTGAACCGTTTTATTCGGTTTTTTGGCAGGTTGCGTCTTATTCATAGGGTTCATCAGAACTGCGCAAATGATATGGACTAGATATTTCTTATCGCAATCCTTCTAACACAAAATGATTTTTTCTGCTTCAAAATGGCTTGCGCATCACAATCGGTTATGTTAGATTGCTTAAACCATGTGTGCCTGTAGCTCAGCTGGTAGAGCAGCGGCCTTTTAAGCCGTTGGTCGAAGGTTCGAATCCTTCCAGGCATACCATTTCCTGCTTTGCTTATACCTCATGATACGCCGGAGTTGATAATTTGTAACTGGAGAATTCACCAGGATTTAAGGAGATTAAGATGAAGTATTTCAAGAATGCTGATGAGATCATAAAAGAATACAGTGTTACCGAACGTTTTTTAAACTATGTGAAAATTGATACCCAGGCAAAAGAAGATTCGGATAAATTCCCCAGTACAGATGGGCAGTGGGACCTTTTAAAACTTCTGAAAAAAGAGATGGAAGAGATCGGCCTGGAAAAAATCGAGCTCACGGAACACGGTTATGTTATGGGAACGCTGCCCGCCAATCTTCCGCCGGATTTTCCGAAGGATAAAAAAATGCCGGCGATAGGTTTTATTGCGCACGTGGATACGTCTCCTGATTCGAGCGGAAAAGACGTGAAACCGATAGTTCATAAAAACTATCAGGGCGGCGATATTCCGCTGCCGGGGAATAAAGAGATAATTCTGAACTATGAAAATTCTCCGAAGCTTCAGGAATGCATTGGAATGGACATCATCAGCAGCGACGGGACCACGCTTCTCGGCGCCGATGACAAAGCGGGTGTTGCCGAGATCATGGATGCTGCCGCTATACTCAAAAAACATCCCGAGATTTACCACGGTGAAATCAAGATCGGTTTCAACCCGGATGAAGAAATTGGTATGGGAACAAAGCATTTCGATATCAAAAAATTCGGTGCGGACTTCGCCTACACCGTGGACGGAGGAGAGCTTGGGGAAATCGAAAACGAAACATTCAATGCCGACACTTTCGTGGCGACATTTCACGGAGTCAGTCATCACCCGGGTTATGCTAAAGGGAAGCTATTGAACGCCGTTAAAATGGCGGCGGATTTCATAGAAATGCTGCCGAAAAACGGTGTTTCTCCGGAGACCACCGAAAATCGGGAAGGATACGTTCACCCTTTCGATATCCAGGGCGGCATCGAAAAGACACAGGTGAAGCTGCTCGTGCGCGATTTCGAACTCCAGCTTATGAAAGACAAAGAGGCGATGCTGCAGGAATTGTGCGATAAAATCCAGGCGAAATACCCGAAAGGAAAGGTTGAAACTCAAATCCTTGAATACTACCGCAATATGCGTTTCAAGCTCGACGAGGATTTAAGAACCGTAAATTATGCCGTGGAGGCTGCCGAAAAGTCCGGCATTAAAGTGAAAATGTCCCTTATCCGCGGCGGAACCGACGGCGCGAACCTGTCATATAGAGGATTGCTTACCCCCAACGTGTTCGCCGGAATGCAGAATTATCACGGAAAATATGAATGGGTGCCTGCGCAATGGATGCGGAAATCTGTTGTTCTGATTTGCAACCTCGCCCAGGTATGGCTTGATAGATCTGCAGAGTAGCAGCCGGACCGCTTGCTGTAATGCTTGCGACAGGAAAGCCCGCTAATTGATAAAATCTGCGCTTTTTAAATAGATATATTCAGGTTCCTGAAGATAGGTTGTCCCGCGGTTATTTGCAGTTGCGAAAAAATAATTGATATGATATACCACTTATGCTAACATTTGGGGTTGATTAATTCCGCTGATAACTTCGGAGGATTTCTAATGGAGAAAATCAGGCTTCCCAATTTGGAAGAAATTTTCCTTAACAAGGAAACCCCTCCCAATCAATTCGACGAGATTTATAATTTTACCGTCAAGCAAAAAAAATATTACGAGGGTTATATCACACTGGATACCGCAGAAAAATCCTACTACTTGTTTATCTCTGAAGGCTATCCCTATGCCGCAGGCACATACGAGACTGGCAGTTTCAAATCGGTGCAGGTGAGGGATTTCTTCAGCTCATATCTTCAAACCCGTCCCCATATCATCAGTTTCTACCGGACGGACGAAATCCTCGCCAAGAGCATGGTTGTGCTTTTTCAGCATCTTCCCACAATGCAGATTACAACGGACCTCGTTGATGTTGAAGAAATTCTGGGCAAGATTAAGCAAAAAGGCGTGGACTCCATCCTCGCAATCAAGGACCTGAACGAAATAAGCATCGTCCTTTGTCAGCAGGGTATTCCGGCAAATGTTTATCTGGTGGATGCCGGAGAAGCAGCCAAAGAGGAGACGGCGACCGATAAAATGCTGGTTTATATCTACAACCGGAGCGGACAGAGGAACGTTACGATTGACGTTTTCCAGGACATCATCATCAGCAGAGCGCCGGATTCTTGCCCTGGTCCGGAGAGCTATCCCAAATCAATACCTGACTTCTATACAAAACCCCAGCCTGATCTGCACGTCATGCTGGGAACCCAAAGTATTACAAAGTACCGCATCAAGGGCAGGCCTGTCAGAATAGGCCGTGTTCCTGAAAACGACATCGTCATCAACAACCTGGGGGTCTCGCGCCGTCACGCAGAAATAATCGAAGAAAACGGCAAATATTTCATTCAGGACCTCGGTTCGGTAAACGGAACGTTTGTGAACGGACAGAAGGTTGAAAAAGACCTGCTCAACGACAAGGATGAAATTCTGATCGGCAAACACAAGATCATCTTCCAGCATCTACAGACCGCTCCGATGTCCGAAATGAAATCACAAATCCAGGAGAGCCAGACCCTTATGATGGATCCCGAGGCGGTCAAGAAGATGCGCGAAACGATTTCAGCCCCACCGGCGAAGATCGTCCTGCCGGACGGGCAGTCCTTCCAGATCGTGAAATCTAAAACGGTCATCGGAAATGGCCCTGTAGCCGACATCAAGATAAACGACAAGAGCATTGCACCGGAGCAGGTCCAAATACTTAGGGACGGCAGCGGATACAAACTTGTACATCTTTCAAACGTCGCCGCGACGATTGTCAATGGGAAAATGATTACCGATACCTGCCCGTTAACCGATGACAGCTCCATTCAAGTCGGCCGGATAAACCTCTTTTTCAGACTGGGTTAAAATAATACGCGGTGCTCCCGAGCGGCTGGATTTTTGGTTTTATGATTTAATAGCCTTTCAAGAAGAGAGCCGAGTGCATCTATTGCCCTCTATTCCGATACACTCCACTCGGCTTAAGCAACTTCAAATTTATAGAAACCAGGATACATTTACTTATAGTTCATTCCGGTTTTATCGCTTATAGCTATGAACAGATTCTTCCGATGACCCGTTTATCATTTATCTAAGATTTGATCTGCAGGTAGAGAGAGAACTTCAAGGAAAATTAATGGATTTAAGGCAAGAAAAACTTGAAAAATTATTTATCTTCTTTCGTCTTATTGAGGCACATTGTTTAAAAACTCCTGAAGAAGTAAAACTGAAAAGATAGCTGCTGTTCCATAATCGATTCTTCTATGTTGCTCTGAACCATGTTCAATCCAATGAATACCATCGAGAATAAAAATCTTGAAGGCGCTTCCGGAATTATTAGTCGCTAATCCCATTCCGTCATCGAAAGCTCGTCCCTGATTCCCACCGGTAGAAGAAAGAAACTTAGCCTCTCCAATAACATATTTTCTACCCGATTTCGCAACCATATCCGGTCTTTTGGTAATTCCAACACCCATTTCAGTATTGCAAAAATTCCTTGCTTCATGCTCACTTGCATCCAATATCATAACACCGCTTGTAGAGGATCGAAATTGATCAATGCTGACACGCGTGAATTGCCCCTTTGCCCAATCGGTAAATTGATTACCGCGGCGAGTATTTGCTTCTTTAGGTTCTGTCACTCCACCAATCACTCTCTCGATACCCATTTCATAAAGATGATCTAATATACGCTGAACCGTTTTTGGATTCCTTTGAATAGCGGTTCGATCTTTACGCAAAAATGCTGTGTATGACTCCTTATATGGAAATTTTTCTAAATCCAATAATATTGAAAGAAGGGTCATTTCATCTCTTCTCTCAAAAGATTGTCTGATAGAATTTAAAATAGACTGTTCAACATCTCTCTTGCCTTCTTCATTGGGATAAATTTCCTGTAGTTTATCGAGATAATCTTGTGTTTCAACTAAATGCAAAGTCCGTCTGGACCATTCGTTCATGATTTGTCCTTTGATCGGGTATCTCTATATATTCGAAATCTGTTAACCTTTTCTTGCATATGGAAATTGCTTCTTTTGAAGAATCCATTCCCACCCAGGCCCTTTGAAGTTCCTGTGCGGCAACCAATGTTGTTCCTGACCCACAGAAAGCATCAAGAACTATATCTCCAGGATCGGAAGAAGCTTTGACGATCATTTTCAACATATTTATATTTTTTTCTGTTGGGTATTTGGGATTTTGCGGATCTTTATAAATCCAAATATCCTGCATTTTTACTCCCGCTTTCATAACATCATCAGCATAAATTTTCTTTCGAGGATTTCCTGTAGAAGACCATTCGATTAATCCCATCTTATCTAATTCATCCAACACCTTTGGATCATATCTCCAATGCCTTCCTGCCGGAGGAAGCAATCCGTTCCATTTTTGCCCCGTTGCTCCCTTCATCGTCTCTCCTGGAGCATGCAATGGAGTCGTTGTATATCTCCGGCCATCGGCATCTACCAATCGGAAACGAGTGTCATCTTTATCTATTTCGATGTATTGACGAGGATCGTTCCAAACATATTCCTTTGACTTGGAATAAAAAAGAATCATATCTTTGATGTTTCCGAATCCTTTTCGGTTAAAATTCTTCGGATTGCACTTTATGCGAGTTATATCATTAATAAAATTCTTCTGCCCGAATACAGAATCCATAAGCATTTTTACATAATGCCCCATCTTGCTATCGATATGCAAAAAAATGGTGCCGTCGTCCGCCATTAAATCCCGGATACGAATCAATCTTTCTGATAAAAATCGCAAATAGTCTTCTCCGGTAAGTGTATCACTGTATGCAAGCTTTCCGCCATTAATTCTGCTGATAGTAGAGAATCTATCACCACAAAATGTAAACTCTTGCTTTGTTCCATAGGGGGGATCAATGTAAACTAATCGAATCTTTCCAGCAGCTTCATTTTTAATGGCAAGATAGGACAAGGCTTCATAATTATCTCCATAAAACAGAAGATTCTTCATAATACACCAATCCTCTTCCAGTATTGCGATGAATAAGATAATTATAAACAAAAAATAAAATAACGCAAAGGGAATAAACTATCAATTCGGAAAAATATTCTGGATAGTTAATATAATAAGTTATTTTCTTGTCGTTAGATGATATTTATTTATGACAAAAAAGAACCCTGTCGCGAAGCTCGGCCATCAGGATCAGACGGGCGAGGCGAATTTCAGAGCGGTCGTCTTTTTTCACAAGCAGGTAAAATGGTTCTCCGGAAGATAGGCGGCGATCCAGTTCAACGCGGTCAGATATAATTCCGGAAAGCCTGATATCGCAATAATAGAACAGTGGGTTTTGGTTGATCCAGAATTCGCCCTTGTAGTGATAGAATTTCTCATCCTGCAGCGGTACGTCCCCTGACTGGATCAACCGCGAGAGTTCGATGTAATCCGCGTTGCTGATTTTTTTCAGATCCACAGGCCTTGCGAGGAGGTAAACGGAAAGAATCCCGAGGAACAGAACCGCAATGACGGCAAACCGGTGCAGCTTTTCTTTCGTGAACCGGCCGACGAAAACCATTGACGTAAAAAGGATCATAGGAATGAATGTGAAAAGAACGTAGCGAATGGTCTTGTTTCCGGCGAAACTAAGCGCAAATATGGGAATAAATGTCTCCAGCAGCATCAACTGCAGAAAGTGATTATCTTTGAACAGTTTTTTCCTGAATATCAACCAGAGCGCCCAAAGGGTTAGCGGCAACCAGAGCCAGAAATGACGCGCGAATTCAAATAAATAGCCCAGCGCCCCGCTCTCCATCCTTTCCACCCCGTGAATATGACCAGACAGCATCTTATTATAAAATCCATCGAAAAAGTTATTACCATATTTCACGAGCTCGTAAACAAACCACCACCCTGCGGTTATTGCGGCCGTTAATATGGAGAATATCATCGGGAGGATATGTTTCATGTATTTTCTTCTGTGAAAATGGATGAAGATAAAAGGTATGCCGATCACGAAAACCGCAAGGACTGTTTTAATAAGCGCAGCGAGACCGGCGAAAAAACCGAAGAGGATAAAGTAAAGCCAAATTTTTTTACAGGAAGACGAGATTAGATCTTTGGAAACAGGCCGCTTCCCCCTGAGATTGACCGCTTCGTGCTGGGAATCAAAAATCTCCCGGGATGCCTTGACGAAGAAGAGAAGCGCGAAGGCTGCAAAAAACAGGAACGGCACATCCATCATCGCGCGCCGCGAACTCTTTAGAAAGATGTAAGATGTGGATAGAAAAAAAGCGCCCCACCATCCGAGCGTTCTGTCTTTGATCGTCCTGCCGGTCTCGTATGCAGCCAGGACTGTGCCGAATCCACAAAGCGCTGTAAAGAATTTCGCCGCGAACGCCGTTTTGCCGAATGTGGCGAAGCTCGCCGCGATCATCCAGAAGAAAAGAGGCGGGTTGATGAAGTCCATCTTTCCGCCGTAATAAGGTGTGATCCAATCATCCCCCTTCAGCATCTCCCAACCCTTTTGGGCATAATAACAATCATCGAACGAGACCAGCCCCGGCGTCGAAAGATCGTTGAATATCAGAATGAGAGCGAAAAATATAAGAATCCAGAATGCTGCCGTGGATTCGGTAAATCCTGCGGGCAACATAGAATCGAATTTGAAATCTTTTTTCCAATTTTTAATGAGTTTTTGAGCGCTTTGCATATCAGTTTTCCATTTTCCCCGCCATTTCCGGCGCTTTATTATTATTGGGTTTCATTACAAGCCTTTGCTCAAGCACGGCGGCTGTATTGAAATTAACCCGAATATATTCCGTAACTTGGTCTTTTCTGACAATCAGGAAAAATCTCTTCCCGCTGCGCATTAACGCGCCGAGTTCCGCTTCATTATAGATTACACATTTCATATTTATCCCGGTGTAAAACAGCAGCGGAAACTGATTTATCCCATAGTCTTCTCCGTAATGATGGAATTCGGCGCCCCTCGGACTCAGCTTTCCTGATTTTATCGCATCCCGGAGAAGGCAGTAATCGTAATTCGGCCGTCCCGACAGCTCGGCGGGCCTTATCAGAATGTATGAAGACACGATGAGAAGAAAGAAAATCGCAAAGATTGAGAGCTTCCTGATAGTTTTCCTGTCTATCCGCGCATCAACGGTAAAAGCGGTTAAAGTGAGAAGCGGCGGAAACAGAAACATCACGTAGCGTATTGTCTTATCTCGGAAGATGCTCAGTACTATCAACGGGAATAAAATATGGATTAATAAAACGGCCAGAAATGTATTTTTTATGAGCAACCGCTTCCGAAAAATCATATAAAATGCCCAGAGCACCAGCGGCAACCAAAGCCAGAAATGGCGGAGGAATTCGTACAGATACCCCACGAAACCGAACCGGCCCAGGTTGCTCATGCCGGAAATATGACCGCCGACGAAAGAATCAATGAATGAGGAAACGAAAAAGCCTTTGTACTTTATAAGTTCATATAGATACCACCATCCGGCGGTAATAGAGGCGATTGCAGAACCCGCGAGATATGGAATTAAGACCTTTTTCCGCGTTTCCCGTCCGGTAAATGCAAGAAACAGGAGGGGCGCGAATAGCGGAAAGATGACAAATACAGATTTGATCAGCCCCGAAACACCTGTGAACAACCCCCAGAGAGTAAAATAAAAAAACAGATTTCTTGAAGAATCTTTTTCTTCAACAGCCTTGAGCGCCTTGATGAAATAAAGCAGCGCAAGGCAAGTGAATAAGAGAAACGGAATATCTGTCTGCACCCGGCGGGAGAGCTTGAGGAACATATATGAAGTAGTCAGGAAAAAAGCGGCCCACCAGCCGGTATTGTTATTTTTAATCTGCCGGCCGAGCGCGAATGCCGCCCAGACAGAAAAGAAAGCCATCAACGCGCCCGGAAAGCGGGCTGCGAATTCCGTCTTGCCGAAAATTTTAAAACTAAGCGCAATCGTCCATAGGTAAAAAGGCGGATGGTCGAAATTTTCTGTTCCAGCCAGCCGAGGCGTGACGAAATCCCAGGTTTGGAGCATTTCCCATCCCCTCTCCGCTTTGGCGCAGTCGTCGTAGGACGGCAATCCTGGAAGCCACAGGTCGTTGAAGATGAGAATAAATGCAAAGAATAAAAGTAGAATCAAGCCGAGGCTTGACTCAGATAAGATAAATTGGTTCTCAGATTTTTTCATTTTGCCCCAAAATCAATCAGCGATCCTGTCCGAAGCAGTATAATGATTTTGCCCGGCAGAGACAACCTTTCGGGGGCGAAATTAAAGATTGAGCAGTTTTTTAACCTCGGCCGGCGACAGAATTTTGCCGGAGGAAACAAGCTTGCCGTCCATCGCGATAGCCGGTGTCATCACGAAACCGTAGGACATTATCTTTTGCATATCCTCAACCTTTTCTACGCGATAGTCCGAAGCCTTTCCAGCCTCCGCAATCGCCGTCTGGACATTTTCAGTTAATTTCTTGCACTTGGGGCATCCCATACCGAGAATCTGTATTGTTTTCATCTGATACTCCTTATATTCCAAAATAAAAGAGAATTTCTATTTCATATTTTTAAGATCAATCAACCAACATTCCAAATAACAAACCTGTTATAGTCGCCATCACGACAACCAGAAGGACATATACAACGGTCTTTTTCGTCCCGAAGATACTCCTTAACACAAGCATACTGGGCAGGCTGAGAGCCGGTCCGGCGAGAAGCAAAGCAAGAGCAGGCCCCTTCCCCATCCCGCTGCCGATCAGTCCCTCGAGGATCGGGACCTCCGTAAGCGTGGCGAAATACATAAACGCCGCGACGACAGAGGCAAAAAAGTTGGCGAAGATTGAATTACCTCCGACCAGATTGCTTACCCATTCGGATGGAATGATCCCTTCATGTCCCGGCCGCCCGAGGAAGAACCCCGAAGCAAGAACGCCGATGAACAGGAGCGGCAGTATCTGCTTCGTGAATTCCCATGTCGAATCGAACCAAGTCCGCCCCTCGCCTTTGCCCGTTACAAGAATGATCGAGATACCCGCCGCCGCCGCCGTAAAAGCAAAAACAGGATAACCAGGAAACAAAATAACAAACGCAGCGGCGATGACAGCAGTCGCCGCTATTTTCCAAACCTTGATCTTGAACCAGGCAGCAAGGACAAATCCCAACAGAAGCGCGAATAAAGACGTCAGTATCCACTTGATGGAGTAAACCGACATCCAGAAGCCGGCCGCGTCATCGGGCTTCGCCCAGTTCGCGAAAACCAGGATACCGATCATCGAAGCGAAATAGACGATGTTGCGCCGAAGATTCAAGAAAGGCTCTTCGCTTGAAAGTTTCAAATCGCCCTGCCGCTCGATCTCCTCTTTGCGGAATATAAAATGCATCAACAATCCTATGACAATACTGAAAACAACCGCACCCACCGCGCGGGCAACGCCGATCTTCCAGCCGAGGACCTTGCCGGTGAGCACGATCGCGAGGACATTGATCGCAGGCCCCGAATACAAAAACGCCGTGGCTGGACCGATACCGGCACCCATCCGATAGATTCCCGCGAACAACGGTAAAACGGTACAGGAACATACGGCGAGGACAGAACCGGAAACCGATGCAACTCCGTATGCGACGGTTTTTTTCGCTCTCGGGCCAAGGTATTTCATCACCGATTCCTTCCGGACGAAGACCGAGACCGCCCCAGCAATGAAAAACGCCGGAACGAGGCAGAGCAAAACATGCTCGCGCGTGTACCACTTCGCAAGATGCAGCCCCTCCATTACGGCATTGTCGAACCGTCCTTCTCCCACCGGCAGAAAATATATCAACATAAACGCTGCGGCGAACCACAGAAAGATTTTCCATTCTTTATTCATTGTTACCTGACACCTGTATTTCTTTTTTGAATTTTAGCAATTTAAGTCGTGATCCCCTGTTTCCGCCCGATGGATTCAAGCCGGGAATCCTGATCCGTAATAGTATTAACCAGTCATCCTAATGGAAGCTTCTAAGGGATACCCGATTAGGCTCACTCCAAATATATTACGGTCAAATTTATATAGTTAAGGCGTCGAAATTCGACTCAAAACTGAATAACTACATCCTGACGAAATTTTCAAACATCGTTTTTATTGCGCTTCGGCTCATCGCCTTCGGCTGTTGATGACGAATCCGCAAGCCTTTGCATCTCATCAGCATTCGCTCTCAGCACCAAATCCACGCAGGAGAAAAAATTGAGAACGCACTGCATCTTCAGGCTATAGAAGACCTTCAAACCTTTCTTTTCATCAGCGATGATACCGGCGGACTTCAACACCGAAAGATGTTTCGAGACTGTGGATGTATCCGCTCCCGCCAGCTCGGTTAGTTCGCAGACGCATCTCGGCCCGCTTTTCAATTCATCAACGATCATCAAGCGGGTGGGATGAGCCATCGCCCGTATTATCTTCGCCTGAGCTTCGAAACGTTCCTTCATTTCTTCTTCCTATTTGGCAATATAGCAAAATAGTATAAATAATCAAGCGATATTCGCAATTTTCCATGAAAGTTCTTGTACAAAAAGTCTTACCTTTCCTGCCAGCCGAACTTGCCGATGAGCGGGACGAAGTGGCAGGGCTCTATTTCCCTGACCTCAATCTCCTCTCCGGTTTTCCGCGCGGCGATGAGAGTCTGTTTTTTTTGATTTCCCACGGGGCATATAAGCACGCCTCCTTCGCCGAGTTGGCTGATGAGTTTTTCCGGTATCGAGGGGGCGGCTGCGGCGATTATTATCGAATCATAAGGCGCCATCCCGCTCCATCCATATGTGCCGTCGAAGGTCTTGACGGTTACATTCAAATATCCTAGATCTTTCAGCTTTTTTACAGCCTCGCGCGACAGAGAGTCTATCCTCTCTAATGAATACACATGACGGCAGAGCAACGAGAGGAGCGCCGCCTGATATCCGGAACCTGCGCCGATCTCGAGGACGATTTTACCGGCGCCCAGGTTGGAGGCTTCGAGCATCTTTGCGATGATGTAGGGCTTTGAAATGGTCTGCCCCGATCCGATCGGCACCGCATCATCGTCGTATGCCCTGGCGGAGAATGCCTGGGGGACGAAGAGATGCCGAGGAACCTTGCGAAATGCCTCGAGCACCGCGCGGTTTTTTATCCCTTTCGCTTCAAGGAAACGCGCGACCATCTCGTTGCGTTGGAGTTTCCGGCTGTCATTATTGTTGTGATCGCGTGTCGTTTTTCCATATATCATTCCGTTGATTCCCCCAGTGAGCCCAGCTACTTATCGCTCTGAAGAGAATTCGAGACGGCTTTCATCAGGGCTTTGCTTGTCGTCGTGGCGCCGGTGACCGCGTCAACTTTCAGGGTCTGATGCCTGATGATTTTATATATCACCGCTTCCGCCCAGCGCGCATATGAGGAATTAATGTTTTTCAGAACCTTTATATCTTCTATCCGATGATTCGTCATAATCACCTCGACAACGTAAGAAAAACCACCCACCTCCGCCCTTCCGATGTATGTTCCGTTTTCCAATCCCTTCAGATCCGGTTCTTTTATGGTCATACTTCTTATACGCTGAAGATTGAAGAAACTGGCGGCCATAAAAAGGAGCCCAATTAAAATCCCTGTCGTAGCTATTATAAGGACGGTTTTTCGTTTCAATCCCGGTTCTTTTTTCCGAGCCCCCCAGGGTTTAAGCGTTGCAAGAATTATCATACCTATAAAAAGTGCTGCGGCAAGAATCAACCAGAATGTTGCTACACTGCCCATTCGGAAATATTCTTCTTTCGCCCCTTCAATGGTGAAATCTCCACTTCGAATCGCCATGAGACCACTTACCGAAGGATAAACAAAAAACAACGTCAAGCATATAAGAATAACTGCTGATATCCATTTTACCGTTATCCATCGATATCTAAAGAACCCTTTTTTGGTAAAAATGGAATAGATCAAAGCTGATGCCATAATACCGTAAAAAGACCAGCTGAAAATACCATTAAACAATTTGTAAATAGCCGTATCAAGCGATGCCAACCGCGATCCATTGAATTTACTCCTGAGCTTCAACAAAAATATTATTGAAATCATTGAACCAAAACATAAAGCCATAAAACTCAGATGAACCGCTTTTAAAATCTTTCGCCAAATATCAGGCAGTAAGAATCTCTCATCCGGCATTTTATTCTCCATAAGAACTGATCTTGATTTAAAATATCATGGATGAAGACTCGATTCAATTTTCGGGCTGATAAAAAAATCAGTGATTAAATCAAAGCATCCGGAAAAATCTATAAAGATTTTTTCGCTGTCTTCGTAAACGGATTCTGAGTAATCCAACCCATGCTTTAATTAATGGTTGCTTATTCAGCCTTCATCGCTTGGTATAGAATTTTTTCTTAAAATATAGACCCACGTTGACCAAGCCGATAAGCACCGGCACCTCCACCAGGGGACCGATTACTGTTGCGAACGCTGCCTCAGAAGATATTCCGAACACCGTTATAGCCACAGCAATTGCAAGCTCGAAGTCGTTACTCGCCGCCGTCAGCGACACTGTTACATTCTCCGGATAACCCGCTTTCATTTTTTTGGCGATAAAAAATGTAATCAGGAACATAAATACGAAATAAATAGCCAGCGGAACGGCGACCCTCAACACATCCAGGGGAAGTTTAACGATCAGTCCGCCTTTGGATGAAAACATAACTATGACCGTAAATAGCAGGGCGATGAGCGTTATAGGGCTTATTTTTGGGATAAATTTTTCCTCGTACCATTTAATCCCCTTAGCCTTCACAAGATACAACCGGCTGATTAATCCCGCCACGAGCGGGACACCGAGGTAAATCGCAACAGTAAGGGCAATCTCCCCCATTCCAACATTCACGGCGACGGATTTCAGGCCGAAAAGCGGAGGAAGCACACCGAGGAAAAACCAGGCATACAAGCTGTAAAAAAGCACCTGGAAAATAGCATTAAAAGCTACAAGGCCCGCGACAAGGTCTTTGTCCCCGCCGGCGAGATCGTTCCATACCAATACCATAGCTATGCACCTTGCAAGACCGACGAGGATGATTCCAACAGCATATCCAGGAAGGTCACTTAACAAGGCGACAGCCAATACGAACATAACGATAGGGCCAATGAACCAGTTCTGAAACAACGAAAGAACAAGAAGTTTCTTGTTCTTAAATATATTTCCTATGGATTCATATCTTACCTTGGCAAGAGGAGGATACATCATCAGGATCAAGCCAATAGCGATGGGGATATTCGTGGTCCCAATCTGGAATTTGGCTATAAAGCGCTCGATCCCCGGCAATATCCAGCCCAATCCCACGCCGACACCCATCGCAAGGAAAATCCATAATGTCAGATATCTGTCCAGAAAACTCAACTTTTTCATGATTTGCGTGTCAGCCATTGCCTCCTCCTTTTAATAATCTTTTAGCTAATATAGCTTTCAATATAAATTACGTGAAAATCAATCCGATTTAAACGAGATTTTTAGAACTCCATATTAAAAATATGGACAAGTGTCAGATATATGCCTATCAGGATGAATAGATATCCGGTGGCATATTTCATAACCTTTTCGATTTTGCCGATTTTTACCAATGCCTTGTCCACCGCTTTCATGCCGGCGACAATCAGGAATGCAAACAACACGACAGGCACAGCGGTTCCCATACCGTAAAAAAAGGGAAGAACCACAGAAGATTTGAATTTCAAGGCGATAGGAATCATTCCGCCGAAAAACAAAGCGGCTGAAACAGGACAAAATGAAAGCGCAAAAAGAAATCCCAGGGCAAAGGTTCCGATCAATCCCTTGTCAGCATACTTTTTACCCGTCTTTTCGCCTATACTGAAACCTAAAAAATTAAGATTCAACAAATTAATTAAAAACATTCCTATTATGATTAGCGCCGGCCCGAGAATTTTAACAATGTAGTTTTGTATGAAATACGAAATGTTCGCAGAGGCCGCCAAACCATTGATTATCAAAATAGATATAAGGATATAGACAGCTGTTCTTCCCAGGCTATATAGCAGGCCTGATAATAGTATCCTCTTCGTATTTTCGGTATTTTTCGATACGTAGGAGATCGCTGCGATATTCGTTGCCAAAGGACAGGGGCTTATGGATGTTAAAATTCCAAGCCAGATAAGCGATAAAATGGACAGAAGAAATTCCGTCATATTTTGACATCCTTAAAGGCTTTTATTTCCTTAGCGACATATTCGGCAAATTTATTTTCATCTCTTACCAAACGCCATACATCCTGCAGTATCTTCCAACTCACTGTTTTTTCGCCGTCCTTTTTGACAATCACAAGGCTGCTCGAATATAGCTGAAATTCATCAATGAAATGGCGATTCTCGGTCTGTTCGACATTTATTTCCTTCCAAACTATCTCTCCAGATTGAAGCTCGACGGCAAATTTATCATTTATAGTCTTATAGGCTAATGCTTCAATGGTTCTGCAGGTATGGCACCGATAGTTGCCGTGAAAATAATAAGCGAGAATTGTATTTTTATATTCGTTGTTGTTTTCAGTCACCGTTTTTACTTCAATTGAAGATTGAGCTTCATTAACAACCTCTCGTTTATTCTCGGTTCTTATCTTACCGTTATTCAGGTTAATCTTGTCTTCAGCGCCTGATCTTCCGCTATCAATATCTTCCGATTTGACATCTTTGCTCTTGATCGCCGAAGATTCCTGAGGAGATTTCCCATCATCATTAAAGACCAGAAAAGCAATACTTATAACGATAAAAGCCAAAAGAGCATATTTGATAAAAGCCTTATAATTCATCTGTCCTCCATTTGTTTCAACAGTTTTTTTACCACAAAAAAATCGAAGCCGTTTTTACAGCTGTCTCAAACTCTAATCAACAATAAAAAACAATAAAGATCAAAGTCTATCCTTAATCTTTCAATCTTGAGCGCAACTCCCTTCTTTTCAAACAATTCCGATGAAATATTATAAATGCGCTTATCGTTTTTTATGATTTAAGCTTCTCGAAAAGCGACGACAATTTTAGATCGTAAGCTTCCAACAACTGGCTTTCAATCTCCTTAAGAGGATAAACCGGTATTAAGTCCATTACAACATCTGCCGGAAGGCCTGATTCGAATATAGCGGTGACAGAACCGGTCAGCATTTTCGCTATTGCTTCCTCCGCTTGGTTCCCATCGATGCCAAAGGACATAGCTAATTCTTTCAGCTTGTTGATTTGAGGCCAAAAATATGTCGGGCCCATCCCTGTGATAATGGCATATGCCTCCAATAGATCTTCTTCTACTATCGGTGATTCACCCAACGCAGCTAATATGCGGAGTAGGAGTTCCAGATCATCTTTCTGAATCGTATCGCTTAGAACGATAGGATTATATCCTTTACAGACGCAGGACGGAGCGTTTGGAATCATTCTGACAATCCTGGAAAAACCATTTAAAGATTCCGATAATTTATCCATTTTGAATTTCGGAACAAGAGATATAAAAATGGAAGCAGGCTTTAAGGGTCTTAATGATTTAAGAATATCTGTAACCACGGGCGGATGGACTGCCAGGAAGATTAAATCTTTATCGGAAACCGCAGAAATATCGTTTTTGGATGTCTTGATCAAAGGGAAGAGTTCTTGGAGCCCATCAAGAACCCTTTCATCAGGATCATAGACAACTGTATCCTGGAAAAGAATATCTTTCTTTTTAAAAGCAGTGAGTATTATCTTGACAACTCTCCCGCCTCCTATGAAACCGATAGTTTTTCCAGTTTCCATTGTGTCTCTCCATGAAAAGTTTTATCCCAAGAAATATACGGATCGAGCAAATTATTTGATCTTTCCCGCCTTTCGCAAGTCTTCTTTAACCATAGCCCAGATATTTTCCTTTTTATAAAGTTGGCGCAATTCCTCTATATTCGGAAACGTAATGGCATTCCCGAGGCATAAGTTAGCGCACGTGGTGCAACCAACGACACAACTATTGGGACGCGCAACGCTTGGACCATTTTCGTTCCAATCATATACTTCTTTGCCGCAATTCATGCACATTCCACATTTCACGCATTTATCTGAATCAATCTTCGGCGCCCAATTGACTTTCTCACGGGGAAAACCAATTAGCCAAGCCATGATATCCTCCTTTTTGTTTAATCAGTTCCTTTAAATGCTGATTTCTATCATCTCTTGGTTAAATTACCAAATAGCCAAGATATGTCAAGAGCATATGCTTGTATTCCTATGGAATTTTCAACATTATCTCGAGATAGCATAAATTAAGCAAAAAATTCCTTTATTATTGATAATAACTAATTCTTGATTAATGTAATCCAGATTACATTTTCAACCCTTTTTTTATGTTATTATTGAAAAATCCAATAATGGAAGGAGTAGAAGACTATGAGATTTAAAACATTTTTATCAATCGGAGTTATTCTCCTTTGTTCAAGTATCCTTGCGCTTGCGGCGCTTGATCTCCAATTCACTACAGCTATTTCCCAGGCACCTGATCCGGCAAGCGGAGGCGCCTCAGTGACATTCACCGTCGCTTTTAAAACACTTGGCGGTGCGGTTACAAATCTGAAGATAACCGGAGGAGTTGATGGAGTCGGCATTTTCGAACGCACATATGCCAGTATTTTAGCTGACAAAGTAAGGACCGATACCTTCACCTGGACGGCGACTGCTGGTTCTCATACCGCATGGTTCGAGCTCGATCCGGACCATACTTGTGGCGATTCGAACTACGGCAACAACAGGGTTGAAAAAGCTCTAACCGTAGGCGGCGGGCCTACCAGTCAACCGGATCTTGCTCTGGTTGTTACCTACACGCCGACAGATTTTGCTGCCGGTGGCGCAGTCGCATTCTCAATCAGAGTTAACAACAACGGCATTGCCCCTTCGAATGCTTGCCAGATGACGGTGAAAAAAGGCGGAGCCACAGTACAGACTATTAATGTGGCGGCTATACCTGCTGGGGACCATTTGGACAAGTCTTATAATTGGGCTGCCGCAGAATGCAACGCGGTAATAGAAATCAAGGCCGATTCCAACAACGCCAACATCGAATCGAACGAAGGCAACAACACCTGGTCGAAAACGATGGCTTGCGGCGATACCGACGGCGGCGGACTTGTTGAAATCTGTATTCCATGCTTGAGACTTTACAAGATTAATAAATTTGAACGCATCCCGCTGCCGGATCCTTGTCTGAGCTGCCCGCCGTGGCATGAAAAATTTGAAAGAGGCGACCCTATCGATATCCTCAACGGTATCGGCGTCAAACTCGGCCAGGGCATAGGCTTTGACGGCGTCAAAGGCGATTGGGAAAAATTCCTTGGAAACAGCCATGGACTCACTCCAAACGGCGCGCTCAAGATAATCTTCGACCGGGCCGTTCTTGGCGCCAAACGTAAAATCCAGAATGAGAACGCTGCGGGACTGTTCATGAATGGACTGAACAATTCGCTTGGCCTGCTTCATGGATTCGCTCTAAATAAATTTGCTAATGAGATGCAAATCCAGTAACGATCAGAAAGTCTTTACCGCCCGGCTCGTCCGGGCGTTTTTTTTTGTGTCGGCAAAAATAGAAGACTAAAAAGCAAAAAATGATACATGAAGAAGTATTTACACAGAAGTATCTAATGAAGGCTCAAGGAAAATTCTTACCGGCGTCCCGTTTTCGTTCTGAAATAGCGACTCAATTCCATTTTTCAAAATTGTTGGTTCTTTAACAATAAATGTAATCCATATTACATTATCACTTCTATTCTTATGTTAGCATTCTTTCATTCAAGTAACAGAAGGAGTTAAGGCTATGAGATTTAAAATGTTTTTATCTATCGGAGTTATTTTTCTTTTATCGAGTGTCATTGCCTTCGCAGCGCTCGATCTCCAATTCACCACGGCTATTTCCCAGTCTCCCGATCCGGCAGGCGTGGGCAACGTTGTGACATTCACCGTCAGTTTTAAAACCTTTGGCGGTCCAGTGGACAATCTGAAGATAACCGGAGAAGTTGATGGATGCGGCAATTTTGAACGCACATACGCTCATATCAATGCAGATCTGCAGAGAACTGACAGTTTCACCTGGACAGCGACTGCTGGTAGTCATACGGTATCGTTCGAGCTCGATCCGGACCATACTTGTGGCGATTCGAACTACGCCAACAACAGGGTTGAGAAGGCAATAACAGTTGGCGGCGGCGGACCTGCCGGCCAACCGGATCTTGCTCCGGTTGTGACTTATGCTCCGACAAATTTTGCTGCGGGTGATGTTGTTGCATTCACAATCAGAGTTAACAACAACGGCACTGCTGCTTCAGTTGCCAGCCAGGTGCAGGTGAAAAAAGGCGCGACTGTGCTGCATACTGGAAATATTGCCGCTATAGCGGTCATCGGTGGACATTTGAACGATACTTATAACTGGACCGCGGAATGCGATACGGCTCTGACTATAATGGTTGATTCCAGCAATACCAACATCGAATCGAACGAAGGCAACAACACCTGGTCGAAAACGATGGCTTGCGGCGATACCGACGGCGGCGGACTTGTTGAAATCTGTATTCCATGCTTGAGACTTTACAAGATTAATAAATTTGAACGCATCCCGCTGCCGGATCCTTGTCTGAGCTGCCCGCCGTGGCATGAAAAATTTGAAAGAGGCGACCCTATCGATATCCTCAACGGTATCGGCGTCAAACTCGGCCAGGGCATAGGCTTTGACGGCGTCAAAGGCGATTGGGAAAAATTCCTTGGAAACAGCCATGGACTCACTCCAAACGGCGCGCTCAAGATAATCTTCGACCGGGCCGTTCTTGGCGCCAAACGTAAAATCCAGAATGAGAACGCTGCGGGACTGTTCATGAATGGACTGAACAATTCGCTTGGCCTGCTTCATGGATTCGCTCTAAATAAATTTGCTAATGAGATGCAAATCCAGTAACGATCAGAAAGTCTTTACCGCCCGGCTCGTCCGGGCGTTTTTTTTTGTGTCGGCAAAAATAGAAGACTAAAAAGCAAAAAATGATACATGAAGAAGTATTTACACAGAAGTATCTAATGAAGGCTCAAGGAAAATTCTTACCGGCGTCCCGTTTTCGTTCTGAAATAGCGACTCAATTCCATTTTTCAAAATTGTTGGTTCTTTAACAATAAATGTAATCCATATTACATTATCACTTCTATTCTTATGTTAGCATTCTTTCATTCAAGTAACAGAAGGAGTTAAGGCTATGAGATTTAAAATGTTTTTATCTATCGGAGTTATTTTTCTTTTATCGAGTGTCATTGCCTTCGCAGCGCTCGATCTCCAATTCACCACGGCTATTTCCCAGTCTCCCGATCCGGCAAGCGCGGGCAACGTTGTGACATTTACCGTAAGCTTCAGGACCACCGGCGGCGCGGTGACAAATATGAAGATCACCGGCGGCATTTTCGGAACGCAGCTTTTTGAACGCACGTATGCCAGTATCTTGGCGGACAAAGGGAGAACAGACAGTTTCACCTGGACAGCTACCGCCGGTTCGCACACCGTGTGGTTTGAACTGGATCCGGGTCATACATGCGGAGATTCGAACTATGCCAACAACAGGATTGAGAAAGCTTTTACAGTTTCCGGCGGCGGTCCCGTAGGCCAGCCTAACCTCAAACTTGATGCAACATACTCTCCGGCAAGCTTCATTGCCGGTGACTCCGTCACTTTCAATTTAAAGGTTAGTAATGATGGCACAGCCGATTCATCTGCATGCGAGATGCAGTTCAAAAAGGGCGGCAGCCCCTTGCAATCCTTCAGCATTCCTTTAATCGCCAGCGGCGGACAGATAATCAAGACTTATATATGGACTGCCGAATGCGATGCCGCCCTGAACGCTAAGGTAGATTCCAACAATGCAAACACGGAGTCGAATGAGGCCGATAATGATTGGTCACAAGCGATGATATGCAACGCCGCTCCTGCCGGGCTGCCTGATCTGGCCATAGGAGTAACCGTTTCACCGTTAAAGTTTGATACCGGGGAGGATGTCACCTTCACAATCAGAGTCGACAACAAAGGCACCGCAAGCTCTCCTGCCAGTCCAGTTATTATTCTTAATGGCATGGTGGGGTATGGGCCGCCGGCAATCCCGAGTTTAAAGGCAGGAGGCTATTATGAATTTTCCACTAAGATACAATTCTTGTGCGATGCTTCATTTCAAATTATCGTTGATTACGATAATGAGATTCCGGAATCGAATGAAAACAACAATAAATGGGCTAAAATAATGACATGCGGTAAATCATTTAATTTTGGTTTAGACATACATGATATGAAGAGAACTCCAAAGATCGTTCCGGGCGCGGATGCGCCGGACCTTACGATATTATCTGTAAAAAGGAGTGATAATGTCCCTCTCCAATATGGAACACATATAGATGTTGAGGTGGAAAATATAGGCCTTGGCAAGTCAAATCCGTGTACGTTGGTTTCTACAACCGAAGATATTTTTCCGGATGTGACCATGATTATCCCCGCTCTTGAGAAAGGCGCCAAGTATACGGCAAAATACATCCAAAAATTAAATTGCGGCGGTACAATGAACATCAAGGTTGACGCAAACAATAAAAATAGAGAAACCAATGAAGAAAATAATACCGCTAAGAAGTCATTCCTTTGTCTGGATTTAAAATAATTCATGATGAAACAAATAATAAGATTCAACTGACAATTTAAAAAGCTCAATCAAGCTTAACCATTTCTCGCCCGGCTTGTCCGGGCGTTTTTTTCTATATCGTTAGGAAAAAACGCTAAAAACTAAAACTAATTCATATGTGATATATCCGCAAATGTAATCCAGATTACATTATACTTACTATTATTATGCTAACATTCTCTCAATCCAGTAACAAAAGGAGTAAAGGTTATGAATATTAAGACACTATTTTCAATCGGAATCATTTTTCTATTTTCAAGCGTGTTCGCGTCCGCGGCGCTTGACCTGGCTTTCGTAGGAGCAATAACTCAATCGCCCGATCCCGCTACCACAGGCACGACTGTTACTTTTTCCGTAAGCTTCAGGACCACCGGCGGCGCGGTGACAAATATGAAGATCACCGGCGGCATTTTCGGAACGCAGCTTTTTGAACGCACGTATGCCAGCATCGGCGCGGATATGACAAGGACGGATTCCTTCACCTGGACCGGCGTCGCCGGTGACCAGGTTGTATGGTTCGAGCTGGATCCCGGCCATACCTGCGGCGACTCTGACTATACAAATAACAAGATTCAAAAACATACTTTTATCGCAAGCGCATCCGGCAAGTACCCGGATCTCTCTGTGAATGCGACGTATGAAGCCTTCAATTTTAAGGAAGACGACAAAATCACATTCCATATCTATGTCAGCAATACCGGCGACACCTGGTCCGATCCGTGCAAATTGTGGTTGGTTCATTCAGGAGAAGGCGTAGCATATGCCGCGTTCGACGTTCCACAGGTACCCCAGGGCAGCATCTGGAATACAAATTATGATTGGACAGTCGATTGCGGAGCGCCGTTGATGCTTATTGTCGATGCGCTTCAAAAGATTGCTGAGACTAACGAAGACAACAACAGCTGGAAAAAAACTATGAAATGCGGACTTACCCTGATAGAGCATCCTGATTTATCCACCCCTATGTATAAGCAAGATCCTAACGGTCCCGATCTAATAGTAAAGATATTAAAAATTCATAAAGACGCATCCGATAGCACCGGAAAAACCGCGATTGTTGAATATGAGGTTGAAAATATCGGGAAAGCGGCATC